>Ga0247844_1000066_pt1 | contig 200868 bp, 178 predicted proteins | sample LaCtaG_FD_192421 | JGI IMG/M metagenome (GOLD analysis project Ga0247844, IMG submission 192421) | Freshwater microbial communities from meromictic Lake La Cruz, Castile-La Mancha, Spain - LaCruzMarch201714.5m_1 | ecosystem: Environmental > Aquatic > Freshwater > Lake | place: Spain...
GCTCGCCGCGGCAGGCGTTCGGGGGGAACAACCGGGTGCTTGCGCACCTACGCGGCAAAGAAACCAAACAACGAAACAAAACGCAGATCTCTAGTTTTGAAGTGTCCCGCTTCCGGGGGCAGGTCAGCACATCAAGGAATTTGTCGCGACCTTCGGTCTCGGCATGGCGTCCCAATTGGTCGAAGGATTTGCTCGCAAATTCGCGCGCGGAGCGATGAAAAAGATCGGGGGCAAGTTGGCTGGTCAGGTCGCTGACCAAGCGACTGGGTCAGCCATGTCATTTGCGTCGACCTATGCGATTGGGATGGTCGCCGACCGCTACTATGCGGGAAATCGGAAGCTTTCAACGTCGGAGCTCCAATCCGGCTTCAACAGCCTGAAAGAGCAAGCGGGCGCGCTCTACACGCAACATCGTTCCTCGATCGAAGCAAAATCCCAGACGCTGAATGCCGCATCGATTTTCGAACTGGTGAAACCCGGCGCGAAGGACCCCGTTTAGCGCACATTCTTTCGCGGCTAGTGCGACAAAGCGTGCCTAAGCCATGCCCACACCCGGTGAAGATCGTCCAGCACGCTGTAGAGACACGGAATCAAAATCATCGTGATCAGGGACGCAAAGCTGAGCCCAAAGATGATCGCCTGCGCCATGGGTGCGAGGAATTGCTCCTGACCGCTGCTCACGAAGGCCAAGTTGGCAAGTCCTGCGACGGTTGTCGCGGTAGTCAGAAATACCGGACGAAATCGCACGCGTCCGCTCATGAGGATCGAGCGCCATCGCGTGTATGCACTTAATACAAGCGGTTGATGGCGTTCGTTCTCATCGAGGTCATGAGTCGATGTGTGGCGGGTGGCATTGATAAAGTCGACGAAGACGACTGAGTTATTCACGACGATGCCTGCCAGTGCGATCGTGCCCATAAGTGACATGAGGCCCATCGGCACGCCCATGATGATTAACCCGAGGATCACGCCGACGATGCCAAATGGGATCACCGACATGATGATGACCGGTTGCAGGAACGAGTTGGTAATGACAGCAAGCAACGCATAAATAAGCAATAAAGCGACCACGCTTGCGAACTTCATCGCGGCCAGGCTTTTCTCGGTGTCTTCGTTTTCGCCTGTCAGTTGAATCGAGTAGCCGGGGTGGTCAACGAGAACATCGGGTATCCATTCGCGGATCTTCGTGTTCACAGCGGCAGACGTCGTGATGCGATCATCCACGTCGGCCGACACGGTGAGGACGCGTTCGGAGTTGATTCTGCGAATGCGCGAGATGCCGGATGTGCGTTCGATTTCTGCGACTGAGGATAGGTCTATCGCTTGGCCATCGCGGTTGATGATGCGGTATGCCATCAGCATTTCCGGGTCTTGCGCGAATTGTTCCGCGACTTTCACGCGAAGGATCACCTCTTCGTTGCCCCAGCGCATACGGGCCGCTTCGAGCCCCCGGTAGCCGGCTTGGAGCGCGCGTCCGATAGACGACACATCCAACCCCGCCCTCGCTGCGCGGGATTCATCCACGACGATTCGGAACTCGGTTTTTCCGGCAGGCAGGTCATTGCCGACATTGACGGTTCCGCGCACTTCTCGCAGCTGCTCCTCGATCCGGTCTGCGATGGCTTTCAATTCGGCAAAATCCGGCCCTTGCACCTCGACATTCACGGCTCGCCCGACGGGTGGCCCGCCTTCCTCACGTTTGGCAGTGGCGCTGATGAATTCCGGGAACTCAAGGAGGATTCTCCGGATATCGCGCTCGATCACGGATGGTTTGCGGGCGCGTGGGTTTTCCTCGTCGAGATCGATCGTGAGCATCGAAAGGTTGGTGCCGTATTCGAGAAATTGGTCGGTAGCATCTAACCGGGCGCCAATGCGTGTGATGATGGCGATGACGTCGTCCCCCGGCAGTTCTTCGGAAAGCCGTTTCTCTAGACGGGCGATGACTTCGGCCGACTGCTGAAGCGAGAAATCGGGCGGCAACTCAGTTTTGATGATCAGGATGTCGGCGAAGTCCGTAGAGAAGAGCTTAAACGGCACCAATCCCGCACCGAGGGCGGCGCCCAACCCGATCAAAATGGCGAGGAAAATGCTGATGACGAGATACCGCAGCCTGAGCGCAATAAACAATAACTCCGTGTAAACCTCAATCACCCGGCGAAGTAGGCCATCCATGATTTCCTGCATTTCCGCGTAAGCCAGAGATACGACGCGTGTCATTCGGCTCCAAAGTCCGGTCGGGTTGGTTGCCTCGATCTCTTTCGCTGACGGCGAGCGGCGAACAAAGTCTGCTATGTGACTCGGGAGAACAAGAAACGCCTGCACGAGTGAAAAAAACAACGTCGAGATGACAACGACCGGGACAATGATGAGGAACTTCCCGATGATCCCCTCACCCCAGATCAGCGGGAGAAACGCGGCGACCGTGGTGCTCACGCTGCCCACGACGGGCCAAAAAACTTCCTGGGACCCTTGGATTGCTGCTTTCGCCGAGCTCATCCCTTGCTGGATGTAGCGGTAGGCGTTTTCGCTGATGACGATCGCGTCATCCACCACCATGCCAAGTGCCATGATCATGGCGAAAAGCGAGAGCAAGTTGATGGTATAGCCCCCGAGGTAGAGGACGAGAAACGTCCCCGCAAAAGAAATCGGGATACCTACTGCGACGACTAGCGCAAGTCGCCAGTTCAGGAAAAGCATGAGGAGGATCGTAACGAGCAGCAACGCTTGGATTCCGTTTTGGACGACGGTGTTGATGCGCACTTTGATGAAGCGCGTCGTATCGCTGAGGATTTGGGTTTCGACGCCCGGGGGCAGGTCGGCAGTTCCATCGATAAATACCTCGCGGCATTTCTGCACCGTTTGAATTGCATCGGCCCCCTGCTTTTTGACCACGGTGAATGTCACGGCTGGACGCATATTCGCGCGCCCCATCGTTCGCTCCTCCTCGCTGCGGTCCTTGAATGTGGCCACGTCCCGAAGCAAGACCACTCGGCCATCAATCGTCTTGATCGGCACCTCCGCCAACCCCTCGGCGTCCGTGATTTCACCAAGCACGCGCACCATGCGCTGGCCTCCGGTCGCATCCATACGTCCGCCGACAAGATTGAGGTTTTTGCGACTGACAGCGGTTGACACCTCCTCGAACGAAACTCCGAGTGACTGCAACCGGAACGGGTCGACTTCGATCCAGACTTCACGGCGGTCCAATCCATCCACCAACACCTCGGACACGCCAGGGATGATCTTTAACTCTCGCTGCAACCGGTCGAGCTGAAGGCGGATTTGCATCGGGTCAAAGGCCACATCGTAGGACACCGTGAATGTGATCAGCGGAAACGGAACATCAAACGAATCGATGACTGGAGGCTCGATGCTGGATGGTAGCTTCGACTTTGCCTTGTCCACAGCCTGTCGCACTTCGTTCAGCACAGGATCGATGTCCGTGATCGCGGATTCGACCTGGATAAAAATGTTGCTGAAGTTGTCCTCGGACGTGGATTGGATTTTTTCCACGCCGCGCACGTTGGTGAGCTCCTCCTCGATTGGGGCGGTGATTGTGCGTTCGATTTCCTCAGCCACGCTGGTGGTGGGGTCCAGCACGGTGACGGAGATGAAGTTCGTGCTGACATCCGGGAACAGATCCAGCTTGAGCCGAGTGCCTGCGGCGAGAAATCCAGAGACGAGGACGACGATCGCCAGCAAGTTTGCGGCCACGCGATTTCGCACACTCCATTGAGCGATTGCCATGATGGATTAGCGGATGATGATGCGGTCTCCCGCAGCGAGACCGTCCAGCACTGGATAAACTCCGTCGAGTTCGGGCCCGACCACGATGGCGACTTGCTCAGCGGTGCCGTCGGGCTGTTGTTTCCAGACCATGCTGTTTTTTCCGATGAAGCGCACGGCCATGGCGGGCACCATCGGCAGGCCTTTGAATCGATCCACCTCCGTGCTTACAATGCCCTGTAGTCCACCCGGAAGCGGGTCCTCCGTGTTCGGTAACAACGCTTCGACGCGAAACATCCGGGTCGTGGGATCGGCAGAGCGGGAGACAAAATCCACTTGAGGCTCAAAGACCCGCCCTGGCCGCGAGGGAAGCAAAAGGTCGATTTCTTTGTTTTCCGGAAATGCTGCCAGATCGTTTTCGCTCACGAACAACTCGATGCGCAGCTTTTCCAAATCCACGATTTCTGCGACCGGTTGATTGACGTTGATGGCGTCACCGACATCGACGAGCCGCGCATTGACGATTCCGTCAAATGGAGCCCTGATGGTATGGCGGGCAAGCGTCTCCTTGGATTCGGCAAATTCGGCCTCGGCGATGCGAACGAGTGCGTTTTGTGCGCGGTATTGGCTATCGGAAATCGCTCGGGTTTTGAGAAGGCGCTCGGACTCGGCAAGCAGGCGGCGCGCTTCCTCGAAATTTGCTTGCGATCGCGAAACCGCGATGACTGCCAATCGGTCATCGATCTGAATGAGCGGCTCGTCTTTTTTGACGGATTGGCCGGCTTCGATCATCACCTGTGTCACACGCCCGGCTACCTCGGCAGGCACGTTGGCCTCCATCCATGGTTTCAACTGCGCTGCGTAGCGCCGGACTTGCGGACGGGTGCCGGTTTCCACGGTAAACACATTCGGCTCCGGTTGTTTCATTGCCGCCCGTTCTTCCTCGTAGAGCTTTTGCTCGCGAGTCGTGGCCGCAAACCGCATCGAACCGAGCAAAACAAAACTGACCACCAAGCCGAGTGTCAAAAATCCGAGAATGACGCGCTTCGTGCGCCTGCTGTAGAACATATTGGGTCCGCTAGTCGATTAGGATTCTGATACTTAATGCGATTAACTATCCAGAGCAAGTCGGATCATGGAGGAGCGATTCGGTTTCAATGAAAGATGCGTTGCCGCTCACTGCGACGTCTGGTTGGATCACGGCATGTGGTGGGTAATGTTCGGCTTATGGTGTGTTGGAGTGACTGTGCTTTCTGCGATACCAGGCGGAAGCGTGGACATTATGACATTCTCGTATGCCGACAAAGTGGCTCATTTCGGCCTATTTTTCGTTGGGGCATTTCTTTTAGCCGCTGCGATGCGCCGTTCGTTCCGCTGGGCACCATGGGTGGCCGTCCCCGTGGTCGCCCTGATCATGGCAGCTTTGGGTGCCGCCGATGAATGGCATCAACTTCACACGCCGGGGCGGAGTGGGGGGGACATGGGAGATTGGATTGCGAATTCCTTGGGTGGCATCTCGGGAGCGGTTGCGCTATACGCATGGCATGGATTTGTTCGACTCCTCGTCCGTTCGCAACCGGATCCAATCGCTCCGACAGCAGATTGATCAGGCCAATCGGCTTTATTACGTCGAGGCCGCGCCGGTGCTCAGTGATCGCGAGTATGACGCGATTTACCGCGAGTTGGTAGAGTTGGAGCATGGGCATCCGGAGTTTGCCTCAGCCGACTCCCCGACGCGAAAAGTCGGGGCGGATGTGTTGGAGTCATTTTCTCAAGCAGATCACCGGGTTCCGATGCAGAGCCTCGATAACACGTATGCCGAAAATGAAGTGACTGCGTTTTATGCGCGGTTGGAGCGATTTGTGCCGGGAGGCGACTTCACGTCAACGGTGGAGCCCAAAGTGGACGGTGTCGCGATCTCACTACTTTACGAAAATGGATTGCTCACCCGCGCGGCAACCCGCGGCAACGGGGTGACCGGCGACGATGTCACTGCAAATGTGCGGACAATCCGATCGATCCCTCATCGGCTGAGCGGCCATTTCCCTGCCCTCGTGGAGGTGCGCGGAGAGGTGGTGCTGCCGAAATCCAGATTTGCAGAGATCAATCAGGAGCGAGATGAAGCAGGGCTGCCAGCATTCGCAAATCCACGCAATGCTGCCGCAGGGTCGTTGAAACAGCTTGATTCCCGCATGGTCGCAAGTCGCGGATTGGATGCAGTGTTTTATGCGATCGGGGCATGGGAGGGGTCTCAACCTCCTGACTCCCAGCAAGCGCTTCTGGCTTGGATTGCGGGCGTCGGCATGCCGGTGACCGGATGGCATCGCGTGGTGACGGACGCAGCAAGCGCGATCGAAGGGATCCGTGCGCTCGGTGCAATCCGGCATGATTTTCCGTTTGAAACCGATGGGGGCGTGCTGAAGATCAACTCGACGGCGCTCCAGCGGGAGCTCGGTTCCACCGCCAAGGCACCGCGATGGGCTATCGCCTACAAATATGAACCCGAGCAGGCAGAAACCAAACTGCACGCGATCACGATCCAAGTGGGTCGTACAGGGGTCCTGACGCCCGTGGCAGAATTGGAGCCCGTCATCGTCAGCGGGAGTCGGGTGAGCCGTGCCACGTTGCATAACGAGGAGGAAATCCAACGCAAGGACATCCGGATTGGTGACATCGTCGTTATCGAAAAGGCCGGCGAGGTCATTCCGGCGGTGGTCTCAGTCAAAACGGAGCGACGCACAGGCGGGGAAACGATTTTCGAAATGCCATCCCATTGCCCGTCGTGCGGCGGCGCGGTGGTTCGCGAGTCTGCGCAAGTCGCAGTGCGGTGCGTGAATCCATCGTGCGGCGCACAACTGCGCCGCCGGATCGAGCATTTCGCCTCGCGAGGCGCGATGGAAATCGAGGGCCTTGGTGAGGCAATGGTCGATCAGATCATCACTGCTGGTCTTGTATCTGACATTGCCGGGATTTACGACCTGACCCTCGACCAGCTCGTAGCACTCGAACGCACCGGCGAAAAGAGCGCCGCCAACCTTCTCGCGAGCATCGCTGACAGCAAATCCCGACCACTGTGGCGGTTGATTTTTGGTCTCGGGATCTTGCATGTGGGAGCGTCTTCGGCCCGGAAACTGGCCGACCGATTTCGATCCATGGACGCGATGTCCACCGCGACCGTGGATGATTTCAAAGCGGTCGATGATGTCGGAGATGTCGTCGCACAAAGCCTGCATGACTGGTTCCGACTGCCAGCGGTTATTGACCTCCTGGCACGATTGCGGGAGAAGAACGTGAATCTGGGCCAACACGACGTGACCGACACTGCCACCACCGATCAACGCTTTGCAAATACGACTTGGGTCCTAACGGGTGCGTTGACCATTTCCCGAGACGAGGCCAGTGAGCAAATCCGGCGCTTCGGAGGAAACGTGTCATCCAGCGTGAGTAAAAAAACCACCTATTTGCTGGCGGGCAGCGATGCGGGCAGCAAGCTCGCCAAGGCGGCCGGGCTCGGCGTAAAAATCATCAGCGAGGACGAATTCCGAACAATGACATCCGGGGCGGTAGCGGACGAACGTTGACCCTGCGGTTGACAGAATTCAACTTTCGCCGTCCATTGCCGATGTGGATTTCCAACCGCACGTTGCATTACTGGGAGCAATCGCTTGTTTCTGCCTCGCCGCGTGTGCAACCCCACAGATCTCGTCATCTGATCAAGCCGTGCAAGAATACCTAACGCTCATCGAAAAACTGAAATCCGCCCCCACCGTGAAGCCCGGTTCTCCGGAGGCGGAGGCCGGGGTGGAGCGGTTCAAGAAATTCTTCGCGGACATGACGGAGAAATCGGTGCGTGAGCTGACCCGTGTCACTTACGCGCCGGATGCATTCTTCAACGACACGTTGAAAACCGTGCGCGGAGCCGAGGCAATCGAACATTACTTCCTTGAAACCGTCAAAAATGCCGAGTCCGTGCGCGCCACCGTGCACGATGTCGCCGTGTCAGATGGGGACTACTACGTGCGATGGACGATGGAGGTCCGGCTCGCAAAATTCAAACGCGGCCAAACCCTACGCTCCATCGGGATCACCCACCTCCGGTTCGATGAGGAGGGGCGCATTCTCATTCACCAAGATTACTGGGACTCGACCACCGGATTTTTTGAACATCTGCCGGTACTGGGCGGACTCATCCGCGCAACCAAGTCGCGGATCTGACACAGCCCACCCGCTATCCGGCCGGGACCAGTTTCACAACTTTCCCGGGGTCATCGTAAACCAGATAGAGGAATCCATCATCGAAACTCCTGACATCTCGAAGGCGGCCTGAATTTTCCAATAGGACTTCCTGATGGGTAACCTCGTCTTGATCGTTGATCTCGACACGAATGGCTTTTTTGTGGGCCAGTCCGGTCACGAACAAGTTGCCATTCCAATCGGGAAACTTGTCGCCAAAGTAAAAAGCCATGCCGGCCACCCCGATGGATGGCGTCCAGTGGATTACCGGCGATACCATGCCGGGCGCCTCGGTTTTATCGGTGAACGGTTTTCCGTTGTAGTTGATCCCGTAGCTCACGAGCGGCCATCCGTAGTTCTTGCCTTTTTCGATGATGTTCAACTCATCACCACCGCGTGGGCCGTGTTCGGTTTCCCAGATCACACCGGTTTTTGGATGGATCGTCAGGCCCTGTGCGTTGCGGTTTCCGTAGGACCAGATCGTCCGCGCAGAGCCGCCCTTGGAATAAAATGGATTGTCCTTCGGGATGCGTCCGTCATCGTGGATTCGATGGATTTTTCCCGCTGCCACATCCAGTTTTTGAGCGTTGTTCTCCGGATTCGGGGGAGTTCCACGATCCCCGATACTGAAAAATAGGTAGCCGTTTTGATCGAAGACGAGTCGGCACCCAAAATGGTTACGTCCGTCAGTGAACTCATCGGTCGGCGGTTCAAAGATAACTTCTTGATCCACAAAAGCATTATCCTTGATGCGGCCACGGACGATTTTCGTGTGCCCTTTGTCGTCGCTTTTGGCCGAATACGAAAGGTAGACCCATCCGTTGTTTTCGTAGTCGGGATGAATCGCCACGTCCAGCATGCCGCCTTGACCTTGAGCGCGAACCTCTGGTGTCCCTATGAGCGGCGGCTGGAGCTCACCATCCGGGGAGATCAACCGAACGCGGCCCGGCCGCTCCGTCACCAGTAGGCTACCGTCCGGCAATTTCGCGAGTCCCCAAGGTTTTTCCAATCCCTCGGCAACGACTTCCGTCTTGAATTTCGCTTTCTCAGAGGCGATCTCCTCTGCGGAGGCATCCGCCATAACGCCCACCGAACAGGTTATTACTGCCAAACAAAACGCACGCAAACGCAATGGGAATATTTTCATCGATTATGAACTGTGTCCGAAAAACTATCCCGCAAATCCTCCGTCGGCAAGTCGCGCCCCTCGGAATTCTCATGTTACTCGCGGGATGCAAGCCGAGCGTCGAGGTGTCGCAAGCCGATCCAGACAGCATGGCCCTCGGTGCAGAGGTTTTTGAAACGCACTGTGCGCAGTGCCATTACGACGGCTCGGCCAGCGAAACGATGCCAGCCCTGAAAGGCTCAACAGTCCTTGCTGGTCCCGCCAGCGCTGCTATTCAGATCATCCTTCACGGTCAGCGCGGCGTGAGCAAAGTGGATGGGCGGACCCTAGACGGCGTGATGCCAGCCCAAAGCTACCTCAGTAATTCAGAGATCGCAGCCGTCGTGACCTACCTTCGACAAGAGTTCTCGAATGGCGGTGCCCCGGTCACCGAGGGCGAAGTCGAAGCACTGCGATAAGTCCAAGCCGGAGCGGCTGATTCTTCCTGGATCGATTGCAGAATCTCATCGACTAAGTGCCGATCCGGCGAAAGTGCGCACACTGGGTCTGCCCGGCGGGCGTCTCCGGTCAGGAGCGCAGCTTGGCAGCGGCATCCTCCAAAATCGACCTCACGTTCGGGACATGAGCGACAAGGTTCGAGCATCCAGTCGTTACCGCGAAAGCGATTGAACGCCTCACTCTCACTCCAAATCTCGCGCAACGATCGATCTCGGACGTTTTCGAATCGGAGCTCAGAGATGGCCTCTGCAGCCTGGCACGGCAACACGTCGCCGCGAGGATTCACCGTGATTCCGCGTTGCGCCCATCCGTGCAGGCACGGCTTCGGGCGGCTTCCGTAAAAGTCCGGCATGACATACACGATCTGCATCCGATCTTTCAGCCTCATGGACTCTTCCTCCGCAATGCGATCTGCCTCGATGACCTGCTCGCGCGACGGCAGCAATGCCATACGGTTCAGCCACGCCCATCCGGCGAATTGCACATTGGCCAACTCCAAGCGCATCGCACCCACACGCTCCGCGAGTTTAATCACTTCACGAATTCTGGAGATATTCCGCCGGTGTAAAACCACGTTGATCCCGAGAGTCAGCTTGGCATCATGCACTGCTTCACACGCGGCGAGTTTTGCTTCATGCGCCCGGGTCCCTGCTATTTCATCAGCCGTCTCTCGCTCGTCTGACTGAAAACTCACCTGCACCGCATCAAGACCAGCCTCGGCGAGTTGCAACGCGCGGTCACGATTCAGGCCAATCCCACTGGTGATTAAATTGGAATACATGCCCTCGGAGCGTATGCGCCGGATCACCGAATCCAGCCCCCGAAACAAGAGCGGTTCGCCGCCGGAGCATCCCACCTGCAACACGCCAAGTTCCGCTGCTTCAGCCATGACACGCTCCCACACTGCGACCGGCAACTCCTCGCTGCGTTTTGCCAACTCGAGCGGGTTCGAGCAATACGGACAACGTAGCGGACAGGCGTGTGTGAACTCGGCCAGCAAACCGTACGGACGCGGTATCATCATTGATTTCCGGTTTCTAGGTTGAGCAATCCGCGGGACTTTAACTCGCCGAAAAAGCGGAGGACATCCGCCGTGAGCACGGACGGCTCCACTTCGTAGTCTTCGGCCAGCTCCGCTACAACATCCCGCAGGGATCGCTGACCGTTGCATAGATCCAAGATTGCGATGCCAGTGTCATCAAGTTCGATCGCACCCTCGGGATAGAGGAGAATCTTTCGTCCAGTGATCCGGTCCGACCGCATCCGGACATGCGGTTTCAACGATGCTACCGCGTCCATTGAGATATCACCGGCTCGCTTCATCGATCGTGTCTAGCATGGACCACAGGACATCACATTTGAACTTCAAGGCCGCTAATGCGCGCTGTTGCAAATCGGGGGTGTCGCACCAACGCAGCGTGAGTTCCAACCCCTCGCCAGAATCGATCCGCGCTTGACCAACGCGCGAACTAAAATACTCGAAGGCCCAGTCAGGCACCCATTGATAATGTTGCCGGAATGCAGCGAGTCGTTCGGCCATGAGATCCGGCGCGAACCACTCGGTCAGCGAAGAAGCGATGGCAACCGGCCACGGCTCACGGCGGGCAAAATTCACGTAGGCATCCACCGCAAACCGCACGCCGGGCAGCACATCGTCCAGCGACGCCACAGCCTCGCGCTCCAGCCCGCATCCTTCTGCCAATCGCAACCACGCCTCGATCCCGCCCGCACGGGACCAGTCACCATCATGGTCGGAGATTCGATGGATCCACTTCCGCCGGACTTCGCGGTCCGGACAGTTGCTCAAGATGGCCGCATCTTTCAGTGGGATGCATGCCTGATAGTAAAACCGGTTTTTCACCCAACGCTGAATTTCCTCCCGCGTGAGCAAGCCGGCATTCATCCGGATATGAAACGGATGGAGATTATGGTAGCGCCCCAGTCCAATCTCACGCAGCGCTGATTGAAATTCCTCGTCGGTCATCATGGGGTCAAACCTTAGCAGTGCTGTCACAATCCGCAATCCCAGTCCACCGAATGCCTGCATGACAACATCGGAGCAATGCGATATGGATGCGCGATATGCGAATTCTCGTTTCCGGGTTGATCGGGCAGTATGCGTTTGGCGGAGTGACGTGGGACTACATCCAATATCTCCTTGGTTTCCGCGCGCTGGGGCATGACGTCTGGTATTTGGAAGACACCGCGACATGGGCCTACGATCCTGTCAAAGAGGAACCATCTGCGGACTGTTCCTACAACGTGGGATACCTCGAACGCGTCATGCACGAATTCGACCTCGGAGATCGTTGGATTTACCGGAACGAAGCGGACGGGAGCTATCACGGTCCAGCTGGCGACCGCGCCGACTCAGTGATCGCGGGCTGCGATGTATTCATCAATGTCTCCGGCGCCTGCTGGATGCGGGAGGTGGTGACAAAAATCCCGCGCAAACTGTTTATCGACGGGGATCCGATGTTCACGCATATCGGCCTCGCGACGTTGGCGCGACCGTCGTATGTCGAGCATTTGCGCGCTCACGACGAGCATTTCACCTTTGGCTTGAATGTCGGACACGGCGACTGTCGTGTGCCGACCGCCGGGTTCGATTGGGAACCAACGATCCAACCCATTGCCATTGATTGGTGGGAGAGAAGCCTGATGCCGTCGGTCGCAACGCATCCGGCCCGCGGGGCATGGACGACCGTCATGAATTGGGCGAGCTATCCCCCGCAGGAGTTCGAGGGTGAAGCGTTCGGCAACAAGGATATCGAATTTCTCCGGTTCATTGACCTTCCGTCACTGACGCCTGAGGTCTTTGTGCTGGCAATGGGACAAGGGATCGGGCGCAACCGCCCAACGGCGCGGCTCGAGTCGGCAGGCTGGACCATCATCGAGCCTGATATCCACCTTCCGGACTACGCCACATATCACGGCTTCTTAGCGAACTCGAAAGCCGAGTGGAGTATCGCAAAAAACGGGTATGTGAAGTCACTGAGCGGCTGGTTTAGCTGCCGCAGTGCGTGCTACCTCGCGCTCGGAAAGCCGGTAGTCGTCCAAGATACCGGCTGGACAAAACACCTCCCTGCCGGAGCGGGTGTGCTCGCATTCTCCGATTTGCAGGGAGCAGCAGATGCCGTGAACGCGGTGGCTGCCAATTACGATTTCCATTGTGATGCGGCGCGACAGTTTGCCCGCGAACACCTTGATGCTGCCAAGGTTTGCGCGTCGATGCTCGGCGATTGATCTTGATAGAATCGGCTATTTCGAGCTACAACTCACAAGTCTGATCAACCACAGACTCCCCCCATTTTGAAAAAGAAACTCGCGGTTTACTTCATCGGCCTCACCGCTGCACTGGCAGGCTTGTTATTCGGTCTGGATGTGGGTGTGATCTCAGGGGCCCAAAAATTCATCCAAGCGGAGTTCAAAATCGCAGATGATGTGATCGAGTTTATCGTGGCGTCGTTGTTGTGGGGGGCCGTGATTGGCGCACTTGCTAGCGGTGCTATTTCAAGTATGCTCGGGCGGCGCAAAACCATGCTTTTGAGCGCGGTGATTTTTGTTGTCGGCTCGCTCCTTTGTGCCGTCGCATCCAGCGAACACATGCTGATCGCTGCCCGGCTTCTGCTTGGCGTTGCTGTCGGCATCGCATCATTCACGGCACCGCTCTACCTCTCCGAAATCTCGCCGCAAGCCGTGCGCGGATCTTTGATTTCGATGTATCAGCTCATGATTACGATCGGCATCGTCATGGCGTTCCTCAGCAACACATGGCTTGCGACATACGCCGTGATTGATGGCCAGACCGGCGGGCATTGGCGCGTGATGCTCGGGATCATTGCCATCCCGGCGGCAATCATGTTTTTCGGCATGCTGATGCTCCCGGAGAGCCCACGCTGGCTGATCTTAAAGGGGTTTAACGAACGTGCCATCGCGGCATTCAAACGACTCCATCTCGACGACGCCGAAATCGCCGCTGAAATGCTGGAGATCGAGGAGAGTCTAAAGATCAAGCAAAACGGATGGGCTCTGCTCCGCGATAACCCCAATTTCCGCCGCGCCATCGGCCTCGGGATCGGTCTGCAAATCATCCAGCAACTCACTGGAATCAACGTTATCATGTATTACGCCCCGCGCATTTTCGAAGCAGCCGGGTTCGCATCCACAAACGAACAAATGTGGGGCACTGTAGTCGTAGGCATCACCAATGTCCTCGCTACGTTCATCGCCATCGCATTTGTGGACAAGCTCGGGCGCAAACCGATCATGTATGCCGGCTTCATCACGATGGGAGCTGCTATGCTCACAGTGGGAACATTATTCAATATGGGAGCGGATAAAAACCCGGCTCTCGCATACCCAACGATCATCGCACTCCTCATCTTTATCATTGGCTTCGCGATGAGTGCGGGCCCGATCATTTGGGTGCTATGCTCCGAGATTTATCCGCTGGCTGGAAGGGACCTCGGGATCACATTCAGCACGGGCACCAACTGGATTGCCAATGCGATTGTCGGGATGACATTCCTCACACTCCTCGGGTCATTCGGAACCGGCAATACCTTCCTGCTCTACGGCGGACTAAACGTCCTCTTCATCATCTTCTTCCTGCTTTTTGTTCCAGAGACCAAGGGCGTGTCACTGGAAAAAATCGAAGCGAACTTACTATCCGGAAAACCACTCCGCCAGATCGGCCGATCGAAAGCGTAGCAGATTGTTTGGTTGTTTTCCGCCGGCCTCATGTTTTCCGGTGTTTGGGTGAAAAAAGCATTGTATCCGGACACGTAGTTCTATCCATTGGGACGCGAGGCATTCCCCAACCAAATTGAGCACTCCTACCAAAAGAAAACCACCAAAGAGGGCAGGCAAGCCAGCTGTCGTATTGGCTCCGACTGTCACTGAAAGAAAGCGCCGGATCTCCAAGGAGGTGTCTGTGATGGGCTGGATCGAAAACATTCACGGTGAGGTGCTACTCGTGAAACAAAAGCGTGGGCGAAAGCTGTGGTCGCTGCCCGGCGGAAAGATCGAGTCGTCCGAGGCCCTCGAGCAAGGTCTCGCTCGGGAGATCAAGGAGGAAATCTCGCTTGATGTGAAGCATTGCTCGTTCATCGGAATCTTGGACCGACCCGAGAAGTCAAATCTCACATTGTTGTATCGGGTCATCGTGTATCCTGGAGCTACACCAGTCGCTCAGCATTCCGAGATCGCAGAAATCAAGTTTCGGGTGACGCTTCCGAGGGATGCAACGCCCTCGCTTCAACACTTTTGGAGGCTGATGCACGTCGGCACATCGCATCCCCGATGACTACTCCAGTCCACAGCATTTGACAGTCCCTTCGAAAGAAGCTTTGATCCCAACTGCATGAGATGGATTCCTGCCACGTTAATCGTATGTTTGTTTTTGGCCGGTTGTGCCACGCCCGAGGCCCCGCCCGTGTATTTGGAGCGTGCGAATGTGCTGCCGCTCCAGCTCGACGATCGATTTGAGTTTCGAAAGCAACAGACGTTCTTCAATGACCCTCGGACATATGTGATGACGCCGAGCGAAACCGTGCGGATGATCCGGTTGCAAAAAAACTTCGGCGCAGTGACTTACTACGAACTCGATGCCGTCACGGGATACACCTACGCGTTCTTCTGGCGCACCAGCCAGCAGGCGGATGTCACAGTTCGGTTTGAATACCGCCAGGCGGCCTTGGGCAACTTTGTCATGGCGCAGGAGCGGTACTATCCCGAAGCCCGTGGGTCGTTCCGATCGGATTTTGCCGTGGTGGGCAATGAGTATTTTGAAAATGGCAAGGTCCTTGCATGGCGTGTATTGTTGATCGTAGATGGCAGCATCGTGGCATTCCGGCAGTCGTATATGTGGAAGTAAAACCAACTCCCTCCGGTGGATTGACAGGGGACGTCGCTCGGGGCTAATTCAAGAGATATCGTGACACCAAATTCTACTGTTTACGCAAGCCAGCAGGCCCAAGCGGTTTGGATCCGTGTTCAGGGAAAGGGCACGTTCCAGATCAGCGCTGGTCTCAAGGAATATGCGAAGCGCATGATTTTGCGCGGATGCCGCAACTTCGTTGTCGACCTTGAAAACTGCGAGATCATGGACTCCACGTTTATGGGGACGTTAGCCGGGATCGCACTGCGCCTTCGCGAGGTCGGCAGCGGCGGATTAAGTGTGATCGAACCAAATGCGCGCAACCTCCAGTTGCTGGAGAACTTGGGGTTGGATCATTTGTTTTCCTTCGATTTACCGGAGGGCGTCACGGCCATACCTTACGATCGTGGCGGCGCTTCGGTGATCGCCACGAAATCCGACAACGTCCCACCGCAGGAGCAGCAGAAAACTATGATTGATGCCCACGAGGCACTCGCCGAAATCTCACCAGCCAACGAGGAAAAGTTCAAAGATGTTATCGACCTGTTAAAGCAGGAATCATCGACGGACTCTCAAGAAGCGTGAGTGGCAGGCGATCTAGTTGTTTTCCGGCGTTGCGGCACGGACCGCTGCTCGCTAGGCAAGTGGCCTAGGCGCTTGAAATCCAGAAATCAACCGCATGTGGATCTCAATCTTAGCCGGAGCATTACTTCTCACGCTGGCGATTCATTTTGCAACCCGGGCTCGATTATTGAGACGGCTGCGGGCGGTTGAACGAGAGCGCGCAGAACTCGAGTTGGAAGAGAGTCGGTTTTTTGAGTTTCTGCACGGGCTCGGCGAGGCATTTGCCGACACTATTCGCTCAGCCGATCTGCATCGAATCATCGTTGAAAGCTCTTGCCGGATTTCGGACTCGAGCGGAGGCGCTTTATATCTGGCTTCCAAGACGCACGAGACGATGGTTCCGACATTCCTTTCCAAGAACTGTCCTCCAGTAATTGAAATTCCCGCTCACATCCGTGAGCAGGCTGAGAAGCTGACTCTAGCAGTGGAAAGTTACGTGCGCTTGCATGCCGTGGCGAAGGGCGAAGGAGTTATTGGTCGTGCGTGGGAACAGCCCGGCGCCACGCTTCTCACCGCAAAAGATTTTGCCGGCGGTCCAGACGGCATTCAGAGCGAAATCACCTCGGCGATTGTAGCACCGCTCGTTTACAAGACGAAATGCCTTGGCGTGCTGATCGTTGTGAATACTGCCGAAAAACCCGCCTTCACGGAGAAGCACCTCAAGGTTTTCAGTCATATCGCGGAGCAGTCCGCCTTCGCACTATACAACGAAAATATCTATCGGGATGCGACGGAGAAAAAGCGACTCGATCACGACATCGAGATCGCTCGCGAAATCCAGAGCATTTTACTCCCGTCGGATCCACCCCCCGTTCCAGGTTACCAAATCAGTGGAATCAATATTCCTGCACGCCAAGTAAGCGGGGATTACTTCGATTACCTCGTAGTCGATGAGTACCACACCGGAGTCGCCATCGCCGACGTGTCCGGCAAGGGTGTGCCCGCATCACTCATCATGGCCATGGCGCGGAGCGTCATCCGAAGCCAAGCGCCGGATAAAATCCGCCCATCCGATGTGCTCCATCGGGTCAACCGTCAGCTCTATCCGGACATCAAAGAGGACATGTTCATTAGCATGATTTACCTCGTCTTGGACTCACGCAGCTCCGACGTCACTCTGGCTCGGGCCGGGCACGACCCCCCGTTTCTCTATCGCGCAGCCACGGGAGACATCGAGCGAATCAACCCAAAAGGGATGGCGCTCGGGATTGACAGCGGGGAGGTGTTCGATAGAGTTTGCGTCGATTTCCGGTTTACCTTGGAGTCTGGGGATTGTTTGCTGCTTTACACCGATGGGGTGAGCGAGGCCCTGGATCAAGAGGGATTGGAATTCGGGATTGCCCGGCTCGTCCAAGGCCTGCAGGCGAGCGCCGACGGGACCGCAGACGGGGTGGTCTCGAGGATCACCGAGGACATCAAAGAATTTGTGGGCACCGTGCCGCAGCATGATGATATCACTCTGATAGCAATAAGAAAACTATGACACATTCAGAATCTGAAGAACCAACTGAAAACGTGGAGCAGACCGGCCCGGGTGCGAGCACACCGGAGATCGATCCCACGGAAGCGGCGATCGCAGAGGCCGCAAAATTCAAAGACCTCTACCTCCGTAGCCAAGCGGATTTTGATAACTTCCGCAAACGGGCCGGGCGCGAAAAGGAAGATGCGATTCGCTATTCCAACTCTGCTTTGCTGGAGCGCTTGCTTCCGATCCTCGATAACTTCGAGCTTGGTCTGGATGCCGCAAAACAAGCCGCTGACGCCGCAGGGATCATTCAAGGGATGTCGATGGTGCAGCGTCAGATGGGAGATTTCCTCCAAGAGCACGGTGTCGAGATCCTGAGCGCTGAGGGTGCGCCATTTGACCCGAATCTCCATGAAGCCGTCGGACAGGAGGCCAGCGATTCCGTGTCTGAGGGCATTGTGCTCCGTCAGCTTCGGCGCGGCTTCAAGCTGCGCGACCGCCTTCTACGCCCGGCTACGGTGATCGTTTCCAAAGGGAGCGCTGAGTAACTGCCGTTTCGTCCGGCGTTTTTCAACCACACCGTATGACCACGAAACGTGACTATTACGAAATCCTGAGCGTTACCCGCACGGCATCGGGGGATGAAATCAAGCGTTCTTACCGCAAGCTCGCCGTTCAATTCCATCCAGACAAAAACCCCGGCAATCCGGAAGCGGAGGAGAAGTTCAAGGAACTCGGGGCCGCGTATGATATTCTGATGGATGAGCAGAAACGTGCCGCCTACGACCGCTATGGTCACGCGGCATTCAGTCAGGGCGGCGGCATGGGTGGTCAGGGTGGAGGATTTCATGACCCATTCGATTTATTCCGCGAGGTCTTCAGTGGTGCCGGCGGTGGCGGTGGCGGTGGGATTTTCGATCAATTTTTCGGCGGTGGCGGCGGTGCAGCCGATGGCCGTCAGCGGGGATCCGACCTGCGCTACGATTTACAAATCACGCTCGAAGAAGCGGCCTCCGGCAGCGAGAAAGAGATCGAAATCCGGAAGCTCGACCGCTGCGACGACTGCGACGGCACTGGTGCACAAAAGGGCTCGCGAGTCGTCACTTGCCACGTTTGCAAAGGACGGGGCCAAGTCATTGCGTCGCGCGGTTTTTTCCAGGTCGCTCAAACATGTCCCAATTGCCAAGGCACTGGAAACGTCATCGAAAAACCCTGCCGTTCTTGCGACGGCGAAGGGCGCGTCGAAAAAACCTCCCGTATCAAACTCAAAATCCCGGCGGGTATCGAGCACGGTTCCCGCTTGCGTTCGACCGGAAATGGAGAGGCCGGAGTGCGAGGTGCCGGGCATGGTGATTTGTACGTGGTGGTTCACGTCCGGGAGCATGAGATTTTTGAGCGGGATGGCTCGGACTTGCGGTGCGATATCCCGATTCCTTTTACCACGGCGGCTTTGGGCGGCGAGATCCGGGTGCCTACGTTGCAGAGCGCGGTGACCTTGAAAATCCCGGCGGGCACGCAGAGTGGCGCTACCTTCCGAGTTCGAAACCAAGGAATGCCATCGCTCCAGTCTACGACCCGAGGCGACCTCTACGCAGAAGTCCAAGTCGAAGTTCCCACCAAGTTGAATACCGAACAACGCGAGAAGCTCGAGGAGTTCGCTGCGCTTTGCGGAGACCACAACACGCCGATCCACCAGACGTTTTACGAGAAGTTGAAAGACTTTTTCCGCTGACGGTGTGACTCAGCAGGTAGCCGCCCGCCAGACATCCATGGCTGCCATATTTCCGAGCGAGTCGTCCCACGGCATGCACGGCGTTTCAAGCAGACCGGATTTTACCATCCGCGCAAACTCGGCGGCCTCAAGCGCCATGGCCGAAAGTGGTGAAACGACATCCACGGGCTCTATCGCACCATTTCTGATGATCTGGATTTGAGCTGGTTGATTCGGCGGGGAGCAGCTCCATGGTAATGCCACACAGATTCGTCCGTCCGTGCCGTCGATTTCAAGTGCATTACGATCCGCTGCAGCCATTCCACATCGGATCTGAGCTAGAAGACCGTCGGCGAAACGGAGATTAGCGATGGCCTTGAGATCCACATCCGGAGCACCGGACAGGGTTTCGACCATGCCTTGAATAATCAATGGGTTTTCGAACCCGGTGCCATGTGCGGCCCCAGCAATGAGCCGCACCATAGACATGGGATAGCATCCGACATCCAAGATCGCGCTGGCGCCAAGCTTCGCGTCGAAGAGCCTTGATGCAGGATCGAAAGGTGCTGCATGAGAGAACGAGGCGTGAAGCTGGTGCACTTTCCCGATCACACCACTCCGAACCAACTCACACACCCGGTGGGTTTGAGGGTGAAAGCGGTATCGAAACGCCTCTGCTAGCGCACAGTCGTTGGCTCGGGCCGTGGCGATCATTTCTTCAGCCTCGGCGAGATTCATCGTGAGCGGTTTTTCGCACAGGACAGGCAGTTTTCTGCGGAGCGCAGCGGTGGCCCATTCCAAATGAAACGGGTGCGGCGTAGCCAAGTAAACCGCATCGATTTCGGCATCGTCCAGCAATCCCGCGTAGCTGCCGTGGCAACGCACTTCGGGATACTCACTTTTGAATTGCCCGGCGGACTCTTGGCTTCGGCTGCCCGTTGCCACAGCGACACCAGAGTCGGTTTCATCGAGTGCTTCGATAAACTTCCGGGCAATTCGACCGGTGCCGAGAATGCCCCAACGGATAGGGGATAGAATACTCACGAGTCCGAGGGTTTGGCGGTGGGGAGGTTTGATTTGCCGAGCGGCCGGCAGGCCGCAACGAGTAAGTTGCATGCCTCAATGCACAAAAGCGGGATTGTTTTCGTTGGCCAGATCGCGTTGAGCGGTGCAGTCAACGGCTGCGGTCTATCTGGCGCGAGGTCCCAGAGTAGGGTTCGGAGGCAGCCGGTTTCGCTATTACAGGCGCTTTGAATGAGTTCGTCCGCTTGGTCGTCGCGAGTGAGTTGCGTGATTCGATACATCCCCGTTTGACGAGCAAGCGTCTCCCGGAACGGGACGGGGGCGATGCGCCCACGGATTGCCGAAAGATACATCCCGAGTGCAGCTGGATACAAAAAATCGAGCGCAGCCCGAACGTCGTCGAGCGACTCCAGCTTCAGCACCCAGCCACGACGCAGGTTAGGCGCAGTCTTTAGTGGCCGGTATTTGCCATCAGCGTCGTACTTGGCGATCTCTCGTGCATCTTCGGGCCACGTCATCACCGTGAGCGTGTCGATGTCACACCCGTCATCGAGGCAATGCCTAAGCGTGCGGTCCGGACGAACTACGATCTCACCAATCGTCCACTCACCTTGAGCGCCGAGTTGATCAATCAGGTCAATGATGCCGGATGGAATACCATTCATTGCTTGGAATCTACATCTGCCACGCCCTGCGGACTCAACCCGAATAGACCGAGCTATCATCGAACACCTTGGATTCCGTCACAACCATCGGCTCGCCTGCGGAATCTAACTGCTGAAAAAAGCAACTCTCGTAGCCGGTGTGACACGCTCCACCTGTTTGTTCGACTTCGAAAAGTAATACGTCCGCGTCACAGTCGACGAACCAGCGCACAATCCGCTGGGTGTGACCACTCGTCTCACCTTTCAGCCAAAGCTTCTTGCGGGAACGGCTCCAGTAATGCATCAGCCCGGTTTCCTTGCATTTCTCTAATGCCTCCGCGTTGATCCATGCGAACATAAGCACCCGTCCACGCGGTGGACCCGCTTGGCCGGTCGCTTCTTGAATGATCGCCGGCACGAGCCCATCCGGCGTAAATTTGATTTCTGGAGTCACCCCGCGAGTTTTTTCTCGGGACGGCAATCCATCAAGAGAATTCCCGAGCAAATATGGAAATTGATCCCGCACGAGTAGTCTGATTCTCTTTTGTTTGTTCCCATCCACCACATGATTTTATTTTCCGAATGAATAACGCATCGTATTTCGTAGCTTGTGACCTTGGTGCCGAAAGTGGGCGTGTCATGCTTGGCACACTGGCGGACGGGAAGTTGAAATTGGAAGAAATCCACCGCTTTCCGAACCTGCCAGTCTGGATCGGCAACAGCTTGCGATGGGATATTCTTGGGACGTTTCGTGAGTTAAAGGCCGGCTTAAAAATGGTCGCAGCGATGGATTTGCCGGTGACGAGCGTGAGCGTGGATTCGTGGGGCGTCGATTACGTGTGGACGGGCGCGGGGCAACCGATGCTGGCGCCGCCATACGTGTATCGAGACGAGCGGGTGGATGCCGCATTCAAGTCGGCGACCGCGCGCGTCTCGACGGACATTATTTTCGAGGCGACGGGGCTGCAGTTTCTGCCCTTCAATACGTTGTATCAACTTTGCTCAGACGTGGAGCACAGCCCGGCGATGGTCGGAGTGGCTGAGCAATTTTTGTGCATCGCTGATTACTTTAACTTTCTTTTTTCCGGCGTTGGTCGTGTCGAGCAGAGCATGGCCAGTACAACGCAAGTTTACGACCCGCGCACTCGCGATTGGTCTTCGTCGCTGATTGACGCCTTTAGTTTGCCCGCTCGAGTTTTTCCGGAAATCGTTCCGAGCGGAACCGCGCTCGGAGTAATTACTCCCGCCGTGTCGGCGGAAACTGGTTTGGCACCTTCTGTCAACGTGGTGGCCACTTGCTCGCACGATACAGGAGCCGCGGTTGCGGCAGTGCCAGCGAGCGGGGGGAATGACTGGGCGTATTTGAGTTCTGGCACATGGTCGCTGATCGGCGTCGAATTGCCCGAACCGCTCATCCGTCCGGATGTGCATGCGGCTGACTTCACGAATGAGGGAGGCTACGGAGGGACCACACGATTTTTGAAAAATGTGGTCGGACTTTGGATCCTGCAAGAGTGCCGTCGGACATGGGAGGCCGAGGGCAATTCATTCGATTACGGAACCCTCACCGACTTGGCAAGCCAATCACCTGCCTTGGTTTCATTGATCAACCCAGCGGATGCCCGATTCGTTAAGCCGGGCGGAATGCCTTCAAAAATCGAAGCATTCTGCCGCGAGTCCGGTCAGCCCGTGCCCGCCACGACCGGTGCGTTCGTGCGCTGCATCTTGGAAAGCCTCGCTCTCATGTATCGCCTGCAGCTCACGCTGATCGAGTCACTCACCGGACGCTCCATCCGAAAACTCCACATCGTCGGCGGCGGCAGTCAAAGCGCCTTGCTCAATCAATTTTCTGCGAATGCAACTGGACGCGAAGTGTTGGCTGGACCAGTCGAAGGAACGGCAATCGGAAACATCTTGATTCAAGCGATCACATCCGGGCATCTTGACTCGTTGGAATCGCTGCGAGGTTGCGTGGCGGCTTCGTTTCCGGTCAATCGTTTTTCCCCTGAGGAGTCTGATTCGTGGGATGACGCATTCCGGCGTTTCGAGACGCTTCGCTGATTCACGAGATCCGCTGGCATCGCAGGTGCCGTGCTTCCACGTAGATTGCTTGTGATGGAAATGCATTACGATCGTGGAGTATTGCTTCCGAACCTCGGTCTCTGGCTGGATCCCTCTGGGTCGCGCGATTTGGCATTCGTCTCACATGCCCACAGCGACCATACCGGACGCCACAAGGAATGCATCCTCACGCCGGAGACCAGTCGGCTGATGGCTGCTCGCATGGGCGAGTCGCCGGGGGTGGAACATCTGCTGGAGTATGATCGTCCACACGATTTCGGCGCATTCACGGTGACATTGATTCCAGCCGGCCATGTCCTGGGATCTGCCCAGGCCCATATCGAATCAAGTAGTGGCACACTATTATACACCGGTGATTTTAAGCTTCGACGCGGACTGACTAGTGCGCCCACTTCGTTTTTGAGAGCTAATACGCTAGTGATGGAAACAACATTTGGTCGCCCTCATTATGTGTTTCCACCGGCCGCCGATGTAATTGCAGCGGTACTGCGGTTTTGCACGGAGACATTGGAGGACGGCGATACACCGGTTCTGTTGGCATACTCGCTTGGAAAAGCACAGGAGATCCTCTCCGCACTCGCGGGTGCAAACTTCTCGATCATGCTCCACGGCAGCATTGCGATCATCACAAAGGTGTATGAGTCGCTAGGAGTTTCGTTCCCGAGTTATCAGAATTACCGGCAAGGGCACACGCGAGGTCACGTCGTGATTTGTCCACCGAACGTAAATGGCTCGGCAATGCTACAAAAAATCCCCCGCTGTCGAGTCGCCGCACTGAGCGGATGGGCACTCGATCCTAGAGCCATTCATCGCATGCGCTGCGACGCCGTGTTTCCACTCTCCGACCACGCAGATTATCCGGAACTGATTCAATACGTGAAGATGGTCCAGCCTCAGCGGGTTTTCACTCTGCATGGGTTTGCACAGGATTTCGCCCGAGACCTGAGAGCCATGGGAATCGAGGCATGGGCACTCACCGGGGCAGATCAACTTGAGCTTCGACTTCCGTCATCGATGGCGGCGGACGCTTCATCGACTCCAAGATGCGGGGAGGCACCGTTGCCTGCGGGCGACATCACTGCCGCCGCATCCCACGGGTTCGAGCTTTTTGCAAGGCTGGGTGCGGAGATTGCGGCGACAAGTGGTAAGTTGGCGAAAGTTCGAATGCTGTCGGACTATTTTTGCACCCTCAGCGAGCAGAATCTGAAATTGGCAACCACCTGGCTCACAGGCCGTGCATTCTCGCGAACGTCCGAAACCTCATTGCACCTCGGATGGAGCGCGATCCGGCGTGCTTTACTATCCATCACCGGATGCACCCCGTCCACGCTGCAGGCAGTTTCCCGGCGATACAATGACGCCGGGCTGACCACACTGGAGATTTTGAAGGGGCAGACCACTCCGTCCACTTGGGATCTCGCCGATGCGGAAGCATTTTTTCGTTCGCTCGCAGTCACGCGGGCACCAGCCGCTAAACTCGACATTCTGGCGAATGCACTCAAAGCAAACTCAGCCGTTTCGGCAATGATGCTTGTGAAAATCATCACTGGCGACCTGCGGATCGGGCTCAAGGAGGGGCTGGTCGAGGATGCCGTGGCACAAGCCTTCGGCGTTAGCGCCGACATGCTGCGTGAAGCACACATGCTTCTTGGAGATCTCGGATCGGCAGCCGTGCGCGCACGATCTCACACTTTGGATACCGTGAAACTGACTCCCTTCCTCCCGGTCCGCGCGATGTTGGCAAGCCCTGAACCCACAGCGGAGGCCGTATGGAATCGGCTGGCAAGCGGCGCGGACCAATCCGTATGGGTAGAGGATAAACTGGATGGCATCCGAGCGCAGATCCACGCGATGGATGGGGTCGTCGAAATTTACTCCCGCGACCTTCACAAAATCACGTCGACCTTTCCGGAAATCTGCGCGCCTCTTCGGTCTGCCCGCATTTCCTGTGTTTTGGACGGCGAGATTATCGCGGCTGACGAAGAGGGTCCACGCGGATTTTTTGAGTTACAAAAGCGGCTCGGGCGCAGCGATCCAGATCTTTTTATGCGCCAGGACATTCCTGTTTCATTCGTTGCATTCGATTTGCTTTGGTCGGACGGCAAATCGCTCTTTCGCGAACCGCTGCGCGAGCGTCGCCACGTGATGGAGTCGATTTCATGGCCTCAACCGATCCGCGTCGCTGAGGTGACGCTCATCGAATCTGCCGGAGCGATTGAGAGGGAGTTCGACGCCGCCCGAGTGCGGAAAAACGAGGGATTGATGATCAAAGACCCTCTTAGCTCGTACCTACCGGGGCGACGTGGAATGGCTTGGATCAAGCTGAAGAAGGCTGCTGCCACGCTCGACGTTGTCGTAACCGCTGTGGAGTACGGTCATGGCCGCCGACGTGAGGTTTTGAGCGACTATACTTTTTCCGTTCGCGGAGAAAGCGGCGCATTTTCAAAGATCGGCAAGGCATATTCTGGACTCACCGATGCGGAGATCTCCAAGTTAACGCCGGTTTTTCAGAAGCTCACGATTCGCCAGCGGGGACGCGTATTCGATGTGGAGCCATGCATTGTGCTTGAGGTCGCATTTGATTCCATTCAAGCGAGCACGCGGCACAGCTCCGGGCTATCCTTGCGGTTTCCGCGGATAGTGAGAATACGGACGGATAAAACACCCGATGAAATCGATACCGTCGAAAGTGCATCCCGGTTGGTATCAACTGAGTGAGCCAAAGCCGATCGCGCCTCGCCCAAGAGCCTAGTATCTATCGATATCGTGCTTGGCTTGCAGCGGCGCCTCGCTTGCGGCGGACGATAGACCAGCCGGGACTGGGGCCACTCGCGCAGTCAGAATCTCTTGGATTCTGGCTCGGAAGATCGTGAGCGCATTCCTCCAGTTCATTGTGAGTAGCGACCCGATACCGATCATTCCCAAAAAGGCGACTATGAATACCAGAAAACCTGCTCCCAGATGGAATGTGCTCGGTTCCTCGAGCGAGCCAATCGCAAACTCCGGTCCAAAGGCTATCGTCCCAATGGTAAGCATCAGAATACGCGCCATGTTACCAGCTACGGCCAATGGAATGGCGCAAAGAAATAGCAGAATCTGCTTCCAGACCGGCTTGATCATGAAAAATGCATAGAGAGCAGTCGCCATCGTCAACGCGAACAATGATCGGATCCCACTGCATGGGTCGGCCACATCGACCGAAAACCCGGCCCCTGCGGCCGTGCCTAGTAGTGCATTTGGTGCCGACAAGATCGCTGTGCCCTGCTGAATGGCACCAAACCCGAAGATATTCAAAAGCTGCACGCTCGCTGTGGACATCAAGAGCCGAAGACGGAACGCGATCATTTCTTCCAAAAACACCAAGGGCATTGCAAAAAATAGAAAAGCCCACGGGAACAAGAGCAGCTTCCCCCATTGCCATCCGAAGATCGCCAAAATTCCACCAGCGATGAATATCCAAATCGCTCCGACTCCTGCGAAAAAGTTATCGGTTCGATACCCGGCCCAGAAACAAAACACCGAAAACGCAATCACAAGAAACCCAAACAAGCTTCCTTGCACGGGAGTAGCCAACAACGCGTCCTTCCGCTGCCAAACGATGAATGCCGATGCGAGCGGCACCATCCAACAATGCTGCCACTCTTCAGTTTTCCAGAACACAAATAGGTTCGCCCAAATCGGCATGCGAACATCGCCGTATCCGACCGAATACGGGATAGCCGCAGCCATGGCCAAGACGCCCGAGAAGATGATGAGCGCACCAATCACTATCGGTAGCAGAGTTGCTGTCGTCGGTGCAGGGATGGGAGTCGCGCTGGTATTCACGGAGGGAATCGATTGCTAGGAGCGTTTACTAAAGCAGTGCTTACGAAATAATGCCAGCGGCAGTTATCGTTGATCTTCAAGAACGGATCACGCGCTGCGAGGGATACGAACCAAACGAGAAAAAGGTATCGCACGTGGCACTCGCACGTTTGATTGCAGAATCGTAACTCGACACACCGGGAGCCCCGTCGATCTCCATGAAAAACACGGCGCGATCGCTGTGACCGGGGAGCGGGCGGGAAATGATGCGGTTGATATTGACCTGATTGCGGGCGAACGGCCCGAGGAAACGGTGCAGGCTTCCAGATTCATTGCCAAAGGAAACTGCAACCGCTGACCTCGCAGCCGCCGGATTCTTCGGAGTTTTTTCGCTATGCCCAAGCACAAAAAAATGGGTGATGTTTGCCAGCCCTTGGATCACCGGGCAGCGCAGGACGTCGAGTTTGCGCGAGGCTGCGGCGGCTGGTGCGGCGAGGGCCGCAGCGTCGGGATCCGCAGCGGCTGAGTCCGCAGCCATCGCTGTGCTTGGAACCGGGATCACCTCTGCACCCGGCAGGTTCTCCGCGAGCCAATCCCGGTGGGTGTGCAACTGAACAAAGTGCGAATACACCCGCCGAATCGTCCGACCCGCTCGCCCGAGCAGCCCGATGCGGACGTGCAGCGCGATCTCTTCGACTACAAAGACCCGGCCAGCCTGTGCAATGAGTAGATCCACTGCGTCATAGATCGTTCCGCCCAGCGAGTTTTCAACCGGCACGACGGCATGCGCTTTGGGTTGGGCAATCAGGGAATCAAAGATCGCACCAAACGATCCACAGGGTTCGAGCGGACGCTTGGTGCCGAAACGTCGCTCGGCCACAAGATGAGAGAAAGTGCCCTCGGGACCGAGATAGATTACCGGTGGTCGTTTCACTGGATCTGGCTAAGCGGGCAGATGCAGGATACGGCCGCAATTCGGGCAATGGACAATCGCCTTCTCACCGCGCACCTCGAGGCTGATTTGGGTCGGCACCTTCATGTGACATCCCGTGCAAACATCGTGCTCCAACGGGACAACAACCACCCCATTTTTGCTTTTGAATAAACGCTCGTAGCGATCCAATAGATCGACATTGATCGGAAAAGCAAGAGGCGCGCGCGTCGCCTCTAACTCGGCAACCAGCGCCTCCACAGTCAACTTTTTCGCATCAAGATCTGCAATCTGACTCGTGTATTTCGCGGTCTCATCCGCATGCACCTTTTCCGAAGCCGCAGTGGCCGGGGCAAGCGATTCCGTTTCCGCCATGAGATCCAGTTCCTTGTCTTCGATCTGACGGACGAGAGCTTCTGCCGACGCGATTTCATGATTGAATGCGGCATACTCCTCGTTCTTCTTCGTCTGCATCTGCTGCGTCTTATACTTGAGGATCTGCTCACGTTTTGACGACGCTTCAAGTTGCAACCGCTTGCGTTCAACTTCAATTTCACGCAAACGCGATTTTGAAGCATCCAATCGGGCGGCCGAATCTTGCATGAGTTTTTCCTTCACCTTGCATTCCCCAGGAATCGCGGAGAGCTCGGCACGGAGTGAGCGGATGCGCTGATCGCGATCCTGCAAAATAAGAAGGTTTTCGATTTCTGGAAGCATAAGCGCGGAATCTTTATGACGAATCCCGTCGCGCGGTGCGAGCAGGAATTCACCGGAACTCGATAGCTGCCTCCCAAAACACGGGCTCGCGCGCGGGGACTGCGCCGAAAGCAAGCCGGGATAGCTCAGGGGACGGTCCGCCGTAGCTTCGTGGCGTCGTATCCTTGCGCGACGGCCTCGGCGACGATCTTCTCGTAGGTGGCGTCTGAGAGCTTCGGTGTGCGGGACAAAATCCAGAGATACTTGCGCGACGGGTGTCCAACGAGCGCCCAGGAATAGTCGGATTTATCCAATCCGATGATCCAGTAATCGCCTGTGAATGGTCCAAAAAATCCCACCTTGAGCTTCGCGTTGCCGGTGTTTGGGACCACGGTGGCCCGCCCGGTGACGCTGATCGTTTTGCCGTACTTATCGTAGCAGGTATTGACGACACGGATCGAGCCATCCGGGTTCGGGGTGTATTCCGCATGAGTGCCTCTCGCACACCGGCGCTGAAACCAGACCGGGTAACTTGCGATCTCATACCACTTGCCGGCGTAGCGGTTCAGATCGACCGCATCGACTGTTTGGAGTTTTGGCTGGCGGGCTGTGGCGCAGGCGGCCAGCACGGCGGCGGTGAAGACTCCAAGAATCACGATCGACGGTCGGTGGATTTTCATAATGTTAGTTTAGTCTATGTTCTGGGAATACACTCGGTTTATTGTTCGCGGATGATTTGGCGACTCTGGATTTTGTTTCTCGCGGCGGGCTGTTTTCTAGTCGGTGGCTGCAAGGATGCGGGCTCCCGCGCGGATCTCGTTTTCATCAATGGTGCGGAGCCCGAGTCCCTCGACCCGGCAATCATCACCGGCCAACCGGAGGGACGGGTCGTCAACGCGCTCTTCGAAGGGCTGACAACCTACGATGCGGGCGGTCGTGCAGTGCCCGGCATGGCGGAGTCGTGGACGATGTCCGAGGATCGGAAAACCTACGTCTTTCAAATCCGCGATGATGCGAAATGGAGCGACCGCAGTCCCGTTACGGCGCACGATTTCGTGGCGTCATGGCGTCGCACCCTGAGCCCCGAGACGGGAGCCGGTTATAACTATCAGCTTTTTTACATCAAAAATGCCAAGCCGTTTGCGGATGGTGAGATCGAGGATTTTTCGCAGGTCGGGGTGCGAGCGATTGATGACCGAACGCTCCAAGTGGAATTGGAGAGTCCGACTCCATTTTTTTTGGAGCTCTGTGCTTTTCCCACGTTGCATCCGGTGCCAGTAAAGCTGATCGAGGAGGTCGGTGACGACTGGATCAAACCGGGAAAAATCATCAACAACGGCGCCTATTTGCTTGAGGAGTGGAAGATCAATGATCGAATCCGCCTGCGCCGCAATCCGGGTTATTGGAATGCAAAGAACGTCGCGCTCGAAGTGGTCGATGTCCTACCGATCGCGAAAGACACGGTCGCCTTCAACTTCTACGCCAGCGGCAGCGCGGACCTCGTCATGGATAAGGGATTGGCTCCTCCTTCGTTGTTGGAGGATTTGAAGAAACGGCCGGATTTCCATGCCGCTCCATTCTTAGGAACCTACTTTCTGCGCTTCAACTGCAAGCAAGGTCCGTTTGCGGATGCGCGGGTCCGAAAGGCATTTGCGATGACGGTGAATAAACAGGAAATCGTCGAGCGGATCACGCGGGCCGGCGAGAGTGCCGCGCAGGGGTTTGTGCCGCCTGGTCTGGATGGGCACATCGCGCCGGAAGGGTTACCCTACGATCCCGAAGCGGCGCGAGCCCTGCTTGCCGAGGCAGGCTTTCCCGAGGGTCGTGGGTTTCCGCTTGTGCGCTACCTTTACAGCGAGGGCGGGCTCAATGAAGCGATTGCAGTCGAGCTTCAAAGCATGTGGAGACAGAAGCTCGGCATCAATGTTTCGCTGGCGCGGCAGGAGTGGAAAGTTTACCTGAACTCCATGAACTCGCTCGACTACGATATCGCGCGTTCTAGCTGGGTCGGTGATTACCCGGATCCCAATACGTTTTTAGATATGTTTGTCACCGACGGAGGCAATAACCGGACGGGCTGGTCGAGCAAGGCATACGACGACTTGATCGCAGATGCCGCCCGCGCCGCAGATCCATCGGCTCGCCTTCAGATTCTCGCCGAAGCAGAACGATTGCTCGTGATGAAGGATGTTCCGATTTGTCCGATATATTTTTATGTCGGCATCCAGCTCTACGACGCCAACAAGCTTGGCGGCATCGAACCCAATGTGCTGGACGAACACCCGATCAAATCGATGTTCCGCAAATCTCCTAGGGAGTAGTCGAAGGAGAACTTGCCTCGGGCAGATCAGTGGCATCCACCTTCGCGCATGCCTCGCGGAAGCTCGACTCGACCTCTAGGAGTCGTGACAAATACGGCTCGACCTTTGGAAGCTGGGCTGCTTTCGAGAACGCTGACGGATTGGTCAAACGCGAGAAGAGCATCTGCGCGATTTTCGATGAGTGAACCGCTTTTTCGCCGTATCCGTCGGGTTTGTTGCTAGACCAAAACCTGATCCATTGGCCGTCTTCCCGCTCGTCGAATCCGAGATAAACGACTAAGTGCCCGCGCTCCTGTTTTCCCACAGCGTCGTTCCAGAAAATCTTCAAAAAGTCGCCCGGCTTGGCCGCCGCGAGTGACGTGAAATTCTCACCAGCCCCCAACTCATGGAACAGCATCGCTGCTCCCGGACCATTTGCATTCCATCGTCCCCAGACTCCATGACCATCTGCCAAGGGACGTGGGATCAGCGCATCCGTCGCGGATGCATCCAGTTTCAACGCACCCGTCCGAGCCGCCTCGTTCAATACCTCCAACAGCAATAGATAGGTCGCAGAGGAACAATAGCTCGGCTTCGCGGTATTCGCATCGACGACCAAACGCGATCCCTTCGTGCTCACGGACTCCCGAAATCGACGGCCAGCTTCGCTTGTTACGGCATAGCCCCCGCCGTGCGGCATCTTGCGAATCTCTGCTAGGACGACCGCGTTCCAATTCGCGCTAAACGCAGAAGCGGATGTCCAGACTAGAATGCATGCTGCCAGCACCGAACTGACGGGCAATCGAGCGAGACTGTGGGTCATTCGCCAAGCTCAACGTTCCAGTAGGCAAAATCGATGAAATGCCTCCAACTCTCATGGTGCGGGCTCGGGAACGTCAGATTGATAAATGGCCGCCACTTCGGACGTTTCGGCTTTTTGATCAACTGCAACCCGGCTTCGTGCGGCAGACGGTTAGCCTTGCGCGAATTACACGGGATGCAGGAACAGACGACGTTTTCCCATGTCGTTTGCCCGCCGCGATCGCGCGGAAAAACATGATCCAAGTTCAGGTCTTTGCGATCAAATACCTTGTGGCAATACTGGCACGTATTCTTGTCCCGCTCGAAAACATTGTGCCGAGTGAACTTCACTTCTTTTTTGGGAAGGCGATCAAACAACATGAGCACGATCACCTGCGGCACACGGATGCGAGCCTTCACCGTGTGGATCATTTCGTCGTCGGGTTCCTCGGACGAAAAGTCCTTCCATGCCTCGAAATCATGAGTGAAGAAGTTGTTAGCCTCGTCGTTTCGCACCACATGCGCGTGCCCTTGAAAAAGCAAAACCAACGCCCGACGCACGCTGCATGTATTCACAGCCTGCCACAAGCGGTTTAAAACCAAGACGGGACGATCAAGCACAAGGTCCATAATGGAGACAATTGCGTGCGGGGGTTTGTTCCGCACTGCGCGTTTGCTTAATGCGAATCTGACGCTGTGTCAAGGCCGCAGTGGAAACACGCGACCTAAATGCCGCCGAAGCAGTCCAGCAAGCTGGAGCCCCAAACGCGCGCTGCAAAGGCGCTACCTTGTTCGACTATTTCCTGAGGTTTTTCGGGTCGACGTAAAAATGAAAGAACTGCCCCCATTTCTGACGCCGGTTCAGGCTGGTGGTTCGGTCAGACGGTAACTCGTGCTCCGACCTCCTCCGCCCTCCTGCGCCAGAATCCCACGATCAAGCAGAATCTTGATGTCCCGCAGTGCGGTGTCCCCCGAGCACTTAGCGAGTTTCGCATAATTCGACGTGGACAGCTTGCCTTCGAACCCGTCCAGCAGCCGATTGATCACCTTGCGCTGTCGCTCGTTCACGGGATCCAGATTGATTTGCTCCCAGAGCTTTGCCTTTCGCAAAATGCTCGCGAGGTTGCTTTCCGCTCCGTCCACCGCCCGACCCAGACAGGCCAAAAACCACTCTAACCAAAGTGTAATGTCCGTCCTGCCCCTTTGGCACCGCTCCAGGATGTCGTAATACTGCTTCCGCTCGGCTTCGATCTGCGCCGACATGCTGTAGAAGCGCTCGGATGTTCCTTCCGCCCGCGCAAGCGCCATATCCACTATCGCTCTGCCGATGCGACCGTTTCCATCCTCGAAGGGATGGATCGTCACAAACCGAAAGTGCGCGATCCCGGCTCTGAGAACCGGATCGACTCCGCTGTCGTCGCCAAACCAGTCGAGGAAGGCTGCCATTTCATGATCCAGCCGGTCAGCCGATGGTGCCTCAAAATGCACCTGTTCCCTGCCCATCGGGCCGGACACGACCTGCATGGGGCCAGCCTCAAGGGGACGCCATGCGCCGACGGTGATTCGCTGCATGCCGCTGCGCCCTGTTGGGAACAGTGATGCGTGCCAGCCAAACAAGCGTTCGGAGGTCAGCGGTTCGGCATATCTTTGCGTGGCGTCGAGCATCATCTCCACCACTCCATCCACGTCCCGACTCGACGGCGCCGTGCCCCCCACGTCCAGTCCGAGACGCCGCGCAATCGAAGAACGCACCTGCCCGGCATCGAGTTGCAGGCCCTCGATCGCACTCGACTTCATAACGTCGGCGGTCAGGGTCGTCAGATTGGCCTCGGCCCGGAGCCGGAATCCGAGACCTTCCATCTTTCCCAGCAAACGTCCCTCCCGGTGCCGGACATCTGCCAGCAAAGGTGAGAGTTTCGCCTCGTTCCATGCGAGGTTCGGCCAATCCGGATTCTCATGGATGTAACTCATATTCGTCGCATCGTTTGCGGAGAATATGGCGTCCATTCCCTGCAAAGTCAATAATCACCGCAAATTACGCGGCGCAAAAGCCCCACATTCACCGCATTTCCCGTAAATCCGGCAACTTGAAAGAACGGGATCGAAGAACGGAGAACGGGGTCGCCGAGTATTTCCCTGCATCATGCACAAAACCGATCCTCGCGTTTGTTGCTGCAAGAAAATGCAGCCTGCCCCCCTGTTCCTGATGTATTGGAATCCTGCATCATGGAAAAATGAGGTCACCTTGCGATGATTCCGCTCTGTTGGAGATTGCTGATCTGGTTTTGGGTGCCGAACTCGCGCAGGGGGGCAAGTCGGCATGGATTCAGGGTGAATCTGGAATGACTGAGAGGCCCTTTGGACCCGTTCCTGCGCCATTTTGCGGCTATTTTACAGACTGGCGGCTCGTCCCAAACAAGCCTTATCTTACCGCCATTCATGACCGACCCCTTGCCGCATTTCCCCATTGCCGATCCGAGCGCACTCGGCCCCGGAACCGGATCGAGGGTGTCACCGATGCGAAGCTCATCGACTTAACGCCACTCGAAGGCGACCGCTTTATGATCCCTCGGCTTGCCCCGCAAGAGAACTGTAGGCTTCCAGATACTGCTCCATCATGGTGGAAACCTTGAAGCGTGATGCATTGGCAAAGCCTCTCTCCCGGAGTGCCTCGCGATCACGCAGTCCGTCGAGCACAACCGCAGCGGCGGAGTCGGGGTCAGAAGGGTCAAATACGGCCACTCCGTCGCCACCGACCTCGGTCATGGGTGGGCGATTTGTTGTGAAAACCGGGCAACCGCAGGATTGTGCCTCGATGATCGGCCACCCGAACCCCTCATGCCAGGAAGGAAAAATCAACGCCTCGGCAATGCTGTAGGCGGCTTTCAGGGAGTCGTGCGACAAGCCGCTCATCCCGATCAATCGCTCGGCAATGCCGAGTTGCCCGGCAAGTTCCAAAAGTTCCGGCGGAAGCGGAGGGCCGATCATCACCAGCAAGTGGGGGAGAGTCGGTTCTCTGGCTAGGCACGCAGCGAAAATGCGAATGACCCCTTCCCTGTTCTTATACCATGTATTGATTCCGACGTGCAGAAAGAATGATAAACTGCTGCTGCCCCTCGCGGAAAACTCGCGCTCCATGCATTCGGCGGCAGCTTCCTGCGGCATCGGAGCATACGGATGGTGGGGGGCGTTGTAGATAACACGAATGCTGCTTTGAGGAATGCCGGAGAGACGGACAAGAGTGTCCCGTGTCATTTGAGAAACGGCGACCAGCAGCCCCGCCTTCCTGAGTCCGCTCAAGATCATTTCCTGATAAACTCCGGTTCCACGGGTTTCCTGCCGTTCAGGAAACTCCCCGCGAACCGCTTGGAGCGTCATCAGATCGTGCACGGTGACCAGATTGGGAACATTTTGCAAATGCCGCGTGTACATGGCATAGCCAGGGTCAATGATATGCACCACGACCGGCCCTGACTTGCGCAAACGCCACACGGCCCGGCGCAATTCCATCGGGAAAATCAGCAGTTTATCGCATGCTGCCATCAACTTCGAGACGAGCTTGGAGCTTGTCGGCAAGAATCCCAGCCTGGCCTTCGGGGAGAGAACCTCGACCCGGTAACTCCTCGCGAGCAACTCTCTTTCCAGCATCCGCAGATAATACTCCATACTCGCCGGACGCGAGGCGCGATGATAAGCTCCGATCAGAAGGACTTGAAGAGTTTTCATAAAACGTTCTCGAATCAGACTCAGCGCCTCCGTCGATCCTCCTGATGAAGCGTTTCCCCAGAGGTGGCGCGGAAAGCGGCACCAAAGGGAACCGTTGTTTCGTTAGCCCGGAGCGGTCGACATTGGATTGCTTATTGCTGTAGGTTGATTCTAATTCCGGGTCAAGCGACAAAGAATCCCGGGCGACGCCCGACCTCAATCTCCGCACGAAGTTCGTGCAGGTTTTTGACCATTTGTCCGAACGGCAGGCGCTTGCAGACAACGCCTGTTTCATGAATCCTACAAACTCGTGCTCGTGACCCACGGTAAACCATGGCAACTCGACTACCTACCATCTCGTTGATCAGCGGCCCAAACGGCGCTGGAAAAACAACGAAAAAAGGGGGCAGTTCTTCCAAGTTAACATCAGGTCCCATTGACTCACAAAACAGTCGGAGAGCGAAAACGGAAAACAGGTCGTCTCTGCAATTTCACAGCAACTGTGCATCGGGGGGGGCGTATCAAAGCGAAAGAACGCCGCGGTAGCAAAAACCGGGCAATTCCGGGTGGTCAGCTTGCTTCGAGACCGTATTGGAGAAAACCTCCGGCAACAGCCACTCGCGGAAGCGGGTCCGGCGGCCCTTGGTGGGATCTCTCGGGATGTCCGTTCCTTGGCCGATGACGTCCCAGCCCTGCGCCGCGAGCTGGGCGAGGAAAGGTTGTTCGACTTCGGTGTATTCGGACATTAGCGAGCGTTGGGTGGAATGGAGAGAATCTCGGTGAGGGCAAGATTCAGGTAATAGTTGGTGCGTCCGATTTTGCGCTTCTTGAGGAAGCCAGTGGCGCAGAGTTCGTCAAGGTAGCGGGTGGCGGTGACCCTGGAGACTTTGAGGTCTTGGACGATGACCTCGATCTTAGTGTAGGGATGCGTGAAGAGGTTGTTGATGGGATCCTGGCTGTAGAATCTATGCTCTTTTCGGATGCGATGCTTATAGTCCTGCAGGGCATCCCCGATGCGGGCGATGGTATCGATGGTCTGCCGGGCGGTAATCTCGATGGCGGTGAGGAGGTAGAGAATCCACTCCTCCCACTTTTCGTCGGTGCGGACGGTCTGGAGGAGTCTGTAGTAATCTGATTTTGTCTGGAGGATGTAGCGGCTGAGGTAAAGCGTGGGTATGGCAAGGAGGTTCTCTTTGACGAGGTAGAGAACGTTGAGAATGCGCCCGGTGCCATCGTAGAAGGGGTGGATCGACTCGAAGCGATGATGGATGAGAGCCATCTTGACTAAGGGATCGACGGGCGAGAGGACGGGGTTGTTGATGAAGCTTTCGAGGTCCCGCATGGCGGACTCGATTTGCTGGTAATTCTGGGGCGGGGTGGAAACGATTTCGCCGGTGCGCTCGTTTTTCAGGGTCGTGCCGGGGAGTTTACGAAATCCGGCCTCGTTCTGCTCGAGGGTGGCTTGAATGGTTAGAATGGTACGGGCTGGCTTGACGAGGTGTTCCCGGGAGCGAAGAACCTCTTTGAGCGCCTCGAGGCAGAGATCCAGTCCGAGACGGCTACGGTATTTGAAACAATCCACCACGGTGCGGGCGGGGTCGGTGACAGGAACCTCAATGTCGTTGAGCCGATGGATCTCAATGCCTTCGGTAAAGGCGGCTTCGATCCCTGACTTAAAAACCTCGATGGGCGGGTAGTCGGTGCGCGGGGCGACGGCGTTGTTGCGCAGAAGGATGTTGACCGAATGCGCCCGATGAGTGCCGATCCGGTGAAACTGAAGGGCGCTGACTAGGACAATGACGGCACGAGGCACGCGGGCCGCGACTTCGGAGAGATTGAGGTGTTCGTCCCAAGGGGCATCCGGCAGGCGCTAGAGCCCCCGGTTGATGCGTTGACCCATGGGGGAATTTCCGCAGCAGCTTTTCCTTTTCCGCGTGAAGTCGCCTGTTCCGCGAACCGATGACCCGCACCAACGCGAAAAATTGCACGGTAACTTGCGGTAACGTGATTCCCTTCCCGGGACCATACACACCCCAGCGTGTGGCGTTCAGCGACCCGCCGGACCCTTGCATCAAGCACAAAATCGATCCTCGCGTTTGTTGCTGCAAGGATATGCACACTGCCCCCTAGTTCCCTAGGGATTCCAGTAGAAAGTGACCTGCTGAGAAGAACCACTGGAGGGAATTACCATCCGGAAGTAGATTCTATCCTTAGACTGATCCAGGGCGTCTTCAAAAATAAAGTAACCGCTTTGGGGTGCGTTTTTCAGCAAATTTAAGTTCTCGTATTCAGCGAACCCGCTGTTTTGCATCATCTCTATTGTTCTGATTGGAATCGGCAGGTCGCCGCTCCCTTCTATACTGATTAAGGGAGAAACATCCCCCGGATCAAGATTCTTTATGCCGATGCGGATTGTTTTTGTATTGGTTGAGCCTACGCCTAGCTTGGTTTTCAGATCTTCGCCTGGCGCAGGAACAGAGGACGGTTTAAGGATGCACCGATAGTAGAAGGCAGCCGCCCCCGTGGTGGTCGCGTTTCCGGCGATCATTGGCAGTTGGTTGCTGCCCATTGTCTTGAATTTGTTGAGGAATGCAGGTGGCGTCATCTCTTGGCTTCTATTCGAGGTGATTCCCCCTAGCCGGAATATCTGCACATCTGGCATCTCCTCGACGACTGTAGTGCCCGGATAATCAATTTCGAAAAAACCAAACTTGCGCTTGGAAATTTTGGTGTTGGTGTCGGCACCGTTCTTCCATGTCATGTCGTCGCTGCATCGCATCATCGGGTGATTGGAAATGATGCTGTGTCCCGCATAGGCAGCGTTGCCGGACAGGTCTCCGTCCTCATCCACAAAACTCGCCCCCCATTGCCGGGGATTGAATATGTTCTCCACGGAAGAATAATTGTGATCCGTGACGGGGCCTGAAACGTCGTTGAATTTGATCCATGGAACTCCGTTGTCATACGACAGACGCGAGAATCGGTGATTGGTATGACGCATAGCAGCGGAGTGGATATGGATCAACCTTGGCGAGTACGGGGCATAGCTGTCTCCGTCCCCATAGCCGACAAGGTGCGAGTTACGCAGTCTGCCGGGCCCGTCATAGGCCACATAGGCGGCGTAGAAATTGTATCTATCGGGCTTGGCAGTGGTCGCGTTGGCGGTTCCGATGGGAGTCGTGAATTCGTTAAGCGGGGCGAGGCCGTTGCCGGTATCGGCAACGAGCAACGAATCGGTAACCGTCTCGGAATCCGCGAAGAAGATATGCTCATAGTTGTCGGCAAAGACACACTTCTCATAGGTCACAAGACCCTTGCCCAAACCTGAGTAGAGGGCCGACTTGGTCGCATAGATATTGAATTTTGAGATGGTCTGAAGCGACGGGGGTGCCCATGAGCGGTTGCGTATAATTTCATCGTCTTTTGCGGAGGGATCATACGTGTCGCGACGTGTGTTATAGATTGTATCGTTGACTAAAAATCCTCCACCTGCGCTGTGGACAGTGTTGCCAGAGAATTCTCCAAGAACCTCATTGATTGGAGCCGTGAAGGTGGATAGCAGCGGATACGGCTCCGCAATTTTGCCTCCATTGGTGTCCTTGTTGGTGTTCACGAATCGATCGTCCTTTGCGGAGAGGCCCAATGGCCCTGTTGGCAGAGCGAACCAGAAACCTGTCCCCAAGGTTCCTGCCGCGACATTGCCGATGAAATAGTTACGGGGATTGGTGATCCAAAATGCCGCAGGCGCATGCATTTTGAATCCTTCCGGCATATTATCGGAGGGCAGGAGGGCTTCATTTTTTTCAAAATCACTCCGGGCCTCATCGTAATCATCGTAGTAGGTCGCCCGGCTATCGCCCATGGTCGGGAGGTGGGCAGGCTGGATGCCCGCTTTTCTGGTGCCGAGCACGAGGTTGTAGTTGATCTGGTTGAAGCGCTCGGTCGCGTCTTCGAGGAAAATGCCGTGGCCGATGTGATCGTAGGCGACATTCCATTCCACGCTCACATAGCTGGAGCCATGTAGGGTGATCGCACGGTTACGGGAATCGTGAATGCTGCAATTCCGAATGAACTGACCGTTACCCTCATCGTCCAGCATGTGCCAGTGGATCGGATAGCGAGCCATCCTCTGTTTCTGGCCCATTTGGTAAAATTCCACGTTGGAGAATTGGCCGAACCCGCCGCCATTCGCGATGCAAGCGCCGCAAGTCGGAGATTTCATCAACATCACATGACCACCGTCGGCGTCCCCACCGCCCTGGATCTTCAGATTGTGGGTAAGCAGACCGACCTCGGCGCGTAGATCAACCACTGTGGGGATGTTTGAGCGATCATGTGAGTAGGTTGCATTCACTCCTAAGTGATCGTAAAGCAACCCGTCGGCGAAGGAGAAGGTTTTCTGATCCGCACTTACGTAGGTAATGCGGCGTTTCTCGATCTGGCTTTCCTTCTGGTCTGGCAGTATACGCGAACCTTGCTGGGGGGTAGATACCACCTCGTCCACATGAGAATTGATCGAGGAAGGAGCGATTACGATCTCGTCGTTGATACTCCATCCTGTGGCATCCGCCACCGTGATGGAGGTTGCGTCCTCCATCGCGTTGGCTGTCAGCTTTGTCCAACTCCGCTTTGGCGAGCCGTGCATAATGATCGAGCCGCCGCCCATGGCCATGAGAAAATGAGTGCCAGCCCCCTTGATGTTATCTTTAGTTGCGTTCCCTCCCGTCAACGTTAGCGTGAAAGTTTCAGGATGAGGAAACTCGGGCTTGCCAACCTTGAAGGAGCTTCCTGCGCCACTAATCATGACCCATTGCGCTGCCAACGTCGCGGGCTCGTTGCCCACCAATAACTCGGCGTCTTTCACATTCAGCGTGGCGGCCACACAGTTCCCTTTGATGACCACGACTGCTTCTGGGGGGATGCTAACATAGTCGCTGGCGGTCGGGACGGCATTGGCGGTGGTGATACCATCTGGGCCATACCAATCGCCGGCAGTAGACCAAGTCCTGATCCGCTCGAAACGGATTTTGTCAACGAGGACAGTTTCATCAGCAGCACTTCCGTTTAAGTCGCTTGTGAGAAATTTAACATTATGATTGCCTGCGGTCAGCCAGACGGGACGCGAAGCGTATTCATACGAGCCAAGTGGCGAACCAGCCGGGGTTTCCAAGTCAATCGGAACGCTGTCAATGTGAATCCCGATTTGCTGCTTGTTTGCGGTTCCCTGCACGACGCGCTGCGCCGCAAAATAGCGCACTCTCCAGAAACCTGTCGTGGTAAAGTTGTAGGTGGTGCTCATGGTTGCGTTGCCCTGGAGAAAGGCCACTTGGTTGCCGTATCCAAGGCCTTGCTGAGGCAAAGGATTGTCGATGGTGTAAGTGCTGTTTCGGGCAGAGACGCCAGCGTTCCCGGTCATCGTCCAACTGGTGCCATTTCCTCTGAGTTGGAAGGAGGCGGAGCCGAGAACTGGCAATTCAAAGCTGTTGTTGTTGGGAGACTGCAGCGCGATAGATCCCTTCGCAATTTTTGTAAATGCGGGTGGCTGCGTTTCGGGCGGAAGAGCTGACGTGTTGTTGCCGGATTGTATTTCTGCAGCAGTGGCCACCGATCCGTTAGCTGTAAACATTATCGGCATGGCCCCGGCCTCGGAAACGAGGCCGCAGGCGGCGATGGTGAGCAGTAGTCCGCGCAGGGTGCACGGACGGAGGGACGAACAACGGTGTTGTTTCATGGGAGGGTGTTTTTTTGGGGGGGAATGCGGATTCGTTTTGTTAATAAAACGAGGCCGCAATATCCCGTAGTCTATTGCCATCCTGTGCGCTAGCAAGCACTTTTTTTCTGCCCTGACTTAAGCCTCGTAAAACTCCGCCGAGTCGCCGAAAACAGGTCGTCTCTGCAATTTCACAGCAACTGTGCATCGGGGGGGCGTATCAACGGAAAAGAATGGCGAGGTAGCAAAAACTGGTATTGTTCGCCTGGTCAACTCGCTCACACGCGCTCGGCGATGACCGGGTTGGTGAGTTGGCCGATGGATTCGATTTCCACGGTGATTGTGTCGCCGGGTTGCAGCCAGACGGGTGGGGTGCGGGCCATGCCGACGCCCGATGGGGTGCCGGTGAGGATGACGGTGCCCGGAAGCAGCGTCGTGCTGCCGCTGTAGAACTCGATCAATGCTGGAATGTCGAAAATCAAATCCGACGTATTGGAATCCTGCATTACTCGGCCATTGAGGAGCGTGCGGATGTGGAGGGCACCTGGATTTGGAATTTCATCGGGAGTGACAATCACCGGCCCGAGTGGAGCGAACGTGTCGAACGTCTTGCCTCGACACCACTGCGATCCGCCATGTTTTTTCTGCCAGTCACGCGCACTGACATCATTGGCGCAGGTGTATCCGAGCACATAATCCATGGCATTTTCGCGTGAGACATTTTTTGCGCGCTTTCCGATCACGACCGCAAGTTCTGCCTCGTAGTCCACTTGCTCGCTGGCAAGGTGTCGCGGGATCTCAATGGGATCGCCCGGATTCTGCACTGCGGACGGAGTTTTCATGAAGAGGATGGGGTGCTTCGGCAAGGGCGAACCCGTTTCTTCGGCGTGTTTCCGATAGTTCAGTCCGGTGCAAAGGATGGCCACAGGTGTCAGAGGCGCGAGAATCTTACATACGTTGGCTGCCTCGCCCGTTGGGATAAATCCCGAGAACATGTCGCCGGTCAGGCGCTCCGCATCACCACGAGCGTCCAAGGCCGCGAAGTGTTCCTGCGATTGCTCGTCTAGGTAGCGTAGGATGCGCATGATGGATCACCTCGCGAGTGGACCGAGCTTAACTCTGAATGGGAAAATGAACCACGGATTGCACGGAGGGCACGGATGAAGGGAGTAAAAACAATCCGTGTTTATCCGTGAAATCCGTGGTTTCAACTCGGATTTTGGCTTAATCATCTTCCTCATCGTTGCTGCCTTTTTTGTAAGTGAGGCCGCGGAGTTTGCCTTCGATGAAGTCTTGGATGTCGCCGTCCATGACTGCTTGGATATCGCTGGTTTGCACGCCGGTTCGCAGGTCTTTGACCATCTGATACGGCTGGAAAACGTAGGAGCGGATTTGACTGCCCCAGGCGATGTCACCTTTTTCTCCGTATTGGCGGTCCACTTCAGCCTGTTTTTTATCGGCTTCGATCTGCATGAGTTTTGCTTTCAGCATTTTCATGGCGGTGACCCGGTTTTTGAGCTGACTGCGTTCGTTTTGGCAGGCGGCAATCACACCGGTCGGGATATGTGTGATGCGCACGGCGGTTTCGACCTTGTTGACATTCTGTCCGCCCTTGCCTCCGCTCCGGTAGGTGTCGATCTTCAGATCTTTTTCGTCGATTTCGACTGCGGCATCCTCGATTTCCGGGACCACGTCTACGCTGGCGAATGATGTGTGGCGTCGCTTGTTTGAGTCGAATGGTGAAATCCGGACCAGTCGATGCACGCCACGCTCGCAGTTGAGATAGCCGTAGGCGTAGTCGCCGGTCACGCGGAGCGTCACGCTTTTCACGCCAGCTTCGTCACCCTCTTGGAGATCGACCACTTCGGACCGAACCCCATTGCGCTCCATCCACCGCTGATACATCCGAAGCAGCATGTCTGCCCAGTCGCAAGATTCCGTGCCGCCCGCGCCGGCATGAATGGTTAAAAATGCGGGGTTACTGTCGAAATCACCGGATAAAAACTGGCGGAGTTCGAACTTATCCAAATCCGCCTCGACGGACGCAAATTCCTTGTGGACGTCGTTCAGCGCCGCTGCGCGCATCGCCGGATCGGCTTCCTCCTGCGCCATTTCGATGAGGACATTCAAGTCCTCGACGCGACTCTGGATTTCGCGGAACGGGATGATTTTGCCGCGCAATGCGGATACTTCCTCGACGTCGCGCTGTGCGGACTCTTTACGATCCCAGAAATCGGGCTGCGTCATGTTCGACTCGAGTTCCTCGAGTCGGGCTACAAGCTTTGGTAAGTCAAAGATACCTCCGCAATTCGCCCACTCGGGTGGAAAGCGCGGAGGTGTCAACCGTGAAAAATTCGTCTGCCATAAGTATCAAGAAACTAGTGTGCCGCGAGCGGGCATGAAAAGAGCAATCGCACGGCGAGTGTTCTATCCGCTGCTGATTTACTCTGCGGGCGGGAGCTGTGGATCCGCAGTCAGGGGTGCTGGCACATTTTTTTCGAGATCGAGTCGAAAAATCGTCTCGCCCTCTTTCATGACTCCGAGCAACTCGCGAGCCTGCATTTCGACATACTCGGGGTCGTTTTGGAGCCAATTTTCTTCGCGTTCCTGTTGGCGAAGTTTCAGTTGTTCCTCAGCAAGCTCGAGATCCAATCGCCCGATGCTTGCTTTCATTTCCTCGATGCGCCGGAACTCCGGATAGAATGCTATCACTGCCGCCACGACGGCTCCGACGACGATTAACGCGACCATGAGCCGATTGACCGTCCGCCAAAAGTCTGTTTCCCGCCGCTTGCGGAAGTCAGGTTGGGCGGACGTCCTCATCGGGTTATCCGTTAGGTCAACTTAGTGCATGCGGCCGCCGAATATGGCGTTTGCGCCGAGCTCTTGTTCGATCCGAAGGAGTTGATTGTATTTCGCAACACGGTCTGTGCGGCAGAGCGATCCGGTTTTGATCTGTCCGGCATTCGTAGCCACCGCGATGTCCGCAATCGTGGTATCCTCGGTCTCTCCGGAGCGGTGACTGATGACTGCGGTGTATTTGTTGATCTTCGCGAGTTCGATGGCATCTAGTGTCTCGGTGAGAGATCCGATTTGATTGACCTTAACGAGGATCGAGTTCGCCGTGCCGGTATCGATCCCTTTTTGCAAGAACTCTACATTCGTTACGAAAAGGTCGTCGCCAACGATCTGGACTTTATCGCCGAGGGCGTCGGTGAGTTTTTTCCAACCGGCCCAATCGTTCTCAGCGCACCCGTCCTCGATCGAGATGATCGGGTATTTGGCGCAGAGCGTTTTGTAGAACTCGACCATTTCTTCCGAACTGCGAACGGTGCCGTCGGATTTTTTGAAAATGTATTTCTTCTTGGAGGCGTCGTAAAACTCGCTGGCTGCACTGTCGAGAGCAATGAAGACATCTTTGCCAAACTTGTAGCCCGCATTTTTAACGGCTTTGGCAATCGAATCGAGTGCATCGTCCACGGAAGTCAACGCCGGGGCGAACCCACCTTCATCGCCGATGGCAGTGGAGAGTCCGCGTGCCTTGAGAACCGATTTCAACGCGTGGAATACCTCGGTCCCGCATCGCAGAGCCTCAGAAAATGTGGGCAATCCCTTTGGCATAATCATGAACTCCTGGAAGTCGATCGGCGCGTCTGAGTGGGCGCCGCCATTCAGGATGTTCATCATTGGGACGGGAAGGACTTTGGCGTTGGGGCCTCCAAGGTATTTGTAGAGCGGGAGTCCAAGCTGAGCGGCTGCGGCCTTAGCGACGGCGAGCGAGACTCCGAGAATGGCGTTGGCGCCGAGCTTCTTTTTGCCTGGAGTTCCGTCCAGCGCGATCATAGCCTTATCGATGCTGACTTGATCCAGCGCGTCCATGCCAACGACCTCTGGGGCGATCAACTTGAGGATGTTATCCACTGCTTTCAGCACGCCCTTGCCGAGGTATTTCCCCTTGATGCCATCGCGGAGTTCGATTGCTTCGTGCTCGCCGGTGCTGGCGCCGCTTGGCACTGCGGCGCGACCCATGGCGCCGCCGAGGAGCTCGACGTCTACTTCTACCGTTGGATTACCGCGTGAATCAAGGATTTGGCGGGCGTTAAGCGAGATGATGGTTGTGTCGGACATGATGGGTTTTCGTGATTGGATTGATAGAAAGATTGATCGAGTCAGATGGATCGGACTTAGTTCGAAGACTCTGGCGTTTCTCCGAGCAATTCAAGTTCTTTGAATGCGGCAATCGCATCAATTTTGACTTGCCGCAAACCGCGTTCGGTGGGCAATGAAACAACGTCGCCGATGACATGGCCCAAGAGCGCTTGACCGATTGCTGCCTTGTAGGAAAGCACCCCTTTTTCCGGGATACTATCCCACGCTCCGAGGACCGAATACGTTTCGGTAGCGCCAGTGTCTGCGTCCGAGAGCGATACAACGGACCCGATGGACACTCGTGTCGTGTCGACATCCTCGAAGTTGGTGCCTCGAGCCAGATCAAGGTCGCGCTGCATCTCGGCTTGTTTGCGTTGCAGCACGGCTTGTTGTTCCTTGGCGGATTTGAACTCGAAATTTTCGCGCAAGTCTCCGTAGGAGCGGGCGATATTGATGTCGCGGATATTTTGCGGGATCTGACGGTTCACGAGATCCTCGTACTCGAGTCGGCGGCGTTCGAGACTGGCCCACGAGACAACCAAGCTTTCGTCGCGCCGGTCTTCCTGGCCACCGGTGATCATCGTGGCGATTTCGGGCTGGAGCTTGATGATGCGACCGAGCAATGAGCGCTTGTCGAGGTCGTCAAACACGGTGGTCAGCTTTAGTTTGCGGACCACGTCACGGACTTCCACTTGGGTGGCGGACCCGAGGAGATCGGAGAGCAAGGTTTTGTCATCTAGGATGAGATCTGCGAGTCGCGTTCCGCGCGTGATGTCTGAGAGCATGTCCTGCTCGAGCGAGGAAAGCACCGCGCTGAAGAGGTCGATATTAAAGACGCCCTCGTATCCGGCTCCACGTTCCTTACAAAGCCAGAGAAGCATTTCCGGTGAGGCATTGCGCTCGCGGATGATTTTATCAAGCGCAGCCGCAAAGTCGACCTGACTTTGCTGATCTTCGAACAAGCGAGCGATCTCCTGCACGAGGCGCGGGCTGGTTGTTTTCAGCGAGAGCTGCATCGCTTTGTCCTGCCAGTTGTCAGGGAATGCGGCGGGGAAGTGCGCTAGGATTCTCCGATGTTTGGTGGCTGGCAGCGTGCTGAAAATCTCAGCCATTCGCCATTGCTCGCTTTTCAGAAAATCACCGACTTTCGGTGCTTCATCACCCAGCTGCAGCGCTTGGTGCCGCGAGATGATCTCGTCGCGAGCCAACAAGAGCTCGATCGCTTGAACAGTGTGAAGTTTTTGGCCCTTGCGAGCATTCTCCTCGAGAGATGCTGTGACGGCCTTGAGTTCATCGACTTCCTCGGCGAGGTCGTCGAGTGCTTTGATCACGGAGTCGATGGCGACGACTTGGTCTTTCGGATGTCGAGCCTCGTGGAATGTGCCGAAAAGTTTGGTACTTTGTTGGACAGGCTCTGCGTGCAGTTCGATCGGCTCTGTCTTTTTGGCGGGCAAGTGAACCCGGGCGTCCGAGCGAAGCTTCTTTTTCGCGGAGTCCCACCATTTGCGGAAGGCAATCAGATCCATTGCGTCCGGCACGAGCGCGGACTGGAGTTGTTCGACCGTAGCCCTGCCGTTAAAGTCATTGAGGATCGCACAAGCCAAACCCGCAGGATCGGCCTTGGCTTCGGCACGCACGGCGTCAGGCTCCGATGCGGCTCTTGCCCGCACACTGGATGCTGGGACAGCGATTAGGCTCTCCGCTGCATACTCGAGTTGCATCGGGTGTCCCTTTTTCGAGGTGAAGTCGATCACCATTTGAGCAGTCAGGACATTCCATTCTGCCACCTTCCCAAAACCCCAGCTTTTGTGCTGGCAATACTCGCCGGGTAATAGCGCCTCCAGTTTAATGGCAGACTCTTTGCTTAGTTTCCCCGACTCTACGACTTTCTGAAGTTCTTCGTTCATGTATCAGTCTCCCAAATTATTTCCTCTCTGCCGTATGGCGAGGAAATACTTCAAAAGACGAGCATTGGCGATACGTGGAAACTACGAGAGTTCGCGAAGCAATCGATCATGAATCCCGTCAAAGCCGCCATTGCTGAAGACCACCACGACATCTCCGGAGGTCACTAATGGCTTCAAGCGGGTGACTATATCCGCAGCCGTCGGTTCATAGAAAGCACTCTTTCCAGCGGCCTTCAAGTCGGAGACGACGCGCTCCGGGTCTAGCCGATCACTCGGCGGCAGCTGATCTAGGCGGGCGATTTGAGCAATGAAAACTCCATCTGCATTCGTGAACGCTTCCGGCAGAGCGGACTGAAAAACTGCGCGCCGCGTGGTATTCGAGCGAGGTTCAAAGATTGCCCAGATCCGGGCATCGGCATGGCGTTTCCGCAACCCAGCCAATGTTTCGCGGATTGCCGTAGGGTGATGGCCGAAATCATCGATGATTGTCACTCCGGCGACCACTCCGCGAACTTCTTGACGACGCTTGATGCCGCGAAACGAGCTCAACGCGGATTGAATATCCTTGGAATCAATCCCGTAAAAGCGGGCGGCACTCGCAGCCATGGCAGCGTTTCGGATGTTAAACTCACCCATCATTGGGAGTTCGAAGCGGACGCCGAAAAGTTCAAACGCGGAGCCGTTCGCGAGGTGTTCCACTGCGCGGATTCGGTTGGCGGCATTTTCGGAAAACCCGACTTCGATGATTGGAGCTGGGCAGGTTCGCCCGACGTCGATGCAATTCGGATCATCGGCATTGAGCAAAACCATCCCGTTTTCGGGAACGATGTTGAGCATGCGACGGAAGCTGGTTTTGATTTCATCCAGATCCCGGAAGATGTCGGCGTGATCGAACTCGATGTTATTAACGATCACGAGATCGGGGAGGTAGTGAACGAATTTCGACCGCTTATCAAAAAATGCCGTATCGTATTCGTCGCCTTCGATGATGAAATACTTCGAGTCTCGCAAGCAGGCGCCTTGACCGAGGTTCTCAGGGATTCCGCCGATGAGATACCCTGGGGCTCTGCCGGCGTGTTCAAAGATCCACGCTAGGATCGAGGTCGTCGTGGTTTTGCCATGCGTCCCGGTGACGACAAGGTTATGGCGACCTCGCAGGAAATACGTCTTTAGTGCCTCGGGCAGCGAGAGGTAATACAACTTACGATTCAGAACGGCTTCGACTGCCGGGCGTCCTCTTGACATTGCATTGCCCACGACAACGACATCCGTGGTAGCAGGGATTCCTTCCGCATCGAATCCCTGGATGATCTCGACTCCGGAGGCCTCCAAAAACGTGGACATCGGCGGGTAAACATTATCGTCCTGCCCGGTGACATGAAACCCCTGTGCCCGCATGGCAGCAGCCACGGACCCCATGGCTGTGCCACAGATTCCGAGAAAGTGGATGTGTTTGCCTCGCTCGTTCACAACTTGGCGAAGCAACTAGTAAACATCCTTGCGGTAGCGTTTTTCTTTTTTGAGCGCGTCAATATAGGCGGTAGCTTCTTCGGGTGATTTGCCCCCTGCTTTTTCGACTACTTGGTGTAACGCGGTGTCCACGTCCTTTGCCATTCTCGCGGCATCTCCGCAAATGTAGAAGTAAGCTCCCGACTCCAACCACTGGAACAACTCGTCGGCCGCCTCGAGAATCCGGTGCTGGACATAGATTTTAAAATCCTGATCGCGCGAGAACGCGGTATCAAAGCGGGACAGCGTGCCATCCGCTAGATAGTCCTCAAATTCCTGCTGGTAGAGAAAGTCCGTGCTTGAGCGCTGCTCTCCGAAGAACAGCCAGTTTTTTCCGGATGCGCCGGTGGCTTTCCGTTCCTGCAGCATGGCCCGAAATGGTGCGATACCGGTGCCCGGACCGACCATGATCATATCCGTGGTGAGATCTTCTGGCAGGCGAAAGTGTTTCGCTCCATGCACAAAGACAGGCACCTTGCCAGCACCCGCCGCCCGCTCTGCAAGAAATACAGAGCAAACTCCGGATTTTTGGCGACCAAATGCCTCGTAGCGCACACTCGCCACGGTGAGATGCACCTCGTCACCCACCACGCGCTGAGACGATGCGATGGAATACAACCGGGGCTGAAGCTTTCGCAGCACTTTGATGAACTCGTCCGGCGTAAATGTGAGCGTGAACTCGTTCAAGACATCAAGCACATCGCGGCCCCAGAGCCATTTCTCTAGCTCGCCCTTGGTGGTAGGATCTAGAAGCCCTTCAATAAAAACTGCCGTCGAGTCCTGAGCAGCAGCCGCTTGGAGTAGTTGCTTCGATGGTTCAGTGAGAATGTAGTCTTTCAACAGCGCATCCCGAAGTGAAACGTCGGCACCGGCGTGATTGGTAATTCGGGCGTTGGCATCAAGCCCCGTCCGGGCAAGAACGGCATCCACAAGAACGGGATCGTTTTCTGGAAAAACCCCGAGCGAGTCTCCCACTTCGTACGACAGATCCGAGCCGCTCAGGCTGATCTCAAAATGCCGCGTATCTTTTTCCGAACGCTCGCCTGTTAGTTTGCGATTTACGGCGATGGTGGCAGGAAATGGGTTTTTACGTGAGTAGATTGATGCGCTATCCGATGACATGATCTCATCAATAAAGTGCAACCACCGCCCTCGCTGCAAGAACGGGATTCAGAATCGGCGAAATTATTTTCGTCCCGTCAATAATCGCCTCACGAGCGACTCGGAGGAAACCAGTCCGACAGGCACGCCATGCGCGTCATTCACGAGTCCGAGAGAAAACCGAGCGGAGCGCAGCTTCCGCAAAACTTCCATCGCAGGCATATCCAATGGGAACGACAATGCGCGCCTGGCATAGGACTGCGCGCTCCCGGTTTTTACATCGTCACGGAGTAAATCGAACACCCGGACTACGCCCCCACACTGACCGTCAGCAGCGATGATTGGGAACCGGTCTGATCCTGTCTGTCTCGCCCGATCCAGGATCTCTGGCACTGTCGTGTCCGGGCGCACCGTCGTGACCTCACGAAACGGGGTGAAGACGTCTGCGACCTTCATGTCGCGAAACTCCATCACACAGTGAATCAGATCTTTTGCATGCGTTGAGATCTGCCCACGGGTTGCGCTATCCACCGTGATTCTTCTCAAATCCTCGAGTCGGACGAGTCGCTTGTCCCGGCTTTCGCGATAACGCGAGAGAAACGGCTTGACGAGAAGTGCCGCCAACCCAACGACCGGTCCGCAAATCCAATGCGCGATCGTCAATATGCGGGCAAAGACGACCAGCGTTCGATACGGAAAGCGCCTGAAGATCACCCTCGGCAAAAACTCCAGCAGCACCACGAAGACTGGCAGTGCCACGGCGAGCGCCAACCATGCACCCCAAGGCCCGTAGAGGTCGGTAAAGAAAAAATACAGGAGTGCAATCCCGAGGATCTTGGCTGCGTTGTTCACGAGCACGACAGTGATCATCAGCCGTTCTATGCGGCCGAGCAATCCGTCCAACTGAACCGCCGCCAACTCCCCGCGACGCGCGTGGTGCCGCAGGCGCACCCGGTTGACCGATAGCACACCCGCTTCGATCCCCGAGAAGGTGAACGAAATGACCATGCACGCGAGGAGTCCAAGCCAGATCATTGTTCGACCTCGCTAGTTAAAGGCGCAGGGGTTATCGCGCCATTGACTCCCTCAGAGACGCCACTCAGCGGCTCGATCAGAACTTCCTTGATTCGTTTGCGGGTCGCTCGGCGCACATGAATCCGCCAATCCCCGATGGTCACTTGAGCACCCGCTCTAGGCAAAACACCCAGCGCGTCGATCACCAGTCCGCCGATCGACTGGATGTCATTTTTTTCGAATGAATACCCCAGCGTCTCGCCGATATCGTCCAGCCTAGCACTACCGGCGGCAAGGATTCGTGAGGGGCCAAGGCGTTCGATGTATAGTTCACTCTTGGGATCTGGTCCCTCTTCGCCGAGTAATTCTTCGATAATGTCCGAGAGTGTTACGACACCCTCGACCCCTCCGAACTCGTCGAGGAGAATGGCAAGGTGCTGCCGGTGGTTCAAAAATGCCCGCAGCAGATCCAATGCCGACATCGACTCGTGAACGAAGGACGGAGCTTGCAAGTTGTTTGTGTAGTGCTCAGAGGGTCGCAACAAAAATTCACGCACATCGAGAATCCCCTCGATTTCATCGATCCGCTGCCCACGGACAGGCACCCGACGGAGGCGTTTAGCCCGGACGAGTTCCTGCGCTTCATCGTTTGAGAGGTCATCATTGATAAAGAACGCATCGACACGCGGGGTCATACAGTGCTGGCAAGACTTGCTGTCGAGTCGCAGAATCTCGCGGATGATCCTGCTCTCCATCGCTTGCAGCGTGCCTTCGTCGCGTCCGATTTCGACGAGTGTCTCTAGCTCTTGATCGGTGAGGTGTGGAATCGGAGCGAACCCTCGGGAAAAAAGGACCCCGACCACCCGCTCGCACGCGTTTTCAAACCACTCGCAGGCCGGGCTGAGCACGCGCACCAGGGTGCATGCCATTTCCGCTCCTGCCATCGAGATCCGAATCGGTGCAGTCAGCGCAATCACTTTCGGCAAAAGGTCACACACGACGATCACCCCACCAAATACAATGATACTCACCAGCCAACTGGGAACAGCCGCACCCACTCCGAACGCCGATTGAAGGTGCAACAGGATGACAATCAACGGGAGCGTACAAAGTGCCTCCGCAAGCATGAGTGCGTTGCCTGCTGCCTCCGGACGATCGAACAAATCTTGGACACGCCGTGCTTGCGATGGATGCTCAGATCGCAGCCGACGGCGTTGGTGATCAGACATCGAGAAGATCGACGTCTCGACGGCGGCAAACGAAGCCGATGCACCTGCCAAAATGAGCGCGAGCGCAGCTAAAGCGAAGTCGATTGCGTTCATCGTTCACCCATGCGGATGACCTCGTAGGTGAGTCTTCGGCTTTGAAGCCATGCCACTCCAAGCATGTCGGTGGTGGCGCGAATCGCACGATTTCCCAAACCGTATTTACTTACACCAAATCGGCGGGCACGATGACTCACGGGGACCTCAACGATGCGAAATCCAGCATTCTTTATCAGGGCCGGGATGAACCGATGCATCCCTCGAAACGGAACTAATGCAGAGACACAGTCGCGACGCATCGCCTTGAGCGTGCATCCGGTGTCGCGGATCCCATCCCCGACCACGCGACTTCGGACGAAGTTTGCGATTCGGCTGGTTAGTTTTTTTGACAAAGAATCCGCACGGCGCACCCGGTAACCACATGCAAGATCTGCGCCAGCTTCGAGAGCCATCAGCAACTTCGGGATGTCGAGTGGGTCGTTCTGCAAATCCCCATCCATCAGAACAATCGTTTGCCCGCGCGCCGCGCGCATGCCGGCCAGCATCGCTGCGCTTTGACCCTCGTTGCGATAAAATTGAATCAAAACCACCCGCTCGCCGGCTCGAACAACCGATGCAGTGCGATCAGTGGATGCATCATCAACGAATACGATTTCATAATCATACCCCGCCATCGCGTGCTCGATTTCAGATTGAAGCACTGGGACATTTTCCTCCTCGTTGAAGAGGGGAACGACAATGGAGAGCGACGGAACAGGCGAGATCACAGAGGCAATGTTTGGTAATTGCGGCAGAAATAAATGTAAAGCGTCCCTGCATCGCCCATTGAGATCGTAGTGGCTGGCTGGACGCTCTCGAACGCCGCAGTGAGGGTTTGCGGGAGTGCGGCTTCCGGCTCCCGGGTGATGTAAAATGCCGATCTCCCGACATAGGGGTTTTCAGCGCGAAGCTCCTCAAAAAGCTCGTCCGGCGGCAGCTTGGTCTCGACAAAGTCGTCATACGAGGGCCACAGCCCAAATTGATTGTCGAGATTCTGAGACTCCAAAAGGAACACCTCCGCATCGTCGGCGATATCTGACTGCTCGAGATGATAGTTCAGCGAGGCTGTCAGTCGATCGGACTGAGCAATCAAGAAAATCGGCGCCGATTGGGAAGGTCCACCCGCCTCCAGCAAAGCCTCCACTGAGCGACGAATCGCAGACCACGGCAGGTCGGGCATTCGGGAGGTAGCTTGGATGTAAAACTGGATCGACATGAGCGCGCACACCCCGAGGGTAAGAGCGACGCGGACACGCGGCTTAAGCAGTGCACAAGATCCCGTGGCGAGGAGCACAAAGCTCAGGAGAATCACAAACGCACTGGCCTGCCCCGTAACGGCACAAAACAGCCAAACAAGCAAAAACGGCAGAGTAACCACACCGAGCAAACGCAGGTTCCGTTCGCGTCTCCACCTGCAAGCCCAAAGGATAAGACCAACCGCCACAGCGAGCAAAGCCGGACCAGAAATCACCCGCACCGATTGATTGAGTGATTCGAGTGTGGCCGCAACGCTCACGTCCGTGAAGGTTTGAAACGTCCCCAGTGCCCCCATAGGCCATTGATGGAGAAAATTCCAAATCAGAAACGGCAACGACGCGATGACAATGAAAGCGAAGAACAGAAACAGTCCGAGCCATGGAACTCGCGGGCGGGACTCCTTTCCAACGGGAATCAGAAAACAAGGCGCGACCACCGCAACCAGAAGCGGCCAGAGAGAGAACTGAACGGCACACGCAAGGGGCAGCCCTGCCAGGATCCAAGACCATGTTCGCGTCGGAGCAATGCAAAGGACTGCCAGCGCGACTAACGAACCGGCAAGCGCAGGCATCACCGAACCGGCTTCCAGAGCGGCGAGTTGAAAACCCGGCGCCGCATTCAACAAAAGCGCAGACCACCATCCGAGCGATGAGCCCCCGAGTCGTCTGCCGATCACCCATGCGGCCACCGTTGCGACGCCTGCAAAAAACGGAAAGAACAAGCGGATTCCGAATGGAGAATCTCCGGCCAACCAAACGCCGAATTGGATTACCCACGGAACCCCCCACGGGAAGTCGAAGAACGCGAGGTCCATGCGTTGAATGCAGAGCCAAAACAACGCCTCGTCGGGATTTACGGTCCATTGGGCCGCCAACCACAAACGCGCAGCAGTAACGAGCACCACCGCCAATATCAGCAGCATCCAATCCCGCTTCATACGAACAAGGACGGATGTCGTTCGTGGATTGCCGGGAGGAACCGGGCTCCGAATCGTCGCCACACAACCTCCGCCAACGCGACACACAAGGCGGACAATCCGGCTGCCAAAACAGCACCAACAATCACATCCGACGGATAATGCGAGCCGACATAAACCCTCGAATACGACACCAACACCGCAGGAATGAAATACAACCAACCCCATCGGCGAAAAAACAACGCCAACACGGTAGCGAGCGCGAAATTATTGGCAGCATGTCCAGACGGAAACGATCTCCCTCGAATCGGGCGGATCGATGGCTCCGAGTAGCGCTCATTCACAGGCATTCCTAGCGCAACGAGCCTCGGCGTGGCCTTCTGTAAATCGAGGATCCGCACACCTTCCAGCACCTGATTCGGTCGAGGGCGGGCGACCGACTTCTTAGCGAACTGCATGACCAAGCCATCCGTGAGTCCGATGGAGAGCGCAATACAAACCAGCGCTGCCCGCCCGCGAAAGCCACCGAATATCAAGAGCCACAGCGCACCGATCACGGCTACGGGCCACCATGCATCCCAACTCGACAGCGTCGCCATGGGTTTGTCGAGCCACGGCGCGACCCAGTCGCGGTTGATTGTAAAGAAGAGGCTTTGATCCATTCAAGAAGGCGAGTTACTTTGGCAGCATCCGATGATTCCACGCATCACTCAAGCGAAACTCCCACGGGCGATCATCTGCGCCCTCCTTGTCCACACCTCGATTCAAGCGAATCCAGAGCCAGATGCTTCTGAGATTCTTCGAACGGCGAGAGTCACACAGATGTCGCAGGACGCATCGGTCACAGGATTTCTCCGGGCAGACGGAAAACGGATCCCGTTTGATTTAGAACTATCAGGCGGGTTGATTCGCTACCGTTTTGACGATCCCGCGCAGGAGATTCAGCTCAAACTCGACGAAAACGAGCCGATTCTCCGGGAAGTAGCGCCGCCCGACTCAGCCCCGCGCGAAGTCAATCCCTCGGAGCGGTTGCGCGGCACAGCCATCACTTACGAGGATCTTGCACTTCACTTCCTCTATTGGCCAAATCCGAAAATCATCGGCGACGACACGGTGCGAACCCGCAGCACATGGAAAATCGAAGTGCAAGCGCCTCGCAAGCGCTCGCAATACGGTGTGGCTCGGCTCTGGATCGATAAGGAAAGTGGCGCCCTGATGCGCGTCGAGGGGTATGATCTGGAAGGGCGCATCGCCAAACGCTTTGAGGTCATCTCAGGACAAAAGATCGATAACCAATGGATGCTCCGCACGATGAGGGTGGAGGAATTCGAACAAGGAACTCGCAAGATCGCAAACCGCAACTACCTCGAAATCCGCGAGTGAGCCTAGCAGCAGACCTCGGAAGTGAGGTGTTTTTGGAAAAAGTCCGCCGCAGCATCGACGGACATCTTTTGGGCTTCCCGGCTAAGGCGATGACGTTCGTTCTCGAATGCGAGCAGATGAAAGGGGTTTCCCTCCCGCTCGACCCGCTGGCGAATGCGGTCCGTGTTGATTCCAAATTTGACTCGTTCGTCATTGCGTCCGTGGATGACCAGCACTGGGGGAAGCGGAGCAACCGGGTCGTAAAACTTATCCCAGATACCGCCCGCCTGCTCAACCACTGCTCCCACACATCGATTTCGACTGCCCGCAACGATGGCGAGAAACCCTCCCAGCGAGTAGCCGTAAATCCCGATCGGATGCTTATGATTCGCGAATTGCCCGATCTGCGCGATAGCATCATCGATGGTACGCATCCAAGTGGCAAAATGGGCTATCATGCTTTTATCGCCCCAAGCGACCCAAGTTCCCGTGCGGTCAAAATAACTCACGACATGGGCAGTGAAGCCAGATTTTGCAAGACTCAGGGCGACAGCATTCGTCTGAGGGCCGTCGATCCAGATCCCCCCCGCTCCAGGCAAAACCAAAACATGCGCGTGAGCATCAACTCCCATCGGGCTGAACTGTGTCACCCGGATACGAACCCCTTCGCTCCAAACTGCAGAGTGGGTAGTCCGAAATTTCACCGACCGCAGCAACGTAGAATCAGCGTCGCCTCCACCGCGATCCCTGCGCGACCGAGTACTGAAACTTGCGCCGGTGCTCCCGAATGAGAAACGGGATATCTTTGAGCACCTCAAGCTGAAAGCTCTCATCCAAAACCGCTTTCAGAGCGTCAAAGCTATCGACCCCTGGAGTGCCACCAACCCAACGATCGACGGGCGTGTAATCATCCATCCACGTGAACGGGGTGGTCAATATCAACTGGCCACCGGGCGAAACGAGCATCGCTAATCGGCTCAAAAATGCCATAGGTTCCGGCAGTCGGCAAATCAGGTTGGCCGCCACCACGACATCAAATGTCCCGATGCTATCGCGCAATCGGCACGCGTCTCCTACTTCAAACTCGACGCGCTCCGGTTTCGCCAGTGCGTCGATCGTCGCCGTGAACGAATCATAGCGATTTCCCTCCACTCGCCTCGGCACGGTCACGAAACCGATGTTTTTCATTACCGTGGCCGCTTCGACAAAGGCATTGGAAAAATCAACGCCGATCACGGACCCGCAAGATTTAGAAAGCTCGAACGCCGTCGCACCCACCGCACAGCCCACGTCTAGTGCTCTCGCATCACTGCACGGGGCCGCCATCAACTCCCTTACCAATCGAGTGGCAAACCCTACTGCCTCGCTTGGGCCCGGCAGCCCGCCGAGCGTTTCGTCTGTACCACCATAGTGGAACAGAAGATACTCGGCGACTGAACCCGACGACTCGTAAATCTCACTGCCGCGGAGTGCCTGCGGGTAGGACATCAAGCGAGCAGTGCTTTCATGTAGTCGGACGGCTCAAAATGCTCGATCAGCACCTCGACCGCACCGTTTCGCTGCATGCGGGCTTGAGTCACGTGGATCTCCGGCGTTTTGTGCGGCGCGAAAAGGATGTCGTCGTGCGTTGCATTCTTGTGATTCGAAAACTTGTCTGGTGTGAGCGCCCCTCCGAGATGGTCGCTGCGGCCGGTTGCCACGTGCAAGGTGCCACGGATTTTTTCATCCTGAATATCGCGCCCCGACACTGGCAAAATTTGCGTGCCAAATCCCAGCTCACCCAACTCGCCGGTCACCGGATCGCTGATCAGTTTCTCCTTATGCGTGGCGACGGTTTCTTGATTTCCGCGTAGAAGTTCCGCGCTCTGGATTCGGCCACCACTAACTTTCATGAGGCCGATCGTCCCGTCTTCATATTTCATCGGAAACTCCCCACTCGCGCCAGTCGGCACGTAATAGATCTCGCCCGCGGGAAGATTAGCCACATCCGGCTCGTCGCCGCGACACAGCCCGTGGCTCTTCTGCGCTTCTTGCCCACCAAGATCCAAGTGCAACGTGTGCGTATTTCCCTCGAACTCAAAATCGATCTCTACCCAATCAGCACCAGTCATCCCGAGGCGCAGCTTCTCAGCATCCCGACTGACATCGTCGTAATCGACTGCAAGCCCGGACGAAAGGATCACTTGGTTCACTCCGTGCAGCGTGGCCCCGCGGAATCCGTATTGTTTGGCAAACGCGGTCAACGGTGCCGTGGCCGAGTATGTCGAGATACAGAGGACGATGTCATAGGCTGGATAGACATCCTTTTCGAGGCTCACAAGGTTGCCCTCAGGCGTGATTGCCACGTCTGGAAGATCGAGGTTGCTGCCCCCGGTAACCTCGTAGGCAAACATCTCGCCACCTTGGAGTCCAAGCTCCGCCAATCCTCCGTCCTTCAACCCGAGGTAAAAGTGCTGGTACGCGTTGCGCTGGATCGACAGATCCGGATTCTGCAGAAACCCGAACCCCTCGATGTCGCGAGGGTTTTCCAAGTCGATCAAAATACAAATACGTTGGCCCGGCTTCGGTTCGAACGTGCTCTTGATTAGACGGGTTAGGCTGAACGGAGGGAACGTGCGTGCGGAAACTTGCTCGGAGATGGTCATGTTCGTTGATAGGTTGTTTTCTGGGAATGATTACGCGCGGTCGCATAGGCGCGATGCAGAAAAAGTGGCATCATCGCGGCGATCTTTCAAGCTCAAGCCCGCGCGTGATCGTTGAGCATTCCGACCGGTTGAAAACGATCCAGCGATCCCGAAATGCCTATTCGGAGGAACTACCCATCGGCCCGGTGCCCGGATCGAATGCCAGCGGCAACGTGAGTTGCGGCGCGTCTTTCAGCGTCATTGTGAAGACGACACCATACTCGGTCTCAAGATCTTCTCCGGCATTCTCGCGAACTTCCGCTCCCATGGATACGGTCCATGCCGACAGATCCCGATGAACCATGTACCGCTGGAGGAGTAAGGTCGAGTCTTCCGCCTCGTAAGTCGCCTGAGCACTAACACCCCAGTTCGAATTTAATTGGTAATACGCATACCCAGAGGTTTGGTTGCTGTTCGCGAAGAATGGATTGTCCTCCAAGTAGCGGTTGCTGACCTGTAAGAGGAGATCGCTGATCGGCATGAATGAGATGAAGGTATTCACGTCGGTGTAGCCGGTGTCAACCAATGGCATCTGTGCTTCCATTCCAAACGATGCCCATGGCAGCGGCTGGAAGCTAATCCGATTAATCAAATTTGACAGCGACCCGTCGCCATCGTCCACGTAGGGGTTTTCGATATTCACGTCGAAAAACGAATCGACTTCAAACCAAGCAAAATTGACATCCCCACGACGTGTGGTCAGTCGGTTGCGAACACCGAGGCGCAGGATATTCCAAGTATCGATCGAATCCACTGCAACGAACTGCGGGAAGTCGATTGGCAGCACATTGGTGGCAGGCACCACACGGTCGAACTGCGGGATCTCATCGCGGCCCTTACCCGCATTGTAGACATACGAGTAGTTAAAATACGGCTGCATCACGTGCAGCACTCCGTCAAGGCCGAGCATCTTTGATTGTGCCCACTCGAACTTACGGGAAAGTTTGAACGACCCTTCGAATCCAAAGTTCACGACCGGGCGGAACGTAGCAGGACCTTCCTGAAGCTCGCGACCGAACAACCCAGCGCCACCTCCTTCGATGAGTTCGGATTGGTTGCCCAATGCGGCGGCTTGATTAATTTGCGCCTGACGAAATGCCGTGAGTGAGTTGATTCTGGATTGAATCTCCTCCGCCTCCGCGGGATCGAGTGCACCTTGCAGTTCAGATTGCAGTGAATTGATCTGGTTTTGCGTCGCAGTGGCTCCAAACTCGGCTTGGCGCACGGCGTTTTGAATTTGAGCGATCTGGGCCACCTGTTGAGCACTTAGGGAGTTCACGGTTGACACCGTTTTGTCGTAGTAAGTGCCGCGGATACCCATGCGTGGGGTCAGCGTTAGCCAGCCGAAATAGGTTTTCGGATACGATAGCTGGTGAAAGGTATCGAAGCGGACCGCATCGTAGTCGGGGAAAATCGAGCCCTCCTCGAAAGCCCGCTTATAACTGCCGACGGTCGTCTCGCCATCGTAGTTGATCGGCGTTCCAAAAAACTGATGCTGCTTGATATCCAATGCGAGCTCTGGTCGACGCTCGGTGGTTTGATAAAAGTCATTCAACGCAAACCGCGCCCAAAGCGTCAGAGTGTAAAACTCATCCCACTTCGTAAGCGAAAGCAGGTTATCCGGCTGCGGATCCACGGTGAACTCCGCGGGGAAGTAGTCCTCCAAGAAGTCACGGTCGCTGATTTTATTGATGTCGACGGATGCATAGATGTCGTCAGTCAAAAACAGGCGTTGCTGATAGCTGATCCGGTAACGGTCTGGGTCACCATCCTCAGGGGGCTCACCCGGACCACCCACCTTGTCTTCTGGATCGGAATCGTAGGCATAATACGACCTGAAGTTGGCGAAGTTCTCCGGGTTGTTGCCGAGATTGATGGTGGCATCCAACCCGACCGCTATACCAAGCTCGGATCGGTAATCGATCCTCGGCGTTAACACCACCGCGCCCCCGGCCACAGGGATGCTGTAGGCCGTGAGCATGTAGTATCCCCAACGGGAATCGTAGCCTGGCAAAATCTGAAATCCCGGATTGTCGACAAACGCGAAAAGGTACGGGAACCAAAAAACGGGGACCTTCCCGATGTAGATGGTCGAATTCGAGAAGACGACACGATCTTCGGCATAAAACCGCACTGTCCGGGACTTGATCCGGAATGTGGGTTGCGAGGTATCCTCGACGGTGAACTCCGCGTCGCCCACGCGAAACTCCCGCAAGGATGGCGCTTTGAGGCTCATCGCACGGAACCGGAGCGGTGCGTTTTCCCCCTTGAACTCAAGGGCCCTGATTTGCTTGGTCTCGAGGTTGTAGAGCGCACGCTGACCGGTAAATAGGTTGTCGCCTGTGTAGATTCGGACATCACCAATCAAGAGCACGTCCCGGGTATCCGGGTTATATTCGGCGTAGCTCGTAAAGATCGACACCTCGCCGTAGTGAATCTGGACATTGTCCTCGGCGATGGCCACGCCTCCCTCGAAGCGGGTTTCCCCGTCCGCAGTGATTTCAACCGGAATATCGCCGAAGCTGCCAAACTGGGAGTAGGCAGCCAAAGGCAGGAAACAGGCGGTCAGAATAGCGTAAAACTTCAATCTCATCACGTGGTCAGTGCGAAGCTAGTTTACCCAACTCGGCACGCAAGCAATTTCGGGCAAATCAATCCCCGTATCCTTCTGGATTTTTCACATGCCACGCCCACGCACTCTCGATGATTTGACGGATGTCTTGGTATTTTGGAGTCCAGCCGAGTTCTTTGCGAATGCGATCCGATCCGGCGATTAAGCGCGGGGGATCACCAGGGCGGCGCGGTTTTTCTACGACCGGGATATCTTTCCCAGAAATCGTCCGGCACGTGTCGATGATCTCTCTCACTGAGGTTCCGCCGCCGGTACCGAGGTTGTAAAATCCGTTTTCTTTGGATTCAAGCGCAAGCATGTGAGCTGCCGCCAGATCCAGAATGTGAATGTAGTCCCGGATGCAAGTGCCGTCGGGGGTTTCGTAATCGGTGCCGAAAATCTCGACTGCTTCTTTTTGGCCAAGCGCGACCTTGAGGACATTCGGAATGAGATGCGTCTCGATACGATGGTCCTCGCCGAACTTCTCGGTGGCGCCTGCTGCATTGAAGTAGCGCAAGGCGACAAAACGGAACGGATGAATCTCGCCATACCAGCGCAGAATTTTTTCGAACATGAGCTTCGACTCCCCGTATGGATTGATCGGTCTTTGCGGCATCGTCTCATCAATCGGCACGCTGTCGGGAATCCCGAATGTGGCGCAAGTGGACGAAAACACGAACCGCTTCACGCCAGTCTCGACCATCGCGTTCACGAGGTTCAATCCATTACAAACGTTGTTTTGGAAATACTTTGCGGGATTCGTCATGGATTCGCCGACGAGAGCATTCGCGGCGAAGTGCATGACTGCATCGGGCGCCGCCTCGCGAAGAGCGAGTTTGATCACCGCCGGATCTCCAAGGTCGCCTTCAAAAAACCGGGCTCTCGGATCCACTGCCTTGCGGTGCCCCTCAGTAAGGTTGTCAAAAACCGCGACTTCATACCCGGCGTTCAACATCTGCTCGACGCAGATACTTCCGATATAGCCTGCGCCACCAGTAACAAAGATTTTGCTCATGAGCGCGGAGGATATCGTTCGTGCCATCGGATTCAAGCGGAAGCTTTCAGAAAGGCGGAGCCCCGCGCATTCCATCCTTGCCGGATCACCTGCCGTCCCTCCAAAGTCTGCGGGTTCATGAACCGGATCCGACTTCTCAGTACTGATTTCGATGGCACGCTTATTGGTCATCCATCCGACGGCCGATGCTCCCCGAAGCTGGCCGATGCGCTCCGGAAGTTTGCCCAAACCGGTGGCCTATGGGCTATCAATACCGGACGCTCGCTGGCACACGCGATTGAGGGGATCGAACAGTTTGCCGGTCCAGTGACGCCCGATTTTTTGCTGACTAACGAGCGTGAGGTCTTCCGAAAAGGCGCGGATGGCGAGTGGTGCGATTTCGGAAGTTGGAACCAAACTTGCCATGCAGTACACTCGCAGCTTTTCTCCGAGGCGTCCGGGATTTTTAGCGCGATTCATTCAACGCTCCCGGATTGCGACGACATCACTTTGATTCATGAGTCGGGGTTGCCGGTCGGCTTGATCACTGCAAATGAAGAAATCATGGAGTCCGTCGCACAAGCGTTGGTGCCGGTCCAGGTCGAATTCCCGGATTTTTCGTGGCAGCGCAACACCGTTTACCTTCGCTTTTGCCATCGGAGTTACCACAAGGGCGTTGCCCTCGCGGAGCTTTGTCGACTCACCGGCATCTCACCATTCGAGACGTTCGCAGCCGGGGATCAATTCAATGACCTATCCATGCTCTGCGGCAAGTATGCAGCGTTCGTCGCGTGTCCTGCCAACGCGCTTCCAATCGTCAAAGAGACCGTGCTCGCAGCGGGCGGATTCGTTTCAAAATGGAACTTCGGCGATGGGGTGGCCGACGCCCTAGAGAGCTTGACCGCACTGGGCGCATCCGCGGGGTCCAAATAGCTACTTCGGCCCGTACTCAGGGTATCAACTCTATTCGAGCGTCAATCGCGAGAGTACCCATTGGGGGAAGATCCCTAGAATGAATACCAGCGCCGTCAAAATGGCGAGAACCGCCTTCGACAGCAGGCTCACCGGAACAGCTCCGGCATTTTCAGGAACCGGTTGCCAATACATGGCTCGCACCACTTTGAGGTAAAAGTAAAAGCCGCAGGCCACGGTAATCGCACCAATGACAACAAGCGCATAATGGCCATCGGTCAACGCCGCTTCAAAAATCAGAAACTTACCGAGAAACCCTGCCGTAAACGGAACTCCAGCCAGCGAAAGCATCGAGATCAGCAAAGCTCCAGCGAGATACGGCGATCTGCGGCCCAGTCCATTAAAGCTTACGACATCGTCTTTTCCTATAGCCTTCGCAGCGATAATCAAAACGAGGAATGCCAAGCAGGTCGTGACCAGATACGCGGTCAAATAATAGACAATCGCAGGTCCGGCCATGACCACTCCCACGCTCGCGACACCCATCAGAAGATACCCCGCATGACCGATGCTTGAGTAGGCCATCAGGCGTTTCATATTGGTCTGCGGAAGCGCTGCCAGATTTCCAAAAATCAGGGTGAGCCCGGCCAGCGCGGCAATCGCCGCGACGATCTTCTCTTGAATCACCGGGATCACGTAAAACGGCTCAAGCACACGCAGGAGGACAATGAATCCCGCCGCTTTGGAACCCACAGAGAGAAATGCCGTTATTGGAGTAGGAGCACCCTGATAGACATCCGGCACCCAAAATTGAAACGGGAATGCAGCCACCTTGAAGGCCAGCGCGACTAAGACGAGGGCCAGCCCGAACAGCAGCGAAATCTGACTCGTCGCACCGATTTGCGGCAAAACCTCTGCGATTCGAGCGAGGTTCGTCTGCCCGGTGGCTCCAAAAATCCATGTGATCCCGTAAACGAGGAATCCGGTCGAGAGCGCACCCAGAATCAGGTATTTCGTTCCTGCTTCCAAGCACGCCTTGCTGCGACGCATGAATGCCACAAGGATGTAGAACGAGATCGTCACCAATTCGAGTGACACAAAGATCGTGATGAAATCGGTTGCGGACGCCATCCACATCAATCCGGCACACGTCAATATCGGCAACGTGTAAAACTCTCCAACGCCGGCACCCGGCCTGCTTCCGGGCATCCCGGTCTCTAGCACCGGGGCGTATTCGACGGCCATTACGAGGACGAGAATCGTCGTAACCAGCGCAAACTGCTTGAAAAACATCGCAAGCGCATCACCCGTGTAATACGCCGCATACTTCGCGTCTTCCGGGATGAATGCTCCACTCGCGAAAAAACTGAGCCCCAACACGACAAGCAGTCCCGCGATGCCGGCATACGCGATCAATGACTTTTTCAGTTTCGGCACGAAGGCCTCAACCATAAGCAGAACAATACCTAGAACCACCACGATGGCTTCGAGGAAAACTGGGTTTAGTCCAAAGGCAGCAGTCACGGTAACAAAATGGATGGTGTGATAAGTTCCAGGATAGGCTGTGGGTAAAACCCGATGATCAGCATGGCAAGAATAAGTAGGATCACGGCATACCTTGTCCGAACGTCGATATCCGAGAGCGATCCCCAGCGTTCAGGCATTGTCCCGAAAAACACCTTGCGGTAGGCCCGGAGCATATAGACCGCAGAAATCACCACTCCCCATACAGCCACCACCGTGGTCCATTGGAAGTTGCTCAATCCAAAAGCAGCGGGCGATGCAAGCGGGCTCGAGAAGGCACCAAAGAAAACCAACAACTCACCCGGGAAGTTTGCAAAGCCCGGCAGTCCGATCGACGCCATGGTCGCAAACCCAAACAGAAGCCCCAGCATCGGAGCGACGCGAGCCAATCCGCCCAACTCCGAGTAGTCGAGCGTGCCGGTTTTATCTCTAATGGCGCCACTCAGCGCGAACAGGGCAGCGATGGAAAGCCCGTGAGCCACCATGAGCAATCCAGCGCCGCTCAAGCTCAGTTCGTTAAGCGCCGCAAAACCGAGGAAGATATATCCCATGTGCATCACACTCGAATAACCCAAGGTCCAATCGAGGCGCTTCTGCGAAATCGTCACCAAGCCGACCACGAGCAAGTTTCCGATCAATAAGACAAGCAGGAGATTTGCATACGTCTGCATCGCCTCCGGGAAGACTGGAAGCGCCAAACGCAGGAGACCGTAAGCACCAAACTTCTTAAGCACCCCTGCGTGCAGCATCGCGGCCGGAGTCGGCGCGCTCGCATACGCTTGAGGAGCCCATGAGTGAAACGGGAACAGCGAAACCAAAGTGCCGAATCCGATCAGGAGAAGCAGATACACCCAATCGTCGGGTTTCAACACCCCCACCGCAGCAGCCTCTTGAATCACCCGGAGGTCAAAGGAACGGATGCCAGGTGGCATGGCGGAATAGAGACCGATGATTCCGAGCAGCAGCACGAAACTACCGAGCCCAAGATAGATCGTCGCTTTCCAAGCCGCCGCTTGCCGATCTCCACTGCCCCAGATTCCGATCAACAAGAACGTCGGGATCAATGCCACCTCGTGAAACGCGTAGAAAAACAAGACATCCAACGACGCAAACGCTCCCACGACGCCCGTCGAAATCAACAGAATGCACGCATAAAACAACCGCTCCCGATCTTTGATCGGCGGGATCACCCATACGGCCGCCACGGTTACGATCGACGCCAAAAACAACATTGCCAACGACAGCCCATCCGCGCCGAAAAGCAGCGAGAGCCCCATGGCTTCCGAAACGGTCCAGCCCGAGACAAATTGAAAGTCTCCAGCCTCGCGGTCGTATCGGAAAAGCAGGAAACACGTCAGAACAAAAAGCAACACCGATGAAATCCGGGCAGTCAGTCGAGGCTGCGCGCCGACCATGATGAACAATGCCGCCAGCAAAGGCAGAATGGTCAGAAGAAAAAGTGGTCCGATATCACTCATGGCGTGGCAAACAGGAAGTAGATCAGCGCGATCACGCCCGCACCGAAGAAGAAGACATACGCTTGGATATTTCCCAACTGGAGAAATCTGAGGGCAAAGCCAGCAGCCCAAGTCATTTTAGCGGTGAATTGCACACCAATACCCTCGATGATCCAGCGGTCCACCCAAGCCAGCAGCGAAGCCGTGCCGTCCTGCGCCCACCGGACCAGCCATGCATACGCGTCATCAATGTAAAGCCGGTTGGCAAATGCCGGAATGTAGATCGGGTCCTTGGTCCCCACTTTGCGATAAATCGCGATTGCCGAAAACACACCGAGGGCAAGAAACCCGAGGATAACCGGATGCACCCAACCCGGGTAACCCTCCGGGTGTTCAATCGGGATGAATTGCTTCTGAACGATCGGCCAGCCAGCCACGAGCGCCGTGATAGACAGCAGCATGAGTGGAACAATCATGATCATCGGCGACTCACCCGCCTTGCGGGCATAGTCCGTGCGAGGCGCGCCAAAGAAGACAACGACAATGAGGCGAGTCATGTAGGCGGCCGTGAGTGCCACAGCCCCGGCCGACATCCAGAACCAGAATGGGTTTTTGGTCCACGCAAACTCGATGATGAGGTCCTTGCTGTACGCCCCGGCGAAGAACGGCGTGCCGATGAGAGCCAGCGTGCCTGCCACCATCGCGAGGAACGTGATCGGCATCTTTTTCGCAAGACCGCCCATTTGCCAGATATCTTGCTTGTGGTGCATGCCCACGATCACGGAGCCAGCGCAAAGGAACAGGAGACACTTGAAAAATGCGTGCGTGAACAAATGGAACATCGGGATCCCCCACATCGGGCCGACCGCCGCGCCCAAGACCATGTATCCGAGCTGCGAGATCGTCGAGTAAGCGAGAATCCGCTTGATGTCGTTCTGCTGGATTGCCATCAGTCCGGCCACGAAGCACGTGAGGGCACCAATCCAGCCAATCACTTCGAGTGCGATCGGTGCCGCCAGCACAATCGGGAAAATCCTCGCGAGCATGTAAACTCCGGCCGCGACCATCGTAGCAGCGTGCAGGAGAGAGGAAACCGGCGTTGGGCCTTCCATCGAATTTGGAAGCCACACATGCAGCGGTAGTTGGGCAGACTTTCCGACCGTGCCGCAGAAAACGAGAATCACCGCGATATTCAACCAGATCGGCGCCTGAGCAAACACGCCCAGCGACGACTCGACCTCGGAAAAAATCACACTGCCGGTCGCGAACCAGAACGTGATGATTCCCAGCATGAATCCGAAATCACCGATTCGGTTCACTGTGAATGCCTGTTTGCATGCTTCGGCCGCCGAGTCTTTGCCGAAGTAGTGGCCGATCAGGATGAACGAGCTCACGCCCACGAGCTCCCAGAAGATGAACATCATCACGAAATTGTCCGCGAGGACAATCCCGAGCATCGAAAACAGGAACAACGAGAGCGCCGCAAAAAACCGGGAATACCCCTCTTCGGTGGCCATGTATCCCACCGAGTAGGTGAATACGATGGTCGCGATGGTCGTGACCACCAACAACATGACCTTGCTTAATGCATCGATCGTTAGGCCGATAGGCACAAAAAACTGCGCGGGCGAGTCGGGCCCAAGGATTTTCCCAAAATCGATCCACTCGAGCCGGACCGGGTCCGCAAAATCCGGACCAAAAAACAACCACCAGCTGAGGACGCAGGTGAACGCCGCGCCAAGAATCGCCAGCGTTGAACTCAGCGGTTTGCTAAACTTGCCAATAAACAAAATCACCGCTGCCGTGACCAGCGGAGTGAACAAAATGAACCATGCGGCGGATTGCGGTGTCATGGATTAGAACTTGAGTGTGTCGAGGTCCTCGACGTGCGTCGTCTGGAGCGAGCGGTAGATGGCGACGATGATGGCCAATCCGACAGCAACTTCTGCTGCGGCGACCGTGATAATGAAAAACACAAGCACCTGCGCATCGTAGGACGGTAAGCCTGCGGCGGAGAGGTTAAACCGGGAAAAAGCAACCAGAGACAGGTTGGCTGCGTTTAGCATGAGCTCGAGTCCCATGAAGATGATAATGAGATTGCGCCGCAGCAGAACCACGGCCATTCCGATGGTGAAAAGCAATCCACTGACCACAAGGTAGTGGGCGAGAGTAGGAGCCATGGACATCATTCTAGTTGACGTTTGCTCAGTAACACGACGCCCACCGTCGCGACCAGCAACAACACTCCGATAATTTGAAACGGCATATTAAAGTCCGTGAACAAGGTCATGCCGACCTCCCGTACATCATCGACCGGTCCGGAAAGTGCCGGCTTGGTCGCATGGAAGGCTGGATTTGAGGCGACCACTTTGACAAGCAAACCGACAAATCCTCCGACAACGAGCACTCCCCCCACGCATGCAGGGACATTTAGCTTGCGTGTGCTCTCGGATTTGAGGTCGAGCAACATGATGATAAACAGGAAAAGCACCATCACCGCGCCCGCATAGACAAGGACCTGGATGATTCCGATGAAAAAGGCGTCGAGCGTGATGAACAACGCAGCCAGCGCCACGAAGGCAACAACGAGGCACATCGCCGAATTCACAGGCTTGCGGGAAAACACGACGCCAAGCCCGGCGGCGAGCATGATGGCAGCGAAGATCCAGAATAAAATCAGGGACACGGTGGTTAAGGCGGTTGAGGCAGCTGAAGTAGTGAAAGCGTTTAAGAGATCGTGGGAGCTTTTACCATCCCGACAACGGCTCGACTACTTTTTTTCGTTCCACTTGTTCACCACACCGTGCATGACGCCGCCAAGCTCATAAAGCTTTTCTTTATCGTGTACCATTTCCGCGCGGGTGAGGCCTGTGATCGAATAATCTTTGCGCAGGTAAATCGCCTGCTCGGGGCACACTTCCTCGCAAAGTCCGCAGTAAATGCAGCGGATCATGTCGATATCAAATGATTTCGGGCGCTTCTCAACTTTCGACCACCGGTCCTCCAGTGGGATTTCTTCGGGCTTGATTGTGATCGCACGCGGCGGGCAGATGAACTCGCAGAGCTGACACGAGACACAGCGCTCTCTCCCCCACTCGTCTTTCACGAGCGTCGGTGCTCCACGGTACCACTCCGGCAACTGATCATCCCATTTTTCTTCGGGATATTGCATCGTTACCTTGTTGGCACCGGTCATGGTCCTAACGAAATGCTTGATCGTCAGAAAAAGACCACCGAGCAGAGCTGGGAGATATAACTTCTCAGCGAGCGATAACTTCGGGCGTTTGAGTACGAGTGCCATAGTCTAGAATTTAACGAATGCGAGGACAAATGCGGTGATAAAAATGTTCACGAGCGCGAGTTCGAAGAAGAAATACCATCCGAGTTTCATCAACTGGTCATAGCGGAACCGAGGCACAGTCCAACGCACCCAAATAAAGAAAAACAGGAGCGCTGATACTTTCGCAAAAAACACGCCGATGTTCACAACTCCCCACAACGCTCCCGCCAGCCATGCCGGAATGAAGGGCAGCCCGAGGAACGATGTCGCCGATCCATCCGGAATCAACGGCAAACTCCACCCGCCCAAGAACAACGTCACGATCACACCAGACCCGGCGATCATTGCCGCATACTCCCCGAGGAAAAAGAGCGCAAATCCCATGCCCGAGTATTCCGTGTGGTATCCACCCACAAGCTCCTGCTCGGCCTCAGGCAAGTCAAACGGCGCGCGGTTGGTTTCGGCAAACATCGCCACCAAGAAAATGATGAACGAAATCACCATCGGAATCCAAATGAGAATCCGCTGAAGCGAAAACCCCGCCACGATCGAGTCAATGATGATTTTTGGATCGTGCAGAGCGGCCTCGATGCTGAATCCCTGCGGCCAAAACGGGAAAACCATCCACCCGTTCTTCACTTGCCAATCCACGATCTCAGGCAAGCTCAACGTGCCCACCACCAAAAACACCGGCACCACCGACAACCCAAGCGCCAACTCGTACGAGATCATTTGCGAACTCGATCGGATGCCCCCAAGAAACGGATACTTCGAGTTCGATGCCCATCCCGCCAGCACGATCCCATATACCCCGAGCGACGACACTGCGAACACATACAACACTCCGATATTGATGTCCGCAATCACCATCGGAACACCAAACAACTCACTCCCAAATGGCAATACCGCCAAAACCAAAATCGGCGGAATCATCGCGAGCTTCGGCGCGATGTAGTAGTAAAATTTGTTAACGCTGTTCGGGATGAAATTCTCTTTCAGGATCAGCTTGAACGGATCCGCAATCATCTGGCCAAGACCCAAAATCCGGATCTTCGTCAGCGGAATCCCCACGCGGTTCGGGCCCACACGGTCCTGAATGAACGCACTCACCTTGCGCTCCGCATACACGCTCACTGAGACAAACCCAAGAATGACACTCAGCAAACCCAACGTCTTCGCCAACGAGGTCCAAATAAGAAATATTTCCGGTGATAATAGTAAACTCAAGATATCCATAAAACGAACGCGGAGCCTATTTGGTTACAGGTTCTCCGCCCGAACTGTCGAGGCACAACATCGAAAAATGTGCAAAAATTTCGAAGCAATCCAACACCGCTCCCGTCACCGACCGCCAACACCGCAACAACCCGCCAGCACCGAAAGAATTAAAAGACCTCAGGAGAACACAAAATTCGCAGAAACGTTCTTGCAAAAATTCCGGGACTGGTCCATCTGTCTACGAACGTTGAAGAACGCGAACTGATCACAAAGTATGCACATCTTACGCAAATCCCCCCTATCTGCTCTCCTCGTCCTCGCCGCAGCCGCCCTCGGCCACGCTCAAAACGCCACGACCACTCCGGTCGGAGCAATGACTTATTCATTCCCCGCAACGACTCAGTTGACAAGCACCTACATCTCGGTGCCCCTCACTGGAATGTCGGTGTTCTCTGGAAAAGTGCTCACCGTCGGAACCAACTCGATCACCTTCGAAGGCACACCGTTTGCCTCGCTTCCTCTCACCCAAGCGGGAGCACCACACTTCCTACGCTTCCAATCTGGCGCACAAGCAGGACGCACGATTTTAGTCACTGCGACCACGCCGAACTCCGTGACCGTGGACGTAACCGACAACTCATCGCAAACAACCAACCTGAATACGTCAGGTTTCGCCGTCGCAGTGGGTGACCAAGTTCAAATCATTCCAGGTGACACGCTAGCAAGCTTCTTCGGGGATAATACGTCTGGGAATCCGGTAGCATTTGTTGGAGCAGCTGGGGCTTTGCAGGCCGACACCGTCAACGTCTATAACAAAACGACTGCTCGACTTGATATTTATTTCTTCAGCACCGCTTTGGGCCATTGGAGATCGCAGAGTTCGACAGCGAACCAAAATGCGCTGGTCGTTTACCCGGATTCGTCAGTCATCGTCAATCGACGGGCAGGTCGGGCGGCAGTCACGATGACAGTAGTGGGTGAGGTGCCGGTGGTTGCGTCCGCAACGAAGACGGGAGGATCAGGGCAAGTGATCTACACAACGACCCGATATCCAGTGGATGTCCGATTATCGGCACTCAATCTTACAAACTGGACAAAAGCAAATTCGGCCCTTTCAGCCGATACCATTGGTATCTTTAACCCGACTACGGGCAGAACAGACACTTACTTCCAGCGCACCGACAATTCATGGAGGAGAGTTGGCGATGCCAACACTGATCAGTCTTCGCTGGTCCTACCAGCCGGCAGCGGAATCGTCATGCTGAAGCGCGCTTCGGTCAATGGTCCGACATCGTTCATCAAATCGACGCTCCCATACACCTTATAACCTCGAATAGAACGAACCGTAATTCATGAAAACACTCGCCACGATCACTGCGGTCTCCGCATCGCTCATTCTCTCTCAAATTGCGAACGCGCAGCTGACCGTCTGGACCGACGGTGCTGCCGATCAAGTCTGGTCGACAGCGGCCAACTGGTCAGCGGGTGTTCCAACACCCACCTCCGCTGTCCAGATAGGCACTCAACCAACGGGCGATCAAATCGGGATCGAAACGGGGGCAACGACCGTTGCTTCATTCACCTTCAATAATTCACTAACAGGCACTGTAGACATTACGGCCTTCGGCGCAGACTCTCTCACAGTTAGTGGCGCGATAACAAACAACTCTGCTTCCACAGCGTCATTTTCGCTTGCTACGACCGCAGGAGCAACTGCGACTTGGACGGGCCCATTGACCTTCTCTAACATCGTTAATATTGGAACCAACCAGATCACGCTCTCGGGACCAATAGCTTTCAGCGGGACATTCCTGAACTTTGACATCACCAACCTATCAACATATGGTCGGTTCTTGGGTGCGGGCACGGCGACCGTGACTAGCACCATCAACATCGGTGGAAGCTACACTGGCGTGGTGGGAAACACGTTTGATCTCACAACCGGGAATTTCTCGGGTGCGACTCTGGGCACACTGCCAACTCTGACTCCCGGCCTCTCATGGGATACCAGCACTTTCCTAGCGAATGGGACGCTCACTGTGATTCCCGAGCCGAGCACATGGCTCTTGATTGGTATTGGCTTAGCGGGCGTTATCTTCTTCCGTCGCCGATTGGCCTGATTTTTCGAATTTCCCCACCCGAGAGTAAAAGGGACGCGGAGCAATCCGCGTCCTTTTTCTTTTGTGCTTTTGGCAAAGTTCCCGCATCCCGTAAACGGATTTTGAACCGTGAAGAACACGAAGATCACGAAGGAGAATAATGAGCGGGACTGGAACCTTTTTTATGCAGCTTCGTTCCGTTGATCGGGCCATACATTTCTCTGTCTTCATGTCCTTCGTGTCCTTCATGGTAAACTCCAGTCGCCGTTTTTCGGTTAATGGCTTTGTCGCGCCACCGAGTGCTTGCCGTTTTGCGTTTTGCTGATGAGAATGCGCGGCTGAACGATGGGATTTGCATATTACGTGCATGATTTGAGTCCGTTTCTGATTGAGTTCGGAAACGGGATTGGTGTGCGCTGGTATGGTTTGGCGTATCTTGCCGCATTTTGGGTGGCGTGGCTGGTGCTGGTGCAATTTTCGCGCCGGGGATTTTGTGAGATCCCGGTGGCCAAACTCGGTGACTTCGTGCTTTGGCTCGGGATGTTTGGAGTGATCCTCGGTGGCCGACTGGGGTACATGTTGTTGTATGACTTTCACGGCTGGATGGCGGATCCGGCATCCGTGTTTCGCGTTTGGGATGGTGGGATGGCGAGTCATGGTGGCATCACCGGGGTGGCATTGTATTCGTTATGGTATGCGCGGCGGCATCACATTTCCTGGCGCGGACTGGGGGATAATCTGGTGGTGGTCGCGCCGGTCGGGTTGTTTTTCGGGCGAATCGCGAACTTCATCAATGGGGAGCTGTATGGGCGGCCGTCGCAGGTGCCGTGGGCGGTGCAATTCCCTCAGGAAATCCGGACGTTACCGTATGGCGTTCAGGATCGCATCGTGGAGGGCGCAGCGGCACTGAATCCGGCTTGGAATTCGGTGCCGGTGATCGAAATCGCTGTGCGCAGCGAGCCCGCGTTGCGTGAGTTTGTGGGTGGCATCCTGCCACCAAGACACCCGTCGCAGGTTTACGAAGGGGTGCTGGAGGGGCTGGTTTTGTTTGTTGCGTTGTGGCTGCTTCGCACCCGGGTTCGCGTGCGCGATGGCGTGCTAACGGGGATATTTTTCATCAGCTACGCGGTGCTTCGGATCGCAGGTGAGATGTTCCGGGAACCCGACGCGCCACTCACGGGCCCGTTCACGCGAGGTCAATTTTTATCCCTGTTCTTACTCGTGGTGGGTGCAGCTTTCCTCTGGTCTGCGAAGCGCTCGCCATCATGGGCACCAGCTTGGAGAAAATGACCATGATCCAACCGTCGAGGCCTCTCAGTCTAAACCCGCTGTTCTAAATCTCGAAATACGGATTTTACCATGAAGAAGAGAAGGACATGAAGGGTTGGTGCAGAAACTTGGTGATGCTGATATCCCTTTTGCGCTAAACTCCGTCGATGGATTTCTCCGAGTTGTCCCACCGTGTGATCGGGTGCGCGATTGAGGTTCACAGGACGCTCGGTCCTGGGCTGTTGGAACCGACTTATGAACAATGTCTCGCCCACGAACTCAAACTCAAGGGCATTTGTTTCTTGCTGCAGCATCCGCTTCCCGTTGAATACAAAGGCCTCCGCTTGGACTGCGGATACCGCGTGGATATCTTGGTGAACAACCAAATGATCCTCGAACTCAAGAGTGTCGAGCACTTGCTCGGCATCCACGAGGCGCAACTGCTCACTTACATGAAACTGGCCGGTATCCGGCATGGTTTACTCATCAATTTCAACGTCAAGCGCCTCAAAGATGGACTCAAGAGTTTGGTATTGTGGCACTTCACTCAGGAACAGGAATAATCGAATGCTCGCTCACATTCGCCGCGAAGCATTTTCGATAGCACCTCTCCAAATAGTTCATCTATCTTCAAGCTCTTCATGTCCTCCATAGTAAAACGAATGCCTGCCCATAGGAAAAATCTAGCCGCCAGCATGCTCATCGGGCTGGTGATCATGGCCGCGCTGATTGTGCCGGTGTTGCTTTGGCCGTTGAGCTACGCTGACTTGTCATCACGAGCAAACCCGTCGGCTTCGTACGCCGAGGCGATGGCGCGCGTCGATACGATTCTTGCCGAAGAATCTCGAAAGCCACTGAGCGAATGGGGTGGAACGATCGTGCTAAGCCACGGCAAACCCACGGATCGTGTTTTTGTTTTGCTGCATGGGTTGACGAATGCGCCCGAGCAGTTTCGCAAGCTTGGACAGGAGCTGTATGAGCGTGGGGCAAATGTCGTGATTCCGCGCTTGGCGCACCACGGCCTTGCCGACCGCATGAATATCGACCAAGCGAACCTGCGCGCGACCGATCTCATCGCACAAGCCGAAACCGGGCTCGATCTTGCCGTAGGCCTTGGAAAACGGATCTCCGTGGTCGGCTTGTCGGTGAGCGGAGTATCGGCTGCGTGGATCGCTCAGCATCGTGCCGAGCCGAAGTCGGTCGTTTTGCTAGCCCCGTTTTTTGGTCCTAAGCCAGCACCCGATTGGGCGACTCCGACTGTCGCGCGCGCGATGTCACGCATCCCCAATGGCTTCGTGTGGTGGGACGGGGACGCCAAAGAAAACCTACCTGGTTCTCCGCAAGTATACCCACGGTTTGCGACGCGTCAGATCGGCGAGACGCTGCGGCTCGGCTTGGACGTCGCGGCGAATCGGGATCCGATGCAGGTGAAGTCAGTAATGGTCGTCCTAACCGAGGCTGACAGTGCTGTGAACAATGAACGCACAAAACGCCTCATCGCCGAATGGGAAGGAACTTCGCCAAAAACGACGTTTGAGACCGAGATGTTTCCCGCGTCGCTCGGCGTGCCACACGACTTTATCGACCCAAATCAGCCGGACCAACAGGTCGACGTAGTTTATCCAAAACTGATCGATTGGCTGATGGCGGAATAGGCTGAATCTGACAGTTCGAGGCCAAGAGATACGGATATCACCATGAAGAGGAGAAGGACATGAAGGGATGGTGTAGGAACTTGGTGCTGCTAACTTCGCTCAAGCGCTGAACAACGCGGTATTCAGCGTGGATTGCTTACCCATTTTCAACGTCAAGCGCCTCAATGCTCGGCTCAAGAGTTTTGTGTTGTAGCACTTCACTCAGGAACAGGAATAATCGGTTGCCCGCTCACTTCCTGGGTGATACCAGAACTCGCGATTAATCAGACTCGACGGACGGCGGCGGAGCACCGTCCCTACCATTGATTTGGTAGGGCTGGCACTCCGATGCCTGCCGTTGTTATTGATTTTTTTTCGTCTCGTTCATTCAGAGAGGTGGCATCAGGCAGACTCGACGGCAACCCTCCCTATAAACCATTTATCTTCATGCTCTTCATGCCCTTCATGGTGATTAAATCCGCGTTTTCAGGACTAAGCACCCAACGGCAGATCAATCGTGACTAAACACTGGCCGAATCAAGTCCAAGGCTTTGGCGTAGAGCGGGTGAACCCCGCCGCGGCTCAGCTCCATGAGTAGATGTTCGCGCAGGCTGTCCCGGCCCGCTGGTAACATCTGGGTGACATCGGGGCCCGCCGCTGGCCGGATGGACGCGTGAAAAAACTCCGCGTTTGACTCACGGCGCAGTGTGATCGTCGCCGACGCGGATAAAATCTCGACAACCGAAATGCAGGCTCCGTCCGCTTCGATCAAGTCAAACCCGACTTCAGCATTTCTTTTGTCCCGGAATGCGTGCCGTCCGAGCACCGACTCGAGAGCCCAGCCGAGTTGCGCAGCCAGCCAGCCCGCGAGCAAGATCGCTGTCGTGCGCGCCTGCTTGGTGTGGCGGATGGTCAACTTTTTGACATCTCGCAGTGCGGGCAAAGCAGCCGCATGATCGAACACATTGGCGAGTGCGAAGCGCGCCGTGAGTAGACGTGTCCAGTTCAGGTCGCAGAGGATGGTGCGCGAGCGCGACAGGTGCGAAATCTCACACACCCGAGCGAATTGCACCGCGGGGTCACTCCATGTCTGGCTGTCGAAAATCAAACGATCCACCCAGCTCCAAAGGTTTTCGTCCGGGGCGGACGGCAGATCACCTTGCCACCAGAAACAAAGCGGCAGGTCCGAATCCAGATGGGAGAAAACCACATTGGGCACAGCGGAGGCTGTATCGCCGTCGAGTTGGAACGTGATCTGCTCCGAGCAAATCTGGCGCGCCCCCTTACCCGCGTTGTGACAATGCGCGCTGATCCATGCGCTCGCATTTGCCTCAGCGGCGGACGGATTGGCAAAAATCAAAATCGCACGGCACGCGTGGTGGCTTGCGATGCGCGAGATCAACTCGGTGTTGGCAGCCACCTGAGCGGCGGACTCGGTGTAGATGACCAGATTGATCAACGACGCCCGAGTTTTTGTATCGTCACTTGTCTCCCAAAGTTTTCCGAGTTCCTTGTCGATCCGCCCGATTTCCACGGGGAGGCCGGGTGAGATTTCCGGGAATGCGGACGTGCTCACAGACGTCTCCATGCTGCGCCGGTGCGCTCGATCAAGGCATCCGCCTCCGACGGCCCCCACGTCCCAGCGCTATAAAATGCCAGCTTGTCGTTCCTGCTTTCCCAGCCGGCCCGAATCGCATCGACAAACTTCCATGCCTCCTCGACCTCATCGCGGCGGGCAAAAAGGGTGGCGTCGCCGGCCATGGCGTCGAGCAGCAATCGCTCGTAGGCTTCCGGCGTCGGACGTCCGAACGACGTGCCGTAATGAAAGTCCATTTTGACCGGTTCGATCCGCAGGCTGGTGCCGGGCAATTTTGCCGACATGCGCAACGAAACGCCCTCGTCGGGCTGGATACGAATCACGAGCACGTTATCGTCCAACGCTTGGGTAGCGTCCCCGGATTGGTTGAACAGGATCGGCGGTGCACCTTTGAAGTGCAGCGCAATCTCGGTCGCCGCTTTGGGCAGACGTTTTCCGACACGCATGTAGAACGGGACGCCTGACCAGCGCCAATTTTCGACGTGGATCTCCAGCGCTACGTACGTCTCGGTCTCAGATTCCGGCGGGATGTTTTCTTCATCGCGATACGCGGCGACCCGCTTTCCGTTCACATTGCCAGCAGAATACTGCGCACGCACCGTGTATTTCGCGACCTCATCGCTACCGATCTTACGAAGTGAGCGGAGCACCTTCACTTTTTCGTCGCGGATCGCGTCTGCGCTGAGGTCGGTGGGTGGCTCCATGGCGGTGAGGCAGAGCAACTGGAGCAAATGGTTTTGCACCATGTCACGCATAGCACCCGATTTGTCATAATACCCCGCGCGGCCTTCAACGCCGAGCGGTTCGCTCGCTGTGATCTGTACATGGTCCACGTAGCGCGAGTTCCAGAGGTGTTCGAAGATGGCATTCGCAAACCGTAGAACCATGATGTTCTGCGCAGTTTCTTTTCCTAAATAGTGATCGATCCGATACGTGTCGCGCTCAGGAAACGCATTTTCCACCAACGTATTCAACGCCACCGCACTCGGGAGATCTGTGCCAAAGGGTTTTTCCACGATCACACGGGCCCATCCGCCCTCGGGAGCCACGTTCAACCCGCTTTCACGCAGGTTGTTCAGGATCGTCTCAAACTGATCCGGCCCCGCAGCCAAGTAAAACAGCCTGTTCCCGCGAGTGCCCTGGGTTTTATCCATCTCGTCAAGCCTCCGAGCAAGTGCATGATACCCCTCGATATCGTCGAACGCGCTGCGGTGGTAAGCGATCCGGCTTGCAAATCCGTCCCAGAGCTCAGTGTTGATTTTTTGACGGGAGAACTTCTGCGCCGCGTCCAGCAGCTCGGTCCGAAATTGCTCATCCGTCTTGTCCCGCCGGGCAAATCCGACCACCGATAACGCAGGCGGAAGGTTACCATCTGCATTCAGGTTATAGAGCGCTGGAACCAGCTTGCGGTGCGTGAGGTCTCCCGTCGCCCCAAAGATGACCAGCGAGCACGGAGCAGGCAGCGCCCGACTCAACAGCCCTTCACGGAGTGGATTAGAAAAAACAGGTGCTTGGGAATCAGACATCAGACGTGGATTGGACGTGAGTTTCTAGCTTTTATCTACGGATGATGCAAGCAAGAGGAAACACATCCCGAGGCACCCAGCGCAGGATGGCTGGCGTGCCACTTGCGCACATTTTTTCTAGAGCCCAGTTGCCGAGGTGGAAAATTTCCGCCATTCTCCCGGCAGTTACTCCATGAACCCCATCTACAAATCGCTTCTCGTCCTATGCGCACTCGTGACTCTAACCGGATGTCTGGTTTCGCCGGTGGAGCGTTCTGGCGGGCCTGGATCGACAACCGTTCAGAACTCCAACGCGACGGCGATTTTTGACGCCTCGCGCCAGGTGTTCGCCCGCTATGGGTATCGCATCGGGCCGACGAATTTTCCAAACACGATCTCGTTCGATCGCGCGGCTGGCACTGCGGGAGAGTTGGCATTTGGCACGCACATGCGGTCGACCGACTTCCGGGTGCAGATTCAAGTTTTACGCATTCCCGGGAGCAATGACTTCCGGTTGATCCCTCGTGTGCTGCGCGTGAATAGCGCGGGACGGCCTGGGTTCGAACGGGAAACGCAGATGCTAAGGACGTGGAGTCACCAAATGCGACCGCTGATGCGCGAAATCCGCGATCTCGCAAAAAATGCCGAGGCTCCGGCGTCTTAACTTCCTCGTTACTTCGCTCCGCCCAGCAGGTCGGACTTGAGCGACGGGAGCACGGGGTTTGAACCAAACCACATGCTTAAAAAAACTTGCTGGAAGGCCTTTCCTTGGATCGTGCCCTTCAGTGTTCCGCCGTCATAGACTCGAGTCGCGTCAACGTCGATTTCGATCGTCTGGGTCGCGCCCTTTGAAATCGGCCCAAACATCTTCACGAATGCCGCCTGGTCTTTGGACAGTGCAGGATACGGCTTCGAGACCGAGGCCTCGAATTGCGCGTTCCATGCGTCGGTGACTTGGTTTTGCGAGGCACCTTGAAGGAAAGTGAAGTTGAACTGAAGCGGACCACGGGACGCATAAACCGCGTCTGCACTGCGTAAAGGCTCGGGCGAATAAAACGCCGCGACGTATGCCTTGATCGGAACAAACACAAGGGTAACCGTCCGCACGCCCGCGCCATTGAGCTGGAGCAATTGGCCGGAGACTATCTTTTCTTTAGGTATATTCACACCTTCAATCACCAGAGCCCACGCGGCACCCTGAAACAAAATCATCCCCACGATCAACGCAAGGGCACGGGGAGTTTTCATCAATTTTCTATAGTCGGTAATCATCAACATCTACCCTTGGCGCGGCTCCTCAATCGATTGTTCCACCCGTGCAGATCCTGTCGTTCGGCTGAAATCGTGACCATGAGTCAGGCGTCCAGTCAAATGAGCGGTGGAACGGCTTTGGTGATCGGGATCTCCAACACGGTGGGTCCATTTCGCTGCCACGCTTGGACGGCCTCCGCTTGAATCGCTTCGATGCTTTCCACGCGCGCCGCTGTGCATCCGTAACCACGCGCGAGCGAGACGATATCAATGCCGGGGATATCGAAACCAGGCACTCCTGGTGCATCCTCAAGAATTGAGAACGACTTGAGTATGCAGTATTCTTGATTGCACAGAACAACGATCAGTATGGGTAACTCAAGCCGCGCGGCCGTCCAAATAGACTGAACCGAATACTGGAACGAGCCGTCGCCGATCACCACGATCACCGGACGGTTCCTCACGCTATCCCGCTCGGCCAGCGCGATACCCACCGAGGCGGGAAGATTCCATCCGAGTCCGCCGCTGGCAAAGGTGTAAAATGTGTCCGGCTCCGTGATCGGCCACTCCCTATGGAGATCGGCAAGGTTGGACGGGCTCTCCTCGACAAGGACAGTATGGGGCGGTCGGATTTCCTGTAAGGCAGCGAAAACCTGCCCCGCAGTGAGTCGGTCATCGGGGTTTGGCTCCTCCACCGCAGGAGGGTGCGGTGCCATCCGATGCTCAATCGGCGGACGCGGCGCAGAAATCTTCGGCGTGTGCCCGGCGAATAGTTGACCCAGAGCAGAGAGCGAAAGTTTCGAGTCGCCTATGAGACTGTCTCCCACAGGTGCACGGGACGTCTCAGCCGGATCGTCGGAAATGTGGAGCAGTCGCAACCCGGGTGGCAAATAGGATCCCGCAACATACGGATAATAGCGAAAAACCGGCGCACCGACCACCAATGCGACATCATGCCCCTCGAGTTTTTGGGAAAGTGGACCAGTGGCAAAAGGCAGACCGCCCAGATAGAGAGGGTGATCTTCTGGAAATGGGGGAAGCTCAGAAGCTGGCGCTGCCCATACCGGAGCACCTAGTACTTCCGCAAAGGCGATCGCTTCAGCCCAGCCTTGTGAGCGGGCTACGGACGCACCATAGATGAGCACTGGAGACGCCGCTTCCCGCAGGATGGTGGCGAACTCGGCAAGGCGCTCCGAATCAGGGGCTGTTCGCGTAGCGACGGACCGAACGGTGGCAGGCCCAAGGGCGGGTTTCTCCCAGTCGTCAAGAGGCAGAGAAAGAAAAACCGGACCGGCTGGCGGCTGCATGGCGGTGGCAATCGCACGCATAAAAGCAGCCGGAACGTCCTCGGCGCGAACGGGCTCGTAGGCCCATTTCACCCACGGCTTTGGCATCACACTGGGTTCGATATTCGTGAGCCACGGCTCCATCAGCAACATCTCGCGAGTCTGTTGTCCGGCAGTAATAATCAGCGGCGTCTTGTTCTGGAAAGCCGTTAGCAACGTGCCCATCGCGTTTCCAAGCCCGGCACCCGTATGCACGTTGACCAATGCTGGCCGACGCATCGCCTGCGAAAATCCGTCCGCCATGCCGACCACCGATGCCTCCTGCAAGCCCAAGACGTAGCGAAAATCGGAAGGAAAATTCTTCAGGAACGTCTCCTCCGTGGAGCCAACATTTCCGAATACGGTAGTGATACCAAACGCACGAAGCAGATCAAATGTGACGTCGCGGACGGTTTTCATAATTAGTGGATTTGTGGTGTGGCGCAGAAACTAGAATTGAACGATTACTACGACCGTGGTGGGAGGAATTACCCGAAGTGTGGCCAATGATCAAATCCGATTTCTCAGTCGTCTAGCGACTGGGGCACCGTTGATCCCCGACCATCACACAACCCACGCTTCGAGCGTGTGCTGATAAAATCAATGAATTGCTGCGCGTCGGGCAACCACGTTTCTTCCGCCGCCTGAGCGACGGCCTGCGACACGTTCAATCCGCTCCGGTAGAGCAAATGATACGCCCGTTTCACATCGGCTCGGCCTGCCGCGTTGATGCCCTTGCGGCGCATGCCGATCGCGTTGATGCCCCGAACCGAGTTGATGATCGCGCCGACCGTAAACGGCGGGATGTCCTTACTCCATGCAGTGCCGCCGCGGATCATGCACATCCGCCCGACCCGCAAAAACTGGTGATACACCGTGCTGCCGCCCAGCACGACATCATCCTCGACATGCACATACCCTGCGAAGAGGCAGTTATTCGCAACCACATTCCGGTTTCCCATTTGCACATTATGTCCAAGGTGTACTCCCGTCATGAGCAGGTTATCATCACCCACCGTGGTGGCCGAGCCTTGCTTGGTGCCGCGATGGATCGTCACGTATTCGCGAAAGGTATTGCGGTCGCCGATCACGACTTCACTCGTAATCGCGTCGCTATGATCATAATCCTGCGGGGCCGAACCAATCACCGCTCCATATCCGACGAAATTGTTGCAGCCGAGCGTGACGCGGTTCGTCAGGATTGCATGCGCTTGGATGGTGCAGTTTGCGCCGATCTTCACGTGCTCCTCGACGATGGCGTAGGCTCCGATTTCAACATTGTCCCCGAGCAATGCATCGGGGCTCACGAGGGCAGTGGGATGGATTTTCAAAAGTTATTAAATCGAAAACGATTTTTGACAGAATTTACAGAATTTAGAGAATCGAGAGATTTAAGGGGAGGAGTCTTGGACGACAGCGCGGGGAAATTTCAGCATAGCCCACATTCCTCGTAACCCATTTTGTTCATTCTGTCTAAATTTCTTCGATCGCTGGATTCGGCATCTACACGACCTCTCCGACGTAACGAGACGAAAAAAGTCCCAAGCGCCACTTTCGGAGATGCACCTTTGCGGCAGTTGGGTATTGTGTATCATAACTTTGCGCATGGCACAGAACTTGCACATCATTGTTCCGTCTGGGCTTCGGCTTTTGATTATTTAACCATTCATGCATAGATACTTACAACACTGTGACAACCTTGTCACATTTCCCGTTTTGCGGCAGCGATGGAATGGCTGCATGGGAGTAGGTATGAATGACCGCTCTCGCCGAACTCCCCGGACAGTGCGCACAAACATTTCGAGCCCGCCTGCTTTCTCGCTCGTCGAGTTGCTGGCAGTCATCGCCATCATTTCCATCTTGCTCGTGTTCATAGCGCCGGCCATCGGAAACTTCGGCAGCACCGCCGGACGCAAGGGAGCCGTCAACATCCTGATGAATACGATGGAACAAGCCCGCGTGGCGGCACTGGAATCGGGACGGAACGTTTATATTGTCTTTCTTCAGCGCGAATTTCCCGAGCGCGACGCATTGGTGGTGCTTCGTGATCCTGACTCCGACGCACCGCCGGGCACGGATTACGAACAGCTGACGCGATTCATGCAACTCCCAAAAGGGGTGCTCCTCTACAGCGGAAAAGGCAGCAGTATCCTAAACCAAACCTCATTGCCGCCTGAATTCAATTCGGACCTAGTGCCCGGCAATGTTCCATCTGGAACTCTCAGTGTTTTGCAATTCAATAGCTTTGGGGGAGTGGCATTTCCAACCGATAAAAACGATCTGCTGCTCATCGTTAGCGAGGGCGTTCGCGGAGCAGGTGGCACTGAGGCGGTGATCGGCGCAAAAAAAAGCCAAGCGGGAGGATTTGAGATCATTTCGCTCCGGCGCTTCACAGGACGCGCCTCACTCGAAGTATCCACCCTCACCGGAGCATGATAGTGCAGGTGTCCAAATGCAAGGCATCGCGCAGAGGCGCAGAGGCGCTGAGTGAGTTTCGGGGTTTTCGCATCCTCTCCGCGCCTCAGCGTCTCCGCGCGCGAGCTTCGTTCGCATTTTCACTCATCGAGGTCGTGTTGGCGGTCGGTGTGATTTCATTTGCGCTCGTCGGCATCATTGGGCTGTTCCCTGTGGCTATGCAATCTGCCCTCGACAGCCAACGTGAAACGCAAGTCGCCCTTATCGCGCGCTCGCTGTTCAGCGAACTCCAGCGTGTGAATGAAGATGCGGCGTATATCACCGAGACCGAACCCGGTAAGTCACTCGATCAAGGCAGAACCCAAACGGTCAACCTATCAACTGCGGGCAACTCCGGCCCATTTTTCTTCAATGCCGACGGCCAGATGGTCACTGGTGCCACCGATGCCACCTACAGCGCTACGGTCACCGTGGACCGGACTGGCCAGCCTGATGGTCTTTCCCGGGTCGATGTCGAAATCGCAGTGCCTGCCAACTCACCACCAGCGAACCAGAAGAAATACAACCTCGTCACGCTGATCAGCTTCACCCCGCCCGCAACCACCCCGTGAGGTGACTTTTTTGACAGGATTTACAGGAATTTAACAGGATGATACAGGACAAGCTCAGTGAGACTGTGATCGGGTGCGCGATGGAGGTTCATCGCAGGCTCGGGCCTGGCTTTTTGGAGAGTGTATATCGCAATGCGCTTCTGCTTGAGCTGAATCGGGCTGGCATTCCTGCCGCCGCCGAGGTGCGGATTCCAGTTGCGTATCGCGACGTTGTGGTGGGTGAGTTCGTCGCAGACATCGTCGTTGAAGGAAGCCTTATCTTGGAACTGAAGGCAGTCCAAGATTTGCACGCGACTCATGAAGCGCAGTTAGTCAACTACCTCCAAGCCACCGGTCGCGATGTCGGACTCCTTTTGAATTTCGGTGCCAATCGTTTGGGCGTGAAGCGCAAGCATCGAGTATTTAAACAGAAAACCAATCCTGTAACTCCTGCATCTCCTGTAAGTTGCTTCGCTCGCTCCCGCTCGTCTCACCCTTCGGGCTGCTTTCCCAAGCAGGCTGCCTCGCGCGTTCCCATGCGCCGATGCTCTGTCAAAAATGCATCTGCGTTCACGATGATTGAGCTCCTTGTCTCGATGGCGGTGCTGTCATTGATTGTCGTCCTACTCCTCTCGATGGTCGATAACGCGACCAAAATGTGGCGCCAAAGCGAAAACCGCGTCGATGCCTATCGCGAAGCCCGCGCTGCATTAAATCTCATCGCCTCCGACCTCGCCTCGATCTATTCCTCCACGAATACAAATTTTTTCTATTTCGACCGTGAACCCAAACCGCTGCCCAATGTGTCTTCCGCACTGGATGGGAAAGTCTTCTTTGTCACCGCACTGCCGCCAACAGCACAGGGTACCGGTCAAAAATCCGACCTTTGCACTGTCGGTTACTTTGCCGGATTTGATAAGACCTCGATTACTGGCAGAGGTGGGGAGTCGATGAACCTCTATCGTTACTTCCGGCCCAGCAACGAGACGTTTGATGCACTAAAAACGGGTGATATCGCTGATGGAATGACCATCAGCTCGACGCCAACTTCCGATGATGCCGAAGTCTTGGCCAAGAATATCACCGGATTCAAAGTGGCTGCTTACAGCAAGGCCACAGGCACTCCGGGCGAACTCACGCCGTTCACCCAGTCCGCTACGACCCCAACTCCCGACGTTCTTGAGATCACGCTTAGCGCGATCAGCAACGACGCAGCCAAGCGATTCACGACGCAAGCGGACTGGCAGGACACCAACTCGCCTAACTACATCCAAAACGTGCGCACATTCACCAAGCGAGTGGTTCTGAACCGGGATGCTTCGCCAACGCCCTGAACTTTTTCGACAGAATGAACAAAATTTACAGAATATTTCATGCCGAAGTTTCAATGCGCATTGCCAGATTTCCGCAGCACCATTGCTACATAGAATCCATTCGGTAAATTGACCTAAGTCGTTCTTCGAATCTATTCATTCTGTCAAAAAAAACCGCATTTCCCGTAAATCCTGAAATTTCCTGCAATCCTGTCAAAAACCCCGCATGACCCGGCATAAACATTTTCCCAGAGAGCGCGGCTCCGCCCTGATCTCCACGCTCCTCATGGTCGTCGTCCTGACGATCATCGTCACTGCTTTCATGCAAAGCATGGCGGTAGAGCGCCGAACGGCGAACAGCTACAAAAACAAATTGCAGGCTGAACTGGCAGCCGAGGCGGGGGCGAACGCCGTAATCGGCAGACTGTCTGAGTTGACAGCAAACGACTCCTTCATAATCACAACCGACAGCACTCGAACAAAGTTCTATCTCGGAGGTTTCCAAATCCCAGGGGTCGCGATCGGATCGGGGAGTATTGGTTATCAACCATTGTTCTCGGCAGGGCCAACGATTTCTGAGGCTTTTGATGTGAGAGTCCTCGCAGGTAATACCCTGCCGAATGTCACCGCAAAAGCCCCGACTAAGAAGGTCGAACCGTTTCCGGCACAGGCAGGTAGTCAGTCTGTAGACATTTCATGGATCCCGATCTCTTTGGACGGCAAGGAGGTTGCACGGTTCGCCTTCTGGGCGGAGGATCTCGGTGGCTACTTGGAACCCAAATTCATGGGAAAAAACGCAACCACTCGCGACACTGGCACCGATCCTGAAGAAATTGGCGTCTTCACAATCTTCGACTCTCAGGATACAAGCGGCACTGGTGGGCAGGGTGCACAAAACCTTATCCTTGAAAGGAGCAATCTCTTCACTCAAGCCACTTTGAACCAAGTGTTAACTTCAGCCGACCTCGCGAAGTCAATCAACTTCGCCAGCTTCCCGGCGGACCGAAGCAGGATTCCCGGAGACCGCGACACGATCCCTTTTGGTAAAGGTTATGTTCAGGAGGGAACTCCGAAGCACAACATCAACTACTATATCGCACAGAAGGATGTCGAGGGATTGGCAAAAATCATCTCCGACAATCTACCAAATTTCTCGAATCGGAAGGGGGGCATGACTGATGACTACAACAAGACTATCGCAGCGAACATCATTGATTATGCAGACGCGGACTCGACACCAACGGTGGGAAGCGGCTACCGGGGCGTAGATTCAACACCTTTCATCACAATCTACTACGATAAGTATGACTGGTATGATCAACAGCCGAGTGGCGGGGTCTGGAATTTACATATAAGAGTCACAACTTATATCCAAGTTTGGAATCTTTCGAATCAAGAGATCGATGGAACATTGACGGTAACAAGAAATCTTTCAGATTTTATCACGGTTGGATTCGCCAATCATTACTTCAACGACCAAAGTAAAATCGCTCCCAGCAGCGTAGGAAAGCCCGAAGAAGTGATTCAGTTTGGATCAGAAACTCAGCCAAAACTAGGGCCTAATGAGGTCCGAGTCATTGAATTGCCCCCACTTGATTTCCGAATGCCGGGATCAAGCGTCCCGATTGCCGTCCCGGCCAAACCCGTTCTTAACGGCAGCACCTCGACAACCGTCACGGGTGGAGAATACAGCACCCGTTGGAATGGTGCCCTCGTCGACCAACTTTCTGGGAAAACGGAACGTCCGGGCAAGTCTATCGAGTATAGAACCAACCCTGACTGGACTGGCAACCTGCCGTCCCTGAGACACGATCCTTACACAACTACAAAGTCGCTGCAGCCGATGGGTGACCCACGGTCGACGTATTACTTAAATTCGAGGGTATCGGCCAACGCATACGAAGCGCGAAATTCTTGGGGACAAATGGCGACGATGAGGGACAATCGGTATTTGACCGAGCCCACCAAGTGGACTGACCCGCTTCCATTTTCAGGAGCACCTAACCCAGCGCCAAACAGCACCGCGTCGCTGAGTGTCACAGTCAATCCGATCACAATCGCCAATGCCGCGACAAAGAACAAACCAGAGGAGGCTCCCGCGAGATTCAGCAATCTGGGGCGCATTGAGAATATGACGGAGCTATCAAACGTATACGATCCAGCCCAGTGGTTCTTCTCGCCGTATCCGGGCGATCAGATCCCCAACAATGCCACAGCGAACGCCACTTACGGTGGTGGCATCACCCTTCGTATCGGGCGACCCGAGCACGGAAAGTTTGCGGTGGATGGACAGGCTGCGGCGCAATTTCTGGACCTATTTGACGTGACTGATCCAAACTCGAAAACGATGCAGCCGACTCTCAATGCGGAGCTTCGGATCAACGTGAATACCGCTCCGAGAGATGTGCTACGCGCGCTGATTGCTGGTATTTCGAGCCAACGAGACAGTCGACTGCTCGCGAAATATGCGCAAAAGAGCGGCGAGCAAGGGGCAAGGTTTGCAGATGCAGTGATCGAGAAGCGGAAAATCCAACCGTTCACTGCCCTTTCGGATCTTGCAAAACTTTCTGACGCCGATGGGCCGATTTTTGGAAGAGCCGACCAGTGGGCCACGGCGAACCGACCGATCCACGGCGCCGCGCTAGAGGAGCTGTTCGCGAAGGTTTATCCATTAACCAGCACGCGGAGTCGTGTCTTCCGGATTATTGCGGTAGGCGAGGCGTTGGGAGCGAGTGGAAAGCCCACTGCCAGTAGTGCAAAGGAACTCTTGGTCGCCTTTCGTCCAACTCGAAACTCCGACGGCACGATCACGTCAGTAACGCCGATTATTTATGAAACTAGCAGAAAAAATTAGCCTGGCATTGGTGAGTCTATCACTCACCTTTTTGTCTGTGATATCCGCTCAAGAGGTGAAATTTGGGGCTGTCGCATGGGCATTTGCTACCTATTCCGAGAGTCCCACGACACTCCGCGTAAATGGGCAGCAGGTGGCTCCTTCACCGATCCCAAGCGGAATGACAAGCGTCGGATTGCTCTTCCCGGAAGGTGCGACGCAAGTGCAAGTTTCCCAAGACGCCATCGCGGCGCAAAGCAAAACTTTTGACAATTCCAGCGGTCAAAGCCATGTGGTTGTCGTCTTTAATCACTCAAAACCCGACGAGAGTGGCAAAATGGAGGACTCCGCGTATATTCTTCCGATTACAGCAGCGGGGATGGGGAAGGGGAGTCATTTCCGAGTTCTATATGTCGCGGAGCCTAACCCTACCACCGCACTTATCAATGAGACCTCCGTCGAACTCAAGCCGTTTGAGCCGTCTGGCATCATCAGGAGCGGCTCCCTCGATATTCAAATTGGCCCTGCTAAGTTTGAAGTGGCTCCTGGCGAACCCGAAGATCTGCTGGTAGTCATCTACAAAGATCGGGACGGAACTCTCAAGCAAGTCGCGGTATCCGACCAGAACCTAGTCAATCCACGCGTCAACTGATAGTAACCGCGGGCGGCGGATTTAAGCAATCAATTTGCAGGTTTGATTTGGGTTTTGCTTCCGAGCGGTTCGCGGGGAGTTCGCGGGATCTTCGCTGGGTCAGTCATAAATTGTTGCTTTCGCTAAAAACTCTGTTTTCGAACTTGGGTGAGTTCATTCGTATCGGTAGCACACTTTGAGCCGATTCTGGACTGCAAGCGACGTAGCGCACGTCTTTTTGTGTCTTGCGGCAGATGACTCTAGATCGCGGCCTCGAGGCGTGGGGATCTTCAGAATCGAGCAGGAGTCTTAGGAACATATTGCGGGTCCCGAGTTGACGTTAGGGTAGAGAGTCGTTGACGTATTCTTTCTTCCATGCATGATTCATGCATGGCTACTAAAACAATTTCGCTTGAGTTGGATGCGTACGAGAAGCTTCGGTCACGCAAGCGTGTGGGGGAGTCGTTTTCAGCAGTGGTTCGCCGGGCGGAGTTCATTGACGCTCCGCCTACGGGGGCGGTACTGCTTGAATATTTTCGAACCGGCGGATCGCGAGTCGAGGAATCCTATCTGGACGCGGTTGAGCTTGCAGAAAAATCCGACACTCCACCTGACGACCCATGGCGCTGATTCTTGACACGAACTTCGTGATCACTGCGGAGCGGGAGGCTCGGCGTGGTGAAGCTGGACGAACGCACGCCTTTCTTTCATGTCATGCGGATGAGGAGTTTTTTATTACATTTACGGTTGCTGGTGAACTTGCGTGTGGGACCTCGGCTTCAGCGAAGATTGCTTGGCAAAAGTTGATCCATCCTTACGCGGTGCTTGGATGGGTTCAGGAAATCTCCTTTCTCTACGGAGAAATCTATCGGCAGTTGGCAGCCAGCGGATCTCTGATTGGAACCAACGACCTCTGGATCGCGGCAACCGCCCGTCACCACGGTATTCCGGTCGTCACGAATAATTTTGACGAGTTTTCACGAGTGGAGGATGTGAAGGTGCTTCGTTTTTAGCCTAACTGCCCTGCTCGTGAAGTCGGAAGGTCACTCGAGCAATCCAGGTCAGTCATTGATTGTTGCCATCTCTTAAAGACTCTGTTTCCGAACTTGGGAGGGACAATGCAGATGGTTGGCATCTTGAGCGAGGCAGTCCCGCGTATTGGCGCATTTTGCAAGTCAGAGGGGGCATGCTTTGGAGATTTACCTCTCGCGAAAATTCAGGCCTAGGGCGACGACAATTGGTTTAGATCGCGCGGGAGCTGAAGGCAGGAGTTCCCCTGACGCTTTGGAAGCCCTTCTGGAGATCAATCCAAAAATGCGCTAATACGCGATCCAGGTGCACAGGCCGCTCCCTATTTCCAAGTTGACCAGCAAGACACTATATTTAAAATTACATGCATGAGCACCAAGACTATAGCGTTAGAGCACTCGGTTTATGAACGCCTATCCCGCGAGAAGCGGTCGTCTGAGTCTTTTACCAAGACGATTGACCGCCTGATCCATTCCGCCAACAGCGGCACTTGCGCCGCTGCAGTGGCCGAAGCGGCATCTGTCTGGCGCGCCATTGGCAATGACGCTGATGCTGACCGAATGGAGCAAATGCTCCACCTGAACCGCAGTTCCACGAACTGGGAGGTTGAACGTCCGGCATGATCTGCATCGACACGACCGTGTTGATAGACCAATTCCGAGCTCGCGGCAACTTGGATGCTCCCGTGAACCGGGCTTTGTTGACTCACGGTGCGCAAACTCTGATCATCCCAGCGATCGCAGCAGGGGAGTTTTTGGATGGGGCGGCCATTGTGTCCGAGCAGCGTTTTGATGAGTCGTTGGGAATTCTGAGGCGGCGCCAGGTGGTCAGGGCGGATCTGGAAACCGCCCAGCATTATGGACGCATCGTCGCCTTCCTGCGGCGGGAGAAGCACCTTGTCGGCAGATCGCAAAATGACCTCTGGATTGCAGCCACCGCACGTTGCCATGGGGCAAGGGTGTTGACCCGCAATGCTTCCGATTACGAGGGAATTCTCGACCTCGAAGTCCTAGGCTATGGTGAAACATAGGCGCATGGCGAAGCTCAGCGAAGCTCAGCGAAGCTCAGGGTCAGTCATTTATTCTTGCCTTTACAAAATCCCATGTTTCTGAACGCGATCGGAGCGATTCCGATGGATTGGTGTTGTCCCTCGATCTACTTGGATTCTACAGATTGCGATCGATTTGTGCGATTTTGTCCCAAACATCGATCACGGCGGGAGGCAGATCGCTGGGCTTGTGGGCGGAAGGCCAACCACTTCACCCGAAAACGATTTTCGACAGAACCGGAGCGAAGCGGAGATGGACGTAGTCAATCTACCGCATGCACCGAATTGACGAAGAGGGACGAGAGGCAGCAGTAGAGGAAAATTCAGGACAGTCTGTATTTAAAGCAACCCATTTTGGCCATTCTTTTGATTGATTCGCTCCTCTCGTCGCTACGGGGCTGCCTCACCGCAGTCGCTTTCCGCTTCGCTTCGATTCTGTCTAACCCTCTTCAATCGTAGGATCCGCGATTAAAACAGTCCCATCTGACAAGCATGGATTTGCCGGTCCATGTAAACAATTTGTTACAAATGCTGGATGGCGCATCCGAGGTCGGCGATTAGAAACGACGCTGAGTCTGGAGAAACTCTAGGCAAAGTCATAGCCGCCGTAGCTTGCGGACGCGCTGCGACAAAAGACCAACCCAACCAACGTTTCAATATTTGCATGAAAATGCTTCCCACATTCCGCGCCCTAAGTGTCGGCCTGGCTGCCTCGTTTTCCGTGGCCGCCGTCTCACACGCACAGGGTTTGTCTTTCCGCGACTCTTTCACCGCGTCACCGGGTGGTGGCGAAATCGTGGCCTTTGATTCCAGCGCGTCGACCGTCTTCGGCACGTTTTCGCAGAGCACTTCAGACGACAAAACATTGGCGATCAGCGCGTTTGGCCTCGATTACGCCACCCTTCTGCCGGACGGCACATTCGGCGACTCTGGTGCCATCAATATGGCCTCTTGGTTTTCAATGAACCTGCCCGGCTACAACGTCAACTCGCTGAGCAGCGTGGCAGTCGACCCGCTTGGTCGCGGGTTCGGAGTGGCATCGATCATCCCGTCGATCAATGCGGCCGGGGGCGACTTCGCATCCACCTGGGCACCCGGAAAAATTGTCCTCTTTAACACCCTGAGCAAATCCGTGATCACATCGTTCGACGTGGGCTACCATCCCGACATGGTGACCTTCACGCCGGATGGCTCTCGCATTCTGGTGGCCAACGAAGGCGAATTCAACGCGGGCAATGCGTTCCAAGCAAATGGGTCGCTTTCGGTCGTGAATGTCGTGCAATCTGGCCTCGATTTCACCGGCACGACAGTCGCTTCCTACGACTTTAACGCAGCCAACCTCGGCTCGGGCGTCGATCTTGTGGGCGTCCGCGACAATACGCTGGCTATGAACCGTGTGGACACCACTGCTGGCGTGGTGAACATCGAGCCAGAATACATCAAGGTGAATGGCGACCAGGCATTCGTCACCCTTCAGGAAAACAACGCGGTAGGCACCTTCGACCTCGCGACGAACAAGTGGACATCGATTACCCGTCTCGGAACGATCGAGCAGGTCATCGACGCCTCGGACCGCGACCATCCCACCACCACAGCAGGCATCATCAAAATCGACCAATCCGCCAAAGGCATGCCGATGCCCGATGCGATCGATTCTTTCTCGATCAACGGCTCGAAATTCTTCGTCACGTCCAACGAAGGTGACTTCCGACTCGATGATGCCGAGCGCATCCGGGTCAACGCAATGGGAGAGGTCAACGGGGTGACGGGCAACCTAGACCCCACTTACGCGGCGTCGATCGACCAGACCGACGAAGGCCTCGGCCGCCTGCGCGTTTCAAACATCGACGGTGACCTCGACGGCGACAACGACATCGATGAGGTTCGTATGCCGGGCACGCGCAGTTTCACCGTCTGGGATGTAAATGGCAATGTGGTATTTGATTCCAATGACCTCGACTTCGGCGGAGGAGCAAACGGATTCGAGGAATGGATTGCGATGAATGACCCGATCAATTTCAACATCGACGGCACCGCGTTCGACCAGCGTTCTGACGACAAGGGTCCCGAGCCAGAAGGTCTCGTGCTGGGCAAGATCGACGGCGACTTATTCGCGTTTGTCGGACTCGAGCGAACCAACCACATCTTCATGTTCAAGCTTCAGGAAGACGTAGACACGGCATTGACATTTAATCCTGCGGGCGTGGGGTTTGTGGCCGCCATCAACACGCCCGGCGCAGTCTCGCCCGAAGGCCTTGCTTTCGTCTCCGCTGAGTCCAGTCCGACTGGCAATGCGATGCTCCTGGTTGGCAATGAGGTCTCTGGCACATGGACGGCCTACGCGGTACCCGAGCCGTCCACATGGTTACTCCTCTGCTTGGGCTCGGCGTTTGTCCTCTGGCGAATGCGCCGGACCGCCTTGACCAAAAACGCGTGATTACACACGCCGCCGGAGACTGTGACAAAATCGTTACGAGGTCCGAATTGCTCATCGATTGCAGATTCTGGTTCTCTCCCGTCCGCCAACCAAAGCCACCAAAAAACCAAATGAAAAAAACTTTCGCTATCATCGCAATCGCAGCCGCCTCACTGGCGACATCACACGCGCAGATCATCACGCAATGGAATTTTAATGGTAACAGCACCGTCACCAGCGTTGGTGTCGGTACCATTAGCGTCATCGGGAATGCCACAACCACCGGTTTCAACAGCGGCGGCGGATCATCGGACCCCACACAACCGGGTCTTGGATACCAGACCACCAACTACCCTGCACAGGGTATTGGAAGCGGAACCTCCGGGATTCGCGTAGACACCTCGACAGCGGCATTCACGTCTCCGTCGTTTACCAGTTTGAAAGTAAGCTTCGATCTTCGCACGAGCAATACATCGAGCCGCTGGTTCCGCGTCGACTACACCAACGACGGCGGCAGCAATTGGAATTTGGGAACAGCTACACGCCTCGGTGCCACAGCCAACGCTGGTGATACATTCCACAACTCGAACGTTCTATCGATCAGTGACACTCTGGCACTTGGAAATGCGAATTTCGGGTTTCGCGTGGTGTCGGTTTTTTCCCCTGTAGAGTTCACGGAGGTGTTAAGCGGGACAAATTTCGGTGCGAACGCGGCATACGAAGTCGCCCGGAATCAATCGTTACCCGGCAGCAATTATGCGGCTGGCACATGGCGCTTCGATATGGTGCAAGTCGAGGCCATCCCTGAGCCAAGCACATGGGTCCTCATCGGGCTCGGTATTGGGTTCATCTTGCTCCGCATCCGCGGCACGAAGCGTGCTTCAACGAGCGTCGGCTAAGACTTAATGAAACTGATCAAGCCCCGCATCTGCTCCGGCAGTTGCGGGGCTTTTTGATTTTTCGGGGGGAATTTGAATTGATTAAATGTGTTATTCGGCCATAGTCCTCCCCACTGCGAGTTCGGCTTCCGCTGCACGATCAGTCCTTTCAATTGCCTCGTGGTGTAACGGTAGCACTGCAGATTCTGGATCTGTTTGTCATGGTTCGAATCCATGCGAGGCAGCCACGGCGGTCGCCGGCGGCGATTGGAGCTTCGATTCCACCCGTGCAACGACGTTCATCACAGAACGTGACTTGCGAAAAGCGAGTCGGCCTGCTTTAGTAGCGAGATGAAAGAAACAACCTCCGATGCTTCCCCAATGAAGTCTGTTGTGGAGGAACTTGAGTCGCTTCGCTCCGATTTCAAAGCCGCTTTGGAATCCTACTCGACGCGTATCGAGAGCGAAATCTCGGCCATTCGTGCGGCTGTGGAAAAAGAAAGCGTCGGCGAGGATGCGCCGTCCGGTGCGAAGATGCGAGACCTCCGCGACATGCTTACACTGCTCAGAAAGTTTCAGATCAAACCCGAAAAGGGTCGTCGCAAGGATCTCAAAAAGCTTGATGCTTTGGTCGGGGATCTCACACTTCTCATTGAGACTTGGTAGTAATCGTTTAGATTGACGGATGTTTATATCATCTGTCCGTCATTTTCTACTTCCGGCGTTGATTGTCGGGATTTCAGCCGTATCGTTTGCAGAAGATATGGAATCTTCAAAAAGTGAGCGTGCGGTCCTCGGAGGAGGGTGTTTTTGGTGTGTCGAGGCGGTGTATCAAGGCCTACCAGGAATCAAGGCCGTAGTGTCCGGCTATGCAGGCGGAAACATGCCTGATCCAACCTACGACGCGGTAACCTCCGGCAGGACTGGTCACGCGGAGGTCGTGGAGATCGAGTATGACCCATCGGTGATCACTTACCGCGAAATTGTCGACTTCTTCTGGAAAGCGCACGACCCGACGACATTAAATCGACAGGGCGCAGACGTGGGCACTCAGTATCGCTCTGTCATTTTCACCAACAACGAATCGGAACGCGAGATCGCCGAAGCGTCCAAAACCGCGGCTCAAGGGTCATTCAAATCTCCGATTGTCACAGAAATCACTCCGCTCGACCGATTTTATGCAGCGGAAGGATACCACCAGGACTTCTACGAACGAAACCCGGGGCATCCGTATAATCGCGCGGTGATTCAACCCAAGCTCGAGAAGCTCCGCTAAGGTCGAAATCGTGACGCGCGTCAACTTCCGCTTGCATCCTGCCTGAATCTGGCGAATTCTCTCGCACCGTTAGCGAGAAACGCACATTCAAGAGGGGGCTTAAAATCGGCCCCAAGCGGCGAAAGTCAAAACCCTGAAACCACTCTACCAACCATTTATGCAACCTTGGAAAAACGTCCACTGGGTTAACACCCTCTTCCTGTCCGGCACTTTACTCACCACGCTCATTGCGGTCCCATGGTATATCTGGACCTTCGGTCTTGGGCTGTTCCAAATCGGATTGTTTTTGTTTTTCGTCCTTGCCACCGGCATGAGTATCACCCTCGGGTATCACCGTTTGTTTTCGCACCTCACATTCCAAGCGAGCTGGCCGGTTAGGCTTTTCACGCTATTGTTCGGGGCTGCGGCATTTGAGAGTTCTGCGCTCACCTGGTGCGCCGACCACCGGCGTCATCACAAGCATGTGGACGAAGAAGAAGACCCGTATGCCATTACCAAAGGGTTTTTCTACGCGCACATCGGGTGGTTGATCTTTCGTGCGCAACCGGAGACGCCATTGACATGGGTGCGCGATCTGCAAAAAGACAAAATGGCCGTCCTGCAACACAAGTATTACGTGCCCATCGCGATTGTTATGGGTTTTTTCCTGCCTGCATTGATTGGTTACATCGGCGGTGGCGCAGTGGGAGCGCTTGGTGGGTTCTTGATCGCTGGGGCTGCACGCATCGTTTTTGTTCACCACACGACATTTTGCATTAACTCACTCTGCCACTGGATCGGCAGCCGACCCTATTCAGGCAAGTGTTCCGCGCGTGACAGCTTCTTGATGGCACTGGTCACCTTCGGCGAGGGGTATCACAACTACCATCACGAGTTCCAACACGACTACCGCAACGGTGTAAAGCCGTGGCAGTTTGACCCCACAAAATGGACGATTTGGACGCTCAACAAACTCGGACTTGTAAAGAATTTGCGCACGGTGCCTGAGGAAAAAATCCTCCGCGCCGAGATCGAAGAGAAGCGCCGTATCCTCAACGACTCGTTGAGCCGCTGCAACGTGCCGCTCAGCGAAACCATCCGGACATCCCTAGACGCGGCGCACGAGGCCCTCGAAAACGCCCTCGCGCAATGGCAGACCAGCTTGCAGCATTATCGTGAGGTTGCGTCATCGCAGCAGACGGAAATGGCTCACCGCGCTCGCGAGATCCGTGAAAACTATCGGGCTGCCGCCGCTGAATTGCGCGAGGCGATTGAAGAATGGCATCGCGTCCACAAGTCCGCTCTCGAGTTCGCAATGGTCCGCGCGTAGGCGTTTGTAAGTTCGCTCTGACGGGGCGGAGTCGAGATCCGGGGAATCAAGCCCGCTCGGATTTATCGTCTACTCCCAGATAGCTGAAGATGAGGCTGAAGAGTATAGTTTGAGCCCCGAGCGATGCGAGCGTGCGACCTGCGATGACCGTGCGGGTTGTTTCGAGCGGGTCCAGGTTACCAAACCCCGCAGACGCCCAACCGAGGAGGGTGAAAACTATCAACCCAAGTCCCGCAAGCGTTACAACTCCGCCGCAAAAAAGGCCTTTTTCGAGAGTGAAAAAATCGAAGGCACGCGCGAGTGTCGGATTGGGTGGTAGGAATCCCCGGGTGAAAGCAAAAATCCTAGCGAAGCAGGCAAACAGGATCATCTGATAGCCAAAGAGTAGGACGAGTCCGGCCACTTCGAGTGTGTTGAGGTCAAAGTTCACATCGCCCAATTTGATCGGTCCTCCCAGAAGTCGGAGAAAAAATCCGCAACCGATGAGAAATGCCATGGCTCCTGGATAGAGCAGCAACCATTTCGGGGAAAACAGGAGCATGAAACGAAGGTGCCGCCATCCATCGCGCCAACTCCGAAGATGCGGCGGGCGGGAGCGACCATCTTTGTGCAGGGTGATGGGCACCTCCTCGATCCGCATGCCGCGGAGTGATGCCTTGATGACCATCTCGGATGCGAATTCCATTCCTGCGGTGCGAAGGTCCAGCTTTTCGAAGGCATCCTTTTTCAACGCCCGGAGACCGCAGTGAAAATCATGGCTCGGGCACTTGAACAAGACGCGTCCGATCCGCGTCAGGACCGGGTTCCCGATCCAGCGATGTTTCCACGGCATGGCGCCGGGTTCGATTTTTCCACCACCCGCCGGCATCCGGCACCCCATGACGAGATCCGCCCCGCTCCGAAGTTTTTCGAGGAAGGGCGTGATTTTTGAAAAGTCGTAGCTCAGGTCGGCATCACCCATGACGAGGTATTTTCCGGATGCGGCCCGCATTCCAGCGCGTAGCGCACTACCATATCCACGGGTCGGAACTTCGACGACTCGCGCGCCCAACGATTCGGCAATCTCTTTGGAGCCATCGGTGCTGCCATTATCGGCGATCAAGATTTCTCCTTCGACACCCGCTGCCGCAAGACCTTCGCGGGCAGCGGCGATACACCCTGCCAGCGTTTCCGCCTCGTTGAGGCATGGCATGAGAATCGTGATCTCGGGGAGGGACATTGGAAAAGACTAAGGGCTGGGCACGATGGCCGATGACTCCTTCAGAATTCTATCCGCGATCTCCTGCTTTCCAGCGGCATTCAACGTAGAGATCACATTGCTCAAGAACGCCTCGCGATCTGTTGGATTCAAATATTTTAGCATCGTGAGCGTCTGATCGGCAGCTTCGTCGTAGCGACGTTGGCTAAGACACAGGCCGACCAACTCGGCTCGAACCACGACGTTCGCTGGGAACTGGTCGAGAAGCTGTCTGTATGTGATTTCTGCTCGCACTGGATTCCCCTCCGCATGCTGGATGAATTTCGCTAGATGGAACTCTGCTTCCTGCGGCGATTGATCCGGTGCTACACGTAGCAACAAGATCTGCTGTTGAAGTCCTTTGCTGAGCTCGTTCGGAGGGAAGACCAGAGGCCTGGACCACGAGGGAATCGAGCGATCAATAAGCATCTTCTTCCCGACGGAATTGGCAAACGTCTTATCCGGACGGCGCTCGGGGTAGAGGATTCCAAAGAACGGCTCGATGAAATTTTCCCATGACATCACAGAGACATGAGTCACACCCAGTTTCTGGATCAGAGCGAGGCCTTCCTCGTCGGTTTGGGCATTTAGCGCCTCTGCGGCCTTTTTCAGACCATCGACATTTTCCCAGTATAGCGTGCCGACGGTCTGAAATCCGCCAATGCTAGAAAGCAGGCATGAGCTATTCGGACTACTCAGCAGGACGATTGGCTTCCCGTTTGCGTCGTCGAGCAGCGTGCGCGCCATTTGCCGGTGCAGCAGCGCCAAGCCCTGACCCGGGGTGAGTTGCAAGTTTTCGGGAGATCGATATTGCGACCACGCACCGACAAATGCGTTCCGAAACGACGGCTGCACGAAAAGAAATCCGAATCCAAGGAGCACGACCGCTCCCAGCGAACGCGCGACGGGCGATGCCGGAACAAGCCTCCAAACCTGAGGAATAATAATACCGGCCAATCCGATGTAAAGCGGCCCGGCAAGCATGCCCCAGCGCACCTGATAAAGTTGAAGACCAGTAATGATCAAAATTGGAACGATCAAACAAACGAGCGTGGTCTTGGTTCCCGGTCCTACGCTCCGGAAAAACATGATCACGAAAGATGCCACGATTAGCGCGGGATACCACCCCACCGCCACTTGCCACGTCAGCCCGCCCATATTGATTCGCGTAATCAGCGGGAGCAACTCGGCAATATTCTTCCAAAGACGACCGAGAAACGGGTCGTTCGGAATGTAAACCGCACTTCCTCCGATGAGCATGGCTAACGGAAGGACGGCGCAACACGCGAGCGGCAAGATCAGCTTCGCCCAAGGAAATGCCACTGGTTTGGTGACAGATCTGTTAAGCCAGCCAGAGACTTCCGCGATAATCCAGCCGCCTCCGATCCACGCAAGCGCATACAGCGGGTGATTAACCTCGAGACGCATACTCATGTGATTCGGGAAATACTCGATCAGGTAGAATACGAAGCTACCCCCAGCTCCCCAAAGGGCCCAAAGTTTCCAGAGTTCCGGATGGAATTGGCATCCGTCTTTGCGAACCAACCAGCGTGATGCAAGGGCGGAAACTACCGCAGCCATCCCGATCGCACCGAGCACGATCGCGGTCGAAAGGGCGCTGATCCATAATCCAGCCGCGCCGCAGATTGCTGAAAAAATGATCCCGTGCCGTGCTTGTTTTAGCGAATGCGGCGGGACAAAGTCATCCCCGCTTTCGACTTGCACCCATCCCGCACCCGCCCAAGCAATGCCGAAGAGCATACCCAGGAGCGCAAACGCGATGAGACCGTGGTGATCCGGATAAGCCGGCAGAAAACCCTCGTAAAACGTCGGCACAGCCACCATCCCGATGGCGATCACCGTGCCGCAAAGCGGACCGAACCGGCGCGCCGAAAGCGTCGAAAAAATTCCGATGGCCACCACAAGGAGAATCGGGTTTGCCCAGATCGACATCCGGAAAATGCTATTCCGTAGCGTGTCTCCAGTGAACGCGCGGTAAACCTCGCCGAGGCCCCGGAGATACCATGCGAACCCGGAGTTCCAGTGGACCTCACGACCATCCGGAGCGTTATCCATATCAGTGAAACGCAACCGCAGATCGCCGTCTTTTCCGAGGTTCTCGGCGTGCCGGTTCCAAGTGTAACCATCGAAGGCGATCTCACTGAGAAAAACAGGCATCCGCTTTTCCACCGGGATATCTTTATCCAGAGCTTCGCAGAGTCGAACGGTGACGGTATCCACAAGGAATGCGTGAACGACAACCCATGCAACGATGGCTAGCAGAACAAGAGCAAAACCTAGCCACGGCAGCCATGGCATCCCGGATCCGCGCGATGCGGGCGAACTGGCGGGCGCAAGCACCCGACTCGCTGCACCAGCCGGGGCGGCTGGCTGGCTTTTTGATTTCGACTTTTTTGAGGAACGTTTAGAGGACACGGAAAGTTCAGTCATACCCTCTGCGATTTTTTTGGGAAAGGAGATTATCAAGCCGAGAGCCCAGATCGACCGCTCGCGGAGCACACGATGGGAACCGCGATTTCCTGCCATCTTGTGAACTCAGGAGAAATCGCCAGAAGCTTGAGCCAGCGCAATGAATTCGTGTAGAATCCGAGAGTATCATCGAACCATGAAAACTCCTGCATTCGCCACCGCTGCTGTCCTCACCGGCCCCCAAACGATTGAACTTCGCGAGTTTCCGATGCCCGAACTTCGCGCGGGCGAGCTGCTGGTGGAGGTCGAGGCGTGTGGGATTTGCGGAACTGATGTTCATGAATACAAGCGAGATCCATTTGGGCTGATTCCCGTTGTGCTTGGGCATGAGGGAACCGGGAGGATCGTCGCAATGGGATCGGATGGGATTCGTGACTTCGAGGGTCACGAGCTCGCCGTCGGGGATCCCATTGTCACATCCGTGCTGGTTCCGCCGGACTGTCCGTTCACACACCGTTGGCCGCACTTGGCAAACCTGAGCGATGGCCTTGGCGTTTACGGGCTTTTTCCTGATTCGCCGGAATATCATCTGAATGGCTACTTCGCTACGCACCTCGTGGTTCGGGCGAACTCGACTGTTTTCAAGGTGGATGGGATGAGTTGGAAACAACGCGTTCTGATTGAGCCGATGGCCGTCACCGTGCATGCGTTGGAGCGTGCGAAGACGACTGGCTTGATGCATTTCGGGAGCGCGGTCGTCGTGCAGGGCTGCGGACCCATCGGTTTGATGATGATTGCCACGCTGCATGCGTATGGAATTTCAAAAATCATCGCCATCGACAATGTCCCCAAACGCCTGGAATTCGCACGAAAGATGGGCGCTGAAACCGCACTGGACTTGACGACCCTCGGACCGGAAGGCGTCTTGACCAGTGTGCGCGACCTGACCTCCGGCTTCGGTGCAGACTTTGCATTTCAATGCACCGGAGTGCCCGCAGCAGCAGGAAGCATCTGGAAGCTAGTCCGCAGAGGAGGCGGATTGTGCGAACTTGGATTCTTCATGGATAACGGGACCACGACGATCAATCCACACGAGGACCTTTGCAAAAAAGAAATCACCGCCGTTGGATCATGGGTTTACACCGCGCAAGAGTATCCGATTGCAATCGCTATGATTCGTCACCTGATTCGCATCGGCTTGCCGGTTGAGGATCTAGTGACTCATGCGTTCTCGCTGGCCGAGATCAACGAGGCCATGCAGACCAACATCGCGATGGAGGGTATCAAGATCGCAGTGACTGCCTGATCCGCGAATTCGACGGCTGGCGCGCTATCCGATTATGTAGGGAGCGGCGGCAGTATCGGTCGTGAAAATCGCGCTGCCACCGGCCCATAAAACGCTAGGGCAAGCGTCATTCCGGTGAAGAACGTGGAGAGCTCTAGGAGGAGGTATTCCACCGGAGTCAGAATCGTCAGACCCCACAGCAAAGCCGTAGGAAAAAACGCAACGCACCCAATCAGGTAGAAAAGCCTGGACGGCCCCCAGTAGAAGAAGAGCAGAACCTGATTGAGCAACGCCAGAAGCGCGATCATCGCGAGGACTACAGCAAAAGCAATTACCCCTATCGACGGGCTCTCCACATCCAAATCGACCACACTGCCGTGACCATTCCATGTGAGAATGTCCCGCCATTGCTCCGAGAAAGTGGCTTCGGCGAAGATGGAATACGCAACCGAGGCGGCAGTCAGCACCAATGGCGCGACCACACAGAATCGGAAAAGCGCGAACGGATTCATCACCGGAAATCCCTTAGGCGAAAATCTATCGCTCTGCAAACTATCATTGGCCACGAAAGCATCGTCACACGCCATTCAGCGCAGGCGTCGCCGACTTGGCCAAGTGATCGAGTTGTTCCTCGATGCTCCATTCTTCGTAGGCGAGTGCGTAGGCAGGGACCGTGGCGAGGAGGACTTCGTGCGACGCATTGCCCGCCACGCGGCCCTGATCAAAGAAAAGGATTCGCGGTGCGCGCCGCAGGAGTCCCACGCGGTGGGTGACAAGGATGGTAGTTCGTCGCTCGGCAAGCGACAGTATGGCTTGGTGGATGATTTCCTCGCTGCCGGGTTCGACCGATGAGGTGGGTTCGTCGAGCAGGAGGATGGTGGGATTGGCCAAGAATGCGCGTGCGATGCTCAGCCGTTGCTTTTGGCCGCCCGAGAGTTTGACTCCGCGTTCGCCGACCACTGTTTCGTATCCATCGGGGAGATTCAAAATAAAATCATGGGCGTTGGCATGTCTCGCTGCCACTTCGACGTCGGCTTCACTCGCATCAGGGCGCGAATACCGGAGATTTTCAAGGACTGTGGCGTTGAACAAATACGTCTCTTGCAGAACGAGTCCGATGTTTTGGCGCAATCGATTTAATGGCCACTCTCGCACATCTCTGCCATCGACAAGAATCCGGCCACCGGTCACATCATAGAAGCGCGGGATGAGGTTCAGTAGCGTGGTTTTTCCGGATCCGCTCCGCCCGGCGACAGCGATCATCTCGCCTGGCTCGACCTCGAAGCTGACATTCTGGAGGATGCTCTTTCCGGTCGCATAGGCAAAATCCACGGCCTCGAAGCGCACGCTTCCAAGGTTTTGGTCGGGCTCGTGCGATTGCGTGGGAGATGTAATGGCAACCGGCTCGACGAGCACCTGCACGACACGCATGGCCGCAGCCCGCGCCCGCATCAGGGTGTCGGACATCCTCGCAATCGTGCTGATCGGGCTCTGCAATCGCCACCAATATCCCCGATAGGCAATGAGGCCGCCGAGTGTGAATTCACCGCGCCAGATGAACCAAGTGCCGAGACCAAGCATCACGACGTTGCTGAGAAAACCGCCAAAAAAGACCGCCGGAAAAAAGAGGGTGCGCAGTCGCAGCGCACGGATGCTTTTTTGATAATAGCCCTCCGTGATGCCGGTAAATTGTTTGCACTCGTCCCCTTCCCGCGCCAGCGACTGCACGAGCTGAGCGCCACCAAGCCGGTCGTTTACAAACGATCCCACGTCTCCGAGGCGCTTCCGCACGGATTCATAGACCGATTTGATGCGTCCGCTGAAGGTTCGAATCAGGAGAAATGACATCGCCAGCGGAATCAACGTGGTCAGGCCAACGACCGGCTGGAGCGCGACGACAATCGAAGCCACCACAACAAATGTCAGGCATTCCTCAATGAGGTTCGAGAGGTCACGCAGCACGGACGACTCCATGGCATCGATGTCACTCACGACGCGCGTGACGAGGTCGCCTGTGCGCCGGTCCTGATGGTATCCGAGCGGCTGATGGATCAATCGGGCGAAGACGGCATTCCGCACGTCGCGGACAAATTGCTGACCGGATTTTTCGAGCAGCCAGCTTTGCCATGCGCCGACGGACACCGCGAAAAACTGGGCGCCGAGCATGACGCCGAGCGCCACGAGCAGCCCGTGGAGGTTTCGATTTGGGAGCACATCGTCCACCACATACCGCCACACGAGCGGATGAATCTGCGCCAGCGGAACGGCGACAAATAGCAGGGCGATGGAACCCGCCAACGGCACACGGCACGGACGAAGATAGCTCCACACAATGCCTACGAGGTCACGCAGCGGCATGGACGGGGCCACCTTCTCTTCCGGTGGATTCCCGCTCACAGTTTCGACAGCCTTCCGACAAAAAGCACGGTGCCGGATTCGGTGTCCCGAATGAAAAACCAGAATGGTCGATCCGCCTGAAACACGACGGGCGGATCTTTCGGAGCCATTTTGAGCGCCATTGCAACACCCGTGGCGGCCGCCGCCTCCGTGCCGGTTTCATCCACCTCGATGAATGCCTCGTGCACGACGGCTGAAATAAAAAGCTGCCCAGTCGGGCTCATTCGCCCAAAGTCGGTCGCCACCGCGTTGAAGGCATCGGTCATCCCGAGTTTTTTCAATGGGCCGGAAAGGTCGAGTTGCGTGCGGATCGTGAACTTCGGCAGCGTCACGGCGACTTGTCTCGGCTCCAGCGACTGGAGTTTGGCCGCGTCTGATAGCCACGCACTCGCAGACGGCATCGCCGACGGATCTTTTGGCAGTAAGACGACCATCGAAAGTTTTTCGTCGCTATACGGCATTTCCACGATTTGGAAATCGCCGTCTTCGCCGTATGCGAGGCGGGATTCCTGGTGCATCAACCGGGCGGGCGCCGTGGTTCCATCCGCCTGCCGGAACTTGCCGTCCGTCGTGATATCCGCAGAAAACGGATGCTTCCAGTTCGCCTTAAAGTAAATGGCATTTGCCAGCACCATGCGGGTCATGCTGTCGATGGTGCCCGGCTGGAACAACTCATCGATTTTCCCTTGGGTTTGATCCGCGACCCATTGGTTGATCGCGGCGCGTTCGCTGTCGGGGGAACTCGCAAAGTCGGCGCTCTCGGCTTCGGCTCCAAAATCCTGCCGGCACGCGGATTTGAACGTGTCGAGAATCGGAAAACTACGATCAATCCAAATCCGGTTGGCCATCGAAAGCGTGCTCGCAGTGCCGGCGTGCCGGGCCACGAGACTACCGCCCATGCGCCCAAACGCACCCGCCTGATCCCGATCCGCGAACCCGAGCGTCGCATTCATTTGGTCGAGCGTTTTACCATCTGCGCCAAGCGATGTCATGGCCAGCGCCGTGCGCACGCTGAACGGCGAGAGAAACCGATTCGTATTCGGCGCATCCACGGCAGCGAGCAATTCCGAGCCAAAGCGATTCCCGGACACGACCAATGGAGTCAGCGGGGATTGGGCGAACGCCGCCGATGGGGCCAGCACGATGCATGTTGCCAGAGCTGTCCGGATGATGTGATTCGCCATGGCCTTGAGGATACAAGCACTGGACCGCAATCACAATTTTGATTTTCGGAGCCGCTGCGCTTGAGTGCTGGAGGGAGCCGGATAGACTGATAGACAAATGTCCGAGTCCACTCCCCCACGAAGCCGATTTCATAACTCCGTTTCTCACTATTTCGACCGGGCTGCGGCTCTAACGTCGTTTGAGCCTGGGTTGCTGGACCAAGTCAAGTCATGCAACAGCGTTTACCGCATGAAGTTCCCGGTGAAAGACGACGAGGGAAACATCGTTGTGATTAAAGCCTACCGGGCACAGCACAGCCATCACCGCCTGCCATGCAAAGGCGGGATTCGATTCAGTTTAGGCGTGAACCAGGACGAGGTCGTGGCACTCGCGTCATTGATGACCTACAAATGCGCGCTCGTCGGCCTTCCATTCGGAGGAGCCAAGGGCGGTGTTTGTATCAACGCCAAGGCATCGTCGATTGGATTTCGCGAACGTGTGACCCGTCGCTACACGGCCGAGTTGGTGAAGAAAAACTTCATCGGTCCGTCGATTGATGTGCCGGCACCAGACTACGGAACCGGTGAGCAGGAGATGGCATGGATTGCCGACACCTACAAGGCGCTGAACTTTAACGAAATGCACCCTTACGCCTGCGTGACAGGAAAACCGCTCGAACTGCACGGCATCCCCGGTCGCAAAGAGGCCACGGGATACGGCGTGTTTCTCGGGATCAAAGAATGCCTTGCCCATCGCTTGGATATGACCCCGCTCGGACTCACTCCGGGCGTTGAAGGGAAGCGCGCGATCATCCAAGGACTCGGCAATGTGGGATACCATGCGGCGCACTTTTTGTACGAAGCAGGCGCACTGATCGTCGGCATTTCGGAGCTTGGCGGCGGGGTTTACCGGGCGTCCGGACTGGACTTGAAGCGGGTCGTCGAGCATTTCCGCGAGAACCACTCGCTCGAGGGCTATGACGGCGGCCAATTTATTCCGGAGGCATCGGATGTCTTGGAAATGCCATGCGATGTGCTTGTGCCTGCCGCGCTGGAAAACCAAATCACAGCGCGGAATGCGGCCAAGATTCAGGCGAAGATCATCGCCGAGGCCGCAAATGGGCCAGTGGACTTCGATGCCGACAAAATCCTCGCTGCGCGTGGGATTTTAGTGATTCCCGACATCTACCTCAATGCGGGCGGGGTCACTGTATCGTATTTCGAATGGCTGAAGAATTTGTCGCATGTCAGCTTTGACCGCATGAACTCGGGCTACATCGAGTCGTCAAAGGAACGGCTGCTTTCTGCGGTCGAATCCCTCACCGGACACTCGATAGGCGATGCCGAACGCGACGCGTTGACTGCGGGGCCAAAGGAAATTGATTTTGTCCGCACCGCATTGGCCGACACGATGGCGCTGTCGTATCACAACATCCGCGACCTTTGGCAGACGCGTGACACGCCGGACCTGCGCACTGCCGCATACATTTTCGGAATCGATCGCGTGGCCCGCAGCTACCTCGCGCACGGAATTTTCCCGTGAGAAAAATCGGAAGTCGTCCGCACGAGATTGGCCAAACCAACCGCACTCGCTTTACCAAATCCTCCGCACTTCATAGGCATCAAATGCAGCGTCCGAACTCAAGATATCGAGTCCGCGCCCGATAGATTGGGCGACGAGCATGCGGTCAAACGGGTCACGGTGGTGGAAGGGTAAATTTTCCACCCGTTTGCAATCATTGGCCTCGATATCCAGACGTTCAATACTCGATTCAGACAAAGCCTGCGGGAAGAGAATTTCCCAGTCGTCTTGCAATCGAAGGTCGCGGAAGCCTCCCACAGACAACTTGATGGCGATTTCCCACAAATTGACGGACGAGTAGTAAAGGCGAATGGATGGATCTTCGAGGATGCGTGTTGTTGGGCCGGACAGTTTCTGGGGCGCGAGCAGGAATCGCAGCACCACCAGCGTATCAAGCAGCCCACCACGCATTGTTAACGCAACTTGCGGTCTGATTTTGAGTAGAAATTATTTTCAATCTCACGATCCAGCTCTGGATTATCGAAACCATCAATATTGAAATCGAGATGCGACAGGGCACCGAGAACCCGCTTGGCTGGCATCTCAGGCTGCTTCACCAATCTCGCGACCACCTTGTCTCTTCGCGCAATCACCACTTCCTCGCCCCGTTCGACGGCAGCAATGAGCCGCGAAAGGTGGGTTTTAGCCTCGTGAATGGTGACTTGCATAGGCTGAATCTAGTCAACATGACTAAGTTAGTCAAGCCGTCGTGATTTCACCCAAAGTGGCCTAAAACACAACCGGCATGCCCTCGGTGAGCACATGGACCCGGTCTTGCACGCCCATCTCGCGGGCCCGCTCCATGAGCCGGATCGGTGGCTCCAGCACCGGCTCGTAGCTCAAGCGGAACGTGCCGTAATGCATCGGGATCATTTTATCTGCCCGTAATTCCGAGAAGGCTTGGAGTGCCTGCTCCGGGTTCATGTGGACATCGCGTTTGCTGGGAGCCTCGTAAGCGCCGATCGGGAGAAGGGCGAGTTCGATATTCGCGCGGCCCCCGATTTCGCGAAACAACCCCTCCGCATAGGCGCTGTCACCGCAATGCAATAGTGTGCGGCCGGCATACTCGACTAAAAATCCACCAAATCCGCGATGCGAGTCGTGGAGCATGCGGGCCCCCCAATGATACGCGGGAGTCATGGTGATTTTCAGGCCGTTCGACTCGATGGATTGCCAGTGGGATAACTCGTGAACGAGGTTGAACCCGAGGTCGTGGACGAGGTTGCCGACATTCTGCGGAACAATAATCGGCTGTTCCGCTGCGACCGCGCGCAAGGTTTTACGATCCAAATGGTCAAAGTGCGCGTGCGTGACGAGGACGAGATCGATGTCCGGCAGATCGTGGAGTTCGATGCCAGGATGGCGGATGCGTTTGATGACCTTCAGCCATTTCGCCCAATTCGGGTCGATCAGAATACTCGCCGTTTGCGTTTGGATTAGAAACGAAGCGTGACCGGTCCATGTGATGCAGATGTCTGTTTCGCCGAGCGCTGGGAAAATCGGACAGGCGTTTTTGCCGCCGGGCTTGGTGAACATCGACGGAATGACAACCTCCGTGAGAAAATTGCGTTTATGCCAGCCGGTGCCGGGTTTCATCGTGATGTGGTGATCCGGGTTGGCGCGATTTTCAGTCTGCGCTCTGGCAATCGTCCGGCTTGCCTTGTAAATTCCCTTTTTGATGAACCTCTGAACCATGGTCTGGAAGTAGAGTCTGAATGATTTCCCAGCAAAAGCAAATCCTCCGCCGCCAGATGCGCGCACGGCTCCGCGAAATCGACGAGGCTCAACGGGAGAAATTTTCGTCGATGCTATCGTCCCGGCTGGCAATCTGGCTGGCGGATCGGCAAGTCGCGGCGGCTCCGGCGCTCGCGTTTGCTCCGATGGCATCCGAGCCAAATTGGTGGAGCGCACCGGAAATCGATCCGGTTCGGTTTGCGTATCCGAGTGTCCGCGACGGCGGTGTGAATTTTTTCCGGATTTCCTGTCGCGAGGATCTGACTCCGGGCGAGTTTGGAATCATGGAACCGCTTGCTGACGATTCCCGGCGTGTGCTGGTTGAGTCGGCAATCACCGTTCTAGTGCCAGGATTGGCCTTTGATAAATATGGAAACCGGATGGGACGCGGACGCGGGATCTACGATGGAATTCTCGCGCGAACATCACCCGCCTGCTTTCGCCTCGGCGTTGCTTTCGATTGCCAAGTCGTCGAGTCCGTCCCGATCGAGCCGCACGACCAACGGGTGGACGGCTTGATCACGCCGTCCGGTTTTATTGCTTGTGCGCGGCCACGGTGATCCGGGCTCCTCGGACGCGAGTGACCACGATTGGCGTGCCGGGATCGATGAAGTCACCGTCCGTGGTCACATCGAGGTAGGCGGCCCCTATCATGGCTTTGCCCGCCGGTCGCAACACGGTGGAGGCGGTTCCGGTGTCACCGACGGCAGCCTTTGAGTCCACCAAACTGCCCACCGCATGCACAGGAATCGATGTTCCGAGCGGAGACGCAGTCGATAACATGAGGCGTCGGAAAAGCGGGATATCCGGCAAAAACCGCGCAAGCGCCCCGATAATCAAGATCGCGAGGACCATCGTGATCCCCAGATTGATCATCGGTTGCAAGATCATGTCCATCGTTGGAACAACGGGTTGGCCGGGAAAAAAATCGACCATAGTAAAGAACAGCGCGCCCAACATCAGAGCCGCTCCTAGCAGCGAAACAATCGCGAGACCCGGAAAAAAGATCAGTTCGAGGATCACGAGAATTAAGCCTATCGCAAACACGGCGACCATTTCCAAGCCTGTCAGTCCTGCGACGTAGTGGCCTGCGAAAAAGATGAGAAAACAGATGGCCGATAAAAACCCGGCGACACCAAAGCCGGGGCTCTTGAATTCGACGTAGGCTCCGATCACACCCCCGAGCAGGAACAGCGGCGCCAGCATGGTGATCCACTGCGCAAGTTTTTCAAATCCACTCGGGACAATCTCGATAATCGGGCCGCTGAGTCCCGCCTTTTCTTTTAGTTCGTCGAGAGCGGCGGCGATCCCTGAGGCGAGCAGCGGCTTGCCGTCATACACTTTCACCGCTTCCTGCGCCGACAGAGTCAGTAGCGACCCTTGCGGGCTAATGACTTTATCACCGATTTTGAACTCTTTTTCTTTGTTGATGAATGCCTCTGCGAGTTCCGGATTGTAGCCATTCGACTCGGCCGCGCTCCGGAAGTATCCCGAGTAATATGAGATGATTTTGTCGCTCATCGTCTCCGGGATTTCCGCGCCGCCGGAGGAGACCGGGGCGGCGGCACCAATCGCGCTGACCGGTGCCATATACACATGCTTGGTGGAAAGAGCGATGAGCGCGCCGGCCGATCCTGCGTTGGTATTCACCCAAGTGTAGGTCGGAACGGTGGCCTTTTGCAGGAGGTGGAGGATCTCGACGGCAGCCGAAAGCGATCCGCCGGGGGTGTCCATGTCGAGGACGAATGCGGACGCCTCGGCCGACTCAGCCAGCTTTAGAATTCGCCTTAGAAAAACAAATTGCGCGTCAGTAACCGGCCCATCTAGCGGGACAACGACGACCGCACCCTTCGTGATTTCTGGTTCGCTGGCCGCGTTCGCCTCCGTCGCAGCGGCAAGGGCAATTGCGGTGGCTGTAAAAAGGGCCAGGATTCTTCGCATGATTCGTTATTAATCTCACTCGCAGGATCGTGCGCCTCAAGTTATTTTGGAATTTTTATGGCCCGGATTTCTGAAGACACCATCGCCCAAGTGGCGGCTGCCAATGATGTGGTCGAGGTCATCGGCTCGTATCTTCAACTCAAACGTGCAGGCAGCAGCTGGCGCGGACTCTGTCCATTCCATCAGGAAAAGACTCCGTCGTTCCACGTGAATCCGGCGCGCCAGTCCTTCCACTGCTTCGGTTGCGGGGCGGGCGGGTCGGTTTTTCGGTTCGTAATGGATTACGAACATGTCGAGTTTCCCGAGGCCGTCCAACGGTTGGCCCGGCGCGCGGGCATCGCCATCCAAGAGGAATCGAGCGAGGACATCGCGAAACGCGGTCTGAGAGATCGTCTACTCGCGCTCCATCGCGAAGCCGCAGCTTGGTATCATGCCAACCTCATGAAGCGCGCGATCGGCGGCCCCGCCCGGGAATACCTCAGAGACCGAGGCATCACGTCCGATGTCGCCGCTCGGTGGCAGATCGGCTTTGCGCCGGACGCATGGGACGGGCTGTCGTCATGGGCCAAGCAGACAGGGTTCACCGAGGACGAATTGGTCCGGGCCGGCTTGGGCAACGAACGCGACGGAGGGGGAGTTTACGATCGATTTCGGAATCGGGTGATGTTTCCTATTCGCAGCGACTACGGAGAGGTGCTAGCATTCAGCGGTCGGACACTCGGAGACGATCCCGCCAAATACGTCAATTCACCAGAAACTCCGATCTTCACGAAAGGCCGCGTGTTGTTCGGGCTGGATATGACCAAACGCGCCATCATCGACGCAAACGAAGCCATCGTTTGCGAGGGTCAGATTGACCTGATCGCCATGTTCGAAGCAGGCATCTCCAACGTGATCGCGCCGCAAGGAACCGCATTCACAGCGAGGCAGGCATCGCTGGTTCGTCAATTCGCAGAGGTGGCGGTGCTGTGTTTTGACTCCGACAAAGCGGGGCAGGCTGCGGTTGAGCGATCACTTCCGGCGTTGCTCAGCAGCGGGGTGACAGTCAAAGTGGCCCGCATCCCGGCCGGAGAGGATCCTGACTCATTGATTCGCCGGCATGGGGCGGACGCACTCCGACAACTGGTCACTGGCGCTCCCGATTACTTCGACGACGCCGTCGAACGCGGAATTGCAAACGATGCATCGCCACAGGGACGCGCCGCATTGGCTGGTCAAATGGCGGGCTTGCTCACGTCCGTTTCGGATCCTGCCCTGCGAGAAGGAATTGCGAACCGTGTCCGGGCACGAATCGAAGTGAGCGCCGCTGCATTTTCAAAACTCATGGCATCCGCCCGCAAACCCCAGGATCCCCCCCCGGACGCCAGCGAGCCAACACTAGAAAATATCATCCTGCCCGAACGGGCGAAACTGCTCTACCGCTGGGCGCTCGGCTCAGACCTTGTCCGGCAATGGATTCGCGATCAAGAGGTCCCCGCCGGAGCGCTTGGCGAAGAGTTTGCGCTTCTGGAGCGGCTCATCGAGTTCGAAGCAGATCTCGACGAGCCATCCGGATTTGCCTCGTTTTGTTCCGGATGTTCCGCCGCTGAGGAACGACTTCTCTCCCAGCTCCGAGCAGTCAAACTACCACCTGACCCGGTTCAAGCCACCGCCGACGCATGGCGAGGGATTCTCGCCGGAAACGTCCGAGCCGAGATCGACCGACTCCATGCCAGAAAACGGCAACCCGGCCTGGCGATCGCAGAAATCGCGGAGCTTAACAAACAAACGCTTGACCTACAGGTTCAATTGAACGAACTTTTCAAGCCATTTTCACCCTAGCCAAAAGCTGCCCAACTATTCTTGAAAGCGCGATCTAAAGCCACTGTTGCGGCGTCGAAGGCGAAAGCCGCCCGTCCCGTCAAATCTACGACCAAGCCTAAGGCCAAGCCCGCCCCGAAGCGCGCGGCTAAGGCTGCAAAGCCTAAAGCTGCACCATCTGCCAAGACCTCCCGTCCGGTTGCAAAACCCGGCAAGGCTCCAAAAGCAGCTTCCAAGGTAAAACCGCCCAAAGCGGTAAAGCCACCAAAGGCCGCTTCCCCCGATAAAAAGCCCACTGCATCCGCCAGCAAAAGACGCGCAACCGCGCCCGCAGTCGCAGCGACTATTTCCCATGTGAACGGCGAAGCAGCCAAGTCGCCAGCCGACGCTCAACGGGCCGTCCAAGAGAAAGTCCGCGAACTAATCAAGCTCGCCAAAGAACAAGGCTACGTCACATTCGACGATCTTGAGGAAATCTTACCCGACGGGATCAACGACCCAGATACCCTCGACTCAATCATCGCTCAGCTCCGTGCCGTCGAGATCGACATCATCGACGCATCCGACGTGGATCGCGTCAAGGATGTCAAAAAAGACGACGATGACGAAAAAGACGAAAAGTCTGACTCGAAGTTGGATATTTTGGATGATCCAGTTCGGATGTATCTCCGTCAGATGGGTCAAGTCCCACTCCTGACCCGGGAGCAGGAAGTCGAGATTTCCAAACGCATCGAAGACGCAGAGATCAAAGTTCAGGAGATCCTCTATAGTTTCGGGTTTGTGGCTCGGGCACACCTCGACCTTGCCCAGAAGTTGGTGGACATGCGCGAGCGGTTCGATCGGGTGATTCAGGACAAAAAGATCGAGAGCCGTGAGCGCTACATGAAAGTGCTCCCGAGACTCTGTCTCCAAGTCAAAAAGCAAACGGAAAAGGTAACCACTTGTTACCGATCAGTTGGGGATGCAAAACCAGGCGCCACTGCCACGAAAAACTTCGAGCGCGATCTCGGAGCACTTGCTAAACTTTACCCAAAATTCTTCTTCAAGCAGAAGGTCATTGAGGACTTTGTCTCTCTCGCCGACGACAATCATCGTCTTGTCCAGAGCCTTGCAAAAGAGGTGGACCGCATCAAGCGCAGCGGGAAGACAGCCAGCACTGCGAAAGCCAAGACAAACCTGAACGCCCAACTCCGGGAGCTCGAGGCACGCCTTTGGATGCCGCCTGCCAGCTACGAATCCTGCCATTCCGAACTCAAAGAATGGCACCGCAAAGCTCTCAAAGCAAAAACCGAGATGGTCGAAGCCAACCTCCGACTGGTGATTTCCATTGCGAAAAAATACACCAACCGAGGGCTCTCGTTCCTTGATCTAATTCAAGAGGGGAACATGGGCCTCATGAAAGCGGTCGAAAAATTCGAATACCGTCGCGGATATAAATTTTCGACTTATGCAACGTGGTGGATTCGGCAGGCGATCACGCGTTCGATTGCGGATCAGGCACGCACAATCCGTATCCCGGTGCACATGATCGAGACGATCAACAAACTCATCCGGGTGCAGAAGCAACTCGTGCAAGAGTATGGCCGCGAGCCGAATCCCGAGGAAGTTGCCGAAGAAATCCAGTTGCCCGTGGAGCGCGTGCGTGCAGTGCTTAAGATGGCGCAACAACCGATCTCTCTCCAAGCGCCAGTCGGCGATAGCGACGACACCAGCTTCGGTGACTTCATCGAAGACAAGGGAGCCGAGAACCCAGCCGATCAGGCGGCGATCGTTCTCCTAAAAGATAAAATCAAAGACGTGCTGGACACTCTCACCGAGCGTGAGCGCCAAGTCTTGGAGCAACGGTTTGGCTTGGTCGATGGCTACAGCCGAACACTTGAAGAAGTGGGACGCCAATTCAAAGTCACTCGGGAACGAATTCGCCAAATCGAGGCGAAAGCACTACGCAAAATGAGGCACCCGACCCGGATTCGTCAGCTCGAAGGGTTCCTAGAGCCTCAAGACATCTAAGCGGCCACTACGAGCTGCGGCGTGGCAAGTCGCAGCAAGGTCGATATTTCCGGTTTCTTTTCGCAACATTTTTCCTTCTCCGGGGTTTCAGAGGATGTAACACGGACAATAATGAAGGAATTTGACCAAACCGACCCCGTCTGGAAACTGCTGGGCCACGGCAAAAAAACCGAGGCGTCCCCGTGGTTTGCGAGCCGCGTGATGAGCAATTTGCCAAAAGCAAATCCGCAACCCACGCTAATCCAGATTCTGCTTTCACGATGGCTGCCGGGCGCGGCGATCGCTTGCGTTTTTCTTTTGGCACTTGGTGTATCGGGCTCACCGCATTTGAGCACCGACATCCCGCTGACCGCAGTGGTCGATTTTGAAATCATCCAAGATCTCGACTTATACATGGTAAAAATGGACTCCACCGGATGGACCCAATGAGCAGATTCTTTGTCGTTCTGATCGCGCTCCTGAGCACGCTTCCTCTCATTGCAACCGAGCTGAATCCGGTAAAACCAGACAATAAGCCGGGACAATCGGATGGTAAAGAGCCGCCCGGGCGCGCACTAGATCTCACAAAACTTCCGCCTCATGTCCGTGAGAGGCTGGCCGCTTTGCCCCCCGACGAGCGGGAAAAATTCCTCCAGAACATGCGACACTGGGAAAGTCTAAGCGATGAAGAACGTAAGCGAATGAAAGAGTTCGGACGCCAAGAGTCCAAACGCATGCGTGAGGAAATGGATGCGCTGGCAAACGCAATGGGATTAGCCAACGACAGCGAAGTGAGAAAACACTTCGAGACCCGCTACCGCGAGGAACGACGAAAAGTAGAGAAAGCGGTGATTGAACAGCTGCGAGCGATCCGCAAGCCCCTTCTGGACGCCATGCACGCTGACCTCAAGCGCGAATTCTCTCCTGCAACTCCGGCGCCGATGCCTACTGCGGCGCCGGCTGCCGCCTCAACGCCATAGATCGAACCTCGCACGGAACCGAGGCTCAATGATCATCGACGGGCTTGCCTGTCGTGTGGCGGATTTCTTCCGCTGCGACCGCAAAAACAATGTCCTCGCCGATGTTGCTGGCGTGATCACCGATGCGCTCGATGAATCGGGCGATGAAAATCAGATTTAGGTATTCGCGGATTGCAGTCGGCTCCGACTCCATCAACTGGGTGCATTCTTCGGCGAATGCTTTGTTCAACAAATCCAGTTCGCGATCTCTCGGCTTCAATGTTCGCGCGAGCGCGTCGTCGTTGTCGGAGTAAGCACGAATCGCGTCCGAGAACATCCGGTGTGCCAGCGTGAACATCGGCTGCAAATTTGAGACCACCGGCGGGACTTGCCCACCATTCAGCTTTCGTGCGCGCCGCGCGATATTCACATTCTGATCGGCGATGCGTTCGATGTTGACGCTGGATTTCATTGCTGTCACGACATGACGCAAGTCGGATGCGACCGGTTGATATCGCATTAAAACATCCACACCCTCGCGGTCCACTTGGATTTCGAGTAAGTCGATTTCCTCGTCGTCGGCGATGGCGATATTGCACGCTTCGTCATCACGTTCAAATAACCCCTTGGCTCCATGCGATAAACCTCGCTCCGTAAGACTGGCCATCATCAAAACGTTGTTGCGCAAGTTTTGAAGGGCCTCGCCAAAGGAGCCTAGGATATGGGAGCTAAAGTCGGACATTGTGAAGTATTCCCTTTCGTTGGTAGTGTCATTCATATCGGTGCGCTTAAACAGCTAATTCTAGTCCCGATATGAGTTTCACATCGCGAGCCGAGCCGACCCAATTAAACCTAGTAGGCTGCAATGAGGCATCAAACACGGGAATGTGACATTGCCGTGACGCAGAACCATCCCCACACCATCTATTAAAAAATGAAAAAGCTCTTGCTAGTGGACGGGCATTACTACCTCTACCGGTCGTTTTACGCGATTCGAGGGCTTACGAATTCCCGAGGCGAGCCGACTAATGCCATCTTCGGATTCACCAAGGCACTACGCCGGATGCTTCACGATCTGCGCCCCGATTTTGCCGCCGTGATTTGGGATGCAGGATTGCCAGAGCGGCGCACGGCACTACAGCCCGAGTATAAGCAGCAACGCGCTGAAATGCCTGCGGATCTCAAACTTCAGGAGGGCCCGATGCAGCACTTGGTTTCTCTGCTTGGCATCGCAAGCATCGCGGTGCCCGGCACCGAAGCGGACGATGTGATTGCTTCATATGCAACCGCGCACGATGGAGAAACGGTCATTGCGACCAACGACAAAGATATATTACAGATGGTGAACGACCGTATCGCGATTTATTCCACCAACAAAGCAGACGTGACTGACGAGGCAGCAGGTTTTGCATTGCTGCAGATCGAGGAAGTTCGCAAAAAATGGGGAGTTGCCCCGTCCCAAATCGGCGACGTCCTTGCACTCACCGGGGACAGCTCGGACAATATACCGGGCGTCGAGGGAATCGGATCCAAAACGGCAACCGCGCTCATCCAGCAATTTGGTTCAGTCTCAGCCCTGATCGCCCAACGAGATCAAATTGAAAAACCAAAAGTCCGCGAGAAAATCGCAACGAACATCGATCGTATCCGCCAAAATCTCGAAATGGTCCGCCTCGATACCGACCTGCCATTACCTGTTCCCGTGCTAGAAATGGTGATTCGCCCGGATTACCCACGGTTGATCGAAGCGATCGCAGGCTGTGAGTTCCGCTCGCTTCTGGCCGAGATAAAAAAGGAAGCCGACCAAGCCGTCACGCCCACTGCGTCATTCGCGAAACCGATGGAGCAGGCAGACCTGTGGGGCTGAGACCGCCTACGCTGGACATGCGTGATCGATAGCGAGTCGGATTGCATTCACTGCAAGCTCCAGTTGTTCGCTCGTCGTGCAAAGTGGGGGCATCAGCGTGATCGTATCCAGCACCGGCCTAGTGAGTAGGCCATGTTCCCGGGCATGCATACACGCCCGTGCGCCGCGTAGCTCCGTCCACGGATAGCGTGTGCCATCCCTTTGCCCGATTTCGATTCCAGCGATAAATCCACACTGCCTGACGTCAATCACATGCGGGCGTTCACGCAGGCCGGAAAGGAGTCGTTCGAGGAGAGCAATCTTTGGTTGCAGGAGGGGCAATGTGTTTTCCTCATCGAAAACCTCAAGGCTGGCGATCGCTGCGGCGCAAGCGACAGCATTCCCGGCGTAGCTGTGGCCGTAGTAGAGCGTGCGCTGTGATTCGACGGTTCCCAAGAACGCATCATACACGCGAGCCGTTGTCAGCGTGGCTGCAAGCGGCAGGTATCCGCCAGTCAGTCCTTTGGCCAGCGCAACGAAGTCGGGCACCACTTGTTCCTGCTCACAGGCAAATAGGCTGCCCGTGCGCCCAAACCCTGTCATCACCTCGTCCAAAATCAAAAACACACCATGCAAATCGCACCACTCGCGGAGGTTACGGAGCAGTCCACTGGGCCAGAGTCGCATCCCTGCGGCGCCCTGAATCAGAGGCTCGATGACGATGGCAGCAATCTCATTAGGATTCACAAACCGGGCAAGATCCTCATCGGAACGGATTCGTTCGACCGGAAAATGCATCTGACTGAACCGTCCATGAAACGTGCTAATGCCGCCCACACTGGCAGCTCCGGCAGTGTCGCCGTGATAGGCGTTTTCAAATGCTACGAACCGATGGCGATCTGCGGAGCCGGACATTTGGTGATATTGCACCGCCATTTTTAGAGCCACTTCGATGGCGGTAGAGCCATTGTCCGAAAAGAACACGTGCGGCAATGCATCCGGCGGGAAACACTTGCTAAGGCGCTCGGCAAGCACGATCGCGGAAGGATTGCTGCTGCCAAGGAAGGAAACATGACTCACGCGATCCACCTGCTCTTTGATCGCTGCCGTAATTCTTGGGTGACGATGACCATGGATATTGGTCCAGATCGATGAATTCCCATCAAGATATTGGCGGCCGCGCGAGTCAGTGAGGATGGCACCCTCGCCGTCCACGAGCACCAATGGCTCATGCCCTGGATCGCACCACGATTGCATCTGGGTGAACGGGTGCCAGACATGAGCTTTGTCGAGCCGCACAAGATCCTCGTGAGAATAGCCGTATTGGGAGAAAAGCATTTCGACTGACGTTGTAGCTGATACGCTCCATGCAGTGAATCCTATCGCGAAGATTATTTTCTATTTGTTTGGAGTGGTTTTGGTTGCGGTGTTGCTATCGCCTCCGGTTTTCTGGGGCCTTCAGGCGCTTGGTGATTCAGGGCTCTCGATGGGACTGGATCAGCATCCGTTTCATCGGGTGTTCAGCCGCATTGCGCAAATCGCAGCTCTGGTATTTTTGTGGCCGCTGATTCGTTCGATCCGAATAAAAAGCATCTCCCAACTTGGAATCGATTCGAACCCATACCGCACTCGCGACCTCGTAGCCGGGCTCCTGATTGCGATCATTCCAGTCGCCCTCCTGGCGGTCGTGTATCTTCAGATCGATGTGCTTCGCATTCGCAATGAGTTTTCGCTGACACCTATCATTCGAATTTTCTTCACCGCCGCATTTGTCTCGGTGTTTGAGGAGTTTTTGTTTCGCTGCGTATTGCTGGGACTCGCCGTTCAATCGATGAGACGGCTCCCCGCACTTGTCATCGTGTCGGCGGCGTTCTCCGTGGTTCACTTTATCAAACCAAAAGGGCTGATTCCCGCCGGTGAGGTCGGATGGATGTCCGGGGTTCACTTGCTGGGATCAAGCTTCGATGGTGGGCTTGCCGTTTCCGTGCTGACCGGCGGGCTGGTCACGTTGTTCGTGATTGGGATGCTCACTGGATTTGCCACAGTTAAGACACGCTCGCTCTGGCTCGCGATCGGCTTGCATGCGGGGTGGATCCTCGTCCAGCAGTGCTTAAATCTTTTTACGCGATACCGCATTAAGCCGCCCGATGCCCTAATGCCATGGGTCGGCCCAAATGTCGTCAGCGGCATGGTGCCCACCGGGATCGTCCCGGTGACAGTCCTTCTTGTCACTGGCTTGTGCGTATGGTGGTATCTGATCCGTGTGGGCCGCGGACCTAGTAAAGCAAGCCATTGAAGGTGCCGGCGACCTACTGTTTCCGCCGCACTGTGCGGTGTGTCAGACTGCCATCCAGTCCGGACGCTGGGTTTGCAAGCCGTGTGAGTCCGGAATCAGGAGGGTTGTGCCGCCGCGCTGCGAGAATTGCTCGCACCCGTTGGACGGGGTATCGGGACCGTTTGTCTGTCCAAACTGCAAAGGCAGACCGTTTCATTTCGAGTTTGCGGTTTCCGTGATGCGCGCTGGTGGCTCTACACGCGAGCTGATACACCGCTTGAAATACAACCGTGAGCAACGACTCGCTGAGCTCATGGGGCGCTGGTTAGCGGATGGTTTCCAAGATGAACGACTCATAGAGTTTGAACCAAACGTCCTCGTACCAGTCCCACTCCACGCGCTGAGACGGCGCGAACGCGAGTTCAACCAATCCGAACTACTTGCCCGAGCCGCCTCAAAACGCGTGGGAATCCCGTGCCGTGACGTGCTTTTGCGCCAGAGATACACCGAAACGCAAACGCAATTTGATCGACGACATCGGATGGAGAACTTGCGTGATGCCTTCACTTTGCGCAAGAATGTGACCGTGAATGAACTTCGGATCGTTTTAGTCGACGACGTGCTGACCACTGGCTCGACTCTGGATGCATGCGCGCGAGTCCTCGTCGAACATGGCGCGGATCGAGTGTGTGCGATTACCGTGGCACGAGGATAACAACCCCAAAACTATGGCTATTTTTAGAAAACCCGTTTTAAACGTCCTTGCTCGCAAAAGCCGTGATATTCCAGAGGGCCTGTGGACGAAATGTCCTGCCTGCGGCGAAGTAATCCATAATCTCGCCCTGAAAGAAAACCTCTACGTCTGTCCCAAGTGCGGTCACCATTTTGTCATCGGGGCACGCGAGCGGATTGATAGCTTGTTGGACCCAGAGTCATTTGTCGAACTGGATGCGAATATGACATCCGTGGATTACCTTGAGTTCAAGGGCGTGGCCACCTATGCGGATCGCCTCAAAAATTACCGCACCAAAACTGGCCTCACCGACGCCGTTATCAGTGGACATGGAAAGTTGAACGGTATTCCCGTGGCCATCGCCGTCATGGATTTCAGTTTCCTTGGGGCGTCGATGGGGTCCGTAGTGGGCGAAAAAATCACGCGTGCCATCGAACTGGCAACGAAGAAGAAAATGCCCGTCATCATCATTTGCGCATCCGGCGGCGCTCGAATGTACGAGGGAATGATGAGCCTGATGCAGATGGCCAAGACCAGCGGAGCTCTCGCCCGCCATGCTGAAGGCAACCTGCCCTACATCACCGTGCTTACCAACCCGACCATGGCTGGTGTGATGGCGAGCTATGCGTCGCTCGGAGACGTGATACTAGCGGAGCCAAAAAGCATGATCGGCTTCGCTGGTCCGCGAGTGATCAAAGAAACGACGCACCAGACACTTCCCGAGGGGTTCCAGACTGCCGAGTTTTTGGAAAAACACGGTCTGATCGACCACATCGTCGAACGCAGCAAAATGCGCGATGTCATGACCCGGATTTTGCAATACCTCGGCCCTCGCAAAAAATGACCCCGTCCCAAAGCGGAGTTGCCTGGCTCGATGGCACGCAGCGCTTTGGAGTCAAGCTCGGTTTGGAAAACACCCACCGCCTGCTCGCAGCAGTCGGCAATCCGGAAAAAGGTCTTCGCTTCATTCATGTGGCCGGGACGAACGGAAAGGGCTCTACCTGCGCGATACTAGATGCGATTTTGCGGGGTGCCGGTTTCCGGTGCGGGCTTTACACCTCACCCCACCTCGTTGATCTGCGAGAGCGCTTCCGAGTGCAGGGCGCAATGGTAAGCACCGAGGATCTGGAGAGGATTTTGAACGACCTCCGAAGCATCACTGCATCATGGAGTCACTCCCCGACGTTTTTCGAAATTACAACCGTCGCAGCCATCATTTACTTTTTCGAGCAGAACGTCGACTTCGTGGTTCTTGAGACAGGGATGGGCGGGCGTCTCGATGCGACCAATGTAGTCACGCCCGTGGTGTCCGTGATCACGAGAATCGGAATGGATCACCAACAATGGCTAGGAAACTCACTCGCTGAGATCGCAAGCGAAAAAGCCGGCATAATTAAACCACACGTGCCCGTGGTGTCAGCACCGCAGGCCGCCGACGCGGCGAAAGTCATCGCCGAGGCTGCCACTCGGGCGAGCGCAGAATTAGTTTTGGCGCCCGAGCTTGAACAACCGCTTCCATCTAGCCTTGAGGGACCACATCAACGCGAGAACGCCGCAGTTGCCCTCGCCGCACTCCGCACCGCAAATATCCCTCTTTCGGACACTGAGATTCGAACCGGCCTCGCTAAAGTTCACTGGCCCGGACGATTTCAGCGCATCGGAAACCTCTGGCTTGATGGCGCCCACAATCCAGATGGCATAACTGCACTGTGCAAAACGTGGATCAATCAACGCTTACCCGAACGCCCGATCATCGTATTCGGAGCGCTCGCAGAAAAGGGCGTTCAAGAAATGCTCGACCAATTGCAGGAACTCTCAGACACGATCTGGCTAGTCCCGATACAAAACACGAGAGCGGCTAATCCCACGGCACTCGCCCCACTGACAAAGCACGAAGCAAAAACGTGGCCCAAGCTAAAGGAAGCCCTGGATACTGCCCGGCAGTCCAACCAACCCGTGCTCGTAACCGGATCGCTATACCTGATCGGCGAAGCGATGGAGCACCTCGGCATCAAGCCATTTGAAGCGGCTGATTAGCCTGTGACGCCCACGTCGCGCAGGGTGGTCCATGCTTTGCGCCCGGCCGAAAACGTCCTAGAAACCCCGGCCAGTGTGATCACGGTCTCGTCACGCGAAAGATGTTCGATTTTTGAAATCCGGTGAATATTCACCATCAGCGAGCGATCCAATCGGAGAAACGGCGGAGACGGCAGCTGTTGCTCGTAGGCGCCAAGCGTTTGGCAAATCATAAGCGGCGGCTGCGAAGCCACATAGATTCGAGTGAAATCGCCATCGGCTTCCAATGCGCCCACCTCAGACATCGCCGCCACAAGGGTGTGCCCAGGCGTTCGAAAGCAAATACGATCCTCAGGCTGATACGTCGGGGTGGCACGATCCGTCAGAGCACTCCGACCACACGCCTCACGCAGCCGATGTACTGCGTCGGCGAGGCGTTCGGGCCGCACCGGCTTGAGAAGATAATCGACGGCGTCCATCTCGAACGCCTGCACTGCGTATTGCGAATAAGCGGTAACGAAAACCACCTTCGGCGGATTCTTCAACGACTCCAGAAGATCGAAGCCCGATTTTCCCGGCAGCTTCACATCGAGGAAAACCGCGTCAGGTTTCACGTTGCCTATCAACTCATGGGCAGCCTTGATGCTGCTTGCCTCGCCGACGATCTGAACGCCGGACTGTGCCGCGAGCAATTCCCGCATCGCTTGGCGCGCCAACGCCTCATCATCCACTAAAATTACGTTGAGCATGGGTCTCCAATCAACTTCAAGCGCGCGCAGACGAAACCATCCTCTTCCACAAGCTCAAACGAATGCCTCTGCGGGTAGTGAAGCTCCAAGCGACGTTGCAAGGTGCTCAGACCGACTCCCGAGCGGCTGGATTCTGACTCCGTGATATGCCCTGAATTTTTCACTTCGATCCGGAGGGTATTTCCTTCTACCCATGCCTTCAAGCGCAGATTCCAGCTCGCGTCTTCCGCTTCAAATCCATGCTTTACCGCATTCTCAACCAACGGTTGGAGTAGAAAGCTGGGCACTATCCGCTGCCGACTGGCCTCATCAGCATCGATCTGCGTTAGCAATCGGTCCCCAAACCGCGCGCGCTGGATCTTCAAATACGCGGAAACCGCGTTGATCTCCGAGGTCAGCTCGCCGGTCGGCTGGTTCCGATGATCTAACGAGTAACGCAGGTAATCGCACAGCTCCTGCATCATGCGAATCGACACTTCCGGATGCATGCGGATTTCCGCAGTCACGCTGTTCAGCGAATTGAACAGAAAGTGCGGATCCAGCTGGGCCCTCAGCATTTGGAGTTCGATTCGGTGCGCTTCGGCCCGTGCCTTCTTTGCTTTTTCAGCCTGCGACGACGCCTCGATTTGAGCACGGATCCCGAAATACCCCAAGCCCCATCCCATGTAGACCAGCCAGTAGAACTTTAACCTCAACGTGAAAGCAAAATCTTCGTGGATGCTGGGGCTGATCCAGCCGAGCGACGCAGCAAACGTGTGAACCACGTAGGCATGGATAAATGCTGCAACAAACCCAAGCCCGATAATCCAAGCCGCAGTGAAAACCCGAAACGGACTTCCAATATGGGGCCGCCGATAAACCTCACGCAGCAGCCCCGACAAAATGAGCGCGATCGGAATCTGCAACAACGAAACAATGATCGCTTGCTGCAGGGTGAGGAACAACGTGAGCCGCTCAACAAGCGAGAAAAGCGCAAATATGATCCAGACCTCAACGTTGAGGCGCCAAAACGTCCTCCGGATATAAAACTTCGATATGATCGCCGACGCCACGCGACGCAGATTGAACGGAATCCTCGAAGCGGTCAACGCGAGGAATGACAGATTGGTCGAGTTTTATGCCCCACTCATCGAATCTGAAACGACATCCAGCGAGAGCACTTTATTGATGGCTTCAAACAACCCATCAAAAACATGAAACTACTCCCAGCACTCTCATGCCTCATCGCGCTTGCCCTGACGGTCGGCGCCTCGAGGGCTCAATCGACGACAACCATCTTTGAAACGGCTCAGGTCAAGGTGACCTTCTCCGTTCCAAGTGATTGGCAAAGCGGATTCCAAGGATCCGTTAAAATCGACAACAAGACCGATGCGACGATTCCGAACTGGCAGATCTCATTCCGAATGCCAGCCAATGTGTCGTCGATCTGGAATGCACGCGTCGCATCTAGGTCCGGCGATCTCCTTACGTTCGATGCTGCCACACTCTCATGGAACCGGTCGATCCCGGCGAGGGGCAGCGTGCAATTCGGATTCACCGCATCACCTGGGAACCTCGCATCGCCACCAACCGCATTCGCATTCGGGTCGGGATCTGGTCCAACACCAACTCCCGTTCCAACGCCCACACCGGTCCCCGCACCTACGCCCGCACCTACGCCCGCACCTACGCCCGCACCTACGCCCGCACCTACGCCCACTCCCACGCCGGTCCCAACGCCGGTTCCCGGCGGTCCGAATACGACGGTCGAGTTTCCGAATGCATCGGTGTCGTTTCGCGTCACCAATGACTGGAAAAGCGGCTTCGGAGCGGAAGTCATCATCAAAAACAAGACCGCCCAGCCACTTCGCGCATGGGTGCTCGATTTTCAAATGGCACCAACCATCACGTCGATCTGGAATGCACGCATCGTAAGCCAGTCCGGAAACCGCACCAGATTTGACGCGTCCCCGATCTCATGGAACCGCGACGTCCCCGCGAATGGGCAAGTCAGCTTCGGATTCAATGCAAACCCCGGAGATTTGAAGCAGGCTCCAACCAACTTTAGTTTCTCGCACCAAACGGCAGGCAATCCGACGCCGACTCCTACACCCGTGGCAACACCAGTGCCCACGCCCACCCCGACGCCTAGACCTACGCCAGTCGCAACCCCGACGCCAAACCCCACACCATCACCAACCCCCACTCCAACGCCCACTCCAACGCCCACTCCAACCCCCTCCCCGACGCCGAATCCCGGTGGTGCTGCGTTCAACTACGGCGAGGTGTTGCAGAAAGCGATGTTTTTCTACGACACACAACGCTCCGGCGCACTGCCCGCAGACTTCCGGGTGCAATGGCGCGGAGATTCCGGATTGCAGGATGGTGCGGACGTCGGGTTGGATCTAAGTGGTGGATTCCACGACGCCGGAGATCATGTGAAATTCACTCTCCCAATGTTAAGCGCAATGACATTGCTTTCATGGGGCGGAATCGAGTATCCGGCGGGTTACGGCGCGTCGGGACAATCGAAATACCTCCTCGACACTATTCGTTGGGGCATGGATTGGGTCATGAAAGCCCATCCGTCACCAAACGTATTCTATGCACAGGTCGGTGAAGGCGGCCCGGATCACAGCTATTGGGGTCCACCAGAAACAATGACGATGCCCCGCCGCTCGTTTGCAGTGACCGCAGCAAAACCCGGCTCCGAGGTGGCCGCAGAAGCCGCAGCCGCCCTGTCCGCAGCATCCGTCTTGTTCCGCTCCACGGATCCAGCTTACGCGGATCGCCTCCTGGTCCATGCGCGCCAGTTGTTCACTTTTGCTGACACGTATCAGGGTTCGTATTCGAACTCGGTGCCCGACGCGTCGCAATACTACCGCTCTTACTCCGGCTTCACGGATGAGTTGCTCTGGGCTGCGGCATGGCTCTATCGGGCGACCAACGAGGCCACGTATTTGCAAAAGGCAGAGTCGATCTACAATCAATCGTTTGCATCGGCCCGCGTTCGTTGGACTCATGACTGGGATAACAAATCGCCGGGAGCGATCGTGTTGCTTGCCCAACTCACCGGCAAGCAAGTTTACAAGACAGCGATCGACGGATGGTTGAACTACTGGACCGTCGGTGATAACGGCCAGCGCGTGAGCTACACTCCCGGCGGACTCGCATGGCTCGCGCAATGGGGGTCGCTACGCTATGTTTCAAATACCGCTCTCCTCGCATTCATTTACGCGGACAAGGTGGGCGACAACGGCACAAGGTATCGCGACTTTGGCAAGCGCCAAATCAACTACGCCTTGGGACAAAACCCGAACAACAGAAGCTACGTCGTCGGATTCGGAAATAACCCACCCGTAAACCCGCATCATCGCGCAGCCCACGGCTCATGGAACGACAACATCTCGAGTCCTCCACTCAACCGGCATGTGCTCTACGGAGCATTGGTGGCTGGCCCGACGGCCGTTAGCGATTCGGCCTACTCGGACCTCCGGACTGACTACGTCGCGAACGAAGTGGCCTTGGATTACAATGCCGGGTTCACGGGTGCAGTCGCCCGCTTGGTGCAAACCGACGGCGGCACCCCACTGGCAAACTTCCCGGTTTTTGTCGAACCTGTGGATGACTACTTCGTCGAGGCCCAAGTCTCGCAGCAGGGCAGCGGATTCACGGAAATCCGTGCCTTCATCAACAACCGCTCGGGTTACCCCGCCCGCGCCTCATTGGGAATGTCATTTCGCTATTACGTCGATCTGACAGAAGTCTTCACGGCGGGGTACAATGCTTCCGCCGTGCAGGCCACACTTACCTACAGCCAAGGCGCAAAAGTCTCGGCGCTGTTGCCGCATGATCCAGCACGAAACATCTACTACGTCGAAGTCGATTTCACGGGCGTCCGGATCGCACCCGGTTCGTCCACCGGATTCCGGCGCGAGGCGTTGTTCCGATTGAGCATGCGATCCGGATTCCCCGCCACGGCGTGGAACGCGGCCAACGACCCATCCATACAAGGCCTTGCAACCGGCTCGCAAGCCGCCAGAGTATCCGACCGGATCACCGTCTACGACGAAGGTGAGCTCCTATTCGGACGGGTTCCCTGAGGCTCCGCAAGAGCATCTGACTTCCGATTTAGCGAGAGGCTCGTGGGCAACCACGGGCCTCTGGCTCAGGAGGTTCTCAAAGTTGATCTTTCTCGGGATGACATCTGCATGGAAGGGTGATACCGTTGCGAATAATGGCGCATTTGGGATCGAATCGGTATGGGAAGCAGCATGTGCGAGTGTTGCGGAAAACAGTCGAGGGAAAGAAGCACTCGGTTACAGAAGTGTCGGTTGATGTGTTGCTCGAGGGGACTTTTGATAAATCCTATCTCAGCGACGACAACACGCAGATCGTCGCAACGGATACGGTCAAGAATACCATCATCGCGCTTGCACACTCGCATCTTGGACCGTGCATCGAGGATTTTGCGCTCGTGCTTGGCCGGCACTTTTTGACTGCCCACGGACACGTCGACCGCGTGCATATCGAAATCCGCGAAAAAGCATGGGAGCGGATGGAGGTCGAGGGAAAACCTGCTCCGCATTCGTTTCGGGCTGCGGCAGTGGGAGAGCCATTTACGCGCATGGCTGTCTCGCGTGTGGGCGCCGATATCGAGTCCGGTGTTCGCGGATTGCATGTGTTGAATTCCACGAACTCCGCGTTTTGCGCATTCGACCACACCGAATTCACCACGCTTGAGGATGCGACAGATCGGATTTTTTCGACCCTGATTCAGGCGACATGGCGACCACTGAGCGACGACGTAGATTTCAAAGACACACGGGGGCGTGTGATAGATGCGATTCTGAAGGTGTTCGTTGAGAATTTCAGCCCATCCGTGCAGCGCACCCTATTCGAGATGGGTGAGGCCGCGTTGTCGGCAGCGCCGGGGATCTCTGAGATCGAGCTCCGCTTACCCAACAAACATTACTTCACCGCGAAGTTGGATGTGTTCGGGATCGAGAACAACAACATCACGTTTCTCCCGCAAAACGAGCCTAACGGTGAGATCGAAGCGGTCGTTCGACGCTAGGTGCTGACACGGTAACTTGCCAGCACGGCTCTGCGGACTTGCCGCGAAGCTTCGCTAGTCTTCGTGGATGAGTGCTAAGTTTTTTCCGCCCAGTGTCTCAAGGAACTCGCGGGTCACACGCTCAGAGAATTGCGGGTCACGGGACTCAATCGCCACATAGAATTTATCTTCCGTGACTTTTTTGAACCGATTCCAGTTGAAGAGCGGATGGTTCCAGCGTGGCAATCCATTCAAAATGAGCATTCCAAATACCGCAGTGAACGCAGATAAGAGGATGGTTAACTCGAACATGATCGGGAAAAATGCAGGCGCCGTCATGATATCGATCGGCTTCCCAGCCACCACGAGCGGGTAGAGGATCGACGAAGGAATGAATTGAAGTGACACAGCGGTGATGAAGCCAGTAAGCCCACCGATGAAAACCAATCGGCCCAAAAACGACCGTTTCATGCCCATGGCGTCGTCCATTCCGTGGATTGGAAACGGGGAGTAGACGTCCCAACGTTTGAATCCGGCATCGCGGACTTTTTCAGCCGCTTTGTAAAGGTCACGCGCGCTGTCAAACTCGGCCGCTAAGGCAAAAACCGGCGATTTGTTGTCTCCTGCGATTTCCATTAGTGTTTTTCTCCGTAGTGAGGATCCGCTTCCGGCAGAACCGCTTTAACCTCAAACATACAAATCATCGGAAGGAATCGAATGAACAGCAGGAACAAGGTCATGAACAACCCAAACGTTCCAATGAACGTAAGGATGTCCACGATGCTCGGGTGGAACTGCTGCCATGCACTCGGCAAGAAATCACGCTCAAGTGTGGTCGCAATGATCACAAACCGCTCGAACCACATTCCGACATTCGGGAATTGAACCAGAATCCAGACCGCCCACCAATTGGTGCGGAACCATTTAAACCAGAAGAACTGCGGCGCAATCACGTTGCAGCCCATCATGACCCAGTAATTCCATCCAGACGGGCCAAAAGCACGATTCCAGAACGCGGCCTGCTCGTAAGGGTTGCCACCATACCATGCAATGAACAGCTCCATGAGGTAGGCGTAACCGACGATCGAACCCGTCAGCAGGATGATTTTGCACATCTTTTCTACGTGGTTCTTCGTAATCAGGTCTTTCAGAGATGGCCAAATCGCAGCCGCAGGAATCATCAGCGTGAGAACCATCGCAAATCCACCGAAGATAGCACCCGCAACGAAGTAAGGCGGGAAAATGGTCGTGTGCCATCCGGGAACGACTGACGTCGCGAAGTCGAACGAAACGACCGAGTGCACTGACAATACGAGTGGTGTCGAGAGCCCTGCGAGCAAAAGATAGGCCATCTCATAGTGACGCCACTGGCGATTGCCACCCCGCCATCCGAGTGCGAAAATGCCGTAGAAGAATTTTTTGATCTTCGATGTGCATCGGTCACGCAAGGTTGCGAGGTCAGGGATGAGCCCCGTGTACCAGAAGAGAACCGAAACGGTGAAATAGGTGGACACCGCAAAAACGTCCCATAGCAGCGGGCTTCGAAAGTTCGGCCAGATCGCATTGGAATTCGGCACGGGTGCCAAGAACCATACCATCCAGACACGGCCGACGTGAAGTGCGGGATAAATACCCGCGCAAACGACAGCGAAGAGTGTCATTGCTTCGGCGGCACGGTTGATCGATGTCCGCCATTTTTGGCGTGTGAGAAATAGAATTGCGGAAATCAGCGTGCCGGCGTGACCGATACCGATCCAGAACACGAAGTTCGTAATGTCCCAGGCCCATCCGACCGGGTGGTTATTTCCCCATACGCCCACGCCTGTAGAGATCAGGTACGCGAGCATGAGGAAGCACATCAACATGAGAGGCACCGTGACACCCATGGCGAGATACCACCATGTCGGCGTTTTTGCTTCGACAATCGAGCTGATATAATTGCTGATCCAGCCCATCGTCCGCTGGTTGAGAACGAGGGGTGGTCGGGCGAGAGGAGCCTCCGTGTCCGGGAGCTTGGCAGGGTCAATAGTGGCAGTGCTGTCGGCCATAAGGTGTGCTTAGTGGTGCGCCGCAGGTGCGGTGGTTCCGTGAGGCTCCGTCGTGCCGTGCCCGTGGTCGCCGTGGGCGTCAGCGTGATGGTCCGGCGTGTTGATGTTTCCGATGAGGTCGGCTCCCGGCATGGCGGGGTTTGGGTTTTTGATCCGGGCAAGATAGGTGATGCGTGGACGAGCATTCACGTATTTGAGCATCGTAAATCCGCGAGGGTCCTTCCGGAGCTTGGAGACCAAACGGTCCGGGTTGTTTTCGTCGCCGAATACGATGGCTTCGGACGGACAGGCTTGCTGGCAAGCCGTTTTGAATGGAGCCACAGGGGTTTTGGATTTGTCGGATGCTCCCGCCTTGACGGTGCGTGCGATTTTGGCCTCCTCGATGCGTTGGATGCAGAATGTACATTTTTCCATGACTCCGCGCATGCGCACGGTGACATTCGGATTTTTGCTCATTTTCAGGCTGTCGGCCATTCCCTTCGGAGCGAGGGGTCCGAAATAGAGTTGATCGACCGGCCGCATGTTGTAATCGAAGTAGTTGAACCGGCGGACTTTCCAAGGGCAATTGTTTGCGCAATACCGGGTTCCGATGCACCGGTTGTAGGCCATGAGGTTAAGTCCATCCTCGCTGTGAACAGTCGCATTTACCGGACACACCGTTTCGCATGGCGCATTTTCACAGTGCTGGCAGGTGATCATCTGGGCGACCATCTCCGGATTTTCCAGCGATGTCTCGGGGCTTGCAAAGTATCGATCGATGCGGATCCAAGCCATGTCGCGACCACGAATCACTTGATCCTTACCGACGACGGGGACATTATTTTCGGACTGGCAGGCTACCAAACACGCGTTACAGCCGTTGCAGACATTGAGGTCGACCGTCATTGCCCATTGCTCTTTGGAGAGTTGTTCGGGCTGGAATAGAGGGTTTTTGTAGAGCGAAATCTCGGGCGGCAGATGCGCGTCCATGCCCATGTTCAGGGCGAAGGTCGGGTTCTTTTTGAAGCGTTCGAGTGTTCCCTCGCGGAAGAGATCGCGCCCCTCCATCGACTGATGCTCTTGCGGGCGGGCGAGTTTGTATTTCGGTCCCTGGGTGGCCTTGACCGCGATCCCTTTGCGGAATCGATGAGCGGTGGCGGTGCGAAGCGGATAGGCATTGAACCCGACGTTCTGCATGAGTGCTGATACATCTTTCCGTCCGTATCCGAGCGCGATTGACACCGAATCATCGGCATGGCCTGGAGCCACGAGCGCCGCACATTCTAAGCGAGTATCACCTGCGGACACTTCCAACATATCGCCATCCTTGATACCCAATTTTTCGGCATCGGCGGGGCTGACTAGTGCGGCGTTATCCCATGTGAGTTTGGTGACAAAGTCCGGCGTTTCTTGCAGCCATGAGTTGTTGGCATACCGTCCGTCATCCACGCTGCTGCTCTTGAGGAAAACAACCTCCGCCCCATCGGCTGGTGATGGCTGGTAAGTGGCGACCAGCGCCTTGATGGCGCTGGCGTTCAGAGCGAGCGCCGTTTTTGGATCTGCGGAATCCGCGAGAAATCCGGTTCGGACGTATTCGTTCCATGCCGATTCCAGTGCTCCGCCGGTCGTGGAGACTTTTTGCTGGAATGTTTCCTTAACAATTTCCGGACCGACGGGTTTTGGGCGGCCCGCGAGCTGAGCGAGAATATCGAGCTGACCCAAGCCATCCCAGAGCGGCAGAATCATTGGCTGAATCGAGGTGTGCGTCCCGTCAAGGCTGCGGGTATCGCTCCATGCCTCAAGGTAGTGGGCAGCCGGCACCACCCATCCGCAGACTTTAGATGTTTCATCCTCGTAAAGTGAAAGATGAACTTTCGTGGGGACTGCAGCGAGGAGTTCGGTGAAATCTAGGTTCGCCGGAGCATTGTAGACCGGGTTTCCACCGAGGATGAGTAGAGTTTCAACCGATTTGTTCTGAATCGCAGCAGCGAGTGTGTCGATCGTGGCGGGTGCTTTCGTTTCCGACGCATACCCGATCAATGTGCTTCCATTGGCTCCTAGTGCGTCATTCAGGGCAAAACCGAGCGCTTGGACTGGGGCGGGCTGATGAGGTCCAACAAGGACAAGCGCGTGTCCCTTGGCTCGAACCAGGTCCTTGGCACACTCGGAGACCCAGGTTCTATCAAATGTGACCGATTCCGCCGGGAATTGCGAAGCAAGTGATGCTAACGCGGCATTTCCGGTGAGAGCGGCCACTTCGTTCGAAATGCTCGCCACGAATGCTCCGATATCGCAAGCTCTGACACGCAGGCGATGGTCGGCGAGACCTCCCGTGGTGGTGTAATGATTTTCGACCACGTAGAGTCGATTCATGTCGCGCGATTCCTGATCAGGTTTGCGTCGGGCGTAGAAGTCGAGGGCGTAAGACGGACCAGTTTCCGAGGCGTCCAAGAAATCCGAGTCCAGCGCAAGGACGACGTCCGCTTCGATAAAGTTCGGACGAACTTTCACGTTTTGGCCGAATGCCACAGCTGTCGCAACCGAGGCCTCGCTGTCAGCGAGTGGTTCGTATTCGGCCCATATCATTTTGGGGAACTGCGCTTCCAATTCCGCGCGCAAACGGTCGCGGGACGGGCTATTGACAGTATCCGCAAGGATCGCGAGCCCTGCGCCCACGGACTCTGTCGCACTCTTCCGAACCTCAGCGAGAAATGTGTCGAATGAGGCGAGATCGGTCGAGGCGCCGTCTTTCTTGATCGATTTGAGGCGGTTTGGATCGTAGAGATCCAGAACGCTCGCTTGGGCGAATGCGCTGGTTCCGCCATTGCTATATGGGTGAAGTGGGTTGCCTTCCAGCTTGGTGGGTCGACCATCCGAAGTGGTTGCAATGAGAGGAATCGCCCCAAGACGCGTGGGCATGGCAGTCGCGTAGTAAAGGAACTTCCCGGGAATGGTCCATTCGATCCCCTTCGTGAGTGGCACGAGGAACGAGGGCGGACGTCGGCATCCGGTGAGTCCTACTCCGGCGAGCGCCATAGAAGCACCCATGAGTTTGAGAAAATCGCGTTTCGAAAGACCGGATTCCTCGTAAACAGCAGCACCTGCGGGGAATTCACGCTCAAGCGATTCTTTGAACTCCGGGGTATTTTGGAACTCCTCCATGGAGCGCCACATGGTTGGGCGCTCTGGCCGAGCGGGGTGGTTGATTATCTTTTTCATCGGTGGCATCCTCCACACGTCACGGGAGGGTTCACGTCCCACTCTTGTTTAAATTTCAGGCCGATTTCGCGTTGCGATTCACCTGCTACCGGTTTCCACTTCATGTTATAAACTTGCTCAGGCGGGCGCAGATGGTTTTCGGGCGCTCGGTGACACTCCAAACACCATGCCATGCTCTGCGGCTCGTGCTGATACACTACCGGCATCGCGCTGACATCCCCGTGACAGCTGTAACAACTCACCCCGCGGTTCACATGCACCGCGTGGTTGAAGTATGCGTAGTCGGGAACTTGGTGGATTCGCGCCCACTCGATCGGACGCCCTGTTTTCCAGCTCTCGACGACGGCCGTGAGTTTCGGGCTGTCGTATTTGATTTTTCCTTCGCCGTGGCAACCGATGCAGGTCGCGGTGGTGGGGACATTCGAGTGCGATGCCACTTCCACGAAGCTGTGGCAATACCGGCAATCCATTCCGAGTTGCTCGACATGGATCACATGCGAAAATGGAACGGGCTGATCGGGCTCGTATCCGACGCGCGTGTATTTCGGTGTGAAATAATACCAGATTCCGCACACCAACGTGGTGACGATCACTCCAATACAAATCGTCAGCTTCAAAGGAAGCCAGTTCAGCCATTTCGGGAAAAAATTCGCCATATTTATCGTGTCAACTCTCGGAAGTCGGGGCTGTTAGCCATGCGTGGAAAAGGTATAAATGGTCTACGTCTGTCGCAACGCTATTATTAAAAAATCTAATATCAATGACATTTTAGGCATTTCGCGCTCGCGGGCAGAAACGATTATCGCCACGCGAATGAGGGTGCAAAATCTGCTTCGCGCATGTCAATAGATTCGATAAAAATTTACGCATGATTCGAATTTCCCGCACCGCATGGATTGCCCTCGTGGGCGTTGGCTTTTGTCTTTCGGCCTTAGCCAAGACGCCACAACCGAAACTACCGGTCATCACGCTGGACGTTGCAGGAGTTTCCGTGGAGGCAGAGGTTGCAGACACCGACGAGACCCGCGCGACGGGCATGATGTTCCGCACATCGATGGGTAAAGACGAAGGGATGCTATTTGTCATGGAAGAAGCGGGGCCAACGTCGTTCTGGATGAAAAACACGCTCATTCCCTTGTCGATTGCATACATCAACGCGTCGGGCGTCATTCTCGAAATTCACGAGATGGAACCGCTCGATGAAACTTCCGTGAACAGCCGATTTTCAACGATTGCCTACGCGCTCGAGATGCCCGGTGGATGGTTCCAACAAGCAGGCATCCGAGCGGGTGCGCGGATTTCCGGATTGCCGCCTAGCCCTTGAGTTCGTCGCCGGTGACTGCGTTACTGATGACGAATTTTTCGGGATGGAATGTCGGGTCGGCGCGGAAAGCAAGACGCCCGGCGTACCGGCGCTCAATGTCGATGAGTAGCTCCTCGTCTTCCTCGCGCAGGCGGGCGAGCAGATCGGGGTGCACAGCCACTTTGACTTCATGCACTTCTGCTTGGTGTTTTTTCATCACGGAGTGAAGCGCGCGCTGGAGTTCGACGCTCATGGTCATCGGGCTCTTGATTAATCCACGTCCGTTGCAATACGGACAAGTGATGAATTGCGAACTGGCAAGACTCTCAGCCGCCCGTTGACGTGTCATTTCCATGAGGCCGAGTTGGGAGATCGGCAGGACGTGCGTGCGCGCTTTGTCACGTTTCAAGCGGTCACGGACGCGCTGATACACGGCCTGTTGATCCTTGCGGCTCTTCATGTCGATGAAATCGCCCACGATGAGACCGCCGATGTTGCGCAGTCGGAGTTGTCGAGAGATCTCATCTGCGGCTTCGAGGTTCGTGGTGAGGATGGTTTTTTCCATGTCCTTGCCACCCTTGTTTCGACCCGTGTTTACGTCGATCGCGATCATCGCTTCTGTTTCGTCGATGACGATATACCCTCCACACGGGAGCCAGACTTGGCGATGGAATGCCGCATCGATCTGAGGTTGGACACCGAAGAAATCGAAAATCGGCTGAGCGCCGCCATAGTGGTGAACCCGCTTTTTGGCCCGCTTGGAAATCTGCTCAACGAGCTTCTGCATTCGCTCGAAAGCGACGATGTCATCGACGAGCACCTCGTCGACCTCATCCGTAAGGAAGTCACGAACCGTGCGATCAATGAGATCCGGTTCGTTGAACAACACGGCTGGCGCCCTTTTCTCCTCCATGCCGCGGGCGATTTCATCCCACTGGTCAAGCAGCAAGCTGAGGTCTCGAACAAAGTAGCGAGCACGCTGCCCCTGCCCGGCGGTGCGCATGATCACGCCCATTCCGTCTGGGAGATCAAGATCTCGGAGAATGGTGCGGAGACGATCACGTTCTTTGGGATCGTCGATTTTACGTGAGATGCCGCATTGGTCATTGAACGGCATCAGCACCAGATACCTTCCGGGAAGGCTGATGTTCGTTGTGATCCGAGGGCCTTTGTTGCTGATCGGGCCCTTGCTGACTTGGACGATCACATCTGCTCCGACCGGATAGATTGTCGGGATGTCTTTGGCTGTGATTTTTTTCTTCTGGGATTTGCTTCCGCTATCGCCGCGCGACACTTCTTCAACGCCGCTATCAAGCGCGGCCGGGATCGCATCCCAAAAATGTAGGAAGGCATTCTTCTCGAAGCCGATATCGACGAACATCGCCTTGAGTCCGTGTTCGATATTTCGGACTTTTCCCTTGTAGATTCCGCCGACGATGTTGCGGTCGGTTTCGCGCTCGATGGTGTATTCCTCGAGGCGGTTATTTTCCATGAGAGCTACGCGTTTTTCGAGTTTTTCGCAGCTTACGATGAGTTTGGTTCCGGTGGGTTTACGGCCCAGACCGAGGAGGCGTTTGACGAGTTCGAACATGATTTAATAAAGATGCCTTCTGGCAGGCCAGATCGGCGGGGTGGTTGATTTTTGTAGTCATCTTCATCGGCGGAATGGTCTGCGCGGAGGATTATTGGAAGGTTTTTCCGGATTCTCACGCGGTTTATTCTCTCCGCCTCTGTTGAAGAAGTTGAGTAGTCCCTTGCGTTCCCGCTCGGGTTTTTGCACACGGCCACGCTCATCGGGAGCGTCGCGAATGGAGGGGGCCGCTACCGCAGCAGCGGCAGCAAGGGCCGGGTCCGCCTGCTCGACGAGATCGGTCGTTTCAGGATCCGCTGTGGTGGCAGCGGGAATCTCTCGGCCAAAATTTACGCTTTCCACGAAGCTCGTATTTCCTACCGCGGGCGGCAGGCTGGCAAGTAGAAACGGTTCTTCAGCGGAATCGAGGGCAAATGTTTCTTCCAGTATCTTCCCAACGATCGGTGCGGCAACGCCACCGCCGGACTTTGCACCCTCGACCATGACACAGACTGCGTAACGCGGGTTATCGTAAGGTGCAAATGCCATGAACCAGACGCGGTTATCAGTTTTTCCCTGAAACTTAAACTGCGCCGTGCCGGTTTTACCAGAAACCCCGATGTCCTCGATCGCGGAGGCCCGGCCTGTGCCGCCTCCCTCGTTGACCACCTTCCACATGCCCTTGCGAACATGCTCGAAATCCGCAGGGTCAATGCCCCCGTCAGTGATCAGATTTGAGCGAATTTTAGCCGGCTCTTCCATTACGACCTCGCCCGTTGGAGAGACCACTTTATCGATGAGGCGCGGGTAGTACATGATGCCACCATTTGCCACCGCTGCGGTAATCATGGCCATCTGAAGGGGCGTTGCCAGAACGAAACCTTGGCCGATTGAGGTATTTGCGGTGTAGCCGTCGCGCCAGCGATCGTTTGGATGGCGCTGCGACAACCAATCCTTACCGGGCAGAATCCCAGGGGACTCGCCGGAAAGCGGAATGCCAGACTGCTGGCCCAGTCCCATCAGGTTTCCGAAAAACGTGATGTCGTCGATACCGGTGGCAATTCCATACCGATAAAAGTATCCATTGCACGAGACCTTGATCGCATCCATGAGTCCGAACGTGCCGTGTTTCTGGCTGTGACATTTCATGAACGTATCCCCGAATGCAATCCCGCCGCCGCACGGAAACGAACGATCCCCCACTCCGCTTTTAAGACCGGCGACAGCAATCGGGATTTTGTAAGTTGAGCCGGGCGCATACGCACTCGTCGCTCGATTCAAGAGCGGATTGGTTTGATCCTGATTGAGAGCCGACCAATCTGCCGCAGCAATCGATGGAATGAAAACATTCGGATCAAAGGATGGCACCGACGCCATCGCAAGGATACCTCCCGTGTTCACGTCCACGACGACGGCGGCGGCACGACCGACGGCGCGGAGGGCTTGTTCGGTGATGAACTGGATTCGCGCATCAATCGTGAGAAACACGCGGTTGCCCGGCACCGGCTCGATGAGTTCGACTTCCTCCTCGAGGATTTTTCCTTTCACATCGCGTTGAAGAACGCGAACCCCTGCCTTGCCGCGCAGGTAATCATTCATGGCGAGTTCTATCTGCGCCTTTCCTTCGACATCCGGTTGATAGAAATTGAACTTGCTCGCTTCTTCACGGTTGATGTTCACCGGTGCGCCGACGTAGCCCAAGATGTGCGCCGCCAATGAGCCGTATGGGTAGTGGCGCACCGGTTTGACATCGGCCTTGAGCCCCGGCAACCCAAGGTTGCTCTCCAGCACGCGAGCCATGGTATCGAAGTCCAAATCTTGGCGATACGTGTAAGGGATGAGCGTATCGTTCCTGTAATGGACTTGAAGCCGCTCCGCGTTGTAGTCCTGCTCCAGATCGAGCTCTCGCAGGCGAGGAATGATTGTTGCGTTCACCACCTCGGCGATATCTGTTTCCTCCCTCTCCTCGGCCATGCCGCGCACAATGACGCGATGTTTTTCGGCGCGTTTCGGTAGAGAACCATGTTCGTTGCGGTAGGAGGCGACGATGTCTGGCAGGTAGAAGTCGAGTTCGAAACTCGCTCGGTTCTCGACAAGGGCGATACCGTTTCGGTCCATGATTTCTCCCCGGACGGCGGGCAAGCGCACCGAGACCTGCGAGCGGCCGCGGACCTTAGCGGTGTATTCGTCCCCGCGAGCGACCTGCACCCACCACAGCCGGGCGATCAGCCCCGCAAACGCAACGATCACGAAAACTCCCAGGGCGATGATTCGGATGGAAAATGAACCCTTTTTCATTACTACACCTCCCTGTCCCGCATTCTAAGGAGCGGACCGATGCTTAGCGTGACCGCAAACCAGAAAATCGGCGCAAGGAAGAGCGTGACCATACCCGGTCCCAAGATGCGCCATGTCACGACATCGCTGTAGTAAAGCCCGCCCTCTTCCATGCGTCGCAGCGTGATCATCGCGAACTGGAGCGCTGGATAGAGAATCGATGTTAACGCACTCATCAGAATATATAGCTCCCAATGTCCGCGCAAAACCAGTGGGCGCAAGCCCTGACAAATCAATCCAATCAAAAGATAGAAGATAACCGACCATCCGAGAGCGATTTCTGCAGAATCTCCCACGACTTGCACGGTGGCCAGATCGACCATCAACCCCAGCCCTACCGTCAATACAAGCATCCATGGGAATGGGACCAACAACGCACCGAAGCAGAATACGATTGGGATGAGGTTTAATCGTGCACCGCTCAGAAATGCCAACGGCGGGATGAATTCTTGCAGGATGATCAGAAAGAACCCTCCGATGATCAGGCCGAGAACCAACAGTCCGTCCCTCATTTCTCCCCCACAATCACGAACGAATCCGATAGCGTGGAAAAGTCGACCGCCGGCGTCAGGATCGCCTGACCATCGAGTTCGCGTTGCCGGAAACTTTTCACGGTGCCCACGAGCAAGCCCGATGGAAAAACAGCCCCAACTCCTTGGGAATAGATCTTCTGTCCAGGTTGAAGGTTGGCATTTTTAGATAAAAAATTCATTTGGAGTTCGGGCTCTTGGGCATTTTGCACTCGAACGCCGCTCACAATGCCCTTTTCTCTCGACCCCTCGACGTAGGCGCCGATTTTGCAGTTCTCATCGGTGATCAGAATCACGATCGCTTCGTTCTTGGAAACGGTTGTCGTTTTTCCAACGATCCCAACGTCTGTGATCACGGTGGACTCTGCTTCCACGCCATCTTCGAAGCCGCGATTGATCTTGATGGTGTTCCACCACGTCGAGGCATCGCGAGTGGTTACTCGCGCCGCGACAAGGCGGAACATCGACCGCTCCCGGAAGTCCATCGCTGCGCGGAGGCGGTTATTTTCGATCTCCATGTCTCGCAGGATCTGGTTGGATGCTCGGAGCTCCATATTTTCCGTCGTCAAGCGGCGGTTATCGGCTTCGAGTTGATCGAGGGTTTTGAGGCCCTGTCCCATCGCACCGATCCCCTGCTGAACGGCAGCACCCCCTTTGAGAAACGGCGCGAGCCACGAAAGAAATCCGGACTGTGCGTTCCTTATCGCGCCCCCGCTGAGTAAAAGCATGAGGCCGATCCCAATCGTCGCAACCAAGATTGCCAGGATGATGTTAACCTTCTTCATGGGCATTTATGCGGCATGGCAGACCCTGCTACACCGCGCATCCGGCGTGGTGAGTCAACGGTAGGAGGACGTGTGCCGATCCGTCGATGCCACCGCACGAAGAAATTTTAGTTCTTGGAGCGCGCGTCCAGTCCCCTCGGCCACGGCGCTGAGGGGATCCTCGGCGACATGCACGGGCAAGCCGGTCTCCTCGGCGAGCAGACGATCGAGTCCCCGCAGCAAAGCACCTCCGCCGGCGAGCACCATGCCCCGGTCGACAAGGTCGGCTGACAACTCGGGCGGACAACGCTCGAGCGTGATTCGAACGGAATCCACAATCGTGGAAATCGGCTCCATGAGCGCCTCGCGCACTTCTTGGGAGGTGATGGTGATTGTTTTGGGAAGCCCCGCAACGAGGTCGCGGCCCTTGACCTCCATGGTGGTTTCCTTTTCCAGTTTGTATGCGGAGCCGATCTTGATCTTGATGTCTTCCGCCGTGCGTTCGCCAACCATGAGGTTGTACGCGCGCTTCATATATTGGGAGATCGCCTCGTCGAGCTCGTCGCCCGCCACGCGCACACTGCGGCTGAACACAATGCCGGAGAGCGAGATCAAAGCCACTTCGGTTGTTCCTCCGCCGATATCGACGATCATGTTTCCCGCAGCGTCTTGCACGGGCAGTCCGGTCCCGATGGCAGCGGCCATGGGTTCTTCGATCAGATAAACCTCTCTGGCTCCCGCGTGACTCGCAGAGTCTTTGACTGCGCGCTTTTCGACTTCGGTGATACCACTCGGCACCGCGATGACGACGCGGGGTCGCACCATGCGGCGGCGGTTATGCACTTTGCTGATGAAATGCCTGAGCATCGCTTCGGTAATCTCAAAATCCGCGATCACACCATCCTTGAGAGGACGGATCGCTACGATACTTCCCGGCGTGCGACCGAGCATACGCTTTGCCTCGTCGCCGACTGCTAGGACCTTGTTGGTTCCAGCCTGAACGGCAACGACGGATGGTTCACGCAGAACGATCCCGTGATCTTTGACGTAAACCAGTGTATTTGCGGTGCCAAGGTCGATTCCAATGTCGCTTGAAAAAAATCCTAAAATATTGTCGAGCATCTAATTATATCTCCGTAAAAAGCCTGTTTAGGGACCATAATTTCACAGCTGCCTAGCGCGCGCCGCGACTGGTCTCCAGATGAGCCTTGACAGTAGGAGCCGAAAATTCCGCGAGTCAAGGCAAACCGTGTGTCTTCTCGGAGTAATTTCTCGGCAGGGTTCAAATTGCTGCCGCAATCGCCGAGCCCATTTCCGCGGTGTTTACTTTCCGGTCCTGGTCAGTCCAGATATCTGCCGTGCGCAATCCGTCGGCGATCACTTTGCGGACCGCAAGTTCGATGGCTCGGGCAGCATCCTCGCGACCGATCGAGTAGCGCAAAAGCAGAGCCACCGATAAGATTTGTGCGATCGGGTTGGCGATTCCCTTGCCGGCTATATCCGGGGCGGTTCCCCCGCTGGGTTCATACATGCCAAAGCGGCGATCCCCGCCCGTTAACTCCCCGAGGCTGGCGCTCGGGAGCATCCCGAGGGATCCGGTGAGCATCGCCAGTTCATCGCTGAGGATATCGCCGAACATGTTCTCCGCGAGCATGACATCATATGCTTTGGGGTTTTTGACCAATTGCATCGCTGCGTTGTCCACGTAGAGATGGCTGAGTGTGACCGTGGGGTAATCGCGCGCGGTCTCTGTTACGATCCGGCGCCATAGGATGCCGTTTTGGAGGACGTTTGCTTTGTCGACGGATGTGAGTCTGCCATTTCGTGCAGCAGCCGCTTCGAATGCGACTTTGGCGATCCGGCGGATTTCGCTTTCCCAGTAGATCATGGTATCAACTGCAAAGGCCTCGCCTCCCTCTTGTTTCGTGTATTTCGGCTCACCAAAATAGATCCCGCCGGTGAGTTCGCGGACAAAAAGCACGTCAAATCCCCCCTCGACCGAGCGGGGATTCAGTGGCGAGGCATGAGCGAGCTCCGGCAGGCAAATGGCAGGACGCAAATTGGCAAACAACGCGAAATGCTTCCGCAATGGCAGCAATGCGGCACGCTCTGGTTGCTCGTTGCCCGGCAGTGACTCCCATTTCGGACCGCCGACGGAGCCGAACAGGATTGCATCGGATGCTTCGCACTCGGCCAGCGTGGCGTCAGGAAGGGCTTTGCCGTCTGTGTCGATGGCGATTCCGCCCACGCGACACTCGGTCAGCGACAACGATATGGAGAACTTTTTCGATATCACATCGAGCACCTTCAGGGCTTCGACCATGACCTCGGGACCAATGCCGTCACCAGACAGCACGGCCACTTTATACGTTTCATTTAAACTCATAAGCCGTCGAGTAAAGCGGACACGATGCCGCGTGGGAAGCCAGAAGGTGCATCAGGTGCCGAACCGCCCGTCCCCGGACGATGATTCTATCAGTATAGGAGCTCGCGTTTTTCCGTTGCGATCTCGAATGCTGGTGCATACAACGTATTCTCCACTCGCAACCGCAATGTGCCCTCCCGATCTCGTCGATTATTATGGCTGAATATCAAGTTACCCCATCCGATACCTTCACTCTGCTTGAAGTCTCCGGCCGTATTGAGCCCGATAATTGGCATGAGTTGAACGCGATTTTCACGAAGCTCACGGAATCCGAGGACGTGACCAATATTCTCGTGGACTTGGCTGGGTTGGAATACACGGCGAGCGCTGGATTTCGTGAGTTATTCATGGCGGGTAAAAAGCTTGCGCGCAAGGGCGGCCGATTGGCTGTTTGCTCGCTGCACGGAGAAGTGAAGCGGGTATTCGAACTCGCTGGATTCGCCACGGCGTATCCCACATTTGATACCCGCGCCGACGCTGAGCCGTATTTCGCGGTTTAAGATCGCAGACCGCGCAGCGACTCAGTCCATTCCGATTTTTTCGAGATTCACGCCGGTGGTCTCGATGCGAAACTGCCACGTCACCCATGCGCCCAGCAGAGATGCGATGACGAGCAGATAGAGCAACATCGAAACTCCGATATCATTGAGCAAGATCGGAAAAAGAAAGGCCGTCAGGACCGCGCCGATTTTGGCAAACGAAGCAGCAAAGCCGGATCCCATTCCTCGCGAGTGAGTCGGAAAAACCTCCCCTGCGAGCAGATACGTCATGGCATTGGGTCCGAGGTTCGTCATGAAGTTAAAGAGCATGAATCCGGCGAAAATAAACACGATCTGCAACGTGCCCGTGAAATGCACCGAGAGTGCAGCGATCAGTAACCCCAACGCACACCCGATAAATCCGAACACTTGCAAACGGATTCGGCCCACCCGATCCGCAAGGAAAATGGCCGCAACAATGCCAACGATCAAAAGAACATCGATCATGGCTGCCCCTTTAGCGGCTAGCATGCCGTCGTGGATCACCTCGGAGAGATTCCGCGCGTCGCCACCGCTGGACATGCCGATGGTCGCGGCGAGGATCGTAGGCGTGAAGATGCCGATCCCATAAGTCCCGAGATCTTGCAAAAACCATGGCACGGAGGCGAGGATCGTTGCGCGCCGGTTTTTCTTTTTTACGAATAGATCCGCATAGCTGTGCGGTTTGTGGGTGTGTTTACCATCAGCACTTGCATGCGGGTCACGCAAGTGGATTTGCTTAGGGTATTTCGGGACCCGATGGAGGAGCGTGCCTACCGCATGCTCGGCCTCGGGAAGCCTCCCTTGCGACACCAGCCAGTGGCCACTTTGCGGAACAAAAAACCGCCCGATCACGACGAGGAAAGCAGGAACCACTGCGGACGCATACATCCACCGCCAGTCGGTGATATCCGGCACCGTCTTCAGAATGAAAAATCCGATCATGGTGCCGACAAGCGCTCCCACCGCCTGAAATGCAAAGGCTCCGAGGACTAAACGGCCACGATAGCTACTCGGAATGCTCTCCGAGATCACCATGTGCGCGGTCGGGTAATCACAGCCCAAGGCCAGTCCGAGGCCAAACAAAAAGATGACTAACCAAACAAAACTCGCACTACTCGCCACCAGGACAAGAAAAACGGTGAAGATGACCATTTCGATAATGAACATCGCCTTCCGCCCGAAGCGGTCCGCAAGGCTTCCCAGCGCGGTTGCTCCGACCAAAATCCCGAACAATGGCGCCGCCCCGACAGCGCCTTTCTCTGCCGCGCTCAGACCAAACTCCAAGACGATCAACGGGAGCGCAACACCCGTCATAAAAATCACCCAGCCTTCAAAAAATTTACCCGCCGTCGCGAGCATCCAGATCCGCCACTGGATCACCGTCATCGGTGTGGCTGCCACCACCGTGCCGTCGGACCAGTTCGGAGTTTCGTCGATGTATTCCTGAACGGTGCGCGTGTTAGGTGCTGACATGGGATTGGGATGATGGGGTCAGGCAGGCTAAAGCCGACTCACGCTTGTAAAAAGAACCACGGCCCCCTTTCCCGTCAAAACCGGAATTGAGTCAGTTTCGTCACATTCATCGACCCCAGGGTCACTCCGATTGGTCAGCCGGGATCACAGGCTTTGGCGACGGATTGAAAAGCCGAAACCAATTGCCGAAATGCTTTTTGATGCCTTCCCAGCGGGTGAGGTAGTTCTCGTCGCAGTCGCCACCGAGCGGCAGAACGCGGAGTAGTTCGGCCACGCTGAGTTCGTTCATCTCAAGCGCGATCGATGCAAATCCAACCGCCGAGGCGTGGTGGGCGTCGCTGCCGGCCGTCGTGACTTTGCCGCGCCGCGCCGCGTAGAGTTTCGCCTGCGCATTGTACTCTCGGGATGTCACCGCAGCGTTGAATCCTTCGATGATAGGAGTCTCCATCTGGTCCATGACTTCCTCGCGGATACCGGCCCGCCAGCGGTCATAAGGATGAGCAGGGATAGCGACCCCGCCGCGAGCAAGAATCTCACGCTCAACTTCGATTGCGGGCACTCCGATCATTTTGGGTAACGTGGTCCCGATGCAGAGCAGATGTCCGTCGGCCGTCGACACCTCCACGCCGGGAACAATCAAAAAACCATCGACGGCCATGCCGTCTTCGCGCATCAGGCCTGCTGCCAGGCAATGGTCCACGGCACGGCAGGAATTATGATCGGTGACGGCAATACCGCTGAGTCCACGGGCTTTCGCAGCGGCGACTAACGCCTCGGGTGAGTTCGATCCGTCGCCCGAGTAGTAGGAATGCATGTGTAAATCGAATCGGTAGCGCATTGGCGACATCCTTTTTCATCTTTGCGACAAGTAAAGTCGCAATTATACTATGGGCAAAATCATGGCAGCAGCATTTAAAGAGTGGGCACTCGTTTGCGAAGCATTAGGCAGCGGACGGCAAAGCCTGATCATTCGCAAAGGGGGAATCGCCGAAGGGCGGGATGGGTTTGCATTCCAACACCGAGAATTTTTTTTGTTTCCCACATGGTTTCACGAGCAGTTGATCCGGACCACCCTCCCGCCGGAGACACCGGTTCCAGAACCGTTGGATGAGGAGCTTGAGATCCGCTTTGCTGCGGTCGTCGAGTGGAGCGAACTCGTAACCGACCTTGCCGTCGTCCGCCGACAGGCTCCGTGGCACGTCTGGAATGACGAGGTCATCGCAGAGCGGTTTTGCTACGATGAGATCCAAGGCCTCCACGTCGCGTTCGTGCGGATTTTCCGGCTGGATCCTCCGCCCCGATTGAAACAAGAGAAGAAGTATGGCGGTTGCCGCTCATGGGTGGATCTCCCCGATCTGTCTGGGCATGCCCTGGTGTCAGTGATCAGTGACGAGGAGCATCAGCAGCGGATGGCAGATTTGCGCACCGTGTTGCATGGTTGAGCGAAGAAGCGCGGGGCGCGGCATCTATTTCCGGCGTTCCGGTAGAATCGCCTCAAAAACCGTTGCACCGCCTTCGCCGGCTCCGTAGCGCGGCTCTAAATCCAGTTCACGATAGGCGCGCTCGAGTCCCTCGGGATCATCTCTCAGCTCCGGGTAAATATGGGCCAATCGCTGTTTGACGTAGTGTTTAGCAGCCCGCCGATCAATCGGATGCAATGGTTTTTCGCCCTGCAACGCGTGCTTAAAAAACTCGATGATTCCGGATTTCATGCCCTTACCTCGCCCAATGTGGCGGATTTTCGGATTTGCGAAAGCAGAAATCCGTTCGGATACCTTTCGCCATTTGCGCGAACCTCCTCGGTGTGGAATAGTTCTACAACAAATGCTACCGCCCGCAGCCGAAACTTCATCGCTCGTGCCCACGAGGCCGAAACCCGAGGACCCAGTAGTCATGTATCAGTCGTGGAGGCAACTGCTGTTCCTACACTGGCAGATGGATCCTGCAGAAATCCAGCGATCCCTCCCGCAGGGCCTGACGGTGGACACTTTTCAGGGAGCGGCATGGATTGGGATAGTCCCGTTTTTGATGTGCAACGTTCACCCGCGATTCTGCCCGACCGTGCCCGGGATCTCCGATTTTCTCGAGTTGAATGTCAGAACGTATGTGCGTGATGCGTCTGGCAGGCCCGGCGTTTGGTTCTATTCGTTGGATTGCGACCAACCGATCGCAGTCACTATTGCTCGCAGAGTTTTTCGCCTTCCGTATTTTCATGCCCGCATGCGCGCCCAGACGGGGCCAGCGAGTGAGATGATCTACTACGACTGTCGCCGGGCGGGCGAGGTGACGTCGTCGCACTACGAATATCGCAGCTTGGGACTCGCCTCGCGGGCAGTTGCTGGTTCGCTAGACGAGTTCTTGGTGGAGCGTTATCGGCTATTCGCCCATCGCAGTGAAACCATCTACTCCGGCGAGGTTTGGCATGAGCCGTATTCCTTCACGGCAGCAGAGATTCCTCGTTGGTGCACAAATCCGCTCCGGCAAGCCGGATTCGGAAACATCACCATGCCGCCAGACCATGCGGTGTTTTCACCCGGCGTGGATGTTTCGATTTTCCCGCTGCGTCGCTAAGACGCCACCGCTGACTTTATTCCCGGAGCCGCCCGTTCCGTAGCGCCGCAGTCAGCGTTTCCCACGGCAGCGTCGCACACTTCACTCGCTGCGGAAAACGATGGATCGTTCCCATGACATCCAGCGCAGGGCGCACCTCAGTGGAAAGGTCAGCCTCTCCATCTGTCGCCAGCCTGCGAAACGAATGTGCGAGAGCCGCGACGTCCGGCTCCGCGAGGTTTGCAGCCTCACACGTCATGATCGATGCCGATGCCGTGCAAATCGCGCACGCACTCGCTTGGAACTGAATAGCCGCGACTACCCCATCGGTAACAACAGCCTCTACCGTGACTTCATCTCCGCAGAGTGCATTGTATCCCTCGGCGCGGTGCGTTGGATGCTCTAGGGGACCGTAGTTTCTCGGGTGCCGGGAGTGCTGAAGCAATACTTCCTGATACAGTTCGTCGGACTTCACGATTGAAAAAATTGGATGGCATCCCGCACGGCCGCGATGAGTGCTTCGACTTCGGAGTCGTTATTGTAGAGATGAAAACTCGCCCGTGTCGAGGCCGGTGCGCCCAGCTTGCGCATCAGCGGCTGCGCGCAATGATGCCCTGCCCGCAATGCAATCCCCCGGTCGTTACAAAAAAAGACGATATCATGGGCGTGCAAGCCTTCGATGGTAAACGTCACAAGGTGCGCACGGTGCTCCAAGGGACCGAACACCCTCACTCCCGGCAACTCTCGCAATCCTGCTGCTGCCCGCACGGCCAAGGACTCCGCGTGGTCACGAATGGCATCCAGCCCCACTTCACTCACAAAGTCCAACGCCGCATGAAGACCAGCTGCTTCGATAATCGCCGGCGTGCCAGCCTCAAACCGCGCGGGAGGCGGACGGAAATGTGCCGTGGTAAAATCCACACGATCCACCATTTCCCCGCCAAATTGCCACGGCGGCATGGATTCCAGTAGCTCCGCGCGACCGTAAAGCAGACCGATCCCGGTCGGACCGCACATTTTATGCGCCGAACACGCCAAAAAATCACACCCGAGTTCCTGCACATCGACCGGGATATGCGCAACACTCTGGGCAGCATCCACGAGCGTCACCACCCCCGCGTCTCGCGCCATCGCACAAAACGAAGCCACCGGATTAGTCACCGCCAGCGTGTTGGAGATATGCGGAAATCCAAACACCTTTGGACGTTCGCGGATCAGCTTCGCCGCCTCGTCGAGATCCAATCCGACTCCATCGGGCAACACCGGCACATACTTGACGCGGGCGCCTTTTCGTTTCGCAAGTTGCTGCCACGGAATCAGGTTGCTGTGGTGTTCCATTTCGGTCAGCAGGATGGTATCGCCTGCACCCACGTGCATTTCTCCCCATGTATTCACGACGAGGTTGATCGCCTCGGTCGTGCCGCGGGTGAAAATGATACTATCCGGCCCTGGCGCGTGCAGAAAATCCGCGCTTCTCAAGCGCGCGGCTTCGTAAGCCGCGGTCGCGCGGTTACTGAGCTCGTGGATCCCGCGATGCACATTGGCATACTCATGCGCAGCCAGCTCAGCCATCCGCTCGATCACTGCCCGCGGTTTCTGCGTGCTCGCCCCGTTGTCCAAATAGATCACTGCCCGCCCGCCCACCTGCACGTCGAGATACGGGAACTCCCCCCGCCATCGGTTGACGTCAAAAGTTAAACGATTGGAAGCGGCACACTCCATCAGCAAGGACGCTATCATGGTCCTTCAGGAATTTGAAACAACATCGCCCGATCTGTCTCGGGTTCCGCAAGAGATTGACTCCAGTCAAAGTCGGCGCACCTGACCGCTGACATCATACAACCCATGCTCCCCGACCAAGAAAATCCGGAAATCCAAGATTTGCGGCAAGAATATACGAACCGTCCGATCGACGTGAGCACGGTGCCCGCGCACCCGGTGGTTCTTTTTGAAACATGGTTTACGGAAGCGCAGTCCGCTCGACTCGTGGAGCCGAACGCTATGTCGTTAGCCACCGCCACACCCGGCGGAGCGATTTCGTGTCGAACCGTCTTGCTCAAAGCCTACGACAAGGGCGGGTTCGTTTTCTTCACGAACTACGAAAGCGAAAAATCCCGGCAGATCGCAACCAATCCAAATGTGGCCTGCTTGTTTCCTTGGCTACCGCTGAGCCGACAGGTCGAGGTAACCGGCGTTGCTGAAAAAATCCCAACTGCCGAGTCGCTGGCATATTTCATCAAACGGCCCTTCAAAAGCCAAATCGGCGCGTGGGTGTCGGCCCAGAGTTCCGTGATATCATCACGCCAAATCCTCGAAGCAAAATTCGCCGAGCTGTGCAAAAAGTTTGCCGATGGACGGGTGCCGCTTCCAAGCGCATGGGGCGGATACCGCGTGGTTCCACACACCATCGAATTCTGGCAAGGTGGGCGTCATCGGCTCCATGATCGAATTCAATACACTCGCACGCCTGCGGCAACCTGGGAGATCACGCGGCTTTCGCCTTAAGTCCTCGCCGCCACGCAATCACCCATCACTCCGCCTTCCCTGCCGCTCGACCGCCCTCGATTTCCGACCATGGGAATCTTGACCTCGCGGTTAATCGCAGAACCCGTTTTTGGCGATTCAACAGGCGCGGAGTCGGCTCGGTTGGATCCCACTGTTTGGGGCTTGGCATGACTGCTGCGATCATGGCCATTTGGTCTTTTGTCAGCTTATCGGGCTCCCGGTCGTAGAAGACTTCAGCAGCGGCGCGCACGCCATACACCCCCTCGCCGAACTCGATCACATTCAAATACAACTCTAGAATGCGCCGCTTGGAGAGCATGAGCTCCATGAGCAGGGTGTAGTAAGTTTCGAGCCCTTTGCGCAGCCACGAGCGCCCCTGCCACAGATACATACATCGGGCCGCCTGCATTGTAATGGTCGAGGCCCCGCGCGGTTTCCCGCCCTCGATTTCGGCTTCCATCAATGCTTCGCGAATCTCGTCGAGATCGATCCCCGCATGGTCAAAAAACCGCTGATCCTCGCTCGCCCAGATGAGATGGATTTGCTCGCGAGGGATTTTCTCCAGCGGAATCCAGCGATACTGCAAGCCGCGTTCCCCTGCATCTTCGTTTTTGGAAAACAATTGAAACCGCAACATCTCGGGCGTCACGGCAGGGTTCACCCATCGCGACAACCCGACCTGAACGACCGGAATCAAAACCAGCGACCCGACAAGGAACAACGCGCCGACAATCCACCACCTCCGCAGCCAATCAGCCCAACCAGCCTGCCGCGAATCGTGATCTTTCTGAGCCTTGGTTCGACGCATCGACTGAAATCAATGATACTCGACCGGACACGCTGGCACTGCCCGCAAGAACGCCTTGCCATATCCTTTGCTGACAATTCGGCTGTCCAGAATCACGACCACTCCGCGGTCCGAACCCGATCGAATCAACCGCCCCACTCCCTGACGGAATTTCAAGATCGCCTCCGGCAACGAATACTCGGTGAACGGCTGCCCACCCGCAGACTCGATTGCCTCAAGCTTTGCTTCGATCAACGGATGATCCGGCGTGGCAAAAGGGAGTCGAGTGATGATGACATTGCTCAGCGCGTCGCCCGGCACATCGACCCCGCCCCAGAAGCTATCCGTCCCGAACAAGATCGCACGGCCACTGGCCTTAAACTCGCGCACCATGCGATCCCGCGACAACCCTTCACCCTGCACGAATAATGGCCATCCTCGGTCTTCAAATCCATCCCGCATCGCTGCCGCCACACGATTCATCAACACGTAACTCGTGAACAAAACAAACGCCCGCCCCCGGCTCCGGTCCGTGAAATACGCAATCCATTTTTGCAATTCCGGTTCATATTCACTCTCGCGCGGGTCCGGCATTTTGCGAACCACATGGATTTGCATCTGTTTTTGATAATCAAACGGACTGCCTATTTGCACCGCCTTCACATCATCCGCACCGACCCGCTCACGGAAATACCGCAAGTCTTGCTGCCCGATCGAAAGCGTCGCGCTCGTTGTAATCGTGCATCCACCGGGCCGGAACAAAAGCCTCCGCAAACAATCCGCCAAATCGATTGGTGCCGCGTGCAAATTATGCAATGACTCGCGACGTCCGGCTTGCTCCACCCAATACACATGGCCGCCCGCGCCTTGCTCGACAAATTCCATCACCGCCCGCCGCGTCTCGCGCAATCGACCGACCATATCCGCGAGCTCGGCTTTCGTGATTTCTTCCTCGCACTTTCGCGCAATCGTATTCACCCGCTCGATGATTTGCCCGAGCCCGTCACAGAGCGCCTGCGCATCAACCAATCCGGGCTCCCGCACGCGGAACTCCCGGCCTTTTCCAAACCGGCAAGCCCGGCCCACATCGTCGAAAAATGCCTCCGACTCCGGCAGCAACTGCGTCACCGCCTGCATGGCATCGCCCTCCTTGAGCACCTGCAACAGGCCACGCTTCGCTTTCGGATTGTAAAGCCGTTGCAACGTCGCCCGCAGACCGAATTGGGAAACGGAGAATCCGATGTGCCGCGATGCCACCGACTCAAGCGTGTGCGCTTCATCAAACATGACAAAATCATCCGCGAACAAATACCCGCCGCGCTCGCGCACCTCCTCGTCCGGGTCGGTATCCAGCATCGTGAAAAATAACGTGTGATTCACCACAATTACATTCGCCGTTTGGAGCTGACGCCGCATCCTCTGATAGAAACACCTCGCGTTCGAACCGCAGCGCTTCGGGGTGCAGATGTTGCGCTCGCTGCAAACCTCCGCCCACACCTCGTGGTCCGGCTGTTCGGGCAGGTCCGTGAGGGTTCCATCCTTCGTCTCATGACTCCATGTGTGCAACCGCTCAAGGGCTGCTTGACGCGCGGTGTCGAACAAAGTCCCCTTTTGCCGCAGCGCACGATCCAAACGCGTGCCGCAGCAATAATTCTGCCGCCCCTTCATGAGCGCCGCCTCAAATTCCACCGGCAAAATCTCGCGCACCGCCGGGATGTCTTTATGCATCAACTGCTCCTGCAAATTGATCGTGTGCGTGGAAATGATCGCCTTCCGCTTGTTGCGCACTGCCCACAAAATCGACGGAATCAAATACGCAAATGATTTTCCAACCCCCGTGCCCGCCTCGATCACGACATGCCGATTTGCCGCCAAGCTCGCCGCCACTTCCATTGCCATTTCCTGCTGCTCCGGACGCCATTCAAACCCCACCCGCTTCGACAACAAGCCGGACTTGGAAAAAATCTCGCCCACCTCGCGGACAAAATCGTCCTGCGGGCGCACCCCCGCCCCATCGACCAATGAAATCATGCAGCACTCTCCACAATTCCCCCGGGAGAGACTAGCCGATTTTCAACCTTGCCGAGCGACAGCGAGTCACCGCGATCCACCTACACCTCGGGACATCAATCCTGACTCACTTCGATGTTAAGTGCATCGAGCAGATCGGCGGAGATGGTGCCGGTGACTTCGAGGTCGTTTGCTTGCTGATAGGCTGAAATCGCTGCCGCCACGGAGGGGAGGAGTCCGTCGATCTGGCCTTCGTAAAACCCAAGGTTCGTGAGTTGAACCTCCACCGCAGTTTCGATCGGGTATGTGGGATAACACGGGTAGGCGATGTATGCCGGTTGAGTAACTATGTTCCATCCGACGAAGGAGCCAAACGGGACTTCGTAGTTTATGAGCGGCTGGATATTGACGGGAACATAGGCGTTGTCGCGCCAGATGTAGCCAGACCGGAACCCTTGTGGACCGACCACCGCTGCGTCGTAGGAACGCCCATCGGCCCCACTCGCATTAACGGTGGTGACTCCGTCTGCATAATGGTTGATGTCGGCACTGCCAGATTTTCCATTCAGGCCGGTTGCGTCGATGGTCGTCTGCCCGTCGCCATCGCGGTTGACTTGTGCGCTGCCTGACTTGCCGTCGTAGCCAAAATCAACATCGGTATTGCCGTCGCCCTCGCGGTTGACGTCTACGTTACCGGAATTCCCATCGCGTCCTTCGAATGTGACATTGTTGTCGTCACGTTGGATGCGATCCTCGCGATCCTCGCGATCCTCGCCGTCCCCGCGATCATCGCCCATGCGTTCCCCGCCCATGTGCCCGCCTTCGCCGCGGGCCGACGCGCTTGGAGCGAAAGCGAATGAGCCAAAAATCGATATAATCAGCGCAGCGAACAGGGGGGATCTCATACCTACTCAATACCCGGATAATCGGGTAAAGTCATGTGAAATTCTCAGCATTGGCAGCGCCTAGCGGCACCGTGATCGGATCAGAACTTCCACAACCGACCTTCGCGGGCATCCGCGAATACTTGCGGGCTGAGCATGTACGAGAGCGGCGGATCCGGAAGCGAGCTATCGTCCAGCACTGGCAGTGATTTGCCGATGGTGGCATCCCACGGTTGGGTGGATGCAACGTGGATCGGCGTGCCAACGCGAACGCGATCAAACACCTTCTTCGCGGTTTTCAGCGGCAGGCGAACGCACCCCATGGTGCTTGGATACGGCTTGATGAATCCCCAGTGCATGCCGTAGGCGGGAGCATAAAACTCCATCCAATAGGTCATTGGGTAGCCGGCTCCTGGGCTGCTGACCCGTCGGCGTTCTGCCTTCTTCCCACGAATTGGGAAGACACCCTGCGGTGTCGGCGAGGAGGCTTTACCCACCGAGATCGGGCTTGCCAACAAGACTTCGTCGCCCTCAACCAAGTAGAGTCGTTGGGCGGACGTGCTGAGCTTTACTTTGACATTCGCTGGATTCTTCGCCTCACGCACCGGCGGGTCGAACGAGAGAGAATTCTTTTTCGTAGTGGTGGGAACCGTGGCGCAAGCACCCAGGCCCAGCGCAACCGCAGCGGCAGCGATGGAGAGAGTGAGACGAGAAATCGAGAGCTTCATAGTGGATTCGAATGGGTTCAAAACGTGAAAGGAAAGTGCAAAACGCTGTATGTCAAGGCAAGGTAATAAGCATTTCGCGGTGAGAATTTCCGGCACTGCCGGTGAGGATCATCTGGTTTTCGAGACGCTCAGAGCATTTGGTTGTTGAGAATTGCGCGGGATGCTTGCGCAACCTAGATCGCTGGTGTAGGGCAGTGCTCGATTATTATGTCGCGTGAAGATTTGTTGTTTTTGATGTCGCATCCGAACGTCGCTCCATGGCGGCTGCGAGTGGCCGAGGCCGTGGAATCCAAGCGGGCGGAATACTTCATCGTCGGCGTGATCCTCATCAATGCAGTGATTTTGGGCCTTGAGACCAGCGCCACATTGGTGGCGGAGCATGGCCGCACCTTGGTCCTCTTGGACAAACTCTGTCTTGCCGTGTTCCTCTGCGAGATCGGGCTAAAGATCGCAGCCTACCGGTTGAATTTTTTCCGGAGCGGCTGGAACTGGTTTGACTTTCTGGTGGTCGGTGTGGCTTTGGTCCCCGGTGCAGGAGTCTGGTCGGTGCTGCGCTCGCTCCGTGTCTTACGGGTTCTGCGGCTATTGACTGTCATTCCTTCATTAAAAAAAGTGGTCACCGCATTCCTGCACGCGATTCCCGGCTTGATGGGGGTCATGGCGGTGATGGCGATTTTCTTTTACACAGCGGCCGTCTTGGCGACGAAGCTCTTCGGTGCCAACTTTCCTGACTGGTTCGGCAGCATCGGCAAAAGCCTCTATTCACTGTTTCAGATCATGACGTTGGAAAGCTGGTCCATGGGCATCGTCCGCCCGGTCATGGAAGTCTATCCGGTTGCGTGGCTCTTTTTCGTGCCGTTCATCATGATCGCCACGTTCACCATTCTGAACCTCTTCATTGGAATTATCGTTTCGACGATGCAGGAGCTGGCCACTGCTCCCGACCCTTTGCCGTTTCCAACGGAAAAAGTGCCTGAACAGGAACTCCTGTTGCAGCGGATCGAGGCGGATCTTGCCGCGCTTCGAAAAGAGCTGGAGTCCTCGCGTCAGAAGTCAAAGTAGCGCGACGTCCGGGTTTCCTACTCGGTGACTTCGAGCCGCAAAAACAAACGGGGCCGTCCGCTGATCGGGACTGACGCCTTGCGCTGGAGCTCCGATCCTAAATCGACATCGGCAGCATAGGTGACATCCACATCGGACCAATCCACGAAGTTGGTTGACCACACCACACGGTCCGTCACGGCTGTCACAGCTTTTGATTTTCGATAACTGAGCGTGAGCGTGTTCGCTGTCGATTCAAGCGAAATTGCTCCGACCCCATCGCCCAACGAAGGATTTTTTCCGAGGAGGTATTCCACCACGTTTACGATTCCGTCTCCATCCGGATCACCCCGTCGCGTCTGGTCGGAAAGCGATCCGAAGCCAGCGATCCAGTTATTGAACGTCGGCGGGCCGACAGGGTTCACCTGCAACGTAAAGGAAAACGCGATCACTTCGGCGAGTCCGTTGAAGCGCTCGATGACGACCTGATAACTCCCGGCGGGGGCAGACACAACTCCCGAGACGACGCCCGTGGTTTCTTGAATAGTCAACCCCTGTGGCGTCTGGCTGGTAGCCCCGAAACGGTAGCGCGGAGCTTGATTAAAAAAACCGCTGCGCAGGTTGGTGACGAACGTACGGTTTGGGTTTGGATTGCCGGCACCCGGTGTTACCCCGGCCGTTGTCTCCGAGCCGACGGTGGTCGATGAAACCCGGCTCCAGCCACTCGATACGATTGCAAGCGCTTCGGTATCGCCTGAAAAGTAAGCTGCGGTTGCCGAGCCGACACTGCCTACGTTCGGAGGGTAGGCGGTGTTGTTGCTGTAGGAGATCTGATGCACCGTGGCTCCGGTGTTGTTGAGGATTCGCAGTGCGTCTCCACTGTTCGCAAGCGAGGGCCAACTCCCGGTGAAATAAGTCGTGTTGTTGGAAGCAATCACCATCCGCCCATCGTCATTCGGATTCACATCATTGGCCGGCAGCAAGGAGTCTCTGGCGCTTCCGTTGTAGATCACGATGCATGTCCCGGCCGGTATGCTGTCCCAGACTGCTGTGTTTGCAAACGTCAGCGGCGAGGTGCTGGCATCCAATAGCTGCCATCCTCGCAGACTGCCCGGCTTGAGAGTAAGAATCTCGACCCATTCGCTGGTTCCGCCGCTTGGGCCTTGGCTGAATTCATTGATGATTGCTTGTCGCGTGAAGTTCGCTTCGGTTCCGCGCAAAGGCAGATTGGCTGCATACGAGTATGACTGCCCGGTGGTCACGCTTTCGGAAGGGCGTCCGACCACCAGCACGGGTGCAGTGGTGAATACGGCTCCGGACTGGGTGCCATCCGACGGGGTGATCCGGCAACGCCAGAGCTTGCCGCCGTTTCCAGAGGACGCTAGCAGGGTTCCCGAGGTTACTCCCACTGCATTCGAAAATGTCTGCCCGTCTGAGCTACTTTGCCACTGATACGCAAACGAAACCACGCTACCTTCGGGGTCGGATGCGCTGAGTCCTCCGACAGTCAGCGACTGATCACTGAATGCCGGGCTTTGCGGAGTAATGCTGCCGGCGCTGATCACAGGTTGGCGATTTTCGATGGTGATGCTAACCGTGCTGGAATTTCCGGTGGCGTTCTCAGAGTCCACGGCCCTGGCGCTGATTGCATAGCTTCCATTTGCGGACGGCGTCCATGAAACCGAATATGGCACCGTTGTATCGCTACCGATGACATTCTGACCCGAAAGGAAATCGACCCTCGAGACCGTCCCGGCCGTTCCATTTGCGGTCAAATCTGTCGCTGTTGCGGCGATTGTGATCGGCGCCGCCGGGGAAAATGTATCACCGTCGGTCGGGCTCGTGAGTTGCACGACTGGCGGCGGATTCGCGGGCGCACTGGCGGAGCCGAAGACGGTGAGTTCGGCGCTGGTCAGCGTTCCTCCATTCGAATTGCCGCTCGTGCTGACATCCGCGATTTTCAGTGTCCACGGCCCATTTGATGACTCGCCCCAGTTCCGAACAGTCATGAATGTCCAACTGCTGTAGTTGTCACCCGAGTCCGTTCGCACCTCCGCGAGTCGGCTGACCATGCCGGATGGCGAAGTCAGTGAGATATCGAGGTTGCCGCGCGAAGTGTGCGAAATGCTTACTTTTACGGTGACATGCTCCACACGGAGGATCGTGCCAGAGAGGTTGAAAGTTCGGGTGATTCCAGTGGCGTTGTTGTCGGGAATGGCGACTGACAGCCCGGATTGCGTCGCGTTCTGAGACAACTGGGCAGAGAGGTTGGTCCATGCGGCAGCGAGTGTTACCGCCGCAGCGGCGTCGACTAGACCTGCTCCATAGTTGTGATTGAATCGCAGCCCAGCGCCATTCGTCGCCCACTCGGACTCATTGGGATTCACCCGTTTCGCGGAGCGGATAAAAATTTCCTGCACATCCCGCCAGCCGAGATTCGGGTTCCGCTGGAGCAGGAGTGCTGCCACGCCTGCGGCGGAGGGAGTCGATGACGACGTGCCTCCAAAGGTCAGTGTGTAGTTGCCGTCGGAAAGATCACCGCTGGTCGAGCCGGTATTGTATCCGTTCGATCCCGTGCGATCCACGGTGGCAATTTCCAGTGCGGGAGAGTCACCACTCGAGGGAGCGACGACTACAAGATTCGCGCCACGCTCTGAATAAGAAGCGCGCCGCGATTGACTATCGAAAGCACCGACGGCCAGCGTGTAAATCGAGTTAGCGTATCCGTCGTAGTTACTGTTGTCCGCATTGGTCCCCGAGGATGTGCCACCGTTGCCTCCTGCCCAGAGGATGATTGAGCCAAGGTTACCCCGACCCACAGTGGCAGCGTTTCGGAGCGCCGCACGGGTTAAAACACCGGGCTCTTCAAGACTGTTTGGCGCGTCATTCGGGCCCCAGCTATTACTCTTGATGTGAAGCAAATTCGTTCCGGACGTGCTGTTAATGAGGTGATTCATCGCCTCGGCTTCCTGAGAGTCGTCCACGGAAGCCGCGATAAGTCGGAGTCCGATCAGCTTTGCAGCGGGAGCGCTGCCGGCCATTCCTATGCCATTGTTTCCGACTGCAGCGGCATTACCTGCGCAGGAGGTTCCGTGGTCGTCATCGGTGCCTGGACTCGGGTCGCTATCGTTCCCATTCCAATCCTTGTCATTCGCTGTATCAACATTGGCCGCAAGATCTGGATGGCCGGTTTCCAATCCGTCGTCCACGATGCCGATCCGAATGCCTGTTCCAAGAATCGGGCTCGGCGTGCCGTATCCCCAGGCGGATTCGATATTCATGTCGGTGCCGGCGACCGCCCCGCTCTGGTTCGCAAACTTCAGGTGCCACTGACGATTGATCAACGGATCGTTTGGAAGCGCCCGCTTAAAGCGCCATTTAGCCAGAAGCACGTCTGCGTCTGCGACACCCGCCATTCGTCGCAGTCGCTCTTGCGCATCCAGCGCTGCAAACGCATCCGGCATTTCAACAATCACGTAGTCAGGCGCAAATTCGGGCCGCGTCGTCGAAATCGCTCCATCCACTTGCGGCTCTCCTCCGCCGGTCCATCGCACCAACACTTGATTTGTCACGATGCGCCGCGACGCGAGGCTGCGCGCAACACCCTCTTGATACATAATTACAAGCGGAGTTCCATCCGCCCGCGCGGCCTTCTCTCGCGAAACGCGCGTCCGCAATTCCTCCACGCCGGCCGCGGGCGGAAAGGCAATAACATCTTCTTCGCCATCTGCTGACCGCCAGATCATCTCATCCAACGCAGGGATGAATTGCTGGCCCTTGCCGGACTCGTGAATAGTCCATGTTTGCTTGACCGGAGCAGGGGCGGAAGCGGATGAGGGTAAGCCGAGCGGGTTCGAAACCACCGGCGCTGCCATCGGCTCAGCCGCAGGAGACTCAAACTCGGGAGCCGGAGATGAATCGAACGCTAGGTATGCCACTAGGCCAAGGACGAAGACTAAAACGCCTGCCGCGATGCCAAATATTCGTCCTAGCTTCCTTCTCACAATCCGTTTTATCTGCCGGGCAAACTCGTATCAACATCAACGAAGGTCAAGAAGCATCGGCGTTTTTGCTTCCGTCGAATCTCTGACGGCGAGGACATTAACCTTGTCGTCGATTTTGACCTCTGCAAGTATCGCCGTGATGATCGCTGCTGCGTTTCCTCTCGAGGAGGTCTCCTACCTCACGCTTCAGATCGGGCGTATTCTTTTCGAGAGCAATGCGGACACCAACCAAGTCGAGAATGCAGTGAAGCGGTTTGCCAGCGCATTCGGGTGTGACGTTCACCTTGTCATCACCTGGGAGTCATTGCTCGTCACGGTGATTCATCAGGACGCGTTTAGGACGAGAACCGGAAACCGGGTTCCCACGATGATTGTGAACATGGCAGCCGTCGCGGCAGCGAATTCCCTCTTGGTCAGAGTGGAGGAGGGATTGAGAGACCTTGACGAAATTCGTTCCGGTCTTGCAGCAATCGAAAAACAACGCCCCACCTATTCGCGTTGGATGGTTATCGCGGCGCTGAGCCTTACGGCGGCAAGCTTGAGCCGGTTGTTCGGGGGTGATTGGGCGACGTTCGGCGTGGCCTTCCTCGCGGGTGCTGCCGGCACGTGGTTACGTATGGAGTTGGGGAAGCGACAGGCTAATGCGTTTCTCACGGCATTTCTGGCTGCGGCAATCAGTGGGGTCATCGCCGGGATTGCGGTCATCCTCAAGTGGAGCGATCAACCTGCCCTGTGTTTCCTTGCGGCCGGGATGATCATTGTCCCTGGGGTGCCGCTGGTAAATAGCGTGCAGGACATGATAAAAAATCACATGACGATGGGTGTCTCGCGGCTTTTCTTTGCAGTCCTGCTCACGCTGGCTATCGGTGTCGGGCTTTTTGTGGCTACACTTCTCACAGGCGTATCAATACCGGTTCCCGAGGAATCCAGTCTGCTCCCGCTCGGCGAGGACGCTGTGTTTTCGGCGCTCGCGGCCCTCGGCTATTTGTTTCTGTTCAATGTCCCGTGGCGCCTCGCATGGGTGGGAGTTTTGTGTGGGGTAGCTAGCCATACGACTCGCACGTTTTGCTTGCTTCAAGGTCTCGATCTCGTGACCGGATCATTGATCGGCGCGCTTGCAGCAGGATTTCTCGCCGCTTTGTTTGCCCGGTGGTTCCGTGCGCCGTTTTCGGCATTCGCATTTCCTGGAGTTGTTGCGATGATTCCCGGGTCTTACGCTTTTCGCGCTGTGATCGGATATCTTGAGATTATCAAAGCGGGCGCAACTGCCCCGATCGCCCTAGTATCTGAAACTCTAGCGCTCACTGCAACCTGCCTGTTTATGGTGCTGGCGATTGCCATCGGCGTTGCTGCTCCGATGATGATCCGCCACAAGAATGCGTATTCAATCACCCACCTCCCTAGACCAAACACCCCCCTATGAGCAACATCCCAACTCGCACCGAATCCGACAGCCTCGGAGAAGTCAAAGTCCCCGCCGACAAGCTGTGGGGAGCCCAAACGCAGCGCTCTCTCGAACATTTCAGCATCGGAACAGACCTCATTCCACGCGAAATGATTACCGCCTATGCTACGCTCAAAAAAGGGGCCGCTGAGGCAAACTTCAAAAGCGGTCGTTTAGATGCCGCTACCTACAGCCTCGTCGTCAAAGTCTGTGATGAAATTCTCGCTGGTCAGCACCAAGACATGTTTCCTCTGCATGTTTGGATGACCGGCAGCGGAACGCAGTTCAATATGAACGTGAACGAGGTAATCTCCAACCGGTGTTGCCAACTCGCCGGGACGGCCCTTGCCAGCAAGACCCCGGTTCATCCCAACGACCACGTGAACATGGCACAGTCGTCGAACGATTCATTCCCATCGGCCATGTATATCGCGGCGGCTGTCAACGTCACGGGCCGGTTGCTGCCCGCCGTCACCGCCCTGCGCGATGCAATCCAAACGAAGTCAGCCGAGTGGAACGATATTGTCAAAATCGGACGCACTCACATGCAAGATGCAACGCCGATTACGCTCGGACAGGAATGGTCGGGCTACGCGGGCATGCTAACAGACAATATTCAACGACTGAACGAGGCCCTCAATGACGTCTATCGACTGGCCTTGGGCGGAACGGCCGTCGGCACCGGGATCAACGCCGCTCCGGGATTCGCCGAAGCCGTCGCCGCCGAGATTGCGAAACTGACCGGTCTGCCATTTGTTAGTGCGCCGAATAAATTCACCGTTCAAGGTGCTCACGACGCGCTTGTGCAGCTCTCAGGCACGTTCCGCACGCTCGCAGTCTCGCTATACAAGATCGGGAATGACATCCGGCTAATGTCCTGCGGACCGCGCGCCGGATTTGCTGAACTCATCATCCCTGAGAACGAGCCAGGATCATCGATCATGCCCGGTAAGGTGAACCCCACGCAGGCTGAGGCGTTGACCATGATCGCCGTGCAGGTGATGGCAAATGATGTCGCTGTCGGCTTCGGAGGAGCCAGTGGATATCTCGAAATGAATGTTTACAAGCCACTCATCATTTTCAACATCACCCACTCGATCACAATCCTGACCGATGGTTGCACGAACTTCCGTAAGTTTCTTATCGAAGGCACGAAGCCGAATCTCAAAAAGATCGCCGAATACGTGGAACGATCGCTCATGCTTGTAACCGCGATGGCCCCGGTGATCGGCTATGATAAAGCCTCAAAGATCGCGCACTTCGCGATAGATCACGACCTCACGCTCAAGGCCGCAGCGCTCCAACTCGGCTTCGTGACGGAAGAAGAATTTGATCGCGTCGTCGATCCTGCCAAGATGGTCCACCCCTACGTAGCAACCGCATAATCTCCCTATGAACACCACATCCACCGGAATCAGCACCCTGCGGGACCCCCGCCAGAATAAAGGAAGCGCCTTCACCGAGGCCGAACGCCGCACACTCGGAATAGAGGGCTTTTTGCCGCCCGGCGTGGACACGCTGGATCTGCAAATCGGGCGCGTCCACACCCAGATGCAAGACCTTGGAAGCGATTTCCAGCGGTATCAGTTTCTTACCGACCTGCAGACGCGGAACGAGACGTTATTTTACGCTGTGCTCATGTCGGACCCTGCGACGTTTATGCCATTGGTTTACACGCCGACCGTTGGAGAGGCCTGCCAGAAGTTTGACCACTTTTTCCGTTCCTCGCGAGGCATGTATCTGCCCATCACCGCAAAAGGCCGAATCAAAGAAATCCTCTCGCATTGGCCGGAAAAAGATGTGCGCTTTATCGTTGTCACAGACGGTGAACGCATCCTCGGCCTCGGCGACCAAGGCGTCGGCGGCATGGGAATTCCCGTGGGCAAGCTCGCCCTTTACACCGCCTGTGCCGGAGTGCCGCCACACCTTACCCTGCCGATCACTCTCGACGTCGGCACGAATAGCCAAGCCCTCTTGGACGATCCACTTTACCTTGGACTCCGGCAGCATCGGGTGCGCGGGGCGGAATACGATGCCTTCATCGAGGAATACGTGCAGGCGGTGCAGGACTTGTTTCCGAAGTGCTGCATCCAGTGGGAAGATTTTGCGAACTTCAATGCCGTCCCGATTTTAGATCGTTACCGCGACAAAATCTGCACTTACAACGACGACATCCAAGGCACCGCAGCGGTCGCGTTGGCTGGAATTTTCGGCGGATTGAGGATTTCAAAACAAAAGCTCACCGAGCAGCGATTTCTTTTCCTTGGAGGAGGCTCTGCGGCCACCGGCATCGCAGAACTGATCAGCGAGGCGATGGCGCTCGAGGGCATCACGCTCGACGAAGCGCGCAAGCACGCATGGCTCTTTGACGTGAACGGGCTCATGGTGGCGTCGCGCACGGACCTTCAGGATTTTCAGAAACCATTTGCCCATGAGCAAGCGCCCGTTTCGTCGTTTGTTGATGCGATCAAGGCGCTCCGCCCGACCTGCATCATCGGCGTAAGTACTGTGCCAAAGTTGTTCAATCAGCAAGTCATCGAAGCCATGGCGGAGATCAACGACCGCCCGATCATCTTCCCGTATTCGAACCCTACCTCTCGATCCGAATGCACCGCCGAAGAGGCCTACAAATGGTCCGGCGGCCGCGCAATCTTCGCCAGCGGCAGCCCATTTGACCCAGTGGAAATCAATGGGAAAAAGTTCACCCCCGGCCAAGGCAACAACGTCTATATCTTCCCCGCAATGGGTATGGCCGTGCTTGCAACCGAGTCCTCCCGCGTGCCGGAAGAGCTCTTCATCACAGCCGCCAAGGCGGTGGCCGAGCAGGTCACCGATGAAGACTTAGCTTCCGGACTGATCTATCCGCCGCAAAGCCACATCCTTGAAGCATCCCTAAATACAGCGACCAAAGTCGCAGAGGTTATTTTTGAACGTGGGCTGGCGCGGATTCCCAAGCCTGCCGACATCGGGGCTCACATCCGCTCGCTCGCTTACAAACCCACCTACCCACAATAATCTCGATGAAATCCACAGTTGGTTCCTATTTAGCATCCCGCATCGCTCAAGCGGGAACGCGTGACTTCTTCACCGTACCCGGTGACTTCAACCTCGTCCTGCTCGACGAGTTGCTCAAGCAACCGGATCTGCGAATGATCGGATGTTGCAACGAACTGAACGCGGGATACGCCGCCGACGGCTATGCCCGCTCGACAGGTGGGCTTTCCGTCGTTGTGGTGACTTACATGGTCGGTGGATTAAGTGTCATCAACGCAGCGGCGGGAGCGTATTCCGACGACTTGCCGGTGCTTGTGGTTTCCGGGGGACCCAATACCAATGACGCTCCGGCGGGCCATCGCATTCACCACACGCTTGGCGAGACGGATTTCTATCAGACCGAGCGATGCTTCGCTCCAGTCGTCGCGAAGACATTTAACATCCGCAACTTGCAAGAAGCACCGCAATTGATCGACGCCGCGATCACGACGTGCTTGGCCACGCGCAAACCCGTCTATCTCGAAATCGCCTGCAATCTTGCGGGCGCCTCAATTTCCGCGCCCCTTCCGCTGACACTGCCGCCATTGCCGGGTGTGTCGGACTCTGCCGCACTTGCAGCAGCCGTGGACACCGCCGCAGCCCGCATCAATGCGGCAGTGAAGCCGGTGCTCGTGGCCGGCGTCAAACTGCGCCGCTCCAACGCGTGTGACGCATTCTTGAAACTCGTGGACGCGCTCGGCTGCGCCGTCGCAGTAATGCCCGACGCCAAAGGGCTTGTGCCTGAAAACCATCCAGCATTTATTGGAACGTATTGGGGCGTAGTAAGCAGCCCGAGCTGTGTCGAAATCGTCGAGTCCAGCGACTGCCAGATTTTTGCGGGCCCGACGTTCACCGATTACACGACGACCGGGTGGACGACTTTGAATTCAGCGACGAAGCTTGTTCACGCTGGCCCGGACTTTCTCCGCATGGATGGAGCCGACATTTCGGGATTGCAACTCGCTGAGTTCTTGGAAGCCCTCGCTGCAAAAGTCACCCGGAACGACACGTCGCTCGTGAGCTTCCGCCGCCAACAGGAAACGTCCGCACCTCCCGTGCCAGCAGCGGAGAGTGTCCCGCTTGCATTGAAAGAAATCCGCCGCCAAATCCAAGCGCTCCTCATGCCGGAATCGGACATCGTCGTTGAAACGGGAGACTCGTGGTTCAATGGTCAAAAACTACACCTTCCCGCCGGAGCGCGGTATTTTTTCCAAATGCAATACGGCTCGATCGGATGGGCGACCGGAGCCACCCTCGGCGTCTCTCTCGGGGCCGCTGCTGGACGGCGCACGATCGCACTTATCGGCGATGGCTCGTTTCAACTCACGGCGCAAGAGCTATCCACCATGATCCGCCACGAGGCTACACCGATCATATTCCTCTTCAATAACCGTGGCTACACGATCGAAGTCGAAATCCACGACGGCCCATACAACAACATCAAAAACTGGAATTATGCCGAGCTCATGGATGTCTTCAACGCCGGGGACGGAAATGGACTCGGCCTCTTGGCGACCACTGCCGGTGAGTTAGCGGAGGCCATCTCCAAGGCGGCTGCACACCACGGCCCCGTCCTTATCGAATGTGCGCTGGACCGCGACGACTGCTCCGCCGAGTTACTCGAGTGGGGGAGTCGTGTGGCCGCAGCTAATGGGCGTGCCTGATCGGAGTTTGCCTCCCCCCCACTAATCGGGGTTATTCGAATCGGAGCGATTGAGCGGGAACGAATCGTGAAGCGCGCAATGCGGGCAGGATCGCCGCAATAACTGCGACCGGGATGATCCAGAGCGGCGTGGATAGTAACAACTCGACCGGAAAGCTGAGATCGATCGTCCACCCGAACCATGCCTTGTTCACGACCCATGTGAGCACCATTGCAAGGCAAACACCCGACAAGACTCCGACTATGGATGCGATTGCACCAATCAGCGCAGCCTCGCGTAAAAACATACTAACTACATGCACACGAGACGCCCCAATCGCGCGAAGCACGCCGATTTCGCGCTCCCGTTCCGCGGTCAAAATAAGAAGTGCCAGCATCACCCCAAGCGCGGCCACGATCACCGCAATGCTTCGAAGGACCAACGTCACCGCAAATGTTTGATCAAAAATCTCAAAAATCCGGGCTCTCAAAGCGCTGTTTGAGTAAATCGAAAACTGGCCTACTAACTGGTGAACATTGCGAAATTCTTCCTCAAGGGCGACCGCTTCGGCCTGATCACGCAGCGTAAGAGCGACCGACTGCACACCTGCATCGGGCCAGTATTTCAGAAAGTTCGCACGGTCGATGAGGACCACTCCGCCGTTGCGGGCATAATCCTGATAGATCCCGGCGATGGTAAAATCCCGTAGACCGGACGGTGTCGGGAGGCTGATTTTGCTGCCACGCATAACGTGAAACCGGTTAGCAAACGGCTCGGAGACGAGCACCGAATCGTTTTCCAAAAACTCGCGATGCTGCTGCTCAGGATCACCTCCCAGAAATTGCATTTCGCCCGCCAGTGATCCACTGACAACCGCCAACGCGGTTCGCTCACCTTCGTAAACGAGTGGCGTCTCGGTAAACTTGGAGATTCGTGCCACGCGCGGGTTTTGCTCCAACCACTCGACAGCGCTCGCAGCCAAAACCGCGCTGGATGCGGCGACTTCATTCGCCGCCGACGCAATAAATAGGTCTGCGACAAGCGTCGCGCCGATCCAACGATCCACCGTGCCGCGAAAGGAGTGAATCATCACGGAAATGCTCACCGTCATTGCGATCGCTGCAGCCAAGGCCGCAATCGTCACCGAGTTCCGGTGCGAACACCGCTCCAGATTTCGGCCTGCCATTCGCAGCTTGCCAGGCGCAAACCACAGACAGGCCGCAGTGAGCCTCAAGATCGATGGCACGATTAATGAAAATCCACCAAGAACAAAAAACGCACTCGCAAATCCCAACCAAGGGAACCGGAAATTCAACGCGCCCCAACCCATGAGAAACGCGATGAAAAGCCCGGCGAGGCCCAATACCAGCCAAAGCATCGGCGTTTTTTCAAATCGCTCCATTGCTGCTCCGGGGCGGAGCACCTTGGCAGGATCCGTGTTCGCTGCCTCGCCGGCAGGGAGCCATGCGGCCGCCAGTGCGGCTGCCATGCCCACAACGAATGCTCCTGCGATCTGATAGGGTGCGATATACAGCCGATCAATGCTTGTCGCGATGTAGAGCGAGCTCACAGTCTGCGCCACCGGACCCGACAGGACGGCGGCCAAAGGCAACGCAAGCAGCACACCAAGCAAGGTTCCAAACGCGCCAGCAATCGTACCTTCTCCAAGAAAGAGCAATCGAACCTCAGCGCGGGATGCACCCAATGAACGCAAAATGCCGATTTCCGACTGCCGCCGAATCACCGAGGCTGACACCGTGTTGTAGATCAAAAACGCACCCACAAGCACGGACACAAGGCTCAGAGCGGTGAGGTTCAATTGAAAAGCACCCAACATCGACTCGACCTGGTCTCCCCGTCGCGCCGGCGGCGAAACCTCCACGTCTGGCGGGACGATCCGGCGAATCTCATTCATGACGAGTGGAAGACGCTCAGGCTCCACTAAGAGCTGTATTGCAGTGAGTCGGCCAGCTTTGCCGAGGAGTTCCTGCGCCCAGCCGATATCCATGGCGACAAGCCTAGGGTCGCTCGCGGCGGCTGCATCATCGGGTTCGATCACAAATGTTGCTTCCAGCCATGCTGTGCGCTCCCCTGCCACGACCTGAAAGCGCGTAGCCGAGTCCGGCAAGACCCGTCTCTGGAATTCGGTGCTGACCGCTATCGCCGTCGGATCCCGCATCCAACGTTCAAAATCAAATGATTCACGCGCGGCCCCCAATAGCTCAAACGTGCGGAGATCGCGCCCGGAAAACGGATCGAGCCCAACGACCCGCAGGTATTCCCCGGGGCGTCCAGCGATTGTGACCAGCGACTCAACTACGGGTGCGGCCGCCAGCACTCCGGGAAGATCGCGGATAGCGGGAAACACCGTTTCATCGATGTTCCCGCGAACTTCGAGGTTAGCACGCCCGGCGACCATTTCGATTCCCGCTCGGAAGCTTTCCGAGGCACTGCGGTTGGCGATTTGAATTGCTAGAAATACCGCGACCCCAAGCGCGATGCTCGCGACGTTGAGTGCCAACAAAACCGGGTGTCGAGTAATCGTCCGCAGGATCTGGCGCCGGAATAATGCAGGGAAATGCCGCGTGACCATCAATCGATCCGCAGAAGCGGCTTAGACTTTATCAAATGACTCCCCGGCAGCGCGCAAGATCAGGCGTTGCAGTCGATCCAACTCAGCACGATCTTCGATTTTTCCGTGATCCGCGCCGGTGACATAGAAGGTATCAAGTGCCATTTCAACCTCGGTCGTGATGCGCGATGTCTGGATTGAGACTCGCGCTTCGGAAAATGCCCGCAGGAGGCTGTAAAGCAGTCCCATGCGATCCGGTGTTTGGACTTCAATGATCGTAAAAAACGGGTGCGTTTGGTTATCAATGACAATGTTGGTGGAGAGCCTGATCTCGCCGGAAACGCGATACGATTTCATTCGCGCATCCTTGCCGATCAGCGGAGTGAAATCGTAGCGTTCGTGGCTCAGCGCTTCGGTGAGTCGGGACTCCACACGATCCATCTCACGCTGCCCGGTCACTGGCAGAAGCCGCGCGTTACAAACTCGGAAGATGTCGAGGGCGAGATTATCGCCCCGTGTGAAAATGTCGGCGCTCAAAATGTTAATGTTTACGGATACCAATGCTCCAGCGATGCGTTCGAGAAGCCGTTCCCGATCCCATCCACAGACCCATACCTCCGAGTGCCCCTGCTCGGGACGCGGTATCCATTTGAACACCGAGGCCAGAGCCTTCTCCGGGTTCTTCTGCATCCGTTGCTCAAAAAATCGCCGGAACAACCGCAGATGCTCGGCGATGACCGGCGCATCGAATGCGTGAAAATATCGCTCCGGCATGTAGTCAAAGTGGGCGCTTACTTCTTCCTCGTAGTCCCGTCCAAGCATTTTTTGGACAGCCTGGCGTGTTTCACTATCGTCGCGCGCTTTATCGCCGACGGGTTTCGGTCCAGCCTCCAGGTATTCGCACGTTCTCCGATACATCAGCCAGACCAGACCTTCTTTCCAGTCGGACCAATTCTGGTCGCTAGTTCCCATGCCGTCGGCAAGCGTGAGCAGCATCAGCGCGTCAAGATTCGCCCGATCCTTAACGATAGCGGCAAAGTCGGAAATCGTCTTGGGATCTTCTAAATTTCGCGTTTGAGCCGTGTGCGACAGCGTGTAGTGCGAATCGACGAGGAGCAGCAACATCCGACGCCGATCCGGCGAGAGTTGCAAGCGTCGAGCGACTCGGTGAGCTAATAGAGTGCTTTCTTCTTCATGGTGCCGGCTATTTGCGGCCTTTCCCGTGTCGTGCAACAGGATCGCCAGATACAGGACTCCAGGGTCTTCGAGTTTTTGAAAAATCGATCGATACCCCGCAAGCTTCCGTTCGTCCGAGAGAATCACAGCGTCAAGTTTTTCAATGCAGACGAGCGTGTGTTCATCGGTGGTGTAGCGGTGGAAAAACTCGTGCTGAACGAGACAGTCGAGCGCTCCGAATTCCGGGATGTATCTGCCGAGCACGCCCACATTGTGCATGCCTCGCAAGACTTTACCGACTTCGCCCTTGCGCGAGAGGATCGCCATGAAAATCTCACGGGATATCCGAGCATATTGAAAAACCCGATCGATCAAGCGCACCCTGCGCCGGATCAAGTCCTGCAGCTCGTTCGAGAGCGTCAGTCCGCGCGTCTGGGCAATTTGAAAAACACGAATGAGTCGAAAAGGATCTTGATTGAATATCTCCCGCGTTTGAGGAAACAAAACGCCGTCCTTGGCGATGAATCCGTCGATACGCTCAGGTTTTGCAGCTTTTGCGGCAGGGAGTAGCCCGAAAAACCGAGACGCCTTCTGCGCTGGGGGAGGGACATTCAGGCGCTCGACCACCGACGTCGCAATCTGATGAATCTCCCGAGTCTGACTGTAGTAATCCCGCATGAACGCCTCACAGCGTCGCAAAATGCTCTTCTCCGGATAGTGCAAGCCAGTAGCCACCTTGCCCTGCAACTGGAGCGTCAGACTGTCGATGGAGCGCCCGTTCTGATAGTGCATCTCGGTGCGCGTCCGCAGAAGGAAGTCATACGCGCTTTCGAGCCGCTTCCGCTCGCTGTTGCGCAGAAATTTTTTCTCCACCAGTTTGGGTAGGCTTCCGATTCGCTCAAGGAATTGCGCAATCCAGAGCACGTTCTGGTAGTCTCGTAATCCACCGCAGCCGTTTTTGATGTTCGGCTCTTGCATGAAAACGCTCGCACCGTATTTCAGTCGATTTTCGGACTGATTTTGGAACCTCCACTGGACGTAGGCAGGCTCTTTTCCTTTCACGCAGTCACGCTCAAACCGGTCCTTAAAATCATTAAAAATCTCTCGGCTTCCGAGCAGGTATCGGCACTCCAGCATCGACGTCTTGGTAAGCATGTCATCGTTCGCCTGCGCGATCGCCTGCGCCAACGAACGGGTGGAGTGACCCACTTTGAATCCAAGATCCCACAATGCCACCAAGGTCTGCCGAATGATCTCCTCTAACTGCGGGCCGGGTTTTCCGCGTTCAAGGAGGAACATGATGTCCACGTCACTAAATGGATTCATTTCCCGCCGACCGTAGCCGCCGAATGCCATCACTACAAACGGTTCGCATGCCTTGGGTGAGGCGCACGCAGCCGTCACGCTATCCAAGAGTTCGCGAAACAAAATGTCTATGAGGTCAGAACGCTGCCGCGCAATCTCGCGTCCGCCTCCGCCAGCCGTGTGCCAAAGTTTGAGTCGGTGCTCTTCCAGCTTCCTAAACCGTTTGAACACAGCCAACGAGTCCTTTGGTCGCTTGCGAACGCCGGCTGCGAGCTCTTTCGCTGCTTCGGCAAGGACGCGTTCTTTGTAGGGCGGAACCATAAAACGACAAGGCTAATCACCCCTCTAGGATTTGTCACGCATCGCCGATGGGATTCACCGATCTGTTATTGACACCTACTCTACCGTCACGCTTTTTGCTAGATTCCGAGGCTTGTCGACGTCGCATCCGAGCTCGACGGCCGTGTGATACGCAAACAACTGCAGCGCCACAGATGCCAAGATCGGCGTGATGAAATCCGGTGCCTCGGGCAGAAAAATTGTGTCATCGGCCACGCTGGCCAAGCGGTCATCACCTTCCGTACCAAATGCAATCACAGGGCCTTTTCGGGCACGGACTTCCTCGATATTGCTGACGTTCTTCTCAAATACCGCATCCCGCGGGGCGATGATCACGGATGGGGTCTCCTCATTGACGAGCGCGATGACTCCGTGCTTCAACTCGGCGCTCGGATAGCCGGACGCGGCGATATAGCTGATTTCTTTGAGTTTCAGGGCGCCCTCAAGTGCAACCGGGTAGTTGAACTGCCGCCCCATGAACAACATCACCTTCGCTTGGGCATATTTTCGGGCCACTTGATGGATTGCCTGCGAGAGCTCCAACACGCGACTGACTTTGTCGGGCAGAGTCTCAAGGTCACGCAGGATTTTCATCCCTTCGCTATGCGACAAATGGCGGATCCGTCCCAATAAGAGGGCTATCAGCGTCTCAACGACCAACTGCGACGTGAATGACTTGGTCGCAGCTACACCGATTTCAGGACCAGCGTGCATGTAAACTCCCCCATCACTCTCGCGGGCAATCGTGCTACCGACGTTGTTGCAAATCCCAAGCGTGCGATGCCCTTTGCGCTGGCTTTCCCTCAGCGCGGCCAACGTGTCGGCCGTCTCACCGCTCTGGCTGATCACGAAAACCAACGAGTCTTTCGTGGTGGGTAAGTTCCGATACCGGAACTCACTGGCAACCTCGCACTCGACAGGCATGTGCGCCATCGACTCGATGAGGTATTCACCCACCATCGCGGCGTGCAACGCACTGCCGCAACCGATCAAGATCACGCGATCGGCGTCTCGTAACTCGGCATTCGTCATGTTCAAGCCGCCCAGTTTTGCCGTCGCCTCTTCTGGCACGAGGCGCCCGCGCATAGCGTCCCGCACGGTGTCCGGTTGCTCAAAAATCTCCTTTAACATGTAGTGAGGGAATGCCCCCTTGCTCACGTCTTTTTCGGAAAACTCCACCTTGCTGATCTCAAACCCCGCGCCATCTCCTTGGACCGTGCTGATTTGAAATTCGTCCGCCTCGATGGCAACGATCTCGTAGTCTTTGAGATACACGACATCGCGCGTATGGCTCACCATCGCGCTCACGTCGCTGGCTAACAGGTTCTCGTTTTTTCCGATTCCAAGCACCAATGGACTGCCCCGACGCGCCCCGACAATCAATCCAGGCAAATCCTCGTGGACGACCGCGATCCCGTAAGTTCCTATGACTTGCCTCAGCGCCTGCCGCACCGCTTCCACCAGTGTTTCCTTCGTGACGCTCTCCTTCTGATTCAGTTGCTTGCCGATCAAATGCGCCAATACCTCGGTATCCGTCTGCGAGTGAAACGTATGACCCTCGGCAAGGAACGCAGTGCGAAGGTCCTGGTAGTTCTCGATGACTCCATTGTGAACAATCGCCACCTTGCCGCTTTCATCAAAGTGCGGATGCGCGTTTTCCTCAGTGACACTGCCGTGCGTCGCCCAGCGGGTATGGCTGATCCCTGTGTGGCCATGAATCGGCTCACTGGCAAGTAATGCTTCGAGGTTTGCAATTCGGCCGACCGACTTTCGCACTTCAAGGCCCGCTCCATTTCGGATGACCATCCCTGCAGAATCATATCCACGATACTCGAGGCGTTTTAGCCCTTGCAAAAGAATCGAAGGCGCTTCTGCCTTCCCTACATAACCGACGATACCACACATAATTTTTTCTTGGCTTTTCCCAACTTGGGGGGTTTTTGCATGGTGACAAAGCAAGCCTGTTACGGCAAGATACAAAGCGAACGGTCCCCTTTTTGATGATATCCAGTAGCAATCCAACGACGAACAAAACTCTCGCTGTCATCATGGGCGGCGGCGCCGGAAGCAGGCTGTTTCCACTCACAAAGGAACGAGCCAAACCGGCGGTCCCGCTCGCTGGAAAATATCGACTGGTCGATATCCCAATCAGCAACTGTCTGAACTCCGGTCTGCGCGGGATCTACGTGTTGACTCAGTTCAACAGCACTTCGCTGCACAGCCATATCAATGCAACGTATAAGTTCGACAGCTTCACGCCAAGTTTCGTCGATGTGCTTGCAGCTCAGCAAACTCCCGAGGGCTCGAAATGGTATCAGGGAACCGCGGACGCCGTTCGGCAAAACATGCGCTATTTTCTGCAAGGGAATTACGAATACTTCATCATTCTCAGCGGCGATCAACTGTATCGCATGGATTATCGCAAAATCCTCGAACAACACTGCTCGCGCGGTGCAGACATCACCATCGCAACCATCCCCGTGATGCGAGAGGCGGCTAAATCGTTTGGCATCATGGAGACAGATGCAGACCGGACGATTACCCGTTTCGTAGAGAAGCCGAAGGACGCGGCCATCCTGGACGGTCTCCGCATCCCATCCGAGTTGCTCGCGGAGATCGGACACCCGGGCGAGGACCTCTATCAAGCTTCGATGGGTATTTACGTATTTAACCGAACGGTGCTGGAGAAGTGCCTGGACAACGACTTCACAGACTTCGGCGGAGACATCATTCCAGATGCCATCAGCCATCTGAAAGTCGATGCATTCATCTTCGAGGGCTATTGGGAGGACATCGGGACGATCCGTGCCTTTTTTGACGCCAATCTAAATCTCACGAATCCGGATCCCGAATACAACTTCTACGTCACCGGCAGGCCCACTTACACCCAAGCCAGATTTCTGCCCGCCAGCGTCATCCGCGGCACCACCGTCGACCGCGCCATTATCTCCGACGGCAGCCACATCACGAACGCAAAACTTGAGCGCTGCGTCATCGGGATTCGAAGCATCATCCAATCCGGCTCGACATTGAAGAACTCGATCATCATGGGGGCGGACTACTACGCCAATGATAATGGTCCCGAACCAGTCGACCTCCCGCCCATGGGTATCGGAAAGAACTGCATCATCGACCACGCTATCATCGATAAAAATGCACGCATCGGCGATAACGTCGTTATCACTCCGCAGGGAAAAGCCGCCGACTTCGACGGAGACGGATTTTACATCCGAGACGGAATTGTTGTGGTTCCAAAAAACTCTGTGATTGCACCCGGGACGTGGATTTGAGCATTGTCCAACATTGCTGCGCTGCGGATCAACCGCTCGTTCAAGCAACAGCCACGTTATGATTATCCGCAATTTGTCTAACTTTACTCAATTGGCGGCGCTCGCCGTCGCGGCCACACTCCTATCAGGGTGTCTCTACGAACACCCGGTTACCCCTTATCCATCGACAAATATCGATACCCGCTTGCTCGGTGTATTCCAGCACAACGAGGCAGTTAAGAAGATAGTGGATAACGTCGAAGTTCAATCCATCCGCGAACACCGCGTCGCAATCGTGCGTCAGGACGTCAACCGATACACCATTCTCTACAAAAACGTCACCGATTCCCCCAAAACCGTGCTGCGCTTTACTGGTTGGATATCGAGAGTAGACACCGAATACTATCTCTCGTTTCGCGACGACGACGAGAAAAGCAAAACGTTCGGAAAGTTTGGCTTCGTTCGCTTCAAATGGACATGGCCATCCGACATGGTGATTTCCGCTCCATCCGTCGACCCCGCATCCATAACCTCCTCTTTCGCTCTCAGGCAGCTAATCCGGAAATCACTCAAAGACGACACACTTTTCCCATTCGAGCCCACCCTCTGGACACGAATCGCCCGCATCTGGTGGGACATCAAATCCGACGACCCCACAGCAAACATCCCCGAGTCCTTCTGACGTAAGGGTCAGTCATTTATTGTTGCGCTGCTCCGGATTTCGCCTATTCTTTCCGCATGCCGAGACAAGTCCGCATCGAGTACCCAGGAGCATTCTATCATGTGCTTGCGCGAGGTAACCGGAAGGAGCCGATTGTCTTCGACGATTCAGACCGGCGAACATTTCTTAGAACTTTGGCAGAGGCGTGCGAGCGAACAGGATTTCGCATACATGCTTACGCCCTTATGACGAACCACTATCATCTGCTCCTGGAAACCCCAGAACCGAATCTGTCGATCGGAATGTCGTGGTTCCAAAATGCATACACCCGAAGGATCAATACGCGTCACGGGCTATGGGGACACCTTTTCGGGGGCAGATACAAATCGATCCTGGTCGAACCTGGGAACGGATTTTGGGCACTTCTCGACTATATTCACCTGAATCCTATTCGGGCCGGACTAGCTTCGCGCACGGATGGTTTTGCGTCCTATCCTTGGACGAGTCTCCGAAACTACCTCGCAATTCGGGGAATGCGTCCCGACTTTCTCGAATGCTCGATGGGATTCGAGGTCACAGGCTGCAATGACGATCCAGAGGGTCGCCGCCGCTTCCTTGAACTGCTCGAGGCGCGGATTGATTGGGATCGCCCGATGGACGCTGGGGTCACCTTTGCCAACGGGACACAGAGGCAGGATTCTTCACTTCACGCGACGCTCAAGCGGGGATGGTTTGTGGGATCAGATGAGTTTCGCGATAGAATTGTCGAACTCGCCGCTTCCAGCCTCGCCAATCGAAAAATGAAACGCGCTGACGGATATCACGGCGCAGAGATTACCGACCACTCATTGAGACGCGCGACCGCCCTTGTCAAAGCGGGATTAGCGTATTTTTGCCTAGATGCCAACTCACTTCTCGATTCCGCAAAAAATGATGATCGGAAAGCGCTAATCGCGGATTTGATTCAGTCCGAAACGACCATGAGGCTAGACTGGATCACTGATCAGTTGATTATGGGAACCCGCTCAGGCGTCTGCCGGGCGATTAGTCGCATACGGCGAAAGATATCCGAGGATGCAGAATGGAGAGGCATTAGGGATGAAATCAAGAGTAAGTCAATAATAAATGACTGACCCTTCACTTGAGTTCGTGTGGGAGGAGGGGTTGTAGGTTTTTGATGTTTTGGGCGGCATTTCGGCCGCAGACTAGGACGGCGTCTGGTGTTTCGACTACAATGAGATCGCGGACGCCGCATAGCGCGATAGTTCGAGCATTTGCTATGACTATGTTATCTTTGGCGTCCACCATTGCGTGTGGCCCGCGGACGGTGTTGCCGAACTCATCGGCACCGAGGTGAGCTGGGAGCGCGGTCCAGGCACCGACGTCATCCCAGTCGAAAGTGGCCCGAACGGAGAGGACCTCACGAGCCTGCTCCATGATTGCGTAGTCCACCGAGATTTTGGGTAGGAGAAGGAATTTCTCCGCGAGGAAATGCAAAGGATCTCCAAGCGGGAAGCTGGTGATGAAATTAGCTAACGGGGGATTGAGTCGTTCACATTCGGCGAGGAACGACGAGGCCCGCCAGACAAACATGCCGGCGTTCCAACCGAACGTGCCGGATTCGAAGTAGTCTTGTGCGGTGTCGGGGTCAGGTTTTTCGACGAATCGATTGACACGACAGATGACGCTCCCATGAGCACCGGTAGAAATAGGTTCGCCAAGATCGAGGTAACCGAATGCCGTGGCGGGATAGGTGGGCGGTATCGCAAATGTAAGAAGTGCGTCTGATTCAGCGATGGCTTTAGCTGCATCGAGGACCTGTTTGGCGTAGGTCTCGGTGTCGTGAATCATTGAATCGGCTGGGAAGATAGCGCAAACAGCATTCGGATCGCGAACTCGAGCGAGCGCGGTTGCTAGAGCGGCTGCGGGCGCTGTGTCTCGCTTAGCCGGCTCAGCGATGAAGTGATGCGCGGCCAGCTGTGGGACTGCTGCGCGACAGGCATCGACCTGGGCATAATTGGTGAGCACGAAGATACGGTCTGCGGATGTGACCGCGAGTGCTCGGATCACAGCTTCTTCGAGCAAGGTGCGGTCGGAGACCAGGCGAAGCAGATGCTTTGGTGTAGCGCTCCGGCTCATGGGCCAGAAACGCTCTCCACTGCCGCCGGCCATAATGAAGATGTATAAGTTTTCCATCGATTTTTACGCTTTCACTTCGGAGATGTTGTTTGAAAGAGCGATGAAGCCTCCGATTTCACCCTCCTAGTGCGGCTAGCGCCGCGATGAGCGATGTCTTTTTACTTTCCCATCCACTTTGCCGCTCTCGATGTTCGGCAACAACTTCCTCGGGTGCATTCGCTACGAAGGATTCGCTCGAGAGCTTGCCGATCACCTTTGCAATCTCGGCGTCGCATTTCACGATTTCCTTGGCTAAACGATCCCGCTCGGCCTCGGCATCAACGATACCTTCGAGCGGGAGTTGGAGTCGTCCAATCGGGGTGATGCAAACTGCGCAGCCGGCAGATGTCGCGTCGGTCTCCAAAAAGGTCAGAGGCGCCGCGTTTAGTAGCAAGGTGATCGCAGCCGATTCCTGACTAACCCATGGATCGGCCGGCACCAGTTGCCACGGGAGCTTGCGATTGGATGGAATGTTGTAGGTGGCGCGCAGGCTCCGCCCCTGGTTGACGGATTCGAAAATAGCAGCAGCAGCTTTAGCAGCATCGTCGACGCTGATCCCAGATGATTCCGGCCAAGGTTCGAACTGGATAGTCGCAGTGCCAAATCCAAGTCCATGCCACAGCTCTTCCGTGATGAAAGGCGCATACGGGTGGAGCAAAAGAAGAACGCGGCGAAGCGTAAAATCGATCGTTGCCAACGTGCCAGCGCGGCGAGCGGCATCCGGTGATTGAAAATCCGCCTTCGCGACCTCAATAAACCGGTCGCAAAAGTCCCCCCATACAAAATCGTAGAGAGCCTGCGCCACATCATTAAATCGATACGCCGTGTACGCGTCGTCCACTTTTTGGATCGTCACGTCCAACTTCGCGAGAAGATCGAGCGCGAACACACTGAGCGCGTGACCTGACGGGTTGGCGTGTGGATCGATCGGCCCCTGCATTTGTCGAAACCGGCAGGCATTCCACAGCTTGTTGCAGAAATTCCTCCCCTCGACGATTTGTTGTTCGTCGAATCGGATGTCCTGCCCTTGGGGCGCGATCCGCATGAGCCCAAACCGCAGTCCGTCCGCACCGACGCGCGCGATGAGGTCGAGAGGGTCCGGTGAATTCCCGAGGGACTTCGACATTTTGCGGCCTTGTTTGTCGCGGATGATGCCGGTGAAGAAAACATCCCGAAATGGGATTTGGTCCATGTATTCCAGCCCGGCCATGATCATGCGTGCCACCCAGAAGAAAATGATATCCGGCCCGGTGACGAGGACGCTCGTTGGGTAGAACTTAGCGCGCACGGCATCGTCCATTGTTTCATGCGCCCACAACCAGGATGAGAACCACGTGTCGAGGACATCGGCGTCCTGCGTCCATCCCGTGCCTGGTGATTCGATTTGGCAACGGATTTCACCATCGTGATACCAAACCGGAATCCGGTGACCCCACCAGAGCTGTCGGGAGATACACCAGTCTTGGATATTCTCCAGCCAGTGGGCATACACTTTTTCCCAGCGATCAGGGAAAAACCGGATCAGTCCGTCTTTCACAGCATCGCGCGCGCGCTCCGTTTGGGGGTATTTGAGGAACCACTGTTCGCTGAGACGCGGTTCGATCGGGACGTCGGCCCGCTCGCTGAATCCGACGTTATTCTCGTAAGGCTCCTCTTTGGTCATCACGCCGGATTCCACGAGAATCTCTGCGGCGCGTTTGCGGGCAGCGAACCGGTCGAGACCGGCGAGATCCGCTCCTGCGGCTGCGTTCATGGTGCCATCGGGTTCGATGACGTCGATGATTTCCAGGCCATGGCGCAGGCCGATTTCGTGATCCGTTTTGTCATGCGCCGGAGTGACTTTCAGGACGCCTGTGCCGAATTCAAAATCCACGGAGGCGTCCCCGACGATAGGGATATGCACCTGATTTTCCAGCGGGAGCGGTCGGCGCACGTGTTTGCCGATCAGGCTGCTGTAGCGTGGATCGGTGGGATTCACTGCGACCGCGGTGTCACCGGGGATAGTTTCAGGTCGTGTGGTCGCAACCTCCAGGAATGTGCCCGGAGCCTCCACCACCTCGACTCGGAAGTGGTAAAGCAACCCCTTTTGCGGTTTCGGAATTACCTCTTCGTCGCTGAGTGCTGTGAGTGAAACCGGGCACCAGTTCACCATGCGTTTACCGCGGTAGATCAGACCTTTTGCGTAGAGATCGACAAATGTCTCCTGCACCTTGAGCGCATAGGCATCATCCATTGTGAAGCGTTCGCGCTCCCAATCGCACGAGCAGCCGAGCTTTTTGAGCTGATTAATAATGATGCCGCCGTGTTTGTCTTTCCACTCCCAGACTTTGGCGAGGAACGCGTCGCGACCGAGGTCGTGGCGGGTTTTATTCTCGGTTTTGCGCAGCATGCGCTCGACGACGGTTTGCGTCGCGATGCCCGCGTGGTCGGTGCCTGGAAGCCAGAGAACTTCGTTCCCATGCATGCGGGCGCGCCGGGCGAGGATGTCTTGAATCGTATTGTTGAGGACGTGTCCGAGCGTGAGAACACCCGTGACATTGGGCGGTGGGATGACAATGGAAAATCCGGGTTTCGACGAGGCAGGGTCCGCATGGAAATTTCCGTCGGCAATCCAGCGTTGATACCAAGCGTCTTCGACGGACTGGGGTTCGTAAGCTTTGGCGAGTTCGGACATGGGTTGGGTTCCGGGTGAAATCACGAGATTTGCTCCATCAAGTAGGCAGGCAAGTCGGCGATGGCGATGCGTTCTTGGGCCATCGAGTCGCGGTGCCGCAGCGTCACCGTGTCAAGCAGGTCGGGGCCATTCTCACCAATGGTGTCAAAGTCCACGGTAATGCAGAACGGAGTGCCGACTTCGTCCTGACGGCGATAGCGCCGCCCGATGGCGCCGCTTTCGTCGTAGGAAACCATCATCTTGCCGCGCAGTGCCGCTTGGATGGATTTTGCCTTTTCGACGAGTTCCGAGCGATTTTTCAGGAGCGGGAGAATGGCGCATTTGACGGGTGCCATGCGCGGGTGAAACCGGAGCACGGTGCGGATCTCGGATTTTCCTTTGTCATCCGTCAGAGTTTCTTCGGCGAATGCTTCGCAGATAAGCGCGAGCACAGTGCGGTCTGCTCCAGCGCTTGGTTCGACGACATGCGGCACGAATCGCGCTTTTGTTTCCTCGTCAAAATAATCGAGCGGCTTACCGCTGTGTTCGATGTGTTTGGAGAGGTCGTAATCCGTTCGATACGCGATGCCCTCGAGTTCACTCACGCCAAACGGAAACTCGTATTCCAAGTCATACGTCTTCTTCGAATAAAAGGCACGCTCACCATCCGGGATATCAACGATGTGGATCTTGTCGCGCGGAATCCCAATGTCGGTGTAGAACTTCAACCGCTCCTCGAGCCAGTAGTCGGTGAGCGCCATGCCATCCTCGGCATGACAAAAATACTCGATCTCCATTTGCTCGAATTCGCGGGATCGGAATGTGTAGTTGCGCGGATTGATTTCGTTGCGAAACGCCTTGCCGATCTGGGCGATACCGAACGGGAGTTTTTTGCGCGAAGTGTCCAGCACGTTGCGGAATTGAACAAACATCGCCTGCGCCGTTTCCGGGCGGAGATACACCATGTTTTCATCGCTTTCGACTGGGCCCGCGTAGGATTTGAACATGAGATTGAATGCGCGGGGTTCTGTGAGCAGGGCTCCGTTTTCCGGATTGAACCCGGTGGAATCGACGATTTCCTCCGTTCGCTCGCCTATAAGGTCCAGAGGCGTCTCGCGCGCCGCGTCCGGTGCGGCTTGGCCGTAAAACTGCCGAGCCAATTTGCGTGCGCGCTCGGGTCCATCGCCTGCACCAACCAGCACGCCAAACGCACGATCCGCGCGCCATCCCGTCGCAGCAGATGTCGCACCATCATACCAATACACCGTGCCGGATTGCGCTGGAATCTGATCTGCGCGCAGCCGGGTTTTTGTGAGCAAGCAGTCAACCATCGGATCGCTGAATGTTGCTTCGTGCCCGGTCGCTTTCCAGACGGCGCGGTTCATAATGATCGAACCATCCATGCCGACCATATCGTCGCGCTCCATCACGTTGCGACGCCACCAGAAGTCTTTCAGGTTGCGTTTGAGTTCCACGCCGAGGGGACCGTAATCCCAGAACCCGTTGAGGCCGCCGTAGATTTCGGATGATTGGAAAACAAACCCGCGCCGTTTGCACAGGCTCACGATTTTTTCCATGCGCTGATTGGGAGATTCCGTGGACATGAGCCAGCCAGAAAACGACACGCGAGCGGATTCGTCAATCTCAAGACATCGGCAGGCGGATTCCAAACGCAAAGAGGGGAGCGCCGGATCGCGCACTGTGTCTGGACAATTCGGCGGCACCGGATAGGAGTATGCCGAAATGCCTCCGACTTCATCCTCGACTCAAAACTACGACTTTCTGATCGCCGGCGCCGGATTTTCGGGAGCAGTGATGGCCGAACGCCTCGCTTCGCAGCTTGGAAAACGCTGCCTCGTCGTGGACCGCCGCGACCATGTTGCCGGAAATGCTTACGACGCTCAAGATGCCGCAGGGGTGCTATTGCATCAATATGGACCACATTATTTTCGAACCAACTCGCAGCGGATCATTGATTATTTAAGCCAATTCACGGAGTGGCATGCCGTAGAGTATAAAATTTTGTCGTGGGCGGAGGGAAAGTATTGGCAGTTCCCGATCAACCTGAATACGTACGAGCAACTCGTCGGGCATCCGGCCACGGAGCAGGAGATGATCGATGCGCTGGAGTCGTGGCGGGTGCCAATTGAGACCCCGCAGAATTCAGAAGATGTCATTGTGTCGCAGGTTGGCTGGAAGCTCTACGACATGTTTTTTAAAAACTACACGCGCAAGCAATGGCGACGCGACCCGCGCGAACTCGATGCCAGTGTGTGCGGAAGGATCCCGATCCGCACGAATCGCGACGACCGGTATCTTTCTGATTCTTTTCAAGCACTGCCGAAGGATGGATACACGGCGCTGATCCGACGGATCTTGGACCATCCGCTTATCGAGGTGCGACTCGGAACCGACTTGCGCGAGATCCGCGAGCAAGTGACATATGAACGCTTGGTTTACACCGGGCCAATCGATGAATATTTCGACTTCGTTCACGGTCCGCTCCCTTACCGCTCGCTCCGGTTCGAGCCGGAAACCTTGCAACAGGAGTATTACCAGCCGGTCATGCAGGTGAACTACCCGAACGACCACGATTTCACCCGCATCGTGGAAATCAAGCACGCCACCGGCCAGAAGCTCCCGGTCACTACCATCGTTCGGGAGTATCCGGCAGACTACGAACCGGGCGGCGACGCATACTATCCGATCCCCGCGCCCGATTCTGCCGAGATCTACGCGAAGTATGCCGCGATGGCCCAGGCCGAGACGCAAACGCACTTCATCGGACGCCTTGCACGCTACAAATACTACAACATGGACCAAGTGGTCGGCATGGCGCTCACGGAATTCGCCAAGATAGCGGGGCTTGAGGATTCCCAGGATTGACTCCGGTCGTGGTCCAGCAGCACGGCCTTTGCGGATCTCTTCTACGGGCTTTACAAATTTTCCCAAGGTGTCAGTTTAGCAGACCATTCTATGAACATTTTACTCCACATCCTGCTGACATTGCATGTCGCAGTTTCGGTTTTGATCGTGCTTGCAGTTCTTATGCAGCGTCCGCGCAGCGAGGGGCTTGGTGCCGCTTTTGGAGGCGGAATGACCGATAACCTATTTGGCGCGCAGACAACCCACGTTTTGGCCAAGTTCACCACGATCATGGGTATCACGTTTTTCGTGATCACATTGGGGTTGGCGATGATCTACTCGCGCGGCGGCGGTGCCGGCCAGACGCAGATCCAGCGTGAGCTGTTGCAAATGACACCTCCCGCCGCGGCTACGGATGCGAAGGCACCTGCTGCTGCGGGCTCGGTCGTCGTGGACGAGGTAATCGGAGAACCCGATGTACCCGTTTCAAACAGTGTTGAGAATCCGGTCCTGCCATCAGTGCCGGAAGCCGTTATCCCAGACGCCGCTCCGGAGGCCGCTCCAGCTCCTTAGTTCAGGTTTGTCGTTGTTGTGAGATCCGTCACCACCGTTGCGGCTGCACAAGCACTGCTCGGTCGCGCGGGTGGAAAGTTCGCCTTGGTTCCCACCATGGGGGCGCTACATGAGGGGCACGCGGAGCTGATCCGACTGGCGAGAAAATCGGTAGGCCGCAGTGGCACGGTGGTCGTATCTATTTTCGTGAACCCGCTGCAATTTGCGCCCACCGAGGACCTCGCAGCCTACCCACGGCCGCTCGCGGCGGATCAGAAATTGTGTCGAACGCTTGGTGTCGATATTTTGTTTTTGCCCAAAGCGGAGTCGATCATTCCGAGTTCCTCGTCGGTATTCGTCGACGAGGACGGAAGGTTATCGAGCGTTCTTTGTGGAAAAAGCAGACATGGCCACTTCCGTGGGGTGTGCACGATTGTCGCGAAGTTATTTAACATCATCCAACCGGACGTGGCTGTATTTGGTGAAAAAGATTGGCAACAACTAGCGATCATCAGGCAGATGACACGCGATCTGGATTTCCCTCTTCAGATTGTTGCTTGCCCGGTGGTGCGCGAGTCTGACGGGTTGGCCCTGAGCTCCAGAAACAAATACCTGTCTTCCGAGGAGCGCGCCGTGGCTCCACGATTTCATGCAGCTTTAACCCAAGCCGCTCAGCGCCGCTCGCCATCCGGGATCCGCAACGAGGCCATCCGGCTAATCACAAAAATCCCAGGCGCTCGTATCGACTACGTGGAGGTGGTCGATTCCGACTCGCTTCAAGCCGTCAAAAATCTCACGTGCGGTGCCACTTTGGCAGCTGCGGTATTTCTTGGTAAGACGCGACTCATTGATAATATCCAAATCGCACCGGCGACACGATGAGGGAGTTTGACTACGTTATCATTGGCAGCGGGATCGCGGGGCTGTCGTTCGCGTTGAAGGCTGCTGGTTCCGGCTCGGTCGCTATTGTTACCAAACGTGGACTGTCGGATTCCAACACAGCGTGGGCTCAAGGTGGCGTTGCATGCGTCATCAGCGACGAAGATTCCTTTGATCTGCACATCAAGGACACGCTCACTGCGGGCGCCGGATTGTGCAATCCTGAAGCGGTTCAGGCCGTAGTTACGGAGGGGCCGATCCGGGTGCGAGAGCTTATCGAGCTCGGTATGCACTTTGATGAGCGGGAAGCACCCAACGGTGGCACCGAACTGGACTTGGGACGCGAGGGCGGGCACTCGAAACGACGAGTTCTGCATTTCCAGGATGCGACGGGTAGCGAGATCGAGCGCACCTTGGTGGCAAAAGTTCGCGAGCATCCGAGCATCACGATTTTAGAAAATCACATGGCCGTGGATTTCATCACCACTGGTAAACTCGGATATGCGATGCAGAATGCGTGTGTCGGAGTTTACGTTCTCGACGAGGTCACCGGGATCGTCGAGACGTTGCGGTCCGACATGACCATCCTCGCCTCCGGTGGTTGTGGAAAAGTTTATCTATACACAACCAACCCGGATGTTGCTACCGGAGATGGTGTGGCCATGGCATGGCGAGCGGGCGCTGCAATATCAAACATGGAGTTCATTCAATTCCATCCGACATGCCTGTATCATTCCAAAGCAAAATCGTTTTTGGTTTCGGAAGCCGTGCGCGGAGAGGGCGGCTATCTCATAGACAAAAAGGGTCGACGCTTCATGGAGAAGTATCACCCGAAAAAGGAACTCGCCCCGCGCGATATTGTTGCGCGCGCGATTGATGCCGAAATGAAGCGGACGGGCAGCCAGTGTGTTTACATTGACATCACGCATCTCGCGCCGGACTTCATCCGCTCCCGGTTTCCAACGATTTTTGAGAAGTGCTCAGAGCTCGGGATGGACATCACGAAGGAGCCGATTCCGGTGGTACCGGCAGCCCATTACCAATGTGGCGGAGTGAAGACGAATCTCCATGCTGAAACGAGCCTGCGCGGACTGTATGCGATCGGAGAGGCCGCTTGCACCGGGCTGCACGGCGCGAACCGGCTTGCTAGTAATTCGTTATTAGAGGCCCTAGTGATGGCACACCGTGCGTTTGAAAAGTCGGCAAGGAACCAAAAATCGCGCAACACATTTGATCTTCCCGAATGGCGCCCCGGCCAAGTGCAAGACGTCGACGAGCTGGTGGTGATTTACCACAACTGGGATGAAATACGACGCCTGATGTGGGACTATGTCGGGATCGTACGCACTGATAAACGGCTGCAACGCGCCGCGACCCGACTCCGAAACCTGCACGCCGAAGTTCAGGAGTTTTACTGGAACTTCAAGGTGAGCACAGAATTGCTCGAACTTCGTAATCTCGTCACCGTTGCTTCGCTGATCGTAGACTGCGCGATTGACCGCAAAGAGAGCCGCGGATTGCACTTTACACTCGATTATCCCGGCGTCGACGATGTGAAATTTTTACACGATACAACAATGCGTCGAACCTGATCGGCACGGTCCAATCTTGACGCCCGCGAAGCAAGCGACAGAATTCATCCCAGTGGCTTACAGCACTCAACAAAAGCGCGTTCTCGCGCAGATCCTGAAAGAATCCAGCCGACCGCTGACACCTCAGGAAATCTGCAACCTTGCAAAGTCAACGATCCCCTCGCTCGGCATCGCAACGGTGTATCGTGCGATCAAGCAATTTGTCGAAGAGGGCTCTGTCAGGCTCGTCGACATCCCCGGGATCCCGCCGCACTATGAAATTGCCACGAGCCACCATCATCACTTTTTTCTCTGCAATTGCTGCCACCAGGTTTTTAACCTATCCGGCTGTTTGCGCGATGTGAATTCCCTGGCGCCACGAGGATTCCAGGTCGAAAACCACGAGATCGTCCTCTATGGCCGATGCGACTCGTGCCTGACCGACTGACCTGACCCGCCCCCGGCACGCAAGCCCGCGCCCACCCAGCCGCAAACCAGCCGCTAAACAAAACGGCAAAATTTTTGAGAAAAGATTTGATAATGCGCACTCAATATCATTTATTCGCCGGCAACTATTCGATCTATGAAGAAATCATTTTCTGCTATTCTCCTTGGAGTGCTTGTGCCTGCCACTCTTTGGGCGCACGGGCCTGGACATATTCATCGCCAGACGGACAGCATGACTGCCGACGTGGATGGACACGAGGGGCACGACCACAGCGGGCACGACCACAGCGGGCATGACCATTCAGCTTCGGGCAAGTCATTCGAGGAGCCGATTTTAGAAAAAGACAGCCGTTGGTGGGGAGCCAGTTTGACGACGGGATGGGAGAGCCGGCATGTTCACTACGGAGTGGACGAAACGGGAACCTACGGTGCCTACACCACAGAGCTATCGGTCACGATGGGGAATTTTATTTTTGGTGCATGGTCAGGCTTTGGTGTCGGGAACGACTATCAGGAATGGGATTTCACTGCCGCCTACAACGTAGAGATTGGGCCGGTGTTCATCATTCCCGGCTACAACTTCCGATACACACCGGGCGAGGCCGGGCACGAGCATGAAGGCGAGGACGAGCATGAAGATCACTCCGATCACGAACATGAAGAACACCACTCTGACCACGAGGACGAGGGACATGATGAGCATGCGGAACACGAGCACGAAACCCACGATGCACACGCATCGCACGAGCATGGAGTTTACGGGAACGAGATCTTCTTGGTTCTTGGGACGACGGCTATTCCCTACGTCACGCCAAGCGCAGCGGTGATTACGAATCTGAACAACACGCCGGGTACGTTCATGGAGTTCCGACTCGATGGCGAGGTTCCTATTGTCGAGAGCTTCAGGCTCCAGCCGTATGCGTTGCTGGGATTGAACTTCGGATACAACACGAAAGAATACTACGGATGGAATAACTTTCAGTTTGGCCTAGCGGCAAACTGGCAGGTCAACCGCGTGGTCTCTGTGTTTGCCGGAGTGAACTATAGCGTGGCGATGACCGCGATGAACGAAATCGATCAAGGGAACGTGGTGTGGGCAAATGTCGGTGTGACATTCGCCTACTGATTGCGCCCGCTAGCGCGCGGTCATGTAGCCTACCACGGGTGCGTTGACAGGCACAGGGCCGACAAGGCTGAGCGTGACGCGCTCAGGGCACAGATTGCGCTGCGCGACCTTTTGGATATCGTCAGCTGTCACTTGCAACAACCGCTGATGCATGATCTCTGGTTCGACGATCCTTCCGTAGAATAGCACGGAGTAGCCGAGACGTGAGCTTTGCGCCGTGGATCGCTCGAGTGACATACGTGCGGAGCCGATCGTGTAATCTTTTGCACGTTTCAGTTCGGCAGATTTGATCGGCTCGTCCCGGAGCCTCGCGAACTCGCGTCCGATCAGTTGCATGGCCAGCGGGAGATTTTTGGCGTCCAGACCGACATAGAAATTGAGCACGCCCGTGTCGGAGTAGTGGCTGACGCTGGAGCTGACTGAGTAACAGAGCCCGCGCTTTTCCCGAAGCTCCTGAAACAGACGGGAGCTCATGTTTCCGGCGAGCAGGACATTTAGCAGCGTGATAGCAAAGCGGTCGTCATCATACAGGTCGCAAGCAGGGACGCCGAATGCCACATGCGTCTGCTGGGTCTCGCGGGAATCGATGCGGACGCGCGGGTGATCTGGTAACGTTGGTGCATTTCGGATTACCGATTTGCGGCCTTTCGGGAGTGCTCCGAGCAGCAATTCCGCTCGCGCAACCACATCGTCATGCCGGATAAGTCCTGCGGCCGAGACGACTGTATTTCCTGCGTGGTAGTATGAGTGCTGGAACTTCAAAAAGTCATCCCGCTCGATCTGAGCGATGGATTCCAACGTCCCGGTGAGTGGCCGTCCGAGTCCGTGATTCGGCCAAAGGTCCTCCCATAACATCTCCTGTACGAGCTCGGAAGGCTCATCTTGGTACATGAGGATTTCCTCTGCGATGACACCACGCTCTTTTTTGATATCGTTCGGCGAAAATCGGGGCTCGCGATACATATCGCACAACACCTCCGTCAGTTTGCGAAACTGGTTGGCGGGTGCAGCGCCGTAGTAAACCGTGTGGTCATGCGTCGTGGTGGCATTCAGGTAACCACCGACACTTTCGACCTCCTGGCCGATTTGACGCGCGGTTCTTCGCCGGGTGCCCTTAAAGAGCATGTGCTCCATGAAATGGGAGATCCCGCTCACCTGTTTCGGTTCGTGGCGACCGCCCACGCCTGCCCACAGACCAAAGGTCACTGACTGCATGTGGGGCATTTCACAGGTCACCACGCGAATGCCGTTCGAGAGCGTCGAGAGATTTGTTTTCATGTCATCCTTTCCGCTGCGCGAACATTGAGTAGAAACTCGGCAACTCCCACGTCTCTTGGCAGAGTGACTTTAAAATTCCAATCCGGGTTTTCGACCAAATGAACTTGGTGCCCGGACCGCAACATGGCGGATGTTTCGTCTGTGAGCGTGACACCGGTTGCTTCGGCTTCAGAGATGGCCGCGAGCAAAACGGCTACCCGAAAGACCTGTGGTGTTTGCATGCGCCAGAGGCCTACCCGGTCCACAACCCTATCGCAAAAGCCCATTTCGTCGGCACGTTGCAGCGTGTCAGTCACCCGTTCCGCCGCGACGCTGCCGCCATGCTCGCGGGCAGATGCAAAACATCGCGCAATGACGTCGGGAGTGACCAATGGCCGGGCGGCATCATGGATGGCCGCCCACTCGCACACGGGAGACACCGCTTGCAGTCCAGCAGACACCGATTGCTGTCGCGTGTCCCCGCCGCGCACGACACGGAGCGGCTTGGAAAATCCGGCTACCGCTTCAGCTACAGCAGCCTCGCGATCTGCGGCCGTCACGACGACGATTTCGCTGATGTCATCACAGAGATCAAAGGCTCGCACGGAATGACAGATCAGCGGCTCTCCCGCCAGCAAGGTCATCGTTTTCTCAAATCCCATCCTGCGTCCGGAACCAGCTGCGACAATCACAGCCGCCCCATGTGAATTCGATCTCGGCGTGGAAGCGAAATGTGTGTCGTGCGAATCTCCCATCAGACAAGTTGTCGCTGAACTTCGGCGCTCAGAGACTTGCCATCGACGCGTCCGGCGCATTGAGCACTTGCGATTTTCATAACCGCACCCATTTGCTGACGGGTAGTCGCTCCCGCCTCCAGGATGGCTGCACGCACGATTTCGCTCACCGCATCCGGGCTCAACGGTTGAGGGAGGTAACTATTCAAAATCTCGATCTCCGCCGCTTCGCGTTCGGCAAGCTCAGCGCGCCCCCCCTTCGTGAAACTCTCGATGGAATCCTGACGCTTTTTTATTTCCTTCCGGATGACTTGGATCACAGCGTCATCACCCAGTCCGGCCTCCAACCCGGGCCCCTCGATGGCTGCGTATTTGATTGCAGACTTCAGCATGCGGAGAAGTCCGAGTCGCTCGGTTGCCTTGGCGCGCATGGCGTCCTTGATGTCATTGTCGATTTGTTCTTGGAGTGTCATTGGAAAAGTGCGGTGGAGGTGGATACTGAAAAAATCATCGCTTGGTGAGGCGATAAAACAAAACCGATCCGAGTGTGATGAAGATGATGTTTGGCATCCAGATCAAGAGCACCGGAAGCGCCCTCGCATTATCCCGGAAGGTGTCCGCGAGGATGATGAAAAAGAAATACGTGAAGGCAATGACGAGGCTGATTGCAAACCCGACGGACGTCTCTTTGCGGTGTGCGGTGATGCCCAGCGGGATGGCAACCAGCGCAAACGCGATACACGCCAATGATGTTGAGATACGTTTGCTCAACTCCACTTGAGCCGAAAGTTTACGGTCTCCGGGGTTGTTTTGTAGAAAGGTTATCAGTTCTCCGAACGTGTAGGAGCTCAAGCGGCGACCACGCGCGTTTTGCTCATACAAGGCCTCCAGCGAGATTGGAAAAATCCCCTCCTGCATCAGGATGCCGTGTTGGATTTTTCTCAAGTCCCGGGGATCGGCCCCATCGCGTTGTTCAAAGCGGGCGTTAAACAGCTTGAGCAACAGCCGCGCGTTCGCAGGGTCCGGGATCAACACGCCTTCTTTGGCATAAACCACCTTCGCCGGTGTGAAATCCTCGTTCATCTCAAACACGATCAAATCCTTCAACGTGTCGCCATCCTTGCCGCCCACATAAACACGGCGGTCGGGAAATTCGTTCACGACAGAATCCGCCGAAAACAACGAGATCGGGTTGCTGGTCGCGATTTCAAAGATCGCCTGAGTCATTCGTTGTTCGGCGCGGGGAGCAACCTCCGTGTTGATCCAGATACAGATCGACGTGAGCACACCAGCGATCACGAACACGGGCGCGCAGAGCCGCTGCACACTCACTCCGCTCGACCTCAAGGCAATCAATTCGTTATCGGCCGAGATCCGACCGAACACGAGAAGCAGAGCGGTAAGAAATCCCCATGGGATCGTGAACGTTAGCGAAAACGGCAACACGAAAGCCATGAAGGCAAACACCGTGTCCAATGGCACATCATGATTGATGAGCAAATCGAGCAGCTCTTTAAAGAGATTTCCCAGCACGAGCACCAAGCTGAGAACGGTGATGCCGATAAGCATCGTGACGGACACGGTCTTACCAACGTAACGATCAAGGATTTTCATTAATTGCGAGTCTCTATCGGTATCCGCATTTCCCCGCTGAGTCAAAATTCTCTTCACCTCCGCGCGGAATCAGACGATCCTCTACCCGTTGCCATCAGGCAGATCAACACACCCAACGGATACGATTTTAAAAACCATGACACTTACCGACGAACAAAAAGCCGCCGTGATCGATTGGATCACCGGGGGACTCGGTCTCTCAGAAGTCCAAAAAAAGCTTCGCGACGATTTCAATGTCACTCTGACCTACATGGAAACTCGATTTCTTGTAGATGATCTCAAGTTGACCCTCTACGACGAGCCCGATGAGGTTCCCGTCGCTGAAACGCCGGACCCGAGCGCCGAACCCGACGCGGTGGTTAGCGATGCAGACGCAACGCCTGCCGTGCCCGGCGGCGTGAGCGTTACCATCGACCAAATCGCTCGCCCAAATGCTATGATCAGCGGCAAGGTGACATTTTCCGATGGTGAGCGCGCCGAGTGGTCACTCGACCAAATGGGCCGTCTCGGCCTGAATGCCGACACCCCGGGCTATCGCCCCGTGGAAGCGGATATCATGAAGTTTCAGGTCGAGCTACAGCGGCTCGCACGCTCTCAAGGGTTCTGATGCTTCGGGTGTGGGTCAATGGTGAAGTGATCGAAACGACCAACGCGCGCACGATCACCGATCTCGTGAGCGAGTTGAGACTCACTCCCTCGACGGTCCTCATTGAACTCAATGGAAATGCTCTCGTGCGCAGCGATTGGCCACTTTCCAACCTAGCATCCGGAGATCGCATCGAGATTCTACGCGTGTCAGCCGGTGGTTGAAATGGCATTGCCCGGCACTTGCGAAATCGAAAACTCCCCGCGAAGCTATCGGCATGCATGAGGACCGCATGGCAAAACTGGGCATTCGCGCGGAGGATCTCGTCGAGACATTTGCGCGATCGTCCGGACCGGGCGGCCAGCACGTCAACAAAGTCTCGACGGCCTGCACGATCCGGCATGTGCCGACAGGTATCTCGGTGACCGCCTCGGACAGCCGTTCCCAATTCACCAACCGCAAGCTTGCGCTAGAGCGCCTACTCGACGTATTCGAAAAACAGCGCGAAGAAACCCGCCTGCGCCGGCTGGCAGACGCATCCAAGCTCCGCCGGCAAAAAGCCAAACGCTCGCATGGCACCAAACGCAAACTGGTGGAGGGCAAACGCAAACGTGGCGAGACGAAAAAACTTCGTGGCCGCATTTCGCCGTAGTGCGGCGTAAACGTAGGTGCCCCCGTTATTCTCTCTGCGGCCCAACGACTCTGCGCGAGTCCTTAAGTGTTCATGTCGCTTCCCGTAGCCCGATCACCAGTCCGAAACGCCAGAGCACCGTCACCACACCACATCCCACCCGGAAGAGTTTTCCGCGTAACCCATTTTGTTGATTCTGTCGATTCTGTCTAAAACTCATCAATCATCGGATCCGGGATAAAGGGCATCTTGCTGAGATGACCTATTTCTATTACCACGATGAACATGCTTGCCACGTTTGATATCGAGAGAATGACCACGGTTGAACGTCTGCAGGCTATTGAATTACTCTGGACGTCTATTTCCCATTCCTCGGGAAGCGTTTCATCTCCGGATTGGCATCGTGACATCTTGTCGGCACGTAGAGCCAAGGTTGATGCGGGCCAGGGAAGCTTTCTCTCAATTGCTGAACTCCGGAGTAGGCTCCATTAGAGTGATTCATGAGACCAGTCGTCGTTCTAGCGGACGCGGCTGAAGAATTGGGTATTGGCGAAGATTTCTATGACTTTCCTGAATGGAGCAGAGAAACTGCCGGTTTCAAACGCGATGATTGCCGCTTGGCGCAAGCCGCACGCATCCGGCAGCAACTCATTTCGGACTGCAATATGTCAAAATGAATGACCGCCCCCTTGCCCCCTTGACGAAGAAGTTCCAGGTGCAATCAAAGTAATTGAGCGGGAGGAGACTGGCGATTTTGCATACACAAATGAATTCTGGTCCGATGGCGTCCGGCCCGTCGGTCACAGGGTTTTGGCAGATATCCTTACTGCTGCATTTAAAGAAGCGGGTATCAACCAGACCTCCACGCAAGCACTCCTAGAATAGAATATGTCGAACAGACCAGTCCATCCAATCCAGTGGCTTCCGGATTTTCGTCACGATTCTTGCTTGCGCAAGAAGTCGTTCCGAAAGCAACCGGGATGAGGTGACTGCGGACTTTGGGGCAGAAATATATCCCTCTAACAAGATCGTCAGTTGACATTTTGGTCACGGTTACGTAAGCAGCACTCGGGTAGCCAACAAACCAATGAAACCAATAAAATCAGTAGCTGCAGCAGCCGCCTTCGCGCTTGCGCTGGGAATGATGGCGATGGACACCGTGAGGGCCGATACATTTGGCAGCGGGGCAAATACGTTCACGATTGATTTCGTGACGGTGGGTAACGCAGGGAATGCGAACGACGCCGGGGCAGGCGGAGGGAGTCATTTCAGTGATCACGGCGGAGTGAATTACAGCTACCGGATGGGGGTATATGATATCAGTCAAAACGACATCACCAAGGCCACGAACCTCGGAATGACGAACGTGGCGGCTGGCTTTTTTACCGGAGACCAACCAGCGTCAGATATCAGTTGGTATGAGGCTGCGGCGTTTGTGAATTGGCTGAACACGAGCAAGGGCTACCAATCTGCTTACAATCTGAGCTTCAGCGGCAGCTGGAGCATGACGCTGTGGGGAGCCAGCGATCAGGCAACGACTGGGGTGGATAGCGGAACCAACCCCTATCGGCACAAGAACGCCTATTACTTCCTACCTAGCGAGGACGAGTGGTATAAAGCGGCCTACCACAAGAATGACGGGGTGACAGCGAATTACTGGGACTATGCGACGGGGAGCAACACGGCACCGACAGCGGTGGCCAGTGGCACTGCGGCAGGCACCGCGGTCTATGATCAATCCGTCCCTGCTGACGTCACCTTAGCTGGCGGACTGAGTCCTTATGGAACAATGGGCCAGAGCGGGAATATCTATAATTGGGCTGAAAGCGCGGGTGATGGTAGTAACAATGTAAATACCGAGAATCGCGTGAACCGAGGTGGCGGCTTCAACAGCTCCGTGAACGCGTTGCTCCCCTGGAACAGATACGCCAACCCTCCCGCGGATGAGGTCGGTAATATCGGTTTTCGTGTCGCGAGTGTCCCTGAACCCTCGGCTGTAGCGTTGATCTTGCTGGCAGGCGGGGCATGGTTGCTTAGAAGGCGTGTGAGCCGTTGTTCAACTTAATCTTGTCTCTTTGCCCTTTTACGGTCTCGACGGAGTCAGTCATTCACATTGACACATCTAAGGCAGAGGGCATTTGCCTGTGATCGGGAGTTTTCGGAGGAACTTGGGTTCAGCATGCCTAGAATCCTGAAATACGCAGTTCATCCAACATGAAGTCCTTGAAGAACATGAAGATTGATAGTTTAGAGCAAATGCGGCAACCGCCGACAGGTCTTTCTGTCAATGCGTCGGAGTGGATGCTGTCGCGTCGAACGCAGTGAGTGCCTCGGCTGCCTGCTCCCATGCGGCGGTGGTTCGTTCTAATGCGTCGGATACTGCTGTGAGGTCGCGGTTGACTTGCAGGGCGAGCGCCGGGTTGTCGTAGGTCGCCGGGTCTTCGAGTTTTGCCGTCAGCGATTTTTCTTCGACCTCCAGACGTGCAACCTCGCCTTCCAAAGTTTGTACGCTGTCGGTGAAAACTTTTCTTTCCCGGTTGCGAACTTGGCGGGCTTCCGACTCCGCGCGTTTTTCATCGCGTGTTTTGAAAATCTTCTGCCGCTCGCCCGTGGGTTGGGCAGGGGCGTTTGCCTCAGTCGCATTTGTTGAAAGTGCGGGATCGCTCGACACGAGCGCCTGTCGCTCGGACAGCGCCGCCGTTTTATCGAGAAAATACTGGTAGTCGCCCGGATAGAGCTTTAGTCGCCCGCCTTGGACATGGACGACGCTGCGGGCAATTGCTCGAATAAAATACACATCATGGCTAATGAACACGACGGTGCCTTGGAATTGAGTCAGAGCGTTCACGAGTGCGTCGATGCTCGGGATGTCGAGGTGCGTGGTTGGCTCGTCCATGAGGAGGAGGTTTGGCGGGTCGAGCAGCAGTTTTACGATGGCGAGTCGGCTCTTTTCGCCGCCGCTCAGCACCCCGACCTGCTTGAATACATCATCGCCACGGAAAAGAAAGGCACCGAGCACCGTGCGCACAAACTCCTCCGAGATCCCGCTTCGAGCACCGGATCGGGCCTCGGCAAGCACCGTGCGCGAGGTGTCCAACATCTCGGTGCGGTATTGGGCGTAGTAGCCGATTTTAACCTGATGGCCAGGCTCGCACGACCCAGCCCGGATCGGTAGCACACCGGCGAGAATTTTTAAAAGGGTGGATTTTCCGGCTCCATTCGGGCCGACAAGCACCATGCGCGAATCCCGCTCCACTTCAAAATCCAGGTCTTTATAAACGACATGGTCGCCGTAGGCCTGCTCGACACCACGCAGCGCAATCACACGCTGCCCGGAGCGGCTCGGTTGCGGGAACTTAAAATGCACGACGGGCGCGTCCGACTCCGGCGCCTCGATGCGATCCATTCGGTCGATCTGTTTCAGTTTACTCTGCGCCTGCGATGCCTTGCTCGCCTTGGCACGGAACCGGTCGGCAAACTCCTGGAGTTTTTTGATCTCGCGCTGTTGGTTGTCGTAGGCCGCCTGCTGCTGCTCGACGCGGGCTTTGCGTTCCGCGATATAGGAATCGTAGTTCCCGTTGTATTTGTGGAGCCGGGAGTTGCGGATTTCGACAATCGCGTTGGTGAGGCAGTTCAAAAACTCACGATCATGCGAAATGACAATGAACGCGCCAGAGTAACCCCGGAGATACGACTGAAACCATTGCAGCGCTTCGAGGTCGAGGTGGTTGGTCGGTTCATCGAGCATGAGGAGATCGGGCTCGGTGACGAGCAGCCGGGCGAGGTGGGCGCGCATCACCCATCCGCCGCTGAACGTGCGGGCAGGACGGTCAAAATCAGATTCGCGGAAACCAAGACCACCGAGGATTTTTTTGGCCTTAGGTTCTCTTGCCTGCGCGTCGAGGTCGGCTTGGTAGTCGATTTCGAAGTCTTCGGCCTCATCGACTGCAACGGGCCGTCCAGTTGCCAGAGCAAGCACAGTTTCTTCTCCTACGGGCGCACTTTCCTGCGGCAAAAACCCAACGGTGGTTCCACGCTGCACCGAGACATGTCCCTCATCCGGTTCATCCTCTCGTAGAATGAGCGAAAACAACGTGGTCTTCCCCGCGCCATTGGGACCCACCAGGCCGATGCGGTCATTACGGTTGATTTGAAGCGAGACATCTTGAAATAGCACACGTCCGCCAAAAGATTTGGTGACGCCAGAAAGGGTAAGCATCCGGACGTTATGGCAAAGAACCACGTCCGGGCGCAACCACGACCGTTGTCAATCGGCGGTATCCAACACAGCCGGTTCCTTGGCCAAGGGAAAACTCACGCGGAACGTACACCCGCCCCCGGGCGTTTCGGTGAGTTCGAGGACACCGTCGTTTTCGTTGATCAGGCTGCGTGTGATCGATAATCCAAGGCCAAGGCCGAAGTTTTCACCGCCGGTTTTGGTAGTAAAATTCACTTCGAAAATCCGATGTTTCAGCTCCTCTGGAATGCCGGGGCCGGTGTCTTGAATTTCGACCAGAGCACGCCCGTTGTTTGCGAATGCGCGCACGGAGAGCGTGCCGCCGGATTCCATTGCTTCACAGGCGTTTTTGATCAGGTTTGTCCAAATCTGTGTCAGGCTGGTCGCGCGGGCTGATACGTTCAAACCCGGTGTCAGCATCGCCGATAATTGGTGCCTATTGATTAGCGGGTTGAGCACTACAAACGTGCCTTCGATGCTTTCACGGATATCGACGACTTCTGGATCGATCGATGCCGGACGGGCGTATTCCTTCAGCTTTTTTACTAAGTGCGAGATCTGATGGGCACCCGTGCCCATGTGACGCAGCAGGAATGCACACTCGAAAATGGCAATCAATGCAGTTCCGTTCGCAGTAACAGAGGTCGCCCCCGGTTTACCAAGCACCTTCGTGCGCAAGTCCGGCGGTATTGCGGCAACCTGTCGGAGTGCTGCCCTCGGCAACGCAGGGTATGCCGCGGTCAGAGCTTCCATTGCTTCGCGTTGCGTGGCGAGCGAGCCAGGCGAATCGAGGCCTGCCCGCCAAAACTCGGCGGCTAGACCGGGCGCGGCAGATTCCAAAAGCGGAGGCAGCAGTTCCTTCAGTGTGTCGCTGTGCCTGAGAATGGCAGCAACCGGGTTGTTCACCTCATGCGCTACGCCAGCAGCTAACTGTCCAAGGACTGCAAGTTTTTCCTGATGGATGAGGCGGTTCCGGGTTTCGGTGAGTTCGCGATTGGCCTCGGATAGTTGGACTTGGAGCTGGACGGCAGATCGATACCTCATGGCCAAATTCGCAACGATGAGTCGCTGAACGAGCCGGTGGAGCTCTGGATAGTTTGTCGGCAGGGATTCCAAGAGTGACGGGCCAAGGCGTAGTGCGCGGGTCGGTTCCACCGCCTCTGCGGTGCAAAACGAGCGATTATCCGTGGCAAAGGAATGCACCCCGACGAGGTCACCGCGGCCATGTCGGGAGACTTCGATGACTCCGCCACCGGGCAGGTTTTTGAACAACGCGAGCGCACCCTCCAAAATCACGAACAACCGGTGATTGGGAGCACCTTCCTCAATGGGTCGCGCCCCGACCGCAAAATCCCGGAGGTGACTCATAAGTTCGGGATTCGCCGCGACGAGGTGTTGGATCGCCTCGACTGCAGACTCCGAGAGCGCGTCTGCCGTAAACAACGATTCTGGACTGGCACGCTCGCTCATTTCGTCATGGTATCAGACGTCACTGAGGATTGCACGCAACGAACCCGCAGGACTACGTGTCGGTGGTCGTATTTCCCTGCTGCATGGCTTCTAGCAGCCGCTGGGCATCGAGGAGCGCCAGATAGGGTAGCGGGTTCGTTTCGGTCGCCACGAGATACGAGGTCAATTGATCGCGCACCACCTTCTGGAGATCGCCGGGTTGCCACGGTTTTGCGATGAAATGGTTTAGATTCCCATCGTTGATGGCTCGAATGGTATCCGTGAGTCCGGCTTGTGCGGTGATTAGGACTTTTCGTGTGGCTTTGGTGGCGTCTGAGTGGTTCAACTCGACCAGAAACTCCGTCCCGGAAACTCCTGGCAGCAGGTGATCGCAGAGCGCCAATGCCAGCGGAACACCTTTTTCCTGCAAGACCGATATCACGCGGCGCGCCTCGACTACGGATTCGACCGGCTCGATCAGGAACAACTCCTCGAAGGGAGCCAGATCCCGAACAACGGCGTCGAGCACCGCAGGTTCATCTTCGAGACACAGGATGGCGAGCTTTGGATGGCTAGGTTTCATAGTCGGGTTATTTTAAGAGGAGGGGCCACAAGAAGATCGCAAGTCCGCCGATGACGACGAGACCGAAAATGGCCATGACGACACCGACCTTTGCCATCTGCGGGGTATCAACGGCGCCGCTGGCGATGGCAATCGCGTTGGGCGGTGTCGAAATCGGGAGTGACATCCCGTAGCTCGAAGCAATCGCAATCCCGATCGCTATCACAGCCAGTGACCCCGGCCCCGCCAGCACGCCTGAGGTGCCCAAGCTGATCGCGATCGGCACAAGTAATGAAGTCGTGACCGTGTGCGACAGGAAGTTTGCCATGAGAACCGAGAGGACGAGAAATCCGAAAATGACGCCCGTATTTCCCAAGGATGTCCAGTTCACCAGACTGATCATCCATGTCGCGAGGCCCGAGTCCTTGAGCGAGTATCCAAGCGAAATGCCGCCCGCAACGAGCCAAAGTACCTCCCATGAAATGCCACGGATTTCGTTCGTTCCGATGATTCCCAGCGCGGGAAGTAGCGCGATCGGCAAAAATGCCACCACCGAACTCGGAATCTCATGCACCGACTCGGTCGCCCACAAAACAATCGTGAGCCCGGCAACGACATAAAGAAGGACAGCCTTGGCGGAAAGGTCAAAGCGTCCGGTCATTTTGAGCTCAATCGTTTTTGCCTTGGGTGGAAACATCTTGAGCAGCACGACCGTGACAAAAACCAATGACACCAACGCCAGGGGTGCGCCGATGACCATCCACGACGCAAACGAAACGCGAATCCCCTGCTCCGCCAATGCGCCCAGCGCCACGGCATTCGGAGGGGTTCCGATCGGGGTGATGATGCCACCGATATTTGCGCCAATGGGCACCGCCAGTGCAAGCGAGACGCGTAGGGGGTCATCCAATTCGAGGGCACCGAGCACCGGGATGAGGACGGCAAACATCATGGCTGTCGTTGCCGTATTGCTCATGAATGCGGAGAGCAAAGCGCAGACGCCCAACACGCCGATCAGCAAGAGCTGGGGGGATTTGCACGGCGACAAAAATACACGGACTAGGTTTTTCTCCAGATGGTATTTTTGCGCACCGGCGGCGAGCATGAACCCGCCGAGGAATAAAATCAGGATCGGGTGCGCAAGAGTCCCTGTGAATTTGTCGGCCGATGGAGCATCCACGGAGGCGTAAGGAAATCCGAGAAACTCCACCAGCGGGGATGCATTACTCAGCAGGGCGAGTTGGAGCAAAATGACCACCACCGACGTGGCGTAGATCGGAATCGGCGCGAACATCCAATACACCGCAGCAAATAAAAACAACCCGCAGGTGATGCGTCCGGCTGCTGAGAGACCATCGAGCGGAAGAAACAAAGGCAGTGCAAGGAGCGCGAGCCCGGTAGCAGCAGTGATGAGGCGTTTCATGTCGTGATCAAGGCGTTATCGGGATGCCCGGGGATCGGCAATCGCTGACTCAAAAGATCCCGATGGAGTTTTGACCGCTGTCAAACTGCGCCAAGCACAAGGCAGGAATTGATTCCTCCAAACCCAAAGGAATTGCTCAACACCACGCGGACAGGTTTTTCGCGTCCGTGATTCGGGACGATATCGAGATCACATTCCGGATCAGGATTTTCGTAATGGAGCGTGGGCGGAATCCAATCATTCTGCATGGCCAGACAACAAATGATCGCTTCGAGCGCGCCGGTGGCGCCAAGCGGATGTGCGGTGTACGCCTTGGTGCCACTCACTGGGATCTTTCGTGCGTGATCGCCGAAGACGGCCTTAATGCAGTGCGTTTCACTCGAGTCGCTCAGGCGGGTGGCGCTAGCGTGCGCGTTGATATAGTCGACTTGCTGCGGGGTCATGCGCGCGTCATCGAGCGCCTGTTGCATCGTGCGAATGCATGGCACGCCGGTCGGATGTGGCGACGTCATGTGGTGCGCGTCGTTGCTCATGCCGTAACCTAGGATCTCTGCGTAAATGTGAGCGCCCCGGCGCTTCGCATGCTCGTATTCCTCGACCACCAACGCACCTGCGCCCTCACCCATCACAAAGCCATCCCTTTCCGCGTCAAATGGCCGGTACGAGCACGGAGGCTCTTTTTGGCTCATCGTCCGGATGAATGTAAACGCTCCGTAGGTCAATGGGCTGAGCGGAGCTTCCGCAGCACCCGCAACGATGACGTCCGCCAAGCCGTCCCGGATGTAACGCATGGCTTCGCCCAATGCGATGGTGCCGCTGGCGCAGGAGTTTGAGTTGGTCGTTCCCAATCCTTGAAATCCGAATTCGATGGCAATATTCGAATGCGCCGAACCGCCGAATACCTGCAGCGCAAGGAGTTGGTTGACGGCGCGAGGACCACCCGAGAGGAACAGAGCATTTTCCGCTTCGGCGTTGGCGATTCCGCCCAGTGCCGTTCCAAAGCTAACGCCCCGTCTCGAGGACGGATCCTGCGGGAAGACATCGAGACCGGCATCGCGGATTGCCAACGCGGATGCGGCCACGGCAAACTGTGCGTATCGATCTAGCCGCTTGATTCGCTGCCGTGGAAAAAATTCCTCTGGCTTGAAATCGGAGATTTCGCCGGCGCCGCAAGCGTTGAAGTGGGAAGTATCAAATCTGGTCACGCGCCCGATACCACTTCGCTCGGCGAGAAGCCCCTGCCAAAATGCGGCCTTCCCCGTTCCGATGCACGAGATGGGTCCGAGGCCGGTAATGACGGCCCTTTTCATTCACAAAACGGGTGGAAGGCGCGGCGCAATGCAGAGAACATCTGCATGCGGTTAATCCTGGTGCGCGAGCAGTTCGGCAAGATGAATTGTCTTCACTCCCGTTCGCTGACGCTGAAGCATGCCTTGGATTTGCATGAGGCAGCTGGAATCGCCGGACACGACGTATTCGGCGCCTGTGTCGACCGCTGAAGCGCACTTCACCTCGCCCATCGCACTCGAGATCTCAGGAAATTTCACGGCGAATGTCCCGCCGAAGCCGCAGCACGTCTCTGCCTCTTTCATTTCGATCAACTCCAGGCCTCGTACATGGCGCAATAACTCGCGCGGTTCGCGTTTGATGCCCAACTCCCGCATGCCGTGGCATCCGTCGTGGAAGGTGACCTTTGCGTCGAATCGTGCACCCAAATCAGTCACCTTCAGCACATTCACCAAGAACGAGGAAAACTCATGGACTTTACCTGCCAGCGCGATGGCATCAGGCTCCTCCTTGCGCCCGTGAAAGAGCTCCGGGTAAAAGACCTTTAACATCGCACCGCACGAGCCAGACCCGCCGACAACGACATCCGCATCCCGAAAAGCATTGATCATCGAACACGCTGCCCCACGGGCCTCGTCCCAGTATCCCGAGTTAAACGGCGGCTGCCCGCAGCACGTCTGGGCTTCCGGGTAATCGACCTCATGCCCGAGCCGCTCAAAAATTTTGACCATGCTGATCGCAACATTTGGATACATCTGATCCACAAAGCAGGGTACGAAGAGAGAGATACGCATACTCAGTGATTACGCCAGAAGTTCCGTTGCCAGTCAGTAAAATTGATTTTTTTGTGTCCGCACCAACGACTGCGGCCAGAAATCTATGGTTGCATCACGCGCGCGGGTGAAATGATTTATGCACCGCCTTCAGCCGTTTTTGATCCACATGCGTG
>Ga0247844_1000067_pt1 | contig 200565 bp, 176 predicted proteins | sample LaCtaG_FD_192421 | JGI IMG/M metagenome (GOLD analysis project Ga0247844, IMG submission 192421) | Freshwater microbial communities from meromictic Lake La Cruz, Castile-La Mancha, Spain - LaCruzMarch201714.5m_1 | ecosystem: Environmental > Aquatic > Freshwater > Lake | place: Spain...
AGTCGATCCACAAGCGCGGCAAGGTGCCAATGGCCACATCGAATTTGAGCCGATCGTAGTCCATCAGGAAATCGCGTCGGGTAAAATTGACCAAAAGCGCGGTTTGAAAATCGATGTCGTAGTGCAACCCAAATCGGAGCAACGCTTTTGGATTTCGCTCTTTAGGTCTTATCTTCAGCTCAATGGAGTCCCCTTGGAGGGGATTAAAACGGTAATCGACCGTTCGATAAACGCCCCGTCCGTACAGTCGATTCATTCCGATTTCGATATCCCTGAGGGTGAGCGAATCGGGTAAGCTGAGCCCCAATTTGTGTTTGAGATAGTGGTCGGGAATGCCCTCTTCTTGTTCAAGCGAAGCTCCAGATATATACCACTTTCCATCGGGTTCAGGATAGGGAAGCGCCGTCCAAACCGGGGCCTTTTTGCGCTGGGCGATCGCCCGAATGGCCAATCGATGTTGTTCGGCAGCCCGATAACCCGAGCGCACAATGGAATCGAACAAATCGAAGGTCGTTATGCCGGCCCCCGGCACATAAGGCCGCACCAAGATTTCCGCCAAAGCGGTATCTCGGTGGTACGATTCGGCATTGACAAAACTCGAAATTTGTTCGAGCACCTTGAGGATGGAGTTCAGGTCATCGGCCTTATACGCTTCGTCTTGCACATCGCTCCCAATGATGATATCGACCGAATCGGCCAGCAGCGAGCTCGGAAAATTGCTGACCAACCCCCCATCGACCAACATTCGATTTCCGATGCGGTAGGGGCTGTAGAGGGTCGGAAAAGAAGTGCTGGCGCGCAAGGCATCGGCCAGTCGTCCAGTATCGAGGACCACCGGCGCTCCGGTTTCCAAATCGGTCGCCATACAACTGAACGGAATCGGGAGCTTCGAAAAATCGCGGATCTCGTGGGCGGGTACGGTAAGCCGCGCCAAATTGATCAAAATGCTCTGGCCGTAGTTGATTCCGGTGGGCAGTTTGAGTTGTCTGTCCTCGATCGGAAAACTGATCAAATAGCGCTCTTCGGCCCCTTTATCGATCAAGGGCAAGTAGGCCGAGGGCTTTTCGTTGGTCAAAACGCGAGTCCAATCGATGGACCGCAATTCGGCTTCGATTTTTTCTGCCGAATAGCCCATGGCGAACAAGGCCCCCACTACCGAGCCCATGCTCGTGCCCGCGATGCGGTCCGGCCGGAGCCCTTCTTCTTCCATGACCTTGAGCAAGCCGATGTGCGCCATGGCCTTGGCCCCGCCCCCGCTCAAAACCAAGCCCACTTTAAGCTCTCGGGTTTCCGTGGTGTCCATTTGGGACATGGCGATCTGCGCTTTCGCAGAGCCAAGGCCCCAGAAAGCCATTGTTAAAAGTAGGGTTCTAGGCCTCGTCCACATCTCCGTGAAAATACACATAGACGAGTTGTGCTTTCGACAGCCCCAAAACCTCGGTCAATTCGGGCAGCGTAGCGGCTTCGGCCTTTTTCGCGCTCTTGAAATGCGCCAACAATCGCTCGATGGTTTTGGGACCGACCCCTTCGATGCCCTCGAGCGTAGACCCCAAACTGGTCTTGCTGCGGCGTTTGCGGTGGTGGGTCAGCCCAAAACGGTGAGCCTCGTCCCGCATCTGTTGGATTACGCGCAGGGTTTCCGAGCGCTTGTCGAGGTAGAGCGGAATCGGGTCGTTGGGGAAATAGAGTTCTTCGAGCCGCTTGGCGATACCCAAAACCGCCACTTTGCCGCGGATTCCGAGGGCGTCGAAGCTCTTGAGTGCGGCCGAGAGCTGCCCTTTGCCCCCGTCGACCACCACGAGCTGCGGGAGCGAAGCGCCCTCTTTGATCAGGCGGTCGTAGCGCCGAAAAACCGCTTGTTCCATGCTCGCAAAGTCGTCTGGACCCTCGATGTCGCGCACATTGAAGTGGCGGTATTCGGATTTGCTCGGCTTGCCATCGCGAAACACCACACAGGCCGATACGGGGTCGCTGCCCTGGGTATTCGAGTTGTCGAAGCACTCGATGTGGCGGGGCTCTTCGGCCAATCGCAAATCGACCTTCATCTGCTCCATAATGCGGCGCACATGCCGCTCGGGGTCGACGATCTGGATGTTCTTGAGCTTTTCGACCCGGAACGAGCGGGCGTTCTTCAAGCTGAGATCGATCAAAGCCTTTTTTTCGCCCCGCAAGGGCTGGTGGATCCAGACGCCTTCCAAAGGCAGTTCGAGCGCATGGCTCACCAACACCTCCTTCGACTGGCTCCGGAACAGTCCGCGGATTTCGGCAATCGACAGCCCGAGCAGTTCTTCGGCGCTTTCATCGAGTTTGCGGCGGTATTCCGTGGTATGGCTGTGGACCACCGCTCCGTCGATCACCTTGAGGTAGTTGATATACCCAAATTGGGCATCGATCAGGGCCGAAAACACATCGAGTTCGTCGAGCGTATTGCTGACCACGGTGCTCTTGGCCTGATAGCGCTCGAGCCATTCTATGCGCTGTTTGAGCCGCTGGGCTTCTTCGAACCGCAGGGCCTCGGCTTCGGCCAGCATCCGCTCGTGCAGCCGTTTTTTAACCTGCCCCAACCGCCCCCCAATCAAGGCCCGGGCGAGCGCAATTTCATGGTCGTATTCGGCCCGGCTCTGCAACCCTTCGCAAGGCCCGAGGCAGTTTCCCAAATGGAATTCAAGACACTTTTGAAACCGCCCAGCGGCGATGGCGTCTTCTTTGAGCGATAAGCTGCAGGTGCGCAGGGGATGGATTTGCCGAATCAGCTCGAGCACGGCTTTCATCGAACGCACCGAGGCATAGGGCCCGAAGTATTCGGAGCCGTCGTTGATCTTTTTCCGGGTGTAAAAAATGCGCGGAAATGGCTCTTTTTTAATGACAATCCACGGGTAGGTCTTGTCGTCTTTCAGGCTGACGTTGTAGCGGGGCTGGTGTTGCTTGATGAGGGTATTCTCGAGCAACAGCGCCTCGTATTCGGTCTCGGTAACGATGGTTTTGATGTCGGCGATCTTCTTGACCATTACCCCGATCCGCGCAGTATCGTGGGTCTTGGAAAAGTAGGACGATACCCGTTTTTTGAGGTTTTTCGCCTTGCCGATGTACAGGATCTTGCCTTCTTTGTCGAGGTGGTGATAGACCCCGGGCTTTTCGGGCAGGGTTTTGAGTAGGCGGGCTAGGGTTTCGTTGGGGATCATACCAGAAAGGCCGGGCGATGGGCCGTCCACAAAGGTCGGGAGCCGGGGCGATACGGCCTCAAGCCAAACCGAGCCACTCGAGCGCAGCTCCGCCCAGCAGCAGCCGCTGGGTTTCCGCATCCAAACCCGATTCGCGAATCAGTTTGCCAGGTTCCAATTCGCCGAGCGGAAAGGGATAGTCGGTGCCCAAGGCCACACGGTTGGCCCCAAACATCTGAACGACTTGGTGCAATACCGCAGGGTCGTGGACCAAACTGTCGATCCAGAACCGACCGAGGTATTGAGAGGGCGGAAAGGGATTGTCGACCGCGCACAGATCCGGTCGCACTTCAAATCCGTGCTGAATGCGGCCAAACGTCGAGGGAAACGAGCCGCCCCCGTGCGCCACGGCCACCCGCAGTTTGGGCAGTCGCTCCAAGACCCCTCCAAAAATCAAGGAGCAGATGGCCAGCGAGCTTTCGGCGGGCATCCCCACCAGCCAGGGAAGCCAGTATTTGCTCATTTTTTCCTTCCCCATCATATCCCAGGGATGCAGAAAAACGGCCATATCGAGCTCGGCACAGGCGGCAAAAAAGGGAAACAAAGGCGGGGCGTCGAGGTTCCAGTCATTGACGTGGGTGCCGATCTGCACCCCCTTGAGCCCGATCTGTTTGCAGCGTTCGAGTTCGCGGATGGCCAGTTCCGGGCTTTGGAGCGGAACGGTTCCCAAACCGTAAAAACGCGTCGGAAAATCGGCACAGACCCCGGCGATGTGGTCGTTGAGAAATTGGCTGAGTTCGAGCGCATGCGCGGGTTCGGCCCAATACGAAAACATCACGGGCACGGTGCTCAGCACCTGGACATCGACCGAGTGCCGGCCAAATTCGTCGATTCGGACCTGCGGATCCCAGCAATTCGATTCGATTTCGCGAAAAAAGCGGTCGTCGACCATCATCCGGGCCCGGCACGGAGCGTGGTGATCGAGGTGGACGAACCCTCCATACCCAAACCGCGCCCGGAAATTCGGGATGTGCTCGGGCAAAATGTGGGTGTGGATGTCGATGGTCAGCCCATCGCGACCCCCATCACACATAGCGCGGATCGGTGTCCATCACCGTACCGCAGTTCGAGCAGGTACGCAGTGCTTCCGACCCGTAAAACGCCTTGAAACGGGGCAAAAAGTCTTGTTCGATGTTGTTGAGCGGAAAGTAGACTTCGTGCAGTTTGTGGTTGCATTGGGCGCAAAACCACAGCAATCCGTCTTGGGCGTCGGGGCGGACGCATTCAATCACGAGCCCTACGCTGCCCGCGGGCCGAATCGGGCTGTGCGGGGTCTTGGCGGGCAGCAAGAACAGCTCCCCAGCCTTGATCGGCATTTCGACCGCCTTTCCATCGATTTGCACCTTGACCACAATGTCGCCTTCGAGCTGGTAAAACAGCTCTTCGGTTTCGTTGTAGTGATAGTCTTGGCGGGCATTGGGCCCCCCCACGACCATGACGATGTAGTCGGACCCTTCGGGATACAAATTCTTGTTGCCAACGGGGGGTTTGAGCAGATCGCGGTTTTCCTCGATCCAGCGGCTCAGGTTGAACGGGGCTTTCATGAGGCCAAGATAGCGAACCTGTTCAGCCCCTGCGAGGCGTCAAAAGCCCCTCGGCACTCATTAACTTCGCCCCTTGGGCAATGCGTGGCGCGAGCCCCCCGTTTTAGGAGGGGTTAGAGGCAGGAGCCGGAGTAAGACAGACCGATTTAGAGACCGTTTACGGATACGAATATTATGGGGTGCAGCAGTTGTGGCAGTGGGGGAGGACTTCCCAAGGGATGCAAAAACAATGGGGCTTGCGGAGCCGGAGGGTGCAGTCCCTATCCGGTGTTCGACTGGCTTTCGAATATGCGGATGCCCGAGGGGCAAAAGCCGTTTGACGCGGCCGAAGTGCGTTTTAAAAACGGACGCAAAGAGTTTTTCCGCATACCCGAAACCCTCAAAGTCTATTTGGGCGATTGCGTGGCCGTAGAAAGCAGCCCTGGGCACGACATCGGCACAGTGAGTTTGAGCGGCGAATTGGTGCGTCTGCAGATGCGCAAAAAGGGGGTGTCTCAAGACGAGGTGCTGCCCAAAATCTACCGCAAGGCGACCGAGCGCGATGTGGAAATCTGGGAAAAAGCCCGGGCGCGCGAGCACGATTTGTTGGTGCAATCGCGCGTGGTGGTGGCCGCCAGCGGACTCGATATGAAGATGACCGACGTCGAAATGCAGGGCGACGGCCAAAAAGCCTGGTTCTATTATACCGCCGACGAGCGGATCGATTTTCGGCTGTTGTTGCGCGAATTGTCACAGAAGTTCGGCCTCAAGGTCGAGATGCGGCAAATTGGCGCGCGCCAAGAAGCCTCGCGGCTTGGGGGCATCGGGAGCTGTGGGCGCGAATTGTGCTGCAGTTCTTGGCTGACCGACTTCCGCTCGGTGAGTACCAGCGCGGCCCGTTATCAACAATTGGCGCTCAACCCACAAAAGCTGGCCGGTCAATGCGGCAAGCTCAAGTGCTGTCTCAACTACGAGCTCGACAGTTATGTCGATGCGCTCAAAGTGTTTCCCGAGTCGAACAAGCGCATCAAGACCCTAAAAGGCGATGCGTTTTTGATGAAGATGGACATCTTCGGGGGCTTTTTGTGGTATGCGTATAAGCACGACACCATCAATTGGATCAAGATTTCCGCGGCCGATGCACGCACCATGTTTGAGCAGGCCCAAAAGGGAACCGTCCCCGAGGCGCTCGAATCCTTTGCCGCCGCCGAAGCGCCCGTCGAAAAACCCGTGATGGCGGCCATCGAGGTCGAAGATGTTTCGCGTTTCGACCATCAAAAAAAGAACAAACGGCGCAAGAAAAAAGGCCCCCGCAAACCCGGCAACCGACCCAGCGATGCAGCGCGTTAAAAAGCGTTTGGGGGTGGGGCTCCTTTCCTTGATGGGGATGGCCTGCACCGATGCCGACATCGAATGGAGTGGTTTCCAATCGGTCGACCCCCAAGGCTGGTCGCTCGACAGCACGCTGGTCCTCAACGTAGAGCCCGAAGAGGTCAACCGGGGTTATGCGCTCGAAATGGCGGTTCGCCACACGGTCGACTATCCGTATTCGAATCTGTTTGTGTTCCGGAACATCATTTTGGAGCAAGACACCCTGTATTCCGACACCCTCGAACTGAGTCTGGCGGACGAGTATGGGGAATGGAACGGCAAGGGGAGCGGGTTGGTGCGCGAAATGGTGTTTCCCTATCGCCAAAACCTCCTCCGGTTTGAAGAGTCGGGAGCGTATCGCTTTACTTTTGCCCATGGGATGCGCGACACCCAGTTGACGGGCATTGAGCGCATTGGACTTAGATTGATCCGCATTGAAGAAGACAGCACGCATCGACCATAGCCCTTATGTTCGGGGGTTTTGGAAAGGATTGCTCGCCGCGGTGGGCAGCGTTGTGTTGATGGTGCTTTTGGCGGCCATTGGCGCCTTTGGTCCCCTGCCCTCGTTTGAAGAAATCGAAGACCCCCGATCGAATTCGGCCTCGCAGATTTTGTCGAGCGATGGGGAATTGCTCGGGAAGTTTTACGAGGAAAACCGCATCCACATTCGGTACGAGCAGTTGTCGCCCACCCTGGTCAATGCCCTGGTGGCCACCGAAGACGAACGCTTTTTCCAACACAGTGGAGTCGACTCCAAAGCATTGGCGCGCTCGGTCCTCAGTCTTGGTCGGGCCGGAGGGGGCAGCACCCTCACCCAGCAGCTCGCCAAAATGATGTTTCACCGCCCGCCTTCCAATTTCTTTTTTCGGGTGTTGCAAAAGTTCAAGGAATGGGTCATCGCGGCTCGGCTCGAGCGCCAATACACGAAAGAGGAAATCATTGCGATGTACCTCAATCAATTCGACTTTTTGTACCAGGCGGTGGGCATTCACAGCGCCGCCCGGATCTATTTCGGCACCGCGCCCGACCAGCTCCGGGTCGAGCAAGCCGCAATGCTGGTCGGCATGGCCAAAAACCCGTCTTTGTACAACCCGGTCCGCTTTCCCGAACGCGCGCTGAGCCGCCGGAATGTGGTTTTTGCCCAAATGGAGCGCAACGGTTTTTTAACCGAGGCCGAACGCGATTCGCTCACCGCCTTGCCGCTCGAAATTCAGTTTAGCCGAGAGGGGCACGACGAGGGGATCGCCCCTTATTTCCGCGAGTATTTGCGCGCCGAACTCAAAAAGTGGATCGACAAAAACCCCAAACCCGACGGCAGCAAATACAATCTCTACACCGACGGTCTCCGGATTTATTCGACGGTCGATGCGCGGATGCAGCGGGCGGCCGAAGAAGCCGTGCGCAGCCACATCTCCAATTTGCAGTCGGTCTACGAAAAGACCGAGGGGAACCGCAAAGACGCCCCGTTCAACCGGCTTTCGAAGCAACAAATCGAGGATTTGCTCGATCAGGCCGAAAAGCGCACGCAGCGCTACAAGTCCTTGAACAAGCTCAAGGTCAGCAAAGACAGCATTCGTAAGGCCTTCGATACGCCCATCCCGATGCGCGTATTCCATTGGACCGGCGACAAGGACACCCTTTTGAGCCCCCGCGATTCGATTCGCTACTACAAGCGGTTCTATCAAACAGGGTTGATTTCGGTCGATCCCCAAACCGGGTTTATCAAGGCCTGGGTGGGGGGCATCGACTTTAAGCACTTCAAATACGACCACGTCAAAACGGGGAAACGACAGGTGGGGTCTACGTTTAAGCCGTTCGTGTATGCCACGGCCATCCGGCAAAAACACTATTCGCCCTGTATGCGGGTGCCCAATGTGCGGGTGTGTATCGAGAAGGGCATGTTTGGATTGTTGCAACCTTGGTGTCCCGAAAATTCGGAAAACGAATACGGGGGGACGGTGACGCTTAAACAGGGATTGGCGCAGTCGCTCAACACGATTACGGCCTATTTGATGAAGCAAATTGGCCCCGAAGCGGTGGTGCGCTTGGCGCGCGATTTGGGGGTCGAAAGCGAGATTCCAAAACAGCCTTCGATTGCGCTAGGCTCGGTCGATATGTCGGTCTACGAGCTGGCTGGGGCGTATACGGCATTTGCGAACCAAGGGGTATATACGCAGCCGATCGCGATTACGCGCATCGAGGACCGTGATGGGGTTTTGCTCGAGAGTTTTGATCCGGAGACCCGAGAGGTGATGAGCGCAGAAGATGCCTATGTGATTACGAGTTTGCTCAAGGGCGTTACCGAATCGGGTACAGGTTTGCGGCTGCGCTACGGGGGGGGCGGGGGCTATCGCTACAATGTGGTGACCGGTTTTCCCTATGCGTTTAAGAATCCGATTGCGGGCAAGACCGGGACGACGCAAAACAACTCCGATGGGTGGTTTATCGGGATGGTGCCCAATCTGATTACGGCGGTTTGGACGGGGTGCGAAGACCGCTCGGCCCACTTCAAGAATACGTATTATGGACAAGGGGCCACCACGGCCTTGCCGATTTGGGCGCTGTATATGAAGGGTTGTTATGCCGACCCGAAAATCGGGCTGAGCCAGGGCGACTTTGCCCGCCCCGACCAACCCATCAGCACGCATTTGGATTGTTCGACCTATTTCGACCCCGAAACCACGGGCACCGACGAAATTGATTTTTAAGAACGCTTAGTCTCCCCTACCATGATTCAGAAAACGGTTTCGAACGCCGAAGATGCCATCCGCGGTCTGAGCGACGGGATGACGGCGATGTTTGGGGGCTTTGGGCTGTGCGGCATCCCAGAAAACGCGATTGCCGCCATCCGCGCCCGCGGCATCCAGAATCTGGTCTGCATTTCGAACAATGCGGGGGTCGATGGTTTTGGGCTCGGTTTGCTGCTCGAATCGCGTCAAATCCGCAAGATGATTTCGAGCTATGTGGGCGAAAACGACGAGTTCGAGCGCCAAATGCTGAGCGGCGAACTCGAGGTCGAGTTGGTCCCCCAGGGTACGTTGGCGGAACGATGTCGCGCTGCGGGGGCCGGGATTCCGGCGTTCTACACCCCGGCGGGCCATGGCACGGAAGTGGCCGAGGGCAAAGAGGTTCGGTTGTTCGGCGGCAAACCGCATATTCTCGAACACGCTTTTGAAGCCGATTTTGCCTTTGTCAAGGCGTGGAAGGGCGACGAGGCCGGGAATTTGATCTTCAAGGGTACGGCGCGGAATTTCAATCCGATGATGGCCATGGCGGGCAAGATTACGGTGGCCGAGGTGGAGGAGTTGGTGCCGGCGGGTGCGCTCGACCCGAACGAAATCCATACGCCGGGCATTTTTGTGCAGCGCATTTTCCAGGGCGCTCATTTCGAAAAGCGCATTGAACAGCGCACGGTTCGTTCCAAAACGGCTCAACTCTAAGGTATGCTCGACAAAAATGGCATTGCGCGCCGCATTGCGCAGGAACTCCAAGATGGGTTTTATGTGAACCTGGGCATCGGGATTCCGACGTTGGTGGCGAACTATGTTCCCCAGGGGATTTCGGTGGAGTTTCAAAGTGAGAATGGCATTCTTGGAATGGGCCCTTTTCCCTTCGAGGGAGAAGAAGACGCCGATTTAATCAATGCGGGAAAGCAGACGATTACAGCTTTGCCGGGGGCTTCGTTTTTTGATTCGGCAACGAGTTTTGGGATGATTCGCGGGCAACATGTTCAGATGACGGTGTTGGGGGCGATGGAGGTGAGCGAGTCGGGCGACATTGCGAATTGGAAGATTCCGGGTAAAATGGTCAAGGGGATGGGGGGTGCGATGGATTTGGTGGCCTCGGCAGAGAATATTATTGTGGCGATGATGCACACCAATAAGGCGGGTGAATCCAAATTGCTCAAGCAGTGCAGCCTGCCGTTGACGGGCGTGGGGTGCGTGCGCAAGGTGGTGACCGAGCTGGGAGTGCTCGAGATCAAGGATGGGGCGTTCCACTTGTTGGAGCGGGCGCCGGGGGTGTCGGTGGAGGAGATTGTGGCTAAAACCGAGGGGAAACTGGTGGTGCCGGACTTTGTGCCGGAAATGGCGCTTTAGCCTTTTCAGAGATTACAGGTTGCCTCAGAATTGAGTTGTTCTTTTGAGTAACCTAGGGCTCTTTCTTCGAACAGCAGGATGCCAATTTCACGCATTGAACAACAGGTCTGCACGGTTTATCTGGGTCTTCGGGTCGAAGTCTTCCGGCTACGCCGATGAGCATTCAAAGATGGCCTGCGCTGTTCATTCCCTCTCTACGACTCTGCAGGTGCCCCACACCATGGTGTGGGGCTTCACCTCCGTTGGTGGAAAAAAAGCGCGGGGGGCTTCTTTCTTTGCTGCTCCAAAGAAAGAAGGAAAGAAACGAGCTTTTTTTAAGCGGAACTTATTGGTTGACGGCCTTCGGCCGAGTGCCTGTCACCATTATTGCAGCAATGTCATTTTTGCACACTTTTCTTGAAACCCAAAGTATCGCAGTTGAACAGGGCTTTAGTGGCTGGGTGCGACTCGGCGTCGCTGGGATCTGGAGTAGAGTGGCCATGAACACCCGAATGACCGGACTACTCGGTGATGTTTAGAATTTAATTCCACACCGAAAACGGGAATAGTATAAACCAACATTTAGGCAATACCCAGAAATTCTCTCTAGGCTCTTTTCCCTTCAGCGTTTGTAGTTCCGCTCGTAGAGCGCGATCCAATCGTCTGGGCTCATTTTTTCGAAGAGGGTTCCAATGAGCTCGAGTGGGACGTGTTCGGGTTTTTTGTACCGGATGCAGCTTTTGCCGATGTCGAGTTTTTGTGGAACCAAGCGGGCGTGCTCGTCGACAAACCACTGGTACAACCCCGGGTCGGCATACAGGCCCATATGGTAAATGGCGATGTGGTTCTTCTGAGAGGCAATATTCGCGAACGGCAAGGGCAACTTGGGGTCGCAATGGTACCCATCGGGATACTTCGTATGCGGCACCACCCAACCGATCATCCCATAGCTCATCGTATGCGCGAATCCCTTCGGAATCCGGTCCTCGATCAACTGACTCAACGCAGTCATAATAGGCCTCCGCTCTTCAGGGAGTTGACTGAGGTATTCGGCGATGGGGGTGATGGGCATGGTACTCTGAACTAAGAACTGCAAACGGCAAACTGAGAACTCTAAACTCCAAACTGCAAACTCTAAACTGCAAACTCCAAACTCCAAACTCCAAACTACAAACTGCAAACTCTAAACTCTAAACTCCAAACTGCAAACTGAGAACTGCAAACTGCAAACTGAGAACTCCAAACTGTAAACTATGTACAAAGGAATAAAATCTATCCCCCAAGACCTCAATTAGCCCAATTCTAATAATGCCAACATATAATAGATACGCTTATATTTGACTTTTATTAGAACGGTTATGATGAAGGCGGTCTTTGAATGGGTCGCGGTACTGACTGGCGATGTGGTCGATAGCCGGAAACTGGGGCCATTGTTTTCTCTGGAATCCGAATGGGAACGGGCTTTTGCAGCGCTGACTCCTTTTTCTCCAGAGGGTCCGGTTCGTTGGGAGGTGTTTCGGGGCGATTCTTTCCAGGCGTTGATTTTGCCAGAGTTTGCGTTCCGGGTGGCCTTGTTCTTAAGGGCTTGGATGCGGGCTCAGACCTTCGGGCACCCAACAGATGTTCGGATTGGAATGGGGTTGGGTTCGATTGATGCAGGCTTTGCGCGCATGGCGCATGGGCGGGGGGCGGCGTTTGAGCGTTCGGGAAAGGCCTTGGACCACTTGGGTAAAGGGAGATTGGCTTTCGATGTGGGTTCGGAAGCCCCCAGTCTTTGGTTTTCGCAACTCGGAACGGCGGCCGATGCCATTGTTCGGAAATGGGATGCCCTCGATGCGCAACTTTGGTTGGGCCGCTGGCCGCACATCCACACGCAAACCTCTTTGGCCGAACAGCTGGGCATTACCCAGAGCGCCGTGTCTCAACGGATGTTATCGGCCCAATTCGATGGCCTTGAAGCCCTTTGCGCGCTTTATCCGCCTATGCTGCGGTGCTATCTTGCCATTCCATGAGCGACGCGGGGATTTGGGTGGCACTGTTGTTGGGGCACCTCTTGGGCGATTTTGTATTCCAACCCAAGGCTTGGGTCGAGGAGCGGAATAACCTTCGGTTTCGGGCGCCGGCACTTTATTTTCATGGATTGGTCCATGGTCTCCTTGCGGCTTTGGCTATAGCTTCAGCAGATGCCCTCTGGGCCTTGCCAGTGGTGTTGGTTACCCATGTGTTGATCGATGGCGCCAAATCCACCTTCGCACCTCGAGGGGCTTTTTCGTTTGTGGTGGACCAGTTGCTTCATTTAGCCGTCTTGATCGGCGTGGGTTTGGGGGCCGAATTACGGGTTCCTGACCTAATCCCTCTGGGTTTCTCGCCCGAAACCGCGATGCTGTATGTTTTCTTTGGTCTCTTCTTGACCCGCCCATCCGGATTTTTTATTCAGGAATTACTCGATTCGTTGGGTACCGTCGACAAAGCCCCCGAGGAATCGATCAGGAGAACGGGTTTTTGGATTGGGGCTCTTGAACGGCTGTTGATCTTTTTCTTTGTGATCTCTGGGTCTTTGGCCTCTATTGGGTTTCTGCTCGCGGCCAAAAGCGTTTTTCGCTTTGGCGATTTGCGCGAATCCCAAGACCGCATGCGGACGGAATACGTTTTGCTCGGCACACTGCTCAGCTTTGGCTTGGCATTGGGTGCATCGGCGCTATGTCTTTATCTCAGTTCCTTGTGGAATAAGGTCGGGTGACGCCGAGGGTGTGCTGTTTGAAAGAGTGTGAAATGGAACAACAGAAATTTCTGGGGACCAGGGTAAATAGGGTACAGTTCGGGGTTTAAAGAGGATGTTGCAAATTTCTGGGGATGGGTTGACCGCCATCGTGCGCTTCCCCTAAAACTGGGCTGTGCTCCGTTTTCGCTGCGCACTTTTCCGTTCACTTTTAATCGGCCGAACTTTGGAGAAGCATACAGACCCAACTGTTACGAAAAATACCCCCATATCCCCCCACAAAAAAAATCCCGCCGAAACGGGATGGGGTTTAGAAGGGTGGGGTCAATACTCGTCCTCGTTCCAGAGAAAGTCCTCCTCGCTCGGATAGTCGGGCCAAATTTCTTCAATCGACTCATAGGCCTCGCCATCGTCGTCTTCGATGGCCTGAAGGTTCTCCACCACCTCGAGCGGCGCTCCAGTGCGGATGGCATAGTCGACCAATTCGTCTCTGGTGGCCGGCCAGGGGGCATCACTCAAATAGGAAGCAAGTTCCAAAGTCCAGTACATGGGCAGGCGGTTTCAGATTTCCGCAAAAGTAAGATTCGAATCAAGACAAAGCGAAAACCTAATTTACTGTAAATCAGGGTTTCCAAATATCTTCTGTCGAATGGGTCTGTTTTGCCGCCCAACGCGACAGCACAAACAAGTAATCGGACAGCCGGTTCAGATAGCGCACAATCAACGCATCGAGCTCTACCTCCGCCCCCAGGGCCGTAACCCTCCGCTCCGCCCTGCGGCACACCGTACGCGCCACATGGCAATGCGCCACCAATGGAGCTCCACTCGGCAGAATAAAGTTCCGCAGCGGCTCCAATTCCGCATCCATTCGATCCATCGCCCCCTCCAACCGCACTTCCGGCTCCGGGCTCAACGCAGGCAGCTTAGTGCGCAGCGCATCGTCCTCGGTCGCCAAATGCGACCCCAACGTAAACAACACCGACTGGATGCCCGGCAATTCGGGATCCAAGGCATCGCCCCCCGCCGAACGAATCATTCCCATCCACGCATTCAGCTCATCGAGAGAGCCATAGGCCTCGATCCGCAAATCGTACTTCGGCACCCGCTTGCCGCCAAACAATCCCGTCTCGCCCGCATCGCCCGAACGCGTGTAAATCTTCATCGAACCTCAAAAATTAATAAGCCCGCTCTTTGCGGCCTTCCATATAGTAGACGAACGCCTTGTTCGCCACCCGGATCCCCCCCGGAGTCGGGTAGTTGCCGGTAAAGTACCAATCGCCTGTATGTTGGGGGCAGGCCGCGTGCAGATCGTCGACCGTTTGAAACAAAATATCCAGCTTGGGGCGGAAATCCTCGGGCGTCAGCAACTCCGCAATGCGCTGGGATAGCTCCGCGTCGGTAAAGTCCGCATAGATCCGCTGTACATGGTTGATCCGCTCCGCGCTCTCGTCTTCGACCACCCGCTTGGCATCCCGATATACCGCCTCAAACAACGCTTCGCGCGTGCCCCGCTCGCGGTGGAGCGACTCGGCCGCCTGAAAGGCCACCAAGTCCCCAATGCGCGCCATATCGATCCCGTAGCAATCCGGATAGCGAATCTGTGGGGCCGAAGAAACAATCGTAATCGAACGCGGTTCGAGACGCGCCAGAATCCGCAAAATGCTCTTGCGCAAGGTCGTGCCCCGCACAATGCTGTCGTCGATCACCACCAATCGGTCGTTCGGCTGTACCGAACCATAGGTGATGTCGTACACATGGCTCACCAAATCGTCTCGACCCTGATCGGAACTGATAAAGGTGCGCATCTTCACATCCTTCCATGCCACCTTTTCCGCCCGCGGGCGCTGGGCCAAAATCCGCACCAATTCGTCCTCGCTGCCCACCGATGGCAAAGACCGGATTCGCTCCGCCTTCCAGCGGTCGAGCCAATCTTCGATGCCTTTCACCATCCCATAAAACGCCACTTCGGCCGTGTTCGGAATAAAGCTGAACACCGTGTTCTCCAAATCGTTCTCCACATTCTCCAGCACCGCAGGCACCAACCGACGCCCCAACTCAATCCGCTCCCGATACACATCGGCATCGCTGCCCCGAGAAAAATAGATGCGCTCAAACGAGCACGAAGTACGCTCGAGCGGTTCCTTGACTACCGTATGCTTGATTTTGCCGCTCTTTTTAACGATCAACGCCTGACCGGGCTCTATTTCGTGTACCGCCTCGTAAGCAACGTTAAAGGCCGTCTGAATGACCGGGCGCTCTGAAGCCACCACCACCACCTCGTCGTCGGCATAGTAAAACGCCGGGCGGATCCCCGAAGGATCGCGCAGCACAAACGCGTCTCCGTGTCCAAACAAACCCGCCATCGCATAGCCCCCGTCCCATTTTTTGGCCGATTTGCGCAAAATGCGCCCCACATTGATTTTGCGCGCAATCTCCTGACTGCTGTCCGCCTTGCCCAAACCCTTGCGCTTGAGCTCTTTGTAGATGTCTTCGTTCTCCTCGTCCAAAAAGTGCCCGATCCGCTCGAGAATGGTTACGGTATCGGCCTTTTCCTTGGGGTGTTGTCCCAAATCGACCAACTGCTGAAAAAGCAGGTCGACGTTGGTCATGTTGAAATTGCCCGCGAGCACCAGGTTGCGCGTCATCCAGTTGTTTTGGCGCAAAAACGGATGGCAGTTTTCGATCGAGTTGCCCCCGTAGGTCCCATAGCGCAAATGCCCGAGAAACAGCTCGCCCGTAAACGGCAAATTCGCCTTGAGCCAAGCCGTATCGTTGAGTTTTTCGGGCTGGTCCTTGACCCGCTCTTCGATGCGGTGTTGAATTCGTCCAAAAATGTCCTGAATCGGCTGACTCTCGACCGACCGATAGCGGCTGATGTAGCGCTGGCCCGGTTCCACATCGAATTTGATGTTCGCCAACCCGGCCCCGTCTTGACCGCGGTTGTGCTGCTTCTCCATCAAGAGGTACATCTTGTGGAGTCCGTAGAGCGCAGTTCCGTATTTCTCGAGGTAGTGCGAGGGCGGCTTGAGGAGCCGCACCATCGCGATGCCACATTCGTGGGTTAAGTGATCGCTCATCCGCGGGGTTTGGAGCCGCAAAAATACGGCGACCCCCGTCCATAAATGGGTCGGTTGGACGACGTGCGGTCGGGTCGAACGGTCAGGTGAGAACGACCGGGGATTAGGAAACCTTGACGATGGCCGGGGGCGCGTATTTGCCCTCCACCACCTCAGGCTTGGGCCAATAGAGGCGCATCAACAGATTGAAACTCCCCTCGGGACACGGAAGCCAATTGGACTCCTTGTCCTTGCCCGGTGAATCTTTCTGCAGATAAATCTCAATCGAGCCATCCGCCGACTTCTTCAAACCACTGCGGTCGCCCAGAGCGTAGCGATTCATCGGATTCGGCACAAAATAACCTTCAGAATCGTACAGCGTCAGCGACCAAAACGCTTGCACCGGCGGGGTTTGCCCCTCTTCAAAGCGAATCACATAGCGCTGGCTGCCCACGAGCGGTTCCCCGTTTTGATCGACTCCGCAGACCGGATACACCGCATCCTCAAAGAGATTGGCACCCAAACCGAAAACGGCGATACCCGCTCTTCCGAGGTAATCGGTCCCGAATTTACCCGTTTTGGGATTCCCCAAAGACCAACCATTCACCGAGTTGGCACCCATGGCTTTGCCCTCCTCAAACGCCTTAAACAGCGCCTCGGGCATTTGTCGCACACCCGCTTGGGCGGTTGGTGAAAATCCCTCGGTCGAAAAGCGCAATCCCGCACCAATGCCGAGGGCGCTCATGCGTCGTACCACGGCACTGTCGGCTGCGGCCGGTGGATTGGCGGCCAAGAGTTCGTTGAGTTTATTGAAATAGATTTCTAGGTCCATGTTCCGAACCGTGCTGTTGGGATCAGAGGCCGAAGGGGGCGTCTGGGGGGGAGCCACCGCGGGTTGATCGGGGCTGAGTGGCCGAAGCACCAACTGTTTTTGCAGCGGAACTACTTGTTGGCCATCGGCCTTGCTGTTGACTTGGGTCCGTCCAATGATCCATACCATCGGCGTCGGAGCCAGAATGTGCTCCATGCCCTCGGGCACAGAACCCGTCCAACCGGGTCCCGAAATCACAAAGTTCTTTGCCCCATTGCCTGTGGTGCGCGTTCCCGGAGCGGCAAACACATTGGTATAGGCGTCGAGCATGGGCAGCATATAATAGCGGCCCTTGGTGTCGGGCACCTCGAGGACCAGGGGTCCGTTGCCGAGGTCTAAAAAGGCGGTCGAATAATAGGTATCGACGTTCGGTCGAACCACGCTCCGAAAGTTGGCGTCGGGAAAAAAATTGTTGTGCTTGAATTGATTCGCCGGAGCATACATGGGCGATTGGGGATGAACCAACTGTTGCCTTGTAAGGTCCATCAGCATCAACGGCAGGCCAAAAACATAGGCCTCTTTCAATACCGCCAAGGTGTCGATGGGAGCGGCCTCGGTTACCGGTACTTCGGCCTTAGGGCCGCAACCCGGGGTTGTCAACACGGCGGAGAACAAGACGGTGAGTGCGATGAAACGAAAAGTCACTAATCGTACCATAATGGCTAAAAATTAGGTGTACTCATCCAAAAAGCGGACCTAAAATAGGCTCGATTTTTAGATTTCGTCTCCCCGATTTTCGATAGCGTGATTTGGCGAATCACGGTGCAACGCACCCCATGGAATGGGCCTTCGCCTTTACCTCGGCTCTTTTTTGTACTCCTCTTTGTTCTGATTCATATGCTCCTGATGCGCTTTGTCGATCTTGGCGTGGGGATCTTCGGCCACGGGCTTGGATTTGCAAGCGGATCCGGCGAGGAATACACTCAGCACGAGAGCGCTAATCAGAACCGGAACCAAGGAGGGGCGATGGGTGTTGTTCATACGCGTTGGAAAGCAGGCTTTCGCAGAACTGTTGTTCCACCCCCTGCTTCGATTGTCTAATTTTGCAAAAAACGGACCATGTATCCAGAAGATTTGATTGCCCCGATGCGCAGCGAGCTTACCTCGCTGGGTTTCAACGAAATAAAAGACGCTTCGACCGCCGAAGCGGCCATTAAAGCCACCGAAGGCACCACCCTAGTGGTGATCAACTCGGTCTGCGGATGCGCCGCCGCCAATGCGCGACCCGCCGTTCGTATGGCGCTCCAGGCCTCGGCCAAAAAGCCCATTCGCATGGTGACCGCCTTTGCCGGAAACGACGTGGACGCCGTTAACAAAGCGCGCGAGTTGATGGCCCCCTTCCCGCCTTCGTCTCCTTCGATGGCGCTGTTTCGCAATGGCGAGCTCGTGCACATGATCGAACGCCACCACATCGAAGGCCGTCCCGCCCAGATGATTGCGGAAAACCTTGTTCAGGCGTTTGAGGAATATTGCTGAGCAGTAGGGTAGGGCCCCAGGGGTGTTGCACCCCTAGGGCGTTGCCCTTATTTAGTGTACCTGTCCGATTTTCAGCGTATTGGTCATACCCATCTCGCCAATCGGCATCGAGGCAATTTTGACCACCAAATCGCCTTTGCGGACAATCGACTTGTCAACCACCATTTGGAGGATTTCGCTGAAGGTTTGGTCGGTCGAAGCGTGGTTGTCGTAGTAGAAGCCCCGCACCCCCCAAATCAGACTCAACGTATTCAAAATGGTGCGGTTGGCCGTAAAGACCAGGATGTTGGTTCGGGGTCGGTGCGACGAAATCCGAAAGGCCGTATAGCCCGAATGCGTCATCGTTAAGATGCCCGCCGCCCCGATCTGGTCGGCAATTTTGGCGGCATTGTAGCAAACCGAATCGGTGATAAAACGGTCGTTTCGATAACGGGGCACATTTTCCACCCGGTTTTTCGATTCGCTGGTCTCCTCGATGTGCGCAATGATTTTGTGCATGGTCTTGACCACCTCTACCGGATATTGACCCACCGAGGTCTCTCCACTCAACATCATGGCATCGGCTCCGTCGAGAACCGAGTTGGCCACGTCGTTGACTTCGGCCCGCGTCGGCGTCATGCTGGTAATCATCGTCTCCATCATTTGGGTGGCGATAATCACCGGTTTGGCGGCCTTGTGGCATTTGCTCACAATCATTTTCTGGATCAGCGGCACCCCCTGCATCGGGACTTCCACCCCCAAATCGCCCCGGGCTACCATCACTCCATCTGTGGCCTCGATGATGTTGTCGATGTCGACCACCGCCTCGGGCTTTTCGATCTTGGCGATGATGCGCGAATTCGAGCCCTTGGCCTCAATGCGTTGACGCAGTTCGTAGACGTCTTGGGCATTGCGCACAAACGAAAGCCCAATCCATTCAACCTCCATTTCGAGCGCTACTTCCAAATCGGCCAGGTCCTTTTCGGTCAAACAGGGGAGCGAAATGCGCGTATTGGGCAAGTTGACCCCCTTTTTACTCTTGAGCGGGCCCCCTTGAACCACTTCGCCGACCACCTCGTCGACCCCGTTGGTTTCGACCACTTTCAACAGCAGTTTGCCATCGTCCAACAGCACCGTCTCCCCCACTTTAACGTCTTGGGGAAACCGCTCGTAGGTCATGTACACCCGCTTGCTATTGCCCACGCCCGGGGTATTCGTAAAGCTCATTCGATCGCCCACCTGGAGCAAGGCTCCCTCTTCGACCATCCCGATCCGGAGTTTGGGTCCTTGCAAATCGGCCAAAATGGCGAGGTGCTTTTCGGTTTCTGCGTCTACCTGCCGAATGCGGCGTACAATTTCGCGGGCCTCGTCGTGCGAGCCATGCGAAAAGTTGATGCGAAACACATTGACCCCGGCCAATGCCAATTCGCGCAGTTTTTCGACAGAATCGCTGGCGGGTCCAATGGTGGCGACAATTTTAGTCTTGTTGAAATGCATGGGGCTGGGGGTGTTTTATAGAGTCGTTGGTCGGTTCAAAAGTCGAACATCAAACGCTCTTGATCGCGCGGATGTGTGGGTTCAAAGAAAAAAACAGTCTCGACGCCCTGACAGGCCTTGGCCCAAAGCGACCATCGGTCCACTTCGCCGGGTTCGGCTTCTTCAAGACACAACAAAAAATCGGCCGAACCGCCCTCTTTGAGCAGCGTGGCTTCTCGGGTTTCAAACAGCGTGTCGGGTCCGAACAACCCCGGGTTTTCCAGCACTTCTGGGGCACTGGTAAACCGTCCTTGGGTCTCGATGAGGACCACCGCTGTTCCGCTCTGGGCATCAATGCCCCGAAACACGGCAAAACAAGCCGTTTGACCTCGTTCTTCGATGGCGTGGTCCTCTTCCATTCGCGCAAAAGCCACTCCACTGTGCTGGTGCAACCGAAAGGCGAGCGTATAGTTTTCAAGGGGGGTTCGCAAGGCCAAATACCGCATCGATCCCGCCTCTGGGGCCCAATCTAAGCGGTGCTTTTTCAACCCAAACCGAGTTTGGAATAGGCCATGGCGGCGGTTTTTTCTTCCGCTTTTTTCTTGGATCCCGCCGTCGAGGCTGAAATCAATTGATCGTCGACCCATATCTCGCACCGAAACTTCGGACGATCGGGTCGGATGCCTTCTTCTTGCGCAATCTTGATCTGAAATTGCTTTTTGTGCTTCTGCGCCCATTCGATGAGTTTGCCTTTATAGCTAATCACCTGTTGGTCGAGCTCCTCGAAATTGATAAATCGCTCGATGATGCGCTCTACGACAAACTTCCGCGCTCCTTCAAAGCCTTTGTCGATATAGACGGCCCCAATCAAGGCTTCGAGCGCGTCGCCCAACACCGATTCGCCCTTTTCTGGACGGCGCAGACGGCTCTCGATATAGCGATGCAGTTGCATTTTCGAGCCGATTTCGTTCAGACTCCTACGGCTGACGATTTTCGAGCGCATTTGGGTCAAATAGCCCTCGTTGCGGCCGGGCAGGCGCTGATAGAGGTAGTCGGCCACGGCGGCTCCGAGAATGGCGTCGCCCAAATACTCCAACCGCTGGTTGTTCAAGGCCTTGGCGGCCGGATCGGTCGAGGAGCTATGCCGAAAGGCAATCTGGTAGATTTCCGGTTTGCCAGGGCGAAAACCGAGCAATTGAGCGAGTGGTGGCTTGTCGGCTTGGGCCGACGTCGGAATCCGATTCCCGCTGCCCTGTGCATTTGGAGGACGACGGGCGCCGCCCACAGGTTGCTTTGGATGGGGAGCCGTGGGAAAAATGGCGGTCCACAGCCTCTTGAGGTTCACTAGGCTTCGTACTTCTTAAACAAGACCGAGGCGTTGTGCCCTCCAAATCCAAACGTATTGCTGATGGCCGCCCGTACCTCGCGTTTTTGCGCGACGTTCAAGGTCAAATTCAGACGCGGGTCGATTTCAGGGTCGGGCGTGCTGTGGTTGATGGTGGGCGGGACGATGCCGTGCACAATCGAAAGCACCGCGGCCGAGGCTTCGAGAGCCCCTGCAGCTCCGAGCAAATGCCCGGTCATCGATTTGGTACTGCTGATGTTGACCCGATAGGCCTGTTCTCCAAACACGTTGAGAATCGCCTTGATTTCGGCGATGTCTCCCAGCGGAGTACTCGTGCCATGCACATTGATGTAGTCGATGTCTTCGGGCCGCATTTGGGCGTCTTCCAGCACCCGTTGCATCACCAATTTGGCGCCCAGTCCTTCGGGATGGGGCGCGGTAAGGTGGTGGGCGTCGGCCGACATGCCGCCTCCCACCAATTCGGCATAAATCTTGGCTCCGCGGGCTTTGGCGTGCTCGAGTTCTTCGATAATCAGGCAAGCGCCCCCTTCGCCGGGAACAAACCCGTCTCGCTCTTTGTCAAAGGGCCTCGAGGCGGTAAGCGGATCGTCGTTGCGCGTAGACAGCGCGTGCATGGCATTGAACCCACCGACCCCTGCCTCGGTCACTGAGGCTTCAGAGCCCCCGGCCACAATCACCTCGGCCTTGCCGAGCCGGATGTAGTTCATGGCGTCGATTAGGGCATTGGTGCTCGATGCACAGGCCGAAACCGTCGCGAAATTCATTCCGCGCAAACCGTGTCGAATGCTGATCATTCCCGGTGCGATGTCCGAAATGACCTTGGGAATAAAAAACGGATTGAATCGCGGAATTTTCCCGCCTTCGGCGTAGTTGACCGCTTCGGTTAAAAAGGTATCGAGACCTCCGATGCCGGCGCCCCAAATGACCCCTACCCGATCTTTGTCCACATTGTGTTCGTCGATACCGGCATCCCGAATGGCTTCGTCGCTGGCGGCAATGGCAAAATGGGTAAAGCGGTCCATTTTGCGGACCTCTTTTTTATCGAAGTAATCGAGGGGATCAAATCCCTTGACCTCGCAGGCAAAGCGGGTCTTGAAGTGCGTGGAATCGAACAAGGTAATCGGCCCGGCCCCACTGGTGCCGGCGATCAACGCACTCCAAAAAGTGTCGAGCGAATTACCGATGGGACTCATCATCCCCATACCGGTAACGACCACGCGCTTCAAAGACATCGCGATTAGCCTTTGGTGGCCTCTTCGATATACGAAATGGCCTGACCGACGGAGGCAATGTTCTCCGCTTGGTCGTCCGGAATTTGAATGTCGAATTCTTTTTCGAACTCCATAATCAGCTCGACGGTGTCGAGTGAATCGGCTCCGAGGTCGTTGGTGAAGCTGGCTTCGATGGTCACTTCGTTCTCGTCTACGCCGAGCTTTTCAACGATGATGGCCTTTACGCGCGATGCGATATCAGACATGCCTTTGCAGGAATTGGTTATTACAGCCAACAAAGAAAGCGAATCGGAGCGCATCGCCCAATGTTTTGCATTCGATGCTTCGACTATTTTTGAGCCGTGTTTGCCGACAAGGCCACCTGACTTAAAGAAATGAAGCGCATCGCCATCTTCGGCTCGGGCAAGGGAACCAATGCCGAGAACATTATTCAGCATTTTTCGGACAGCGATGTGGCGAGGGTCACCTTGGTGCTGAGCAACCGCAAGGATGCGGGTATTTTAAAACGGGCCAAAGAGCATTCGATTCCGGGGATGTTCTTCGGCATCGAAGAACTCAACAGCGGTACGGTGCTGTCCAAGCTCAAGGCGAGTGGCATCGATTTGATCGTGCTCGCGGGCTTTTTGAAAAAAGTGCCCGCAGAGGTGCTCGCCGAATTCCCGAACCGCGTGGTCAACATCCACCCAGCCCTGCTCCCCGACTACGGGGGCGAGGGGATGTATGGAATGAACGTACACCGGGCCGTGGTCGAAAACGAAGAAGAGGAAACGGGCATCACCATTCACTTTGTCAACGAGGCGTACGACGAAGGCGAAATCATTTTTCAGGATTCGGTCGAGGTCGATTTGGAGGACAGTCCAGAAGATGTGGCCTACAAAGTGCAGGAACTCGAGCACCGCCACTACCCTTCAGTCATCGAATGGGTGGTGAGCGAACTGGACACCGAAGATTGATCGCACTCTACACCGACGGCAGCGCGCTGGGGAATCCCGGTCCGGGCGGATATGCCGGCATTTTGACTTACGAAAACAAGGAAAAAGTGCTGGTAGGCGCCTATCGCTATACCACCAACAACCGCATGGAACTTTTGGCAATCATCGCTGGGCTCGAAGCGATCAAGCGCCCCGACTTGCCCATCGAAGTGGTGAGCGATTCGCGCTATGTGATTGACTCCATCACCAAAAACTGGGTCTTTGGTTGGGAGCGCAAGCAATTTGCGGGAAAGGCCAATGCCGATTTATGGCAGCGCTATTTGCCGCTTCACCGAAGCTTGAATATCCGCTTTCGCTGGATTCGGGGGCACAATGGACATCCTTACAACGAGCGATGCGATCGGCTCGCCGTCCAGGCCGCTCAGGGGGGTCCACATTCGATTGATGTGGGCTACGAACGCGATCACCCCCTTCCCAGCAAACGCTAGTATTTCAACGCATCTGCGATGCGGCGGTCGTTCGAAAGCCGAGGCAATTTGTTTTGTCCGCCGAGTTTGCCTTGGCTGCGCATATAGTCGTTGAATACTTCCCGACCCAAAGAACGGACCACTGCTGGCCGCAAAATGCCCCCTTGAATGAGGTCGAGATAGTAGGCGTTTTTGGCTTGCAGGGTTTCGTCGAGGACGCGATGGAACAAGGTGATATCCGTTGGAGGCTGATCGAACGCGATAAACCACTCGTGATAGGGCAACCCATCGGCAGGAGCCACCTGGGGGGCCACGGTAAATTCGAGGACTCGGGCCCCGCTCTGGGTACAGGCCTCTTGAATCGCCGCCTCCACTTCGCTTCCGATAACGTGCTCTCCAAAAGCCGATATAAAGTGCTTGGTGCGCCCGCTCACCTTGATTCGAAAGGGGTGGAGCGAAACGAACTCGATCGTATCTCCAATTTCGTAGGCCCAAAGTCCCGCATTGGTGCTCATCACCACGGCATAGTTGCGACCCAGCTCGACCTCTTCGAGTCCCAAACGGGGGGCATCGGGTTCAAAAACCCGGTCGGCGGGCACAAATTCGAAGTAAATACCGTGGTCGGTGAGCAGTTGCAGTCCGGGAGCCCCGCTCGAATCGTCGTAGGCCATAAACCCTTCTGAGGCCGGATAGGTCTCTACTTTGTCGATCGTTCCTCCGATCAGCCGCTCCATCGTGGCCCGATAGGGCTCATAGGCCACCCCGCCCGTAACGAACAACGAAAAATGCGGAAACACCTCGCGCACCGTCGATTTGCCCGTCGCCTCGAGCAAACGCTCGAAATACATCTGGACCCAGGGCGGAATGCCCGAAATCAACCGCATGTCTTCGCTTCGGGTTTCGCGCACAATGGCATCGACCTTGGTTTCCCAGTCGTCGATGCAGTTGGTTTCCCAACTCGGCAGGCGGTTTTTCTGCAGATAAGCGGGGATATGGTGGGCGACAATGCCCGAAAGACGCCCCGTAAGCACGCCTTCAGTAGGGTACATCTCCGGGCTGCCCTGGAGAAAAATCATTTTGCCCTCGGTAAAACGCGCATTCCCGCTGTGGTGGATGTAGGCGAGCAGGGCTTCGCGGGCCGAGCGAATGTGGAAGGGCATACTTTCCCGCGAAATGGGAATGTACTTGGTCCCCGACGTAGTGCCCGAGGTTTTGGCGTAGTAGAGCGGGCGACCCGGCCACAAAACGGAAGGGGCTCCCTGCACCATGCGGTCCACCCACGGTTTGAGGGCCTCATAGTCGCGGCGTGGAACGCGCTCGGCAAAGTCGGATGCCGATCGAATGCCGTCAAACCCGTGTTCCACACCAAATTCGGTCGACGCAGCCTCGCGCAACAATCGCTGTCTCCAGGCGGCTTGGGTTTCAATGGCCCGGCTTTTCCAGTCTTGGGCTCGGCGGTGGTTGAGGTCCGCATAGGCCCGGGCCAAGGCTCTTCGCATCCATCCCATATCAAAAACGCATCAAGGTTTCCGGATCGAGCGCATAGCCTTTGTGCCAAAGCTCGAAGTGCAGATGCGGTCCATTCGACTGCTCTCCGGAATTGCCGATAATCGCGACGGGTTCTCCGGCCCGAACCGGGTCGCCCTGCCGTTTGAGCAAGGCACTGTTGTGCTTATAGGCGCTCATCAATTCGTTTTCGTGTTGCACGATCAAGACGTAGCCCGTTTCTGTGGTCCATTCCGCGAAGACCACCACCCCATCCAGACACGACTTGACCGGTGCGTTTTTTTCCGAGAGAATATCGATGCCCACGTGTTTGCGACCCGGTTCAAACTTGCGGGAAACGATCCCTTTAACCGGCGAGAAAAACAAGAGGTTCTCGATCGCCCTCGAGGCCGTTTTCGGACTGATGGTGTAGCGTTCTTCTCCTTCGACCCATGCGCGGAGGTTGGAATCCCGGGCTCCTGGCATCAGGCTCCGCTCGGCCGGTGGATTGGGGGGATCGGTGACCAGCGAAGGGACGGTGTCCAGCGGTTTTTGTTCGATAATGCGCTTGAGCGTGTTGAGGTATTGTTCCGTTTGCTGATAGTGCTCTTCGAGCGAATCGGTGCGCAGGGCCAAGGCTCTGGCCGAACGCCTCAAGGCCGCCGAAGAATAGCCTGGAATATATTCCCGCAAAGGAGTGTAGGCAATCAAAAGCGTGGTTCCTGCAATGAGTACAAACGCCAAAATGCCCCCTGCGACAAAAACATTGAGTCGGCTGAGTTTGAACGACAGCTTTTCCTCGAACGTTTCGTCGTTCAAGACCACGAGGCGGTATTTGTTCCGCAGCCTCTGGAAAACCTTAAATCGCGGTTTGCGGCGCATGGGGGTCAAATATCCGTCTTTCGCCCTTGAGCCCGAATGAGTGGCTTAACTTTGAAGTCCAAACCATAAACAACGCCTCAATATGGCCTTTGAACTCCCTGCACTTCCCTACGCCTACAATGCGCTCGAACCCCATATCGACGCGCGCACCATGGAAATTCACCACTCCAAGCACCACGCGGCTTATACGACCAATTTGAACAACGCCATTGCCGGAAGCCCGATGGAAGGCAAGTCGATCGAAGCCCTTTTGGCCGATCACAGCGATGTCCCCGCCGTGCGCAACAACGGAGGCGGCTTCTACAACCACAACCTGTTCTGGAGCGTTATGGCGCCCGATGCCGGTGGACATCCCCAAGGCGATTTGGCCGCGGCCATCGATCGCGACCTCGGCGGCTTTGATGCATTTAAAGAAAGCTTTGCCAAGGCGGCCGCAACGCGCTTCGGTTCTGGATGGGCTTGGTTGTGCGTCCACAAAGGCGGCAAGCTGGAGGTGTGCAGCACCCCCAACCAAGACAATCCGCTCATGCCCAATGTCGGTTGCTCCGGTTTGCCCATTTTGGGCTTGGACGTCTGGGAACACGCCTATTACCTGCTCTATCAAAACCGCCGTCCCGACTACATCGCGGCTTTTTGGAGCGTGGTGAACTGGAAAGCGGTGGCCGAGCGTTACGCCGCAGGGCGTTAATCGAGACATCCGAAGCCTTTAGAAATTTCCTCGGATGGGCCTGTTTATGACCCAGAGCCCGTCCGGGGATTCCTTTCCACCTTGGCAGCTGTCTACTTCATTTCCGATTTGCACCTCGGGGCTCCCGACAGGGCCTCCAGCCTTGAGCGCGAAAGAGCTTTTGTGGCTTGGCTCGATCAAATTGCCCCCACGGCCGAACACCTCTTTGTGGTGGGCGACCTCTTCGATTTTTGGTTTGAATACAAACAAGTCGTACCCCGAGGGGGGGTTCGCGCGCTCGGTAAACTCGCCGAACTCTCCGATCGAGGGATCCAGATCGAGCTGTTTACTGGCAACCACGATTTGTGGATTTTCGACTATTTACCCTCGGAATTGGGCTGTGTTTTGCACCGGGCCCCAGTGCAGAGACACCTCCAGGGTCTTGATTTAATGATCGGTCACGGAGACGGTTTGGGTCCTGGCGATCAAGGGTATAAATTCTTGAAGCGCATTTTCGAAAACCGCTTCTTTCAGTGGTGTTTCGCGCGGTTGCACCCGAATTTTGGCATTGGATTGGCCGAAAGATCGAGCCGATTGAGCCGATCGCATACAGGGCTTTCGGATGCCGATTACCTCGGGGCCGAACGGGAGTGGTTGGTTCAGTATTCCCTCGAACAATTGCAGCACCGAGCCATCGATGCGTTTATCTTCGGACACCGCCACCTGCCCATCGACCTCGCGCTCGAACCCAACAGCCGGTATCTGAATCTGGGCGACTGGTTGCGCTACCGCACCTATGCCGTTTTGGAAGACGGTGTGCTCCGGCTCAAAGTGCATCAAGGCAACATCGAAACCGACCCCGTTCACCCCGGATTTCAATATGCAGAACCCCGATAATTCCATGGAACAGAACAATCCGCTCATCGCTTTGCGCGGCATTCGCCGGAGTTTTCCGATGGGGGGCGAAATACTCGAAGTCCTCAAAGGCATCGATCTGGACATTGCCCGCAACGAATACATCGCGCTGATGGGCCCTTCGGGCAGCGGCAAAAGCACCCTGATGAACCTCCTCGGCTGTCTGGATACCCCGACCTCGGGAAGTTATGTGCTCAATGGTCAGGACGTCAGCGCCATGAGCGACAACGAATTGGCCGAAGTGCGCAACCGCGAAATCGGCTTTGTTTTTCAGACTTTCAACCTGCTCCCGCGTTCGACTGCGCTCGAAAATGTCGCGCTGCCGTTGGTCTATGCCGGGGTGGGCAAGGAAGAACGCCTCGAAAGGGCCCGGACCATGCTGGGCATGGTGGGTCTCTCGGATCGAACCGACCACCGTCCCAATCAGTTGAGTGGGGGGCAACGGCAAAGGGTAGCCGTGGCACGGGCCCTGGTAAACAACCCGTCCATTATCCTCGCCGACGAACCCACGGGCAATCTCGATACCAAAACCTCGATTGAAATCATGGGGTTGGTGCGCGAAATTCACGAAGCCGGAAACACGATTATTGTCGTTACCCACGAAGAAGACATCGCCGCCTTGGCCCGCAGAGTGGTGCGGATGCGCGATGGTCTGATTGAATCCTGAAATCTTTGACGCGATGCGCGATTTTCAAAACTATGTGCTGGGCTCCTGGATGAGCGGCACGGGCACCGAGGTACAATTGGAACACGCCATAACCGGCGAGGTATTGGGTACCGCCTCTTCGGCGGGTCTCGACCCTGGGGCCGTGCTCGAATACGGCCGTCGTGTAGGGGGACCGGCACTCCGCTCGATGACCTTTCACGAACGCGGGCGCATGCTCAAAGCCCTCGCCCTGCATTTGGGTGCCCATAAAGAGGTGTTCTATGCGCTGAGCGCCGCCACAGGGGCCACGCGGGTGGATTCGTGGATCGACATCGAAGGCGGCATCGGGAATTTGTTCGCGAACGCCTCGCTCCGCAAACAGTTTCCAAACCTGCCCTACGCCTACGAAGGCGAAACGGTGCCCTTGTCCAAAGGCGGGAGTTTTATCGGGCACCATTTGCTCGTCCCGCGTCGCGGGGTCGCGCTCCACATCAACGCGTTCAACTTCCCTGTTTGGGGGATGCTCGAAAAAATCGCGGTCAATTTGCTGGCGGGGGTTCCTGCCGTCGTCAAACCGGCCGAAGCCACCTGCTTTTTAACCGAAGAGGTGGTGCGTTCAATTATCGCCTCGGGTATTCTGCCCGAAGGGGCTCTGCAGTTGGTCTGTGGACTGGGTAGGGGGTATGTGGAGCAGGTGCGGAGCGGCGATGTGGTGACGTTTACCGGATCGGCAGCCACCGGACAAAAACTCCGTTCCCTCCCGGTCTTGAATTACGAAAGCGTGCCCTTTAACCTCGAGGCCGATTCGCTCAACGCCGCCGTGTTGGGTCCCGATGTACAGCCTGGAATGCCCGAATTCGACTTGTTTGTCAAGGAAGTACACAAAGAGATTGTGGTCAAGGCGGGTCAAAAGTGCACTGCCGTCCGCCGCATTCTCGTGCCCCGAAACCGCATCGATGCCGTGCAGGAAGCCTTGATCGACCGTTTGGCCCAAACCCGGATTGGCGATCCGGCAGTCGAAGGAGTCCGAATGGGTGCTTTGGCCCACCGTCTGCAGGTAGAACGCGTGGCCGAACGCGTCGATGCACTGGCCGCCGAGCTCGAGACCGTCTATGCCGACCGCGATTTTGAAACCGTGGGCGCCGACAAAAACCGAGGTTGCTTTTTTGCCCCCGTCTTGTTCCGCAACGACCGGCCCTTCGAACGGCTGCTGGTCCACGAGCTGGAAGCGTTTGGTCCTGTGGCGACGATTATGCCCTACGATTCGCTGGCTGAAGCCGCGGCCATCGCCGCTTTGGGAAAGGGCTCTTTGGTGAGTTCGATCGTAACCGCCGACCGAGACCACGCCCGCGAATTTGTCCTCGAAGCGGCCCCGATGCACGGGCGGATTTTGGTCCTCGACGCGCATTGTGCCAAAGAGAGCACGGGGCACGGATCGCCCATGCCGCTGCTGACGCATGGAGGGCCCGGACGCGCTGGCGGAGGAGAAGAAATGGGGGGCATCCGGGGGGTCAAACACTATCTGCACCGCACGGCCATTCAAGGGCATCCCAATACGATTACCCATGTTATTGGGGTGTTTCAAAAAGGAGCCGATCAGCCCGAAGCCCAGCCGCACGTTTTCCGTCAACATTTTGAAGACCTGCGCATTGGCGACACCGTATACACCCATAAGCACACCGTAACCGAAGCGGATATTGTCAATTTTGCCAATGTGAGTGGCGACAATTTTTATGCGCATATGGACGCTACCTCGCTCGAAGGAACCGTGTTTACAGGTCGGGTGGCCCACGGGTACTTTGTTTTGAGTAAAGCGGCGGGACTGTTTGTGGATCCCGCCAAGGGCCCCGTTTTGCTCAACTACGGGATCGAAGAAGCCCGGTTTACCAAGCCCGTCTATCCTGGAGCGACCCTGGGCGTGCGATTTACCGTCAAGGAAAAAATCGACCAGGAACAGCGGAGCGAAGAAGACATTCCCCGCGGCATTGTAAAATTCCTTGTCGACGTGTACGACGAAACGGGAGATACCGTGGCCTTGGCGACCATTTTGACGCAGGTGCGCAAACGATCTTGACCCTTCCGGCATTATTTCCTCTTCCAATGGCACCCCTCGTTGGACGACCTTGTACATCACTCCCCTCCATTTCGAGTGCTCGGAAACCATGAGCTCCAACGGTTTTCTCGCTTGTATTCTCATCGCACTATGCTCGCTCTCACACCCCTCCTATTCCCAATCCAACACGCTCCGTGATTGGGAGAATACGGAGCTCGCGGACTCCCTCCGATTCTATTCCATCAACGATTACTACGCACAAACCATCCAATCCCTGCCGGATTCCGTCATTCCATTGACCCTTTTTCATTTCAATTTGGCCCGAGAAAAAGGGAATAAAAATGAAATGATCAAAGCGCTGAATGAAAGGAGTTACGCTTATCTCCTCAAAGAAAACCTAAACAAAGCAGAAGGCGCTTTAAAAACCGCTATTCGGATCCAATCGTCGATGAACGATCCAGACGCCCTTGCCGGTCTCTATGGGAATTTGGCTTCCATTTATAAGGCCCAGAGCAAATTCGTTGAGACCATACAGTACTACAACTACTCTTTGAACATCTTTCAGGACATCAAAAATCAAGAAAAAGAAGCGGCCATTCTAAGCAATTTGGGATTGACTTTCTACGAACTTAAAAACCACCCCGTCGCTCTACATTACTACGAAGAAGCACTTCATATTTACGAGTCCAACGGACTTCAGGAAAAGGCAGCGCACTTAAGCCTGGGGATTGCGGAAATCGATTATGACGAGGGTAACTATATTAAATCCATCGCACTGATCGAAAAAGTACTACCCATCTTTGAGAAAAACAACGACTTATACTTCAGTACTGATTGTTACACTTCTCTCTCCAAATCCTACCTTAAAATAAACAATATTAACAAGGCCCTGACTTTTGCCAATAAGAGCCTCGAAATGAGTCAAACGATACGAAGTCATCTGCGTTTGATTCAAAGCACTATCGTCCTCGCTGAACTGTATCTTCAAGCCCATGAAAACAGAAAAGCTCTAGAAATAAGCAAAAAGGTCCTGCCCTTTACCGATTCCATATTTGATAAGCGAGCCAAAGCAGACCTGTACCATGTTCTGTATCGCTCCTATCGACAAAACAACGATTTGGAACAATCCCAAAAAATGTATGATAAGTATGTCCTATATAATGACAGTATTCTACGCGATCTAAACAATCTTGAGATCGTAAAAGAAACCGTCAATCAAGAGTTCAAATTGGAATTATCCAAGATTCAGCAATCCTATGAAACATCCGAAAAAAGTCTGAAGAAAAAACAGTTTGCTCTACTTGGAGGACTCGTATCATTCTTTCTAATTTTACTGTTCTTCATCTCGCATTCGTACCGAAAGAAAATGCGGTTCAATAAAAAGTTGAGGGAGGATTTGCTCCACGAGATCGCTCGCCTTAAATCTTCAGATCCCCAGAAAATTGTTGTCGATGCCTCCGAGCTTCAACTCAACCGGGATAAAATCGAAACAGCCATCGACCGAAAATTGAATGAGACAGATTGGATTGTTCTCAATATTCTCTTGTCCGAGCCCGAGCTGTCCAATGCGGATATTGCGGCCAAAGCGTTTAGGAGTGTCGATGGCATTGGTTCTTCGTTGCGGAGGATGTATGTCTATTTCGACATCAAGGAGTCCAAATACAAGAAAATTTCGCTCATCATGAAATCCATACAGCTGTCTAAATAAAAGCGCGAGACCCATCGTTCTAACAACATATACTTCGATGAACCTCCCGAAGAGCGGAGTGTATCCGTTTTCTTTGCGATCGATTCTTATTCTCGGAATGCGTTATACACAGTCCTTCACATCCAAAAAGTCGAACTCCTACCCTCTGTATCGATCCCATTTCCTTTCAAAACAGATCGCACTTTCCGCGCATAAAAATGGAGTGCCCAAGGAGGATGTTCCATTTCTCCACCTAGCTTTAACTTCTTATCCGAATTGCGATCGGACTGCGTAAATACACTCCCCTGTTCAACACCCCTTTGATTCCCGTCACCATGCAATCCGCCTACACTTGGGTTCTCGGGGCCAGTGGATTTGTCGGCTTCGAACTCAGCCGTCAGTTGGCCCAATCCAAAGACCCAGAGCATCCTTTGGTTACGGTCGGGCATAAAACGATGAATCCGTATTTGATGGAGCAAACGAACCACTTTATGAAATCGTTGTCCGATTTGGATACTCCGTTCGTTGCGCGTTTTTCTCCCAAAGTCGTCTTTCATTGTGCCCGGATGGGCAGTCGCTTCGGTCTTGGCCGGTGGTGGGCCGCTCGCTCTGGGGCCCGCGCCAATCAATCGTTGATATCGACTTTGAGCCATTTGCCACAAAAACCCGTGGTCGTGTATTGCAGTGGCACGTTGATGTATGGTGAACAAATCGGATTTGCCGATGAGTTCAGTCCGCTCAATCCCACGGCCTATGGCAAACCCTATCTAGCGGCCGAGCTGCCTTGGATCAAAGCCCGCGATAAAGGGCTTTTGGATGTGCGGATGGCGCGCCCCGCATGGATACTCGGACCCTCTTCGTGGTTCTATCAATTTTTTGTGCGGCCTGCCCTCGAGCAGGGCTACGTTCCGGTATACGGAAGCGGAAACCAATGGATGTCGCTTATTTCGCTGGCCGATTGCGCCCAACAACTGCGCCATTGCTTTGAATACGGGTTGCCGAATACCGATTACAACCTGTATGGCTTCGAACCCATCACCCAAGAGGCTTTTTCCTCAATATTGGCCCGTGAACTCCGCTTGCCCTTGCGATCCATCAGCCGCTCGATGCTGAAAAAAGCACATGGAACCACGGTGATGGAGGCCTTGTGCTCGAATATACCCGTACGCAGCATTCACCCTGAATGGCGGCAACACAGCGTGCCCCATTTCGCGGATATCGATTCGCTCGTGGTGCAGACGCTGAATCAATCCTTGGCCCGGCGGAATTCGTAAAGCGCATATTCCCCGAAGCGACCGAATACCCCTTTTGAAATGGCGCCATCGATGCGCCAGAGTCCATCTAAGACCTTCTTCGGAAGCCTTTTGTGCATTTGATGGTAATACCAAGCAGGGTACACGATGCTGAATCCAGCGCGCTGAACGGTGGCCAGACCGGCCTTTCGCGCCATGGCATTGAGCTCCCCGCTCGAAAAACACCTGCTGGCCAAAAAAGCGGTCGGAGAATAGCCCCCCCATACGCGGTTTAAGCGCGCAAAGGCCCGTTTGGGCTTGCCCTTGAGCAATTCGATCAGCATGCCCATGAGGTACCACTTGTTGACAAAACTCAGACACATCCGGCCATCGGTTTCCAAGTGTTTTTCGAGTTCAATAAAGGCCTGAGGAAGATTTTCTACCGTATTGAGCGCGCCAAAAAACACGTAAATGAGATCGAATTTTTTTCCGGGAAATTGGGCCGCGATATCCTCTACACTGCCCAAGGCGACGCGCGCATTGCGGCAACCGGCTTCGTGAATCTTGGCCTCTGCAATCTTCACCATTTCTGCCGAAACATCGAGTCCGTACAACTGCGACTCGGGGAAAATATGCGCGAAGTGGACCAAATCAAAGCCGGGGCCAAAACCAATTTCGAGGGCGGACTGAAAGGGCTGGGTCTTTACGGCTTCTCGAAAAGCCTGTCGGATTCGCTGAAGGACGCCATTTTTCCAATAACGCTTTTCGAAGTCGATGGCATCTTTGTCGTAGTACGCGCCTACTTCGCTGTAATAGTGCATATGGATGTTGGATTCGACGAATAATGCAGCATCCCGCCAAAGGACCAGAAAAGAAATCCAAAGGCCGCTTGGTTCAGGAAATTGTTGAAGTGCATATGGAAGTAATATGTCAAGAGTCCCATGGCCAAAGGCAAAGCCCATTTCTTGGGACTTTTCGTTCCAAAAGCGATGAAAAACCACTGGATCATGAGGGCCACAAACAAAACAAAGGTGGGCCACCCGCACTCGGAGAGTTGAAGGAGCCATTCTGAATGCGCCGTCCCGCCCGAACCTTCAGGGGGAGAGTCCGGGTTTTTTACGGTTAAACGGTTCTCAAGAGCAGGCTCCTGATAGGGAATGTAGGTAAACTGATAGGTGCCGGGACCAAATCCGTGATGGGGCCTTTCTTTGAACATACGGAGGGCCGAAATCCAGCGATTGAGCCGCTCCACATTGCTGACATCGGTCGTTACATTGGTCACGGATAGGGTTTTTTCTGCCAGCGACGCCTGCGGATTGTGGCTTTCAAACGCACTCTGCTCGAACAGCTTTACCCATTGTTCCGGCTTGCTCAGAATTGCTATGGCAACCATGCCCACTATAGGTAAAGCCCATTTCAACCAAGGCTTTAGAAACATGTACGAAGTCACCAAGCCCATAAACAACAAACTCCACAATGCCGCCCTCGACTGACTCGCAATGGTGATGAAGATGCAAAACACCGCGATCATACCCCACTTTCGGTCTTCAAAGGCCCTGCCTGCATAATAACCACTAAGGATCGCTGCTGTGGCACCAAAATAGGTGTGTGAATAAAAAAAAGGCTCAAAAAGTCCGCGTACCGTTATGGGATTGAATTCAAACTGAACAAATTGCCACAACCCCCAGACACCTGCGGGTATCATGGCCAGACCAAACAGGCCTACGAGCTTTGAAAATAGACCGCCTTCCTGAAGGTAGATTTGAACTCCATAATAGAATACCCATACATACAGACCATTAATCGTAGCAAACTTGACCGATACGATCGGAATTTCGCTCCAAAAACTGGCCAGAAACAAGGTGAAGACCCACAGCGCAGGCAAGGGATATTTCAACACAACGCCAAACCTTCGATGGACGATAACAAAGACCAAAAGACTCAGTGCCACTACGGCCAAGAGAAACTCTCCGGGCAAGAGCATTTCGGCCTTGAGTAGAAGGTTCGCCGGCACAGAAATCGGCAGGCTGGCAATCGCGATCTCCATGGCTGTTTTGATTCCCTGGGACAAAAAGACCCATCCGCTTAGGACAATCACGCTCAAGAGCAACAGAAAGATCAAGTCCTTTTCGTGTACCCAATAGGCGATCCCCAGCGCGCCCAAAGCGGCAATCAGAAAAAAAATCGCCCCGGCGCGGACTTTCATTTCAACCTCTGGCTCCGGTACAATCGCCATGTGTACAGGGCCAAATAGGTCAGTAAGGCGGTCGCGATTCCCATAACTACCGCCGGAATACCCGCAGGATTCTCAGGCGGCGTAGCTGGGTAAATGCGATACGACTGCGGTGCCGGTGCTTTGAGGTAATGATCGAGTTGATTCAGCCTTTGCTTCAGCACATTCAAAGCGCCCACTTCGGCGCTAAACAAACCATTGTACTTATAGATTTCGGACGCCAAAGACACTTGAGTACTGTCGTAAATGGCTCTCATCGAGTCCAGAACCGACTGTAGTCGATTCACTTCTGTTTCCGCATCCCGAAAAGACAGCTGTACAAAACGATGAGATTGGCCTACGTTCTGAATCAGCAAAATTTGTTTGAGCGAATCGCAGAGTTCGACCGCAGAATTGGCTATGCCGGCTGCCGCTTCAGAATCGCTGGCAGTAGCCTCTATCAAAACCGCTCCATTGCGCGTTTTCGACACTTCGAGATGGACATACTGAGCACCATAGCGCTTCTTCAAAAGCATCTCGATTCGGGGCGATCGCATCAACTCCACATGCGCATCGATTTCGGAAGGCGATCCAAATCCGATGCCGTTCTGTTCGATTTGTTTTTCTAACAGAGTTAGGGGTACAAAAATCGAAGTCTCCGCTTGGTAATGCTGCGGACGAACCACTCCAATCACGAGAAAAACCAGTCCAACCAAGGCCCCAATCCACCAATCCCTCTGTTTCATGACTCGTTGAACTTTGAACGGTAATTCTCCAATACCCTGCTTTCAAAACTCTCCGGAAAAAAAGCCGAAGAATGCGGAAGCGTTTCAAAATAGGCCAGGCGATGACTCCGTCGCTTTTTGATATATCCTTCAAACAGCCTCCTACACCCTTCTTCGAATCGATTGCCCAAAAAGAAATCCAATACCGGTTCAAAAGCATTCTTCCGCCTTGGAATGGGACCGCTATCCCGGTGGGGTGTCCAATTTGGGAAAAAATGAAAAACCCAAGAATTGTTCTCGATCATGGCTTCACGGTGCCCATTCTGACCCATGGGCAAAAGTGATGCGATCTCGGTGGCGATGTAGATATTTTCTTTATCGAATTTCAAATGAGTTTCGTCCCTCAACAGATTAATACAGAAGTGTTTGTGAGAATTGAACAAGAACACCTTCTTAAAGGCCATCAAGAAGAACTTAGCGGTCCATACCCTTCCGGGTGCCACCACCAAAAAGTAATCAATATCGTGAGCACCCTGGTCAATGCCCATTTTCGACAAAGAGCCGGAAATAAAGACCGATCGTACAAAGGGAAATCGCTCGATAAATCGGCTGTATTTCTCTGCCGTTGCCAACCATTGTAGATTCAGCGCTCTATGGCCAATTCGATGATCGAGATCGCCCTTCTCTAAGGCATAGAATCCTTCTCGTTCAACAATCTGGCCCTGCGCCACCAACCCCCGCAGTAACACTTCCAATTGAAGTCCCGACATCCGAATGCCGAGATACTTGTGGACTTCTTCAAAATTCAGTGCGTGCTGAAAATAGTGAAAATACCACAGCACCCTCAACAGCGCTTGCTCCGACGATTCCGGCAAAAAAAGGGGGGTCTTTGCAGGGTTCATCAGAAAAGGGGTGCGCTTTTTAAACGAAATCCCTGGTGGGTCAGGGGGTAATCCCACAAATCCATCGCAATTCTGTCATGCCAATACCCTTTTCTCCGATCTTGAACTAATACCCGATCACACACCCTCAATGCCTTTTCTTCGCACGGAATGATCCACAACCCTCGAAAGCGCGCACGCCCCAAAAGTCCTGATTTATTCTTTGACAAAACGCTCAATCCAACGATATTGCTCGGAAGTAACCTGAACTATATACGCTCCCATGCCCAGCGGGGTTAGGTCGATGGGGTTCTGATTCCATTCGGAACGGAAGACTTGCCTGCCGCGCATATCGAAAATTGCTATTTCCGCTTGACCGACCGCTGCCCGAAGATGGAGTTGATCTTTCGCGGGATTCGGATAGAGACCCAGACCGCTTTCGATCAATGATTCATCGATGCCAGCGGGCGAGGCACTGAGAAACGAATGAACAACGAGGGTGTTGAACTCGGCACCCGAAAAAAGAAGGTTTCCGAGGTGATCGGTGACGGAATACCCTCCTTCTGAAGGGCGAATGCCCCCTCCGAAATAGTCTGTAATGACAAAGTCATAACACGTTCCCGATCCCAGACTCACTGTATGCGTATAGGTTTGATTGCTCTGATAGGTGCCGGGTGGAGTCTGTGGTCCTGTCGCTCCGAACCCAATTCCAATATTAACCGTTCCAACCCAAGGGTTTCCACCACTCGCAACAACGTTTCCAGTCGGGTCGGTAAGTTGCCAATAGGTTTCGGCTCCGAGATAGTCCGTTTGTATTTCGATGGTCACTAGGTTTTCGGTGATCGCCGCGCTCCTTTGTATTTGCCAATTCAGGCTGTCATTCCCTCCGTTTCCATCGCCGACTTGGTCGATCACCACAGAGACATTGGGATTGCCTACAATCGGTATAGCGGGCAACACCACTTCTTCCCCCCGGAATGATGCGATATTGCCTGTCCAACTTTGAGTTGAATGATAGGCCCCATTGATGAAGATCTCAAAGCTCAACGAAGTGAGTGGGGCAGAGCCAAAGTTGAACAATTCAAATTCAGGTGTATAGGTGTTCGCTTGGTCGCAAATGAGCGGGGTCAAATTTGCTCCGCACTCGTAACCGAAACCAGCATCAAAGACGGGTTGGCTGATTATGCCCGCCCCGACCATATAATTCAGCATGCTGTCGTGGTCGAAAATACTGAACATCCGTGTCGTACTGTCCGAAGGGTCTATCACAAAAAAAGTGGGGTAAAAGGGGACTTGGTATTCCCCTGCGGCCAATTGCATATTGTCGAGAATCGGAAGATGGGTACAAGCGGTAAAATCTCCTACCGTATAATTTCCCGTTCCCTGCAAATCGGCCAGATCGGTCGCAGCGTCTGCTTCGAGAAACAAAACCACAATTTCATCGGTTCCTTCAGGCCCATAATTCTGGTTCATCACATCGAAAAAATGCGTGCGATGCATGGCAATGCAGGGGCCGCACCACGCTGTAGAGAAATCGATAACCACCCCTTTGCCCGAGGAGAGCATTGCATAGAGATCGTAGCTGTTGCCTTGAAGGTCTATACCGCTAAAATTTGGCGCCAAAGAACCATTGGCGATTTGCGCTTCGCCTAGGGGGCCCAACAGCATGCAGGAAATGACAAGTGCGAGAGTCCGGTTCATCGGGTATCGTTTTGAGGGTGCGATGATCCAAAAGTCGACGCTCGTATTCTATACGGCTTCACGTCTAGGAGTGAAAACGCCCTTTCCCAAGGGCTGAGACCCTTCGGACGCCGATGCCTTTCCTACGCGCGACCTAAGAACTTCGCGACATTCTTTTTCCATGATTCGCGCCAAGGGCCCCGGCGGATCTGCACAAACCCTCCGCGTCGCCGCATTTTCACCAGAACGCGTGAAGCATTACTCATCGGAATGTCGAACCTTGAACCGTCAAACTAAACCCCTCTGCCATGATCAGATCGATCCTTTTTTTCGCCTTGATGCCTACGCTGTGTTTGGCCCAATGGCTACCGTTGGGCAATGCGATCCCAGGCCAAACGGCCGGCGACCGATGTGGTACTTCGACAGCGATTTCCGCTGACGGTAGCATTGTCGCCTTTGGCGCCCGCGACGGCAATTCCAATTTCGGAGAAGTGCGGGTTTTTCGACTGTCCGATGGCGCTTGGACGCAGATTGGCGCGACCCTGGTGGGAGAATCGGGTGGAGATCAAACGGGATCCTCGGTAAGCCTATCGCACGACGGCTCTGTTTTGGCAATTGGCGAGCCCTTTAACAACGATCTCGGCTATACCTCTGGCCAGGTACGGGTTTTCCAAAACGTCAACGACAATTGGTTGCCATTAGGGCAAGATCTGTATGGTCTCAATGCCATTGCCGAGGCGGGTAGATCTGTAGATCTGTCCGCAGATGGTTTGACCTTGGCGTACGGTGCCCCGAACACGACCGTCAATGGAGCCTTCTTTGCAGGACAGGTCCGGGTTTTTGAACTACAAAACAATACCTGGGTCCAAAAAGGGGGAGACATCAATGGAGACGGAAGCATTATCAAGTTCGGCGTCAATGTGACCTTATCCGACGATGGAAATACGATCGCGATTGGTCAAAGCGGAGACCCCAGCAATACGAATCCCGAAGACACTGGTCGGGTAAAAGTGTATCAATTTGTGGGCAATCAATGGATACAACTCGGGAATACCCTACGGGGCACTGCAGGGAGAGATGAATTTGGGTTTACGGTGCGTTTGTCCGCCGCGGGAAACAGGGTGGCCATTGGGTCATTTGCCAAGAGCGAAGTGCGGGTTTTTGACTGGGTCAATGGAATTTGGATCCCTGTGGGAAACACGCTTGTGGGCAACAATCTCGGCGATTCTTTTGGTTTCTCTTTAAGCTTGACTGGAGATGGACAATACCTCGCTGTCGGCGCTCGATTTATTAGCTTGACGAACAACGATCCGGGCAGTGTTTATGTCTTCAAAGAACTGGGTGGAAACTGGGTCTTGATTGACACTCCTATTATGGGCGTTGCGCCGGGCGATCAAGCCGGATTTTCGGTGGCCATTTCTGAAAACGGCACCCGGGTGGTTTCCAGTTCTATCGGGAACGATGATGCAGGCAACAACGCCGGTCACATCCGCATTTTTGAAAATACGGCCATTCTCCGGGCTGAACAGCCTAAAGACGTCGATTTATTCGAAGTATATCCCAACCCTGCCACCGACAATTTAACGGTGCGCAGTCCGATAGAAATTCAAGGTTTGGATGTGTTTACGATAGAGGGCAAATGGGTACAACACCACGCTGGATCTGAACTGAAGGAACGCTCCATCGATCTGACTGGTTTGAGCTCCGGCGCTTATATGCTCTTACTGCACACAGAAAATGGGGTGAGTCGATACAGAATTTTAAAGAATTAAGGCGTTATCCCTTTTCAGCGGAAATAGGGAAGAATATCGACGTCGTACGGAGTGTTCTTCTGATGTAGGGACGGTTTGTGCACTAGGGATGGCAGATTACCGTCCCTTTCGCATCTTCGCCTTGCGCCAAAACGAAACCTCCTCGATGCCCCCACCCTTTTTTCCCCATTTCCCGACCTCACTTCCAGAGCCCCCGTATTGGGCTGCGTTGTTTCTCTCAGAGCGCTCCGATGCCCTTGAGGGCTACGAAGAAATGGATCGGGCCACGATCGAGTTGGCGGCAACCATACCCGGCTATTTGGGCTATGCCAGTCTGAACCAGGGCCATTTGGGGCTGTTTATCTCGTATTGGCTTCATCCTGAAGCAATTGAAGCCTGGCGACTCCACGCGGTGCACCAGCGGGCCAAACAGCTCGGCAAAACCCAGTGGTATCGGCGCTATGTCACCCAGTTGGCCCGTGTTGAATCGCATGTTCAAGGGGGCGCACAGGCCCTGTCAACCACCACACCATGAGCACAGAAACACCCTATGTCCGCATCGAACGAGCCGAAGGGATCGGGTCCATCGAATTCTTCCACCCCCAGAGCAATAGCATGCCCGGGGCCCAATTGGCCCGTCTGGCCGAGGCCTTCGACGAACTCGGAGCCGACCCTTCGGTCCGGGTCATCGTGCTCCGCAGTGCGGGCGAACGGGCCTTTTGCGGGGGCGCCAGTTTCGATGAGCTCGCTGCCATAGCCGACGACGCCCAAGGCCTCGCGTTTTTCAGCGGCTTTGCACGGGTCATTTTGGCCATGCGCCGTTGCCCCCAATTCGTGGTGGCTGTGGTGCAGGGGCGCTGTGTCGGGGGGGGTGTGGGTCTGGCCGCCTCGGCCGACTATTGCTTGGCCTTGCAGACTGCCTCGGTCAAGCTAAGCGAACTGGCCGTGGGCATTGGCCCCTTTGTCGTAGGCCCGGCCGTGGAGCGCAAAGTCGGGGTCTCTGGTTTCTCAGAACTCGCCATCGATGCCGCTTCGTGGCGCGATGCCGAATGGGCACGGAGCCGGGGGCTGTTCAATGCTTTGTTGGCCACCCGAGACGAGCTCGAGGCCGAGGCAGAACGCTTGACGCGCTCGTTGAATCAATCCAATCCAGAAGCGATGAGCGCGCTCAAAAAGGCGCTGTGGTTCGGAACCGATCACTGGGAAACCCTATTGTACGAACGCGCGGCCATTTCGGGACGGCTCGTACTTTCCGATTTTACGCGTCAGGCCATCGCCCGGTTCAAGGCTTCGTAGTATCTGCGGGCCGCTTACACGCCAAACTGACCCACAAAGCGCACATCGCTCTCGAAAAACCAGCGCAAATCGGTGACCCCGTATAGGTTCATCGCGATGCGTTCTATGCCGATGCCAAAGGCGAACCCGCTGTATTCTTCAGGGTCGATGCCACAGTTCAACAGCACCTGGGGGTCGAGCATGCCACAACCCAGAATTTCGAGCCAGCCCGTTCCCTTGGTAATCCGGTGGTCGGCTTCGGTTTCGAGCCCCCACCATACGTCCATTTCGGCGCTGGGTTCGGTAAACGGGAAATAGGACGGTCGGAGGCGAATTTCCGTCTGCGCCCCAAAGAGTTCCCTCGCAAACGTGAGCAAGGTCTGTTTGAGATCGGCAAAAGACACGTCTTTGTCGATGTAAAGCCCCTCCACTTGGTGAAAGATGCAGTGGGAGCGAGACGAGATGGCCTCGTTGCGAAACACCCGCCCCGGAGAAATGGTCCGGATGGGCAACGTTTGGGTCTCCATGGCCCGTACTTGAACGCTGCTGGTATGGGTTCGGAGCGCGAGCATGGGGTCCGTAGCCACGAAAAACGTGTCCTGCATATCGCGGGCCGGGTGTTCTTCGGGAAAATTCAACGCGCTGAAATTGTGCCAGTCGTCTTCGATTTCGGGTCCTTCCGAAATGCCGAAGCCCATCGAGCGGAAAATCCCGGTGATGCGCTCCATCGTCAGCGAAACGGGATGGCGGCTTCCGCCAAATCCCAAAGCCACGGGACGCGTTAGGTCGACGCGGGGTGTATTGCGGTGGGTATCGGCCTCAAAAGCCGATTTAAAGGTGGCAATTCGCTCCTCAGCGAGGCGCTTAAGCTCGTTGATGACCTGTCCAAAAGCCCTTTTCTCTTCGGGGCTGACCGATTTAAACGCTTCAAATATTTCCGCAAATGCCCCCTTGCGACCCAACCAAGAAAGCCGAAACCCCTCAGCCTCTGTAGCGTTCTGAGGATGGGCCTCTTGAATTTCCCGGCTCAATAGATCGATGCGTTCGCTAAAACTCATGCTTGGGGACTGGTTGCGAACCGTTGCTGTGCACAGTTCGGTTAATTTTGAGCAAATTTGGAGAATTCCCCCCGATGAAAACCCCTTTCTCGCTTTTGCCTTTGGTTGTCCGCCGCCCGCTCTTGTGGATGGGGCTGTTGGGGCTGCTCGGCATCGGTCTTTCGTGCGAAAAAAAGAACCAAGGTCCCTACGACATCGAAGTTCGTGTAGTCAACGAGGACGGCCTTCCGATTCAAAACTGCCTGATTCGAATGTATGCCCCTGTTGGGGCCGATGGCACCATCAATGCCTACGCGACGACGGGGTTTGATGGGGTCGCGCTTTTTGAATATGCCTATCCTGCCTATTTACAACTCGACGCGGTCAAAGGGAGTTGGAAAGGATGCGGATTTGCCGAGCTCCGCGACGTCAATTTGGTCGAAACCACCATTATTATCAAGCCCTTTTCCGATCCCAACAACGGCTGTCCTCCTCAGTAACCTCCGCAAATCCCCTTCGGATTCCGATGAAAAATTGGCCTGTTTTTGCGCTGCTGTTTGCCCTGTCGTCTATGGGGTGCACCAAAGAAGATGAACGAAGCTATCCGTTTGTTATTCAGGTGCTTACCGAAGATGGCCGCCCGGCCCAAAATGTATTGGTCCAAGCGAACGCCGATGTACCCAATTCGATTCCCGATTTCCTGGGGGTAACCGATATGTTCGGAGAGATTCGCTTTGAATACCGGTACGAAGCCGTGCTTAAGGTGCAGGCCACGCGCGGCAATCCGGCCAGTTGGATCGGTTGTGGCTTTGTTCGCCTCGAGAACAATACCGAGGTGCGCAAGGTGATCGTTATCCAGCCCTACGACCCCAACGTAGGCGGCTGCTGAGGCGCCATCCACCCCCCCTGCTCAAAATAGTGCACGATGCCTTGCTTGACGAGGTAACTCTGCTCCCCCGGTTTGAGCGGTGGGAGTTCTTCGAGCAGCTTAAAGTGGGGCCAACCTTGTTCGTCGTACCCCTCAAACTCGTAGAAACCAAAGGGTTCAAGCACCTTGCACAAGGCAATGTGCATCAGGTCGAGTTTCTCGTCTTTCTTGAATTTTTTCGGTCCTTGGCCCGATTCCTGAACGCCGATCAAAAAGAGAATGGCCGTAACGTCCAATACTTCGCCTTGTCCAAACTGCGCGCTAAGCCGTTCGACCAATTCCTCCCAACGCTCTTTTGTATTTTCGCTCAACGGTGAATGTGCTTGATGTTTTTCTCGTCTTGCCCTTGGTCTATGGGGCGGTCCATGGTTGGCACCGGGGACTGATTCGCGAATTGATGTCGCTCGTCGCGGTGGCCGTGGCTTTTTGGGTGGCCAATCAATTCAACGCACCCGTTCGACATTGGCTGGTAGAGTCTTTGGGAGATGCGGTGTATACCCATTCTTCGGTGGCCTACGGGCTTTGTTTTGTCGGTTGCGTTGTGGTGTTGAATGTCTTGGCCCGTTTGCTTTCCAAACTCGCTAAAAAAGTCGATGTGGGACAGTCGAATGCCGCCTTGGGCGGTGTATTTGGCCTTTCCAAATGGGCTTTGCTGATGTCGTTTTTGGCCGTGGGATTTGGGTTGTTTCAGCGCAAACTCGAATGGCCCGACCGCCATTTTCTCGACGATTCGGCCCTCTTCAATCCCATGGAAACCTTGGGCAACTTCCTGATTCAACGCGCTCCCGAAGAGGCTGAGCAACAGGTTCAGGAGGCCTTGCCCGATTGGGCAAGCACGGCGTCGATGCCCGGCAATCCGCGTCCTTCCAGGTATTCGAGCATAGCCCCCCCTCCAGTGCTGACATAGCTCACGCCCTTTTCAAGTCCAAATTGCTTGGCCGCAGCGACCGAATCTCCGCCGCCCACCAGGCTAAACGCTCCCGATTGGGTGGCCCGTACGATCGCCTTTCCTATGGCTATGGTCCCTTCGGCAAAGGAGGGCATTTCAAACACCCCCAAAGGACCATTCCACAGCAGGACCTTGCTGGTTTCTACCACCTGGGTATAGCGTTCTATCGTCTTGGGGCCAATGTCCAGACCCATCCAACCGTCGGGAATGGCGTTGGCCTCGCTAACACTGCGCTCGGCATCGTTCGCGAAGCGATCGGCGTTGAGACTATCGAGGGGGAGGTGAATGGCCACACCCCGTTCCTTGGCTTTGTCCAAAATGGTCTTGGCGGTCTCGATATACTCTTCTTCCACGAGCGAAGCGCCGGTGTGACCGCCTTGGGCCCGCAGAAACGTAAACGCCATCCCCCCTCCTATCAGCAGGGCGTCAACCCGACCCAGGAGGTTTTCTAGAATCGAAATCTTCGAAGAGACCTTCGCACCGCCGATAATCGCCAAAACAGGGTGATCCTGGCTTTCAAGCACCTTGCTGACATTTTCGATTTCGGCCGACATCACATACCCAAAGCCGCAACGGCCCGGAAAAAACTGAGCCACCACCGCTGTTGAAGCATGCGCCCGATGCGCGGTTCCAAAGGCATCGTTCAAATACACATCGCCCCATTGAGCCAACTGACGGGCAAAGTCCACGTCCCCGGCCTCTTCTTCGGGGTGAAAGCGCAAGTTTTCCAGCAAAACGACGGTTCCGGGCTCCATGCGGGCGCATAGGGCCTCTGCTTCGGGACCGATGCAATTGGTAGCAAAATGAACCGGGCGACCGAGCATCGCTTGAAGCGCCGGAACCAGGTGGCGAAGCGAGAATCGGTCTTCGGGGCCCGATTTGGGGCGTCCCAAATGCGACATCAACACCAGACTTCCCCCTCCCTCGAGCACCGCCTTGAGCGTCGGAAGCGTAGCGCGAATGCGGGTATCGTCGGATATGTGCAGCGCATCGTCGAACGGGACGTTGTAGTCGACGCGAACGAGAGCCCGTTGGCCCTGCCAATCAAAAGATTCCGGAGTACGCATGGGGTGCGGTATTTTGCCCCTAAATTAACCTTAAGCCCGGCGTTTCTTCGGACTTTTGGCACCGCAATGTATTTCCGAGATCTCCCCGAAGCCCCTGCCCTCCACGCTGCCCTGCGCCACAGCCGCCGGACAGAACGATTGGGCCATGCGCATTTTTTTTCCGAGCGAGCCCATTACGGCGCCCTCCCGCTGGCACTGGCTTTTGCGCGCTATTTGGTGTGCACCCAGCCCGGAGAAGAAGACGCTTGTGGGCAATGCGCATCTTGTGGGTTGATGAATTCCTACGGCCACCCCGATGTGCATTGGGTGTATCCGATGGCGGGGAACGAAAAGGAGCGCAAATCGGCCGATTGGGACGGGCTGTGGAGAACCGCCTTGCGCGAAAATCCGTGGATGGATCTGTCCGGCTTTTTGCACCGGGCCGAGCTGGGGAACAAACAAGGCATGATTGGGGCCTCGGAAGCAGAACGCATTCAGGCCATTGCCGCCCTCAAGTCGTTCTCGGGGGGTATGCGGGTCGTGTTGCTGTGGATGCCCGACAAGATGAATGTCAGCGCCTCGAACAAACTCCTAAAATTGCTCGAAGAGCCCGAGCCAGGTCTGGTGTTTTTGCTGGCGGGCGGAGCGGTAGAATCGGTGTTGCCCACGGTCTTAAGTCGTTGCCAAATCCACGTACTCGGTCCGGTAGAAGACTCCGTCCTCGACCGTTGGCTGCAGAAAATGGATCGATACAAACCCGGTCTATCTCAGTGGTCCGAGGGTTCTCCCGCTCGGGCACTCGAGTTGTATTCCGGACAATTTGGAAATCCCGACCACGCCCAGGTCTTTGCTCAGTGGATGCGGTTTTGTGCAACCCGCAACCTCGCGGAAATGCACCGAACCTCGGAGGCCATCGCGGGATGGGGTCGAGAAGAAGTCAAGGCCTTTTTGGTCCAGTCCACCCATTGGTTTCGGGCCGCTATGCGTGCTTCTTTGTTCCAAACCGCAGCCCCTCCCCCTGAATTGCACGATTCGGGATTGCAATGGGCGCGATTTATCGGCTTTTTTGACGCGACCCGTACCGAGGCGCTCTTTGGGGCCATGGAAAAAGCGCTGCACGACATCGAGCGAAACCTGTACCTCAAAATGGTGGTTTTCGATCTGAGCCTAACCCTCGGTCAGTGGTTGACCACGCCCAAGGAGGTAAAATAATTCTTGTAGTCCGGGGCTTGGATTTTTCCGCCTCGTTTGAGGGGGGTTAGCGCGCACATCTCTGGGCCCGAGGGGTGCAGTGCCGCAGAAGGGGGTTCGTTCGTTTAAGCGCCCATTTCGGGCTTCTTGGCCCACCAAATGACACTCGACCCTTCTCCTGTCTTTTTTCCGTGTACGGCGCTTCTCCAACCTTGCCACAGTCCGGCGGCCCACCAAAGAGGATTCTTCCGATTTTGTTCGCTCAACATTGCAATATAGTAGGCGTCGTAGGGCATGGGTTGGGATCCCGCATTCTCAAACCCGGCTCGCTCAAAGAGCGCCCGTACACTAACGCTCTGGAAATGCCATAAGTGGATGGGAACGTCCCAAGCCGCCCAGTGTCGATCGTAATGGGCCCGGTCGAGCGAAGCGGTGTTGGGCACGGCAATCAGCAGATGGCCTCCCGGGCGAAGCGCGCGATAAAACGACCGGAGCCGGTCTTCGGGATCGGGCAAGTGCTCGAGGACATGCCAAAGCGTGATGATGTCTTGTGAATCGGGTTCGGGGGTCCAATCCGCAGGAGCGAGTACGGTTTGACCGATGCGCTCCGAGGCCAGCCGGGCGGCTTCCGGATCGAGTTCAACTCCCGATACCGACCAACCCAGATCCCGCATATAACCCGCAAAACTCCCGGCCCCGCAACCATAGTCGAGCAAGCGACCCATGCGCACCTTGGCTGAAACCACCCGATCCTTGAACGCGAGATTGCGCTTTTGCACTTGGAAATAAACCCGATCAAACAAACTGCGGGCTCGATCCTGATGCGAGACGTAGCTGCCTTTGGGATAGTAGCGCCCGAGCTCGGAATCGTCGGGCCTTGGACGGGTCGCGCCCATTCCACATTGCGTACAGCGCTCGATGCGAAAGGACTCCTGCGAGCCTCTAAAGTCGGTGGCCTCCGTCCACGGCTCAAATTCGCGGGCTCCGCAGCACGGACATTGTTCTAGGGTGATCACGGCTCAAAGTTCGACATTCCGCGTGTACCGCATCAACGCCCCAAACGCACCATCAACACCTGAACGTCGGCTGGAGACACCCCGCTAATTCTCGAAGCCTGCCCGAGGGTGGATGGGCGGATGCGCCCCAATTTTTGCCGGGCTTCGATGCTGAGGGCCGACACCGAATCGAAATCGAATCGATCGGGTATCGAAAGGTTCTCGAGGGTTTGCACTCGCTCGGCATTGTTCCGCTCGCGCTCGATGTACCCGGCGTATTTGTAGCCGATTTCCAACTGCTCAAGCACCTCGGTGGCAAGGGCTTCGTCGGCGCCAAAATCACGCCTCCATTCGCGGATCAGCCGGTCGACGGGCTCAGCCTGGCTCAGTTCTTTCCAGCCCATTCCCGGGCGCCCCAACAAACCGAGTGCCTTGGTTTTTTGATCGACGGGAGCGCTGTCCATTTCGCTCAAAATGGGATTGACCTGTTCGGGCTCAAGCCCGAGACTCCCCATACTCCGCTCCAAAACCGACAATCCGGCTTCTTTTTTGCGAAGCCGTTCAACTCGGTCGTTCCCCGCCAAACCGATCGCATGTCCGAGTTCGGTCAAACGGCGGTCGGCATTGTCTTGGCGCAACAAAATGCGGTATTCGGCTCGAGACGTAAACATCCGGTACGGCTCTTCGGTGCCTTTGGTAATGAGGTCGTCGATCAACACCCCGATGTACGCTTGATCCCGCCCGAGTTGGATCGGACCCAGTCCAACCACTTTTCGGTGGGCGTTGATCCCCGCCAACAGCCCCTGCCCCGCGGCTTCTTCGTAGCCCGTAGTTCCGTTGATCTGTCCGGCCAAAAACAACCCTTCGACGCGCTTGGTCTCCAATGTTGGGCTGAGCTGAATCGGGGGGAAATAATCGTATTCGATGGCATAGCCCGGTCGAAACAACCGCACCCGCTCAAAGCCCGGAATCTTTTGCAAGGCTTCGATCTGAACTTCCTGCGGAAGACTGGTCGAAAACCCGTTCAGGTAAATCTCGATGGTTTGCCAGCCTTCGGGTTCCACAAAAAGTTGGTGCCGGTCTTTGTCGGCAAACCGATCAATCTTGTCTTCGATGCTCGGACAATACCGCGGACCCAGCCCTTGAATACGCCCTGTAAACATGGGTGAACGATCAAAGCCGGTGCGCAACACCTCGTGCACTTCGGGGCCGGTATAAGCGATCCAACAACTAAGTTGGCGTTCGGGAAGCGTACCCGGTAAAAACGAAAATCGACCCGGTTCCTCGTCTCCCTTTTGCTCTTCGAAACGGGCATAATCGAGACTGCGTCCATCGATGCGCGGTGGGGTGCCGGTCTTCATCCGCCCCGACTCAAAACCGAGTGCGTTGAGTTGTTCTGTAAGCCCTGTTGCGGGTCGTTCGGCAGCCCTACCGCCCTTGAAATTTCGATCGCCAATGTGCATCAACCCGTTGAGAAAGGTCCCATTGGTCAGTACCACGGCCTTGGCCCGATAACTGCGGCCGGTCGATGTAGTTACCCCCACGACCCGGTCGCCCTCGAGGAGCAAAGAGACCACCGTGTCTTGATAAAACGAAAGCGACGGGAGCTTTTCCAATTCGAGCCGCCATTCTTCGGCGAAGCGCCAACGGTCGTTCTGGGTGCGCGGCGACCACATAGCCGGGCCTTTGGAGCGATTGAGCATGCGAAACTGAACCGCGGTTCGGTCGGCAATAATGCCCGACAATCCCCCCAACGCATCGATTTCGCGTACGATCTGTCCTTTGGCCACGCCTCCCATGGCCGGGTTGCAACTCATCTGCCCGATGGTTTGCAAATTCATCGTGATGAGCAAGGTCTCAGACCCCATACGAGCGGCGGCGGCGGCGGCTTCGCACCCCGCGTGACCTGCTCCAACGACAATTACATCAAAGTGTTCTTCCTTCATTGTTCCACGTGAAACATCGCACGGTACATTCGAATGGCTTCGTCTTCTTTTGCGCGCATAGCCTGTCTTTCATCCAGCGTGTGGTCCGTCATGCCCGATAGGTGATACAGTCCATGCGCCAACACCCGCAACAGTTCTTGTTCTTCTGGCAAATTGCGCTTTCGGGCGTTTTCGGCAATTCGCTCCATACTCATCCAAACCTCTCCCTCGATTCGCTCAGCACCGGAACCGTACGCAAAGGTCAGCACATCGGTCCAATCGTGGTGATCCAAAAACACCGCGTTGCGCTCGGCCAAATCGCGGTCGTCGACGCCGACATAGAGTACTTGCTTCAACCGAAACGATTCCTGAACACACAGCTTTTGAATCCACTCCTCGTAGCGCTCTAGGGGTCGCCCTTGCCACTTGTCTTTTGGAGCCCACTGAATACGGCCTTTGTTCACGAGCCCGATTGCCACTGCAGAATGCGCTGTTGATAATAGGGGCTAAATCGAATGGGGTCCCGATTGAGCCGTTCAATCTCTTCCAGTTTGACGCGCTCTTGCGGACTCAAAGGCCCTGTTTGCTCTTGTCGCTGACCTCCCGATTCGCTTTCTCGGCGATCGTCTTCGCCCCGACTGCGCTCGGCCCGTTCGCTTTCCAACAAACGGCTCTCAATTTCCTTTTGCCGAATCAGCGACCGCGGGCTCAGTTGTTGCTCCGCGAGTTCTCGCTCGCTCTCTTTCATCATATCGCGCATTTTCTGGCCTTGGGCACCCGTCATTCCAGCCTCCTCCGATTCCAACAGCGACTCCAACATGCGCCGGAGCTCTTCTTGTTGCCGGAGCAATTCCGCAAACTCTTGGGCCTGTTCTCTCCCCCCGCGACGCGACACCCCTTCGGTGCCACTCTTGCCGTCCTTACCCCCCTTGCCCTTTTCTCCGTCTTTTTCTCCCTTCTCGCCCTCCTTGCCCTTGACGCCCTCCATCCCCTTCATCAATTCTTTTTGCAGCTGGCTCATCTTGGCCGGGCTGGGCTTATTCGATTCGCCCGGACTCGGTTTGGCGCCTCCGGGTTTATTGCAGCTGCCTTTTCCTGAATTCTGCTGCATCATGCTTTGCATATTTTGCAAACTCTGATCGAGCAAAACCGCCAATTCGTTGGCCGCCGTCATCGAATAGCGCGTACTCGACGAGGCTTTGCCCAACTCGCGTTCGGCCATTTCGCCAGACGCCCTTTGACCCGCGCGATCCATCTTCTTCAATTCGTCGAAGATCTTTTGCCCCACCAAAGGAGTTCGTTTGGCGAGGGCCTGTAAACTGTCTTGAATGACGACCGAGCCCTGATTGAGCTTTTGCAGTTCGATCATCAGACTCGGGAGCCCTGGATCGGAGGCGTTCATCGCGGCCAACCGATAGCTTAGCGCCTCCTGACCACGGCTGTAATAGAGCAAATTGTCTAAGATCTGTTTCACATCTTCGATGTTCTCAGCCTGCCCCTGAGAAGACATCGACTCCGACATGGCGTCCATTTCTTCGGCCAATTTCTGCAGACTTTCGGCGCTTTCTTTTTGCGCCTTTTCCTCCATATCAGCCTGCTTCCCCGTCTTTTCCTTGGCCTCTTTCATCTTGGCTTCAGACTCGGCGCGCGAAGATTTGAGCTCGTCCATTTCAAAGGGCTTTTCCAGCGTCTTGTTCGACTCCAACATCTCTTCATAGGACTGATTGAGGGCCTCCAGTTTCTCCTCCAATTGGGCTTGTTGTGCCGATTCTTCCGGCTTCTGTTCTTGGGCCAGCTGGGCTTGCTCTTCTGCCAATTGCTTATACTCTTCGCGCAGGGCGCCAAATTGGGCATCGACCGCCTCGCGCTTGAGCAATTCGAGCATTCGCTCCTCGGTCATCCGCTCTTCGGCCGCTTTCGATCGCTCTTCGCTGAGCTTTTTCAGCATTTCGGAAGCCTTCTCTTTGGCCCGCTCTAGGTCCTCCTTTTTCAATTGCGCATCCATCCGTTGAGCGGCTTCGTTGAGCTCCTTTCGCAAGGCCTCGTCCCACTCCGAAGGGTCTCGGGTCTTGTCGATCTCGTCCAATGCCTTGGCCATTTCCGCCATGCGATCCGCTCGGGCTTTTCGATCCCGCTCCACAGAGGCTCTTTGCTGCTCCACGGCATTGCGCTGTTTCCAATCGAGCGCACTCGCGCTTTGCATCTTCATGCCCTCTTCGACTTTCTCCGCATCTGAAAGCGTCTTCTCGCTCTTTTGAGCGGCACCCGACCAAGCGCCCAAAGCCGTAGAAGCCTGCTCCAACCGATCGAGATTTTCGACCACTTCAAACGCGAATCGGGCACTGCGGGTCTCTTTGTATCCCGAAACCGCATCGTTGTCCGCTACCACAAACTGAAGCGCCCGAACACCCCGAGCGGACAAATCGTCCAACACGGCGCTCCACTCCAATCTTCCCTCAGTGCCTCTGGGCTGGGCCAACGGGCTACGCTCGATCGCGCCGGATTCGGTTTCATACTCGATATAGACTCCTTGGAAACCATAATCGTCCACAAAATGAACTCCATAGCGTACACTATCGCGATTGCGGTTTTCGACCACCTCCAGTCGAGGCTGCCCATCGGGGACCACCTCGATGTCTTGAAAAGCCGCCTCGATCCATTCGCCTTGCCGGTTCTTCCATTCAAACGCCACTCTCCCCGATTGACCGGCAAACCAGCCTTCGGGATCGACGTTCACGAGACCGTCACCTTTGTCGAAACGAGCTCGAAATCCTTGGGTGTTTCGCGTTTGAACTCCCCAGCGCACTTTCGTTCCACGTGGAACCACAATTTGATTTTCGAAACCTCCTTTGCGGACTCCAATTCCGGTATGGCCCGGATAGCGCAGCTCCACAGCGTCTACCCATAAACCCGATGCGCCATAAACCTCCACATCGATCGGCTTGGATTCCACGGACTCAGAAAAGATCTGGATTTGATGCAGACCCTCGATCGGAACCCAGTCTGCTGTGAAATGCTGACGATCCTTGCGCCTTAGTGGAACTTGGCCCATACCATCAATCGACATCCACAACCGCTCAGGCAAGGCTCGTCCCACAACAGCAACGGAGACTTCGGTAGAAACCCCTTCTACCAACTCCTCTGCGACGGAAACGGATTCAAAAACAAAAGGCGGAGGGGCCAAGACGCGGTTGTAGGCCACCACACTCTCAGAGCCTTTGCGCAAAATCTCGCCCTTACCACTCAATACCAACGCCAAGACGACCCCGAAAGGCATGATCAGCCACAGCGCTTCGCTGCGCAATTCCGAAAGCCGGAACTCGCGCTTCCACGGGTGGGCCGATAACTGTTGGCCCCGTTCTGCAATTGCTTCGCGGACCAATCCATTCTTGTCGCCCAATTCGTCCAAATCCATCAAATTGCGACTGGTCTCGGCCAAACCGGGGTTTCGCTCTCCCGCCCAAGCCGCCCACTCTCTCCAAGAAGAGCGCATCCGATGTCGAAACCATTGCCCAATCGAAGGGGCCAAAATCCCCGTCAATAAGGCCATTCCACTAAGCACGGCTGTCACAAACAACCCTTTGCGCCAAGGGAGGTGTTCGACCCCCACATAGCCCAAAACCGCCAACATTAGCCAAATTGCCGCGCTCATCCATACGAAGCGCACCACGGCGCGAACAAGCCGTTGACGGGTCCGCCTGCGCCCTACGTCCTTAAGCGCTTGTCTCCACTGTTCCATTGTTCCTCAAAAGTACCACAGCCGCGGCCGAAGATTCGGTGCTGCTCATGGGTTTATCTTTGCCCACCCCGACGAAACCATCTCCATGACTTCATCTTCTGAGCGACCTGTTCGCGTGCGCTTTGCCCCAAGTCCTACCGGCCCTTTGCATATGGGGGGCGTTCGCACGGCCCTCTACAACTACCTCTTTGCCCGAAAACACGGAGGAACCTTCTTGCTGCGCATTGAAGATACGGATCAAAACCGCTTTGTCCCTGGTGCCGAAGACTATATCCAGCGCTCTTTGGCGTGGTGCGGTCTAGAGCCCGCGGAATCGCCCTGGTCTGGAGGGCCCTTTAGCCCCTATCGCCAATCCGAGCGCAAAGCGCTGTATCGACCCTGGGTCGATCAACTGCTCGACAACGGCAAGGCCTATATGGCTTTTGACACCGAGGCAGAACTCGAAACCCTGCGCGAGCGCGCTGCCGCCGCGGGCCATCCCAACTTTCAGTACAACCAGATTACGCGGGGATCGCTCAAAAACAGCCTGACGCTGCCCTCGACCGAAGTCCAAAGCCGACTGAACAACGGAGATCCGTATGTGGTCCGGCTCAAACTCGAGCGCAACGAAGAGGTGCGATTCCATGACCGCATCCGCGGTTGGGTGACGGTGAATACCCAAAACATGGACGACAAAGTCCTGTTTAAAAGCGACGGGATGCCGACCTACCACCTCGCCAATGTGGTCGACGATCACCTGATGAACATCTCTCATGTGATCCGGGGCGAAGAGTGGCTTCCCTCGGCCCCCTTGCACGTCTTGTTGTATCGCGCTTTTGGCTGGGAAGAAACCATGCCCGAATGGGCTCATTTGCCTTTGTTGCTGCGCCCCGACGGGAACGGCAAACTGAGCAAACGCGATGGGGATCGACTCGGTTTTCCCGTGTTTCCGCTCTTTTGGAGCCATCCTGAAACCGGAGAAACCGCCAACGGATATCGCGAAATGGGGTTCTATCCCGAGGGTTTTGTGAATATGATTGCCTTTCTGGGTTGGAATCCGGGCGGGGAGCAAGAAATCTTCTCGCTCGACGAACTCGCCGACCAATTTGACCTCGACCGCGTGAGCAAATCGGGAGCCCGTTTTGACTTCGAAAAAGCGCGTTGGTTCAACCAACAACATTTGCGGATGCGCTCGAACGCCGAACTCGCCGAGGATCTGCAGCCCTGGTTGACCAAAGAAGGTCTGTCGGCGCCCGATCACCTCGAGGAGATCTGCGCCTTGGTCAAAGAACGCGCGCATTTGAGCAGCGATTTGTTGACGGAAGGCCGGTACTTCTTTGAAAAAGATCCCGCCTTTGATGATGCGGCGGTTCAATCGAAGTGGAAGCCCGGGGTCTCGGTCCACTTAGAAGCCTTGCGCCAAGCGTACGCCAACGTGCCTGAGAGTGAGTTCAACCCCGAGCCTCTCGAATCGGTTTTTAAGGAAATCCTCGCCCAACAAGCCGTCGGATTTGGGTTCTTGGGTCCAGTGCTCCGCATTGCGCTGACGGGAACCTTTACCGGCCCCTCGGCCTTTGCCATCGCCCATCTTTTGGGCAAACCCGAAACCCTTCGCCGGCTGCAGAGGGCGCTCGACACCCTGCCGGCGTAGTGGAACCCGGGACGATATTGCTCCGGGGACTCCGCGCCCACGCCTATCACGGTTGTCTACCGGAAGAGGCTGTTGTGGGTGGAACCTACGAGGTGGACCTCGATGTGCACGTGGATATGGGCCCCAGTATGCATTCGGACCATCTGGTGGACACGGTCGACTACAGCCTGTTGCAACGCTGCCTTCGCGAAGAGCTCTTGCGGCGCAGCGCCCTGATCGAACATGTAGCCGGCCGGATGGTGCAACGCCTCTTCGCCGAAGAACCTCGGATCCTTTGGCTCCGGCTCGAGCTGCGCAAAATCAATCCTCCGATTGACGGCGATGTACACCACGTGGCCATTGTGCTCGAGCGCGAACGACCGAACTTGGTTGTGCCGCGGCTTGCGGAGTAGCGCAGTAACCTCGCCCAATCGCATTATCTTTGCCCCCCGGACTTTGAACCGGATGGTATAGGGTCCCGTGGCCGAGTGGCTAGGCAGAGGTCTGCAAAACCTCGTACAGCGGTTCGAATCCGCTCGGGACCTCAAACAAGAGGTCATACAAGAGACGCTTGGGTTTCCCTCTGTTTTCGCACCAATTCTCTTCTTTCTTTCCCGATCGCTTAGCGCATTCGCCCCATCATGGGCGCGTGGGGTACTCGTCTTTTCTTGAGCAAGAGGGCCAAGCCACCTCTCTGTGGATGAATAATCCAACTCAATCCGTATAACAACAAAGCCGCTGTACTCATACACGCCGCGATGGAACTATCGAGCCATACCGCGAGACCATAACCCAAAAAGCTCGAGACCACCCCGGCGAGCATCGCGATGGTCAACATACGCGGCAGGCTGCCAAACGACCACAAATGCCCGATGGCCGGGGGGATAACCAAAAATGCCACCACCAAAATGGCGCCAACGGCCTCGAAGGAAAACACCGTGGCCAGAGAAACCCCTCCCATCAGGAGCCAATGCCACAAGCCGACAGCCATACCCGTAGACGCGGCAAAGACCCGATCGAAAGCCAAGAGCTGCATTCCCTTATAGCCCCTCCACAACAGCAACCCGACCAGGACATCCAAGCCCAACAGCATTGAAAAATGCCGAGGACCCATCGACTGCCCCTTCCATGACCATGTATCAAAAGGCAGGAGCGCGATATCCCCATACAGCACACAATCGGCGTCGATATCCACACGGCTGGCCCAAACCGACACCAAGACAATTCCGAGGCTAAACAACAACGTGAAGCTCAGTCCGATCGAAGCGTCCTGCTGCATACCCGCCTTTTCGGTGAGCCAGTCAATCAAATAGGTGACCAACAAACCGAACAAAGCCGCACCCAACAGCAACCCCACGCTTTCTCGGGCTCCTGAGATAAAATACGCCAATACAATACCCGGTAACACGGCATGCGAAATGGCATCGCCCAACATGCTCAAACGACGCAGATAGAGAAACGTGCCCAGCGCAGCGCACAACACCGCCACCAAAGCCCCCATACCCACAACCCACCATCCGTCTGTACTCATGCGCCTGTTGCCGAATGGAGGTGAATCTCGACCGTGGGCGCATAGTGCTCGCACAAGCCCAACTCGGCCAAAATATCGCGCTCGAGTTCTGGGGTAAGAAGGTGCTCTATGACCTCGGCCGATTCGTGGACGCGGTCGATGGGCACACCGGCCTTGCGGTTGAGATAGACCTCCCACAGCCGGTGCAACCGATTGATTCGTCGGCCTTCGGTCCAACCCGATTCGGTTGGTCTTAGCCCTCCGACCACAGGAAGAATCCAACCCGCCGCCACGGTTCGCCGCACATTTCGATAGTATTCTCTAGCGCTCAAACCCATTCGGCTTCGGAGCACAGACCCTGAGACGGTTTGGGTACCCGGTCGTTCTTCCAAACACTGCACAACCCCTTTCACAAAATTCTCTCGCTCGCTCTGCAAACGCTTGCGGTGTTTCCGGAGCACCTTGCTCAGCAGACCCCGCTCGGGCGCAAACACGATTCCCAACAACGCCAGCGCACACAGCGAAAGCACGGTCAACGGCCCGGTCGGCATCGAACTCGATGCGCTGCTCAATACCGTTCCCATGGCCCCTCCCAAAGCCCCAAACAAGGCGGACAAAACGAGCGTGACCCCAAGGCGGTGGGTCCAATAGCGTGCCGTCGCCGCGGGAATGACCAACAAAGCGGCCATCAACACAATGCCGACGGCTCGGATGCCCGCTGCGATGGCCAAAATACCCAGCCCAGCCATAGCGCCTTCATAGAAGCGAACCGGCCATCCGATGCTGCGCGCAAAATCGGGATTGAATGCGACCAAACCCATCGATCGATGTCCCAACAGTGCCATGACCAACACCACCAAGGCGAGACCGCCAAAAACCCATACATCTTCTTGGAGCATGGCCGCCGCTCGACCAAAGAGCACGTGGTCCAAGCCGCTAAAATCTCCCGTTCCTCGGTTCTGAATAAACGTCAACAACACGATCCCCACGCCGTAAAATCCGCTGAGTGCAATGGCGAGCGCGGCATCGGGTCGGGGACCCGAAAAACGACGTACCCATCGGACAAAGACCAGACTCAAGGCGGCGGATACCACCGAACCCAAGAGCAAAATCCAAGAATTCTTTAGACCAGACAACAAAAACGCCATCCCGATGCCCGGCAACATACTGTGCGCCACCGTTTCCCCTACCAAGCTATTCTTGCGCAACAAACCGAAAACCCCTACGGCTCCGGCGGCCGCTCCCAGCAGCATGGATCCGGCCAGAACGTATGCGAAGTTGGTATCCATGAGATCGGGAACGGTCTCGAACCCTAGGATTCGATCGACGGCGATTGAAGTGCGTGCACGATCGAACGGGTATTGACGCGAATCATTTTGAGATAGGTATCGGCCTCGGCTCCGGTGGGGCCCAGGGCATCGGTATAGAGCGAGGAGCCCAAATTCAGGATAAAACCCTTGCTTCGGCAGCCCTCGACGACGGCATCCAAGGAACGAGAAGAAACGATGTTCTCGACAAAAACGGCGGCGATGTTCTGCGCAATCACAAAGTCGACCAGATCGCGTACGTCCTTGACGCCAAAATCAGCCGCGGTCGAAAAACCCTGCAGACTCCGCACTTGAATCCCGTAGCGCTTCCCGAAATAATTGAAGGCATCGTGGGTGGTCACCAGCCACCGCGCCGAATCAGGCAACCCCGCCACCGCGGTTTCTACTTCCCGATCCAAGGCTTCCAGTTCCGCCCGATAGCGTTGAAAGCGTGCCTCAATCGACTGAGCATGTTCCGGATAGGCCTTCTGAAAATCCTGAGACAATTGAGCGGCGGCATCGGCCCAGCGCTGGGGATCCATCCAAAAATGCGGATCGTATCCATCGGCAAAACCGCTGCTTTTGATCAAGGCCGAAACGGGAATTCCGTCCGAGAGCCGGCTTACGGGCTTTTCTGACCGTTGCTTCTCAAAAATCTGCCCCAGCTTTCCTTCCAACTGTAGCCCTGTGTGGACCAAGGCATCGGCCTCGCGCAGCGCCTTGAGATCGCCTTGGGTCGATTTGTAGAGGTGGGGGTCGGTGCCTGGCCCCATTAACCCTTCTACTACAAAGACTTCGGGCAAAACGGAGCGGGCCAGATCGGCGGCCAAACTGGTGGTGGCCACAACGCGAATGGACACCGTTTCTGCGGGGCCCTCTTGGGTGGGGGAAGGCGAACAACCGAACAACAACCCGAGTCCCAGCCCGGCCCATCTGCGAAGTGTAGCGATCAATGCGATACGGCTTATTTGGAATCGACAAAAATAAGCCTTGAGCACCTGAAAAAGGAGATGACCCAGGTCACACTCCACTAAGTCTTTGGCCCTTTTCTTTGCACAAAATCTGTCTCCCCATGAGCGCCTCTACCCTGACCCCGCTTTCCATCGATATGGTTGCAACGCTGGCCAAGCTCGAAATCGCCCCCGAAAATCCCGGGACTTCGGGCAATCACTGGTCTTTGGACACGGCCGATACGCTGGTGAGCCGATCGCCTGTAGACGGATTGGACATCGCCCGGGTTCGGTCCACCTCTCGCGAAGGCTATGACCGCGTGGTGTCTGAAGCCATCGAGGCCTATGCTTTTTGGAGAACGGTTCCCGCCCCCAAGCGGGGCGAACTGGTGCGTCAATTTGGAGACGAACTCCGCGGTCTCAAGCCTGAACTGGGCGCCTTGGTCTCGTACGAAATGGGCAAATCGCTTCAGGAAGGACTGGGCGAGGTCCAAGAGATGATCGACATCTGCGACTATGCCGTAGGGCTTTCGCGTCAGTTGTATGGATTGACCATGCCGTCGGAGCGTCCCGAGCATATGATGCGCGAACAGTGGCACCCCCTGGGCGCTGTGGGTATTATTTCGGCCTTCAATTTTCCCGTGGCGGTTTGGGCTTGGAACACGGCCTTGGCGTGGGTATGCGGCGATGTAACTGTATGGAAACCCAGCGAAAAAGTGCCCCTTTGCGGCATTGCCTGCCAGCGCATTGTCCACCGGGTTTTGGAGCGCAACGGCTATCCCAAGGCCATTTCTGTCCTGATCAACGGGGACTACAAAGTAGGTCAGTGGCTGAGCAAAGACGCGCGTCTTCCCCTGATTTCCGCCACGGGCTCGGTGCGTATGGGCCGGGCGGTCGGAGTGGCGGTCGCCGAGCGATTTGGCAAGAGCATTCTCGAGTTGGGTGGAAACAATGCCATCATCGTGACCCCGGAAGCCGATCTGACAATGACAACGCTCGCGGTCGTTTTTGGCGCCGTGGGTACGGCGGGTCAGCGCTGTACCAGCACCCGACGGTTGATTGTACACGACTCGATCTTTGACAAAGTGCGCGACACCTTGGTACACGCCTATGCCCAACTGCGCATTGGCAATCCGCTCGATGCGCAGAACCATGTGGGTCCCCTGATCGACCGCGATGCGGTTCAGTTGTATTTAAATGCCCTCGATCGCATTCAGACCGAAGGGGGCCAAGTGGTGGTTCCCGGTGGGGTGCTCAAAGGAGCCGGATACGAAAGTGGCTGTTATGTGCGTCCTGCGATTGTAGAAGCGCGCAACGACATGGAAACCGTTCAATCAGAGACCTTTGCCCCGATTTTGTACCTGATCCGCTATTCGGATTTGGACGAGGCCATCGCGCTCCAAAATGGGGTACCTCAGGGATTGAGCTCGGCCATTATGACCTCTGATCTCCGGGTGGCCCAGCGCTTTATCTCGGCCACGGGCTCCGACTGCGGCATTGCGAATGTCAACATCGGGACTTCGGGGGCCGAAATCGGCGGGGCCTTTGGGGGCGAAAAGGAAACGGGTGGTGGACGCGAATCGGGCTCCGATGCATGGAAAGCCTATATGCGTCGGCAGACGAATACGCTCAACTATGGAACTTCCCTGCCCTTGGCCCAGGGCATTGAGTTCAACCTGTAGGCCCTTGCTCTAGGGTCCTGGGGCGCGTTCTGCGGCCTCCAATTGTAGGAGTCGGTATCGGAGGGTGGCGGCGACCGTAAGACTGTCGTGAACGCTTCCGTCGAGGACGTGGGCATAGAGCTCGGCAAAGGGAATTCGGCGGACTTGAAGTTGCTCGGTTTCCTCGGGTTCGGCGGCGTGTTGGCTGAGCCCTTCGGCCAAGTAAATCAGAGCCCGCTCGTCGGAAACACTGTTGCTCAAACTCATCGACTGAATCAGCGTCCAGCGATCGGCTTTTAGCCCACATTCTTCGAGCAGTTCTCTCTGGGCCGATGCCAGCGGATCTACATCGAGTTTTCCGCCGCCTTCGGGAATCTCCCAACTGTATTCGCCCAGAGGAAAGCGATACTGACCCACTATCCAGGTGTAGCCTTGCTCATCGATGGGCAATATTCCTATGGCGAGGTTTTTAAACCGCACCACCCCATAAATGCCATCGCCTCCTGACGGATTGAGCACTTCGTGGTGTTCCACACGGATCCACTGATTCTCATAGGCCGTTGTCCGATGTTTCACGGTCCACGGATTCGCGGTCGATTCTTCTTCCATATTTCAACTTAATGCCATTGTAGCGGATTTCTCGACCGCTGTTGTCGTATTCGACTGTCAAATAGCGCATTCCATCGGTGCTGAAGTACTCCCAAATACCCCGCTTGCTGCCATTCGACCATCGCTCTCTTCGTTGGAGGGTTCCATTCGGGTGATAAAACTCGTGTACCCCATCTGGCAACCCATTGAGAAACGAGCCTTTGAAACTCAGTCGGTCTAAATCGCTATACCAATGTTTCCACTCTCCTTGGCGTTCTCCCTCAAAATAGGCGCCTTCTTCGCGCTGATCCCCATAGGCCCACATCCAAGGACCTTCTTTGAGCCCTTCGATGTACTCGCCTTGGGTAATCACGGTTCCATCTTCTGCATACTCCACCGAGGGCCCGTCTTCCAAACCCCCGATGTATTCCTCTTCTCTCCAAACGGCTCCCCCTGGATAATACCAAATCCACTGATTTTCAGGTTGGTCTAAACGGTAGGAACCGGTTTGCTCCAACGCCCCGTCTTCGAAATAATATTTCCAGATCCCACTGCGCAGGTCGTCTACATAATCGCCTTCGTGCATCACCGCCATCGACGGATAAAAACGTTTCCAATGTCCTTGTCGCCGGCCTTGTTCGTCGACGATCCCTCCTTCTTCGATAAGCTGTCCTTTGAGGTAAATCATCGAGCGCTCCGGCTCTCCTGCCGCATTGTACATCCGATGAATGCCATTGGGCTTACCATCCAAATACGACCCCACCGAAGTGACCTTGCCTGTATTGGGATCGATTTCTCGACGTATTTCCACCTTGGCCGTTTCTGGAGCATCGACGATCAGCACCCCATTTTCCCAGCGCTCGGTGCGAATCAGATTGCCATTGGTCCGATAATACTTCCAGAACCCATGCTTCAAATCGTTTTGGTAGGTGCCTTCAATGGCAATCGAGCGATCGGCATGGAATTCCATCCACGTACCCTGCTTGCGCCCCAACCGATCGGTGCGGTTAATGGGCTGTTTGCGCACCAATACACCTGATTTAAAAGTCAATAGCGTCTGAATAAGCCCGCCGGACCACTCGTAGCCCAAACCCTGTTCGCGGTCTTCAACAAAGGGAACTTCGCGGATCAAGGTTCCTGTGCTGTCGTATTCGGTCATCATCCCTTGTTTCTGATCCTGTACAAAAGGCTCAGAACGAATTAAAATACCGGCAGCATAGGTAGATCGGTTGCCTTGCTTTTTTCCTTCTGCATATTCAATCTGCACCGTCAAATTCCCCGTTTCGTCATAAAACCGCCAAGGTCCATCCAAGTCCAAATCAACCCGGTTGCCTTCGGTTTTCAGTTGACCATTGAGGTGGTAGCTTCTCCAGTAGCCCGTCGGCTGGCCGTCTTTCAATAGCCCTTTGGCACTGAGCTGTCCGTTTTCGTGGTAATAGCGAACCGTATCGCTCTGACCCCAGAGCGGGAGTCTCGAAATCAATGCACACAGCAGTATACTATACTGTATTCTTCTTTTTTTAAAAGGAAAGAGTATAATGGTATTCATGTTCGGTTCATACTGTGGAAACTTTCTCTTTGCGATGCTTGACTTGAACGGGAGATGCGCGTGGATGAACAATTTATAAACTCCCTCTGCATGCGAAGTGACCACGCTAACAAAGGTATAGCCCGCTTTCCAACAGTTGTTCAATGACCGTGGATAAATGCCATGGTGCGTAACTCGCCTGTTTGAACTTGTTCGAAAAGCGACCTCAAACCGTGAACAAAGAGCGGATAAAAAAGGAAGAGTTTTTCTTGACATGACACCCTTGTGCGCTGCTTAGGGGGTTGGGTGGTTTGTCGCAAGCCCTTTTTATCAGCGGTTTTCAGCCCGGTCGATGCGGTATTGTTATCCCAATGTGAACAACTCCTATCTGACGATCAGGCTCAAACGAAATTCATCAACACCCTATTCACTGGGATGCGACCTTTGTAGCATCTTATTTGAGAAACCATGAAAATTGCCTTTTCCTCGGACCATGCGGGATATGCCATGAAGCAGCATTTGGTGCATTACGCGCTCCATCAGGGCCACGAGGTCATTGATTTGGGAACCGATGGAGACCAGAGTGTAGACTATCCAGATTATGCGCATTCGCTGGCACGCGTGGTGTTGAGTGCCGAGGTGCATTTGGGGATTGCGGTGTGTGGATCCGGAAATGGCATCAACATCGCGTTGAACCGCCATCGCGGTATACGGGCCATTTTGGCGTGGAATCGGATTATGGCCGAGATGGGGCGCCGTCACAACGATGCCAATGTGCTGAGCTTACCCGGTCGCTATATGGATTTGGACGAAGCCGCGCATTCGTTTGATGCGTTTGTTCAAACCGAATTCGAAGGCGGCCGGCATCAAGGTCGGGTCGAAAAGATCGAATTGTAAAAAGATCCTATTAACCCTCTGTAGGAGTCTGGAACGCAGCAGCCAGTGGCTGGAATCGGGAACCGAGGTAGGGGGCTATGGTTTTCCAGTCGACCACAAACTCGGGTTGACCCATGGAGTAAGGGGCAATTTCGTATTGAGAATACTGAAAATGAACACCATCCCGGGCCAAGAAGAAATTTTTGCTTACATAGAATCGGTCCTCTTCAAACCAAAACCCCGCGGCACTGAGACGGGCTTCGGCAATTTCGTTTTGGGTGCGAAACTGTTGTTCTGCGATCTGAGCAAAGGCATCGATTTGATCGGAAGCCAATAGATCGATCAATCCGAGGGTATCTCCGCTCGGGAGGTGAATGCACCGATGTCGGCTGGCTGAATTGCCGTGGGCACCACCCGTATAGGCATAGACCAGAATAGAATATCCGACAAAATCGCTTTGGTTAAAGTGAACCGAGGCGGTGATGTCCAATTCCCAAGGCGTAACAAACTCGGGCAATTCTTTCACCATCGCACTGTATTCTTCGATAAACAGGGCCGCAGTGCGCTCGGGTCCAGAGAGGTGGTCAAACATTCCAGCAGCGCCTTCGGATTCGGGACTGTCGTATTGACCCAAATCGCGCTGAACGATGGCTTGGATGCGCTTGAGGACAGAATCTGTTGCCCCACCTGTGGGTTCGAAGTATTCGATGTGCACCGTGGCACAGGGTTCCGTGCTGAGCGAATCGCAGGCTCCCATGACTTTGTCGAGGGTTTTCACCGCATAGACCAAGGTATCGGGGGCAGCGGTGGAGTCCGACTCTGGTTGGCAGGAGGTACAAGAAGGGGTCGACAGCATCCCCACGAACAACACGGGTACGAGGAGAAAGAAACGGGTGGGCTTCATTTATCTTGGTGGCTTGCTGCAAAGGTGGTATAAACCCGCTATTAACCCCGCAAAAAGAACCATGAAACTCCACAGCCTCAATACGGGACATTTTAAATTGGACGGAGGCGCCATGTTTGGCGTGGTGCCCAAATCGCTTTGGCAAAAGAGCCAGCCCGCCGACGATTTGAACTTGTGCTCTTGGGCCATGCGGAGTTTGTTGATCGAACACGGCGATCGGTTGATTTTGATTGATACGGGCATCGGCAACAAACAAGACGACAAATTTTTTAGCCACTATCATCTCCACGGTCCAGACAACCTCGACAATCAACTGCGCTCCAAGGGATTTGAGCGGGCCGACATTACCGATGTGTTTTTGACGCACCTGCATTTTGACCATTGCGGGGGGGCCATCGAACGCTCCGGCGACCACTGGGCTCCCGCGTTTCCACGGGCGCGATTTTGGTCGAATACAGAACATTGGGCCTGTGCCACGCAGCCCAACCCCCGCGAAAAGGCCAGTTTCTTGGCCGAGAACATCTTGCCCATCCGTGAATCCGGACAACTCGAGTGGATTGCGCTCCCGGAAACTGCGGGGGTTTTGGATCGGGTCTCCACGCCTTTGGGCTTCGATTGTTTGCGCGTTTGCGGGCATACCGAATCCATGATGCTGCCGTTGTTGGAGGTAGATGGAAAAACGGTGGTGTATCTGGCCGATCTCATTCCTTCGGCGGCGCATATTCCCTTGGCCTGGGTCATGGGCTACGATACCCGCCCGCTGCTCACCCTCGAAGAAAAAGCGGCCGTGCTCGAACAAGCCGCTGCAGGGGAGTGGTTGCTCTTTTTTGAGCACGACCCCATCCACGAATGCGCTCGAGTTGCCCAGACCGAAAAAGGAATCCGATTACAGAGTGCTGGTCGTTTGGCCGATTTGTGGTAACCAACCTTCTTGAGTATCTGAAAAACCATGAACGTGAAAAAAAGGGGATGGAGTCTGTCTTGGTGTTTGGCATCGGTTGCTTGCGGTCCATCACTGCTCAACGCTCAAGCGCTATTGAAGGCCGACTACACGATGAAGGTTACACTCGACGACCGAGACCACCGCATCAAGGGCACCCAGGAAATTGTCTTCCAATCGGGGGCGGCTGATACGCTGCACGAGTTGTTTTTTCACCTCTACTTCAACGCCTTTCAACCCGGTACAGCCATGGCGGAGCGCACGGCGGCTTTGCCCGATCCCGATGGTCGAATGAAGGGGCGCTTCGAGTCGTTGTCGCCTTCAGAGCAGGGATGGAATAGGGTGAACACCCTCAAGGTAGACGGAGTCGAGCAGCGCACCGAGACCCGCGAAACCACGCTCAAGGTCTACCTCGACAAACCGATTCCGCCGGGCGGTCAGGTCCGCATCGAAACCGAATTCGAAGCCCAGATTCCGGTGCAAATTCGTCGGTCGGGTCGAGACAACCGCGAAGGCATCAACTATACCTGCACGCAGTGGTATCCGAAGTTGGCGCAATACGACCGCTACGGCTGGAAGACATTGCCCTACGTAAACCGAGAGTTCTTTGGGATTTTTGGAAACTTCGATGTTCGGATTCGGGCGCCGCGTTCGCTGGTGCTGGCGGGTACCGGGGTATTGGTGAACGCCTGTGCGCTGGAGTCTCCCCTGGCTCAGGCCTATTGCCCAGAGGCAAAGGGACCGATGACCGATGGGGTCGAATGGCATTTTGTGGCCGAACGCGTCCACGATTTTGCCTGGGCCGCGGACCGCGATTACCGAATTGAGGCGACCCAAAGCTCCAGAGGAACCGATTTGTACTTCGCCCGGGGCAAACAGTCAGAAGCGGAGAGCTGGAAGGCGCTCCAAGGGTATACGGCCCGTTTTTTCGACGCCATGGACACCCTGATCGGCCCGTATCCCTATCCGCGGTTTACGGTGATTCAAGGCGGAGACGGGGGTATGGAATACCCGATGTGCACCATGGTGCTCGGTGCCGCCAAGCCCGAAAATATCGAGGGTTTTGTGGGGTTGATGGTGCACGAGGCCGCGCACAATTGGTTTTATGGCATTATCGCGACCGACGAACAGCGCTATCCCTGGATGGACGAGGGTTTTACGAGCTATGCCGAATCGGTGGTGATGGAGGGGCTGTTTCCCACGGGCGACCCCAATCCGCATCGCTCGGCCGTGAACAGTTATCGAAAGGCCGCGCTGGCCGGTTTGGTAGAGCCCCTCAGCACCCCGGCCGACTTCTACACCCGCAACAAGTCTTATGGAATGGGTGCGTATGTGATGGGCGAGTTGTATTTATGGCAATTGGAGGGGATCGTCGGTACCCCCGTATTTCGAGCGGGTTTGCGCGAATTCTATCGAAAACACGCGTTTACTCATCCCGAGCCCTCAGACCTGGTGCGCATTCTCGAACGGCGCTCGGGCATGCAACTGCAGTGGTTCAGCGATATGTGGACCGGGACCACCCAGAACATCGACCACGGAATTGTCGAGGTTCGGGCCGTGGGTCGGGACCAAATTCGGATGGTGTTGGAGCGCAAAGGCACCATTCCCATGCCGCTCGACTTGGTTTTGGTGTTCGAAGACGGAAGCCGACGTGCGCTCAAAGTGCCCCTCGATTGGTGTTTTGAAGCCGCCCCAGGATCGGCAGAACCGCTTCCGTTTTGGAATGGTTATGCCCCTCGCTACGAATGCACGGTTCGAGGAAACTTCAAGAATCTCGTCGAGGTACAGCTCGATCCGCTTGAATACACCGCCGACCTCCACCTCGAGAACAACCGCTGGGTCAAGCCTTAGTTGCGCTCTTCTCCTTTGTTCTTGCGCCCGTAGGGATCGTCGAGTTCGAGGTCGATTTGCTTTTTCTCCACATCGACTTTTCGAACCTTGATGCGCAGCGGATCGCCCAGTCGATAACGGCGTCCGGTGGCATCGCCTACAATTTGATAGTTCTTTTCGTCAAAGACGTAGTAGTCGTCGCGGAAATCGCGAATGCGCACCATGCCTTCGCAGTGCGTTTCGGTGATCTCTACAAAAACGCCCCAGTCGGTGACCCCGGAGATGATTCCGTCGAAGCTCTGGCCTTCGCGATCGGCCATGAATTTGGCCTGCATATACTTAATCGAGGCCCGTTCGGCTTCGGCCGCCAGCTTTTCGCGCTCGGAACTGTGTTTGCACTGGGCTTCCCAAACATCGGAAGGCACGCTCTGGCCCTCGTCGAGGTAGTGTTGAAGAAGACGGTGCGCCATGACGTCGGGATACCGCCGAATGGGCGACGTAAAATGCGAATAGTAGTCGAAGGCCAGCCCATAGTGCCCCACATTGCGGGTGCTGTATTCGGCCTTGGCCATGCTGCGCAACGCGAGGGTTTCGATCATCCGCGCCTCTCCTTTGCCTTTGACGTCGGCGAGCATTTGATTGAGACTGTCGGTCACGTTCTTGCGGCTGCCGAGGTTGAGGTGATACCCGAATTGCTTGACAAAGTTGTTCAAGTCGAGGAGTTTGCTCGGGTCCGGATCGTCGTGCACCCGATAGACAAACGTTTTGCCCGTGGGCCCTCCGTCCTTTTTGCGTCCGATGAATTCGGCCACCTCGCGGTTGGCGAGCAACATGAATTCTTCGATCAGGTGGTTGGCCTCTTTGGACATTTTGAAATAGATCCCCAAAGGCGTGCCGTTTTCGTCCAATTTGAACTTCACCTCTTCTCGATCAAACAACAAAGCGCCCTTTTTAATGCGGCGTTCCCGCAATTGAACGGCGAGTTTGTGGAGTTCGAGCACTTCGTTTTGCAACGCGTGTTCGCCCCCTTCAATAATCGCCTGGGCATCTTCGTAGGCAAAGCGATGGTCCGAGTGGATCAGGGTCCGGCCAAACCAGCGCTCGTGGACCACAGCCCGGTGGTCGAGTTCAAAAACCGCCGAAAAACAGCATTTGTCTTCGTTCGGGCGAAGCGAACACAAATCGTTGCTGAGCACCTCGGGCAGCATTGGCACAACCCGATCGACCAAATAGACCGAAGTGGCGCGCTGCTCGGCCTCGCGATCGAGGGCGCTGCCGGCTTTGAGGTAGTGGGTTACGTCCGCAATGTGCACCCCCACTTCGACACGGCCATTTTCGAGCCTCCGAATCGAGAGCGCATCGTCAAAATCTTTGGCATCGAAGGGGTCGATGGTAAACGTGGTCACATTCCGAAAATCGCGGCGCGCAGCCACGTCTTTTTCGGTGATATCCCGAGGAATGGCTTGGGCCTCGGATTCGATTTCGTCCGTAAACCGATACGGCAAACCGTATTCGGCCAAAATGGAGTGGATTTCGACGTGGTGCTCTCCGGGCTGACCGAGAATCTCGACAATTTCCCCAAAGGGCGAACTCGCCTTTTCGGGCCAATCGGTAATCCGGGCAAGGCATTTTTGTCCATCGACGGCCCCGTTGAGGGCTTCTTTGGGGATGTACAAATCCACGCTCATCTTGCGGTTGTCGGGCACCAAAAAGCCGAAGTGACCGCTCATTTGCAATACACCGACAAACTCCATGCGCTTGCGCGTCACGATTTCGACGATTTCGCCCTCGGGTTTGTGCCCTTTGCGCCGAGCGTAAAGCATGACGCGTACGGTATCGCCGTGCAAAGCGTGGCGCACCCGCCGGGGAGGGATGTAAATGTCTTCGGCACTGCCCTCGCAGACCACATAGGCGGCCCCCGTAGAGGTCATCTCGACCCGACCGAGCAAGTGCTGATCGACGGTGAGGAGTTGATAACCCCCCTCGGGCAATTTGCGGACCCGATTTTCGGCCACCAAGGCTTCGAGGGCGGTTAAGATCTTTTGTCGGCTTCCAGGATCGTCCTGACCGAGCGTTTGCGCGAGTTGTTCGACTTGAGCGGTATGGTCTTTGAGCCTTCCGAGGGCGCTCAACACATCCTGTTTAAAGGCAGTGCTGAACTTTCCTTTGTTGCGCGGCAGATGCGGCAGCTTGCGTTTTTTCGACATATTCGACGAAGGTACGAAGTGCCTTTTCGGAAATCTGAAATTAAATCAACTGATAATAAGCGCGTTAACCTTGAGATTAATAAAATTTTCCTCCCCCAGGCAACGCAGGGGAGACGCTATAGTGTCTTAAGAGTGTAGACCTGGAAACCCAAGGCCCGATGCGGATTCTCCGATTGCCCACCCATACACCCGATCTGTTAGAGCGCTGCCGCCAAGGCGATCGGAGGGCCCAGCGCGCCTTTTGCGAGCGCTATGCCCCGGGTATGCTGGCTGTGTGCCGTCGTTATGTTCGTTCGTTGGAAGATGCCGAAGAGGTGCTCCAAAACGCTTTGTTAAAAGCGTTGGACAAACTCTCAGACTTGGTCGAGGTCGGTTCGATAGAGCCTTGGTTGAGAAGAATTGCGGCCAACGAGTCGCTCAACTTTATTCGGTATCGCCAAAACGTATTTGTAGCGCTGGACGAGTCGGATGAGGCGCAAACCGCTTCGGGTTTTGAAATGCCGACCGGATTTGAAGCCGAAGAACTCCTTCGACTCATCAATGCCTTGCCCACGGGCTATCGGGTGGTGTTCAACCTCTATGCCATCGAGGGCTACGACCACCGCGAAATCGGCGATATGCTCGGCATCGACCCGACCACATCTCGATCTCAATTGCACAAGGCGCGAAAACTGCTTCAAGCGCAATTGGAATACCCAAAACTACAGGTCCGCTAACGCGCCCCATCCCGAACACCATGAAAAAAGAGAACCACCCCTCAGAGCATCCCATCGATGCGTATTTCCGCCGAGGGCTCGAGGAGCATCGAACGGCACCGAGTCCCGAATTTTGGGCCCGGTTCGAGGTGCAGAAGCCCGCGACTTCCAGGATGCCTTGGAGACGAGCGGCGGGATTTTTGCTGATGATCGGTCTCGGTGGCTGGCTGGCGCAATATGGTTTCTTTTCGGATCGACCTGTGCTCGAAGTGGTTCAAGAAGAGGCCGTTTCCGTACCCCAACCCACTCCTTTGTCCACCGAAACGCTTTCCGGAACTTCGGCCCCATTGGAAACCAAAGCGCGGCCGATCCGCCCCGTACTCAGCTCGCCCGACCCTCGAGGATGGCGCCCGGTCCAAAAGTCGGGTTCGAAGAAAACGGCCTCGACCGAGACTCCGCATTCACCCTTGTCTCAAACATCGGCGGAGCCCGTGGACTTGGCTTCCCTTTCCCTTCCTCAGCTCGCGGAACCCGAAACCCCAATTCGGTTTCGCTTGATATTGCCGAGCGCAGAAGATGTGATTGCCCCTCTAGAAGTTCAAGAGGTTGAGCCATACGACGAGCAGCTCAAGACCTATGCCGCCCGGAGCATTGTGCAGTTGTTGCGCGGAGAACCCGTCGACGCGGCCCCCAAACCCCAACTTCCCCTAGAAGAACTGCGAAAGCCTGTGCGCGAACTCTTCGCCATGCAGCGCGATCTCAGCAAGCGTTTCACCCAACCCCGCAACAAAGCGGATCAACCTCAAACCCAACCGGAACCATGAAGAATGCAACGATCAAAACCCTGTTGTGCGGCGCACTGCTCTCGGCGACAACCTTGAGCATCCATGCGCAGGTAGACACGACCCAAAACGGCGGTGCCGGGGCAGAGAAGGAGATCACCCTGATGTCCAAGGACGCCAAAGAGCTCGAACTGCTCGCAGAGCGCATGAAGGAGTCCGCGCTTGAAATGCAAAGGGCCGTTCAGCGTCAAAACGAGAAGATGGCAGAGGTCAACCAAAAACTGGCCGAAGGCAACCTGACGTTGGAAGAAGCCCAAAAAGCCCGCGCTCAGATTGTGGCAGAAACCGAACAAGAACTCGAGCGCATCGAAGAGCAAATGGAGCGCGATGCCGAAGAAATGAGCCAGAAAGCCGATCAAATGGGCGAGGGCGAATCGGAGGCCTGGGCGCGCCAATGGGAAGAAGAAGCCCGTCGATTTGATCAATCGGATACCAACGACATCGAAATATTCGATTTCGATATGGATGAAGACGATTTTGAATGGGATTGGTACGACAAGAAAAACAGCCCGAGAAAGACCAATGTGTTGGTTGACTTTCACCTCGGGATCAACAATCTCTACGACTCCGATTTTAAGCCCATTGGCGGCAAAGGCGAACTGGACGTATGGAAATCCAACATCTACGAATTTGGGGTGCATTGGAAAACGCGGCTGGGAAGCCCCGAGAGCAAGTTCTATGTCAAGTATGGTCTTTCTTATACTTGGCACGACTTCACGCTGCGCGGAAAGAACATTATCGCCAAGGCCCAAGACAGTGTCTACTTTACCGAAGCCGACGCGGAATACAACGTCAAACACACGGAATACCGCAATGGATACCTCAACATCCCCGTCATGTTTCAGCTCGATCTGAGCGACGGGGGAATGGACAAGGCCTTTACCCTGGGCTTGGGGGGCTACGGAGGGTTGTGTACCTACTTTAAGCGCGAAATCAAATTCTCGGACGCGCAGAACGACGATGCTCGGGAAGAGCTGAGGGGCGATTTTTATGCCAATCCTTGGCGGTATGGATTGCTGGCGCAGGTGGGTTACAACAGTTTCAAAATCACGGCCCAATACGACCTCAACCCCTTCTTTGATACCGATAAAGCGCCGGAGTACCGCAATTTGGCACTGACGCTCGGCTGGTCGTTCTAAACTCTGTTCAACCGACGATTCCCTGGTCCCCGGAGCCGAACGCCCCGGGGATTTTTACTTTTAACCCATGGAAGCTACCGAACCGGCGCTGGTGTTTCGGGCTTGGGATGCGCTGAGTCCGGGAGAGATCCACGCCTATTACCGATTGCGACAACAGGTCTTTGTGTTGCATCAAAACAGCGTGTACGTCGATGCCGATCTCTACGATCCGGTGGCCTTTCATACGTGGGTGGGCCAACCTCCTGTGGGTTGCGCCCGGGTGCTCCCACCGGGAAGCCCTTATTCAGAAGCGTCGATTGGGCGGATTGCGGTGGCTCCCGAGGCCCGGGGAAAGGGCTGGGCGCACCGACTTACGTCTGCCGCCCTCGAAGAGGTACTCCGTCGATTCGGCCCGGTTCCCGTGCGCATTTTGGCGCAGGCCTATCTACGGGATTTCTATGCCCAGTATGGATTTGAGGTCGAGGGTCCCTTCGTTTGGGAAGACGGCATCCTCCATCGAGAAATGCTGCGTCCCGCGTCGAGGTTCCACGCGGAACAATAGCGGCCATTTTCAGAATCCAAGCGCGGTGCGCAGCCGGTCGAGCACCGTGGTCGCCACGGCTTCTGCTTTTTGCGCTCCTGTTTTGAGCACGGCTTCCAGCTCGGAAGGCGCGTTCATCCAGCGTTCGAATTCGATGCGTTCCTGGGCGAATCGGTCGAGAATAAGACCGAGCAATTCGCTTTTGGCGTGCCCGTATCCAAAATTTCCCGCCTCGTATCGGGCCCGGAGATGGGCGATTTGTTCGGGGTGGGCCAAGAGCGAATAGAGCGCAAATACGGTGTCTTGGTCCGGATTCTTGGGGTCTTCGAGCGGGGTGCTGTCGGTCACAATAGAACCGATTTGTTTCTTGAGTTCCTTCTCAGGCGCAAATACATCGATGATGTTGCCGTAGCTCTTGCTCATTTTTTGCCCGTCGGTGCCGGGAACTGTCTTGGTGGCCTCGCGCAATTGGGCGTCGGGAAGCCGAAGCACCTCGTCTCCGAGAATTCGGTTGACGGTTTGGGCGATGTCGCGGGTCATTTCGAGGTGCTGTACTTGATCTTTTCCGACGGGTACCTGATCGGCATCGTACATCAAAATATCCGCAGCCATCAAAACGGGATAGGTAAAAAGGCCCGCGTTGACGTCGCTGAGTCGCTCGCTCTTGTCTTTGAACGAATGCGCATTGGCCAGCATGGGGAAAGGCGTAAAACACCCCAGATACCAAGCGAATTCTGCCACTGACGGCACATCGCTCTGTCGGTAGAACGTGTTTTGATGGGGGTCGAAACCACAGCCCAACCACGCGGCCGCTACTGCATGTCCGTTGATTCGTCTCAGATCGGCTTGTTTGATGGTGGTGACGGAGTGCAAATCGGCCACAAAAAAGAACGAAGACCGATTGGGGAGCCGACTCTCTTCGATGGCGGGCAAGATGGCCCCCAGTAGATTGCCCAAGTGGGGTCGACCCGTGCTTTGGATCCCGGTGAGTATGCGCTTCATGGAGTTGGGCTGCTTTGCGGCCAAAAGTAGTTTTGGGGAGGAGTACCCCCTAATTTTGCACGGTGAGGCGCATACAACGGCTGGGAGTGCTGTGTTGGAAGGCCTGGTTCGTTTTGATTAACGCGCTGGTGATCGCGCTGTTGTTCCCGTTTTTATTGGCTTCGACCCTGCGCGAACGCGATTATCCGTGGTTTTTTCGGCTGTGCCGCGTGTGGGCGCGATGCGTGCTCTGGGCCATGGGATTGCGGCTTCGCCCGGTGTACGAGGCGCCAGAAGACCGTAAGAAGCCCTGCATCGTGGTGGCCAACCACACCTCGATGATCGACATCCTGTGTACGTTCTTGCTCGTCGATGCCCCGTTTTTGTTTATCGGCAAAATTGAATTGGCCCGGGTTCCCTTGTTTGGATTTTTTTACCGCCGCACCAATATCCTCGTCGATCGCAGTTCGCGGGCCTCGGCCCACCGTTCTTTTCTGGAGGCGGATCGGCGCTTGTCTGCAGGATTGGGGGTATGCATCTATCCCGAAGGGGGGGTGCCCGATCCACACATTCGGCTGGCGCCCTTTAAGGAAGGGGCGTTCCGGCTCTCGGTCCGCAATGGCATCCCTATTTTGCCCATTACCTTTGTCGACAACAAACGCGCGTTTCCCTATGCGTTGTACGAGGGGCGTCCCATGCGTCTCCGGGCCCGAATTGGGCGGTTGGAGTGGCCGGTGGGCACCGAGGCAGAGGCGACTCGGGAAATGAAACAGCGCATTCGGGGCATTATAGAACACCAACTCGAGGCGGCAGAATGAGAATCGAAAAAGCAGATGTAGAAAAATTGGCGCATTTGGCCCGGTTGGAATTTACCGGGGCCGAATTAGACGCCATGGTGAACGACTTTGACAAGATGCTTGGGTTTGTGCAGCGCATTCAGGCACTCGATCTCGAAGGGGTCGAACCCTTGGTCTATCTGAACGAAGAGGGACAGCCCTTGCGCGAAGACCGTCCCTCTGAGCCCATCGACCCAGCGGTCGCCTTGCGCGATTCCAAGGATTCGGACGGGGGGTATTTCCGGGTGCCGAGGGTGTTGTAAGGTGCGGGTTGTGTGCGATTGAATGGCGTGGTGTGGGGCACAACGGTTGCGGAAAGGATCGTTGGCGATGGACTCTCAAAGCATGCCGCCCTTGGGGTGGAAAGGGGTCGGATAGAGAGAGTAAGGGAAGTGCATACGGTTCTTTCGATCGTGGATGTTCGTTCATCGGACAAGTTCTACGAGGGACATCTAGGCATGCGATAAGCGAGTCTACCGGATTGAAGAACGAGAACAGGGAATAGAACTCAATGGGATGGCAATCCTCAACTATCCTGAAATTCTGAATCTTGAGTTCGCATAGACGGAGCGTTCGAAAGGATACCTAATCTTTTTGTACCCGCAATCCGAAAATGGGATAATGTTGATAGTGAGGGGAATATGAGGAATTTCGGTAGAATGTTGTAATCCGAGCTAGGGTGACTGGCTTCATCCCTTATCCGCAATCCGAATATGGAATAATGTTGATAGTGAGGGGAATATGAGGAATTTCGGTAGAATGTTGTAATCCGAGCTAGGGCGACCGGCTTCATCCCTTATCCGCAATCCGAATATGGGATAATGTTGATAGACAGGGGAATTGGAGTTTGATGGGAAATGTGGTACTGTCTCTTCGTAGGACTCCAAACGGCGACCTTCTGTTGAAAATCGATACCTCGACCGCATAGAAAGACAACGAAAATGGCGGAAAAGGGGATCACAGGATATTTCTGGGGAGAGAAGCTTCTTCAATCATTCCAAGGTTCTGCATTTTGTCAGAATAAGACTTATGATTGTTTGAATAAACGAGGGTCTTCCAAAATATTTTTGAGTCTTCGGGACGATGCCTTCCGGCTACGCCGATGAGCATTCAAAGTTGGCCTGCGCTGTTCATTCCCTCTCTGCGACTCTAATGTGCACTCCGCTCCCGCGGTGGGCTTCTTTCTTTGCTGCTCCAAAGAAAGTGTAGAGCCACGAGAGCTCGTGGCTCTGTTGTATTGCCGAATTTCATTTGACTGTCGGGTGCGCTCTCTTGTCCACCCCGTTCCTTATTTTTTTAGGAGCGCTTTGGCCGACGTCGCGCCGCAAGGCTCACTGGCCGTTGCGGCTTGGTGCGACTCGGCGTCGCTGGGACCCCAAGTCGAGAGGCCTTAGACACCTTGATAACCGGGCAACTCGTTGATCTTTAGTAGAAATAAGTCATTCTGTTACGGTAACTAATAAGAAAACCCCTCGAATCAACTTGAGTCTGTCGCTTGGGGTTTCTCATTGAAAGGATGTCATTACAACTAGATTGCCCATCTTCACCTAGTCCCCAGAAATTTCCGCTGTGGCGGAAAAGGGGGGAGGGCTAGACTCGTGTACTAGAAGGAATGACCTCAGAAATGAACAGTTGACTGCGGCAATATAATCGCGATCGATGGATACCGATGACCCCATCCGGGTTTCTCAACCTTGGACCATTTTGTGCGGCAAGAAGGGGCGTAAGGTCCCGAGATGGGCTGTGAAACGACGGAAACGGTCTTCGGGTGTTGATTTATCGAATCCGTGAAAGAGGGGCTAAAGGTGGTCTCTGGGAATAGTGATGGGACAGGAAAGACGGAAATCGTCGTGCCCTGTTAAAAAATCGGAAAAATCTTATATTCTAAAATTTGCGGAAGTCCGGTTTTTTCCCGACTGGGTGGGCCCTCACAATCCCGCCCCCACCGCCACAGCAAAGTTCGAAAAGCGCAGCCGAAAAAACAAGGAAAAGATGTCAACGATTGCGTACGGAATCCGTTGCCCACCCCTTGCGCTCAGCCTATCCGTTAAACCGAGTCATGCTGCGCTCCATCCCTTCGAGGACCCAGCTCTGAATGCACTGAACACCCCGCTCGAGCAGGGTGGCCATACCCGCCGATTCCTCGGCATTCCAGGACCCTAGGACGTAATCAACCTGCCCCCCCTTGCGGAAATCGGAGCCAATGCCCACCCGCAAACGAGCGTATTCCGAAGTGCCCAATTCGGCCTCGATGCTCTTGAGCCCATTGTGGCCGCCATCGCTGCCTCGGGGCTTCAGTCGCAGTTTTCCGAAGGGAAGCGCGAGGTCGTCGGTCACGATGAGAAGGCGATCGTTGGGCAGCTTGAGGTCTTGAAGGTGAAATCGCACCGCCTTGCCGCTCAAGTTCATATACGTATTGGGCTTGAGCAGTCGAATCGATCGTCCCTTGAGCCGGGCCTCGGTCGATTCTCCATGTCGGGTCGTGCCAAAAAAAAGGCCGGAAGCCTCCGCGAAGGCCTCCAGCACTTTGAATCCGATATTGTGGCGCGTATCCTCGTATTCCGAGCCCGGATTGCCGAGCCCTACGACCAAGAATCGCTCCATCTACCTTAGGCTTCTGCTGAAGCTTCGGCCGCAGTCGCTTCTGCCGCTTCGTCTTCTTCGTCGGCCACGACGTTCCGCGAAGTCTTGATGCTAACGATTACCGCCCCACCCGAGTTGCGGATTTCGTAGTCCTCGGTCTTTACATCTTCGACCTTGATGCTCTGACCGATGCGCAAATTGGAAATGTCGATCGAAATGCCGTCGGGCAAGTTGGCGGGCAGTGCGCGCACGGTCAATTTGCGCAGGTTCTGCTTGAGTTTACCCCCGGACCGAACCCCGCGGGCGTTGCCGAGCAAATGGATGGGGATGTCGATGTTGACGGGCTTGTCGTCGACCAAGCGAACAAAGTCCGCGTGGAGAATGTGGTCGCGGACGGGGTCGAATTGCAAGTCTTGCAACACGGCCCGGTGTGTTTGGTCCCCGATGGCAATGTGTACTTCATAGACCTCGGGCGTATAGGCCAAGGTGCGGAAGCTGCTGGCATCGGCGGTAAAGTGAACGGCCTCGCCATCGCCGTAGATGACGCAGGGAACTTTGTCGAGGCGGCGCAGGCGCACCGCTTCCTTGGTGCCGAGTTCTTCGCGGATTTGGCCTTGAATGTGGAGCGATTTCATGGAAACGGAGGATTTCAGGGAGAGACGGGTGAACTTACAGAATGAAGTGGGAGCTGATCGATTCGTGGCGATGAACCTTTTGCATCACTTCGGCAAAATGACGGGCCACCGAAATCACGCTGATTTTGGGGCTCGCTTGTTTCAAGGGAATGGTGTCGGTTACGACCAATTCGGTGAGCTGGGATTGCTCAATGCGCTCGTAGGCTTTGCCGGAAAGCACGGGGTGGGTGCAATAGGCCATAACGCTTTGCGCACCTTCTTCCATCAACATATCCGCAGCCTTGGTCAGGGTGCCCGCGGTGTCGATCATATCGTCGACCAAAATGACATTCCGCCCGCGCACATCGCCTATGGCCGTCATCTTGTCGATTACGTTGGCCTCTTTGCGCTGTTTGTAGCAAATGATCATCTCCGAACCCAGCATCTTGGCGTAGGTGTTGGCCCGCTTCGATCCCCCGATGTCGGGAGAACCAATGGTGAGATTGGGGATGTTCCGCTCCTTGATATGGGGAACGAACAGAGAAGAGACAAATAAGTGGTCTACAGGCACTTCGAAAAAACCTTGGATTTGATCGGCGTGCAAATCCATCGTCATCACTCGGGTGGCACCGGCGGCGGTGAGCAGATTGGCGACGAGTTTGGCCCCGATCGGCACCCGGCTCTTGTCTTTGCGGTCCTGACGCGCCCAGCCAAAATAGGGGATCACCGCGGTGATGTGCTTGGCAGAAGCCCGCTTGGCCGCATCGCACATCAACAGCAACTCCATCAAATTCGAGGTGGGCTGGTGGGTGCTGGCAATCAAAAAGACCCGTCCGCCCCGAACCGTTTCCTCGAACGAAGGTTGAAACTCGCCGTCGGAGAAATCGGTCATCACCACCTTGCCCAACGGAAGCCCATAGGCAGCCGCAATGCGCTCAGCAAGGTCTTCCGAACCCCTACCGGCAAAAATTTTGGCTTGTGGCTCCATGGACATATCCAGACGAGAAATGGCGAAGCGTTGAAATGAGGAACAAAGCGAATGGGGGACGTGGTTTTTCGTCCGCCAAAAGGGCTGCAAATCTAATGAAATTTCTGTTCGATTTCAGGCGATTGAGGGGTATTTTATAAGGTTGATGTACAACGAGTGGGTTCTGCGCTTAAATTTGCCCCCTCTTTTAGCGCGCCCAGGTGGCGGAATAGGTAGACGCGCTGGTCTCAAACACCAGTGAGGCAACTCGTACCGGTTCGACCCCGGTCCTGGGTACTTTCGCAAAAATCCCCCGATGCGTGTTCGCAAAACACCTTCGGGGGTTTTATCTTTAGAACTTACCCGAACTAGACCATGACTCCTACTGTTGGCTTCTCTGTCTGTCGCCTTTTTCGTGCAGCCGCGTTTTCGATGGCGGTGCTCATTCCCCTCGTGGGAAGCGCTCAGATGTATCTCGAGGTCGAATCGATTCCCGCCAACACCCCCCAAGGCGACCCGATTTATGCAGCGGGCAACTTCAACACCTGGAATCCCGGCAATTTGGCCGATGTCTTGGTCTGGGATGCCACAACCCAAGTGTATCGGGTCGCGGTGGTCAGTGCTCTGAATCCCCTCGAATTCAAATTTACCCGCGGCTCTTGGGCCACGGTCGAAGGCAATGCGCAGGGTCAGTATTTGCCGAATCGGGTGCATCCCAATGTGCCGGGAGACACGATTCGGTTGAGCATCGTGGCATGGGAGGGCGGTGGCCCCGCTTCTACGGCCTCGGCCCAGGTGGTCAAAATCGAACAGTTTGCCATGCCCCCGCTCAACCGCACCCGGCGGATTTGGCTGTGGTTGCCCGCACAATACGCCCAAACCACCGATCGGTATCCGGTGCTCTATATGCACGACGGGCAGAATCTTTTCGACGAGTCCACCGCTTTTGCCGGCGAATGGGAGGTTGACGAGACCCTCGATCAGCGCGAAGCCCAGGGCCAATCGTTGGCCATCGTTGTCGGCATCGAAAACGGAGGGTCGTACCGCACGAGCGAATATGCACCCTGGGCCTGGAATTACCAGGGGACCGCTATTGCCGGCGAGGGCGATGAATACCTCGATTTCGTGAAAGACTATCTCAAACCGTATATCGACTCGGCCTATCGCACCCGGCCCGAGCCCGAGTTTACCGGAATCATGGGAAGTTCGATGGGTGCCTTGATTTCGTCCTATGCCGGGGCCCGAGACGCGACAGTGTTTGGAAAAATCGGCTTGTTTTCTCCGGCTTATTGGCTCAATCCGAGCATCTACACCTATGTGCAACAAGCGGGCACATCGGCGGTGGCCCAGCGTTTTTACCTCATTGCCGGACAATTGGAAGGGCAGGGTTCGGTGGCCGCCGATGTGCAGCAAATGGTACAATCGCTCACTGGGGCAGGACACGCCTCCTCTCAGGTCTTTTCTCAAATCCACGTCGATGGGCAACACAGCGAATGGTATTGGGCCCGGGAATTTGGCCCGGCATTCGACTGGTTGTTTGGGGCTCCAGTAGGGGTTCCGGAAGGAGCGGAAGAACAGGTCGATTTGGCTGTATATGACAGTGTGAATCAAGGGTGGCGGGTACAGTTTTCGTCGCCCGTATCGTCCTGGAACCTCAACGACCTGTCCGGAAGGGTTCAGCGCTCTTCGTCGAAGGAGCACTCGGGTCAGGAATCGTGCTGGATTGACGCGTCAGATTTGCCTGCCGGGGTATATCTACTGTCGCGCATCGATACAGAGGGAAGACCGTTTGTCATGAAGCTGATCCGATGAAGCCGGAAAAGAGCCCTACCGCGGAATCAGGGGCTTCCGTCGATAAACAACAGCAATACGATCGCGCGTATTTGCGCATGGCGCTCGAATGGTCCAAGCTGTCTTATTGCCGGCGCCGACAGGTCGGGTCGTTGATCGTGAAAGATCGGATGATTATTAGCGATGGCTACAACGGCACGCCTTCGGGCTTTGAAAACGACTGCGAAGACGCGGAGGGGCTGACGCGTTGGTATGTGTTGCACGCCGAGGCCAATGCCATTTTGAAGGTGGCCGGAAGTACCCACAGTTGCCGAGGCGCCACGCTGTACTTGACACTTTCGCCCTGCCGAGACTGCAGCAAGTTGATTCACCAGGCGGGGATTGTTCGCCTTGTCTATCTCGAGGCCTACAAAGACACCTCGGGGCTCGAATTTCTCGAAAAAGCCGGGGTCCAGATCGATAAAGTGGCGCTCGAATGAACCGGCGCTATTTGCCGCCCTTGTTTTTTCTGGCGCTGGCGCTAGGAATGATCGCGGGTATGGCTTTAGAGCGCAGTCAAACCCCTTCTGAAACCCCCTATCGGGGCGCGCGGATCGACGAGCTGCTCAATCTCATAGACCGCGACTATCTCAAACCAATCAATACCGACAGTCTTCTCGATGTGGTAATGGATGGACTGCTTCGCGAATTGGATCCCCACAGCGTGTATCTCTCGGGTGCCGACGCGGAAGAAGCAACGGGCGAGTTAGAAGGCATACTCGAGGGCATCGGCATTGAGTTTCGCATCTACCGAGACACTGCCGTCGTGATGGAGCTGATCGAAGGGGGGCCTGCTCAAAGCGCAGGTCTGCAGCGCGGAGACCGCATTTATCGGATCGACAAAAACACGTATACAGGCCCGCTGCTCTCCACCGATGCCTTAGTGAATGCCTTGAGGGGTCCCAAGGGAACCACGGTCGAACTCACCGTCCGCAGGGCTTCTCGACATCAAAAGCAAACGCTTCGACTGAAGCGCGATCGGATGCAACAATCGAGTGTTTCGAGCGCCTTGATGCTCGAGTCCGATATTGCCTACATCCGGTTGGAGCGCTTTTCGGAAGATGCGTATCCTGAGATGCGCCACCAACTCGAGCAATTGCTGCACAAAGGCATGCGCAAATTGGTTCTCGATTTGCGCGGCAACCCCGGAGGATATATGCAGTCGGCCCAAGGCATCGCCGACGAATTTTTGGCCGGCGACGCGGTCATTGTGCGCACCGAAAATCGGGAAGGCCTGCAGCGCGAGTACCGCGCTACCCAAAACGGGTTTTTTGAAGTCGGGGCCATGGCCGTGCTCTTGGACGAAGAAAGTGCCTCGGCCAGCGAAGTTTTGGCCGGAGCCTTGCAAGATCACGAACGCGCAACAGTGGTGGGGCGACGCAGTTTTGGCAAGGGATTGGTGCAAGAAGAAGTGGCGCTGAGCGATGGATCCAAGGTGCGCCTCACCCATTTGCGTTATTTCACCCCATCGGGAAGGAGTCTCCAGCGGTCCTATGAACAAGGAGATCAAGCGTATTACGAGGAGGCCGTGCGCAATCGACTCGATACGGGTGGGGTTGAATTGGGGGGAATTCGCCCTGATGTTTTTGTGCCAGACACCCTGAGTCCTGAAGAATGGACGTTCTACGCACAGATTCCTCCCGACAGTGTACAAAGCCTCTCCATGCGCTTTTGGGACGCCAACCGGATGGCCTTGAACCGGACTGGGGCAGAGGCGTGGATGAGAACCCAGCGCACCGAAATGACCGCTTGGAACTCTTCGACTTGGACCTTGTTGGCGCGTGCCCTCCCCCTTGAATTGCACCCATGGGCATTTGAGCGCTTTAAGCAAGAAGTCCTGTATCGGGCCTTTGCGCACGAGGAACGAGCCGTCCTCGAGCTCAAAACAGACCCCGATGTTCAAAAAGCACTCGAATTGTTGAAAAACAAAACCCCGTAAAAACGGGGCCAGAGGTCAAAAAGAAACCCGTTCGGCCAGGGCCGAACGGGTTTCAGATCCGTACTGAACTTGTCTCTTAGTGACCAGCGCTGTGGGCAGCTTCTTCAACAGCGGCAGCGGCAGTGTCCATGGCAGTGCTGTCCATGGCAGCGGCAGCAGCAGCGGCGGCAGCGGCTTCGTGAGCAGCGATGGAGTCAGCTTTAGCAACGGCAGCCAGAGAGTCTGCAGTGGCTTGAGCAGCGGCTTCGGCATCAGCGGCCGAATTGCCACAAGCAACGGTGAAACCGAGGCCGGCAACGAGCAAGAACAGGTTGAACTTTTTCATGTGGTGTGAGTGGTGTTAAACAGGGCGCGAAATTATAACCAAAAACACATACAAAACAAGACCCTGCAAAAACTGTTAAAGCGCTTTCAACCAAGCCGAAAAATTACAGTGTGCGCTGAGGTTGTTCGAGAGTTCGCTTTGATGCAACCGAATCTGCTCCATGGTGTCCCGGTCGCGCACGGTGACCGTTCCGTCTTGGAGTGTTTGGTGATCGACCGTTATACAGAACGGGGTGCCAATGGCGTCTTGTCGCCGATATCGGCGACCTACCGCGTCTTTGTCGTCGTATTGGACCGACCAGTCCACGGAAAGTGCGCGAAACACTTCGAGCGCTTTTTCGGGCAGCCCGTCTTTTTTAATAAGCGGAAGTACGGCGGCCTTTACCGGGGCCAGGGGCGCGGGGATTTTGAGCAAAACGCGTTGGCTGCCATCCTCTAGGGTTTCTTCGCGATAGGCCGCGCTCAAAACGGCTAAAAACAGCCGATCGAGGCCGACCGAGGTTTCGACCACATAGGGCACGTAGTTTTCGTTGAGCTCGGGATCGAAGAACTGGAGTTTTTTTCCTGAAAATTGCTGGTGCTGAGACAAGTCGAAGTCTGTACGCGAGTGAATTCCCTCGAGTTCTTTAAATCCAAAGGGGAATTTGAACTCGATGTCGCAGGCGGCATTCGCGTAGTGTGCCAGCTTTTCGTGGTCGTGAAAGCGGTAGTTGGAATCGCCCAATCCCAAGCTTTTGTGCCAGTTCATGCGTGCCTCCTTCCAGTGCGCATACCACTCCATTTCGCTGCCGGGGCGCACGAAATACTGCATTTCCATCTGCTCGAACTCGCGCATGCGGAAAATAAACTGACGCGCAACAATCTCGTTTCTAAAGGCCTTGCCCGTTTGGGCAATCCCGAAGGGAATCCGCATCCGCGCGGTCTTCTGGACATTCAGGAAATTGACGAAAATCCCCTGAGCGGTTTCGGGGCGGAGGTAGAGGTCAAGCGAGTCTTCGGCCACCGATCCCAGCTTGGTGCCAAACATCAGGTTGAATTGGCGCACTTCGGTCCAATTGCGCGTTCCCGACACCGGACAGACGATTTCTTCTTCTACGATGATGTTCCTAAGCCCTTCCAAATCGGATTGTTCGAGGGCTGTGGCAAAGCGCTGGTGTAGGGCATTTTTCTTCTCTGCCCATTCGACCACGCGCGGGTTGGTCTGTACAAACAAAGCGGAATCAAACGAATCGCCGAACCGCTTGGCTGCCTTTTCGACCTCTTTGTCGATTTTTTGCTCGTAGGAGGCAATCCGTTCTTCGATCAAGACATCGGCCCGATAGCGTTTTTTCGAGTCTTTGTTGTCGATGAGGGGATCGTTAAATGCATCGATGTGCCCGGACGCTTTCCAGGTCGTGGGATGCATAAAAATGGCGCTGTCGATGCCGACAATGTCTGGGCGCAGTTGCACCATCGATTTCCACCAATACGCACGCAGGTTGTTTTTGAGCTCGACCCCATAAGGACCAAAGTCGTACACCGCCGAAAGTCCGTCGTAGATCTCGCTGCTCTGGAATACATATCCGTATTCCTTGCTGTGCGACACCACGTTTTTAAACAAATCGTCCATAGCTCGCCTCCGTTATTGGGTTGGCGGACAAAAGTAGCGTTCCCCCGGAGGCCTTGACCCTCGGGTGCGAGCAAAAAAAACCCGGACTCTGAACAAGGAGTCCGGGCAAACCAGTGGACGAAGGAGCGCCCAACCCACACGACCGTATTGCGGTGTCGAATAAAAAAAGGGAAAGAAAAGAACGAACCTCAGAGAACCGCATACCCCATTGTGGGCAGAAGTAAATATCTCCCGGGGCAAACTGCGCTGCAATACTGGGATTCGGGTATTTTCGAGAGCACATTCTCCCTTTTCAATCTCCATCTATGTCCCGGATAACCCCAGAATTCTTGGATTTTTTTATCGAATTGGCGGGCAACAACCACAAGGAGTGGTTCGATGCCCACCGAAAGCGCTACGAAACCGTTGTCAAACGTCCTTTTGAAGGGTTTGTCGCGGAGGTGGTGGCGCGGCTCAAGGCGGACGAGCCCGCCTATGCGGTCGATCCCAAAAAGGCCATTTTTCGCATCAACCGCGACATTCGTTTTTCCAAAGACAAGACACCGTACAAAACCCAAATGGGGGCGTCGATCAATCCAGGCGGTGAAAAAATCAGTCGATGGCCCGGCTTGTATTTTGAGGTCGGTCCGGGAGGATTCCATATCGGGGGAGGGGCCTATTTTCTCGAAAGACCCGATCAGGAGCGGGTTAGGGCCCATATCCGCGACGCTTATCCGCGGTGGAAAAAAGCACTGTCAAGCGCGGAGTTTGTGTCGCTCTTTCCCGATGGAGTGATCGGCGAAGCGTGGAAAAGACTGCCACCCGGCTTTGAGAACCTCTCCGAGAACGAACCGCTGATCTGGAAAAAGCAGTGGTATTGGTGGGCCGAACTGTCGCCGGAACAGAGTCTCGGCGATGCGGGTGTCGAGGCCATTGTAGCCCACCACCAAGCCACCGCTCCGCTGCGCGCCTTGCTGACCGAAGCCTTGATCGATTAAAGCGCGTAGCTCAAACCAACCCCGAGCGATTGCCGAAACTGGGTGCGGGGTCCCGTGCCCTTGGAATCGGTGAACAGAATATCGTCGTCGTAGATCACGTGGAGCACCAAATTGACGGTGACGTATTTGTTGACCTTCATCAAGAACTGGTTTTCCCAGTTGACATCGATGTTCTGAGGGTTGTTCAAGTAGTTGGAATACAGGTCCAAACGCGATTGAAACACAATGTTCTTGAGAATTTCTCTCTTGTAGAAAGCGTTGATATACGCTCCAATTTCCATCCGAGACAGAGTACCGGTTCCGGCAATGGGATTTCCCTCCGCATCGAGGTCGGCCCCATCGAGACCATAGGCCCCTTGATCGGCCAGTCGCTGATCGTTTACGTAGGTGTGTTTGAGCGTAGCCGGCGACAAAAAGGCGCTGAAATAGGTGCTGGGGCTGTACGTAAAACCCACTCCAAACAGCGTATACGCCGGGGCGAGAAGATCCGAGATGGGCAGCGAGTCTTCGGGCTTTTCAAAACCCTCGGTAAACTGGGTCCGGAAGGTCAAGTTGGCGGAAAGACTCCAGTTTTTGCTCAAAACCCGGTCGAGTCGGGAATTGAGCTCGATGCGGTCGTCGGTTTTGACATCCAGTCCCGACTGCCATTGCCGACCATACCCCAAATCGAGCCGGTTGGCCCAGCGCCAATGTCGGGTATAGTGATTCGCAAAAAAGCTGAGATTGACCGCCCCGCTGATCGAACTCTGCCCGCCCGCTTGCCAGTTCGAAAGCGTGGACTGATTCATCAGCAAACTCCCCGAGGCGCCTTTGTCCCAAAAGGGTTTTTCTACGGTCCCCAAACGGGCGAGCGCGACTTTGGAGGAATCCTGGAGCCGCTTGGCTTCCTTGGTCACATCTTGGGCACGGGCGATGGACCCCAAGCCAATGAATAGCAACAAAAAGAGTACGCGAGCCCGCATGCTGTTACGTTTTTTAATCGAAACCGCGAAAGTAGGACGTTTCTGCTAAGCGAAGAGAACGTCGAGCATCTGATCAATGCGCCGGGCAGCCACGAGCTCAATTTGGGTGCGCAGCCCCTCGGTTTTGTTTTGGGCCGATAAAAACACTTTTTGATAGCCCAAGCGCTCCAATTCGCCCAACCGCTGACCCAAATGACTGACGGCCCGCACTTCGCCTCCCAATCCAATTTCGCCGATCAAGGCATAACGCGGGTGGATGGGCAGGTCTTCGTTCGAACTCAAAATGGCGGCAGCCACCGCCAGATCGGCTGCGGGGTCGTCGATGCGGAGCCCCCCGGTGATGTTCAGAAAGACGTCTTTGGCGCCCAAGCGAAAACCACAGCGCTTTTCGAGCACGGCGAGCAACATATTCAATCGACGTCCATCGAAGCCTGTCGAACTCCGTTGCGGGGTTCCATAGACCGCGCTGCTGACCAAAGCCTGGGCTTCGATGAGCAACGGACGAGCGCCTTCGGCAATGACGCCTACGGCCGCACCACTCAAGCGGTCTTCGCGCTGACCGACCAGCCATTGAGAGGGGTCTTTGACCGACTGCAGCCCCGCCTCGTTCATTTCGTAGATCCCGATTTCGGCGGTCGAGCCAAAGCGGTTTTTCTGGGCGCGGAGCAAGCGGTACACGTGGTTGCGATCGCCTTCAAATTGGAGTACCACATCGACCATATGTTCGAGGAGTTTGGGTCCGGCCAGAGTCCCTTCCTTGGTGATGTGCCCGATCAGAATCAGCGGAATACCGCGGCTCTTGCAGTGTCGAATGAGTTCGTGGGCAGATTCTCGAATTTGACCGACCGTTCCGGGGGCCGATTCGAGCAAGGGGTTGAACAGGGTCTGGATCGAGTCGACAATCAGCAACCCTGGTTTGAGCAGTTCCGTTTGGCCGAGAATGATCGAGGTGTCGGTTTCGGGCAACAAATGCAGTTCCAAGCCCTGTCCTTCGAGTCGTTCGGCCCGCATTTTCACTTGTTCCGGGCTCTCTTCGCCACAGACATAGAGCACGGTTTGGGCCCCCATATCGAGCGCCAATTGGAGCATCAAGGTCGATTTGCCGATGCCCGGTTCTCCCCCCAACAACACGGCGCTCCCCGCGACCAACCCCCCACCGAGTACCCGGTTGAGTTCGGTATCGGAAAGCCGAATACGGTCATTTTGAGCAGAGTGTACGGAGTCTAGCCGAACCGCAGTTCCCGGGTGGGCTCCTTGTGTTCGGCCCAGACCTCCCCGGGTGCTGGCCACAGGCACGCTTTCCTCGACCAAACTATTCCACGTAGCACAGCGCGGACACTGACCCATCCACTGGCTTTGGGTGCTGCCACAGTGTTGGCACACAAAGCGCGTGCGCAGTTTGGCCATGGTGCGGAATTAGAGCAGTCGGATGCGAACGGAGTCTTCTGGCAGTTCGGGATCGACCAATCCCGGGGCACTGTAGACCACTTCGGGTTTGAGTTCAAACACCAAGTCGGCCACTTCTGCTGGAGCCAAAAGATGCACTCCATCGACATGGTGGAGCGATGCGAGGCTGTGGGCCATATCAGCGCTGCTTGTACACAAGACAATGAGCCGGTCGGCATGATCGGCCATGGCATTGAGCGAAGCCACAGTAGAGTGTTGAAGACCTTCCGCGTCTACGACGGCCAGCCCCACCGAGTGGCGTTGAAACTCCCACATGGCACGGCGATACCGGAAAATAACCCGGTCCATGACTTTGTGATCGATGATTTCTGTGGCCTTCATGACACTGCGGCTTGTCTGCGTTTGGAAAGAGAAATATAAAGTAAGGCAACGAGACCGGCGGCAATACCCATTACGGCTTGTCCACTGTGCACCAAGGTGGCAAAGCCGAGGGCCAGAGACGCCTCAATCCCGAGCAATCCCATACTCAACACCACCAAATAGTGATAGGCACCTACGCCACCAGGAACGGGAACGACCATCCCCATGCCCGCAGCCACCATTACAAATAGGGTATCGGCCATGCTCAAACCCGCCGTTTCCGGCAAGGCATAGATACAGATGTGCACCATGAAATAATACATGGCCCAAATGGTGAGCGTATAAAACACAAACAGCCCTTTGTTGGGCATTTTCCAAACAGAGCCAATGCCCTCGCCCACTTCTCGGGCCAAATGCCGGATTTTGTCGAAGAATGGCAACTTTCCGATGCGTTTTCTCAACAAAACAACCCCCAGCAACAAGGCAGCTCCCGCGCCCAGAACGATTCCTGTCCCAGAAATCCCGCTCGACGCAGATGCCGGCTCTGAACTGTTCAAGGCCTGATTAAAAAAGGCCTGCATCTTGCTGAACGAGGTCCCAAAGGCCAGCGCCAACATCGAGAGCAACAGTACCAAATCGAGGGCGCGCTCTACGATCACCGTTCCGAGCAGTTTGGTTACCGGGATGTTTTCCAATCCGCTCAAGGTGGTGCAGCGCGCTACTTCTCCGGCGCGGGGCACGGCCATATTCGCGAAATACCCAATCGAAACACTGTGGATGGACGACCAAGGCTTGGCGGTATACCCGAGGGATTTGAGCAGCATCAACCAACGCAGCCCCCGAGCGATATAGGCCACAAAGCCCATGGCCATCGAGAGGAGAATAAACCGATAGTCGGCCTTGTGCAGCACCGAAAGCAGCTCTTTCGGGTCGGTCTTTCCAAAAGCGAGATAGAGCAGCCCAAGGCCCAAGCCCGCAAACAAGGCATAGCGCAACCCACTTTTGACCCGTGTGTTCACGCGAATCAGAGGAGGTTGGTGTGCTCGTCCGGAAAAATAATCGAAGGCTGGTGCTGCTTGGCTTCGGCTACAGTCATACGGGCGTACGACAAAATGATGACCAAGTCGCCTTTCTGCACTTTGCGCGCAGCGGGTCCGTTGAGCACAATTTCGCCCTTGCCCCGAATGCCGGGGATGGCGTAGGTGTCGAGCCGTTCGCCATTGTGGATGTTCACCACGCTTACTTTTTCGCCGGCCACCAAACCACAGGCATCCATCAGCGCTTCGTCGATGGTGATGCTCCCGATATAGTGGAGTTCGGCGTCGGTTACGCGAACGCGGTGTATTTTGGATTTGAGAACTTCGATCGTCACGGGGCAAAGTTAAGACTTCGACTGTCAGGCAGCGGGGTGCTTCCGAATGGGTCTGTGAACGATTGCCGCCTTACCCCTATATTCAACCCGTGCTACACACCCTGAATCCCCATGTATCCGTCGACTGTGTCATCTTCGGATTCGACCGTTCTGCACTGCACGTCTTGCTGATCGAGCGCAAGCGAGAGCAGGGCGATTTGCGCATCAAGACCGCGCTTCCGGGCGATTTGGTCTGGGAAGACGAAAGTCTGGACGAAGCTGCGAGCCGGGTTCTCAAAGAGCTCACCTCGCTCGAAGGGATTTTCTTGAAGCAATTCAAGGCCTTTGGCGATCCGAATCGGGTTCGGGACGTGAAGGACCTCGATTGGCTGAGCTCGTTCCGAGAGCAGCCCCAGGCGCGGGTAATTACGATTGGCTACTACGCCTTTATCCGGATGGCCGATTTTGAACCCGAGGCCTCCTCGTTTGCGAGCCGGGTGTTTTGGCAGGACATTCACTCGATTCCGGATTTGGCGTTCGACCACAATGGGATAACCGAAGAGGCCATCGAAGTGCTGCGCGCCGATTTCGAGAATCGCAAGGCCGGGTTCGAATTGTTGCCCGAAAAGTTTACGCTGAGCCAGTTGCAATCGCTCTATGAGTGCATTTTGGACCGTAAACTCGACAAGCGAAACTTCCGCAAAAAAGTGTTGAAGGAGAATTTGATTACCCCCTTGCCCGAAAAGCAAACGGGCGTTCTCCACAAGCCAGCCCAGTTGTTCGAACTCAGCCAAAACGCATGAGAATAGTGCCCCTCGTTGCCTCATCCCTTTTTTTATTGGGAATGAATCAATGCGCGTCCAGAACGAATGCAGGAACCGAGTCGGCCACCCCGAATTCGGGCGGCGCTCCAGACGGCTCGGTTCGCTGGTTGGTTTCCGATCTTCGACAAGCCTGTACCGGCGTCGGCCCGATGGAGTGTTTGGTCTATCGGGATGCCGCTTCGGGCGCGTGGTCGATGCTGTACGATGGGATCGAGGGCTTTGTGTACGATCCAAACTATGCCGTGGAGTTAGAGGTGCGCACCGAGCGCGTCGAAAATCCCCCGGCCGATGGTTCTTCGATTCGATACATCCAAGTGCGGGAAACGGCTCGGCACCGGGTTCAGAAACTCGATGGGGTCATCAACGATAGCTGGGGAGTGGTCGAGCTCAATGGACGCCCGCTCCAAAAGACCGAAAACATCTTTTTCGAAATCAATCAACGCACACAAAGGGTTTTGGGCAGGGGTGGGTGCAATCAGTTCAGCGCCCCCTTCCGGCTGTATGACTCGTTTTATAAGGGCATCGCGGTCGGGGTTTTGGAACACACCGAAATGGCCTGCGACCAACTCGAATTGGAACAAGAGTTTTTCATTGTCTTGGGGACCGTAAACCGCATCGATTTTGCCAATGCAGAGGTTCGTTTGCTGCACGATGAGGAAGTCTTGGTCCGAGGTCTGCGAATCGATTGACGATGTCGCGTTCTCCCAAACTCAATGCCTTGGAAACCGAAGTGCAGTTTCGCTGGTCTGACCTCGATGTGCTCGGCCATGTGCGGCACACCGTGTACTACGACTTGTGCGCGAGTCTGCGGACCCGGGCCATGAACGCGCTGGGCATCGACATCAAGGCCATGCAGAAAGCGGGTTTAGCACCCGTTTTGTTTCGCGAACAATGCCTGTTTAAACGCGAACTCCAATTTGGCGATGCGGTCCGCATTGATATGCAGCTTTCGGGCATGCGCGATGGGGGTGCCCGCTTTGCTTTTGACCACCGCTTTTGGCGAGGGGAAACCCTGTGTGCTGAACTCGAGGTAGAAGGCGCTTGGATGAATCTTCAAGAGCGCAAGCTCAGTGCCCTTCCCGAAGAGTGGCAAGCCAAGTTCGAGGCGATTGAAAGCAGCCCGAATTTTAGGGTTCTTTAGTCTCCGCAGCCCCGCTTCCCATTTCTTCGAGCAGCCGGGAGATTTCTTCGAAGTCCGGGGCCAAAATAATTTCGGTTCTCCGATTGAGCGCTTTGTTTTGGGCCGAATCGTTCGGTCGAACTGGATCGAATTCTCCCCGACCCGAGGCGGTAAAGCGCACAGGTTCCACGCCACCGCTTTGGGTCAATACACGAATAATGGCCGTGGCCCGCATCACCGACAAATCCCAGTTGTCGGCCAGCGCCCCTTTGACCAAATAGGGGTCGTTGTCGGTGTGGCCTTCGACCAAAATGCGCAATTCGGGTTGGGTGCGCAATACGGTGGCCAATTCAGCCAAGGCGGCCTTGCCTTCGGCATTGACCGTCCAACTACCCGAGGGAAAAAGAAGGCTGTTTTGCATCGAGACGTACACCTTGCCCCCGCGCTCTTCGACGCTCAACCCCTTGCCTTCATAGGCTTTAAGCGCGGAAGCGACGCGTTGAAAGACCGCTCGGTTGGCCGAATCTTGACGGTCGATCAGGCGTTCCAATTCATCGATGCGCCGTTCGCGATCCGATAGACGGGTTTTGGTTTGCTCCAACGTTTCGCGCTCGAGTTGGAGCGAGTCTTGTTTGTCCTGCATCGCCTCGTCCAAATCGCGCAGTCGCTCGAGCATGGCCCGATTTTCGCGCGCGTTGCTCGCGAGCAAACTGTTGTTGTTTTCGAGCAAGAAATCATACGATTTGTTCAGGTCGGCATAGTTTTTCTCCAAACGGCGCACGCTGCGACCGAGCGAAACCGTGTCTTCGATCAAGGCGGTCCGTTCTTCTGCGCATTCGGTTCTCTGACGCTCGGCCAGTTCGAGCGCGTCTTTGCAGTCCTGTTTGAGTCTCAAGGCCTCTAGATGATTGGCTTCGAGCGCGTCGTATCGAGATTGCAGGTCTTTGTGCACTTGGCTGCTGACGCAGGAGGTCAGTCCGAGGGCCAAGGAAGAGATGAGGGCGAAAGAAAACCGAAGGCGCATAGGGGGGCAGGGTTGAAGGATCAAAAGGCAGACAAGGGGTCGGCTCAATCGTTGAGTTCGAGAACCACAGGACAGTGATCGGAATGAATGGCCTGCGGTTGAATGGACGCGGTGCGCACTTGGGAAATCAAGGGATCGCTTACCGTGGTATAATCGATGCGCCAGCCCTTGTTGTTGGCGCGCGCATTGGCCCGAAACGTCCACCACGAATAGTGGTGAGGCTCTTGAACCACCAATCGAAATCCATCGGCAAATCCACCCGAAAAGTAGCGGTCCATCCAAGCGCGTTCTTCGGGCAAGAACCCCGAAACCGTTGCATTGCGCACCGGGTCGTGGATGTCGATGGGGCGATGACAAATGTTGAAGTCGCCGCAGACCACCAAATTGGGTCTTTCTTGGCGCAAACGATTCAAGAAATCTCCGATGTCGTCGAGAAACCGCATTTTAACGGCTTGTCGGTCTTCGCCACTGCTGCCCGAGGGAAAGTAGATACTCAAATAGCTGCGGTCGCCATAATCGGCGCGAATGACCCGCCCCTCTCGGTCGATATAGTCGATACCCGTGCCCACCACCACTTGATCGGGCTCGAAACGGGTGAGCAGGGCCACTCCGCTGTAGCCCTTTTTTTCGGCCGAATGCCAAAAATGCCGATACCCCAGATGGTCAAACAAGGAGGTATCGACCTGCGATTGTTCGGCTTTGATCTCTTGGAGACAAAGCACATCGGGCCGTTCCTGTTCGAGCCAAATGCCCAGACCTTTGGACAAGGCTGAACGAATTCCGTTTACGTTGTAGGAGACAATCTTCACGCAGCCGAAGGTACACATGCATACGAATACCACCCATTTGGGGTTAGTTTGTCAGACTTGGACACGCTGAGCCGTCTTTTGCGAAGGGGTTGGATTGGGGCACTGGTTTGGGTGCCGACGCTGTTGTGCGCTCAAGAATCACAACCCTTTGAATCGGGGTCCGATACCGTTTGGCTGAGCGAGCGCACCGTGTATGGGCCCGATGTGGTCGTGGTGATGGGGACCGACACCCTCCCGGCGGGAGCGTTTTCCGCCACAGCCAATGCCAAGGGAATTGTTTTCGATCCTCCCGCTGCTCAATCAGGGGTGGTGTATTTCCGCGCATTGAGCGTCGATTTGAGCGCTCCCCTTTTTCTGCGTTCGAGGGCGGTCTATGGTACCCGAGAATTGCCCAAAGCCGTGGAAAATCTGAGCGAGCCTGGGGGCAAGGATCCTCTGGAAGGCCTGCAACGCAGCGGCTCGATCGGTCGGAGTTTGAGCGTGGGCAATGCCCAAAGCGCGGTGCTGAACTCGAGTCTCAACCTGCAATTGCGCGGCAATATTGGTTCGGGAACCGAACTCGAGGCCGTAATAGCCGAAAGCAGCTTGCCCAATCCCGGTTCTGGGGTATCCCAAACATTGCGCGAATACGATCAGTTGTTTATCGAACTCCGCAACCCGGAATTTGGCCGAATCCGGGCGGGCGATTTGGATTTGACCCGCGCGTCGAACCGGTTTTTGAGTTTTGAAAAGCGCGTCACGGGCGGTTTGGTCGAAACCGAGTGGAAAACGGCTCGCGCCAAGTCGGGCGTTTTGGTCACGGGGGCTTTGGCCCGGGGTCAGTTCCACCGAGTGTCCTTTTTTGGCGCAGAGGGAAATCAAGGTCCCTATGCTTTGACCGGATCGAACGGCGAGCGTTCCATTCGCGTTATATCGGGTTCAGAGCGGGTGTACATCGATGGGATGTTGCTGGAGCGAGGGGCCGATCGAGACTATTTGCTCGACCCCTTGACGGGGGAACTTCGGTTTACCAATCTCAGACCCATTCGGCGAGAGAACCGCATCGTGGTCGAATTTCAGTACACCGACCAGAACTATGTCCGCTCGGCGTTTTATGGAAGGGGATTTCGAGAAACCCCCGAAGGTCGGTGGGAAGCGTCGCTGTTTTCTGAACAAGACGATCCGGACCGCCCTTTGAGTCTGGATTTGACCGACGCCGATCGATTGACGTTGTCGCTTGCCGGCGATGCCGCTTCGGTTACAGGCCTGAGCAGTATACGCCCGGCCACCGGAGCGGTAGGCGAATTGCGCTATGCCCTGGTCGACAGTTTAGGGCAAGATTCTGTTTTGGTGTTTCTCGAAAACGGCGAGCCGGGTGGATATACGGCCCAATTTCTCGAGGTGGGTGCTGGTAAGGGCCATTATGTATTCGATCGTCAACTGGCATCGGGCGCGGTTTATCAGTGGGTTCCGCCTGTGGGGGGCATTCCATCGGGGACCCATGAGCCCATCCGCGTAGTGGCGACACCGGGGCTCTTGCAGGTGGCCGATGTGGGATATCGCTCTTCGGAACAGGGTCCCAACCGCTTCAGCCTCGAAGCGGCGGCAAGCCGAAATGTACTCAATCGATACTCGGAGTTGGATCGGGACAACGACGTCGGGTTGGGATTTTCGGGCACTTGGGCCCGGGCGCTGGACACGCGTTGGGGTTTGAGCGCAGAGGTTCAATGGAACGATGCGTCATTTCGCACGGTTGAGCGCATCCGGAATGTGGAGTTTGCCCGCGATTGGAACCTGCCCACGGCCGATCGGGAGTTGGGTTTGGCCGGGGTAGAAGTGGGGTACAAGGATGCGCAGAACAGTCGGGCCACCCTTCGATTGGACGCGCTCCGATCGGCTTCGCTCTATTCCGGTATAAAGCCTTCTGCAACGCTCGATCTTCGATCGGGACGCGAACGGTGGGTGGCAGCGGGGTCGGTTTTGTGGAATAGGGACACCACGGCCCAGGCGTTGTTTGTGCGTTATTCAGCGCTCTGGAAGCATGCGCATAGCGCGCAATGGGGTTCGGGAATTCGGGGATTGGGCGAGGCCAATCAACGGTCTGTCAATGCGGTGCGGGCCTTGTCGAGTTACGGTTTTCACGAAGCCGAGGGGTTCACGGCATGGGGCGATTCCATCGAACAATACGTCCAATTCCGATCGTTTGTGCGGGCCGAAGACAGCGTGGTGGATGGGTCTTTGCAACCGCGCTCGTTGTCCTACGGTCTGGGAACCCAGGGGATGCACTTTTCGAACGTCGATCGACGGTGGCAATGGGCGGCGCAATATCGAATTCTAGAGGCCGTCGATCGGGCGCGGATTTCGACGGCCACCAGTAGGGTAGGCTGGTCCGATCGGTTTTGGAAGCGTGCGCTCGATGGCAACGTGCTCTACGAAGCGTCGACGGGGAGCGAACCAGTGCGCGATGTGGTTTATGTGAGGGTCCCGGACGGAACGGGGACCCTCACGTGGATCGACTACAATGCCAATGGACTAGAGGAACTGGATGAGTTTGAACCGGCCCGGTTTCCCGACGAAGCGGACTATGCCCGCTTGTTAACCCCGGCCGCTGCTTTGGTGCGCTCGGCCCAAACCCTTTGGTCCCATACCCTGCAGTTTTCGCCGGGGGTTTGGTTTACTTCGGCCCACAAGCCGCTCTGGGCTCGTTTTGACCTGCGGTGGAATGCTTCTTGGAGCGAACGCGAAGTGGCGCGCACGGGGCTCAACGCCTTGAATCCGTTTCGCAATAGCGCAGACAGCACCTTGCTCGGGCGCAATCGGACCCATCGGTGGAGCGTGTTCTACAACCGCAGCCGCCTCGATTTTGGCTGCGACTATCACTACCAAACCACCTCGGAACAAACCTTGCAGAGCGTGGGTTTGGAGCGTTCTGGATTGAAACAGCACGAATTCAATGTGCGATGGGGAAAAAGCCGACAATGGAGTTTGTTGGGCCAAGGATTGTGGACCCAAAATAGCCGCATCAATCCGGGATTTGCCGGGCGGAACTATGAATTCCAAGGTCCCAGAATAGAACTGACCCCCGCCTATCAGTTCAACGATCGCTGGAAGTGCTTACTGAAAGTCGGATTTCGTTCGGCCGTATCGGTGGGAGACGAATCGGCCGAATTGGACGCCGGTAGTCTGGGAGCCGAATGGATCCACAATCAAATCGAGCGCAGCAGTTTGCGTGCAGAGGTTACTTGGGTCAACAATCGATTCTCCGGTCCTTCAACCTCTCCGCTGGGCTATGCCATGCTCGATGGGCTGCAAACGGGTGGAAATGCACTGTGGTCGTGCTCCTGGAGTCAGCGCATTTTGGACTTTCTCCAGCTCGATCTTCGGTACGAAGGGCGCAGTTCAGCCAATGCGCCCACCATTCACACCGGGAATGTGCAGATCAAGGCCGTTTTTTAGTCGAGGGTAAACGTGGCGGTTCCCAAACTGTACCCTTCGGTGTAGAGCTCTACCGAATAGGTGCCGTCTTCAAAATCTTCGCGGCTCACGTACATGCAAATTTCTTGGGCCTCGTTTTCAAACCACACCACTTTTTTGGTGGAGTAGAGCAAGGGGCTTCCATTGGCGTCAAACGAGTTTTGCGCCCCGTCTGGAATCGAGACCACGGTGTTTACAGGGGTGATAACGCGAATAAAGAGGGTGCGCTCTCCCTTGGGTGCCAAGACGTTCTTGTTGAGCGTAAAACACACCCGGATTTCGTCGGCCCGACTCGATTTCTCGGTATCGGTTTCCTTGCCGCTCTTCCATCGCTTGATGGCCCCTGCGCGAATACCGCTCGCGGTCAGGGTGCTGCCCTTGGCCACTTCTTGTCGCAGGGTCTGGTTGTCTTTATCGAGATTCTGGCCCCGGGCTTTTTCTTGCTGAAGCGACTCCGTAACCACTTCCACCTCTTTTTCTAGAGAGGAAATGCGGTTGGACATCGAATCCAATCGGCCCATCAGCTTTTTGTTTTCCACCTTGAGTTGGAAGACCTGGTTTTTGTAGGAATCGAGTTTTTTCAAATCGCCACTGCGCAGTGACATAATCGAGTCGATGGCCGCGTTCAACTTGGCGCGTTCGGCATCGGCCACATCGATCAAACTGTCGTTGGCCAATTCAAGCTGGTCGTATTGACCCATCAAATCGCGCAATTCGGCCACCAGTTGCTCTTTCCCTTTCTCCAGATACTCCGATTCCTTGCGCGAATTCGCATAAAACCATCCCAAGACGGCGACCGCCAAGAGCAAGAGCAGGATGAGAATTAAACCGCGGTTGTCTTTTTTGGGCGAATTTTCTTGCATTTTGTGCTCGAATTGATTTACTTACAAATATAATTTTTGTTGCGATGCTGTTCGCCTCCTTCTTTCAGGGTTTCTCAACCGTTTTTTCACCAACGGTCTGTCCCGGTTGTGGTTGTCCTTTTTCCGAATCGGCGGAACAGCCTTGTCCGTGGTGCCGGCTCCATTTGCCCTCTGCGCTGACCCCCGCCTTGCAGAACAGATTGGAAGCCATGCTGGGGCAGCGATTCCCTTTTGCGTCGGCCTTGGCGCTCGCCAAATTCTCTTCAGGGGGAAGGGTTCAGAAGATACTCCACGAAATCAAGTACCTCGGGGGTTTTCAGCGGGCTTATGGACTGGGACAAGACCTGGGTCGAGGCTGTGCGGCAAGGGGTATGGCACCGGGTCGATTGGTCCCTGTCCCATTGCACCCAAACAAGCGAAAAAAACGGGGCTACAATCAAGCCGAGTGGATTGCGCGCGGCATGGAGTCGGTGCTGGGGTGGAAGGTGGATACGGAATTGCTCCATCGAATCCACGAAGCGGGATCTCAAACGAAGTTGACTTCGCAAGAGCGCCAACGCAATGCGCTCCAGCAGTTTGAGTGTACCAGACCGGCCGACCCCTACACCCACTGGATTGTGGTCGACGATATGATCACCACGGGATCGACCCTCGAGTCTTGCGCCCGGGCTTTGCGCGCTGCCGGGGCTGTACACATCTCTGCAGTGGCTTTGGCCTGCGACCTTGATCTATAAAAAAAGGGGGCTTCGGCCCCCTTTGTACGGTGTCAAAATACATCGCTTATTCGCGCACTACGCGTCGGGTGGCGTGTCGTCCTTCCGAGCTGAGTCGGAGCAAATAGACGCCTTTAGACAAGGACTCGAGATCGAATTGCTCGCGAACCGCCCCTTGGCGGAATCCGAGGTCGCGATACTCTACCACGCGTCCGGTGGCATCGAGCAATTGCAGTTCGTAGGTGGCTCCATTCGGGTCGTCAAACGAGACCTGCAAATCGCCCGAGGTCGGGTTCGGGAAGAGAATCAGGCTGCGGCCCACTTGAAGTTCGCCGAGACTGATACCCACCACATTGACGGTAAACGTGGTGTCAAAAGTTCCGCAACCATTGGTAAGCTGCAAGGTCACGCTGTACGGACCATTCTGGGTATAGGTCGCTACCGGGTTGGCCGTAATCGCGCTGCTGCCGTTGCCAAAATCCCAGAGGTAGCTCACCCCTGCAGGACTGGCGTTGGTCACAAAGGTCACTTCTCCTGTGGTCGCATTGGTGGCGGTTTGCGTCCAGTTGACGCTATTCAAGACCGGAAGCGGTGCCGTTGCCGTAGTAAAGGTCACAGGACCGGAATAGGCCGAGGTATCTCCTGAAGCAGAGCAGATGTCGGCGACCCAGAAGTCGTAGCTGGTCCCGGCACTCAAACCAGAGAGTACATAGGGGCTGATGGTGTTGACCACCGTACCCGTGCCCGGGGTAAAGCCAGCTGGACCCCACTGAATCAAGGAGTTGCCGGAAATGCTGGCCCATCCCAAAGTGGCTTGGGTGCATTGAACCGAAACGGTGTTCAAACCAGAGGGCTGAGGACAGTTGGCCACAGTAGCAATCACAACGGTTTGGGTAACCGTAGCCGTATTGCCGCAGGCATCGGTCACGGTTAAGGTCACCGTGTAGCTGCCGCTGGCAGTATAGGTATGCGTAGGCATTACCCCTGTTCCGCTGTTGCCATCGCCAAAGTTCCATGCATAGGATACCGCTCCGACCGAAGTGCCGGCGTTAAAGAGGACCGTACTGGCATTGACACTCGAAGTAAAGGCCGCAGTAGGTGCGGAAGGCTGGGTGTAGGCAATCGGACCCGCGTAGCCCGAAGTATCGCCAGAGCAGACATTGGCGACCCAATAGTCGTAGGCGACGCCCGCGGGCAGACCCGTTAGTGTAGTCGTTTGGTTGTTGGCGGTGACAATGGTACCCGTGCCCGGTGTAAATCCGGCGGGGCCGTACTGCACCAAAGCGGTGTTCTGGCCGGACCAAGTAACGGTCGTCGAATTACACGTACCGGTCACAGCGAGGTTGGTCGGTAAAGGGCAGGTTGCGCTGCTCAAAGGCACCACTTGAACACTATCGATGTAGAGGTCGGGGCCAAAGCCGGAATTGCCGCGGAAGCGCACCTGGATGTTTTGGCTGTTGTACGTGGCGGGATCCAGGGCAACAACCTCGGTGATAAAGCTGTTCGCTGGTGCTGGTACCGTGTTGGCTGCGCCGGGGGTGTTAAACGAGGTGCCAATCAAGTTGCTCACGGTATCCCACACCCCAGAACCTGCGATCGAAACCATCACGATCAACTGGTCGTTGGGGTAGAAAGTGCTGTACAAATGCGACCATTTGAACCGCAATTCAGCATTCTGGCTGATGGTGATCGGCTCCGTGGTCGAAATAGCCCAGTTGCCGTTGGTCTGACTCCAGAAGTTGAATTCCATATACGAACCCGCCGCATGGTTGGCCTGATAGGTGCCGCCCGTCAAATCCCAGCAAATCGGCGGCCAGGTATCCATATCGCGCAAATACGGCATGTTGGCGGTGGTGCAGAGGGTGGTAAAGCTTACCGGTCCTGCCGCATTGCTGGTGTCAATGCCATTGGCGCAGATTTCATAGACATAGGCGGAATAGTTGGTCGAAGGGGTCAAACCGGAAAGGGTCGCCGGATTGGTATTCACACCGACCAAGGTGCCCGTGCCCGGTTGAAAGCCCGGAGCTCCATACTCAATGACCCATGCCGAGGCACCTGCGGTTCCATTGGTCCAAGCGAAGTTGGCCGTGGTGGTATTGACACCCGAAACACTCACCTGCGTCGGATCCGGGCAGGCAGGGATATAATCGACCTTGAAGTCGTCTACGAAGACAGAGGGACCGAAACCGGAGTTGCCCCGGAGTTCGAATACGACCGTTTGGCCCGTATAGGCCGCCGGGTTCAGGGTGATGTTCTCCGTGATATACGTACCCAAGGTGGTCGTACCGGCGCCGGGCGAGTTAAAGGTCGAGCCGATCAAATTGATCAAGGTATCGGTAGCGTTGGTCGTAACGTTCCGCGCGATCAGCAAGAGTTGGTCGTTCGGATAGAAAGTCTGATACAGGTGCGACCACTTAAAACTGACAAAGGCATCTTGGTTGATCAAAATGGGCTCGGTGCGCGCTCTCGCCCAATTGCCATTGGTCCAACTCCAGAAGTTCATATACAGGGCATTGCTGTTTTGGGTTGCCGTTTGCGTACCCCCAGACAAATCCCAGCACGAAGGCGGCCAGGTGTTGAAGTCGCGCAGATAAGGGAGAGCGGCGGTCACACAAGGCATACAGAAATTGAACGGACCCACCCATGCAGATGTTCCCGCAGCACCACAGTTGTTCTGAACGTAATAGCTGTAACAGGTATTGGGGGTCAATCCGGTCAAAAGCAAGCTGTCGTTGGCGCTGGCTTGCACCGTGCCCGAACCCTGACCAAAGCCTTGAGGGCCGTATTCTACGTTAAAGCCTGTTCCACTGCTCGTCCACGTGAGGCCAGCTTGGGTGCTCAACACATTGTAGGTGGAAAGCGAGAAAGGATTCGGACAGGCGGGGAGGTTCTCGACTTTGAAATCGTCGATGGCCATATCGCCCGAGCAACATCCGAGGCTATTTCCAATAAATCGGAAAGTCAGGATGCTGTCATTCTGGTAGGCCGTCAAATCGACGGTTTGCTCAATCCACGCCGCCGAACTGGAAGTTTGTTGTTGGCCGGAAAGGGTCAGTAAGGTCGTCCACGTCAGTCCAAAGTTGTTCGAGACCTGAACGTTCATGCTGCCGATTTGTGCTCCGTAAAAATGATACCAAAACGAAAGCTGAGGCGGCGCTGTCAAAGCAGTGATATCAATTTGCGGAGAAGTAAGGCTGGCGGTGCTGCCTGAAGACCCCCCAGAAGATTCCGTATACACATAATTGCCGGTACCCGTTGTATGGTCAGCAAGAGGACCCGTTCCGAACGACCCTACAGGGCCTTGGCGCACCCTCCATCCGTAGTCGAAGTTGTTCGGATTTGGGGCAGGATTGGCAGACCAACACTGGTCGATTTGAGAATCTTCAGCACTGAACAAGGTGCCATTGTCCCAAGTACCTCCATCGAAGTTGTCGGTGTACGGGGCGGTGAAAGGCAGGCAGGTGGTATAAAAGGTGAACGGACCGATCCAAGGGCTCAGGCCGTTGGCGCCGCAGTTGCCTTGGAGATACACGTCATAGCCCGTATTGGCCGTCAAGCCGCCAAGGGTCATGGGGCTGGAGGTGGAGCTTCCCGTGGTTCCCGTGCCCTGGGTAAACCCAATGGGACCCCATTCAAAGCTCACTTGGCTTCCGCCGACAAAGGTGTAGGCCACTTGGGCAGACGTCGCAGAAGGCGCAATGTTGATGCCCACAGGCGGAATACACGAAGGCGCCAAATCGAAAGCAAAATTGTCGATATAAACCGTGGTGAACAGGGCGCTTGCGTCGTGCTTGAAGGCGAAGCGGCTGTGGTTGGCGGGAATGCCGACCACATAAAACGTATGGCTCGAATAGCTGTTGTTCGCCGCCTGAACGACGCCCAGAGAATAAAAACCCGCGGTGTCGCCCGAGGCATCGACCGTACCCACTTCGATGTCGGCCGAATTAAACTGACCGGCTATCGAAAAGCTCACCTGATAGAGGTTGTTCGAAAGCCCTTGCAATTCGGGAGACAGCAAATACGCCTGACTCGAGAAGCTGTTGTAGAAACTGAGATGGTTTGGCGTCGAAACCGGAGGTACGCTGAAAGTACTGTTGTCAACCTGTTGCGTGGCGGCGTTAAAGCCAGCGCCGTTGCTCACCACATCCCAACAGTTGATGGGCTGGAACACCGTCGCCGCATCGAAATTTTCAAGGTACGGGGCGGTAAACGGGGCGCAGTTGGTCGTAAACGTAAACGGCCCAACCCATGGGCTGATTCCATTGGCTCCGCAGTTGCCTTGGAGGTAAATGGAATAGGTGGTATTGGCGCTTAAACCCGTCAGGTTGATCGGCGACGTTCCGGATGTGCCTGTGGTGCCGGTGCCTTGGGTAAAGCCGACCGGTCCCCATTCAAAAGCGACCTGGCTGCCCCCGTTGAACACGTAGGAGATATCCGCGCTAAAGGAACCGGGGTTGATGGTGACCCCCACTGGCGGAATACAGGCCGGCGCCAATTGATAGTCGAAATCGTCGATGTAGACCGTCGAAAAAGTGAATTGATCGTCGTGCTTAAAGGCCAAGCGGGTATGACCTGCTGGAATGTTCGCCAAATACACCGTGTAGGTGGTGTACTGCCCGTTGGCCGCGTTAAAGGTTCCGAGCGGGAAGAAGGTGGTGGTATCGCCCAAAGAATTAGTCGAGCCAAGGGTGATATCGTAGTCGCCGAATTGCCCGGCCAATTTGAACGTGACCTGATAAATGTTGCTCGCGAGTCCCGTCAATTCGGGGCCGACCAAAAAGGCATGGTTGGCAAAGAAACTGTAGAACTCTAGGTGGTTGGGTGCGCTCGCCGGTGCCACAGAGAAACTGTTGGAGGTCACCGTTTGTGTTGCCCCTCCATTCGAAAACACCTCCCAGCAATTGGCGGGTTGGTTGGTGGGAAACGCGTCAAATCCTTCGACAAAGGGCGCATTATAGGGAGCGCACAGCGTCGTGAACGTGGCTGGACCGGCAAAGAGCGAGTTGCCCAGCGGTCCGCAGTTGTTTTGAGCGTAGATCGAATAAGTCGTATTGGGCGTCAAACCCGTCAGGGTCACCGTATCGTTGGTGGCGCTAAAGGTGGTACCCGTTCCTTGGGTAAATCCACCGGGACCCCATTCAAAGTTGAAGGCGGTGCCGGTGCCCCCGACGTAGAACGTAGCCGAGGTCGAAGTCAAGTTGATGACGACGGGAAATGGCGGGTTGGGGCAAGGTGGTGGAGTGTTGGTGACTACGATTTTGTAGTCTTCTACAGCACCCCACGTATAGGTTCCGCAGGGGTTCAGAGGCAAGGTGCCGCCTTCCCAGTCCATAATGCGCATCCGGGTTTCGCCCAAAACCGCATTGGCGGGAACCACAAAGCTCATATTGGCTACCAGGGGTTGAGACGAACTTGGGAACGTAGCCTGACCCACCGATTCCCCGGGCTCAAAAGTGTTGTTTTGATTCCAGTCGATCCAGGCTTGGCCTACCCCATTGTAGAAAAATCCCGAGCAGCTCGTGAATTTTACAGAGAGATTGTAGGCGCTCCCAAGGCTAACATCCGCGGAGTCGATCGCTGTGAAGTTTTCAACTCCCGTTCCACCCGGACAGGTGCCGAGGTTCGAGATGCCGAAATTGTCGCCCAGCAGGATGACATCTTCGATATCCGAGTCGAATGAGGAACTAGGTCCGGCCGGGCAATACTGGGCGTGTACCGCCGAGAAGGGAGCCAAGGCCAATCCGAAAATCAGGGGGAGTAACCTTTTTCGCATGCGATTGTTCGAGTTTTGTACAGTTGAACAACAATGATAGTGGATTTCGCTCAAAAAAGGATGGAGAATCGAAGCAGGACAACGGTTTTAACACAGTCAGGAGGGGGATTGAGCGGAGGTGCGCTGTTCTTTGCGATGGCGATGGCTTTGACGTGGGTCGGCACGGGTTGTGCCTCGGTGGGCAGTCCAGGGGGTGGACCCGAAGACACTTTGGCGCCTTCTGTTTTGTCGGTATGGCCCGAACCCTTTCAAAAACAGTTTGTTGCTTCAGAGATTGAACTGGTTTTTGACGAGTATATCGCGTTGAAGAATCCCGCTCAGCAAATTTTTATGTCGCCGCCTACGGTAGAGCGACCCAAAGCGGAAGTGCGCGGCAAACGCCTGCGGGTAGAGTTGCCAGCGGATTTGAAAGAGAATACCACCTATGCGTTGTCCTTTGGCGATGCCGTGGTCGATTTTACCGCGGGCAATGCCAACAGGGGACTGCGCTACGTTTTCTCGACCGGGTCGACCATCGATTCGCTCGAAATACCGGGCGTCGCCATCGACGTGCTCGAACAAAAACCACTGGCGAATGTGCGCGCCATGCTGTACCGAAACGACAGCAGTTGGACCGATTCCGCGGTGTACCATCGACTTCCCGATTCCTATGCCCTGAGCAACGAAAAGGGGGTTTTTGTCCTCGACTTTCTGTCGGCCGGAACCTACCGAATCGCCGCCTGGGTCGATGCCAATTCCGACTTTCAATACGACCCTTTGAAAGAGTCGTTTGGATTTGTCGACGAACTCGTTCAACTCGAGGCCGGAGACAGCATTCCCTATGCGCCATTGGCGTTGAGCACCGCCCGTCCCAAACCCGCCTTTCGACCAGGGCGCCAGCGCTATCAGGGGCGCATCGATCTTCCGCTCACTCTTCCGGTCGAACGGGTGCGCATAGAAGGAGTCGTTTTTTGGCCTGAAGGAATCCCAGCGCGTTGGGCCGCAGACACCACAGGAACCATTGACACACTTCGGTTTTTTTACGCCGGAGAAGGGGTTGACTCGATTCGTTTTGTGGTGTCGGCCCAAGGGGTTGCACCAGACACGGTGCAGTTGGCTCCCCGCGGAAACAGGGTACTCACCCCCAAGTATGCGCTGAATCCTGTGGAGTCGTTTGGTCCCGTAGAGCAGATGGTCCTCGAGGCGAATCTTCCGTTTTGGCCGGATACCTCAGCCTCCACGCTGTGGATCGGCCCGTCGGGCGATAGCTTGGTGTGGAAGCCTCGGTGGATTCAGCATTCGCCCCTGCGCTACACCCTCGAAATTCCAAACAAAGAACCCGGGAGTCATTCGTGGCGGTGGTTGCCTGGGGTGGTGACCGACTGGCAAGGGCAGGCCTCGGACAGTCTCGAATTCCAACTAACAGTCCCGAGCGCCGCCGAACGAGCCGAGTTGAAAATCAAACTCGAGGTTCCCGACTCGACGGCCCGTGGCCTTCTGGAATTGACCAAGCCCGACGGGACCTTGTTTTATTCCACCTCCGTAAAGCGAGATACGACCTTGATGTTGGGGTGGATCGCTCCGGGCGCTTATCGGATGCGCTACATTGAGGACCGCAATCAGAATGGCCAATGGGACCCGGTCGACTGGCCGAGCCGGAGTCAGCCCGAGCGGCTGGTGTGGAACCCAGAGGCCATCGAACTCAAGGCGAATTGGGAGGTCGAAATGGCCTGGAAACCCCAGTGGGGCGCGTTGTTACCGGTCTCGCCTAATCCGAAAAAGTAAAGTGGTCTCGGTCCTCAAGAAAAGGCAGGGCTCTGCGAAAATCGAGCAACGGGTCCGGGTGTAGCGTGGCGCGCAGCACCCCTTCGGACTCGGCGAGCGAGAGCACTAGCCGACCAGTGTAGTCCACCAAAGCCGACCGCCCACAGTGGTCGACGCCGTTTCCATCGGGTCCGACGCGGTTTACTCCTGCCACAAAGCACTGATTTTCAATAGCCCGCGCTCGGAGCAGCGTGTTCCACGCCTCGATGCGCTCGGTGGGCCAGTTTGCGACAAAGATCATCAGGTCGGCCGGCGTACCCATGGCATCGGTCTGCCGACACCAGGCGGGAAATCGCACGTCATAACACACGAATAAAGCGATGTTCCACGATTGGTAGCGCAGTTGCACATAGCGATTCCCGCTGCGGTACACCTGCTGTTCTCCCGCCAGGCCAAAGCTGTGCCGTTTGTCGTATACGGCGGTAACAGCGCCCCCTTCGACGAAATACAGACGGTTCCTCCAATGGCCCGCCTCGTCGGGAACGGCCAAGCTGCCGCACAGGGCCGCACCGGTTTTCAACGAAAGCCGCTGCATCCAGGGCAGTCCAAACTGGAGATTGGCTTCCCCAAAACGCTCTGGATGCATACTAAATCCCGTGCTGAACAATTCGGGCAATACGATGAGGTCCGAGTTGCGAATGCCTTGAATTCGAGCCTCTAGCCGTTCTAAATTGGCCTCGGGCCGTTCCCATATCGGATGGTCTTGCACCAAGGCAATTCGGAGCGCGCTCATGGTTTTTTGAGATCGGGATACTCGTGCAACAACCGATCGATGTCTTCGATCAATTGATCGACCGAAGCCGCGGAAGTGCCGTCGTAAAAACCCCTTATACGGCGATCGGGGTCGACCAACACAAAGCTTTCGGTGTGGATCAGGCTGTGGTCTTCGCTGTCCTCAACGGGCTCCTTGGCCACGAGATACGACGAGCGCGCAAGGGAATAAATTTCCGATCGAGTGGCGGTGAGAAAATACCATCGATCGCGCAGAGCGTTCTGCTGTTCTGCATAGGCGAACAACACGGGGACACTGTCCACCTCGGGCATCACCGTATGCGAAAGCAGGGCAATCCGGGGATCGTCGGCAAAGTGTTCTTGGAGTCGCCGCATTTCCCGGGCCATGTCTGTGCAGATGGAGGGGCAGGTGGTAAAGAAGAAATCGACCACCGCAATGCGTCGGCCGAGGGTTTCCGGTCCAAACGGGCGTCCGTATTGATCGGTCAAGGCGTAGGGTCCGATGCGGTGGTTTCGCCCGACAGAACGAATCTCGGCCGACACCAATTCGTCATTCACTTGACTCGGGTTGTAGACCGGGAGCGGAGGTTGGGGGGTGAGCTTCCACAGGGCAAAGCCCAAGGCTCCACCGAAGACCACCAAGACCAAAGCAGCGCGAAGGAGGAGCGAACGCATGTTCAAAATTAAGGAACACGGGTTGGGGGTCTGCGGTTCTCATTCGGGGCCGTGGAATCCAATGCGGACGGTGTGCAGAAAACTCCCGTACTTTGTTGAAATGAACGCTTCCCGGTTTTGGACAGCGGTTTGGCTCACCCTTTTCGGAGTTGTGTGGGCTGGATCTACCGATGCCTGCACGGATCCCGCAAAGTCCGAGTGTTGTTCTACCTCGGTAGAGCAAGGAGTGCATTCGGGTACGCCAACGGAAGAACGGGCCGTACGGCAGAACCCGACTCCAGAGTCGGAGACTCCGATGCTCGGGGGGTTCGAAGAGGCCTGTTGTGGGTGTGTGGCAGGAGAAGGCGAAGACCACTCCTGTGGTCATGAATGTTGCGGATCGGAGTCGCCAGCCACCCCGGAACAGCCGACCGAAGATTTGCGGTTTGCCCACGGATCGCCGGACGCGTTGCCCGATCCCAAAAAGGGGCCGGTGTACGAAGCCCAGTCTCGGGCAGACGGTTCAAAAACCCATAGGGTTACAGGGGGTACGCTGCGCCGCCTCGCGCGATTGCAGCGATGGACGATTTGAGAAACACCGTAGGTTGAACACAACCCCAAGCGGTTTCTCGTCGTTATGTTAACAAACCCTTAACACATTGCTCCATGCGTTTCATTCTAAAACTGCGTCCGCTCTGGGGCGCCCTATTGTTCTTGGCGTTAACCCAATCTGTGTCGGCCCAGAACCGAGCCGAAACCCAATTCATCGTTGATGGGGTTTGCGAGATGTGCAAAGAGCGCATCGAAACCGCCCTAGACGTCAAAGGCGTTGTCCGGGCCGAGTGGGATGAGCACACCCACAAGGTGACGGTGGTCTACAATCCCAAGAAAATCGATATTCCGGAAATGCACCGGCTCGTTCAGAATGCCGGTCACGATACCGATTGTGGAAAAGCTCCCGACGAGGCCTACGCCAAAGTCCACGGCTGCTGCAAGTATCGCGAAGAGCCCGAGCACGATGGCCACGAGGGGCATGGACACCATTAGGGACAGGGGCCTCTTCGCCTTGGTTTTTGCCTCCGTTTTCGTTCAGGCTCAGCCCGTTCGGGTATCGGTCTACGAGGGGGGCGAGGACGCCAGTACGGTGCCCCAGGCCATGGTGGTGGTCAACGATACGGCCGTAGGCGTCACGGATCGCGATGGAGTGTTTTTGTGGAACACGGCCGTTCAAGGCGATCGAATCAAAGCGCTTTTTGTGGGTTCGCAATCGGAGGAATTTACCTATCGAGGGGAGGGCGAAATTGTTTTGCGCTTGAATGCATCCACGGTGTTGAATGCCGTTGAGGTCGTCGAAGCCGTCGAAGCCGTTCGCATCGATGCCAAAGCGCTCGATTTCCGTCAGCAGATCAACGCCAAGGAGCTCCGTAGAGCAGCCTGCTGCAATTTGAGCGAGAGTTTTGAGAACAACCCGTCGATCGACGTCTCCATAACCGATGCCGTTACGGGCACCCGAGAACTGGAATTGCTCGGTTTATCGGGTCGTTTTATGCAAACCCAGCTCGATTTGCTTCCGCTGTTTCGGGGGTTGTCGCTCAAGCGGGGTTTTGCCCAGATTCCCGGGGTATGGGTGTCGAGCATGCAGTTGTCCAAAGGCGCAGGCAGTGTGGTCTATGGTCACGAAAGCACCACGGGTCAGTTGAACATCGAACTCCTCGACCCCGAAACCGCCGAGGGCAGTCGGGTCAATATCTACGCCAACCAAACCGGACGAACCGAATTCAATGCCACGACCTTTTTTCCGGTCGATGCGCATTGGAAAACGGGCTTTTTGGTTCACGGTTCCAACAATCCCAAGGCCATCGATCGCAACGGAGACCGCTTTGCCGATCAGGGCTCGGGACATTTGGTGCACGTGCTCAATCGATGGAACTACAACAACGGGTCGTGGGAAGCCAAGCTTATGCTCCGCGCGCTTCAAGACGTGCAACAAGGCGGGCAAAGCGACTACGATTTCGATCAATCCGAGAGCGTCCAAGTCTTGTGGGGATTGGAGCGAAAACAGCAACTGTTGGGGTTTTCGGGAAAGCTGGGCTATCTCTTTCCGGAATCGGACCGCACAGAGCGGAGTATTGGATTGATGCTCAGCGGAACGCAGACGCAACAATGGGCGTTTGCCGGTCACAACCGGGTCGATGCCAAGCAAGGCGCCTATTACGCCAACCTGATTTACGCATCGGCCGATCTACAAAGCAAGATGGATTGGCGATTGGGGGGCACCGCCACCGTCGATCGCTGGGATTTGCACCACCGAATGGACTCGGTCGACTATGCGGGCTTGCGCACCGAAACCGATTGGGGTGTATTCGGAGAATGGGGCTGGAATCCGAACGAGACTTTCGGCCTTTTGCTGGGGTTGAGGGCCGATCAGCACCGATTTCTGGGGACGCGGCTCAGCCCGAGAATTCACCTCCGCTATGCCGTTTCCGATTCGTCGTGGATTCGCTTGAGCGCCGGACGCGGCTGGAGGGCGGCGCAGCCCTGGGTCGAACAGTTTGAATTGCTGGCCTCGGCACGGAGCGTGCGTTGGGACGAACCGGGGTTGACCCCAACGGCCCCGTCTCAGGCAGAATCAGCATGGAATGTAGGAGGGTCGTGGGTGCGCGATTTTGCGCTCGACTTCCGAAAAGCCACGCTGACCCTCGATGTCTTCGGAACCTGGTTCGACGCGATGGTGTGGGCCGATCGCGAAGTCGCCCCGGATGCGCTGCATTTGCGGAATCTCGGCGGAGCGGGCAATCTCTCGGCCTTGTTTCAAGTCGAATGGCAGATCAAACGGCGCATGGACATTCGCTTGGCCTATAAGTACACCGAGCCGTGGATTGAACGGCCCGAAGGGAGGGTGCAAACCCCTTTTGTTTCGAGACACAGAGCCTTGATGGGATGGTTTTACGAAACCCGAAATCGCTGGGGATTTGATGCCGCGCTTCAATGGAGGGGGGCACAGCGGGTGGTGACTTCGAATCCTGTGGAATTCAACGCTTTTTCTCCGGGTTTTGTCGTGTTCAACGCCCAAGTAAAAAAGCAATGGGGCGATCGGTGGGAGACCTATATAGGCGCCGAAAACCTCTTCGATTTTGTCCAAAACGACCCCATCGTGGCACCGGAGAATCCGTACGAACCGGGGTTTGACGCGACGCTGATTTGGGGGCCGGTGATGGGCCGCATTGTCTTTGTCGGGGTCAACTATCAACTCGAATTAGACCGAAACCGCGCGGACTAATTGGCGGGTATACGGCTGCTGGGGGTTGGCGAACAGGGCCCGGGTTTCGCCCCGTTCGACGATCCCCCCTTTTTCGATAACCGCGGTGGTCGAACACAGAAACTCGACTACGGCCAGATCGTGGGAGATAAACAAGCCGGCAAAGCCCAATTTGGCTTGGAGGTCTTTGATGAGATTGAGCACTTTCGCTTGAACCGAAACATCGAGCGCCGCCACGCTTTCGTCAAAGACCACCACCGTGGGATCGAGCATCAGCGCGCGGGCCAAGACAATGCGCTGCCTTTGTCCTCCCGAAAATTCGTGCGGATAGCGGTGCATCATTTCCGGGTCCAATCCCGTCTGGAGGAGCCATTCGGTGGCGCGAAGCCGTGCTTCGGAAGGGGTGCACAGGCCGTGATAGACCAAGGCTTCGGTCAAGGCTTGTCCAATGCGCATCTTGGGGTTGAGCGAGCTGTAGGGATCTTGAAAGACATATTGAACGCTCCGCCTCCGCTTCTTTTGTTCTGCCGTGGTCCCCGTGCCCCATCTCTGTCCTTCGATTTCGATGTCCCCGCTCAAAGGGCGGTACAATCCCGAGAGCAGTTTGCCTAGAGTGGTTTTGCCACTCCCCGATTCCCCGACCAGACCGAACATTTCGCCTGAGTGGATTTCAAGGCTGATGTTTTTTAAAATCAGGGATTTGGGGTTGTAACCAAAGTCGACATTGCGAAAACGCGCTACGAGAGTCTGAGCGGTATGTGGAGCGGGGTCCGGTACTTCTGGCCGGGTTCCGCTTTCGATATGTTCTACGGTGGGCAAGCGCTCGGGGCTGTTTCCCAATTTGGGACGGCATTGAATCAGCGCTTGGGTATAGGCGTTTTGGGGGGCGTGAAGGATCGTTCCGACCCGGCCGGTTTCTACAATGCGTCCGTGGCGCATCACCGCCACCCGATCGGCCAATTGACCCACCAAACCGAGATCGTGCGAGATAAACAACAGCGACATGCCCCGGCTTTTTTGCAGCATTTGGAGCAATTCCAAAATCTCTTGTTGCACGCTGGGGTCGAGCGCGGTGGTGGGCTCGTCGCATATGAGCAGCCTCGGGTTGCGGATCAGCGCCATGGCGATCATGACCCTTTGCCGCTGACCCCCCGATAGCTGATGCGGATACGACGCAGCCATGCGTTCGGCATCGTGCAATTGGACTTCGTGCAAAACCTCCAAACAGCGAGTGCGGCGGATCTCCCAATCGGCATCGAGCGCTTCTTCGATTTGGTCCCCACAGCGCATCAGCGGATTGAGCGCACTCATCGGCTCTTGGAAAACCATGGCCAGCTGGCTTTGGCGCAATGTGCGAAACTCCGGCTCGGGGAGCCGAAGCAGATCGAGCGGACCCGAGTCCGTATGCCAGAGTAAAGCGCCCCTGCGCTCCGTGCTCCCGCGGGGCAATAACCCCATGCAAGCAAAGGCCGTCAGCGATTTTCCCGACCCCGATTCGCCCACCAACGCGAAGCTCTCGCCTACACCAATCTCGAAATCAATACCTTGAAGCGCGGGGGGACGATCGGGTCCAAACCCAATGACCAAGCCCTGGACCGTCAGCAGCGGGCTCAGGCCTTCAGGCTCCATTCGTCTTCTTCTAAGGGTTTTTCGCCGCGAAAAGCTTGAAATAAACGCGCCAAACACAGAACGTCTTGGGCGCAGTATTCGACAATGCGGTCGAGGTCGCCTTCCCCATAATACACTTCTTGAACTTGGCTCCCATCGATGTCGCCCTTGGGGGAAGGGAGTCCAAACAAACGGGCGAGCAATTTGAGCGAAGTGTAGTGTTTAAAGTCGCCGAACTTCCAAAGTTCGAGGGTATCGAGATGCGGAATTTCCCACGGTTTGCGCCCCGCCGTATCGAGTGCTCGAGGCAAGGGTAAGCGGTGGACGAGGATGCGGCGGGCCAAAAACGGAAAGTCGAACTCTTTCCCGTTGTGGGCGCAGAGCCGCCAGTCGGAAAAGCGCTCCAAATCAGCACAAAACGCTTCAAGCAAATCGCGTTCGTCTTCTTCCCGATACGCCTTGATCCGGAACGATCGCGGCGTCCCTTCGGAGCGTTCAAAATAGCCAGCGCAAATGCAGACGACTTTGGAAAACTCGGCCATTACGCCCGCTCTTTGCGGATAGTAGTCTTCGGCAGAGACGTCGTCCTTGCGTTGCCAACGCGTTTTTTCCGACCACAATTGTTGCCATTCGGGTTCCAAATCCGCATACGTGGCTTGGCAGGGAACCGTTTCGATGTCCAAGAAGAGCACTTGGCTCAAGTCGATCGATTGAATGCTAGCGGCCCCCATTTCCCCAGTGTTCGATGACTTGATCGCGGACGTACAGAAAAAACGGGCTGTGCGGAGCCTCGCCCGAAGGCGCTTGGGTCCAGCCGAGGCGGACAAAAACCAGATCGTGGGCGGGGAGCACGGCGGCATACTGCCCGTTTTTGCCCCGCATACAATACACTTCGCGCTCGGTACCCGGGGCATCGATCCAATACGAATACCCGTAATGCGGCACAAGGTCACCTCGGGTAGCCACCTTGAAAAAGCCCGAGTCGAGCAAGCGCTGCCCGCGCCAAAGACCGCGATTGCGGGCCAACAGCGCAAAGCGCGCCAAATCAGAGGCGTTGGTGTTAAAGCAGCAATAGGCGATCTCGGTGCCGTTTTCGCGATCCAATTGCCAGAGCGCGGGTTTGTTGGCCCCTAGGGGTTTCCAAAAGTGGGTAGAGGCAAAGTCGCTCAGGGTTTGCCCCGTGGCCCGGGCTATGCACATTGCCAGTAGTTGAGTGCTCCCACTTTGGTATTCGTAGTGGTGTCCAGGGGGTTCCGAAACCGAAACGTAGCGGAGCATATCGCGCTCGAGTCGATGGGTATAATAGGTTCGGGCCGTAAGGGTAAAGGGACTCTCGTAGTTTTCGTCCCAATTGAGGCCCGCACTCATGGTCGCCAGGTGTTTCAACTCGAGTTCGCCGGCATATTCTCCTTGGAGTTCCGGCAGAAATTCGACCACTTTTTGATCCCAAGCGTTAAAATGTCCGAGTTCGAGGGCTTTTTGGGCAAGGAGCACGGTGATGGTCTTGGAAGCCGAAAAGGGATTGGAAGCCGAGTCGGGACCATATCCATCCCAGTACGATTCATACAATAAACTATCACCCTTAAAAACCAGAAAGGCCGTGGTGCCGTAGGTCTGCAGCGTATCCAACAATGTGGGAGCGGGTTCTATCTGCCCGAAGCGGGTAGAGCGGTAGTGGGGCTGAGGCGCCCCCACCTCTACCGAGCGCAACGACCACAGCGGATAGTCGTCGATGGCGGGACTCGAAATCCCCCTGAGGTAGGTGGCCCTCAGTCCTTTGATTAAGTAGACCCGGTCGCCAGCCCAGAGCCAGACACAGGCAGCCAGACTCAGGACAAGGCTGGTCCAGAGCGAAAAGCGAAGGAGGTTTCGGGCGTTGAGCATAGGCATTCAAACAGGTCTTGAAAGTGATACAGAATGCGGTCTACGACATCGGCTCGGGACGGGAGTGGGTCCATTTCGGCATGCATCGAGGCGACCGCTTTGCCCTGAATGCCGCAGGGCACAATGTAGTCAAAATACTTCAAATCCACAGAATGATTGAATGCAAATCCATGCTGGGTTACCCAACGAGAGGCCTTGATGCCCATGGCGCAGATTTTCCGGGCACCGGGTCCATCGGGTTCCAGCCAAACCCCGGTTTCGCCCGCAGATCGCCCCGATTCGATCCCAAAGTCCGCCAGACTGCGTATCATGGTTTCTTCGAGCAAGCGCAGATAGCGGTGGATATCGGTAAAAAAATCGTCGAGATCGAGGATCGGATAGCCGACGATTTGCCCCGGACCGTGAAACGTAATGTCGCCCCCCCGATCGATGGGAATACACTTGATGCCTTCGCGCTCGAGTTGTTCAGGAGGGGCGAGCAAATGCGCGGGTTTGCCGCTGCGCCCTAGGGTAAAGACGGGGGGGTGTTCGCACAACAACAGATAGTGCACCCGCGGTTCGGGGTCGGCCGCATGGCGGTTGCGCAGTTTGCGCTCTGTGAGTTCCGCAAAAAGCGATTTTTGAAGATCCCAGGCCTCGCGAAATCCGAGGGTGCCCAGATCGATTACGCGAACGGTTCGCTCTGAATTCATTCAGCCCGGGCGCCCAGACGGGTCTTGAGGTCGTCGATCACGGCGATGTCGAGAATGTCGACCCTGTTGAGTTCCGAGAGTTTGAGACTCGCCCAGTCGGCCCAGTGGCTGAGCCAAAGCGATTGAGCGATCAGGCTGTCGCCGGGCCCACTCCAATGTTGAAGATGGGGCGTATACCGCCGAATCAAATCGGCATTGAGTTCGGCCCGATAGGCGTTGCGCGGATGTTCAAAACCGTGGCGCATAAAGACCACCGCATAGTGTTCGCTTCCGCCGGCCCAACCGACCAATTCGTTGTGGTTCATTTCGGGGATGGCCGCCGACCACCCGAGCATTTTGCTGTTTTCGTTGAACTGCTGCCGCAGCCGCATCGCCAATCCCCCCATCCCCTCGGTGGCGTAGAATACCAAACACCGCCCTTGCAATTCCAGGGCTTGGGTCTCTGCTTCGGTCCGAATCGACGTTTGATGCGCCCGCATCCCCGCAATGGCTTGGGCAAAAGCGGTGCGGTAATCTGGAACCCCGGCATCGTAATAGTCGAGCAACCGCATCAACCCTCCGAGATTCCAACCCAACATACTGCGGGGCGGATTGCCCCCAGGGACCTCGAACGCATTCCACCCTTGTTCGCGGGCCATGGCCAACAAGGCGCCCCCCGAACTGACCACGGCGACTTCGGCCCCAGCCGCAGCGGCCTGACGCGTTGCCGACAGGGTTTCTTCGGTATTCCCACTATAGCTGCACGCCAACACCAAGGTGTTTCGGTTGACAAAAGCGGGGAGGTCGTAGTTTTTATTGACGACGATCGGGCAGCGAGCCGTCGATTGAACCCAGTCGGCCACCATACTTCCGCCGATACCCGAACCGCCCAAACCGGTAATGACAATCGACTCAAAGCGACGGGCGGGAAATTTCCAGTGTTGGGCAGCTCGATCGGCCTCTTGGAGCGCGCTTTCGAGGTGGTCGGGAAAATGCAGAATGAGTTCCTCCATCGGGGTATCGGAAAAGGGGCTTTACTCCCCCAAATCTAGTCCATTTGAGGCCCTGTTATCTTTGCCACCCCATTCGAACTCATTATGGCCAGCGAACAAGAACGATTGCGCCAAGCGGCGCGGCTCCAACTGATGCAATCGGGCATCGATCCCTATCCCGCGGCGGCGTTTCAGCGCACCCACAATACGGCCTCGCTCCTTGCCGAAGCCAGCGAACTCGGCCCCCAGCAGACTGTGCGGCTCGCCGGGCGTTTGATGGAGCGGCGCATCATGGGCAAAGCCTCGTTTGCCGAACTGCAGGACGCCCACGGACGGATTCAACTCTATTTGAACCGAGACGATCTAGGCAGCGCAGGCGATGGGGTCCTCTACAACGAGGTCTTTAAAAAGCAGCTCGATTTTGGCGATTGGATTGGGGTCGAGGGATTCCTTTTTACGACCCAGACCGGGGAACGTTCGGTTCATGTGCGCGATTTGACCGTACTGGCCAAGACCCTTCGGCCGCTGCCTGTGGTTAAAACCGATGCCGAGGGCCATGTGCACGATGGATTTACCGATCCCGAACTGCGCTACCGAATGCGGTACGTGGATTTGATCGTCAATCCGGAGGTCAAGGCTGTTTTCCTGAAGCGCAGCCGGATGGTGCAGGCCATGCGCGAATTCTTTTTGGAGCGGGGGTATTTGGAGGTCGATACACCCGTGCTGCAACCCATCCCCGGGGGGGCCACCGCGCGGCCGTTTATTACCCACCACAATGCGCTCGATGTGCCGCTGTATTTGCGGATCGCCAACGAGCTGTACCTGAAGCGATTGATCGTGGGTGGTTTTGAAGGCGTTTTTGAGTTCGCCCGCGACTTTCGCAACGAGGGCATGGACCGCACGCACAATCCCGAATTCACCATTCTCGAGATTTACGTGGCCTATCAGGATTATCGGTGGATGATGGAGTTTACCGAACAACTGATCGAACACACGGCTCGGGCCGTGAATGGCCAGACTGAAGTGACCCTCGATGGCAAGGCGATCCGTTTGTCGGCGCCCTTTGCCCGGGTCAGCATGCGCGAAGCCATCCTGGAGCACACGGGTTTTGACATCCATCGCAAGAGCGAGGACGAAATCCGAACGTTCTGCGTACAAGAGGGCATCGAGGTGGGCCCTGAAATGGGGAAGGGTAAGTTGATCGACACCTTGTTCGGGGAGCGTTGTGAAAAGCACTACGTTCAGCCGACGTTTATTACTGATTATCCGATCGAGATGAGCCCGCTCTGTAAACGGCATCGGGACGATCCGGACTATACCGAGCGGTTTGAGCTGATGATCAATGGGAAGGAACTGGCCAATGCCTATTCGGAGCTCAACGACCCCATCGATCAGCGAGAGCGCTTCGAAGAACAGCTTCGATTGAGCCAAAAAGGCGACGACGAGGCCATGTTTATCGACCACGACTTTTTGCGCGCGCTCGAATTTGGGATGCCGCCCACCGCGGGCATGGGCATTGGAATCGACCGGTTGGCGATGTTGCTCACGGCCCAGAGTTCGATTCAAGAGGTGTTGTTTTTCCCGCAAATGCGCCCCGAGGCTCCGGCGGCGTCTTCGGCCCGCTCGGGATTTGCCGATTGGGTATTGGACCCCGTCTGGATCGGCGCCTTGACCGAGCTTTACGGAAGTCCCGAAGCCCTGCGCGAACTCAAACCCACCCAAGTGCATCAGCAACTGAACGGGCTGCGCAAAAAACACAAATGGGAAGTACCTGCGCTACTGCTCGACGAGGTGCAGAGGTGGTTTGCGGAGTAGAGACAACCCCTGAGCCATGAGCCGCGAAGCATCGCGGCTTTGGGATGTGGGTTTTCTGGAGGGCTATGGCCTTAACGCCGAGCCGCGAAGCATCGCGGCTTTACGATGTAGGTTTTCTGGAGGGCTATGGCTTTAACACCGAGCCGCGAAGCATCGCGGCTTTACGATGTGGGTTTTCTGGAGGGCTATGGCTTTAACACCGAGCCGCGAAGCATCGCGGCTTTGCGCTGTAGGTTTTTTGGAGCGCTATGGCCTTAACACCGAGCCGCGAAGCATTGCGGCCATACGATGGTGACGACATAAAAAAACCCCCCTCGCTTGCGCGAGGAGGGCTTTCGGGGTTGGTTGTTGGAAAGGATCAATAAACGTTGGTGGCGTTGCGGTAGCCGGGCAGGTTGAGGAACCAATCCGGGAACATAACACCTCCGCTCTGAGCCCATGCAGCGAAGTTGAGGTGGGCGGTGAGCATGTCGGCTTTTTCGACAGGATAGTCAAACTTGACGGGAAGAGCCAAAGCCCATGGCAGGTTGTTCGACGTCTTGTAGTAGCGGCCCGCACCGGGGTTGCTATCGTCGTCGCCCGTTCCGAACAAATTGAAGGTACCCAAATCGGTCGGAGCGCGGTCTGGAAGGTGTACTTCCATCATCCGGTTGCGGCCTTTGATCAAGAAGGGCTTCAAAGCCGTCGAGTACAAGTAGGCATCAGCGATATAGGGAGAGCCGAAGGCGATCACGATGTGTACGGTGTCGGCGGTGCCGGTGCCAAAGTTGGGATCGGTGTTGTGGAAAGGACCTCCTACGCGGTTCAAAACGCTTTCGGTGTTGTCCCAAGGAATCATAACCGCGTTGGTTTGACCTGCTTCCAAGCCATTGCCTGCGAGGGTGATGTAGCCATCGGTCAACACTTGTCCGGTTACGCTGCTGATGAAACCAGGTGACATACCGTCGATTTCAAAACCGAAACCGTGGTTGATACCGGCACCTACGGCGCGGGCATACAAATCAGCCTCGACAAAGCGAACGCGGCTCTGGGCATCGCTCTTTACTTGCAACTGGTAGTCTACAACGAGGTCGTTGAAGTCGAAGTCGCCTTTGGCAGGCCAGAGGTCTTCGTAGGCCACGGAACCAAAACCAGCGGCATTGACAGGATAGTAGGTCAAATAAGCCAAGTTGGGATCGTTCGGGAAGTCGTCGTCGTTGTCGGCCACACCGTCGTTGTCGGCATCGAGGATGGCGGTCGAGGGCAAGCACGAATTCAACGGATCGCTGTAGTAGGTAGCGGGCATCGACCAGTTGTCGGTCAAGATCTCGTTCGTGTTGTCCATGTAGAACGTGATCATCATTTTCCAGGGCTGACCATTCTTAACCGCAGCAGGTACGGCAAAGCTCAGGTTCTGGGGAGTGATGACGTTCGGAGCGGCTTGAGCACCGAAGTTGTAGGTGTATACCAATCCGCTAACGGCACCTTCGCCATTGGGCTGACCATTGTCGAAGGGAATGAAATAGACGTTTACACCTTGGTTGTCGTTGCCGAGGCTGCGGAGACGGGCATCGAGGGTCACGTTGCCGTTATTCCAGATCAACCAAGGGGTCTTGACGAAAATGCTGTTGCCATTACCACCGTACGACTCAGAAGAGTAGGTACCAGTAATAACTTCGCTCGAGGTGTTGGTGAAACCGACGTTGCGGAATGACCAGCAGTTGGCGACTTCGACGGGGCGTGAGCCACTTTCGAAGGTTTGGGTAAACTGAGCCTGGGCAACACCGCCGAGGGCCAGAACCGCGCTGAGAAGAAGGGATTTTTTCATCGCTTTGTAGGGAAAAAGTTCGGGGTGTGGAAATTATTGGTCTTGGTCTGCGGGGAGGAACGACACCTGAACGGTTCCGTTCTCGATGGCGAATTCCTTCTCGTTTGAACCGTACTTCACAACCAAAGTCTTGATGTGCGCGGGAAGCGTCATCGAAAGGCTTTCGGTTTCAGACATGGTGTGCAATGCCTTGTGGATGGCACGACCTTGTACATCGGTGATGACCAACGTAGACTGAACCGGAACCGGGGTAGGAATGCCCTCGATATTGATGGTTACGTCTTGGGTGGTTTTCCAGTCGAAATTGGCATCGACTTGGAGATCTTCGAAACGAGCAGGAGTGGTAGGGTTGACACCATCGTTCACTTCTTTGCTGCACGCCCCGAGCACGACAGCCGCAAGGGCTACTACATAAATGCTCGTTTTCATGGTAAGAGGAGTTGTTTTCCACTACTTAGTAACAATTGTGCCGAAACCGTAAAACACAGAGAAACAGCGTTATAAGATTAAGCCAATGATGCGCTTTAGTCCCAAAAGGGGAAAGAGCCCTCTATTTGGGGGTTTCTAGAAGCGGTCGAAGCCCTGCCCAAAGGGGAAATGGGGGTCCACTTCCGCCCTCCCTCTCGACAACGACCCCGCACCCACCGCTACCTTTGGGGGGTGGTTTTGATGAACCTGTTTCCGGACGATCTCTTTGAAAGCCTCGATGCTCCGGAGGTGCTCGATGCGCTGGCCCAATGTTGTACTACGGCAGAGGCCGAACAGCGATGCCGCGAACTGCGGCCACTCTCCGTCCCAGAACTGGTCGAAGCGGCACTCGAGATTACGGATCAGGCGCTACAGCAATTTCAGCGGGGCTTTGCCCTACCGAGCCCGGCCTTTGAGCTCGAGCCCGGAACTCTATCGCTGTTGGGAATCAAAGGGGCGTGTTTGCAGTCCAAGCAGTTTTTGGAGCTCAAACACCTGTGTGGGATATATGCGAGCATTTATTCTTATTGTCGCGAGCATGGATCAACCGCTCCAGCCCTGGGCGAAATGGTCACCGACGATCCGCCCCTACCCGAAGTGCCCAAGGCCGTCGACCGGGTTTTTGACCTGCAAGGCGAGGTGTGCAGCAACGCGAGCAATGCTCTGCAGTCGATTCGAAATGAGCTTTCGCGCAAGCGGATCGCAGCCGACCGGCTCTTTTTAAAGGCCCGACAAAAGTGGCTCGACAAAGGGTTTTTGGGCGATATCAGCGAAACCGTTTTCGACAACCGACGCGTATTGGCCATTCAAGCGGCGTACAAAAACCAGGTATCAGGACTGCTGCACGGGAGCTCTTCCAAACAGTCGTTGTATTACCTCGAACCCGCCGAATGCATTGAAACCAACAACGAGGTGGCCTTGCTCCTCGACGAAGAACGCAAAGAAATTCAGCGCATTTTAACGGCCTTGACCGCGGAATTATCGGTATTCGCTCCCGATTTGGAACGGAGGCGTTCAATCTTGGTCCGCTTTGATTTTGTCCGGGCCAAGGGGTGGTTCGCGCACAAGACCGGATCGAGTCGCCCCATAATGACCGAGCAGGGAGTCCTCGAACTGCGACAGGCCTACAATCCCGTTTTGTGGTTGATGAATCGGGCCAAGGGCAAGCCCACCATTCCGGTCGATCTTCGCTTGGACGCCCATGCGCGGATTCTCGTCGTGAGTGGCCCGAATGCCGGTGGCAAATCGGTGGCGTTGAAAACCGTGGGCTTGTTGCAGATTATGTTGCAGTCGGGTCTGCTGGTCCCAGTCGATCCGCGTTCGGTGTTCGGCGTGTTTAAAGGCATAGCCGCCGACATCGGCGACAGCCAATCAATCGAAAACGAGCTTTCGACCTACAGTTCGCGCTTGCTGAAAACCAAGGCGATTCTCGAACGGTCTGTCGAAGACACTCTTTTTTTGATCGACGAGTTCGGCTCAGGGTCAGACCCGGAGCTGGGGAGCGCGCTGGCCGAAGAGGTCCTCGACCGTTTGCATCAATCCGGGGCGCTGGGGGTCATCACGACGCATTTTAACCGCATCAAGGCGCTCGCCAACGAACTCGAAGGGGTGGTCAATGGGAGCATGGAATTCGACCAGACTACGTTGACCCCCCTCTACAAGCTTCAAACCGGGATGCCCGGAAGCTCGTACACCTTTGAAGTAGCCCATCGGTCGGGACTCGATCCGGGTTTGATTCGCTCGGCCAAACAGCGTCTCTCCAAAGACAAAGTAAAATTGGACCGCATGCTCGTCGAAATTCAAGACGAGCGGCAGCGGATTAAGAATCAACGGCTGGCGCTCGAAACCGAGCTCGTCGAACTTCGAAAATTGAGGCGAGACCAAGAGCGCACCATCGGACAGTTGGAGGAAAAACTGCAGCGCCAAGGCGCGATGAACGAGCAGAGCAGCCGCCAATTGATGTGGGGCAAGCGGTTCGGATCGCTGGCCGCCGAATGGCTCAAAGCCCGGAGCCGAAAAGACAAAGACGCGGTCTTAGAGCGCATCTTGACCTATTTGGGCGAACAAGGGGGCGCTTTGAAAAAAGAGAAGAAAAAAGAACACGCTCAAGCGGAAAAGCGCAGAGAAGAACAACTCGAGCGACTCAAGGCCTTGCCCATCGAGGTGGGAGACGAAGTGGTTTTGCTCGGCACCCGTCAAAAAGGCCAAGTTGAACAGGTGCGCAATGGGCGCTATACCGTGACCTTCGGCAATATCAAGAGCACCGTAGAGCGCGATCGGATTGCCAAAACGGACCCGAGGCCCCCTGCACAGCCCAAGTCAAAAAGTTCTCAACAAAAAGAGGATAACAATTCAAATAGCTAACCCTGAGCTAACACGAAGCGAGGGGTTTCTTAACCCAAGCCGGGGACCTTTGGCAAAACCGGAACCCGAGATGATCGAAGAACCCTTTTCTGCCGAGACCTTCATCAAAAAGGCCGTTATGCGCTATGGACTCGAAGAAGGCCACAGCTTTTTGGCCCTGAGGCGCACCTTGGGTCTGAACGAAGAAGAGTCGGCCTTGATGCGAGAGGAATTGGATATTGTTTAACGACAGCCGCTAAGGGGTCACAGGATTTTTCTGGGGAGAGTTGTTTTTTCAATCAATTAAGGTTTACCCCTTTTGGGGAATAAGACCTATAATTGACTGATAGAACGAGAGTCTTCCAAGGTATACCCGGGTCTTCGGGTCGATGTCTTCCGGCTACGCCGATGAGCATTCAAAGTTCGCCTGCGCTGTTCATTCCCTCTCTACGACTCTAGTGTGCACTCCGCTGCCGCGGGGGCCTTCTTTCTTTGCTGCTCCAAAGAAAGAAGGAAAGAAAGGAGCTTTTCAGTCCGGCGTGGCACTCTCTTGTCCACCCGCTAGCGCTTTGGCCGAGGTCGCGCCGCAAGGCTCACTGGCCATTGCGGCTTGGTGCGACTCGGGGTCCCGGAGTCGAGAGGCCTTAGACACCTTGATAGCCGGGCATTTCGTTGCCCTCTGGTGTTAATCAGACATGCTGGTTCTGTTCCCTCAAAGTGTTCCACTAAACCAACACGAGTCAGCCTTTAAAGAGTACTTTCTGAAAAGTTGTCCCTCTAGAGCCATTCCTCATTTTTCGAGTAGTCTCCTGAATTTTCCGCTGTCCCTAGCTAAGACTGCATCCCACAAAGCCGTCGGAGTTCTTCGGGGCTGCCGTGGGCGATAAACCGATCCGGAATGCCCCGCATTTCGAGCCGGACCGGAAGTCCCCGCCCCGTCACAAAGCCTGCAATGGCCTCTCCCAGCCCTCCAATCGAGGCGGCATCTTCGACCACCATCCAATCTGTACTGAGCTGGCTCCACTGTTCTAATTCAGCCTCCGGCAGGGGCTTGATGCGCTGAACCACCGCCAATCCCTCATTTTCTGGCGGTTGAGCCCAAGCCAGGGCATGACCGAGTACAATCCACAAACGCCCTTTCCGGGGCGGAATTTCGAGAAAGGCCGGTGCATCGATCGGAGCACGTGCCTGGGGTTCGGGCAAGCTGGAGCGCGGAATGCGGACCGCCGTGGGCCCCGGTCGGTCTTCGGTGGAGCGCAAAATGGCCTCGAGGGCCGCTCCGTCGATCGGATCCCAGAGTTCCATTCCGGGAATGAGCCGGAACAGGCCCACATCGAAAGCGCCCTGATGCGTGGCGCCGTCTTCGCCCGTAAGACCCGCTCGGTCAATTAAAAACTGCACTGGCAGATTTTGGAGGGCTACATCGCCGACCAATTGATCGAACGCCCTTTGGGCAAAAGTGGAATAGAGGTGCACCGAAGGCCGCAACCCCGCTGCGGCCAAACCCGCGGCCAAGCCCACGGCATGTTGTTCGGCAATTCCGGCATCGAATACCCGATCCGGATGGCGCTCTTTCAACCCCAATAGGCCTGCGGGCCCGAGCATGGCCGGGCTGATCAATACAAACCGCGGGTCGCGTTCCAGGCGTTCGGAAGCGTAGCGGGCATACACCGAAGTAAAATCCCGGGCCGCAACGCCTGGAGAACCCAGCTGGGGACGACGGGTTGCAATGTGCACCACCCGGCACCCCGACTGCCGGACATTTTCGCCCAAAACCGCTTCAAGCGAGCTCAAATCGTGTCCATCGATGGGCCCCTGATAGTGCCAATTGAGGGCGTTGAAAAATGCCTCGTAGCGGCCAAACTCGTTCAAGGCGCCCGATGTGGGATCGATCGACCAACGGTTGTCATTGAGCACGAGCACGAGGTCGAGACCAAGCACACCAGCGTGGTTCAGGGCTTCCATGGCTTGGCCTCCCGTCAAGGCGCCATCGCCCACTACGGCGACAAAGCGGCGTGGGGTTCCGAAAATGCGGGCCGCTGCGGCCATCCCCACCAAAGCGGACAACGCAGTTCCCGAATGCCCGGTGGCATAGGCATCGTACGGGCTTTCAGCCGGGTGCGGAAATCCGCTCGGTCCTCCGAGTTTGCGCAAGCGATCGAATCGATCGGCACGCCCCGTGAGGAGTTTGTGGACATAGCATTGGTGGCCTACATCCCAGATCAGCACATCGTTTGGGGTGTCGAGCAGGCGGTGGAGGACTAGGGTGAGCTCCAAAACCCCCAAACTGCTTTCGAGGTGAGCCACTTTTCCCGGTTTGCGCTCGATTAAGTAGCGCCGGATGGCCTCCGCCCCCTCTCGGAGCGCATCAAGAGAGGCAGTGCGGATGTCGTCCAACGAAGGCAGAGGAAGAGCAGGCGCCATGGGCGAAAGATAAGCCCCGGGTTTGGGCCCAGGGCTTGTTGACGTCGATGGTTTATTGAAGTTGAGCGATTATCCCAACTCGGGCTTAGCCGCCGGAGCCGAGACCATACGGCGTTCTGCTGCGCGCATTTTGCTGCGGTACCGGGCGTGTTTCATTTTTTGGACCAACAAATACATGGCGGGAATAATCACCAACGTGAGGAAGGTGGCCACTGTGAGACCGAAAATAATGGCCCACGACATCGGTCCCCAGAAAATAACGTTGTCACCTCCGATGTAGATGTTGGGGTTGTATTCCGCAAACAGGGTCACAAAGTCGATGTTGAGCCCGATGGCGAGCGGAACCAATCCGAGCACGGTCGTAATGGCGGTGAGCAATACCGGGCGCAGACGCGTTTTACCTGCGATCACCAAACACTCGTAAATCTCGGGAATCGAAAGCACATCGTCTTCGCCCAGGCCCAATTCCGCTTTGCGCCTTTCAAAAAGCAAGTTTGAATAGTCGATCAACACGATGGCGTTGTTGACCACCACCCCAGCGAGCGAGATAATCCCGATCATGGTCATCATAATCACGAATTCCATCCGGAAAATCACGAGCCCAAGGAAGACCCCCATCAAGCTCAAGACCACCGAGACCATAATGACCAAGGGAGCCGAAGCCGAATTGAACTGGGCCACCATAATGAGGAAGACCATAAACGCCGCCACCAAAAAGGCGGTGCTTAAAAAGGCCATTTGTTTTGCTTGTTCTTCCTGCTCGCCCGTGTAATTCAGCGAAATCCCCGTGGGCAAGTTGTAGTCCTCCATCCGGCGCTTGATCGCGGCAACCACTTCGTTGGCGTTGGCGTTCGAAAGCACCCCGGAGTAGATCGTAATCACGCGGTCGAGTTCATTCCGCTTAACGGCGCTGAACGTCGAGGTTCGGTCAGACTCGGCCACCGACGAGATCGGCACCTGCTTGATTCTGCCCGAGGCTTGGTCGCGGAAGGTGATCCGTTGGTTCATCAAAGCATCTCGGTCGTAGCGATACTCGTCGGCAAAGCGAATATTGATCGGGTAGTCGTCTTCGCCTTCTTTATAGGTCGAAACTTCACGGCCAAACAGCGCGGTCCGCAACGCATCGCCAATTTGGGCCGTAGAGACCCCAAGCATGCGGGCTTTGGCCCGGTCGATCAAGATGGGCATTTCGGGTTTGCCCTGCTCCACATCGAGTTTGAGTTCTTCGATGCCGCTGATACCCCCCTCGTCGATAAAGCTGCGGATTTTTTCCGCCTCGGCCAACAACACTTCGTAGTCTTCGCCCTTGAGCTCAAGGTTAATCGGCGCTCCGGCCGGAGGACCGTTTTCGTCCTTGGCCACGGAGATTTGGGCGCCGGGATAGTCGGCCACCGCGGCGCGAATTTCTTCGAGCACATCTTGGCTTCGGAGACCATTGCGGTATTTGAATTCGACAAACGAAACTGCAATCCGCGCCTTGTGCGGGGTTTGCGCCATCGAAGGCCCTTGGTTCGGATCGCTTGTGCCCTCACCCACCTGGGCAATGACCGACTTCACCATGGTGTTCTTGCGGACCCCGTCTTGTTCCTCGTCGTACTGGGAGACGGCCTTGAGTACCTTTTGTTCGATTTCTCGGGTCACCTTATCGGTTTCAAGAATATCTGTGCCAATCGGGAGCTCGATGTAGACGTTGGCCAAGTTGGGCTGGTTGGCCGGGAAAAACAGGGTTTTGGGCGGAAACACCCCGAGCAGCACAAACGACAGTACCAGCATCCCTACCGCTCCGAGCAAAAAGCGACTGGCATTGGGCCCTTTGAGGGCAAAGCGCAAGGTTCGTTCGTAGGCGTTTTCGAGTCGAGGTAAAAAGCCAAACTGAAATTTTTGAACCCAATGCCGCAGTACATAGTGGTACAACAAGGTCCAGACCCCGACAAACAAGGATAAATTACCCAAAGTGGTGTTCCAAAAAGTCAACAGAATGCCCAAACCGATCGAAACAATCGCAATGGTATGCACCCGGCGCACGCGCGGCTCGTCCTCGACCACTTTCATATACATCGAGGCCAGCACGGGGTTGATCACGAGGGCTACGAACAAAGAAGAACTGAGCACCGCGATCAACGTAATCGGCAAATACTTCATGAACTCTCCGAAAATGCCGGGCCAAAAGGCCAAGGGGACAAAGGCCGCTACAGTGGTGGCCGTCGATGAAATGATCGGCCAGGCAATCTCGCCCACCCCGTAGCGCGAGGCGTCTTTGAGATTCATCCCGGAGGCGGTGAGTCGGTAGATGTTCTCGACGGTGACAATCCCGTTGTCAACGAGCATGCCGAGGGCCATCACCAGCGAAAACAACACCATCGTATTGAGCGTGATGTTCATCGAGGCCAAAATGATGAACGACATCAGCATCGAGAGCGGGATGGCGATGCCCACGAAGAGGGCGTTGCGCAGTCCGAGGAAGAACATCAAAACCAAAACGACCAATATCACCCCGAAATAGATCGAGTTTTCCAGCTCGCCAATTTGGTTCCGGGTTTGATCGCTTTGGTCGTTGGTTTTGGAAATGTTGAGGTTGTCCGGAAAAACGTCTTTTTTCGCTTTCTCGAGGATTTCATCAATTTTGTTCGAGGCCACGATCAGGTTTTCGCCCGAACGCTTGTAGACATCGAGCATCACCACAGGCTGGGTGTATTCGCGAGCAAAGCTCTCTTTCTCCTTTTCGGCAAACTCGACCGTGGCGATATCGCGGAGGTAGACCACCTGCGCCTTTTCGTTCTTCACAATGGTCGAGGCCAATTCTTCGGGCGATTTGAATTCCCCGTCGATGCGGACGTTGCGGCGGAAGCCCTCCACCAATAGGTCGCCACCGGAAATCGAGACGTTTTCCGAGGCCAGAGCGCCAGCCACGTCGTCGAAACTCATTTCGAGCGCCTGCATCTTGTTCATATCGAGCTGAACACGCACTTCTTTGTCGTCGACGCCCCGGATGTCGACCTTGGTGATTTCGGTCAATCCCTCGATTTCATCTTCAAGGTATTCGCCGTATTCCTTGAGCTGATCCGAGGTAAAATCGCCGCTCAAGTTGACGTTGAGCACCGGCGTCAACTCACTAAAATTCAATTCAAAAACATTGGGATCAGCGAGCAAATCCTTAGGAAAGTCGGGGTCGCTCCGCGCCACGTCCACCTTGTCCTTCACCTTGCGGAGCGCCTCTTCGGGCGACACATCGAAGTTGAATTTGACCTGGATGGTCGAATAGCCCTGAACGCTGGTCGAGAGGATTTTGTCGATGCCCGTAATGCCGTTGATCTCTTTTTCAAGCGGACGGGTTACGAGTTTTTCCATATCCAGCGGGCTGTTTCCCGGATAGGCCGTACCCACGTAGATTTCGGGGGTCACAATTTCGGGAAAGGCCTCCGCAGGCATGCTGCGGTAGGAAATCAGACCGGCAACCAAAATGATGGCGGTCAGCACGAGAACGGTAGAGCGGTTGGCAATGGCCCAACTACTCAGCCCGAATTCGTACATTTTATTGGGATTGTCGGGGGAACTCATAGAAGTGTTTAGGCTTGAATGGCTACGGTCTCGTTCTCCTTAATGCTGCGGGCGCCTTTGTCGACGATTTGTTCATCGCCTTTAAGACCGTTTAACACTTCGGTAAAGTTGTTGGCGGTCTGCCCAATCTCGATATAGACCCGCTCGACTTTGCCTTTGCGTCCATCGGCCTCCATATTGACCTTGTAGATGTAGCTACGGCCGTCTGGGGCTTGTTGAACCACTCGATTCGGCACCGAGATGGCATCTGCATTCGCATAATCGCGCACTTCGAGATTGGCGATCAGGTTGGGTTTGTATTCTTCGCCTGCATTTTTGAGGTCGATGCGGACGCGGAAGGTGCGGTTTTCAGGTTTGATAAAGCTGCTCACCTGACTCACCGTGGTTTCGAGCTCGGTACCCAAGGCGGGGAACTTGGCCACCACCGGGCTGCCTTTGCGGACTTTTTTCAAATAGCTCTCGCTCAAATCGGCTTCGATATACACCTCGCGGAGCGAAACGAGCCGGACCAAGGGGCTGGCCGGGCTGGCGATTTCGCCCACCCGGGCTTGGATTTCGTCTACATAGCCATCAAAGGGGGCTTTCAACCGGCTCATCGCCAACTGAGACTCGAGCGTTTTGAGCCGGGTTTCGAGCGATTCTTTGTTGTTCTTGGCCTGGAGGTATTCGACTTCCGAGCCGATGTTTTGTTTCCACAGCGCTTCGCGCTTGGCGTAGATCGTCTTGGCCAGATCGAGCTGGACGCGGATCTCGTCGATGTTGCGTTCGACCACAGCGGCGTCGACCGAAACGAGCAATTGCCCTTTGCGGACAAAGTCGCCCACCTTGACCGGAACCGCTTCGATGGTTCCGCTGGCTTCGGCGAGCAGGAGCACGTTTTTGTCCGATTTCACTTCGCCCAAGGCACTTACGGTGTGGTTAAATGCGCCTTTTGCCGCCAGCAGGGTGGTGACCAAGGCGTATTTGCGCGTTGTGTCCAACGTGGCAATCTGGGCTTCTAGTGCCCCGAGTCGCTTATTGATTTCGGACTTGACACTTTCCAGCGAATCTTTTTCCTTGCGGAGTTTGGACAGCTCGTCGGTGGGTTGTTTGGCGCTGCAGGCGGCGAGCAGGGCAAGGGCAGCGAAAGTGCGGAGCGTGTTTAGGGTAGGGTTCATGGGTTAGGGATTGTAGTTGCCGAGTACTTTGTCGAGACGCGATTTGGCGTTGAGCAGGGACAGGACCGAGCGCAGGTATTCGCCCTCGGTTTGGAGATACTGATTTTGGGTTTGGGTCAAGTCGAGGCTCGAGCCAATGCCTTCGTTGTACTTGACCATGGTTCGATCGCGGATGCGCTTGGTGAGATCGCGGTTGCGCGTTTCGTTTTTCAGCTTGTCCGTGGCGTAGAGATATTCGCTTTTGGCCTGTTCGTATTCGAGCTGGAGCGATTCGCCTACCTGGATTTTGGCCACCTCGGCCTGTTCGCGGGCAATTTTGGCCTGACCGACCTGCGCCCAGCGCGCCCCGCTCGTAAACAAAGGCAGTTTGACCCCGAATCCCATGATGGTCGATGGAATCCAATAGGTGTCGTAGTTGAACAAATTGAAGTCGTCGTTCGAGAAGCTGCTCTGGTTGTGGTTGAGAAAACCGTTGATGGTCGGGGCGTACGACCACTGCTTTTGCTTGACCTGCAAATCAGCCCCAGCGGCTTGGTTTTCGATGATTTTGTAGTCGATGTGGTTTTCGGGCTCAAAGGCCTGCTCCAACACGGGTTGTCCATCGACATTTTGATAGTATAGGGCCTCGAGGGGCTGCGTCAACACCAACGAACTGTCCATGGGGTAGCCGATGGTCACCTTAAAGGCCTTGAGCGCCACCTCTCGGCTGCGGCGGGTGTTTTCGAGATCGAGTTGAAGCCCGTTGACGAGGTATTCGAGTTGGTCGGCGTCTTGCTCTTCGAGAAAACCGGCCTTGAACAACGCTTGGACCTCGGTCAGGTTCTGGGTGAGCGATTCGAGGTTGTCTTCGAGGATTTTTTCGGCTTCGTCGGCCAGTTTCACATTGTAATAGGCCTGGGCCACCTGATCGCGCACATCGATGCGGTTGCGGCTGTGTTCGTCGGCTTTGATCTTTTTATAGAGCGCCGAGCCCTTGACCGCGAGCAAATAGGTGCCGTCAAAAATGAGCTGATTGAGTTGGATCCCCGCTTGACTGCTGTGGGTCGTTCCAAATGCCACCGTTTGAAAGGTGCCGGGCTCGCCCCCGAAGAACTCGCCGGGAATGGGCTGTTGGGCCAGTTTGGGGCTGTACGAATAATCGGCCGAAGCGCTCACCTGGGGCAGACCGATCGAGGTGATTTCCCACAGTTGTTTTTGCGCCTTTTCGATTTCGAGTGCGCTGTTTTGGACCAAATAGCTGTGTTCGGCAGCGTATTGCTGGGCCTGCAGCAGGTCGAAGCTCCGGGGGGTCGGCTCTTCGGCTTGGCCCAGAACCCAGAACGGGACGAGTGCCGCAACAGCAAGGAGGGTGCGTTGCATGGTTTAGTGGGGGGATTTGATGAGTTGGTGTTCTTCCAAAAAGCGGAGCCCTGCGTCGGACACAATGCCTCTAAGGTGGTATTTCAGCGCCTCGTCGAGCAGGTGCATCAGGGCCGATTCGTCGGTTTGACGCACCGATTCTTCTTTGAGCATTTGCATTTTGCCCAAGTAGATATGCGCCACAATTTCGATGTCGATGTCTTCCCGATACAGCCCCTCTTCGATGCCGCGCTTCAAATTGCGGCGGTTGAAGTCGAGCACCATGCGGCGGCGCTCTTCGTTGAGCTTGCGGTGGGTGCGCGGATAGTAGCGATTCAGCTGGTGTTCGAGCTGGTGGAGCTGAATCCGAAGGTGCTCGCGAACCATGCCATCGATGCGGAGCAACTCGTCGACCGCGTTGTTCGATTCCGTCTGAATGCGAAACACATCGGCCGAAATCCGATCGACCGAATGCGCACAGCAGAGCTGAACCAATTCGTTTTTGTTGCAGACGAATTTGTAGATCGTCTTTTTGCTAATGCTCAGTTCCCGGGCCAAATCGTCCATAGTTACCCCCTTGATTCCAAAGCGGGAAAAAAGCGCAATCGCGCTGTCGAGAAGGTCCTTTCGGGTAGCGGTTTCTTCCAAAGCGCGGCAAATGTACAGCGCAGAAATGATCGGAAACTATTTTGATGCGCATAGTTTCCATGGTTTTTTGGTAAAGTTTTTGATGCAGTCAAAGGAGTGTATATAACAATCTGATTATTAGTTATTTAATACGAACAGTATCGAATGGGATTCGGTATTTTTAGCACGAAACGCGAAAAAATGATCGGGTTTTGACGGGAATCGTTCAATTTTGTTGCAACGCACGTTCCGTCTATGATTCTGAGCCGAGACATCCGCAGTTTGCACCGCGATCCGCCCCTGGGCGAGCGCATTGTGGTTCGCGCCTGGGTGCGCACCTTACGCAACGACCGCTTCATTAGTTTGAGCGATGGAAGCACCGCATCCCTTTTGCAGGCGGTGGTCGAACATACCCAATTCGAACCCGGGCTGTTGCGCCGCATCGCCACCGGGGCGTGTTTGGAAGTCGAAGGGCTTTTGACCGAGTCGCCGGCAGCGGGGCAGAGGTTCGAATTGCAGGTCGAGCAATTGCGCATTTTGGGCGACAGCGATGCCGAATCGTATCCGCTTCAACCCAAGAAGCACTCGCTGGAATTTTTGCGCGAAATCGCGCATTTGCGCCCGCGCACCCAAACGTTTGGGGCCGTATTTCGGCTTCGGCATCGATTGGCCTCGGCCGTGCACCGCTTTTTTGACGAACGCGGCTTTTTCTGGATTCACACCCCCATTATTACTGGAAGCGATGCTGAAGGCGCGGGCGAGATGTTTCGGGTCACGACGCTGCCGCCCGGGCACAAGGCCCAAACGGCCGAAGGACAACCCGATTTCTCCGAAGACTTTTTTGAACGCGAAACCAATTTGACCGTTTCGGGCCAACTCGAAGCCGAGCTCTTTGCCATGGCGCTCAGCAAGGTCTATACGTTTGGGCCCACCTTTCGGGCCGAAAATTCGAACACCGCTCGGCATTTGGCCGAGTTTTGGATGATCGAACCCGAAGTGGCTTTTGCCGAACTGCCCGAGCTCATGGGCTTGGCGCAGGAGTTTGTTCAATACGTCCTTCGCGACGCCCTCGAGCATTGCGCGGACGAACTGGCCCTCCTCGATCAAAGACAGGCCGAAGAAGACCGCCAAAAGCCGGCCGATCAGCGCGCGCCCATGGGACTGGTCGACAAGCTCAAGTTTGTGGTCAACAACGATTTTGAGCGGGTCAGCTATACCGAAGCCATCGAAATTCTCCGGCAATCGCAACCCAACCGCAAAGGCAAGTTTCAGTACCCCATCGAGGGTTGGGGGGTCGATTTGCAGAGCGAACACGAACGCTATCTGGTCGAAAAGCACTTTGGCAAGCCCGTTATTCTCTACGACTATCCAGCCGATATCAAGGCGTTTTATATGCGGCTCAACGAGGACGGAAAGACCGTGCGCGCCATGGACGTGCTGTTTCCAGGCATTGGCGAAATCATCGGCGGATCGCAACGCGAGGAACGCCACGAGGTGCTGAGCGCCAAAATGCAGCAATTCCACATTCCCGAAGCGTCGCTGTGGTGGTATCTCGATACGCGCAAATACGGCAGTTGTCCGCACAGTGGATTCGGTCTCGGATTTGAGCGACTCGTGCTCTTCGCGAGCGGCATGTCGAACATCCGCGATGTCATTCCCTTCCCAAGAACCCCCGGCAACGCCGAATTCTGAACCCGGAACCCGGATTCATGCTCAAACAGTCTTTAAGTCAAAAACTCAGCCAGCGGCTCAGCCCTCAGCAAATTCAGCTGATGAAGCTGGTGCAGTTGCCCACTTTGGCCCTCGAAGAGCGAATTCAGGAAGAACTCGAAGAGAATCCGGCGCTCGAAGAAGGCGAAGACCTGCGAGACGAAGAGCAAAACTCCCTTGAATTCGACGGAGAAGACAGTACGCATATCGAGGCCGACGACATCAATATTGACGAGTACCTCAGCGACGACGAAATCCCCGACTATCGGGTCAAAAGCAACAACTACGCCGCCGACGACGAAGGCCACGAGACCCCTTTGAGCGAGGGCATCGGTTTTTACGAAGCCCTGCGTTCCCAGATCGGGATGCTCTCGCTCGACGACCGCCGACGGGCCTTGGCGGACTATTTGGTCGGCAACCTCGACGAAGACGGCTATTTGCGGCGCGAACTCGAGGCCGTGGTCGACGATCTGGCGTTTTCGGCCAATTTGGACACCTCCCTCTCGGAACTCGAAGGGGTCTTGGCGGCCATTCAAAGCCTCGAGCCGGCGGGTATTGGCGCCCGCGATTTGCGCGAGTGCTTGTTGCTTCAAATCAACCGGAAGCCGCGCACCGAGAGCATCGCCTTGGCTTCGAGAATCCTGACGGATTTCTTCGAAGAATTTGTCCGCAAACACTACGACCGCATTATGGAGCGCGTCTCTTGCGACGAAGAGGCCCTGCGCGAGGCGTTGGCAGAAATCGGCAAACTCAATCCCAAGCCGGGAAACAGCACCGATACAGGTGGGCGACAACCCGATCAAGTGGTGGTGCCCGATTTTCACATTCAACTCACGGACGGCACCCTCGAACTCTCGCTCAATGGTCGGAATGCGCCCGAACTCAATGTGAGCCGGGAATACCGCGAAATGCTCGAAACCTATAAAGCGAGCCAGAGCAAGAGCCGGGAGCAAAAAGAGGCCGTGTTGTTTGTCAAGCAAAAAATCGATTCGGCCCGCTGGTTTATCGACGCCATCAAACAGCGACAACAAACCCTGCTGATGGTGATGGGGGCCATTGTCGACAAACAACAAGCCTATTTGCTTTCGGGCGACGAGCGCGATTTGGAACCCATGATTCTCAAGGATATTGCCGAAGCCACGGGCCTTGACATCAGCACCGTAAGCCGGGTGGCGAGCAACAAATACGTCCAGACCCCCTACGGCAGCTTTTTGATCAAGGATCTGTTCAGCGAATCCATGACCAACGAACAAGGCGAGGAGGTCTCTACGCGCGAAATAAAATCGATCTTGGAGGAGTTGATTGGGGCCGAAGACAAGCGCCGTCCGCTCACCGACGAAAAACTCATGGAATTGCTGCACGGAAGGGGCTATCCCATCGCCCGGCGCACCGTGGCCAAATACCGGGAACAATTGGGCATTTCGACCGCCCGGATGCGGAAAGAACTATGAAGAAACTCGCCCTCGTCATATCGGGCATCGTGCATCCGGTCTTGGCCCCGCTCGTGGGTTGTTTGGTGTTGATGCAGCTCCAGGCGAGCTCGGGTCACAACCTGAAGGGAGGCGAATTTGCGGGGGTGTTTGCCCTGAGTTTGGGCATTCCGCTCGCGGTGATGCTGTGGCTCAAACAAACGGGGCGGATCGAATCCATCCATATGGGTCGGGCCCGCGATCGGCGCATTCCGCTCGTGGTGGCGGCGGCTACCCAAGTGATGGTCGCGCTACTGCTGCGCTGGAAAGGCCACCAAAGCGATATTCCCGATTGGTTTTTAGGCATTGGGCTCTGTTTGGCCCTGTTTGCCGCACTCTTGCCCTTGCTCAAAGCCAGCGTGCATATGGCGGGCGTAGGCAGTCTGCAGGCGCTGTGGTGGATCGAGTCGACGCGACATGCCTTTAACCCGACCCCAGGTCTGATCGGCCTGATGTTCGCAGCGGCGATCGTGGCCTGGGCCCGGGCCGAACTCAAGGCCCATACCGGGGTGGAACTCCTCGTGGGTTGGTTGGCGAGTATGGGCTGTGTGGCCCTCTCTATGGGGATTTAACTCAGAGCGAGGCGGTGCGCCCCCCGTCTACGGGGAGGTTAATACCCGTAATGTAGGCCGCGGCTGGGCTGCACAAAAACGCCACTGCAGCGGCAATTTCGGCGGCCTGCGCAAACCGTCCCATCGGGATTTCGCTCTTCATTTCCCGTTCTACGGCCTCTGCACTCAACCCCGTTTTCAACGCGCGGTTGCCGACAATCCCCGCAAGACGCTCCGTGGCGGTGGCCCCGGGCAAGACGTTGTTGACGGTAATGCCATCGGGAGCCAATTCGGTGGCCAAGGTTTTGCTCCAATTCCCCATCGCGGCCCGAACGGTGTTCGACACCCCCAAACCGGGAAGCGGCTGTTTGACCGAAGTGCTGATGATGTTGACCACGCGTCCATAACCCGAGGCGCGCATGCCTGGCAAAAGGGTCTTCATCAAACCGTGGGCGGCCAACACATGCATTTCGAAGGCCGCCCGAAACGCTTCGGGATCGGCGGTATGTACCGGTCCCGGTGCCGGGCCCCCGGTGTTGTTGATCAGGATGTGAATGGGCTCTCGCTCAAAGTCCCAATGGGTTAAAGCCGCTGCCGGGGCACCCGGGAGGCCAAAATCGGCCACCACGGTTCGGTGTTCTAGCGTGGCCTCGGGTAGGCAGAGCCGCACTGCTTCCAATCGCTCGGCATTCCGCGCCATCAACACCACTCCGGCCCCAGCGCGCGCCAGGGCTTCGGCTACGGCCTTGCCAATGCCCTGGGTGCTTCCGCACACCAATGCGCGCTTGCCCGAAAGCGAACCGAACAGGGGGTTGGCCGTTCCCAAGGGTCCGTTCTCCATTAGAGCGAAGCCATGCGGACGCACAAATCGGCCAGACGCGTCGAATAGCCCGCTTCGTTGTCGTACCAGCCCACCACTTTGACCAGCGATCCTTTGGCCGAGGTCAGGGCCGGATCGAAGATGCAGGAATAAGGGCTGCCGACCACATCGGCCGAAACGATCGGGTCTTCGCAGTATTCCATGAGTCCTTTGAGGCCTTGTTCCGATGCTTGGCGCATGGCCTCATTGATTTCGGCTGCGGTCGCCGGTTTGGCCAAAATCGCGGTGAGGTCGGTTACCGAACCTGTAAGGGTCGGTACGCGCATGGCAATGCCGTCGAGTTTTCCCTGGAGCTCGGGCAAGACCAAACCCACGGCCTTGGCGGCTCCGGTCGATGTGGGGATAATGCTCACCGAGGCGGCCCGGGCGCGGCGCAGATCGGAGTGGGGGGCGTCTTGCAGCCGTTGATCGGCGGTAAAGGCGTGAACTGTGGTCATATACCCTTGTACGATCCCGAAGTGGTCGTTGAGCACCTTGGCCATGGGGGCCAAGCAGTTGGTGGTGCAGGAAGCATTCGAAACCATGCGGTCGTTGGCATTGAGTTCGGTGTCGTTGACCCCGAGCACGATGGTTTTAACCCCCCCGCCTTTGGCCGGAGCCGAAAGCACCACGCGGCCTGCCCCGGCGTCGAGGTGGAGCTGGAGTTCCTCCTGAGACGTAAACCGACCCGTGCACTCGAGAACCACTTCGGCATTCAGTTCCTTCCACGGCAGTTGGGCCGGATCTTTGATCGCGGTTACGCGAATGCGGTCTCCATTGACGATCAGGTCGTTACCCTCGACCGAAACGGTCCCGTTAAAGCGGCCATGCGCGGAGTCGTACTTGAGCAAGTGCGCAAGGGTGGCGGGCTCGGTCAGGTCGTTGATGCCCACAATATCGATATCGTCCCGACCGATCAACCGGCGGAACGTGAGGCGACCGATGCGGCCGAAGCCATTGATGGCGATGCGTTTTTTCATGGCGTTGGATGTTAGAGGTCAGATGGACAAAATGCGCGCAATGCGCAGGAGTTCAAGGTTGAGGGGGGCTTTGTTGTAGACGGCTTGCTGAAAGAAGGTATACACCGTCTGGTTGTCGACGACCCCGCACATCACATCGGTTTTGCCGTTGAGCAAGGCTTCTACAGCGGCTACCCCCAGTTTGCCGGCCAGCACCCGGTCGGAACAACTCGGTGCGCCCCCTCGCTGTAAATGCCCCAAAATGGTCACCTTGGTGTCGATGTCGGGAAAGTGCGATTTGATTTTGTCGGCAATTTCAAACGTATTGCCGAGGCGGTTGCCCTCGGCCACTACGACGATGTTCGAGGTCTTTTTGTTCGCAAAGCCTTTGCCCACTTCGCGGACCAATTCGTCGATCGAGCTGTTTTTTTCGGGCAAGACCACGTCGAGGGCACCCGTGGCCAAGGCGGTGCGCAGGGCGATAAACCCCGAATCGCGACCCATTACTTCGACCAAAAAGAGCCGGTTGTGCGAACTGGCCGTATCGCGGATTTTGTCGATGCAGTCGACCACTACGTTGGTGGCGCTGTCGTAGCCGAGGGTAAAGTCGGTGCCGAACAGGTCGTTGTCGATGGTGCCCGGAATGCCGACCACGGGTATTCCGTGTTCCTTATAAAGGAGATGGGCTCCGGTAAACGAACCATTCCCCCCGATCACCACCAGCGCGTCTACCCCGGTTTGGCGCAGTTGGTCCGCGGCCTTGGCGCGCCCTTCCGGTTCCATGAATTCCGCCGAACGGGCCGACTTGAGAAAAGTCCCCCCGAGCGAGAGGATGTTTTTGACCGAGCGCGAATCCAAGGCCTCGAAGTCGCCTTCGATCAGACCTTCATACCCCCGCTTGATCCCCACCACGCTGCGCTCGTAGTAGACGGAACAGCGCACCACCGCGCGGATGGCAGCGTTCATTCCGGGTGCGTCGCCCCCGGAAGTCAAGACCCCGATGGTACGGATGTTCGACATGGTTTTCGGCTCCGAAGTTAATCAAGCCAAGCCCCCCCAAAGCCTACTTTTGCGCTGTGGTACACTTGGGAAGAGCTTTAATTTCGGACGAAGTGTTCAATGTACACTTTCTCTGCGATTTAAACGCCTGCAAAGGCGCGTGTTGTGTAGAAGGCGACGACGGCGCTCCGCTGTTGCCCGAAGAAGCGACCCTGCTCGAATCGATTTTTGACCGCGTTCGCCCGTATTTGCGCCCCGAGGGAATCCGGGCCATCGAGCAACAGGGGACCTGGGTGTTCGATTCGGATGGAGCGCATTCGACCCCGCTGCGCGAAGGCGCAGAATGTGCCTATACCGTCTTTGAAAAGGGAAAGGCCCTTTGCGGAATCGAGCGCGCGCACGCCGACGGGGCCATCGAATTTAAGAAGCCCTTGAGCTGTCATCTTTATCCGGTACGCGTAACCCGATACAAGAGCTTTGATGCGCTCAATTATCATCAGTGGCCGATCTGCGCCCCGGCCTGTTCGCTGGGCAGTCAATTGAAGGTGACCGTTTTCCGCTTTTTAAAGGAACCCCTGATTCGGCTCTACGGCTCCGAATGGTATGGCCAACTCGAAGACCTGGTACAAGATCGGGATTCAAACGCCTGAAAATCAGATAATCAAGCCCCATTCACATCGAATCCTCTTCGGAATCGAGGCGGTGCGAATAGGGCTTGGGGTTGTTCACAATCGGTATGGAAAACTGACGGAAAACTCTGTTTGGATATATGAGGCGTCTAACACTTCGGAGGTCGCGCGGAGGGGCTGTTGAAAACTGCGTCGGAATGTGAAAAAAAGAGGCTTTGAGCCTCCGATTGCTTTGACAAAATTTGTTGAGTTCCGTTTTCGGTTTCCGGATCTCTTCTCAGAAAAGCTCCTCGTTCTTAAGACATTTCGCACAATTTGGCGCCCCGGAAGGGTTTCCGTCCGATTGCAGCCTTCCGGTTCGGTTCCGTATCCTCGGTTCTAGAACCCATCTGAGGGGTTTCGGTGTCGGGCAACAGACCCGACCTGCTCGTTTCGCTCCGAAACGGATTCGAAAGCCCCACAGACGAAAACCGGCAAAGCAAGGCGCTCCGAGAATCGAATTCTACCCGCACTTCCGGCCTCTGCTTCCCAAATCCCCCAAGCGGGACGGCTCCTGAGGCACCGGAAAGATCGGGAGCGTTCTGGCGAAATGACTGAGTTGAACGAGATCGCTACACCTAGCCCTCGAGAACCCCTGCCGAAAGACCGCGTTGTGAAAGTACCATTCGTCCAAAACACCTGCCGACCATGAATCCTGCCGAAGAACCCATCTTGCGCGAAAACAAAGACCGCTTTGTCCTGTTCCCCATTGCCCACCACGACATCTGGCAGTGGTACAAAAAGCAGGAGGCGAGTTTTTGGACCGCCGAAGAGATCGACCTCCAGCAGGACATCACCGATTGGGAGCACAAGCTCAACGACGACGAGCGGTATTTCATCAAGCACATCCTCGCCTTTTTTGCGGCCAGCGATGGCATTGTCAACGAAAACCTCGCCGAGAACTTCGTCAGTGAGGTTCAATACACCGAAGCCAAGTTCTTCTACGGGTTTCAGATCATGATGGAGAACATCCATTCCGAGACCTATTCGCTCCTGATCGACACCTACATCAAAGACCCCGTGGAACGCGACCGGTTGTTCCACGCCATCGAAACCTTCGAGGCCATCAAAAAGAAAGCCGATTGGGCGCTGCGTTGGATCGAGTCGCCTTCGTTTGCCGAGCGCCTCGTGGCCTTTGCCGCCGTAGAAGGCATTTTCTTTAGCGGTTCGTTCTGTTCGATTTTCTGGCTGAAAAAACGGGGGTTGATGCCCGGGCTCACCTTTAGCAACGAGCTGATCAGCCGAGACGAAGGGCTGCACTGCGACTTCGCTTGCCACCTGCACAATCACCACCTGATCCACAAGGTGCCCCAGGAGCGCATTCTTCAAATCATCACCGAAGCCCTCGACATCGAGCGGGAATTCATCACCGAATCGCTGCCCGCCAAACTGATCGGGATGAATTCGGACCTGATGACTCAATACCTCGAATTCGTCACCGACCGCTTGCTCACCGAGCTCGGATGCCCCAAGCAATACAACGTCGCCAATCCGTTCGACTTTATGGAAATGATCTCGCTCCAGCGCAAGACGAATTTCTTCGAAGGGCGGGTTTCCGAATACCGCAAGGCCTCGGTCAAAACCACGGCCGAAGAGCACCAAACCTCGGGCTCGTTCTCGATGGACGCCGATTTCTGAGTCCCGCCGAAAAGACTACCCCCCCAATCCAAACCAACACACGAAACCTTTTTAGCATGTACGTAATCAAGCGCGATGGACGTCGGGAAGACGTCAAGTTCGACAAAATCACCTCTCGGATTCAAAAGCTGTGCTACGGGCTGAGCGAGCACGTAGATCCCGTGGCGGTGGCCATGAAGGTGATCGAGGGCATCTACGAGGGCGTAAGCACCTCCGAGCTCGACAGTCTGGCCGCCGAGGTGGCCGCCTCCATGACCACCCGCCATCCCGACTTTGCGCAGTTGGCCGCGCGGATCGCGGTGTCGAACCTCCACAAGAACACCACCAAGTCGTTCTCGGAGACCATGCGCGATTTGTACGAGTACGTCAACCCCAAGACCAATTTGCACTCTCCGCTCTTGGCCGACGACGTGTTCGAGATCATCATGGCCAACGCCTCTACGCTCGATAGTTCGATCATCTACGACCGCGACTTCGGCTACGACTACTTCGGGTTCAAAACGCTCGAGCGCTCGTACCTGCTCCGCATCAACGGCAAGGTGTGGGAGCGCCCCCAACACATGCTGATGCGCGTGGCCGTGGGCATTCACAAAGAAGACCTCGAAGCCGCTATCGAGACCTACGACCTGATGTCGAAGCGGTACTTTACCCATGCCACCCCGACCTTGTTCAACTCGGGCACGCCCAAGCCGCAGATGTCGTCTTGCTTTTTGCTCACCATGCGCGACGACAGCATCGACGGCATCTACGACACCCTCAAGCAGTGCTCTAAGATTTCGCAATCGGCCGGGGGCATTGGGTTGAGCATCCACAACGTCCGCGCCACGGGTTCCTACATCCGGGGCACCAACGGCACCTCCAACGGCATTGTGCCCATGCTGCGGGTGTTCAACGACACCGCCCGCTACGTCGATCAGGGCGGGGGCAAGCGCAAAGGATCGTTTGCGGTCTATATCGAACCCTGGCACGCCGACATCTTCGACTTCCTCGATCTCAAAAAGAACCACGGCAAGGAAGAGATGCGCGCCCGCGATTTGTTTTACGCGCTCTGGACCCCCGATCTGTTTATGAAGCGGGTCGAAGACGACAGCACGTGGACGCTGATGTGCCCGAACGAATGCCCCGGTCTCTACGACAGCTACGGAGCGGAGTTCGAAGCGCTCTATACCCGCTACGAAGCCGAGGGCAAGGGCCGGCGCTCGGTCAAGGCGCGGGAGTTGTGGCAAAAAGTCCTCGATTCTCAAATCGAGACGGGCACGCCCTATATGCTCTACAAAGACGCGGCCAACGAAAAGAGCAACCAGAAGAACCTCGGGGTGATTCGCTCTTCGAATCTGTGTACCGAAATCATGGAATATTCGGCCAAAGACGAAGTGGCTGTATGCAATCTGGCCTCGCTTGCGCTTCCGATGTTCGTCACCGAACAGGGCTTTGACCACGTGACGCTCTACGAAGTGACCCGCAAGGTGACGCGGAACCTGAACCGTATCATTGACCGCAACTACTATCCGGTCAAAGAGGCCCGCAACTCGAATATGCGCCACCGCCCCGTGGGATTGGGCGTGCAGGGGTTGGCCGACGCCTTTATCAAGCTGCGGTTGCCGTTTACCTCCGAGGAGGCCAAAAAGCTCAATTCGGAGATTTTCGAGACCATGTATTTTGCCGCCCTGTCGGCGTCGATGGAAGAAGCCAAGGCCGACGGCGCCTACGAGAGCTACGAGGGGTCGCCCATTTCGAAAGGACTGTTCCAGTTCAATCTGTGGGGGGTCGACGAATCGAGCCTGAGCGGTCGCTGGGATTGGAAAGCGCTTCGGGCCGAGATCCAGAAATACGGGGTGCGCAACAGCCTGCTGCTCGCGCCCATGCCGACGGCCTCGACCTCTCAGATCCTCGGCAACAACGAGTGCTTTGAGCCCTACACCTCGAACATCTACACCCGCAAGGTGCTGAGTGGAGAGTTCGTGGTGGTCAACAAACACCTCCTGCTCGACCTCGTATCGCTCGGGTTGTGGGACGAGGAGATGAAGAACGACATTATCCGCGCCAACGGCTCGGTTCAGGGCATCGACCGGATTCCGGCCAATGTCAAGGAGCTGTACAAAACGGTGTGGGAAATGAGCATGAAGGACATTATCGATATGAGCGCCGACCGCGGCATCTTCATCGACCAAAGCCAATCGCTCAACCTCTTTATCGAGGTGCCCAACACAGCCAAACTGACCTCGATGCACTTCTACGCCTGGAAGAAGGGCCTCAAAACCGGCATGTACTATCTGCGCAGCAAAGGCGCCGCCGATGCCATCAAGTTTACGGTCCAGAAGCAAGGCGGTCAGCAAATGACCCCGGGCGTCAAGAAAGACGAGGCGGTACAGGTGTTATCGGAGGCCCCCGCTGCGGTGCCCCAGCCAACGGCCGAGATCGCAGAGTCGAGCAGCCCAGAGTCTACCAACCCCGCGTTCGCGCTCCGCAAAGCCGAAACCGCGGCCCAAAAGCTGGCCGAAACCCTCAAGCCCGAAGTCAAATCGAGCGTAGCCGCCATCAGCGTAGAGCCCATCAACTCCTCTGCCGAAGGCATCGCCTGTTCGCTCGACGACCCCGAAGGCTGCGAGATGTGCGGGTCGTAAATCACTGAATCCCAAATCTTCCCGAAAGCGCGGAGCTCCTGAACAATCTGGGGGTTTCGCGCTTTTTTTGGGGTCATTTGCCTGGTTTTTTAGGCGTGCCCCTGACCCCGCTGCGCGTGTCAGGGTCGGGCTCTCCACTTCAAGTCCTCGCCCCGAACCCGTCCGGGGCTCCGGGCTTTACGCTTCGATCCCTCACGCGCTTTAAACGAAATGCAGTGGCTCGGTTCCTGCCAAGTGACCGAGTGACGACTATTTCGGAGAAAAGTCCTCGAATTCTGCTCCGAACATCGTCCGTAGCCCCAGTGAAACATTCGTCTTTTCCGGGTTGAAAACCCGGACCCTAACCGTCACTCGGCGCAGTTAAGCGACGGAATACGCTTTGCCTACGGCATCGACTATTCGGCTCGTCGCCAAGCGTATACAGGAGCTACCCAGCGCAACACACCGAACCCGAAAGACAATTCGTGTACTTTCGAGTGCACCGAAAGTGCCATCAACCCAAAACCCAACCAGAGGAGCTTTATGAAGAACCTGGCGTTTCGCTTTGTCTTTGTTTTGTTGTCGTTCTTCTTTTTCGGGCTCCTGGAAATGTTCGACTGTCCCAGTCGCTCGGTTCCTGCCAAGCGACCGAGTGACGACTATTTCGGAGAAAAGTCCTCGAATTCTGCTCCGAACATCGTCCGTAGCCCCAGTGAAACATTCGTCCTTTCCGGGTTTTCAACCCGGACCATAGCCGTCACTCGGCTCAGCCAAGCGACAGTTTTATTTGCGCCCCGTCGCTCGGGTCCTGTCGAGGGACTGTTGAGGTAGAATTTCATCCAACCCTTCGAAGAAGAACTCTTTCTTTCCATGCAACAGGAGGTGGGCCGATTGAAGAACGAAGATCAACCCGAAACTGGTGCTGTGTTGAAGGGGTTCAGCGAGTTGGATAAGGGGCCTGTTGAGAAACCATCGCGTTGCAGCCGTAATGGGCGCTTCGGGCAGGTTGGGGGTGAACACCAGCGCTACGCCGAGTTGCGCACAGACGCTTTGGAGCTGAGCCACATCGCAGGGGGTGGCGTCGCTCCTTTTTTGAAATGTCGATACAAGGCGTCGGAACCCTTTTTTGTTGAATGGAGCGATGGGTTGTTCATGGGTCTGACGTTCTCCTTGACGCAGCCACACCGAAAGGGATTCAGGATTCGAAGTCGAGGACAAAGAAATTCGACCGCCAAGGGCTCCTTCTGCTCCGAGGTACAGGCGTTTCCATGCTGCGGGAGACGCTATACCAAAGAAATTCAACAGGCCTTCTACCCGCGCCTCTACGGTCGAGGCTTTGGGTATCCAGCCCCATTCCTGCATTTTCTGTATCGGAAAAAGGCGCAGCCACGCTTCGTGCCGCCGATATTCCTCTTGGAGGTCCCATTCGTACAACGCTTGCCGATACGCACGCTCTCGGTTGATCCAAAAAACGGCCGGAATGCCCAAGACCCGTTCAAGTTGAACGGCGGTAGCGATCGAAATGGGCTCTCTGCCCTTCACGATATCGTTGATTTTCTCTTTGGGGCGCCCCATGCGCTCCGCAAGTTCTGCTTGACTCATCCCCAAAAAGTCGATGTGTTCCTGTAGGGTATCACCCGGCGGAGAAAGTATCGCTGGATCCTGGTGTACGACGGAGTCCATGGTGCGGGTTGGTGTTGAAAACGCTTTAATGGTAGTCTTCTATGGAAAGGATGCGGATCTGTGTAACTCGGCTCCAGTCGAGGCCCCCTTCTTTTTTTTCAGGAACAGGGTCGTGATCGGGCACAAAAATCAATCGGTAGTTGCCCGAAACATCGACCGCCAAGGCCCCTTTGCGCGCTCCAGATAGCTCATGACATCTCAAGGCAGGCAGTGTTCTCAACAGGGACAGATTGGGTGCTGCGCTGAGATCCATCAGCCTTTGATTCACTTTCCGCGCCATCGTACCGAAGGACTGGAGCATCCGTTTCGGATCCGTCAGTTGTTTTTGGAGTTTATGACTGGAGTATCGAATCTGCACGACGAAAATACAAATAATTAACGCAATGGGTTAATTATAACTCTAAAAAAGGTTTATTTGGCGATACCTGGAAATGGATCGAAGATCCGGTTCTTCATACCCCGCAATTTCAGGGTTGCCGGACGTTATTGTACGTCACAGCCCACGGTTTGTCCACAGCCCACGGACGGAATCCGTCGCAACTCCCATCCCCCCACCCCATAAAAAAACCCCCGAAAGCGGAGGTTTTTAGTGGGTTTTGTTCTGGACTACTCAGTCCTCGTCATCAATTTCGACCTCGGCCTGCAGTTTCGAGAGAAAATCCGAATACATCGAGGTGTTCGACGTGGCGTTGATCCGCACCACCCCGTCTCCGTCCGCTACGGCCGAACTCCAGTCGAGTTGATCGACTACATCGGCAATCGCCATATGGGCCGTCAACGGCGTCGTTTGGTTCGGGCTGATCACGATGCCATTGACATCGTCTTCCATCGAAAATTCGACTTCGTTCCGCACTTCAATTTCAAAGGCAACACTGTCGCGGGTGCCGTTGGCAAACAAGCACAACGCGTTGCCGCTGTCGTCTCCGAGTTGGATTTCGATCTCTTCGTAAGTACCTGCCGGAATGCTCGCCAACGGCAAGGCCGGAACCGACGTACCCGTGAGCAAATCGAAGGTGAATTCGCCCTCGATGTCGATTTCCACATCGTCTCCGTTGCTGTCGTCGTCTTCGAGTTCCACCTCGGTCAACACCGCATAGGCCGAGTTCAACACCACGGTCCCTTGGGTTTTTCCCGGATTGGGACCCGATTTGAGCGCAAGTGCATAGCCGGTAACCGGATCGCTCTTTTCGTCTTCAGAACAAGCCGTACCCAAGGCGAGCAAGGCCAAAGCAGGAAGCCAGATTTTTTTCATCGGTATGGGGTTCCGTTGGTGGTTAATACTCAAGAACGCGGCACCCAACCCAATTGTTTTGTCCCGGTTTTGCGAAGGTACACACAGTCTAAGATAGACCTCTGTTCCAGTCTTGTCCCAGTCGCTCGGTTCCTGCCAAGTGACCGAGTGACGACTATTTCAGAGGAAAGTCTTCGAAGTCATTCACTTGCAACGTCAGTAGTCCAAGATGAACATTCGTCTTTTCCGGGTTGAAAACCCGGACCCTAGTCGTCACTCGGCTCAGCCAAGCGACTGTTTTATTTTTCCCGTCGCTCGGTTCCTGCCGAGGGGCTACGTGCAGAGTGATGTATCAAAAACAGCATCAATGCATTTGGCAATAGGAAGTTGACCATGTTCACACATCTTGGAATTAAGTCGATCAAAAGTTTACAAAAAGTAAGATTGTTCTGATTTATTTGTTATTTTTGAACGGATTCAAAGAATAAGGTCTTTGATTCAAAGTGCAATAGAAATCTTTCGGCGTTGATGAAAACAACAAGATCCATAGAAAAAACGGTGAGCGAGCCGATCGAAGAGTATGAGCGCCTCATGTCAGGCGCGCCCATCCAGAACATTCGAACAGAATGGTTTGAGGTCGGTGATATGATCAAGAAATGCACGGTTTACGAAGAGTATACTCCGGTGCGCACTTCGGATAATTCGGGTGAATAGGGGGAGTTGCTATGCCCAATTGGAGTGAAGTTTTAGGCGAGATCAATGAAACTCAAAAAAGGGCTCCTCATGTCAATGCCCTCGACACGGTTCGCAGAAAGTACTTAGGGCGCATTGCGGAATTGACGAGCAGAAATGTCATTGCCTACTATTCTGGATGGCTCCAAAAGCCCAAATCACCAGATACAGCAGTGAATGATAAGGATAAGGCTGGTTTTATGTTGTCCATTCACAAATTGAATAAGTCATTGGGTTTGGATTTGATGTTGCACACTCCCGGTGGAGATCTCGCCGCAACAGAATCACTGGTTGATTATCTGTATTCTGTTTTTGATAGAAACATTCGCGTTATCGTACCTCAAATATCGATGTCGGCAGGGACCATGATTGCACTCTCTTCCAAAGAGATCATCATGGGTAAGCATTCTAACCTGGGTCCAATTGATCCTCAAATGGGTGGACTTGCCTGTCAAGCTGTACTCAATGAATTCGAGGAGGCCAAGCGAGATATAAAAGTCAATCCACAAGCAGCGGCTCTTTGGCAAGTGATAATCGGCAAGTACCATCCTACATTTTTAGGGGCTTGTAAACAAGCCATCGATTGGTCCGAGAACATCGTGGAATCCTGGCTCGAGAAGAATATGTGTTCTGGGGATCGGTCCAAGGTCAAGCCCATATTAAAGATGTTCTCAGACCATCAAGAACAGAAGTCCCATTCAAGGCATATTTCCAAGGAACAATGCACCAATGTTGGACTCAATATTGTTTCCTTGGAGGATGACCCCGATCTTCAAGACGCCGTGCTTACGACACACCATGCGTTTATGCATACGTTCTCAAATACTACAGCCGTAAAGATTATAGAAAATCACCTGGGCATTGCCTATATAGAGCAGTCTGTTCCGGTGCATTCGAGCTAACCTGTCTCGAAATGTGCCCCCAAAATTCGAGGATCTACAAAATCATCCATTTCTACCCTACTGACAATGCCGATGGGCCCCGCAGCTCGCGGCCCACGAAAACGGCTTGCCTGCAGCCTTGTAGCCGAGGGCGGTAATAAAACCAATGCTGGCGTCGTAGAGCGGATGGCTCTTGAACCGTGGGTCGGCATTGATGTCGACGTGCACTGTCACCTCGCCCAATCCGCGAAGCAGATTGGCGGTTTCCACCGCTCGATTGACCTCCTCCCACAAACGCGAATAGGCGTCTTTGGGCTTGGGAAGGACCTCATTTTGATGGAGTTCCCATACGCCTCTCCCCACATCCCACAAACAGACCACCGTCGAGTACTTGACCCACTCCCCCCGCACCTTGCTGTCGGAGCCCACATAAATCGAACCCTTGGGATGGGCGTCCAACCAGCCCTGCACATAACCATACACCTCTTCCACAGCCTGTCCGCGGTGGTCCAAAAAGCGGGCCGGGGTTTCCTTTTGGGGTCGTATGTGAGGGTCTTCAGCGCGCATGGCGTTCCCGAAGATAACCGAACTCCCGCATATTTCGTTCGCTGTCGGCCAAGGGAATGGCCTAAAATGGAATTGGGGGCCGAAGCCCCCAAAACCAACCAATCAAAAGAAAACGAAACCTAAACAATAGGATAACGCAGAGATGTCTCCCATCGTTTGTGCTCAGCCCCTCTTACTTTGTCAAAATATTGTTAAAGTCAGTCGACCAAGAAGTTGCTCGTCAGCGAACGCCCGTCTACCGACAGTTCCAGCACATAGGCCCCTCTGGCCAAACCGCGCACGTCGATGCTGAACGACTGTTCGCCCTGCACCCCTGTTTGGTTCCCCGAGCGCAACCGACGCCCGCTGAGGTCGATGACCCGCCATTCCACCTCGTGGGGTTCCGCGAGAAAGAGCTGCACGCCCAATCGATCCGAAGCCGGATTGGGAAATACCTTCAAGAGCTTATCGGGGCTGGGTTGATAGTAGGGCGTCGAAAGCGAATTTCCCAACGCAATGTTCTCATCACCCGCCTGATAGGGAAGCAATTGCAGAATGAAGTAGAACATCTCGTCGGAGGTATTCTCTCCCCACGACATGTTTTGGGGCGGGCTGTTCGGATTGTAGGGATTGTTGGCCGTGTTGTCGTAGGTGCACTCGGCATAAAAGATCGAACCCGCAGGGATCTTCTGCATAAACTCGGGTTTGTAGATCCCCTGCCAATTGAAGTCCCAGTCCGGGATTTCGATGACCCGAACGGTATCGCCTTGGGGGGTTTTATAATACATCTCCCATCGTGTGCCGATCAAGTGGGCGTGGGGCAAGATCCCAATCAGGCTGTAGTTCTGAGGCACGGTAAAGAACCGCTTGATGGGGGTCACCTGATGGGCGGGCAAAAACAGGTTGGTATACGCGTACTCAAAGTTGTTCACCTCGCGCTGAATCGGTTGGTCGGCAAAGAACACGTTGACATAACTGCTGTCGGTGGCCGCTACGGGACTGGGCGCATAGTGAATTTGCAACAGCACATCGCTGTTGGCCTTGAGCACCTGACCCGTGCTCGCGGGATAAAACTCTGCCACGGCTCCGGGTGCCCAAGCGGTATGGAAATCGTCGATTTGGTTTTGGGGAATACCGAACCCGCCAAATGCGGGAAAGCCATAGCCGGGAGTAGAAGCATCTAAAGCCTGTCCGGCGCCGACGTGTTCGCTCACGATCAGCGCATGGTGCACCACACTTCGGTTGCCCGCTCTAAACTCCAGCGCCTTGATTTCGCGGTCTTGGGTCAGTCCGGTGGGCAGCACAAACACCCGATATTCATCTTGGTTATTGCCACTTACGGGATAGGCCTCGGCCATGCTCAGCACCAGATCGGGTGTTCCCAGCACCGATCCACTCGGAAAAATCGGCAGGGCGGGTTCGAGGTTCGGATCGCCCTGAGGCGCACCGGCCAGGGCCCAGTCGTGGATGAGTTGTTTTTCTGCCGCGCTCAAAATGCGCTCGCCCACCAGGTTCGAATATTGGGCACTCGGGGGCCAAGGAGGCATATAGCCGCTTTGGGTCACCTGATCGATCATGCTCGCCCAGGCCGACACTTCGGCGTAGTTGGTAAAGGGCATGGGGCCGATTTCTCCCGGCCTGTGGCAGGAGGTGCACTTGGCATACACGATCGGGGCAATGTGTTCGCTAAAATTCGGCTGGGCGCGGAGCGCACTGAATCCGAGCAGGGTGAATAGACCGACGAACGTTGCTTTGATGAGTTGTAGGGAAAGCGTTGCTTTCATGGGATGTTGGGAAAGGTGATTTTGCACCCGACGGCTGGGGTTTCGGCTACATCAGGTTTGTGTCCGTTTTGGAGCGCGGTCAGGGCGTTGTACAAATCGCGTTCGGAGGCGGTGCTTTTGCGTTTTCCGGGACGAGCATGACTGTTTTCGATGCGCCCGCTGTACTGAATGCGTCCGCGCTCGTCGAGCACGAAACATTCCGGCAGTGTTGTCGCGCCTTGTTTTTGCGCCATTTGAAAAGCGGTGGAACCGACGTAGATCGCTCCGTTGAGGCTATATCGTTCGCAAAAGGACCGCGCTAGGGCCTCGGTCGTGTTTTGCACCGGGAAATAATACGAAAAAGCCACCTCGGGAAAGGCCTTTTCCAAGGCGCGGAGTTCGGGGGTCTGGCTCTTCGAAATGGGACATTCGGGCGAGAGAAACACCGCCACGCTCCACTGCGTTTGTATCGCGGCAGATGGAGTGGGAACGGCGGGGATGGGCCCTCCGAACCAACCCCACAACAACATGGCGAAAGCGTGGATCATGCGAATTAGAATCGACTGAAAGTTAAAGGTTTAATCTGAAACGTCCGAAGTGGATGCTTCGATGACTCCACTCCGGCGATCGGTGGCATCTTTGCGCCGAAATCCACCGAGCCGATGAATCTCTTTCAAGCCGTCCTGATTGCTGTCATCGAAGGCATTACCGAATTCCTTCCGATCAGTTCTACCGGGCATATGATTATCGCCAGCACCTTGATGGGCATCGAAAAAGAAGCGTTCACCAAGCTCTTCGAGGTGTCGATTCAACTCGGCGCTATTCTGTCGGTCGTGGTCCTCTACCGCGATCGGTTTTTCCCGCTCACCCGCTGGGCTTTTTATGGTAAACTCCTGCTGGCGGTGGTTCCCGCCTTGCTGCTCGGGGCGTTGTTTTCCGACCGCATCGACGCCTTGCTCGAAAACCCATTGGTGGTGAGTCTCACGCTGTTTTTGGGCGGTTTTGTCCTCTTGTTTATCGATCGGTGGTTCCAAACCCCGCGCATCGAAACCGCCGAAGACATCGCTCCGCTCAAGGCATTTTGGATCGGATTGTGGCAGTGTTTGGCGATGATTCCCGGAACCAGCCGGAGCGCGGCGTCCATCATTGGGGGCATGCAACAGGGGTTGAGCCGAAGCGCGGCGGCCGAGTTTTCGTTTTTTCTCGCGGTGCCGACCATGGCGGCGGCTACGGGATATAAGTTGCTCAAAGCGTTTCGGGACGATTCGGCCATGCTCTTCAACCCAGACAATCTGCTCTTGCTCGTGATCGGCAATGTCGTGGCCTTTGTGGTGGCCCTGTTGGCCATTCGGTTTTTTATCGGCTATCTCCAGAAAAAGGGCTTTGCGCTTTTTGGTTGGTACCGGATTGGGGTGGGGGCGGTGTTGCTGGCGCTGTATTTTACCGGGAATCTCGGCGGTTGATTTTGGACACGAAATATTATTAGGAGAGACACTTTTTTCAATAAACTTCAGCATATCGAAGTGGCTGAAGCAAGCCAATCATGACAAATTTGGCTGAGGTATTCTTTTGGTGTAAGTGGGTCTTCGCTACAGTGCCTTCCGGCTACGCCGATGAGCATTCAAAGATGCCCTGCGCTGTTCATTCCCTCTCTACGACTTTGGTGTGCACTCCGCTCCCGCGGGGGGCTTCTTTCTTTGCTGCTCCAAAGAAAGAAGGAAAGAAACGAGCTTTTTTAAGCGGAGTTTATTGGTTGACGGCCTTTGGCCGAGTCCTGCTCCTTCACGGTTGCAAATTCTATCACAGAGGGGTCGCGGTTCTTCAGGGCCGTTGCAGCTGGGTGCGACTCGGCGTCGCTGTCCTTGGGTTTTCTAATTGACGCTATCCGGATTCGAGTAGCAGCAGTGAACTTGATAATCGAACAACTTGTTCCTCTTTCGGGCGCATTATCATTTCAGGGGTTTTAGTCCACGAATGAAGTCCCACAAGTTTCACTAACATCCTATTAGGAACACTTACTGAAAGACTGTCTTATCAACCCTGTTGAACATTTTTTCGAGCAGTTCCTTGGAAATTCCGCCGACGATGAGTTCGAATCACCGCGCCTCAGGGCCGCGAGATTTCCACCCGTGTCGGGCCAGGAGTCCCAACCCTTCGCGGAATTCTCTCCACAGCGTAGAACGGCTCATTTGACTGAATTCCAGCCCATCACGCGTTTCCACATCCACAGCGTCCCAGCGAATCCCGTTTTGGTCCCGGGCCAAGAGCGCGAGTTCCAAATCGAGCAAGAACCCTTCGCTTCGGGTTTGGAGCGCCAACTCGAGTCCCTTGGGCGAAAATCCTTTTAACCCACATTGGGTGTCGGGGTGTTTGAGTTTCAAGACCCGTCTGTTGAACGACAACAAGGCGGTCGAAATGCGCTTGCGCGCTGGGGGCAATTGGTTTTGATAGCGTTCGGAGCGACGTCCAAAGACCACATCGGCCCCGTCGATCAACCGATCGACCACGGCTTCCACCGATTCGGGTACAAAGGGGTAATCGCTGTCGGTAAAAACAAAATAATCCGCATCCTCTGCGGCCAATCCACGCCGCACCGTTGCGCCTTTGCCTAGTTGTTGGGAGGAGCTCATCACAATCCAACCGGAATCCAGCAGGTTTTGAAGGACTTGATTAGGTGTATAAACAGGGCCGTCAAGACTCAAGATGGGCTGCAGGGCCACTTTGTGCTTCAGCCTTGACCGAAGTTCGGCCAGACCTTGTTGGAGTCTTAGGTCGGTATCGGGTAGCCAGCGGTGCAGGGGAAGCACCAAATTCAAGGTGGGGGCGGAAATAGACACGGTGGTCAAAAGTACTAACTTCGGCTCCCCGTCGTTTTGAACGGGGTTTTGACTGGGTTTTGTCTGGGTTTGTACTCCCCCTCCACCATGCGGAATTGTTGGCATCAGGGCCGGTTGGCGGTCGCATTTGTTTTGGCCTCTGTGGGTTGCGCCCGGCTCGGGGCCCAAACCCGAGAAGGGGCCTGGACCGACTATCTGTCGTATCGCTCGGCCATTGCGGTGGTTCATCAGGGAACACAGGTCTTTACGGCCACCGATCAGGGCGTTTTTGAATACGACGAAAACGGGGGCGGCATTCGGACCTACAGCAAGGTCAATGGGCTGAGCGACTTCGATTTGAGCGCCATCGGTTGGTCGGAAGCGGCTGGAGGTTTGTTGATCGGCTATGCCTCGGGCAACCTCGATGTGCTGGTGGACGGTTCGGTGTCCAATTACGCGGACATCAAGCGTTCGGCTTCCGTTTTTGGCAGCAAACGCATCAACGATTTCGTTTCCTGGGGCGATACAGCGTTGATCGCCACCGATTTTGGCATCGTGGTGTTCGATGTTCGGTTGGGATTGTTTCGCGATACCTGGCTTTTGGGCACAGGGGGAACCCAGCTTAAAATCAATGCCATCGATTTGGACAAACCGGGCAACCGTTTGGTCGTCGCCACACCGATGGGTTTGCTTTCGGCTCCCCTCGACGGGGCTTTGCGGAATCCGAATTCGTGGACGTTGCTCCCGGGATCTCCAGTTCGAGCCGTCACCCAATTGGGGCGCAATGGCGATTGTCTAGTCTATTCGGTGGCCACGTCCAATCCCAATCTCGATTCGCTCTACTGTCTCCAAGCCGGTGTCCGCAGCGCCATGCCCGACCCCAATTCGGGCAAGGTGTACGAGATCGAAACGGTCCTAGGCGGCATCGAAATTGTGACCACCTTCCACGCCACGGTCTACGGTCCTTCGTTTCAACGGCTGGCCAATATTGCCCCCGATGGAGGCGCCCTCAATGCCCTGCAGCCCAGGGCAATGTCGTTTAACCTCGAAAAAGAGCGCTACTACATTGCGGATGCAGGGTTGGGAATGGCGCGGGTGGTCGACCGGGTTTTTGGGGAGTTCATCAGTCCCACTGGGCCTGCGGTCAACGATGCGTATTCGCTGGTGCACGAAGGCAGCGAACTCTATGTGGCCGCGGGAACCTTGAATGACGCAGGTCAAAGTGCCTTTAACAACAAAGGGGTCATGATCCGAAAAGACCTGGGCCAATGGGTGCAATACGACGGTTTCGCCTTGGGCGATGTGCGTGATGTCCTTTCGGTGGCTCCCGACCCGTCCGATGCGGATCGCTTTTATGCGGCTTGTTGGGGAAGGGGGTTGGTCGAGTTTGACAACGGTGTGGTTGCGGAGCGCTATACCCAAGCGAATACGGGCGGGGCCATTGGACCGGTGGGCAACCCGGCTGACAGCATTTACTACATCGGTTCGGTGGCCTTCGACTCCGATCGCGATTTGTGGTGCACGACGGCGTTGACGGACCGCAGTTTGGCGGTTCGGCGCAAAAATGGAAGTTGGCAGAGTTTTTCTTTGGGATCTACAGCTGGGACCACCCGTGCCGCCCAGCGTCTGATGATTCGCAGCAACGACCAAATTTGGGTGCAGGTGCAGAGCAATGGGTTGGTGGTGTTTGAAGAAACCGAAAATGGCTCGCGCTTTAAAGCCCTGAATGCCACAGCGGGTTCGGGGGGGCTTCCCAATACGCTGGTCTTTGGCATGGCCGAAGACGCCGATGGAGAGGTCTGGGTGGTGACGGAAACGGGTCTGGGTGTGTTCTACGCCCCCGATAACATTTTCGAGAACGGGGCCAATTTCGATGCCCAGTCCATTTTGGTCGAGACCGAAGAGGGGATTGTCGAGCGGTTGTTCGATGGGCAACCGTTGCTGAGCATTGCCGTAGATGGGGCCAACAAGAAGTGGATCGGCACCCGGGGCAACGGGGTGTTTTATCTGAGCGCGGACGGAACGGAGGAGATTTATCACTTTACCGCGTCGAACAGTCCGCTGCTTTCGGACAATGTGCGGAGCATTTCGATCGATCCGAACACGGGCGAGGTGTTTTTTGCGACCGATCGGGGGTTGGTTTCGTTTTTGGGCTCGGCCACCGAAGGTTCGGAGGTGTTTGGTACGCTCGAGGTGTTTCCCAACCCGGTGCGCCCTGGTTATACTGGCCCGATTCGCATTCGGGGTTTGGTGACCAATGCGCAGGTCAAGATTACGGATCTCAATGGGGGTTTGGTGTTTGAGACCCGGGCCGAAGGGGGTCAAGCGGAGTGGATGGGGACGGATTTTTCGAACCGTTTGGTGCGCACGGGGGTGTATTTGGTGTATCTCACCAACGACGATGGCAGCCAGACGGCCGTGGGCAAGGTGGCTATTGTGCGTTGAGCCGAGACTGCGATGCCGGTTGAATCGCGTTCTATTCTGGTGCTCCGGTTGATACGCTATGGAGAGCAGAGCGGGGTGGTGCATGCGCTCGAACCCGAATTCGGACGCATTGCGGTGTATGTTCCGGGCATCAATCGCGGAAAGGGCAGGCTTTCGGCGGGGCTTTTTTTGCCGTTGAGCATGCTCAGGGTGTCGCTGTTTCGCAAGACGTCAGACCTTAAACACAGCCTGCCGACGGTGCGCGAGGCGGAGGCGGAATACCGGTACGAGCGGCTGTACGACGATCCGTATCGGAGCGGGATTGCTTTGTTTTTGGCGGAGTGGTTCGACAAGGCGATTGCGGAGCAGGGTTCGATTGAGTCGCTGTGGGTGTTTGTTCAGGCGGCGCTCAAGGCCTACGATCATTGCGCGGAGGTGGTCTTGTTTCCGCACTGGATTTTGGCTAAAACGGCTTCGTTTTTGGGGTATGCGATCAAGGCGGCTCCGGGTCCGGATTGGTATTTTGATGGGGAACAGGGTGGGTGGATTCGGATGGCGGGTGGCGAAAGGGCTTCTGGAACCGACAGGCTGCTTTCGTCTCTCGTAGGGGCCGATTTCGACGAGATGCAGTCGATGACTTCTACGGCTTCCGAACGGGCGAAGCTGATTGAACTTTTGCTTGATTTCCACCGGCGTCATTTGCCGGGGATGGGCGAGTTGAAAAGTCTGGAGGTGCTGCGCGTGCTTTGGGGTTAGACGGGGTCGCCACAGGGGGGCGAGCGGCAAGGAATACGACGAACACACGGGCCAGTATTACTACGGTGCGCGATACCAAGACCCTTTGCTGGGCATTTGGCTCAGTCCCGATCCAATGTTCTTTGCCCGCCCCAGCCTAACGCCCTACAATTTCGTTCAGAACAACCCCATTATGTTGATGGACCCGACGGGGTTGTTGGATAATGGGGGTGGGGATCCTCCCACAAAGGATGGAAACTGCATGCTCGACGAGGTGTCGGTTACCGCGATAGGGAGGTCGTTTCCTATTAAGGATATGTGGCCTTCGGAGGGTGGCGAAAATGAATTAGGGTCAACACCTGTAATGGCTTCTTTGCAGGGAACCGGGGCCATCATGGATGCAACATCGGCACTAGTCGTTGATATTCTTGAAGAAGGCATTTATGTGAATCCAGAAATTGTTCATGCCGCATCTGTTGCAACCGCCGGAATACTAGTTGACGATCCATCCGGAGTAGGTGTTCTAGACGACCCACTGATACTTTTAGCGTGGCTTGGTGCTGGTTCTGCCGTGATGACCGAGTATATGCAACAAAGCACCCAGTTATATCACTTGGTGGCCTTAGAAACGCGGATGTACCCAGTAATGAAATTTGGACAGGAGACGCCCAATGGCGAGATAATGCTACAGGCTGGAGAGGTCTGGAAACTAGGAACAACGAGTCAATTCAAAGCAAATGGAGAGCAAAATCGTTATTCAGAAAAATGGCTGAAAAAAATGGGATTACGGTTTGTTCGTATAGGACCCCCTGGTCCGAGAGCACAAATATTGTTTGAGGAATGGTTGCAGTTGTATTTTAGGAGGCAACAAACGGGACGTTTGTATCCTGGGAACAAAAAATTGGGATAACGCACTGAGTTAAAGAAATACCATCGTTTTATGGAATTCGGCATTGCACAATACATGCAAGATAATGTATGTGACAAACTGGTCTTTATCAGGGCATTAGAAGTTCATCTTGAAGCCTCTTTTGCCGATGGTAGTTATGGGCAGTCGGTAAATGAAGTGCTCTTTGGGCTTCAATGTTTACCGGACGATGCTTTCGTTTATTCAAAAGAGTTGCAAGAACGACGTGATTTGGGTTTGCCCTATGGCATGAGTTATTCTAAACGGAAAAAACTTATTCTCATGAGGATTCCGGTGAATCATGCTGCAGTTTTTGAAACGTCGGACGACTCGGAAATTAAGAATTTGGTTTTGAAAGCCTTTGAATTGAGTATTGCGGGCTTTGAGGAGCTGAATGTAAAAGATTTTAATTACAAGGCATTTTGTGTCGATTTGGTGAGATTTTCAAAAGATTGGATTCAAGCGTCGTTGATAGAAAAGCGAGATTAGTGTGTTTTTAGTACGTGGGTCTTTACCTTAGACTATGTAATACAAAAGAAATGGAAGAAAATCGATGCAATCAATTTTGGAATATCATTGAGAATCACGTCAGGGAAGGCGAAACTGGCCAAGGCATTGATTATAGTCTGCTTGCGTTGAGTCTCGTCGAGGACGATGGTTCTAGAGCTTCGGACTTTGAACAGTGTCTTCGGTATTATTTACGAGTGAGTTACTGCCACAATGTCCTGGGAATTTTGAGGGCGTTAATGGGCTATGTTTCAGATGACGTATTTCTAAACTACCGTTGTGCATTGATCTTGGCCGGAAGAGATTTGTTTATGCAGAGTGTCAACGACCCTATGCAACTGGATCGTTTTGTCCTACCCTGTGTTGAGTCAGAAGAAATATTGTCGGTGTCGGAGATGGCATATCAAATTATGCGAAAACAACACAGTGACGCTTCCAATCCCAGGCTGGATTGGTCGGATTTTTATGATTACAATCTTCCGGACTACGATTTAGATGGGGAGGAATGGCGAGGCACTGAGAAGTTAGAAAATCTGCGTGCAAGAATCAAATCATCCTTAAATCTATAGCTGAACTGAAGTATGGCATTTCATGTGCTTGAAGATAGAGCCCTTGGTTTTGAACACAATGAAAAAGGAAAGAGAAATACTGATGTGAAGATTTGGAGGTTTTCTTATTTGAACGACTAACCTTGATGTCTTTCGATTGAAGTTCGTTCAACCGCAAATTAAAATGAAGCGGTGTTGTAGGACTTACCCCAACCCCCGGCCTACCCCTCCACGCCCCTCTGTCCTGACACGCGCTGCTTCGTCAGGGCGCTTTTTCAATTTCCGATATCTCGGGCTCGGCTCGGCAGCGGCTCTGGGGATTTTATACAACAAATTCTACGGAATCCGTCGCGGCTCGATTGGTTTCGGGTTGGAGGGTCAACATCTTCGTGATCAGTGACTATTGCCCCTGTTATCGTTCAGGCGCGAATGGTCTATCCCACAATTTGTATTGAGGCTATCTTTCATCAATGACCACGTTGTACGGAAATCGTTGGAGGGTAACGGGAAAGCATCGCCCAGAAGGCACTTTCGGCCGAGCTCTTAATATCCTGGATCCAACCTACCAAACGTTCGTCAGTCCTTATGACTCGAGTTACTATTGTCAGGAGGCGTTCAACCAAGATGAATATGAGCGTGATCGTTGCATCTGCATGTGGTTCCCAGAGGATGCGGATACGTCGCTGCACTGCGAAGCAGAAAGGGTGTATTGGTATCATCCGGATTATTTGGGGCATACTTGCCCTGAGCGGTCTTGGGATGAGTTTTGGGCAAAGCCAGTGGAAGTAAGTCGAAGGGCGGAGTTTGTAACGGACGAAGCCGGAAGGCCTTATCAGTATTTCGCGTACATGCCTTTTGGGGAGCCTTTCGTGGAACAGCATGCTGTGAATGGGTTTTATTCAACGCCGTATCGATTTAGCGGCAAGGAATACGACGAACACACGGGCCAGTATTACTACGGTGCGCGATACCAAGACCCTTTGCTGGGCATTTGGCTCAGTCCCGATCCAATGTTCTTTGCCCGCCCCAGCCTAACGCCCTACAATTTCGTTCAGAACAACCCCATTATGTTGATGGACCCGACGGGGTTGTTGGATAATGGGGGAGGCAAGAAAGGGGGGTGTGGGTGTCCCGATCCGCCGTGTGGTTCACAACCGTTTGGTCCGCAGCCTAAACCAGAGACGCCAGGGCACAATGGGTGGAGTGTTATGACGGGAGAGAATCCTTCGAATGCAGGGGGAAGCGGATCTGGCACGGCGCATTTAACCAATGAAGCACCGGTCAATGGAGATCGGAATGGGCAACAGAATTTAACATTCAATACGAATCAGAGAGCCCAGGAAAACATTGAATTTGGACGCAATATCACATTCGCATCAGGCTTGACAACAACAATTTGGGGTGAGTCACTCAAGTCCGGAGCCAATTTGAAGCCAAAATATGCGCAAAGTGGTTGGAATGCACTTAAGTTAAAGAGTCAGTCAGATTTACTGATGAAATATTCGAGGAATTTTAGTAACGTTGGGTATGTTTCTAATGCACTAGATCTGGGTCTAAGTTTGGCACATTACAATTTAACGGATAGATCATTCGGTGATAAGGTTCAGTTGGGAGTTAATTGGGGAATAGTTGTGATGGGGTTTAGTGGAGATCCTAGGTTTCAGACTGCATCAATTATTTTGGGGGTAATGGAGAATGCCAAAGCTTTTCAGGGTTTTTATGATTATGCGAATTTTCTTGAAAAGGATGGCATTATATTTTCATATAGTGGTATGACATTTATTTATTATTATCCACAATGATGATTATATACTTATACGAATACTTGTTCTACAGGTCTTATGATTTTATCAGTTCGACTGGTAAAAATAATGTACCATTTATTGCCTCACATTTATTGACTTCACAAATTTCACTTCTATTGCTTGTCATTTCATTGTTCTTCACGGATGAGCGGAATGTTATGACTTTGGGCTATGTTTTTGTAGGAGTCGCCTTGTTATTCTATTTATTGAACTATTATTTGTTTCTCAAGGATGAGAAGTATTTAGTCGTTTTGAAGAAATACGAGAATGAGTCATCGCGTCAAAAGAAATGGGGTAGAATTGGCGTGGTTCTAACTTTAGTTTTCATTTTCTTTTTAATGTTTGTAGAATAGGTCTAGTGATTTGGAATTGATCTAGAATTGTAGCCTGCCCAAAAGTTTGTCCGGTTAAAAGTAGAGGCATACGTTCCCTCAACCCCGCTCCACCCCTCCACTCCCCTGTCCTCATATGCGCAGCGTCGTCAGGGTACCCTTTCAATTTCCGATTTCCCGGGCTCGGCTCGGCAGCGGTTCTTGGGATTTCATGCAGAAAATCCTGCGGAATCGGTCGCTGGGGGTTTGGGCTAAGCGTTTCGGATCGAGAGAGTCGATATTGTAGGAGTCAGGCGTTCATGCCCGCCCCAGCCTAACGCCCTACAATTTCGTTCAGAACAACCCCATTATGCTGATGGACCCGACGGGGTTGTTGGATAATGGGGGTGGGGGCGGTGGTGATCCTGAGCCAATTTATCCGTGTAAGTGTGAATTGGATGTGATCACAGTTGTTGCTTCTCGTCCTGAAGGTGTCAGTATAGATAGCAAGGAATTGCCTAGTCTTTCTTGGACTTCGGAGGACAGTCCAATGATTTATGGAATGTCTATGGAGCAGTATCAAAGGGACTATCCACAGTATAGGGGCATGAGTGGTGCCGAGGTGCACGAAAAGTATAGAAATAGTGGTGATCAGCAGAGGTTTGAAGAGTATTGGGCACAAGAGCAGCTGTAAGCTTCCCCTAAAACCGGGCCATTGTAAAATAGAGGTTTCAAGGGCTTAGGGTTGAGTGGTTTGAAAGATTGGTGGACGGTTGGCCAATGCTTTGTGGGGGCGGTGATAGTTGTAGTCCTCGATGTATTCTTGGGTCTTGATTCTCACCTCTTCCAAAGTACGAAAGACGTATGTGTTGAGCAATTCGCGGCGGATGCTTCCGTTAAGGCGTTCGATATAGGCGTTTTGCGTGGGTTTTCCGGGTTGTATGTAGGTCAGGGTGATTTTGTGGAGTTTGCACCACTGATCCAGCTTTGCACTGATAAATTCCGGGCCATTGTCTACACGGATCATCTCGGGGAGCCCGCGTTCGGGCTTTAAGCGCTCCAAGACGCGGATTACACGCTGTGCAGGTAAAGAGCTATCCACCTCCATATCAAGGACCTGACGGTTGTAGTCGTCCATGATGTTGAGGATTCGATAAGGCCTTCCGTCCCAGAGACTATCGTGCATAAAGTCGATGCTCCAGACTTGGTTGGGGCGTTGTGGCTGAAAGAGTGCTTGTTTGACCCTTGCCGGCAGACGCTTTTTGCCTCTTCTGCGGATGTTGAGTCCCATGGCCGTGTAGACCCGGTAAACACGCTTAAAATTCCAACGAAAGCCTTTGATTCTCATCCTGTGATGACTCTGCCAAACCCCGATAGAAGGATGCTTCTCAATCAGTGTGGTGAGTTCCTGGACAATCGGTAAATCGTCTTTGGGCTTTTGGGTGTATTGCGCCGTACTACGCGCCAAGCCTATGCTGCGGCAGGCTTGGCGCTGACTGTGTCCGTGCTCGTTGATCAACGCCTGAGCGATTGCACGCTTGTCCTCAGGCGCCCCACTTCTTTTCGATGACCTGCTTTAAGGCATCGTGCATCATGCTCAGCTCAGCGTACATCCGCTTGAGCCTTCCATTCTCATCCTGCAACTCCTTGAGCTGCTTGAGTTGGCTGGCATCCATGCCTCCGTACTTGGCCTTCCACTGGTAGAAAGTCGCATTGCTGATACCGTGCTCCCTACACAGATCAACAACCTTGACCCCAGCCTCGTGCTGACGCAGGATCCCAACGATTTGGTGTTCGGTAAACTTGCTCTTCTTCATGGCTACTGAGTTTAAAAGTAGCCCTTGACCGTCCAAAAAACAGCGGCGAAATACTCATCGCTGAATTTTCCCTCTACTTTTAACTGGCCGAAGAATGGGGAAGCCTACACAGCAAAGAGAACATGACGCAGAAATAGTCGCACGACTTGGAAACTTTGCATTATACGGGTCTTTAATAAATTGGTCCCCTTCGTTTGTACTGCCTGCTGGCGCACGTTTTGTGGGTCCAAGTCAGGCAGGCCGAATGGCTTCAAGCGGGGTAAGCAGAGTACAGGCTAATTCTTTGAAAGAGTATAAATCTCTGGTCCAACGACTGTCAAAGGAAGATTCAGAATTGACGTTAGTGGAGTTGAAGATGTTTCAAACATTGACAGAGCGTTTTGGTGGGAAGTTACGATATGACTTGAATCCGGTTCACGGTAGATTTCTAAAACCCCACGTACAAGTCGAGGGATTAGGTAAAAGTCTTGAATCGAGACATGTTTGGTTAGGTCCTGGAGTAAGATAAAATTTGATTGTGGAAACGCATATAAATAATTTCTTGAAGTCATTCTTCGGAATTTTTGATGCTACATTGGATAAATGTAGAATTCATGATAATATAGTTTTTGGCAATATCCGATGGAATGATGACCATGAATCTCAAGATTTTTCGTGGAAAAACAATGTAGAGAAATCAGACTTAATAAAATCAACATTGCTTTGTGAATATTTGACAGATAATAAGTTAATGCATATGGATAAAATCATGATATCAAAAAGCGAATTAGAAAAACGACTTGTAGAATCGGGATGGAGTTTTAGCGATGCACAGGATAGTATTGATGATTTACTTTCCCTCGAACTAAGAATGGTTGATGACGGTATAGAGACAGATTCATTTTTCGTACATTTTTAATAACTCAGCACATGGAATTTGATTGAACGACTAACCTTCATGTCTTGCGACTGAAGTTCGTTCAACCGCAAATCAAAACGCATCCCGCCCCCAAAATCACTCCCCTTTCGGAGTAGTACTCGGCGAACGCGAAGCGGCTTTGCCCAGTTGCACCGTATACAACAAGCTCTCCAACTCAAACATCAGGCTCCGTTTGTCGATTTCGGGCGCAAAACAAAAGCCCTCTATGGTAACAATTTGACCGAGGTCTTCCGCATAGATGCTGTAGCTCAGGAACGGTCCGCCCATAAAATCGCGTTCTACCTTCCACAGCCCCCGCGCTTCGTAGGCAAAGCGGTTGTCAAGGCTCAACGGAAGCAAGGCAGGAGCGGGCTCCATTTCGGTCTTCATGTAGCTGCCCTCCAACTGTCCGGGTACAAACTGCTTGCATACGCTATCGCGGTGGGCCATCAGACCGTTTCCCGCGGACAGAGAATCCTCGGCATACGGACGGGTGTAGATCATCACACACAAATCTCTGCGGCTGTTGCGGTTCCAGAAAAGAGTAACGTCGTCCCGATCGGTAGACAGCCGAAACCCGGGCGTCAGTTGAAAGGTCAACCCGAGGGATTTCATCAGTTTGCTTTGGGGCGCGGGTTTGGCCTTGTTGCGCCCGAGCAGGTGCAGGCGCTCTTTCCGGGTTATCTCGTCCGCCAATTCGGGCCCTTTGGACCGCACCAACGCCTCGAGGGTCTCGGGACGCTCCGAACCCAACCACCAAACCGTTTGCGGGCTGGCCCAACGGTTGTCGAACCGCTTAAAGGCTTCGGTACTATCCGTTTCGAGAAAAATCAAATTGCGCGTTTTGCGCATCAAGTCAGCGAAGTCCTTCGGCTCGATGTGCACCACCCGAAATCGCGGTTCCATTTGGGGCAGACCTTCGACCGGTTCTTGGAGAATGCTGCGCAAGGCGTGACCCGGGGCCGAGTCCCACAACGCATCCGAGGCCACCACCATCACTTCCAAAGCCGCCCCATTGCTGCCCGGCAAAACACGCGCCTTCGAATCCGATCCCTCAGAGCACCCCAGCAACAGGACCGCGAGACCCAATCCTAACCCCTGGGCACAACGGGAGCGCAGCATCAGCCTTTAACGTGAATCTTGAGCTTGGTACCCGCCTTTAAGCTCTTGGCATTGCGGATTTTATTCCACTCCATAATGTTGTCGGCCGAAATGCCCGGATACTGACGCGCAATGCTGTAGAGCGTATCTCCGGGTTGCACCTTGTAGTACACCACCGCCGATTCGGGCTTTTTGTTTTGCAGCTCCGCCACCGTCTTGGGCTCGGCTCCGGCCGGAAGGGCCTCGTCGGTAGGGGTAGCCTGAGCCACCGCAGCCGATTCCGCTTTGGTGCTGTCGCTATCGGCGGTTTTGGCCACCACCGTGGCCGTTTGCGGCCGTTGACCCGCAGGCTCCGAAGTCCGAATGGCCAAGCGCTGACCAGTATGAATGGTGCTCGAACGCAGGTTGTTCCAGTCCTTGATGTCCGATACCGATACATCGTATTTGGCCGCAATGCGACCCAGACTTTCGCCCCGGCGGACTTTGTGGGTCATATAACGCGATTCGGGTTGCTGCTTCCGCGTTTCGGCCGCCAAGCGCTCGGCTTCCAATTCGCGTTGGTTCGCGAGCAAAGCCAAGGTGCGAATCGAATCTTCGTACGAATAAAACAAACCCGCTTTGCCCAAAGGCAGTTGCACCGGAAGCGGGGTCACCTCGGTACCCGGCACATAGTCTTTTTTGTAGACCGGATTGAGATAGTCCAATTGTTCTGACGGAATCGACAACAGGGCCGAAAGTTGGTTGAACGACATGGGATGGGTCAAAACCACCGCCTCCACCGCGTGGAAATCAAAAGCGGGTTGCAGCGGGTGCAATCGGTAGTCGCGGGCATGGGCCATGGCATAGTTCACCGCGATAAAAGCCGGCACATACCCCCGGGTTTCCGCTGGCAAATACGGACTGATGGCCCAAAAATCCATCGCCCCTCCGCTCTTGCGAATGGCCTTGCGCACATTGCCCGGCCCCGAATTGTAGGCGGCCAAAGCCAGATTCCAATCCCCGAAAATCCCATACAAGTCCTTGAGATAGCGGCAAGCCGCGTCGGTCGATTTTTTCGGATCGCAGCGCTCGTCCACATAGCTATCGACATCCAGCCCGTATTGCTTGCCCGTGGCGGGCATAAACTGCCACAACCCCTTGGCGCCCACCCGGCTGGTGGCATCGGGTCTCAAAGCCGATTCCACAATGGCCAAATACTTGAGCTCCTGGGGCATATCATAACGCTCCAAGGCCTCTTCAAACAGCGGAAAATACAAGTCCTGCTCCCCCAACATCCGCGCCATCTGCTCGCGGCGCCGGTTCAAATAGAGGTCGATGAATCCCTGAATGGTGCTGTTGTACGTCAACTTCAACGGCGTCCGTGCATCGAGTTGTTTCATCCGCGCCCGAACCACCTCGGCGGGAAACACCGGGGGCACACTGTCCCACAGGGCACTGCTGGCCATCGGATAGCTCCGCTTGTCCATCGACAAAACGAGCAGACTATCGATGTGTTTGAGGGTCGAAGCGTCTTGAAAAGCGGTATACAAACGAGCGCTGTCGGGCCCGCCAACAACAGATTCAACTTGTTGAGCTTGAGCGCTTAAACTCAAAATAAAAAGGCCTAAAGCCGGAACGATTCGATTTCTGTGCATATGGGTCTATATCAGGTGCTTAAGCTAGCACTATGCCAGCGAACCCCAGTCAACCTTCGATTCAGTTATGAACGCGAAATTGTGAATGGAATTGTCTGGAGAACAGCAAAAGTCGTTCCTCAAAAAAAGCGGGGGCCATGATCTGGGTTCCCAGGGGCAAGCCGTTCTTACCCAGACCGGTAGGCAGGCTTATCGCCGGAATTCCCGCAATATTGGCCAGGACCGTAAAAATGTCCTCGAGATACATCACGGTCGGATCGGCCGATTCCCGGTTGAGCGGAAACGCTTCGTGGGGGGTGGTCGGACTCAGCAAAAAGTCATAATCGGCAAAGACGCGGTCGGTCCAGTCGCGCACCATGCGCCGGGCCTTCTGGGCCTTGCCGTAATAGGCATCATAATAACCCGCGCTCAATACAAAGGTGCCGAGCAGAATCCGGCGCTTTACCTCGGTTCCAAATCCCTGGGTGCGCGATTGCTTGTGCAATTCTTCGAGGCTTTCGGTTTCGGGAGCCCGATACCCGTAGTGCACCCCGTCAAAGCGGGCCAAATTGCTCGAGGCCTCCGAAGTGGTCAACAAATAATAAATCGGCACCAACTGGTCGAGGTGGTCAAAGTCGACGGCTTCTACGTGGTGGCCTTGGGTTTTCAAGGCTTCGACCACTTCGGCAAAATGCACTTTGGCCGAAGGAGCCAAACCGGGGTGATCGAGCGCGGGTTTGAGCAGGGCGATGCGCTTGGGGCGGGGGTCGTCTTCGAGCACCGAGGCGTGACGGTGCGCTGGGACCGAAGCCGATGTGGCATCGAGCGGGTCGCTTCCCGACATGATTTCAAGGAGGAGCGAAGCATCTTCTACGGTGTGCGTAAAGCAGCCAATTTGGTCAAAACTGCTGGCGTAGGCGATCAGTCCCGATCGGGAAATCCGCCCATAGGTGGGTTTGATTCCGACCAGTCCGGTAAAGGCAGCGGGTTGCCGAATGCTGCCCCCGGTGTCGCTCCCGAGCGAGGCATCGCACAGACCGGCGGCCACGGCCGCAGCCGAACCCCCCGAACTCCCTCCGGGCACCCGCGTCGGGTCGAGCGGGTTGAGCACGGGACCAAAGGCCGAATGCTCGTTCGAGGAACCCATCGCAAATTCGTCGCAGTTCAAACGACCGATCACGATGGCGTCTTGGTCGAGCAGGCGCTGAACGGCGGTGGCAGTATATAAGGAGCGGAAGCCCTCGAGCATTTTGGAGCCCGCACTGCAGACTTCGCCTTCCAGACACAAATTGTCCTTGATGCCGATCACCAACCCCGCCAAGCGACCCGCGGTTCCCGAGGCGATTTTTTGGTCCACTTCTTTCGCCTGACTCAGGGCGCGGGTTTCAAACACCTCGAGAAAAGCGTTGAGCGCGGACTGTTCGCGAATGCGTTCCAAAAACAGGGCCACCCGGTCTTCGCAGCGCAACACCCCGGTGCCGAGTTGTTCGCGGATCTGGGCGTAGGAGGCTTTGTCGTATGAGGTGGCCTTCACGAGGGGTTCGAGCCTTTGTCGATCGATTTGTCGGCCTCGTTGCCGTCTTCGTCCTTCAGGGCCTTTTTAAACTCGCGCACGCCCCCTCCGAGACCTTTCATCAGTTCAGGGATGCGCTTGCCTCCAAAAAAGACCACGATCAGGAGGGCAATCAAGGCAATTTGCCAAGGGCCAATAACGCCGAGGAGGATGGTGGAAAACATGGTGCCAGATTTAGCGGTCAAAGTTAGTGCAGTCTGAGGGACGCACTGCCCGTTTCAGAACCGCCCCAGAACTGGCCCAGAACCGCCGAAACGCAGTTGGCCACAGAGCGCTCCATGGTTGAAGGCTCCATCGGGATGCGGTGGGAACCCAATCCATGCCCGCCTTGACGCATCTTTGCGGCATGAATGTCTTGATTTTAGGCAGCGGAGGCCGGGAGCACGCCCTGGCCCGCAGCATGGCCTCCAGCCCAATGTGCACCGCCTTGTATTGCGCCCCGGGCAATCCCGGAACGGCCGTGCTCGCCCAAAACCTCGATTTCGACCCGAGCAAAGTGTCCGAGATGGCCACCGCCCTCGACCGCTATGCCATCGATGTGGTCGTGGTGGGTCCTGAACAATACCTCGTCGAGGGTTTGCGCGACCAGCTCGAGGCCCTCGGTGCACTCAAGGGCCGTTTGTTCTTCGGACCGGGCGCGCTCGGTGCCCAGCTCGAAGGCAGCAAACAGTTCTCTAAGGAGTTTATGCTGCGGCATGGCATTCCGACCGCCCGGGCGGCCTATTTCCAGTCCGGACAGGAAGAAGAAGCCATAGCCTATCTCAAGACGCTGAATGGCCCCTATGTCCTTAAAGCCGACGGATTGGCCGCGGGCAAAGGCGTCGTGATTGCCACTTCCTTGGAAGAAGCCGAGCGCGAGCTGCGCGAACTCCTCGGCGGTCGTTTCGGACAGGCTTCCAAAACGGTGCTCATCGAAGACTTTCTCGACGGACGCGAATTTTCGGTGTTTGCGCTCACCGATGGACAGCGCTACCTCCTCCTGCCCGAGGCCCGCGACTACAAGCGCGTAGGCGAGGGAAACACCGGCCCCAACACCGGCGGCATGGGCAGTGTTTCGCCTGTGGATTATGTGGATGAGGACATGTGGCGCAAGGTCGAGGAACGCATTGTGCGCCCGACCATACGCGGATTGGAACAAGAGGGGATCTCCTATTTCGGATTTGTCTTTTTTGGGCTGATCGAATGTCAAGGCGAGCCGTGGGTGATCGAATACAACGTCCGCATGGGCGATCCGGAGACCCAATCGGTGTTGCACCGACTGCAAAGCGATTTGCTCCAGCACATCGTCGAGTTGAGTCGATCGGAGCCCTTGAGTCCCGTTCAAACCGACCCACGCGCTGCGGCCACGGTGGTGCTGTGCTCCGAGGGCTATCCGCTTTCGGCGCGCAAAGGCGATGTCATCACCGGGCTCGATGCCCCTGCCGAGGCCGTCGTATTCCACTCGGGAACCCGTATCGAAGCCAATCAACTCGTAAGTGGGGGAGGTAGGGTGCTCGGGGTTACGGCTCTGGGAGAAACCCCAAAAGGGGCCTTGGAACGATGCTATCTCACCGCAGCGCAACTCCATTTCGACGGTATGCACTACCGCAAAGACATTGGAAGCTAGCGCAGTCCGCAATGCTTCTTCAGTGCTCTCCGGCCCGCTTATGCTTGATCATTTGGCCCATCCAATAGAGAAAATAGGCGGCGATAATCAAGATAAACAAGACATTCGGATAGTTGCCTACCGGGCGAATAAACACGCGAAAAGTCCACGAAAGGAAATCGCCCAGTCCAATCCAAAGCTCGTTCATGAGATCGTTGTTGAGTCCGCACAAAACTAAATCGAAAAAGCCGTGCTTTCTCGCTTTTTAACCCTGAGGGGGCCCGCATCGGTCGGACTGAGCCTTGCGTTGGCTGCGCTGCTGTTGGGCGGGCGATGGCTGCTGTCCCGGGCAAGCGAAGACGCGGTGCACTGGGGTTGGATGGTCGCCTCGGGGGGCTTGCTCGTGGCCGTTTTATTGCTGTGGAACTACCGGCTGCGCACCATCGAAGTGCTGGGCAAGGGAGTTCACCTCGTTTTTTTCGGTCTACTCGTATCCAACTCCTTGCTGTTTTCGGCCCATCCTGAATTGGACTTGGCGTTCGTGGCGCTCGGCTTTTCGGTATTGTGGATGCTGGTCAGCCCGGCCAATGTGCTCAATCACCCGGTCTACGCCTTTGGAATGGGCCTACTGCTGGGTTTTGGGGGGTGGATGCAGGCCGTTTTATGGCTGTTGCTCCTCCCGCTGTGGTTCGGTATGTTGCTGGGCGGGGTTACTCGGCCCAAGAGCTATTTATCGGTGCTGTTTGGGATGGGTCTGGCGATTTGGCTGGTCGGAGGTTGGGGAGCCGCGATGGGAACCCCTTGGATTTCCAGCCATCTCGATGCGGCCAGACCGCTGCTTCTCCTCCAATGGCCCACCCCCCGTGTGCTGTGGATTTTGGGTTTGTATGCACCCTTGGGTGGGTTGACCCTGTTGGAATTCGTGCTGGTCCGGCAGCGGGCCAGCGTCTTTCGACGGAAGACCATCGGGGTGTTGATGGGGTTGGGATTGTTGTTTTTAATCCTCGGGCTGTTGTTTCGCGAGGCGGCTCAGGGATGGCTTTTGCTGACGGTTTTCTCTTTTTCTGCCTTGCTGGCCAACCACTTTGTGCACCTGCGCAGCCGGATTTGGCAAGATGCCGTGTTTCTCTATGCACTGCTTTCCGCGTACCTATTAGAGTTAATACGCTGACCGTTCGACCGAAAGTGTATCTTTGCAGCCCTCAAAATGGACGCTTCTTCATCCACCCCCGCTCCTTTGGATGCTTCGGTTTCGGCTTTTGTCGAATCGGAGTCGAAGGCCTATGACCTGGAATTTCAGGGATTGGCCTTGGGAAAACACGAATGGGTGCTCCAAACCGGACCGCAGTTTTTTGCCGGGTTTCCCGAGCAGGAATTCCGCGATCCGCGTTTCGACATTCGGTTGGTGCTCGACAAGCAATCGAGTTTGATGGAGTTTCACATTTTCGCTTCCGGTTCTATAGAAGTCGATTGCGATCGGAGTGCCCGGGCTTTCCGAATGCCGATCCAAACCGAGCGGTCCCTCGTGATCCGCATAGCCGATCAGACCAATTTAGAAGACGACGAGCTCGTGTTTTTTGCCCAAGAAGAACACCGCATCGAAAGCGCGCAATGGATCTATGAAACCCTGGTTTCGGCGGTTCCGCTCAAGCGCATTCACCCCGATTTAATCGACGTCGAAACACCCGAGACCTGGGTGTTTGGCGGCGCCCCTACCCACCCTGCGGAATCCGATCCTGATCCGCGTTGGGATAAACTCAAGGATCTTTTGAATTCCTAAGCCATGGCACATCCCAAACGGAGACAATCCTCCTCGCGTCGCGACAAGCGCAGAACCCACTACAAGGCTGTAGAGCCCACCATCGCCATTTGCCCTACCACAGGCGAGGCGCATTTGTACCATCGCGCCTATTGGCACGAGGGCAAACTGTATTACAAAGGGCGGGTCGTCCTCGAGAAGGAAACGGCGAACTAAACCGCACAGGGATCCCGCTCCGATCGTTTCAATCGCTTTGGTTGGGAACCGTTGTATTTTTGAAGCCGCCCGACGGGACCCCAGTCCGTCTGTTGGGTTCTTTTTTTCGCTGATTCGATGAAACACCTACGCGCTGCTATTACCGCTGTGGGGGGCTATGTTCCCGACGAAGTGCTCACCAACGAAATGTTGGAGCGCATGGTCGACACCTCAGACGAGTGGATCATTTCCCGAACGGGGATCAAGGAGCGGCGCATTTTGCGGGGCGATGGCCGGGGGGTTACCGATATGGCGGTACCTGCGGTCCAATCGCTGTTGGCCAAGCGCGGAATTTCTGCGGAAGAGCTAGACGTCATTGTTTTTTGCACCATTACCCCGGACATTCAAGTGGCTTCGGCGGCCGCGAAGTTGGCCGACCTTATTGGGGCCAAAAACGCGTTTGGCTTCGATCTGCAGGCGGCGTGTTCGGGCTACCTCTTCGGCTTAAACACCGGAGCTCAGTTTATCGAGTCGGGGCGCTATAAAAAAGTGCTCGTGGTCGGGGGCGATAAAATGTCGGCCATTGTCGACTATACGGATCGAACCACCTGTGTCATTTTCGGAGACGGTGCCGCTGCCGTGCTCTTGGAACCCAACGAAGAGGGCTATGGATTGATCGATTCTGTGCTCAAAGTCGACGGAAGCGGTCGCGAACATTTGCGCATTTCAGGAGGGGGTTCGATGTGGCCCGCTTCGAAGGGAACGGTGGACCGTTCGATGCACTTTGTCTTTCAAGAAGGACAGGCGGTCTTCAAATTCGCCGTAACCCGCATGGCCGATGTGGGCGAGGAGATTCTCCAGCGCAATGGACTGACCGGAGACGATGTTACCTGGTTGGTGCCCCACCAAGCCAACAAGCGCATTATCGACGCCACGGCCAATCGCATGGGGTTGTCGCCGGAAAAAGTGATGATCAACATCCACCGCTACGGCAATACGACCAATGCCACGATTCCGCTGTGTTTGTGGGATTGGGAGTCCCAATTGAAAAAAGGCGATACTCTTATTCTGGCTGCTTTTGGCGGAGGGTTTACCTGGGGCTCGATCTATCTCAAATGGGCGTACGATCCTGTTTGAGTTTTTGTACTTTCAGCGTTCCGTAGATCGAAAAAAAGCCGCCCTTGGGCCTGTGGCGAGGGGCGTGGTTTGAAGAGCGTATTTTGCGCGGCAATTCAAATCAAGGGGTTGTAACACAAGACGTCAAACACGTATGGATCTCAAGGAAATTCAGAACCTCATCAAGTTTGTGGCGCGTTCGGGTGCCAGCGAGGTACACCTCGAAACCGAGGATTTTACCATCACCATCAAGACCTCTCCCGATGCGGTGGTCCACTACGAGGCCATGGGGGCCCTACCCGCTCCCACTCCGTTGGTGGTGCCCGTGGTGACCGGCGCTTCGGCTCCGGCTCCCGTGGCCGTTTCTGCTCCGACCCAAGCCGAAGAAGACCTCAGCCGATATGTGGCGATCAAGAGTCCCATGATCGGAACGGTCTATCGCCGCCCCAGCCCCGACAAGGAACCCTTTGTGACGGTGGGTACCGATCTCAAGCAAGGCGATGTGGTGTGCATCATCGAAGCCATGAAGCTCTTTAACGAAATCGAATCCGAGATCAGTGGCAAGGTGGTCAAGGTGTTGATCGACGATCAAACCCCGGTCGAATATGACCAGCCTTTGTTTTTGATCGATCCTTCCTGAGATTTTCAATCCACCAGACATGTTTCGAAAAATCCTCATCGCCAATCGGGGTGAGATTGCCCTGCGCATTATTCGCACCTGTCGCGAAATGGGCATCAAAACCGTGGCGGTCTATTCCACAGCCGATGCCGAAAGCCTGCATGTTCGCTTTGCGGACGAGGCCGTATGCATTGGACCCCCGCCGTCCAAAGAGAGCTATTTGAACATTCCGAGGATAATTGCCGCGGCCGAAATCACGAATGCCGATGCGGTCCATCCGGGGTATGGATTTCTTTCGGAAAACGCGCGTTTTTCAAGGATTTGCGCCGAAAACGGGCTCAAGTTTATCGGGGCTACGCCCGAGCAAATCGAGAAGATGGGCGATAAGGCCACGGCCAAGGAGACCATGAAAAAGGCGGGGGTTCCTTGTATTCCAGGTTCCGAAGGGCTTTTGGACACGTTCGAGATTGCGGTCAAAACGGCCGAGCGCATCGGATATCCGGTCATGCTCAAGGCCACGGCTGGGGGCGGGGGCAAGGGCATGCGCGCGGTGTTCAAAAAAGAAGATCTGCAAAAGGCCTACGAAAATGCCCGAACCGAAGCCGGTGCCTCGTTTGGCAACGATGGGATGTATATGGAAAAGCTCATTTTGGAGCCGCGCCATATCGAGATTCAAGTGGTCGGCGATCAGTACGGACGGGTGTGTCACCTCAGCGAACGCGATTGTTCGATCCAGCGCCGCCACCAAAAGTTGACCGAAGAAACGCCTTCGCCTTTTATGACCCCCAAGCTAAGGGCGGCCATGGGCAAGGCGGCGATCAAAGCAGCCAAGTCGATCAACTACGAGGGAGCCGGCACGGTCGAGTTCTTGGTGGACAAAGACCGGAACTTCTATTTTATGGAGATGAACACCCGGATTCAGGTGGAGCATCCTATTACCGAACAGGTGATCGACTACGACCTGATTCGCGAACAGATCAAGGTGGCCGCAGGGGTGCCGATTTCGGGCAAGAACTATGAACCCCAGTTGCACTCGATCGAATGCCGCATCAACGCGGAAGATCCGTTCAACGATTTTCGCCCTTCTCCGGGGCGCATCAACACCTTCCACGCCCCAGGCGGGCATGGAGTGCGGCTCGATACCCACGTTTATGCGGGGTATGTGATACCGCCCAACTACGATTCCATGATCGCCAAACTGATTACGACGGCCCAGACCCGAGAAGAAGCGATCGACAAAATGCGGCGCGCGCTCGACGAGTTTGTGATCGAGGGGATTCAAACCACCATTCCGTTCCACCGCCAACTCATGGACCACCCCGATTATATCGCTGGGAACTATACGACTAAGTTCATGGAGTCGTTCGTTTTGAAGCGCTGATCTCCACATTGCGCCTCTGTCTTTCTGCATGAGGCACCTGCAGTGCGGGTATAAAAAAACCCCGACTCGTTTCCGAGCCGGGGTTTGTTGTTTTTGTGCGGTTCGTTAACGCACCAGGAGTTTCTGGGCGCTCAGGCCTTCTACCGCTACGATGTACAATCCCGGGCGCAGGCCGCTGACCGATACGCGGTGGTGGTAGCTTCCCGCTGGGAGTACTTCGGAATGGAGTACGCGACCGGCAGCGTCGAGGACCATCAATCGGCGGTCTTGGGGCAAGCGCACGATGTCCATTTCGAGCGTACCGTTGGCAAAGTAGCTTTCGATACCCGCTGCGGTTTGTGGCAGTTCTTCCGCATTCAATCCAATAGCACTCACATGGAGCACAAAGCGCTTTTGCAGACCGCCGGGAACGTGCTGGAAGCTGTAGGCGCCTTGTTCGATGGGGTGCAAGGTGTTGGTGACCAAGTCTTCGAGCACCATTTGGTAGTTCGAAGGCACTTGATTCTTTTCGAAGGTCAGCGAATAGGCGCCAGAAAGCGGGCTATCAAAGCCAACGGGTACGCTCCAATTGGAGTTGAGCGTGCCTTGAACGTTGATGTCGAGCGCCTCGCCGTCGCTGCTGTAGCTCATCAAGTGCGCATAACCGGCAGTAGCTGTCTTGAACTTGATGCCGTCAAGGTGGGCGTCGTAGGCATCGCTGGCGCCGTCGGCAAACGCGATATAGGTGCGCTCTTCATATCCATTCTTCCAGAGCGTTTTGAGCGTCAAAGTGGGCACCGTAGAAGTCGCCGTCTTGGTAAATGGAGCGGTAGAGCCGCTGCGCATGTCCGGGTTGAAGCGGAAGTCGTCCGATCCAAGGGCCACTTGTTGCGTCCAGAAAGCCTGGAAGGGGCGAATGGTCAAGAATCCACCGATGCCCAAGGTGTTGCGCGATTGGTACGAGGTGCCGTCCCAACCGTAGATCGTGCCGCTGTAGTCTGGATCGGCTACGGCGTTGTACTCGATGGCCTCGGTGGCATCGACACCGCAAGGGTAGGGGTTCGAAACCAAGTTCCACCCGTTCGCGCCTCCGGTGTAGCCGAAGGGGCTGGTGCCGATGGTGAGGTTGGTGGGAACGCTAAAACTGCCGGCCTGGGTCGTGCCGCTCACTTCAACCAAGGTATTGACCGGGCTAAAAGTGCCAAAGGCATTTGCGCCTCCGTAGACCGTAAATCCATTGCCTACTGTCCGAGCTGTAGCGGCCGAAGGAACGGCTACGTAGTTGCCATTGTAGGTATAGATCGAAGGGCTGTTGTGGCTGGCGTAGTTCACGATGCTCCAGTCGGACAACAGGGTGCCGAAGGTGCTGTTGACGGGGGTTCCCATCAAGATATAGCGACCCGTGGGCAGGTTGAAGTTCTGTTGAATGTCGGCGTCGATGGCGTTCCCGATGTATTGTCCATAACCCGTGCTGTCGGCCAAGATGTTGATGTCGGCAGTGGTGTTCTCGAGGGTATCCAACACCGTAAATACCGCGTTCGGCAGAATATTGACGGTAGTGCCTCCATTGAGGATCATCGAACCCACATTGACTTCGCCGGCAACATTATAGGCACCGTTTTGCACATAGAAGCTCATGGCGCCCGTGGTGGCATCGGGCACATCGGCCGACCACACTAGACCGTTCCATACCGAATTGACATAAGTAAAGGGCGTCAAATCGAACGGATTGAACTGGGTGGCATCGCTGCGGGTCCATTGTCCCGTAGTGGCCACGAGGTTTTTGAATCCGCTCACCGAGTTGTTCGAACGGCTGCCGGTGTATTGCCCATTGTCCAAACGGCTCGTAAAGCCCAAATTGGCGGGCGAAGACGCCAAAGCCGTGGGCAGGTTTGAAATGTTGGTGTTCGTGTTGTCGATCGGTGAGGTGGCCCAAGCAGCGGTATTTGCATTGTCGAAATCGATGCCGAAGAGCAGGTTGGGTGCTCCGAGCGGGCCTTCAAAAATGAAGATCTGATCGCCGTCTAGGAGGGTCATGGTACCGCCAATGGGGGTGGCGTTGATGACCGAACCCAAGCTGGCCGTATTCGCAATCAAATCGATAGAAATGACCGTTCCGGGAACGATGGGCGAACCGGTGGTGTTGTTCCAGCGGATGTATCCATCGGTACTCCGCGCCTGAGACTGGAAGTGCTGGGTACCGCTTCTCCAACCGTAGTCCGTAAAGTTTAAGCCAGCTCCAGCCGGGATTTCTTCCCATACCACAAAGGCAAAGCCATTGGGCGCATCGCTGCGGTAGGCGGTAATCTGAGCCGCAGACAAGCCAAACTGAGGAGCTGAGCCCGCAACAAAGGATTGGCTGTTCAGCCCAAACGTGTTTCCACTTCGGAACCATGACCGGGAATTGAGCACTGCAGTGCGGTATTCGGCCATGCTGGCATAGTTGCGCAAGTCTTCGTATTTGCCATTGTCAATTCGACTTCCGAAACCCAAATTGCCCTCGGTGACGTTCAAGGTGGGTGGCAGGTTCGTCTGAGTGGTACTGGTGGTGCTGGCGTTGTTGATGGCCCAAGCAGCATTGTCTTGGTTATCAAAGTTGATTCCGAAGAGCAAATCGGGGGTGGTCAAATTGCCCTCAAACGCGAAGATTTGGTCGCCATTCTGGATTGTCATGGTGCCCCCTTTCGGAGCCGTATTGACAATGCTGCCTGTGGTGGCGATGTTCGTCACGAGATTGATCGAAACGTTGGTTCCGGCCGGGAGGGTGTTGCCCGTGCTGTTGGTCCATACCACGTATCCGTCGAGGTCTCTTCGGTAGCCTTGGAACTCGTTGGTGGCGTTGGTATAACCATAATCGCTAAAGACCAGTTGCGTTCCATTCGGCAAATCGACCCAGGTCACAAAGGTGAATCCATTGTCGGCGTCGCTGCGGTAGCCGGTAATCATGATGTCGCCGACCACAAGCCCTGTATTCGGGACATTGAAATTGTAGCTGGTGAGAATGTAGGAAGCCGCATCGTTAGTCCGCGCCCAGCTGCGGGTAGTACTCATGGCTGTCTTGGCATCGGCCAAACTCGCAGCCCTGCGGACATCTTCGTAGGCTCCATTGTCCACGCGACTCGTAAAGCCCATATTCCCATGGGTCACATTGAGTGCCGGTGGAAGATTCGAAGCCGATGTTGTATTCGAAGCCACGGCAGTGGTCGCCCAAGCCGCGTTGTTGGCATAGTCCCAATCGAGGCCATAAATGAGGTTGGGACTGGTCAGATGACCTTCGTACACAAAAATTTGGTCGCCTTGATTGGACGTCATGGTTCCGCCGATCGGTTGCGGATTGGTCACACTGCCGGTGCTGGCGGTATTGGCAACCAAATCGATACTCACTCCGCTACCTGCCACAATGGGCGAACCGGAAGTATTGGTCCACCGAATCCAACCATCGGCACTCGTCGAAAGCGGGACAAAAGCACCGAGCGAACTGCTGTAGCCGTAGTCAGTAAAGTTGAGCGAAGCCCCGTTGGGAATATCCACCCACGTCATGAAGGAAAATCCGTTGCTCACATCGCTCCGGTAGGCTTGAATCATCACATCGCCCACGCTGAATTGAAAGACATCGGCCGTGTTGAAATCTTCGCTGGACAGAGTGATAGGATTGTCATTTCTTCTCCAGGCACGGGTGCTTGAAACGGCATCCTTCATCGAAGAAAGAGAAACAGCTCCCCGATAGTCCTCGTACGCCCCATTGTCAAGGCGGCTTGCAAACCCAATGTTGCCGTGCATCGTGTTGAGCACTGGGGGCAAGTTGCTTTGGTTCGTATTGGTGTTTCCGGCATCGGTAATGCCCCAAGCCGAGTTGTTCTGGCTGTCCCAGTTGGCTCCATAGACCAGATTGGGATTGCGAAGCGAACCTTCAAAGACAAACAGTTGGTCCCCGTCCTGAATGGTGAAGTTTCCTCCTACCCCGGCGTAGCTCGTCCAGGTTCCCAAATCGGCTGTCCCCGCTCCGAGGTTGACCACAATTTGGGTGCCTGAGGCAATCGGCGCCCCAGTGGTGTTGGTCCAGGTGCCGTAGCCGTCAGAGCCGTGTGCAATGCCCTGAAGGGCGCTGGTATTCAACCTCCAACCGTAGTCGGTAAAGTTCATCGAAGCCCCGTTGGGGATGGAAACCCAGGTGACGAAGCTAAAGCCCTGAGAAGCGTCGCTGCGGTAGCCCGATACCATAGACGAAGAATAGGTGTTTTCTCATGGAGGTAGATGGATTGGAGCGCCGCGAAGATAACGCGTCCCTTTATAAAAATGTAGTCCAATTCATTGCATATTTTTTCAAAAATGGATTGTTGACAACTTTGTCTCGGAGCGATGGAAACATCGCATAGCACGATAAAAAGTCAAACAACTTAAAACACAAGGATTCATATAAACGAAAAACCGCCGAAAGTCCTTTTTCGGATCCGGCGGTTGGAGAACAAAAGCACTAGGTCCTCAGGACTCGATGCTCCAGGTATTGTTGCCTGCCAAAAGCGCATCTAAGGAATGCTTGGGGCTGGCCTCGTGGGCCGTACGCAACTGCTGATGGAGCAAGTCTTCGTAGATCGCTCGGTTTTCGGCATAGAGCACCCCAAAGGGCCGGGGCAGGGCGTTTTCGCCGATGGGCTCATCGAAGAAACGACTCAGAATCCAGGCCTTGGTTCGGTCTTCGGGTTGGTGGATCCACAAATCGTCGGGGCTGTACTCTGCCATAGACACAACCTTGGGTTGAAGCCCGTCGAGCGCAATGCCCCATTCGCCTTCGGCTCCATAGCGCAAGGGCTGGCCCGTTTCGAGCATTAAGCGGCTCAGATCGCGCTGTTTTTTGTCCGAATAGGGTTCGAAAGCCCCGTCGTTGAACACATTGCAATTTTGATAGATCTCGACCAAAGAGCTTCCCCGATGCGCCGCCGCCGCTTTTAAAACCCCGCGCAAATGCACCGGATCCCGATCCAATCCGCGGGCAACGAACGTGGCATCGGCTCCCAGCGCAAGCGCCAACGGATTGAACGGATGGTCGATGCTGCCCCAGGGACTCGATTTGGTGTGCTTTCCCATTTCGGAAGTGGGACTAAACTGCCCCTTGGTCAATCCGTAGATTTCGTTGTTGAAGAGCAAAATCTGAAGATCGAGATTGCGGCGCAGCAAGTGGATCAGCTGGTTGCCCCCGATCGAGAGCCCGTCTCCATCTCCCGTAATCACCCAAACACTCAACTCGGGTCGGAGCATTTTGAGCCCCGAGGCAATCGACGTGGCCCGCCCGTGGATGCCGTGCAAACCGTAGGTATTCAAATAGTAGGGAAACCGGCTCGAGCAGCCGATGCCCGAAACAAAAACCGTTTCGCTCGGACTGCGCCCGAGTTCGGGCAAAATGGTCTGGACCTGTTTCAGAATGCTGTAGTCCCCGCAACCGGGGCACCAGCGCACGTCCTGATCGGAGGTAAAATCTTGGGCCGTTAGGGGGTTCATGCGTGGGCCAGTTCAGTGAGCAGTTCGGTGATGCGCGCTTCGATTTCGGACGCCAAAAAGGGCTGGCCTTTGACTTTGTGGAGCGGGCGAAAATCGACGGAGGGATAAGCGGCCTTGAGCATTTCGAGGAGTTGGCCGAGGTTGAGTTCGGGGACCAAAACGGTTTTGGCGCGGGCCAATACGGTCTCCAATCCTCTGGGGAAGGGATGGATGAGCCGCAAGTGGAGCTGAGCCACCGGAGCGCCCGTTTCTACGAGATGTTGAACCGCGGTGCGGATGGCGCCGTGTGTAGAACCCCAACCGACCACCAAAACGTCGGGTTGCTCGGATCCCAACTCGATCCGGGCTTCGGGCATGGACTCGGCTACCCGAGCCACTTTGGCCGCGCGTATGCGGACCATATGCTGATGGTTGTCGGCATCGTAGCTGACGTTTCCGCTGCCGTCTTGTTTTTCGAGCCCGCCAATGCGGTGCTGGGCTCCTTCTTGTCCGGGCCAGGCCCAAGTGCGTACGTGGTTTTCGTCGCGTTCATAGGGTCGATAAGTCGAATCGCCGTGAAACAACGGGGGCATAATGGGTCTTAGCGCCTCTGCCGCCGGGAATTTCCAAGGCTCGGCTCCGTTCCCGATATAACCGTCGCTGAGCAAGATCACCGGAACCATATGCTCGAGCGCAAGCGTACAGGCCTGATAGGCCGCGTCAAAACAGTCGCGGGGCGATTGGGCGGCCATCACCACGAGGGGCGCTTCGCCATTGCGTCCGTATACGGCTTGAAACAAGTCGCTTTGTTCGGTTTTGGTGGGCAGACCGGTGCTGGGCCCCCCACGCTGCACATTGACAATCACCAAAGGCAGTTCGAGCATAATGGCCAGCCCGATGCCCTCGGTTTTGAGCGCCATGCCCGGTCCGCTGGTGGCCGTAACGGCCAATCCCCCTCCAAAGGCCGCCCCGATGGCTGCCGTGACCGCCGCGATTTCGTCTTCGGCCTGAAAACTCATCACCCCCCGCTCTTTGTGTTTCGAGAGTTCGTGGAGAATATCGCTGGCCGGCGTAATGGGATAGCCCGCATAAAACAGTCGGAGCCCGGCCTTTTCGGCGGCGGCGATTAGCCCGAGCGCAAGCCCTTCGTTGCCCGTAATGTTTCGGTAACGGCCCGCCGGCAGCGCCGCAGGACCGATGTGGTATCGATGGTTGAAAATCTCGGCGGTCTCTCCATAGTGATAGCCCGCTTTGAGCACTTTGAGATTGGCTTGGAGCACCTCGGGTTTGCTGTGGAAGCGCTGTTGCAAAAAGCGCTCGCTGGGGGCGAGGTCTCTTTGATAGAGCCAATACACCAACCCCAAGGCGAACATGTTTTTGCTGCGCTCGGCCTCGCGGGTGCCCAAACCCGAATCGAGCAGGGCTTCGCGCACCATTCGGCTCATATCGACTTCAATGACTTCGAAGCCGCGCGCTTTGGCTTCTTCGAGGGGTTGGGCGCCGTCGTCATAGCCCGCCAAATGGAGGTTTTTGGCATCGAATCCCCCTCGATTGACCACCACCAACCCCCGGGGCTTGACTTCCTCGAGGTATTTTTTCAAGGCGGCGGCATTCATGGCCACCAGGGTGTCGGCCTCGCCTCCAGGGGTATGAATTTCGACGCTGCCAAAGTGAATCTTAAACCCGGAAACCCCGGAAACGGTCCCTGCCGGGGCCCGGATTTCGGCGGGAAAATCGGGGAAGGTGCTCAGGTCGTTGCCCTGAAAGGCCGTGGTGTTCGAAAATTGAAATCCTGTGAGCTGCATCCCGTCTCCGGAATCGCCGGCAAACAGCACGGTGGCCTGGAGCAAATCGGTGGTCTCCATGGGTTGATTTTACAGGGTTCGGGCCGCCGCCGTTCCCAATTCGACCACGCTCGTTACCTCGGGCGCGTGTCTGCGAATCGAGGCCTCCACCCCGTTGCGCAAGGTCATTTGGTTGACGCTGCACCCAATGCAGTTGCCGTGAAGTTGGACCACCGCGACCCCATCGTCTCGGAGTTCGACTAGAGTGATGTCGCCTCCGTCGGTTTTGAGGAAGGGGCGGATTTCGTCCAAAGCCTGTTGAATGCGTTCGAGGGTCGTGGACATCAGTGTTGGGGTTGTTTTCGGGGGGCGCAACCGGCCATGGTGGTGATGCGCACCACCTCGGTCGGAGGCAGGGTTTGATTGCGGAGGCTGAGTTGCTCGACGGTATTGACCGCCAGCGCCTGGAAGATGCGGGCCACTTCGGTGTTTTCCTGGAGCACGGCAGGTCGGCCCACGTCTCCGGCTTCGCGAATGCTTTGCACCAAGGGTATTTCGGCCAAAAGGGGCAGGTTCATTTGTTCGGAAAGGTGTCGCACACCGCCCTGCCCAAAGACGGGAAAGCGCACCTCGGGTTGATCGGGGGGGCTGAACCAAGCCATGTTTTCGACCAAACCCAACACGGGTACGTTGATCGCGTCCATTTGAAACATCGCAATCCCCTTGCGCGCATCCGCCAGTGCGACAGGCTGGGGGGTGCTTACGATCACCGCTCCGCTCAGGGGCACGGCCTGGACCAAACTCAGGTGGACATCTCCGGTGCCCGGGGGCAGGTCGATGATCATAAAGTCCAGTTCGCCCCAATAGGTTTCGCCAATCATTTGCTGAAGGGCCTTGGTCGCCATGGGACCTCTCCAGACGACGGCTTGGTCGGTACCGGCAAAAAAGCCGATCGAGAGCATTTTAACCCCATAGACTTCGACCGGATCCATCCAGCGCTTTCCATCGACCTCGATGCTGCCGGGGCGTTCGTTCAGCGCGTCGAACATCAGCGGCATCGAAGGGCCGTGGATGTCGGCATCGATCAGCCCGGTGGCGAAGCCCATTTTCGATAGGGCTACGGCCAAATTGGCGGCTACGGTCGATTTGCCCACCCCGCCCTTGCCCGAAGCGACCGCGATCAAATGTTTGACCCCGGGCAATTGAGGCCCTCGTATGCCGGGCGCGGCAGGCTGTTCGACGACCGAAACCCGCACTTTGACCTTGGCTTTTTCGTAGACTTTTTTCTGAATGGCCTCGAGGATATCGACTTCGAGTTTTTTCTTCACCGCGAGCGCGGCCGAGGGGCAGAGCACATCGATTTCGACTTCGTCTCCAAAAATCTGCAGATTGCGCACATGGCCGGCGCTGACAATGTCCTGATTCATCCCGTGCGCAGAAATACTGCTCAGGGCTTGGGTTATCGCTTTTCGATCGAGGGAGGGCATGGGGGTGTAAAATTAGGGTAGGTCAGCGGGCCGAGTTCGGCTCCGGGTCGATTTCGTACAGGGGGTCCCAACAGAGGGTTTCGAACCGCACGACCCGGTCTTCGACTACTTCAACCCCCTCGGCTTCGAGGAGTTCGCGCATTCGGTCCGGGGTTTCAAAATGGTGTTTTCCAGTGAGCAGCCCGTTCCGGTTTACGACCCGATGGGCGGGGACGTCCCCATACACATGGCTGTGGTTGAGCGCATAGCCGACCAAACGGGGAGAGCCGCCGAGCAGCCGGGCAATAATGCCATAGCTGCATACTCTGCCACGCGGGATTTGCCGAACGACAGAATAGACCTGATCGAAAAATTCGGCTCGGTCGGGTTTCATGTTAGCGAAAATTCGAGGTAGGCAATGGGTTTTCCTTCCGAGCGCCAGCGTTGTTCGTACAGGGTTTGGAGTTCAAAGAGCAGGGGGTGTTTGCCCTCTTTGCTCTGGGCGTCGATATCGTAGAATGCGGTGTGGATGGGCGCGCCCAGTCCGTGTAGAATGCCTTCGGTATAGCCGTACAAAAATTCGGAGTCGGTTTTGAGGTGGATGCGCCCCCCGGGTTGGAGGATGCGGCGGTAGCGGTCCAAAAATTCGGGGTGGAGCAGCCGGTGTTTGGCCCGGCGGTGTTTGATTTGGGGGTCGGGAAAGGTGATCCAGATTTCGCTGACTTCTCCCAGTCCAAAGGCGCCCTCGATCAGTTCGATATCGGCCCGCAAAAAAGCGGCATTCGAGAGTCCTGCGCGCTCCACCACGACGGCCCCTTTCCAAATCCGCGCTCCTTTGATGTCGACCCCGATCACGTTGCGTTGGGGAAACCGTTGGGCGAGCCCTACGGTGTATTCTCCGCCCCCACAGCCCAGTTCGAGGATCAAGGGCTGGGCGGGGTCAAAATGCCCTCCGTTCCAGTTCCCTTTGAGTTCGATGCCCTCGACCAGGGCCTGGCGTTCGGGTTGAATGACGTGGCGAAAGGTTTGGTTTTGCGCAAACCGCCTTAGTTTGTCCTTGCCCATGGGGGCAAAGGTCGGTGGTATGAGGGGGATTTTTGGGATCCGAATCCCAAGCTCGAACCCCGCGGTTCCCTGAGATGAACGTCCGACAGGCCCGAGTGATCTGGTCATTGGAGGACTTCAACGAACGAAAAAGTTCTTGAACGGTTCGGTCGTGAGACGACGAGCGGTACTCGACGTTTTTGGGTTATCGGGAATCCTCAAGATCAAAATGTTGGATGTCGAAAGAAGAGTGCGCCTGTTGGCCGAAGTAAGTTTTGATGGTCTCCAACAAGCCATCGGTTTGGGTCCAGACCAGTTTGTTTTCGAAGCGCAATACGCGTATTCCGTAGGAGGCCAAGAAAGAATCTCGCTTCTGATCTTTCTCATATTGAACATCCTCAAAATGGCCTTGTCCGTCTAACTAAATGGCCAAGCGCTCTTCGGGGCAATAAAAGTCGAGGATGTAATTGGCAAAGCTGTGCTGACGTCTGAATTTCCGCCCCTCGAGTTGTTTGCCCTTGAGCAGTTTCCATAGAGCGGCTTCTGCTCGGGTCGGACAGCGACGGAGTCTGTTGCGGTAGGGTTTTAAGTAAATGCGATTGTTCAGAGGTAACTGTACGCTTCGGGACAGGGGGTCCGTGGAAGAAGATATTGTGTCAGTCCTCCGGTGTTGATGCGGGCTGGGGGGAGGAGATTTTTCATTACCCCTCCGTCCTTCGGACACCTCCCCTCTGGGAGGGGAGGGGCACGGGGGCAGAGATGTTTCTGAAGTTCTTAGTCCTTCAGACACTGGGCCTCTGTGAGGGGAGGGGCACGGGGGCAGAGATGTTTCTGAAGTTCTTAGTCCTTCAGACACTGGGCCTCTGGGAGGGGAGGGGCTGGTGGGGTGCTCTTGGTTCAAAAGGGTCCTTCGAATAAAACGAGACCCAAACGTAATAAAAATACTACTGAATTAGAGGCCTCATCGGAGGGGATTCATCACAACCCCCTCAACTCAAACTGCGCATGCCCGCGTTCGCCTTGGGCATTGTAGTAATCGAGAAAACGGAGCTTGAAGTAGCCGTCGCGGTCGGAGTGGATAATGTAGATCCAATCGGTTTGCACCGTGTAGACCCCTTGGTCGAGGCTAAAGGTTTTCCAATCGTACCCAATGGCATTCTGGGCGCTGGAATAGTTGAGGTCTTGGACGGCGCTCAGTGCGATGTTGTCCCAATCGGTTCCCGGCCAACGCGCCATTTCGAGCCGGTCCGGATCGGTCAAAACCCCTCGAACCAAATAGGCGAGGGTGTCGCCTTCTTCGGTCAGATCGTAGTCGGTGTATTGGGTAAACAGCAAATCCCAGTCGCTCCGCTCGGGCTCTATAAATCGAGATTCGTGCGTCAACAGATCGAATTCTGACCGACGGTGGTTCGTGCGTCGACCGACGGCCCCTGTGCGCACTTCGGTTCCATCGAAGCGGGCAGAGCGAAAAAACAGACTGTCTTCCGTCCAAGACAACACTTGAAACTTGCGGATCCCCAGCGCATTGCCCTGTTCATCGAATCCCAAATTGAGCCAGTAGACGGCGCGGGTGCTTTGCCCTTCGGCATTCGACAAACCCCTGACGGCTGTTCTGTCGGGGTTGCCATCCGGATAATCGTAAGCCCAAGGCGCTCCGCCCGCCGTGTCTTGAACCGCAAAAAAGGCCGTGTCTCCCGCGGGTTTGGCAAACATAAAATTCGCGGAATTCAAATAGACCCCGGGGGGCGAGGTGTTCAAATCGAACGACAGGCTCCAGAGGTCGTGATCGACCGTTTGGGTAAAGGTGGCCGTGGACAAGTCGAAGTACAGGGCCGTGCGATAGTCGCCCCCCATCGAAGCGGTTACTGTGCCCGTAAGTCCAGGGGGATAGAGCTGCTCTTCTTTTTCGCACCCCAAAAGCAAGGAGGAGGTCAGGGCGAGCGCCCCGCCACCGCGAAGGATTCGGAGAAGGTTCATTTACAGGGTAAGGCGTAAAGAGGTAAATACACTTCGGCCCCGGAACTGGGGTCGGGAGGTCCCCGCGGAATGGACCCCTCCCGTGGCATTCGAAATGCTCAGGCTTTGCACATCCAGCAAATTGCGAACGCCTACGGTCCACTGCACCTTGCCCTTCCAGAATTTTTCGGTCGCGCTGCACTCGAGGTAGTGATAGTCTTCGAGACGGCCCAATTCCACGCCAGTGGCGCCCAATCCCACCAAGGGGGTTTCGCCTTGATAGCGATAGGTCGCTTGAAATCCGAAGCGCTTGCTCGGCCGCCAATAATCGAAACCCGCGCTGTATTCGGGGCTTACAAACGACCGGGTTTGCCCTTCTCCGGCGTCGAAATCTTGATAAGTCAAAGCCGCCCCCAGACGGAATCCAAAGTCCGGGTGAATTTCATAGCCCGCTTCGATCCGCCCTCCGGCGCTCAATGTCGACGCCAAATTGACGTAGGAAAAGCGCACAGGGTCGATTTGGGCCAGTTCGATTTGCTCGTATACCCGATTGAAGAACACCAAGGGCTTGAGCGAAAACCGATGGACCCCATCGCCCGAATGCGACCAGTCCATCCCCACTTCCGCATGGTGCCCCACCTCGGGCTGGAGTTCTGGGTTTCCGTACAAATTGTGGTTGGCATCGACGAATTCGAGGTAGAGCTCTTTGAGCGAAGGGGCGCGGAACCCCCGAGCATAGTTGGCGCGAAATGCGAGGTTTTTACGCGCATTCCACTTGAGGTGGATCGAAGGAACGGGCTGACTCGCAAAGGCGCTGTTGTAGGCCACCCGGACGCCCGGCTGCACCGTCCAACCCCGTCCCATCGCCCAACGCACACTCCCGAAGGCCGCCAAGTCATCGATGTTGCGCGTCCCCCCTTCGATGCGGTCGCCCGAGGCGCGTTCGCTGCTCACCTCGTACCCGAGTTGCCACGCCCAGCCCTGGGTGGTGTCGGCCGAGGTACCCGGATTCCGCGAATACGTGCCCCGCGAAAGCCATTGGGCGGCTCGGTTGGTGTCTTGAGCCGTTACCTCGGGGCTGATTTCTTGCCAACCCTCAACCAAATTGCGGTTGTAGAGCGTATTGGTGCGCAAAAAATCGGAATAGGAAACAAGCACTTCGAGGCGGTCTCGGGCATTGAGCAGAGCCGCGTAGTTCAACGAACCTGTGGCGCGACGGGTGCCGAACCAGGTGTCGAAGGCATAGTCGGAATAAGGGCTTCGGCGCTCGCCCTTGTCTTTGACGAGTTCTTGATTCCACTGCATTCGGGCCGAAAGCGAACCTTTGCCGAGTGGATGCGTCAAAGCGGCATCGGCATACCACTGCTCTTTTTGATTCCAATCCATCGACCGTTGCCCCGTGTCGACCGCGCTCCATCCATCGAAGAAATTTCGACCGAGGATGAGCTGGGTTTGAAGATCTCGATACCCCGGCATGGGGGCCGCGATCCGCGCATTGAGGTTGGTTTGACCAAAGCTCTCGTACAACCCCTCCACCGAAGCTTCGGGATTTGTACCCTGGCTCTTTTTGGTGATGATGTTGATGACGCCCGCCAAGGCATTCGAGCCATAGGAGACCGACATCGGCCCTTCGATGATTTCGATCCGCTCAATCGACGACACCGGAATTTGAGAAAGGTCGATTTGACCATCGAGCCGTCCGAGCACCGGAACCCCGTCGACGAGGATTTTGACGTGTTCTCCGCTCAGCCCTTGGAGCGAGACGGAGCTTCCAAAAACACCGTCGTTCGTCAGTCGGATGTTGAGTTGGTCGTTGAGCGCCTGATCGAGCGTTGCGGCTCCGCGCTCTTGCAGTCGTTCCGCGTTGATGATCCGAACATTCTGAAGACTTTCGGCCGCTTTGGTCGGGCCGAATTGGGCCGTTATGACCACCGGATCCAAATCCTGCGAACTCGGTGCCAACCGCAGGGTCAGCGATCGTCCCGGTCCAATCGAGTCCGAAGCCGACGTATAGCCCACAAAGGTGGCAGTAACCCGAGCGGGTCGTTCCAGTTGATTTGGGCTGCATCCCTCGATTCCGCCCACCTGAAGCCAGCGCCGCCCGCCCTGTTCTTCGAAGAGCAAATGGATGTATTCGATGGGCTTACCACTCACCGCATCTAGGGCACAGACCGTGGTTTGAGCCCCCGCTCCGCCTACCCACAACAGCCCCACAAGACTGCCGTACCCAATAAAATGACGAGAACGGAACCGAGGCAAACCCGAGGCGAATTAGTGTTGAATCAAAAGGCGGAGGGTCGCGGTGTTGCCGCGGTCGAGCACGCGCACCGTATAGAGCCCGGAGGCCAAGTGCGCTACGGAAACGCGCTCAACGCCCCCTGGGCCGCGATAAACCGAACGCCCTTGGGCATCGATCAACTCGACTTCGGCCTCGGTGCCGATCCCGTTCAAAGCCATCCATTGATGGGCGGGATTCGGATAGACACGGGCCAAGGATGCTTCGATTTCTGGGGTGCTAAAAATGTTCGACGGACGCTGTACAAAACTAAAGTTGCCCGTAGACGAGCCCGAAAAGGCCGTGAAATAGAGTTGGTAAATGCCCCCGGCTTGGCTCGCCACAAAAAAGGAGAGCGAATCCGGAATAAACCACTGAAAAGCGGTGTTGTCGAAGTATTTCCAGTCCGAACCAATCCGGGAAACGTCGTCGGCATCGCGGGCATAAAGCGCAGAGTCTGCGATGGCAGGAAGCACGTCGCGCACTTCGGCCGTGCCCAATCCGAGGTTGGTTTGTACCCCGGTAACCGGATACCACACCGTTGTAGGACCGGCCTGAATTCCTTCCAGATAGCGGCGGAACACCAAATCCCAATTGGCCGAAAGCGGCTCCCGATCGAGGAATTGCTCTGTGGTGGCGTCGTAGTAGAAAAAGTTCTTGCCCGGATAGTTCATCTTGCTCGTGGTCACCGTGGTTTCAACGCCACCATTGAGTGGGGCCAAGCGGAAGGACACCGCACCCGAGGCCTTCATGTACTTGACCAACATTTTGGCGTAGGTGCCGTCGGCCCATTGGAGGACGAAAATCCGACTGCCGTTGACGTCGTGCGTTATCGAATTATACAGGCCCCAGCCATAGTCGGGATGGGTCAAACTGCCCGTATTGTTCAAAGCGCCGACTTCCCAAGCCTCGGTCGAGTTGTGGAGCGGGTTGTTGCGCATCCCAGTGGTGTCGAGACCGGCCCAGTCGTTGGTATCGTTGGCGGCCAACCAGGCTTTAACCCCCTTGGCTTCGTTGATCAAGATAGCGGCATCGACCACGCGGGCCGTAAAGGCCAAATCCCAGTTGGCGGCAGGCTCGGTTTTGACCAAACCATTGGCGAGCGAGTAATACACCTCGTTGGCGTAGCCGGCACCGAGACTTAGGTCAATGGTCTGTTGTGCGCGCAGACCCGTGACGCTCAGTGCGATGCACGAAAAAAGAAGCAGACGTTTCATTGGGGGGTTATTTAGAACGATTCTAGACAGGCCAAAAGTAGGGTCCGAAGAATCACCTTGCAAAGGTTTTTTCAATTTTGGCGTTGACGATATGACGAAAATCAGGTTTAAAAGTTCAGCATGCAGATTGTTTACGGGGTGCTGAACTGGGGGTTGGGTCATGCCACCCGATCCGAACCGGTCCTTCGCGCTTTGTTGGAGCGCGGTCACTCGGTGGTGTTGTGGTCCGACGGCGCGGCTTTGGATTATTTGCGCTCGGTGTTTCCAGAGGTAAAAACGGTCGATTTTCCCATGCCTTCCATCGACTATGGGGTTCGCCCGCTGTGGTGGGGGGTGGCGCTACAGGCCCCAAGATTGCTGGGGCGTATAAGGGCAGAGCGAAAGGCGTTTCGGCGGTTCTGTCAGCTTGAAAAGCCCGATGCCGTGGTTTCCGACAACCGCCCGGGTTTGGGGCACAGCGGCTTGCCTTCGGTTTACTTGACACATCAAATACACATCCCTCTCCGCGGATTGCCGGGCCGCTTGGCCAATGTGCTCCACCATTCGGTTATGCGGGGTTTTGACGCGATCGGTATTCCCGATGCATGCGCAGCTCCTACAGAACGCGGCCCCCGGGTGGGTCGGCTCTCAGGAATCTTGAGCGGGTTGGGTCCGCGAACCCCCCGCCCGGTGTTCTGGCTCGGGCATCTGAGCCGATTTGCCCAAAGGCCGTCCGTGGCCCTTCCGGGAAACCAAACGCCTGTGGTCGTGCTGTTGAGCGGCCCTGAACCCGCGCGGAGTGCATGGGAATCCCGGCTAATCGAGGGCATGAAGCGGCAGCCCGAAACGCGTTTTGTCTTGGTCAGGGGCACCGAGCCAGTTTTGGAATTGCCGGAGCACATCGAGTGCCGGGGCCGAATCCATGCACAGGAACTCGGGTCTTTGCTGGCCGGGGCCAGGGCGGTCGTCTGTCGGTCGGGCTATTCGACCCTGCTCGATCTGCTGTGGCTCGGAATCCCGATGCATCTGGTGCCTACGCCGGGACAGACCGAACAGGAATACCTGGCCCGACACCTAAAACGCCAATGGGCCATTCCCTATTCGTCTGAATCGGAGTTTGATATGGGTTCAGTTGTGCAGGACGCCCATTGGAAAGCGCTTCCGACAGAAATGGCCGTGGCCCCCGATTTCGACGCTTTATTTGGCGCGCTTGAGGGTAAACGAAAACGATGAACCCACCCCCTCGGCACTGCGCACATTGATCGACTGGCGGTGGGCTTCGATAATGTGCTTCACAATCGCCAGCCCCAAACCCGTGCCTCCGGCTTCTCGGGTGCGGCTTTTGTCGACCCGATAGAAACGCTCAAAAACCCGCGGAATGTCTTTTTCGGGAATGCCGACCCCGTTGTCGTTGACTTCGACAAGGACATTTTGGTGCATATCGAAGAACCGCACCTCGACATTGCCTCCTTCTTTTTTGCTGTATTTGATGGCGTTGATCAATAGATTGAACAGCACCTGCTCCACCTTGGCGCGGTCGGCATGGACCCAGACCGAGGGCATACTTTCTTTGCTGATTTTCAACTTCACATTGCGTTTGTCGGCCTTGTCTTCGAGTTGGTCGAAGACCTCCTTGACCAACTCGTTCATGTCGAAATCGCTCCACTTCAAATCGAGGGCCCCGGCTTCGAGCCGGTTGATGTAGTCCAAATCGTTAACCAGATCGATCAAACGATCGACGCTTTTGCTGGCGCGTTTCAGATAACGAGTGTTATAGTCCGGGTCGTCCATGGCCCCGTCCAAAAGGGTCAGCAAATAGCTTTGAATGCTGAAAATGGGGGTTTTGAGTTCGTGGGCAATATTGCCGAGGAATTCGCGCCGATAGGTTTCTCGCTCGCGCAAATCCGAAATTTCTCGTTCGCGTTCTTCGCTCCATTCCTGCACCTCGCGCTGGACCATTTCGAGATCGGACGATCGAGCGAGATCGTCTTCGTCTTTGGGATTTCCGCTGCGCAGCTCGTGGATGTTTTTGTAAATGAGTTTGATTTTCTCATACACAAAGCGGTCGGCCGCATACCAAGAGGCGAAAAAAGCCCCGGCCACCATGGCAAGCAATAGCGGAAGAAAAACAGACCAATCGGTTGAATCGGGCTGGAGACCGGTGAGCAGAAACAGCAGGACGATTCCGATCAGGGCCGTGCCGAAGGCGGCAAACAATGCGAGCAGAACAGGTCGATCAAAACGCATTGCGGCTACGATTCAGCGCGGTTATACTTCGAATTTGTATCCGACGCCTTTGACGGTTTTGATAAAGCCCTCTCCAATTTTTTCGCGCAGTTTGCGGATGTGCACGTCGATGGTGCGCCCCCCGACCACGACTTCGTTTCCCCAGATTTTATCGAGGATTTCGTCTCGGTTAAAGACCTTGCCCGGTTTGGAAGAGAGCAGGCTGAGCAATTCGAATTCCTTGCGCGGCAAATCGAGCTTTTTGCCCTTGAGCCGCACCTGGTATTTCTCGAGATCGATGGTGAGGTTGGTGTATTCCAACACCGTGCTCTTGGGCTGGTCTTGGCTTGTGAACCGGCGGAGCAACGCCCGCACCCGGCTGATGAGCACCTTGGGTTTAATGGGCTTGGTGATGTAGTCGTCGGCCCCGGCATCGAAACCAGCCACCTGGCTGTAGTCTTCGCCCCGGGCGGTCAAAAAGGCAATCAGGGTGGTGGCGAGTTCGGGAACCCCGCGAATGGCATCGCAGGTTTCGATGCCGTCCATGCCGGGCATCATTACGTCGAGCAGGATCAGATGCGGCTTTTCCTGTTTGGCAATGGCCACGGCGTCTTCTCCGTTCGAGGCCATATAGAGCTGGAAACCTTCTTTTTTGAGATTGTATCCCACAATTTCAAGAATGTCCGGCTCGTCGTCGACCAATAGAATGCGATAGTCGTTGGATTCCATAGTTGCGGTGGGCTGCGATTCTCGAAAGTAACGTGCGGATCGGTTCAAAGGTAGTCCTGCTGATTCTTTTTGCGCCCCAGCTTCAAATTCACTCCCCGTATGGGGCATTTAACGCGGGGCTTAATACTGCCGTAACGCGCGTAGAATGAGAGAAAGGTACTTTTGTCGGCCTTAGCCCTCAAATCTCTCTTATGAAAAAGGTTTCCGCTTTCTTCTTTGCTCTCATTGTCCTGATTGGCATCGGCAGTCTTCAACATTTGAGCAGTTATTCGGGCGGTGCCCAGACCATGGTTACCGGTTCTCCCGCCAGCGGGGCTCAGACCTGCACCAACTGCCAAAGTGGTCCGGCCTTGACTACCCAGACGGTATCGATCTCGACCAATGTTCCTCCGGCTGGCTTCCAACCGAATACAAACTACACCATTACGGTGACGGCTCAGGCCAATGGCGCCACGGTCGGCAAGGTTGGTTTTATGGCGAGCGTAGAAGGGGGCGGAAGCCATCAGGGTACGCTGAGCAGCACGTCGGGCGATACATGGTTGCCCATCTCCGACTTTATTACACATACCTCTACGGGCAATACTCCGGTCGGGGGTAGCCGCACCTGGACGTTCCAGTGGAACTCGGGCAGCGCACCTTCGGGAACTACGATTTATGTGGCGAGCAACTTTGCCGATGGCACGGGCAGCACCAACAACGACGTGATTGCCACGGCTCAGTTGTCCTTGACGCAGGCGCCGCCGGTGACCGGTTCTGATTTGGTCATCACGGGCATCGTGGACGGTCCGCTGAGCGGAGGCGTGCCCAAGGCCATTGAGATTTATGTGGTGAACGCCGTAGCCGACCTGAGCGTGTATTCGGTGGCCAATGCCAACAACGGGGGTACGTTTACGTTGACGCCCTTTGTCTTTCCGGCGGTAGCCGCCGCTGCGGGCAGTCGGATTTATCTAGCCTCGGAAGTTCCCGGATTTACGGCCTATTTCGGATTTGCCCCGAACTATACGAGCAATGTGGTCAACATCAACGGAGACGACGTGGTCGGCTTGTTCAATCAAGGTACGCTGGTCGATGTGTTCGGCACCCCCGGGGTCGATGGCACAGGTACCCCTTGGGAACATACGGATGGATGGGCCTACCGCGTCAACGGCGCTGGACCCAATCCCATTTTCACCCTTTCGGAATGGATCTTCTCGGGCATCGATGCCCTTGACAATACGACCACCAATGCCGGAGCCACCAACCCCTTCCCGATCGGAACCTATGTGGGCGGCAGTGCGGCCTTGCCCCAATTGGAGATCACCGAAGTGATGAGCGAAAGTGGTTTGGGCGGGGTGCTCGACGCCGAATGGTTTGAGATCGCCAACATTGGCGCGGTGCCCGTCGATTTGAACGGATGGTCATGGGACGATGCCACCAACCTCCCCGGAACCCACACCTTCGGCAGCCTCACTTTGGCGCCTGGCGAACGCATTGTGGTCGGCGATTGGACCACAGCACTGACCGCAGGCTGGCTGACCGAATGGTCGCTGACCGGCAGCGGACTGCAAGTGGTCGGAATCGACCAATTTGGCACCATCGGATTTTCGGACATCGACAATACGGGCGATCAATTGTACTTGTACGACCCGAACGATACGCTTCAAAGCACCGTGGTGGTCGGAGCGCCTACTTCGGGGGTTTCTCACACGTATGCGGCGGGTGTTTCTACCGGGGTTTCGGTTGTGGGCGTTGGCGGGGCCTATGCTTCGATCGGGGGCGACATCGCTTCTCCGGGCAACCTCGTACCCAACATCCCGACGGGTATTCCGACCTATGCACTCGATCAACTCGACGGGGTCGATCCCGTGTCGGGCGTGGCCGACTCGCTCGCGACCTATTGCCGGGTCTACGGCACCATCTTCACCATCGATTTCGATGGCAATGCGGGCTATAGCTTCTGGATCAAAGACGGAACGGGCGGCATCAACGTTTTCAATTTTGTCGATGTGGGCACGTTTGTCGCCAATGTGGGCGACTCGATCAAAGTGGTGGGCGAAATCGAGCAGTTCAATGGGCTGATCGAAATTGTGGCCGACACTTTTGCCGTGATCAGCTCGGGCAACTCGATTGGCAGTCCGACCGTCGTAACCCAGCTCAACGAGTCGACCGAGAGCGATTATGTGCAGATTGTCAATGTGAGTCTTGTTACGCCCAGCCAATGGCCCTTAGCCGGGAGCAGCGCCAACGTCGATGTATCCGACGGCACCAACACCTTCTTGATCCGGATCGATTCCGATACCGACATCGACGGCAGCCCGGCCCCTACCGGTTTGTTCAGTGTTCGGGGTGCAGGGGGGCAATTCGACAACGCTTCGCCCTACACTGCGGGCTATCAGATTCAGCCGAGTTCTTTGGCCGATATCCAGGCTTTTGTACCCACCACGCCTACGATCAATTTTGTCGGGGGTTCGCAGAGCTTCCCCGAAGCGGGCGGCAGCACCCAGATCCAACTGAGCATCAACCCCCCGGCCACGACCTCGGGCACGGTGGTGTTGACGGTTACTCCCGGACCAGGCTTTACCGCGACCGATGGCAATACGGTGCCGGCAGCCGATCCAAACACCGGAGAGATTCTGTTGCCCTTTGTTTCAGGCGATAGTGTTTTGACGTTGGGGGTCAATATCCTAGACGATACCGATCAGGAGGGCAACGAAAATGCCGTGGTGGCCATTACCAACCCTGGCGGGTTGACGGCAGGCCCTTTGAGCAATTATACGTTTACCATCCTCGACAACGACATTCCGATCCCAACCTACACCATCGCACAAGTGTCGGATATCGACGCGGTGGGATTGCCGGACTCAATGGGCGTTTACTGCCGTATCGAGGGCGTGGTCCACGGTTTTAACGTCCAGAACCCCAATGGCACGAATGCTCAGTTTACGGTGATCGATGCCACGGGCGGTTTGAGCGCTTTCTACAGCCTCAACAATGTGCCCTACAGCCCCACCGAAGGCGATTTGGTCCGCATTGTCGGCACCATCGATCAGTTCAACGGCCTTACCGAGATCCTTCCGGATTCCATCGCGCTGATTTCGGTGGGCAATCCCACCGTGACGCCCTTGGTCGTGACTCAATTGAACGAATCGACCGAAGGCGAACTGATTCGCCTCAACAACCTCACCTTGGTGACACCTTCTCAGTGGCCCGCTCCCGGAAGCAACGCCAATATCGATGTAACCGATGGGGTGAATTTGTATGTGATGCGCATCGATGTCGATACCGACGTAGACGATGTGGTTTCGGCCCCTACCGGCGCGTTTGATTTGATCGGCATTGGAACGCAGTTCGACAACAGCAATCCGTATACCACGGGCTATCAAATCATTCCCCGCTACGCCCAAGACGTTTTGTTGCCTCAGCCTCCCGCCTTGGCGATTACGGAAGTGATGCCCGGCAGCAATTTGAGCGATCCCAACCTGAATGGCGACTGGTTCGAAATCAGCAACGTCGGATTCGCCCCGGTCGATTTGGCTGGATTGAGTTTTGACGACAACACCTTTACCCCCAATACGGCGGTGTTCCCCTCGTATGTGATGCAACCCGGAACGTCGGTGGTGGTTTGGGCGGGCAATGCCGCCAACGAAGCTGCTTTTGTGGCCGAATGGTCTACGGGAGGCCCCTACGAGATTATTGCCGCCGACGAACTGGCCTCGGGCTTCTTCCAGGCTTTGGCGCAAAGCGGAGACGCAGTGGTATTGTACGACCCCATCGCTGGAGAAATTTGCCGGGCTGAATACATCAATGCGTTGCCGGGTGTCTCGGTCGAGTTCGACTCGAACTGCCAGTTGGTGGGAAATTCTGTGCCCGGTACGTCGAGCGCTTGGATTTCTTCAGGCGGAGACATCGGTTCTCCGGGCAACCTCTATCCGTGGAGCACCTTCGATGGCCATGGATTGGTCGGCAAGATCTACCCGAACCCAGCGTCTGACCGGTTGTGGATCGAGCTGAACAGCGCCGAATCTGCGACGATCACTGCTGTCGATATGGTGGGCCGCGAAGTGTTCCGCGCGGAAGGTTTCCGCTCGGGAGAGAGCTTATCGGTGGCCGGCTGGGCGAAGGGCTTGTATACCCTGCGCATCGTGCAACAAGGGCGCACCGCGACGCACAAATTGAGCGTCCGCTAAGCCACCCCGCTTCAAAGGAAAGTACAGGGGGCCTTGCGCCCCCTTTTTTCGCGACCATTTTAGATTGTTCGAGCCATCGAAACCCTCGGCTATGTTTTAAATATCCTCGGCTCTTTCGCCCTGTTTATGTACGGGATGAAGGTGTTGAGCAATGGTATGCAACAGGTGGCCGGGCGGCGTCTGCGCTCCATCCTCGGGGCGTTGGCCTCGAACCGGTATCGAGCCTTGCTAACGGGGATCACGGTAACGGGCTTTATCCAGTCGTCGAGTGCGGTTACGGTCTTGGTGGTGAGTTTTGTCAATGCGGGGATGCTCCACCTGCTCGAGGCGATTTACCTCATTATGGGGGCGAATATCGGCACCACGGTAACCGCTTGGCTGGTGGTGTTTTTCGGGATGGGGGAATTCAGCATCGCGGCCATTGTCTTGCCTATTGTCGCCCTCGGATTTTCTTTCTTTTTTTTTAAAGGCAATAAGTATAAGGCTGTCGGGGAGGCCATTATCGGCTTTGCGCTCCTCTTTTTAGGATTGGGCTTGCTCCGCGAAGTATTGCCCGTGTTGGATGAAAACTCGGAGTTCAAAGAGTACCTCGGCAGTTTGGTCGTTTCGGGCGGGGGCTATTTGGAACAATTGCTTTTATCCAGTTTGTTTGTCGTTATCGGGTTTCTTTTTACGGCAGTGATCCAGTCGTCGAGCGTGGCTACGGCCTTTACGATCGTGCTCACTTTCGAGGGCTGGATTCCGCTTCCCTTAGCACTGGCGTTGGTTTTGGGAGAGAATATCGGGACCACCATTACGGCCAATATAGCCGCGTTGGTGGCCAATGTCCACGCAAAGCGCGCCGCTCGGGCCCATTTGCTGTTTAATGTGTTTGGGGTGCTTTGGGCCCTTCCCTTCTTACCGCTCTATACCCCCGCCATCCGCAATGTGGGCCAAACCATAGCCCATGCCGTACATGGACTCGATGCGTCCGAGGCCTTGTTTTTTACCTACGCCTTGTCATTTTTTCACAGCGCCTTCAATATCGCCAATACCTTGGTTTTCTTGATCTTGAATCTCAGTCGTAGACTGGAACGTCTCTTGTTGGTGTGGATGCCGCCCCGGGCTTCAGAAGACGAAGAGTTCCACCTCGAATTCATCGAAGGACGGCTTACGAATACTTCGGAGTTGTCGATTGTCGAGGTACGGCGCGAATTGGCGCTGTTTGCTCGCCAAATTGAGAAGGCCTACAAATTGTTGCCCCGGATTCTTCTCGAACCCGACGAGGCGGTGCAAGAGGAGTACCTCGAAAAAATCGAGCGCATCGAGCACATTACCGACAAGATGGAGCTCGACATTGCCAACTATTTGGCCAAGGCCAGTCGACAAGAAATCAGCAATGAAGCTAGCCAGCAAATCCGCAATATGCTGTCGGCGGGCAACCACCTCGAGCGCATCGCCGACCTGATTCTCAAAGTGGGGATCTATATGGTGCGCCGCAAGCAGGAAAAGGCCTTTTTTACCCCCGAACTCCGGCGTCACTTACTCGAATTTATGGAAGGGGTCGGGGGTTCGATTCAGCAGATGATGGAGAATGTGGCGGGCGATGCCCAACGGCTCGATTTGAGTGCGACGCGGAGCATAGAGCGGTCCATCAACCTGCAGTTTTCCGAACTCCGCAAGGACTACCTCAGGGCCATGGAGCAAAACAAGTACAAGGTGTCGAGTGGGTTGTACTACCACGATTTGCTCAGCGAACTCGAGCGCATCGGGGACCATGTGGAGCGGGTCAGCGAGGCGTTGTTTGACAGTCGCTGAGGGGGAGGGTTGGTGGACACCGGTGGTGTTGAGGACCGAGCAAAAAGAGATTTTTGGCAGAATTCAGAAAATCATAGTGTGAAGACATTTGCGGATTGAGGGACCTAGTGAATGGGTCATGTCCTACATTAAATCAAGTTCATTAGAAATCAACGAGTTGTCTGGCTATCAAGGTGTCTAAGGCCTCTCGACTCCGGGACCCCGAGTCGCACCCAGCCGCAACGGCCAGTGAGCCTTGCGGCGCGACCTCGGCCAAAGCGCTAGCGGGTGGACAAGAGAGCGCCACGCCGGACTAAAAAGCTCGTTTCTTTCCTTCTTTCTTTGGAGCAGCAAAGAAAGAAGCCCACCGCGGGAGCGGAGTGCACATCAGAGTCGTAGAGAGGGAATGAACAGCGCAGGCCAACTTTGAATGCTCATCGGCGTAGCCGGAAGGTATCGAGTCGAAGATCCGGATGAAAATTAAAGGTCAAAAGAAAGTAGTTCTCCAATTGTCCCTTTTCCATAATAATAAGCCATGGTCTTTCCTTGAACTTTAATGAGCTTTTGAAAGATCCTTTTCCTACCAAAACCCTTGTCATTCAAGTACAATCAAGGGCGAGAAGACCTCGTTGCTGCGGTTTAGCGCCCGGTCGAGCAAGACAAACGAAAATTGCAGGCTATCCGAGCCCCGGAGCGAAATGTCCATATCGAATTCGATAACCCCTTCCAGCGCTTTGTTCTGCCCTTCGGGGGTAAGGTTCGGGATGCGGGTATTGAAATCGTAGTCAAAGACCTCGACCACGGTATCTCCATCGGCTTGAAAGGTGCGCACCAAGAGAGTGACATCATAGGGCGGAACCGTATCGCTTTGCTCGAGTCCAATGTCGCCGTTTCCATCGGTAAAGTAGATGCGCACCAGCAAGTTGTCGAGGGTTACGCCGCCTACGGTCTGGGTCTGCTGCTCATGGGATTCGAAGCGCAAAAACGGGATATCGGAAAAGTCGTTTTTCTGGGTGCACGAAAAACCGCTCATCAGCGCCAATACGACGGGAGCAAGGGTCTGTGCTATTTTTGGGTTCGGGTGTTTCATCCGGGAATCGGAGCGTCTGTTCTGAGCATTGAGACACTCCCCTTAGAGAACGCAATTTAAACCGCTTTCGTTTGAGCGTTCACGCTTTCCAACCCACCCCCGAGGCCCTGATCGACCGCTGCACCCCTGAGCGATTCGAGGCTTTGGCGCTGGAGCTGTACACACACCAGAGACGGGAAAATGCGGTCTACCGCGCTTGGTGCTCGTCCCTGGGCGTCCCCGAGCGGCTCGAGCGCTACCGCGACATTCCTTTTTTGCCGATTGGGTTGTTCAAGACGCATCGGGTTGTTTCTTTTTCGGACGCCCCAGTGCACGTGTTCGAGAGCAGCGGGACCACCGCGCTGCAGCCCGCTCGGCACGAGGTGCGCACGGTGCAGTGGTATACGCAATCGCTTCGTTCGGGGTTCACCCGTTTTTTTGGCGATCCCCAAGAGTGGATTTTTTTGGCCTTGTTGCCGCATTATCTCGAACGGGGGCAGTCGTCGTTGGTGTGGATGTGCCGTTCGCTGATGGAGGCTTCGGGCCACGAGGGGGGCTTTTTTCTCCGCGATTGGGACGCGCTCGATGCGCATTTGGCGCGGGCCGAGGCCGATGTGCACGGTCCGAAGGTGATGTTGATCGGGGCGTCCTATGCCTTGCTCGATTGGGCGGAACAGCGTCCGCGGATTTTGAATCGAACCACGGTGGTCGAAACGGGGGGGATGAAGGGTCGGGGGCGGGAATTGCTGCGCGAGGAATTGCATACGCGCTTGCGAAATGCGTTGGGAATTAACCACATTGCCTCGGAATACGGAATGACGGAGTTGCTTTCCCAGGCGTGGAGCCGGGCCGAGGGGGTGTTCGAGACGCCTCCGTGGATGCGTTTTTCGGTCCGCGATCCGCGGGATCCGCTCGATCCGGGGGCGGCTGTGGGCCGGGGTTGTCTGAACGTGGTCGATTTGGCCAATGCGGAATCGTGTAGCTTTATTGCCACCGACGATTTGGTCCGCATCGAGGCCGATGGCCAGATTTTTGTAGAAGGTCGTCGCGATGGCTCCGATGTGCGGGGCTGCAATCTCTTAAGCTTTAGCGCATGAAATCGATGCTTTTGGCCATGGCCTTGGTTTTTGGAATGGGGGTTCAAGCCCAATTGACTTCGACCCGGGCGGAGCTCAGCGCCGAGCCGGGGGGCGAGCCCATAGCGGTGCTCAGCGACAGTGTTCGGGTGTTGGCCATTCCCCAGCCCGATCGGTTTTGCCGGGTGAGCCAGTCTTTTCTGGTCAAGGTGTCGGATACGGAAGACGGTTCTGTCCGGGCGGGAGCGGGGTTGTTCAACGAGCAGAAGGATTCGGTGGGCAAGTTGTTTGTGGACTATAAGGCGGATCTGGAGCCGTTGAAGGGGAAGAAATACAAGAACTATGCTCGGTTTGAGTTCAAGGGCTATGTGCACCGGGGTCGGTTGATTTCGAGTACGATTCCGGAGGAGGAGATTGCGGAGGCGCTGGGGGAGAAGAACAAGGGGAAGCAGGAGGCGCGTTTGGGGGAATTGTACGCCAAGGAGGGGTTTGTTTTAAAGGAGACGGGGGAGTTGAGTGTACGCGTTCAGCGAATGGGGGGTCCGGAGGCGACGGAGGAGGATGCGATGCGGGTTATGGTGGTGAGTCGAGCGGGGGGTGCGGTGATTGGGGTGGTGTGCAATGGGGGGCACCTTGAATTGCCGAAGGTGAAGGAGACGCGGACGGAACAGGGTTGGACGATGTATTATCTTCAAAAGCCGTCGGCGGCGATTCACGAGGCGGTAGTGGAGGTGGGGTTGAGTTTTATGCCGTTATAGGGTTCACATGATGCCTCGGGAGCGATAAGGCCCATTCGCGTGGTTCAGACTGCCTTCAGTTGAACGCTTAACTGAGCGTCATTCACGGTACATCTGGGTCTTCGGGTCGGTGTCTTCCGGCTACGCCAATGAGCATTCAAAGTTGGCCTGCGCTGTTCATTCCCTCTCTACGACTTTGCAGGTGCCCCACACCATGGTGTGGGGCTACACATCCGTTGGTGGAAAAAAAGCGCGGTGGGCTTCTTTCTTTGCTGCTCCAAAGAAAGAAGGAAAGAAAGGAGCTTTTTAGACCGGCGCAACCTCTCTTGTCCACCCGCTACAGCTTTGGCCGAGGTCGCGCCGCAAGGCTCACTGGCC